>Ga0207976_100027_pt1 | contig 276509 bp, 277 predicted proteins | sample LakWasMe94_HOW11_2_FD_183916 | JGI IMG/M metagenome (GOLD analysis project Ga0207976, IMG submission 183916) | Freshwater sediment methanotrophic microbial communities from Lake Washington under simulated oxygen tension - Sediment Metagenome... | ecosystem: Environmental > Aquatic > Freshwater...
CAGCGCCGCCGCGGTTCTGGCCCAGTTGCCAGACGCCTTTGAGCACTTCAATGAAGTCCATCCACATTCCGCATTGAAGTGGAAATCGCCACGCATGTTCAGGAGGGAGCTGGTGCGTCAGGCTCAGAAAAATGACGCAAATTAAACGCTAGCCGGTGTCCGGTTATACAGGGGCAAGATCACCTGGGCTAGTTGGCTTGTACATAACGGGACACCTCTGTACGACTTGCAGGAAATGGGCGGTTGGAAGTCTGCGGAAATGGTGCGGCGATACGCTCACCTCGCCCCAGCACACTTGGCAAAGCATGCAGAAGTAGTTGGAAATCTGCTTGGTGGCACAAGTACGGCACACGACCAGAAATGACAAGGGGCTAGCCGAAGCTAACCCCTTGATTTTATTGGTGGGCCTCCCGTGAGTCGAACACGGCACCAACGGATTATGAGTCCTTACTGTTCGGTGACTATGGACAACAATGCCTTACTTTACAACGGCCTACATTCTGTCACATGACTATGGAAGCGCATTATCTGACTACGCCGTTGAACCTTTGTTGAACCTAACCATGTTCAGGCGATCGCTATTCGGTCTGTCTGCTGAAACACGTCAATGTCAACAGTCACATGACGAATGACAACCTCTGGCACCTTCGCTTTGCCCCGCCCTTCACGAAGCCTGACGAATCCACTCGCAACAAGTTTGTTAAGTGTCCTACTGATGTTCGGCTCGGCTCGATGAGCCAAGTGTGCTAGCGCTGCTACAGACTCAGGCTTTTGCTCTTCGATCAAGGCAAGCAATTTGCGATTCTCTGGGGTCAGGAGACGAAGAATAGCATCGGCCGACTCATAAGATACCTGGCTTGCATCTGCGGGCGCTTTTCGTTCTCCGCGTGCAACGGCAAGCATTTCTTCCTTCAGGCTTTTCATCGATTGGATTTTCGCTTTCATCATCTACCCTCTTCATCCTCAATCACGTCAAACGGCACACCCAGTTCCCCTAATGTACGTTCGACCTCTGCGAAAAAATCTTCCACAAGCTTTTCCACCGAAACGAATGCGTAAGGTCGGCCTTCATCGTTGGCCGTTCGATGCCAATGATCCGCTTCCTCTGGCGGCTTCACGAACTTGCTTCCGCTATGTGCAACAAGATGCGCATTGTCGAATCCCAGTATCCGCTCCCCGTTTGGATCGTGCAGAGTCAATGAATATGCGATTCCGTGTGGCACTCGACTCGACTTTTCCACCTGCCGAACCTCAAATTTCAAAAAATATCCGCTCGCAAGAAAATGTTTCCTTCCGTCATAAGCGAGCAAGAGTTCGAGGGCGTATTCAGGTACATTCATACATATCCTATCATCAAAGGATAGTATAACAAAGATTTTTAGATTCTGAAATGCACTGTGAAGAAAGGGAAACGCCGTGAGTTTCGGCATGGGCCGCGGGTCAGTAAGGCTGACACCGCACCCCATACCGAGATGGTACGGTTACAGCGCGCCGATCAAGGGGCTTTCGCGGCATAAACGCGGATACCCCGCCCGCATTTATTCCACGCTCCCCTTGACGAAAGTCTAGCTTTTCCAGACCGAACCGTTACCCCGTCCTTTGCAAAACTGCGCCTCAAGACCAGGGCACCATGCTCCGCTGACACAGCGACCCGGTTTCCGATATGCCACTTAACTACCCTCATGATCGCTTGAGGAATCTTCAATACATACTCTTTCCGCGAAGTCCGAAACTTAACCGCATTGCGGACTAAAAAGGAAAAACTTCCCGTCAAGCGATTACGCATCTTCCTACATGACAGAACAAGCATCATATTCCCCTACCATTCAAGGCACGCCCTGATATCGCTCTCGAACTGCTCTTTGTCCTGCCTACTTTCCAATAGAGCAGCCCATCGTTTCACCTCAGCGCGGGACGGGATCATAGTAGACGGGCACTCGTGCAGAAAAAATGTGAGCATCTTGTCGACTTCTTCCGGAGTGCCTGTCAAAAAAAGCCTCTCTACATTCGAGTTCATGGTTTCTCAGCTCGCATCGAATAAAGATCGAACCTACAACCTATCATACTAAACGCCAACTGCCAGCCTCAGTTCATGTTTGACCGCAGATTAAGTCCTGCCTGCATACCTCGATCCGTCAATGTCGCTGTTGAAGTGCGGATCGTAGTAATACCGATATCCTCGTTCAAGATTAAAAGCCCGGCGCGCTTCATGCCCTCGCATGCGGTGATATGCCCCAGCGCTGCAATCCACTCATTTAGGAGATCGGGGGAAACCGTCACATTTTGCTTTCTAGTTTCGCCTGCAACCATAAAGACTGATGCCTGCACAATGTCGTCCAGATAAGCATCGGCACCATTTTGCAAGAAAGCCTCGGCTAACTGCCCCAACTGCGCGATAACATCATCCGATAGCGTCTTCACCCACTGCCCCGCTCGGAAGGCAACAGTCTTATCCGGGCGTTGAATCAAAAATTTTGTCACGCTCTCACTGAACCGCATTTCCAAGCCGTGAGGATGAGTGATCCGGACTTCAATATCGTCGTTTTTCTTCATATACCTTTCCTGGTTGTTAGCGCAGCTACGTTAAATCTTCGTAATTTGGAGCACAAGAAGTATTTCAGTATTCGTCTTCTCATGTGACTTGGTATGAAGGAAATTCGGGATGAATGCAAGGCCGTTACGTGCATTGGTTTCCTTATTTTCAGCCAGGCCACCAATCACCACCAGCTCGCCGTCAGACAGAGACAACGATGTTTTCAACTCCCTCTTTATCAATGTCGGGGAGTCATTCACGCCCGTCTCAGTCGCCACGAAGTTTGACACCTGCTGCATCAGAGTCAGATCCACGCCGTCATCATGAAGCACCGGCTGAAGATCGAATATGACACCGCTCGACCGATATTCGACAGAACGCACCGGAGCGCCCGCGTTACCTGCAAATGTCACAGCACCAAGCACAGGCACGTCCTGACCAACCGTGAAACGTCCAGTACCGCCCGACGACACGCGCAGCGTAGGTGTTGACTTGACAGTAAAGCGACTGTCAGCGGACAGCGATGACAACACCGCATCAATGTTGTTATTGGCGAATCGCAGGAAATTACCGGTTGGCTTTGCTGCCCCCAAGTTCAAACCGAGCTTGTTCCCGAGCAGATTCAACGCCAGACCAAATGCGGAACCGTCACTACCGGTCGTTTGCACCTCATAGAGAACACCGCGCACAAGCACATCGCCAATTGACGTATCCACTTGGGCGAGCAACTTCTTCAGCATTTCAATCTCTGCCAGAGTCCCCGAAAAAACGAGCGTATCGCTTTTCCGATCGATCATCGCAGCCGCCGAACCGGGCGGAACCACACCCTGGGGAGCCTTGTCATTGACCGCTGCATGGACAACACGTCGTGCTGTGAACTGCCCTTTCAGCAAGGGCGACAACAAATCGACCAAATACGAACCATCACGGAAGCGAGGGCGATAGATAAGCACATCCTTCGCCTCTGGCACCGCGTCCTTGAGCGCTTTACGTGATACATAATCGACGCCGTTGCGCTGTGTTACGGCAAGCCCTAGTGAATCGAAGAATGTCGAGATAAACAGCTTCAAATCGCCGCTGCCACCCTCGTAACGAAACGACACCAACCGTTGGTCACCTAAAACTTCTGGATCAATCACGTATGCGCCTATCAAAGCTTCGGAGTAGATCAACTGAACGACCTGAGAAACGTTTATTCCACGAAAATCAAAACGAGGTCCATCATCCTTCACCTTATCCTCAGCGCAAGCGGAAAACGAAACGACCAAGCACAGCGACAGAATCAGCTTTCTCATTTTTTTACCTCGCCTGCTGTCGGGTGAATTATCGGTGCGGGACCAGGCGCTGAGGAAAACACGCCAGTTTTCGGCATAGGCGCACCCGACCAAACCGTAACCCGCAAGCCGTCAACCTCACCAATCTGCGCATATCCGGAGTTTTGAAACATCGAAGGTGAATCGATGCGCACGACCCCAGTGCCATTGATGAGCACCACCCATTGCTTACCCTGAGCGTAATAGCTTCCGCTTATCCGCCAAGACTCACTAAACGAGGGCGCAGGCGGTCGAGAAGGAACAACGGGCATATTCTGACCGCTCGGTATTGCGGAAGCCCCTGAGGCGGTTTTAATAGGTTTACCATCCTTGCCCAGTTCAGATGGATGAAAGAACTTCCATGTGTTGTAAAAAAACATGGCACCACCCACAATTAGCAGTGCCAGCATGAACCACAATTTCTTGTTGGTGAAAATGTTCTGCCGCCGATCCGCGTTCACCATAACGCCTTCTGCGCCGCCCTTGAAACTCGAATACAGCGGAAAAATTTCTTTCCGATACTTGCGTGTCCACGACCCAATCAGGTTTGCCTTCACCATCTTGTTTCCTTCCCACATATTCAAGCTATATGTGTTGGCAAGGCCAAGGGCAACCTTCTTGTGAGTGCGAAAGCTAAACGCAACAACGTTTTTCAGAAATCGATGAAGAGTTCCCATATCCTGAATCATCAGCACCAAGTCACATGCTACTCGCGTGGTCTCATGCGTGAAATGGCCGTGTTCGAGGAAGAATGATTGGTGGTTCTTGTGGAGTTTCATCCCGTGTCCCCAAAACCGCCACGCTTCATCGATGCACACCAAATCGCCAGGCTGAACTATCGTGTCTGTATGTGCATCCTTTTGGTCGTCGTAATAGGGGAAGAAGTTCTCCAAGAACACTTGCGCGTTACTGACATGAATGATGTTTCCATACTGGCTTGAATCATCGGGATACTTTTTTTTCAGATACTCATAAATCTTATTTTCAGAAATTCCGTCCACGTTGGTAACCACACGCCGACCGCTTCGCACGGCGGGGACGATAACCTCGGACACCACTTCATAGCTTTTTCCTGATCGCATCAGCCCTGTGTACACGTTGATTGGTGCAGCCAACGCAAACAGAGATAACGCTGACCAATCGATGACAGACAACGTCGAGAAAATTAGTTGGTTCATGTTCTACCCAATGATCGGCAAGCGACGAATGATGAAACGTGTCACATACGAAGTAAGCAACACCGAAATACCGGCTGAGACATTGAACAGATCAAGGAAGTACCAGACCGCCGAAGGTACGCCGCCCAAGGTGATATTCAATGCCGACGCATCAGGAAGCATCGTGCCGACAATTTGCATGAATTCTGTTGTCACGAAAAACAACCCGAAGAAGAGGACAAACTTCACCATGAAAGAGCGGAACACGAAGCCGAGTACCGCATTGAACGCTGATAGGAGAATTCCGAACATGCGTGATCCTTACGCTCCGAGGACGATAAATAACCCGACAATGACCCACACGAATGCCATCACGGCGTAGAGAGTTGGTCGAACACCATCCAGCAAGCCACAGTGAGCATCGAGGATGATCGATCTGTTAAACAGATTCATTGACGGCTTTGGGCACTCTGCCGCATGAGCCGGCACCGCATATCCTCGGAAACTCGGGAACAGCGAAATGAGGGGGCCTAAGATCATCTGCGCAGTCGGCACATTCTCCAGTGCAGGACTTCCGATATTTGGGTAGGGGCCTAGGTCAACCGACGTTCCCGACGTGGGGTTCGAGGTCGGATTGGGAGTTGGATTGGTAACAACTGGAGCCAAATCGGGCGAAATCGGCACTGACGGCGTACCAGGCGCATTAGGCGTCGTGTGCAACAAGTCGTTCCATGTCGGCATTGGTGACGTGTTTTGCGCACGAATTGCAGCAATATCAGCTGGCGTAATCGGATCAGTAACGCTGTACGGCAACCCATCATATCCAGGCTTCGAAGCCGCTTTCTGCCATAGGCGATTTGCCATCTGAGCAGTCAACACATCCGGCACCGGTTCTGCGAGCATGCTTGGTGTAATTGCCGTATTGATGTTGGCGAGCGTTCCTGTATACGCCTGACCAAACGGTGACTGCCAAGCTGGATTTGGGTCAACGTAAATTTCACCGCCGAAGTAAGCACGCTCACCATCACCGTTGACTGGAATACCCCAAATAGAGTCATCAACACTGTCGTAGGGATTTGTATCTGGTGTCTGCAGCTTTTCGTAATAAATGTGATAACCAAGCTTCCACTGACATGCACCGGGATCGCCGACACAACCTGGGGTAGGAACAAAAATGGTTGTCCAGGTCATGAACCAGTTGCGGTGCTGGAATGGCCTATTCGACTCATATGCAAGCTTTGCCTGCGCCGCCTTGTATAAGACCTCAATCAACGTGTCACCCGCCACTGCCTGAAATCCCGGCGATTGATGATGGAGCTGATGGGAGATATAGCGCTTTGTCGTAGGCACTGACGGCCAAACGATACAACCCGCATCAGTCTGAGGAATACACGCACCAAACGGCGTTCTGTAGAAATCTGGATAGGCCAGTGGAGCGCCTTTTGTCGGCGATGGAACGCCCACTGCTGGAGGGATTGACGGGACAGGAACCGGTCCGGGTTCCGGCGCTGGCTGTGGCTGCGGATTCGAGACGGGGTCATAGCCAGGTGTCGCCAGTACCAACGCCTGCGGGACCGGTTCACCATTCGGCATAGCTTCAGGAGCACTTTTTTGACTCAGCTCATATGCTCCCCATGCGAGTGCGCCGACTGCGGCAACAGCGCCGACGCCCAGTGCCACGGTGAGCCATACCGGCGCGCCGGCAACCGCCGCAATTGTCGTTACAGCAGCGTGTGCATACATCGCATCATTCGCTGCCGTACCGACATAGTTCATTGTCCTGGCGAACGCTGCGTCATTCGCCGCATACTGAACGCCACGGCGCTCAAGGTTAGCCACAATGGCCTTGCCAACCGTCTTGTTGATAACGTAATTCGCCACCGGCAAAGCTTGAGCATAAGTGTGCTGCTGTTGCACCAGCATGAGCGACAACACAACCAGTATCAGTGCCTTTTTCAGCAAAAGGATTTTAAAAGCCTTTTTCATACGATGAATCCGACGAAACGCAGGAGCATCACGAGGCCAACCGGCAATGCGAAAAAGAGAGCTACGAACAGGATATTGATTGCAACCGCTACGCCGTTCTTATATAGCCACCAAAATGGGATCAATGGCGCGAAGGCTATATTTTGAAGCCAATCCCATTCGTCGCTGTTGTACGAGCGGTAAAGCAACGCACCGAGCAGTAAGAGCACAATTGCGACCATGACTTGATCGAAGGTATAAGGAGGAAGAATGTTCATGGTCAGCCCTTCAGCCCTTCGATCACCGCCCATGCAGAAATCAGGCCCCATAAGAAAATTCCGAAGTACCAAAGCTGATTTATCGTCATGTCATCCCCTTGATATGGAAGAAAAAGGGGGCGCAGAAGCACCCCCGAGAGCGATGCTATGAGCCGGGTTACTTTTTGAGCATAGCGAGGCCAATTTGTGCGCCCTTGACAGCGACGTACACGACAGCCAACAGGCCAGCAATCGAAAGAACGGCAGTGGTTACGGTGCCGAAATCCACAGCACCGGTAAGTCCGGCCATGTCCGGACCTGCGGCCATCGCCCCAGTTGCAGTAACCAGCGCGCCAACTGCAGCCAAGCCACGTTGAATGTTTTTATTCATGTTTAAAACTCCCTATAAAGTTTCCCGAAAACCGTCGGGCCGGTTTGTTACCCTTTGATGCGATTCAAGACGATGCCTGCCGACTTGCTTACCAGGTAGAGGCCGACGACAAACGTGAATCCCATGGACCAGATTCCTGCCGCAGTCGCGTAATCAAATGGCGCGTTTTGCGCTTCGATGTTGGCGGCTTGCGACGGGTCGATGATGTAGCCTTGGACGGTCGTAATTGCCATCCCCGAGGGGCACGGTGCCTGCGCGAACGCTGAAGGCACGCACACGATGATGGTTTGCACCGCGCCGGTTGGCATTACGAGCCCTTCTTGTCCTGATCTTTGGCAGACTGGAGCGGTTTGATCGCTGTCACTACTTTACTGGTGTCTTTTCCGTTACTTTTCTCGATCATCGAGATCTCCGCAATAAACGGAAACGGGTTGTGCTTGATTTGCTCAATGAGCTTGGAACCTTCGCACTTGAGTTCATTGGTGCAGGTCCCCCAGGACGTCTCGCCTTTCAGTTCAACGTCAACGAACAGCTTTCCACTGTCGATGTCTTTTCCTTCGAGATTCCCACGAAAAAATTTCGCGCCGCGCACGGTAACTCTTGCAATCATTTCCATTTCTATAGCTCCTAAAATCAGACTGGTGCATGCGTCTGTGACACGCCACCGGCGACAGTGGATTTTTCTAATCTCATCGGTACACCTTTTATGTGAATCGATTCAAAAAGCGCCTGGTAATCGAAGTTGGTTTCTGAAGCCAATTGGTAGATCGTTTTTCCGTATGAAGCCTTGAGATAGTGATTCAAGCGCTTCAGCACGATGTTTCTCTCTTCTGTGGCAATCTCCTTTTTGTTTGTGAATACTTTTTGAGGGAGTGAATCAACAAGCGTTTCCAATGCCAGGAACCCCCCGGCGAAGTACTTGGTTGGATTCAGTACGATGTCATGCGGTATAACGCGATCACGATTCCCAAATCGAATTTCAATTCGCACCCACTCGCTATCGGGATTGCCGAGCTGCCGGCCCTTTTCATAGATGCAAAGCTCTTTTCCATTGGCCTTTTTCCCAAGGTAAAGCGTCTTTCCACCCGAATCGGAACGATGCGAATTTCCGGATTCTGTATAGCGCCTTGATGGAATGCGACCACCGCAGTTGAATTCACCACGAAAATACATTTCATCAAACTGCTCAACCGTGAATCCCTCCAGGAGATCGAGCGCAGTATCAGCGCGTGTGATGCGCGCATCGAGGTCTTGTAATGATGCATATACCGCTTGCCAGTCTTCGACCAACGAACAACCCAGCCCGGACATATCAAGGCACATGGTGTTCCCTGCCGTGTTTCCGCCCATGGCGATGATCGCGACGCGAATCATTTCTCCGTTCGCCCAGATCAGCACGTCTTGGCTAGTGTCGTATCCGAAAATGCCTTTGTCCGCGTGCTTGAAATTCACCGGCACTGGAAACCACAAGCGCATATATTTCTTCAGGTCTTCGAGTGCTCCGCTAATAGTCCCTGTCGGCAAAAAGGTAAACCGCAGATAATCGATAATCGCGCCCTTGGCTGAGGTACTTTCCCCCCGTATTACAGTACGGGGGGAGCCGCCTGCGGCGGCGCTACGCTCCGTCCTCGCTTCGCTGCGGGCGGACGTTTCGCCGCCTTGAGCGAGTCGGGCGGCAAAACCGTTCAATGCTTCCTGATTGGCTGCGGTCGCTGCGGATTGCTTTGCTTTAATGCGGGAGATCGTCATAGGTCCGGCGAGATTATTTTTCGTTACGCGTAACGAAATTGAGGAAATTGAATTTTTGGCGCTGCCTATATTCCCTCTGGCGCTGCGCGGGTGTTTTGGGATGCGGTATTGGAGGTCGGCCACGACGCGGTTTTTCGAATGCGTCTACGGTGTATTTGTCGGATGCCTGCTTCATTACTCGAACTCTTTCGCCAGGCAGCGATTTTGAAGAAGTGCAATATTGATAAGACTGTATTTGCCGATAGAGACGCAGGGCACCAAACCTTTGTTGCACCACCCAGTGATAACGCCAATAGGCAGTCCGCACATATCCGCGAAACGTTCGCGAGTTACTAACGGCGCTGCATAGTTAGGCAACGGCGGGGTGACAATCGACTGAGAACCATCCACAATATCAAACCTCAAATATGACATTAGCCCTTTTTGAGCATTTGTCCTAAATAAGGACAAATGCTCTTTTTAGGCATTAGACCTTTGTTAGGACACTATGTCAACAACAATTGAAGATCGTGTAATCCTTTTGCTGCGGGATAAGGCTGGAGAGCTGGAGTCAGCTGGCAAAAAAGGAATGGTTGATAGGATCAAATCGGCATTTGCCAGCGAACCGCCCCGCGAAGTATTTGGCGGGCATGGCTTTTGGGAGAGGCTGGGCGACTATACGGGGATTAACTCTAAACGTTGGCGCAAGGTGTATGCGCGGGACCAGCGGATAACCTCAGATATGCTTGAGGCACTCGCTCAGCTCTACCCCGATTACGCGTTTTGGCTAGTTACCGGCATCACTGATGCAACCAATGGGCATATCGCGCCTGATACGGCGCAAGCATTCCCAGAGCGGATTTATCAAGAGTCACACGGAAGCCATCAGTACTTTAGAAAAAGCCTGGACTTGGCACGCAAGCTATATAAAGAAGCCCACGTGAACCTAAGCGATGACAAGGAACGGATGTATGCAGCTGAACGAACACGCCCGCTTGCGCACTGGTGGGACAGCCCCCTATGCGATACAGCCTATCGCATAGCATCTTCTGAGGAATACCAGTACCTGAAGGAACTTTGGAATGCTCGCGAGGAAGAGCGCGAGAGACATCTTCGGTATATCAGAGAACCTGACAATCGCCCGTGGGTTATTGCCCGCAAAAAGGCCGAATCTGAAGGTGCTGAAATAACACCTTTTATGGGAATTGATTCGAGAACCAACCATCAAGATCGCTGGGATTTGTTTTATCAACCAGTGAACGTACAGCAGACGAAATTCGCTCGACGTGTGCTAAACATCTCACCTCGCGAATTGGTAGACGACGATATGAACGAAATTGCCGCCATGTCATTTTCCGAAGTTAATGAATATTTACGTTATCACAGCATAGACACCGAGGAAGTATTCGAGCTCAAGGGAGGGTTTATTCGGTACGGAGATAAGGGACTACTACCTGAAGAAGTTGAGCGATTTAAACAACTGGTAATGAAATATAGGAAGACGTAGCGGTGACAATAAAACCAGTTAAGACCGGCTGGCAAGTCAATATTCAGCCTGGCGGCAGAAGCGGCAAGAGAGTCAAAAAGACATTTCCGACGAAAGCGGAGGCACTAGCGTGGGAGAGACACGTTCAAGCCAAAGTCCAGGAATCCCCTGAGTGGGCACCACAGAAGAAAGACAGTCGTCGATTGTCCGATTTGGTGGACCTTTGGTACCAGCACCACGGCTCCGGGCTAAAGGATGGCGAAGGACGAAAACGCATTTTGTTGGCGATGTGCGTAGCAATGGAAAATCCGCGTGCAGATCTATTCACGCCAGACCAATTTGCCGAATACCGAATGAAGCGACTCGCCGCAGGTATTACCGCTAATACGATGAATCGAGAGCAGGCTTATCTTCGAGCCGTGTTTAACGAAACAATCCGACTCGGTCATTGGAAGAAGGAAAATCCGCTGAAGAAGCTACGAGCTTTCAAAATTCAGGAGCGGGAACTGTCGTATCTGGCGCCGGAGCAAATTGTCAGCCTTTTGGAAAGACTCGCCAAATCAAAGAACAAGCACGTTGCATTGATCGCCAAGGTATGCCTCGCAACTGGTGCACGCTGGGGCGAGGCCGAAGGATTGCGTGCGTCACAGATTCGAAATGGTGTGATTCAGTTCGTACAGACAAAGTCGAGTAAGGCGCGAGCTGTGCCAATCACAGAACAACTTGAAGCGGCACTCAAAGCGCACCATGAAGAACATAGTGATAGTGAGAGAGTGTTTGCAACGGCTTATTCTGCATTCAGGGAGGGTATCAACCAAGCCAAACTCAAAATGTCAGATGGCCAGTTGACCCACATCTTGCGGCACACCTTTTCCAGTCACTTTATGATGAACGGCGGGAATATCTTGGCATTGCAAAAGGTCTTGGGGCATCACAGCCTTACAATGACCATGCGGTATGCTCATCTTTCACCCGAGCATTTGCAAGAGACCAGACAGCTAAACCCGCTCGCACGACTAAATCTCGGTTGATCCTTCGTTGAACCTTTCCAAAGAAAAAGGGGTTACGTATTAACGTAACCCCTTGTTTTTATGGTGGGCCTCCCGTGAGTCGAACACGGCACCAACGGATTATGAGTCCGCTGCTCTAACCAAGCATGAGCTAGAGGCCCGGTAAGCTTTTGCTATTCCGATATGGTAATCGCTTGCGATTGCCAGCTACACAACGCTATCCCGGTTTTCACCAGAACAGCATTATTGTAACGAAACCGGATTAACCGCCTTCCAGGAAACTCTTCAGCTTGTCAGAACGGGACGGGTGACGCAGCTTGCGCAACGCTTTCGCTTCTATTTGGCGAATACGCTCACGTGTAACGTCAAACTGCTTGCCCACTTCTTCCAGCGTGTGATCGGTCGACATTTCGATACCGAAACGCATGCGCAGCACTTTTGCTTCGCGCGGCGTCAAGGAATCGAGCACGTCCTTAACGACACCGCGCATCGATGCATGCAGCGCCGCGTCAGCCGGAGCCAGCGTGTTGTTGTCTTCGATGAAGTCGCCAAGATGCGAATCGTCGTCGTCGCCGATCGGTGTTTCCATCGAAATCGGCTCTTTCGCGATCTTCATGATCTTGCGGATCTTGTCTTCCGGCATTTCCATCTTGATCGCCAGCGTGGCCGGATCCGGCTCGGCGCCAGTTTCCTGCAGGATCTGACGCGAGATGCGGTTCATCTTGTTGATCGTTTCGATCATGTGCACCGGGATACGGATTGTACGCGCCTGGTCTGCGATGGAGCGCGTGATGGCCTGACGGATCCACCAAGTCGCATAGGTCGAGAATTTGTAGCCGCGACGGTATTCAAACTTGTCCACTGCCTTCATCAGGCCGATGTTGCCTTCCTGGATCAAGTCGAGGAATTGCAGGCCGCGGTTGGTGTATTTCTTCGCAATCGAGATCACCAAGCGCAGGTTGGCCTCGGTCATTTCGCGTTTGGCCTTGCGTGCCTTCATCTCGCCCGCAGCCATCTTCTTGTTGATGTTGCGCAGATCCGGCAGCGGCAGCACAACGCGCGCTTGCAAGTCGATCAGCTTCTGCTGCAGTTCCTTGATAGTGGGTACGTTACGGCCGAGCACGGCACTGTACGAATGGTTGCCGGCGACTTCGCCGTCGATCCAGTCGAGATTGGTTTCATTGCCCGGGAAGACCTTGATGAAGTGGGGGCGCGGCATGCCGCAACGGTTCACGGTCACGTCGAGGATCTGCTTCTCGATGTGACGCACTTCATCAACTTGGCCGCGCAGCGTATCGCACAGTTTTTCGACGAATTTCGCGGTGAAGCGGATGGAAAGCAACTCGTTGGAAATCGTTTCCTGCGCTTTCACGTAGGGCTTGGAGTTATAGCCTTCCTTCTCGTAGGCCTTGCGCATCCGGTCAAATTGCGTGGAGATTTCTTCAAACTTGGCGAGCGAGTCGCGCTTCAACTGCTCCAGCTGCTCGGCCGAGAAACCGGCCGCACCGCCGCCGCTATTTTCTTCTTCCTCTTCTTCCTCGTCTTCTTCCTCGTCGTCTTCTTCCTCATCATCGGAAGCAGCAGCGGCCGCAGGCGGCACATCTTCGCTGGCGTTGGGATCGACCAGGCCGTCGACGATTTCATCGACCTTCATTTCGTCTTTGCTGATGCGGTCAGCCGCAGCCAGGATTTCGGCGATCGTGGTCGGACAGGCGGAAATCGCCTGGATCATGTCTTTCAGACCGTCTTCGATGCGTTTGGCGATTTCGATTTCGCCTTCGCGGGTCAGCAGTTCGACCGAGCCCATTTCACGCATGTACATGCGAACGGGATCGGTGGTGCGACCGAAGTCGGAATCAACAGTCGACAGCGCAGCTTCGGCGGCGGCTTCAGCATCGTCGTCGGTGGCGACCGTTGCAACGTTGTCGGATAGCAGCAGCGTCTCGGCATCAGGCGCCTGTTCGTAGACGGCAATACCCATGTCATTGAACGTACCGATGATGCCATCAATGGCTTCCGGATCGACAATGTTTTCGGGCAGGTGGTCGTTGATTTCAGAATAGGTAAGGAAGCCGCGATCCTTGCCGAGCTTGATGAGGGTCTTGAGCTTCTGGCGACGCTGTTCGAGCTCTTCCTCGCTCGCTTCGGAGTCCGAAGCGAATGCCTCTTTCAGCAAGGCTTTTTCCTTGGCCTTGCGGTCTTTCGCCTTGGCCTTGTCGGCCGCTTTGAGCTCTGCGCGCTCAACCGCATTCAGCGCGGCGATTTCTTCATTTTCCGGCTGGTATTCCTTCGGCTTGCGTCCGCGGCGACCAGGAACTTTCACTCCCGGCAACACATAGCTGGACGTGTCGATAGCGGCCAATGCTGCCGCATCGGTAGTCTGGCTCACGGCCATCACTTTGCTATCAGACTTCGGCTCGGCTTGCGCCGCCACTTTCGTGGGCTTGCTTGCGGTCTTCGATTCGGTTTTCTTGTTCGTCACGGGTGCTTTCAGTTTCTCGGGAGCCGGCTTTGCAGCCGCTCGGGATGAAGATTTCGCCTTCGACGGAGTTGCTTTCGCGGCTGTCTTCGGCGCTGGTTTGGCAACTGTCTTCGTCGCAGCTTTTATCGGAGCTTTCACCTTGCTTGCAGGTTTGGCGGCAGCAGTCTTCTTCACGGCAGGCTTTGCCATCGACTTGCTCGAGGCCGGTTTAGTTGCAGCCGGTTTCACTTTTTTTGCAGTAACAGTCGTTTTCGCGGTTTTTTTCATTGCGTTTGCCATGGAATCAATACCAACTGGATTGCTCTCGTTGCGCCGAGTGAATTGCGCTTGGTGGAGCCGATTATCTGTACTGGCTTCGGCGTTCGCCCGCGCGACATTCCTTAGTTTCTTCATTGCAGAATCAGCGTTTCGCAGAATTCCGATTTAACAACGAATGCGCTAAGGTCTTGAATCAAAAGCTTTAAATTATACCACAGAGAGCAACATTTCTCCATTTCAAAGGCACGCGATCCTCTACCGCTGTGTGTTTTCGACCTCAGCCTGCCGCCGGAGTTGCTCTTGTTGTTGTGTCAGGTCGCGATATTGCGCACGCGCCTCTTCCGATGCCAAGCCAGTTGCTGCAAGGCGGTCCAATTGCGCCTTCAATACTTGCATTTTAGTCTGCCTGACTGCTCCGGCAAGTTCCAGTCGTGCGGAGTCGATATCCGACTCGGTGTCCGCTGCAATTTCCGCAATGAGTGGATCGAAATCCGTGTTCAATGCACGCAACTGCTCGGCCAATGCCGCAAAGTTTGCTTGCGGTCCGAGCGACAGACAGGCATCGATCAGCTGCGTCAGCAGCGCTGCATTGTCGGGCGACAATTGCGCAGCAGCTTCGAGCGCCTGCCGGTCCACCCCTGACGCCAGCGAAGGATGCGTGACCAGCAGACGAATCATCTGTCGCTCCAAGCCCATCGGCGGCGTGCGCTTGGTGCGCGGCGGCGCTACCCTGACGCGAGCTACCGGTTGCACCAGTTCAAACAAGGCTTCAATCTCGGCCGGCGTGGTTTGCGTTGCCTGCGCCAGCCCACGCACGATTTGCAGGCGCAGACTCGACGGCGGCATCGCTTGCAGCAAGGGCTTCGCGTCGAATTGCGCTTTCGCGCGACCTTCCGAACTGCTCAAATCGTTTTCCTGCGTCACTTCCTTTAGCAAAAACCTTGACAAGGGCATCGCGTCACGCACCTGCTGCTCGAATGCTTCGCTGCCAAATTCACGGACATAACTGTCTGGATCATGCTCTGCAGGCAGGAAGAGGAACTTCAGTGTTTTGTTGTCTGTTGCATGAGGCAGGCAGGCATCCAATGCACGTCTTGCCGCACGACGACCCGCATTATCGCCATCAAAGCTGAAAATCACATGGTCAGTCTGGCGCAACAGCTTTTGCACATGGGTTGCGGTACACGCCGTTCCGAGTGTCGCTACCGCCTGCGGAAAACCAAGCTGCGCCAATGCCACAACGTCCATGTAACCTTCTGTCACAAGAACATAGCCGGCGTCGCGAATCGCTTGCCTTGCCTCGAATAGACCGTATAGCTCATGTCCCTTTTGAAATAAGGGCGTTTCCGGCGAGTTCAAGTACTTCGGCTCGCCACCATCCAATACGCGACCACCGAAACCGATCACTTGCCCCTTGATGTTGCGAATCGGGAACATGATGCGATCCCGAAAACGGTCATAACGCTTGCGGCCATGTCCTTCGTCGTCGCTTTTGTCGATAACAAGGCCAGCCTCGACTAGTGCCGAAGCCTCGTAATCGGAAAAGACCGCACGCAAGCTATCCCAGCCGCCCGGTGCGTATCCCAAGCCAAATTTGGCGGCGATCTCGCCGGTCAAGCCCCGATTCTTCAGGTAACCGATCGCTTGCTGCGCCCCGCGCAATTGATGACGGTAAAAATCGCAAGCCTTCGACATCACATCCGAAAGCGCCAGACTCTTTGCCTGGACTTCCGCCCGCTGCGCCGGCGGCAGGCGATCTTCATCCGGCACCGTCATGCCGACGTTTTGCGCAAGGTCTTTCACAGCTTCAACGAAGCCAAGACCGGAATATTCAATGAGAAAACCAATCGCCGTGCCGTGTGCTCCACATCCGAAGCAATGATAAAACTGCTTGGTAGGACTGACGGTGAAGCTAGGGGATTTTTCGTTGTGGAATGGGCACAAGCCCATAAAGTTGGCGCCGCCTTTCTTCAGTTGCACATAGCGACCGACCACATCGACAATGTCGACCCGGTTGAGCAAATCCTGAATGAAAGACTGTGGAATCACGGCGATGTATTAGCGTCCCGGAAAGCTAACTGCAGAACCATGACTGCCACACATTGCGCGCAGCATTTGCACCGCAACGTACCGCAGCCATGACATGAAATGGGGGCGAAGCCGTATTTTCAAACTGCTTCGCCCTGCACAATCATGCTTTGGACAATGCCGCTTTCACCAAGCCGGAGACAGCAGTCATATCAGCACGGCCAGCCAGTTTCGGCTTGAGAATGGCCATGACCTTGCCCATATCCTGAGGACCGGCTGCACCGCTTGCTGCCACTGCCGCAGCCACTTCCGATTGCATTTCGGCCTCAGACATGGCGGCAGGCATGTAGGCGGACAATACGGCGAGCTCAGCTTTTTCGATATCAGCCAAGTCTTGACGACCGCCGGCTTCAAACTGCGTGATGGAATCCTTGCGTTGCTTGATCATCTTTTCGATGATGGCAAGGACATGAGCATCGGTCAGTTCGATGCGTTCGTCGACTTCTTTCTGCTTCATAGCGGCGGTGAGCAGGCGGATCGTGCCCAGCTTGGCCGTTTCCTTGGCGCGCATCGCGGCCTTCATGTCGTCGGTGATTTGCTCTTTCAGGCCCATTTTCTCTCCAATATCAATTCAGACTGCGCGTCAGTAAGCCAAAAAAGCAGCCAGCACGCCCGGCGCTGACGAAGAGCGTACTAGCTTTATTAGCCGCCTGAAACGTCAAAACCCGCTGCGGCACTCCGGAGCGGGTTTGCACGATACCGCACAACCGTGCGGCAGGGAAATCAGTACAGCTTCTTCGGCAATTGCTGGCTGCGGATGCGCTTGTAGTGGCGCTTCACAGCAGCGGCGAGCTTGCGCTTGCGCTCAGCGGTCGGCTTCTCGTAGAACTCGCGCGCACGCAACTCGGTCAGCAGACCGGTTTTTTCGATGGTGCGCTTGAAGCGACGCATGGCGACTTCGAAAGGCTCGTTTTCTTTAAGGCGAATTGTGGTCATGTAAACTCAAACCAATGGATTTTGAAGGAAGACGGCGAGTATAGCAGCTTCATTTGTCATTGAAAAGCAAAACTGCGGTCTTGTGTCTAAATGGCGAAATAGTTATCACACAGACAATCCAGCAGCCATGCCGGAGGCCCAAGCCCACTGGAAGTTATATCCTCCCAGCCAGCCCGTCACGTCCATTGCCTCGCCAATGAAATGCAATCCCGGCATCTTGGTAGCCATCATGCTTTGCTGTGACAGTTCGCGCGTATCAACACCGCCACAAGTGACTTCGGCCTTGCGATAGCCTTCCGAACCGTTTGGCACGATGACCCAGCGATTGAGCGATTCGCCAAGCTTGCGCAGATGCTTGTCCGGCATGTCTGCGATACGCACATCCGGCTTGAAGCCATTGGCGAGGAGTAGCCCCTCAGCCAGGCGTGCAGGCAGCCATTGTGACAAGGTGTTCACCAGATTCTTCTTGATAGAGGATTTGCCTTCAATGAGCGTTTGCGCGATATCGGCTTCCGGCACGAGATTTAAGGTCAATGCCGTGCCGGGTTGCCAGAAGCTGGATATCTGCAACACCGCCGGCCCCGATAAGCCGCGATGTGTAAACAACAAATCTTCACGAAAATGGGTCCGTGACTTTTTCTCGCCGGTTTCAATGTCCACCTCCAGCGCAATGCCGGCAAGCGGTATGAACGGCTCCCATGCGGCAGCGTCGAACGTCAATGGCACCAATCCGGGACGCGGCTCGACCAGCTTCAAGCTAAATTGCTTGGCGATGCGATAAGCGAAATCCGTAGCACCGATCTTGGGAATCGACAGCCCGCCGGTCGCAACCACGATATTTTTTGCCAGTATGGATCCGCTGCTGGTGCCGATCAGGAACCGATCACCTTCCTTGCCGATTGCCTCCACCTTGCATGGCATCCGCCAGGCGACATGGCCAAGATTGCATTCGGCCTTGAGCATGTCGATGATCTGCTCCGCAGAATGGTCGCAAAATAATTGTCCCTTGTGCTTTTCGTGATAAGCGATGCGATAGCGCTTCACCAGTGCAAGAAAATCCTGCGGCGTGTAGCGCGACAGCGCACTCTTGCAGAAGTGCGGATTGCCCGAAAGGTAGTTTTGCGGCCCCGCGTGCAGATTGGTGAAATTGCAGCGTCCACCACCGGAGATACGGATTTTCTCGGCCAGCTTTTCGGCGTGGTCAATCAGAACCACTTTCCTGCCGTTCTGGCCGGCGGCGGCGGCGCACATCAGCCCCGCAGCTCCAGCCCCGATTACCGCAACATCGAATTGATTTGCCATGACTTGTCGTTTTTTTACAAGCCATGATTGTAAGCGTTAATGGAAATAGGGCGACGCGGAATGCTTCATCCATAGTTCCGACGACAGCCGCATCACATCATTGAGCGACCCGCGCTGCTTGTACGTTTCGCGCAACCAAGCAGCATCGTTCAGGCGTTCATACGCCATATGGCGCAGGCGCTTCAAGGCTTGCAGTTCTGCCTCGTTTTGCGCGTAGCGCTTCAAATGCTGGAGACGGTCAAGGATGCTGACAAAAATCGATTGCTTCCCCGCAGAAGCGGTCTTGTCGTCATCTTGCTGGGCGATCTCGCCGTCGAGTCCGTAGCGGCTGGCTTCGAAGCGATTGTATTGATACAGCAGGTAGAAGTCGTCGCCAATTTCAAGCGGACGCTCGGTCAGCAGCCAGCGCGCCAGCAATTGCGCGTAACAGCCAAGCAAGGCCGCATGCTCCAGCGTCAATGGCGTATCGCACACGCGGATTTCGACCGTGCCGTATTCCGGTTTCGGGCGAATATCCCAATAAAAATCCTTCATGCTGCCGATGATGCCGAGCTGCATAAGCTCATCGTAATACTTTTCGAATTCCGTCCACTTTGTCATCACCGGTACCGTGCCGGCGAGCGGAAATGCGCGGACGACATTGCTGCGCGACGAATCAAATGCCGTGTCGACGCCCTGATAAAACGGGGATGCGGCGGATAGTGCAATAAAGTGCGGTACGTACCGGGAAAAACCGTGCGTCAAGTAAAGCGCATCATCGCCATTCGGGACACCAATGTGGATATGTTGGCCAAAGACGGTAAACGTCTTCGCCAGATAGCCGTATTTCTGGTGCAGGTGATGGAAACGCTCACTGGGCGTGATGCGTTGCTCGCTCCAATTCTGGAATGGATGCGCACCGCCGCCAGCGACATCGATGTTCAGATGCTGCGCGCCACGGGTCAGGGCGGAACGCAATTCTTTCAATTCTTCGACCAGATGATCCACTCGCGTATGGATGCCGGAATTTAATTCGATCATGCCTTGGGTAATTTCGAGCTTGATCTGGTTCTGCAACTCGCGGGGTTCGATCCAGGACAGCAGGTCGATGGCATCGGTTGCAAGATTGAAGTTGCGTCGGTTCACCAACTGGAGTTCGAGTTCGATGCCCATTGTGAAGGGCGTCGAAGAGGTGAAAGGCAAGATGTTCATCGTGTTCTCCTGAGGTTCTTTGTCATTCGCGGCCACTCTCGCCGGATTTGATCAATGCAAATTGAGTCGCAATCGGGCCGAGCAGTTCCAGCACGATCAGGCTGCCCGCCAGCAGCGGTGTTACGGCGGCGATGGTTTGCGGATAGACCGCCGCAATCTGTGCGAATCCGAGGCCGACCTCGGCCATTGGCAGCGTGCCTAGCGTGAGCAATCCTGCTTGGCGCCACCTTAATTTTGCGGGCTTGGCGAATGCAAAAATGCTGCACCCCATTGCGGCAAATCGCGCGCCGATTAGAACGACAACTGAAGCCCCAATGCTTGCCATATCGGCGATGCGTATTGATGCACCGATGGTCGTAAACAGCATCACGATGAACAGCTCGCTGGCAACACCGAATTCCAGCTCCATCAAGTCGTATTGCAGATCGAGATTCTTTGAGAGGATCGCGAATATCAGCATCGTTAGCAGAACCGGCAGGCGCAGTGCGTGCGCGGCGCCGATTGTGAGCATGATGATGGCGATGACAAGCACAAACTGCCGGCTGCGCTCGCGCCCCAGCAAGCGCGCCAAAGGCATCATCAACCGGTAAGTCAGATAGGCAAGCAAGGCCGAACCGAATACGGAATATACCGTACTGGAAAACAAGGTTTGTATCGGTACGTCGACGTCGGTAGCCACGACAGGCAACACGATATAAGCGGACACCAGCGCAAGCAGATTGTTCAATGCCGTCATGGCAGAAAGCCGGCGCGTTACATGGCCTTCTGCACCGAGATCGCGCACGACGACCATGACGACCGCAGGCGCAGTGCCGATCGCAAATACACCCGCCAGCATGGCGAGCGGACGCGATACGCCGAGCAACTCAAGTGCCGCCCACACGAAGATAAAGCATAGTCCGGCAGCACTGACGACGGTCGCCACGAGCCACTTCTCGTGCCGTAACCAGCCAATGTCAACATACCGGCCCAGTTGATAGACCACCAACGCCAGCGCAATGTCGGCGAAGATGTGCGCCACTTTCAGGACGTCGCCGGACAGCCACTGGAATCCGCTCTCACCAAGCAGGAAGCCGACCAAAAGATAACCAGTAATACGTGGAATCCACGGATTCTTGGACACCAGATAACCGCCGATCAACCCCAGCAGCAATAGGCTGCCGAATAACAACAGCGCGTTCCATTGCAGGGGCTGCGCAGGGTCAAACAGCGGAAAAGTCCACGACATGATTGTCCTAATACGGAAAGGGGTTCTTGAACGCGGGGAGTAGAATCAGGAACTAGTTGATGGAGTACAGAACACGACCTACGTTCGCCCCACATGCAAGACAAATGGCGTCGACATCGAATTGGCACCTTTGTACAAGTTCCGGGCTATCTCCCCATACCGACGCAACGATCTTTTATTTTTTTGCGTCAGCCGAAAACTAACGACTTTTTCTTTGTCCACAGGCAAGCAATAAAGTTCCTGCAAAGAATTTTCCGTTAGCTTTTTAGAATCCCGTCGCCAGCTATTTAATCAAGCGCGTGCAGGCGGGCTGTGAGCTTCGTCAATCCGTTTTCAGTGGGTGCAGGAGGCACGGGAAGGGAGTGCAGACAAGCTATGCGCAGAGATCTATTTGGTGAGACCAAATTTTCGGAGAGCAGGATATGGCTTTCCACACTTGCACGAATCTGCAAGTTGGATTCGAAGAATGTAAAGCGCCTGATGCGCTTACGACGACGCGTATAAAAGTACTACATGCGCGCTTGTTGCTGCTGCTATAGCGAGCATAACAAGCGAACATTGATGCGTCGAAACGCGGCGAATAGCGAGTGGCATGCTGCAGCACGTAGCGCGACTTAGCCATCTTTCATGCACATGCGAGCTCTGCTATCAAAAGCAAATGGTTTCTGCGCGCGCGCCGTGCAACGCAAAGTGGCTTGCGCCGTCCGACGCGCAACGCACCACGTCGCCCACAACAATAATGCTCGGACTGCCGAGGCTGGATGCGGCCAGCGCAACAGGAAGTTCGCCAAGCGTGGTGATCAGCTGCATTTGGGAGGAAGAAGTCGCCGCTTGAATAACAGCTACGGGTGTTTCTGCAGATTTTCCACCGGCCAGCAAAGCCTGCTGAATTTCTGCGCAGCGCGCGACACCCATGTAAATCACTAAGGTCATGTCGAGCTTCGCCAAAGTCTCCCAATCCGGAGTCGATCGGGCGCTCTTGCCGTGCCCAGTAACAAAGATCGCCCCTTGGCTCCAATCGCGATGGGTAAGCGGTATGCCGATCGATGCGGGCGCAGCCAGCCCGCTGCTGATGCCGTTGACAACTTCGACCGCCACGCCGGCAGCGTGCAGATGATCACGCTCTTCGCCGCCGCGTCCGAAGATGAACGGATCGCCGCCCTTCAGCCGCACTACGCAATGCCCCGCACGTGCTTCTGCGATCAACAAGCGCTCAATGAATTCTTGTGGAGTGGATTGGCAGCCGCCCCGTTTACCGACGGGGATGATGCGCGTGCCGAACTGTGCGTAATCCAGAATGTCCGGATTAACAAGATCGTCGACGAGGATCACATCCGCTGCCTCGATCGCCTTGATTGCCTTCAGTGTGAGCAAGTCCGGATCGCCCGGACCCGCACCAACCAGAATGACTTTACTGAGCCTCTTCTCCATGGGACACCTGTTTTGCCTGTATGAGCCTTGCTACATGCAAACAGTGTTCCACCTGCTCCGTGATCGGCACCGGTACCGGCTGCTCGCCGCGTAGCGCCGCCTTGATCCATTCTGCTGTTGTCGCTGCATCGTTTTGAAGCGGCAGTGGAGGCACTTCGTCTACAGCTTCCTGTTTTTGCACCAGGACAGTGCATTGATGATCATGAAGCCAAGTAATCTGCTGTGCACGCTTGGCATTGGCAACTGTTTCGCCTTCGGTGCCGCGCATCAGGAAGGCATCGCCGCGCACTGTCGGCGCTGCTGTCGTGAAGTAGGCAGTCAGCATCTCCAGGTATTCCGGATGGGTATATGAAGTCAGCCGCAGTGCGGGTCCGGCGAACGGCTGCAATATCTTGACCAGCGTGTGGGTTGAATTGCGGACGCCCAGAATGCGCCGCACGGCAAGCAGTTTCGCCAGTGAGGGTGCCAAAGCCTCTATCGGCATGAAGACCGGCTCGCGACGCGCAAAACCTTGCGCCACTTCTTGCATCGATTGCGCAAACGGCAGGCCGAGTTCTCGCAGGATTTCTGCTGTGGTCACACGGCCCGGATCGGTCGTCACACCATGGATCAACACCGGCACACCACGTTGCGCCAGCAGCATCGCTAGCAACGGGGTCAAATTGGCCATCTGGCGCGAACCGTTATAGCTGGGAATGATGACCGGCGCAAAATTGCCGGACGGCGTGGGCAATTTATCGAGAGATTGTTCCGCTGCGTCGAGAAAGCCGGCGATTTCGTCAACCGATTCGCCCTTGAAGCGCATTGCCAGCAAGATGCCGCCAAGTTCAAGATCCGATACACGACCGTCGAGCATCGCGGCATAGAGTTGACAGGCATCCTGGCGCGACATGCTGCGTGCGCCTTTTTTACCGCGCCCGATTTCCTTGATGAAGCGGGTGGCGGAGAACGCTTCCTTGTTATGTACTTGTTCCATGCCTAAAGGGTACTCGAAGTATCGTCGGATTGAAATCGCCATCGCCGAAAGTATTTTGCAAAACGCATCCGAAAATAAAAAAGGGCAGGTTTCCCCGCCCTTCTTCACAACGTCATTGCTTGCCGGCGCTTAAGCCAGTTTGCCGTGGCACTGCTTGTACTTCTTGCCGCTGCCGCATGGGCAAGGATCGTTGCGACCGACCTTGGGCAAAGCATTAGTCATCGGCTGCTGTCTTGTGTCGTCGGCGTTTGCCGTCGGGGCCAGCAGTTCTTCCGGCGCGGCATCCGGATTGAAGTCCGCATGCTCATAGTGGACGTTCTCCACGTGCGAATGGGCAAGTTGCTCTTCCGCCGCCTCGATCTCTTCACGCGACTGGATGCGTACTGTCATGACAATGCGCACTACCTCGTTCTTGATCAGGTCCAGCATCTGGCCAAAGAGTTCGAATGCCTCGCGCTTGTATTCCTGCTTCGGATTCTTCTGCGCGTAACCGCGCAGGTGAATACCTTGACGCAGGTGGTCGAGTGCGGCCAGATGTTCGCGCCAGTGCGTATCTATGCTCTGCAACATCACGCTGCGTTCAAAACCGGCAAAGCCTTCCGTGCCAATCACTTCGACCTTGGCGTTATAATTTTCATCCGCCGCTTTCAGCACACGCTCGAGCAGGTCTTCGTCGCTCGAGTCCGGCGTGGTCTCCAGCATTTTCGTCAACGGCACTTCGAGCTGCCATTCGTTGGCGAGCGCGGCTTCCAGGCCTTTGATGTCCCACTGCTCTTCCATCGATTCTGCCGGCACATACGTGCGGAACATGTCGGTGAATACGCCGTGGCGCAGCGATGCGACCAGTTCAGACACATCTTGCGCCTCCAGCAGTTCGTTACGCTGCTGGTAGATCACCTTGCGCTGGTCGTTGGCGACATCGTCGTATTCGAGCAGCTGTTTGCGGATGTCAAAATTGCGGGCTTCCACCTTGCGCTGCGCGGACTCGATCGAACGCGAGACAATACCTGCCTCAATCGGCTCGCCCTCCGGCATTTTCAATCGATCCATGATCGCGCGCACGCGGTCGCCAGCGAAGATGCGCAAGAGCGGATCGTCCAACGACAGGTAGAAGCGCGAGGAACCCGGATCGCCCTGACGGCCTGAACGGCCACGCAACTGATTATCGACGCGGCGAGATTCGTGACGTTCGGTGCCGATAATATGCAGACCGCCGGCCGCGACCACATGGTCGTGCAGCGACTGCCATTCGTCGCGCAAAGTCTGCGCCTTGAGCTGTTTCTCGGTATCGCTCAGGCCGGCATCGGCCTCAATGATCTGGATCTGCTTGTCGACATTACCGCCAAGGACAATGTCGGTGCCGCGACCGGCCATGTTGGTGGCGATGGTGATCATCTTCGGACGGCCGGCCTGCGCAATAATTTCTGCTTCGCGCGCATGCTGCTTCGCGTTCAGCACGTTATGCGGCAAGTCGTTCTTGGCGAGGATCTGGGACAACATCTCGGAATTTTCAATCGAGGTCGTACCCACCAGTACCGGTTGGCCACGTTCGTAACAGTCCTTGATATCGACGAGCATCGCGTTGTACTTCTCTTGCGCGCTCTTGTACACCTGGTCCTGTCGGTCCTTGCGCTGGCTCGGACGATTCGGCGGAATCACCACGGTTTCGAGGCCGTAGATCTCCTGGAATTCGTAGGCTTCGGTGTCGGCCGTGCCGGTCATGCCGGACAACTTGCCGTACATGCGGAAGTAGTTCTGGAAAGTGATCGATGCCAGCGTCTGATTCTCGTTCTGGATCTTTACGCGCTCCTTGGCTTCCACTGCCTGGTGCAGGCCATCGGACCAGCGGCGGCCTGTCATCAGTCGGCCGGTGAATTCGTCGACGATGATGACTTCGCCGTTCTGCACAACGTATTGCTGGTCCTTGTGGTACAGCGCGTGCGCACGCAAGGCGGCATACAGGTGATGAATCAGTGTGATGTTGGCGGCGTCGTACAGGGATGCGCCTTCCGGCAACAGGCCCATGCGGGTCAGAATCTGTTCGGCTTTTTCATGGCCGGCTTCGGTTAGCAACACCTGGTGCGACTTCTCGTCCTTGGTGTAATCGCCGGGCACTTCGATCTTGCCCTTGCCGTCCGGCGTCTCTTCGCCAATCTGCAAGGTCAGCAGCGCCGGCAGTTCATTCATCTTGACGTACAGCTCGGTGTGATCTTCCGCCTGGCCGGAAATGATCAGCGGCGTACGTGCCTCGTCGATCAGGATCGAGTCCACTTCATCGACGACCGCGAAATTCAGTGCGCGCTGAACGCGGTCACCCGATTCGTAGACCATGTTGTCGCGCAGGTAGTCGAAACCGAATTCGTTATTGGTGCCGTAGGTGATATCGGCCGCGTAGGCAACCTGCTTGGCGTCATGGTCCATTTGCGACAAGTTGACGCCAGTGCTCAATCCCAGCCAGCCATACAGCTTGCCCATCCATTCGGCGTCGCGCTGAGCGAGGTAATCGTTCACCGTCACCACGTGCACACCTTTTCCAGACAGGGCGTTGAGATAGGCCGCAAGCGTCGCCATCAGCGTCTTGCCTTCGCCTGTACCCATTTCCGCGATCTTGCCGAAATGGAGCACCATGCCACCGATCAGCTGCACATCGAAATGGCGCATCCGCAAGACGCGCTTGCTGGCCTCACGGCAGACGGCAAACGCTTCCGGCAAGAGATCGTCCAGCTTCTCGCCCTGGGCAATGCGTTCCTTCAACCCGGGCGTCTTGGCTTGCAGCTCGGCGTCGGAAAGCTTTTCCATCGCCGGTTCAAGCGCATTGATCTCGCGTACGGTTTTTTGGTATTGCTTGATCAGCCGCTGATTACGGCTGCCGAAAATCTGGGTCAGTAATGACATGCTTTAATTTTATGTAAGACGCCGCGAAAACAGGCCGATCTTCGGTCTTCACGGTGACGGAATTTGGCTAAATTGCGGATTTTATCACGCTGCCCATAGAGGACTGTCCGAGTCGGGACAGGAAGCGCAAATTGATTGCGTAAAGACAAATTTCCCGGTGTTTTTGCGGGTAGCGCCTCAGCCCGACCGGGTCAAAGATGGGGGCAAGGGGAAAGGAAACAATAGCGACTGTTTGTATTCAGCGAAAAGCGTGAACCAATGCCCAGGTTTACCTGTTGGCCAGTGCTGCGATTTTCGCCTGGTCGGCGCCGGCGGAGAGAAACTTGTGCGGATCCTGCTGGATTCCCTTCACCAGGACCTCAAAGTGCAGGTGCGAGCCGGTGGAACGCCCCGTGGAGCCAATATCGCCTACGTGTTGACCACGCTTCACAATGTCGCCGACCTTCACGCTTAGACGCGAACAATGTGCGTAGCGTGTCACGATATCGTTGCCATGGTCGATCTCGATCATATTGCCGAACTGGTGATGATATTCGGCCGCTATGACCACGCCACCTGCTGCCGCAGCGATGGGTGTACCGGTGGCCGCCGCAAAATCAATACCTTCATGAAATGCATGGCGACCGCTGAACGGGTCTAGCCGCCAGCCGAAGCCGGAAGCGTTATAGCTGACATTGACAGGCTGGATGGTGGGAAGCAGCTTGGATTTGATCTTCTGGCCCATCAGGGTGGTTTCGACCACGTTCATGTAATCGGCGCGGTGCTCGACGTTCTTCGCAGTTGCTTCCAATAGCTGCTGGAATTCCTGCATGCTGAGCTGCTTATCCTTCATGCTGGACGGTTCAGCACCGCCACGACCCGGCAGTTCCCGGAAATTGAATTCCTGTGGCTTGACGCCAGCCAAGCCCTGAACCCGCTCACCAAGGGCGTCGAGGCGCATTAATTGGGCCTGCATTTCGCCAAGCTTCATTGCCATCGCAGCGAGGTTTTCTTTTACGTATTTGTCTTTCTTGCTTGCATCGTCCTGTGTCGCGGAGGCAAGCACGTTACGGACGAGAGGTATATTGAGATCGGTGGCATGCCGAAAAGTCAGGTAATACAGCAGCGATGACATCAATACGACAGCACCAACGAACAGAAACACCATCAAGAACAGATGCCGATTCGTTAAAGTAATCGGCCTGGCGCTTAGGCGTGAGTGCAACAGAATTATTTGCATTACAAATCCTCCGACTCGTCCATCGTGGATGCGATGTGATAAGGTTTGAGCATGAATCGCTCTTCCTCATTTATTTCTTCTCAGCAACGATTTCAGTCTACACGTGCACAGAAGAAATCTACGAACAGTGTTACAGCTGTTACAGATTTCCTGCGCATGCACGACAAAATGGCCACGCTTTTGCCGGCAATCACGCGCTTGGCGGCACTGCAAAAAGAGTGCTCGGCGATCCTCCCCGCGTTATTTGACGCATGTTCCGTCATGCAGTTCGATGCAGGTCAACTGACTGTCGGTACGCCGAACGCCGCGCTTGCGACCAAGCTGAAGCAACAATTGCCAAAGTTGCAAGACGGACTCGTGCAACGGGGATGGCAGGTTAGCGCAATACGTATCAAAGTGCAAGTTAGCAAGATTGTCGTCAAGACAAGCAAAGTGAAGGACCTGCCCTTGCCGAAGCAGGCAAAGTCAGCGTTCGCCACGCTGACCAATACATTGGAAGATTCGCCCGGAAATCAGGCGTTGAAGAACGCGCTTCGTGCCTTGCTGAAGCGCCATGAACAAGATTAACCGGGTGTGTCGGAGAGACTCAGCTTTACAAAGCTGACCAAGTTAGGTTAACGCCCACTCTTTACCAGCCTGTCGTCCATACGCGCCCGGTGCGGTGTCAATCGAATCAAATGTCACGATTTCATACGCGTCCGGCTGAGCGAGCAAGGCACGCAAAAGCAGGTTATTGAGCGTGTGACCGGATTTGTGTGCAACATAGCCAGCCAGAAGCGGATGCCCGACCAGGTACAGATCACCGATTGCGTCCAGGATCTTGTGCCGCACGAATTCATTTTCGTAGCGAAGGCCATCCGGATTGAGAATCCGATACTCGTCCATCACGATGGCGTTTTCCAGCGAACCACCGCGTGCCAGCCCCATGCCGCGTAGCGTTTCCACATCCTGCATGAAACCGAACGTGCGTGCGCGGGCGATTTCCTTGACGTAAGAGTCCAGACCGAAATCGACTTCCGCATTCTGACCGGTGCCGTCAACGGCCGGATGATTGAATTCGATGAAAAACTTCAGCTTGAATCCATTGTAGGGTTCGAGCCTTGCCCATTTTTCCTGCGCGCCCTTGCCTTCGCGGACTTCCACAGGCTTTTTCACGCGAATAAATTTCTTCGCAGCGTTTTGCTCCTGCAAGCCTGCCTGCTGCAAAAGAAAGACAAAGGACGACGCTGAGCCGTCCATGATCGGTATTTCTTCGGCGGTGACATCAACATATAGGTTGTCGATGCCGAGTCCGGCACAGGCAGACATCAGATGTTCGACAGTCGAAACCTTGACGCCATCCTTGTCCAGAACCGACGCCATGCGCGTGTCACCGACGCCGGTCGCGGTCGCCGGGAGATCAACTGGCGGATTCTTGTCGACGCGGCGGAATACGATCCCGGTGTCTGCAGCGGCGGGACGCAAGGTGAGTTCAACCTTGGTGCCGGAATGGAGTCCGACGCCCACGGTCTTGACGAGCTGTTTGACGGTGCGTTGCTTAAGCATTGTGGAATTATAGCAACTAACCCACGAGTCAGTTGTTATGAAATGTAAGCATTGTTGGTCTTACACCACGCATTTCGCACGATCAAGCGCTTATAGGCAAGATTATTGGCGGCTTCCTAATGCGATTCCAGCCAATGTTGCGAACGCAGTACGGCGCGGCGCCAGTCAGCCATCCGCTGCTCCCGTTCTGCAGCCGGCATGGCGGGCTCAAAACGTTTCTGTACTTGCCATTGAGCAGCGATTTCGTCCTGCGAGTCCCAATAGCCGACTGCTAGTCCGGCGAGGTAGGCCGCACCCAGCGCTGTTGTTTCGGTCACCACCGGCCGTACCACCGGCACGCCAAGCACATCGGCTTGGAACTGCATCAGTAAATCATTACGCGCTGCGCCGCCGTCAACCCGCAATTCGGTCAGTCCGATGCCGGCGTCCTTTTGCATTGCTTCGAGTACGTCCGCACTTTGGTAGGCAATGCTGGCCAAGGTGGCGCGGGCGATATGCGCTTTGGTCGTACCGCGACTGATACCGACCATCGTGCCGCGCGCATACGCATCCCAATACGGCGCGCCGAGTCCGGCAAAGGCCGGCACGAATAACACGCCGCCGGTGTCCGGCACGCTGTTCGCGAGCGCTTCGACTTCGGAGGATTCCTTGATGATTCCCAGCCCATCCCGCAGCCATTGCACGGCGGCGCCGGCATTGAAGACGCTACCTTCAAGTAGGTAATCGGTGTGTCCGCCAATGGTCCACCCGATCGTGGTCAAAAGATTGTTGTGCGACGCAATCGCCTGGCGGCCAGTGTGCATCAGCATGAAGCAGCCGGTGCCATAAGTGTTCTTGGCCATGCCGGGCCTGTGGCAGGCCTGGCCAAAGGTGGCGGCCTGCTGGTCGCCGGCGATGCCCGCAATCGGAATGGCGCCGCCGAACAAATCGGCGCGGCAGTCGCCGATGACGCCGCTGCTGGGCACCACCTGCGGCAGCAGGCTCTTTGGAATATCGAGCAGCGCAAGCAGTTCGTCATCCCATTGCATCGTATGAATGTTGAACAAGAGCGTGCGCGATGCATTGCTGGTGTCGACCACATGCGCGCCGCACAATTTGTAGATCAACCATGAGTCAATGGTGCCGAACGCAAGCTCGCCGCGTTCGGCTCGGCCTCGGGCTCCATCGACATTGTCGAGCAGCCATTTGAGTTTGGTGCCAGAAAAGTAGGCGTCGAGCACCAACCCGGACCTCTGCTGAAAGACGGCAGCCTTGCCCTGTTCGCGCAAAGCGTCGCACAAGCCGGCGGTACGGTGGTCCTGCCATACGATCGCATTGGCGATCGGTTCGCCGGTCGTGCGGTCCCACAGCACGGTCGTTTCGCGCTGGTTGGTAATGCCAATGGCGGCAATCTGCGATGCCGCGACATCGCTTTGCTTCAATACCTGCTGCGCTACCGCCAACTGGCTGCGCCAGATTTCATTGGCATCGTGTTCGACCCAGCCGGATTGCGGAAAAATCTGCCGGAATTCCTGCTGCGCCATTCCATGCATTTGCCCCGCATGGTCGAACAGGATCGCCCGCGAACTTGTCGTGCCCTGGTCCAGGGCGAGAATGTAGTTGGTCACTGGACTGTCTCCAATTGAAATCGTTTATCGCCGCATGACGAACAACATGGTATATCCACCGCGCTTTAGAGAGAGCGAAAAAAGGCGCGGCTTTCGCCGCGCCAACTTATACCGCGAAAGAACAAGCGGTAGACTTACTTGACGCGACCTTCCTTCCAGGCCTGGAGCAGCTTTTCATAGGCAATGGTCTCGCCCTTCGGCTTCTCGTTGTCGAGCTTCTTCCATGGCGCGCCGTTATCCGACAGGAACTTGTTCGGATCGCCCTTCGGGTTCAGCTTCGGGGCGCAATTCTTCATGCCTGCGCGTTCGAGACGGGACATGACCTGATCCATTTCTTCGGCCAGATTGTCCATAGCGGCTTGCGGCGTCTTTTCGCCGGTCACAGCGGTAGCGACGTTTTTCCACCAGAGCTGCGCAAGCTTCGGATAATCCGGAACGTTGGTGCCGGTCGGCGTCCATGCTACGCGTGCCGGGCTGCGGTAGAACTCGATCAAGCCACCCAACTGGTCCGCATGCTTGGTGAAATAATCATGGCGAATGTCGGAGTCACGGATAAACGTCAGACCGGTGATCGACTTCTTCAGCGAAACGGTCTTAGCCGTCACGAACTGCGCGTACAGCCACGCAGCATTGCGACGATCAGGCGGCGTGGATTTGAAGAAGGTCCAGGAGCCAACGTCCTGATAGCCATTCTGCATGCCATCCTTCCAGTACGGGCCGTGCGGCGACGGTGCCATGCGCCACTTCGGTTTGCCGTCCGGATGCACGACCGGCAGGCCGCTCTTGATATACGCCGACGTAAAGGCCGTGTACCAGAAAATCTGCTGCGCGACGTCGCCTTGAGCAGGTACGGGTCCGGCTTCGGAGAAGGTCATGCCGTTCGCCTGTGGCGGCGCGTACTTCTTCATCCAGTCGACGTACTTGGTCAATGCATAGACTGCTGCCGGTGAGTTCGTTGCACCGCCGCGCGAGACCGAGGCGCCAACCGGCGTGCATTTGTCGTTGGCAACACGGATGCCCCATTCGTCGACCGGCAGGCCATTCGGAATACCCTTGTCAGCGGTGCCTGCCATTGACAGCCAGGCATCCGTGAAGCGCCAGCCAAGCGATGGGTCTTTCTTGCCGTAGTCCATATGCCCGTAGACCTTCTTGCCGTCGAGTTCCTTGACGTCGTTAGTAAAGAAGTTGGCAATGTCCTCATAGGCGGACCAGTTCTGCGGCACACCGAGGTCGTAGCCGTACTTGGCCTTGAACTTGTCCTGCAGATCCTTGCGTGCGAACCAGTCGGCACGGAACCAGTACAGGTTGGCGAATTGTTGATCGGGCAGCTGGTACAGCTTGCCATCCGGCGCCGTGGTGAAGCTGGTGCCGATGAAATCCTTGATGTCGAGACCCGGATTGGTGAACTCCTTGCCTTCGCCTGCCATGTAATCGGATAGCGGCAGAATCGCGCCGTAGCGGTAATGCGTGCCAATCAGGTCGGAGTCGGAAATCCAGCCATCGTAAATGCTTTTCCCGGATTGCATCGAAGTCTGCAGCTTCTCGACCACGTCGCCTTCCTGGATGATGTCGTGCTTGACCTTGATGCCGGTGATTTCCTCGAAGGCCTTGGCCAGCGTCTTGGATTCGTACACGTGCGTGTCGATGGTTTCGGACACGACGTTGATTTCGTTAATGCCCTTTTTCTTCAGCTTGTCGGCGGCTTCGATGAACCACTTCATTTCATCCAGCTGTTGCTGCTTATTCAGGCTGGATGGCTGAAATTCCTGGGTAACCCATTTTTCCGCGGCCTTCATGTCGGCCCAGGAAGCACCCGAAGCCAGCATTGCAGCAGCGGCCAGCACTGTCAGTTTTAGTCTCATATCTCCACCTTTTTATTGCCTTCCCAATGACAGTGATGCACGGCGCGGGGGAAGGATCCCGCCATGCATCGAAACGCCGGTTTAACCCCAACGCATCACAATCAGTAACACCACAAATCCGATCACCGCCCCGACCGCCTGATGCACTTCAGTCACGCCGGCCCAAATGAGATTCAGATAGGCAGCCGTCAGCAAGCCGATGAACAGCCGATCGCCGCGCGTTGTGCTGATCGGCAGAAAGCCCTTGCGCTCTATCGTGGGCGACCTCAGCTCCCAGATCGTCATGCCGATCAACATCAGTACGATCGCAGTAAAAAAAATCGCCACTGGCGGGGTCCATGCCATCCAGGAAAAAATCTCTTCCATGTCACACCCTCCCCATCGCAAAACCTTTTGCGATGTAATGCCGCACGAACCAGATCACCAGTGCGCCCGGCACGATGGTCAATACACCGGCCGCGGCCAGCACCCCCCAATCCATGCCCGACGCGGAAACGGTGCGCGTCATGGTCGCCGCGATTGGCTTGGCGTTCACCGACGTCAGCGTGCGTGCCAGTAGCAATTCGACCCAGCTGAACATAAAGCAGAAGAATGCGGTCACGCCGACGCCTGCCTTGATCATCGGGAGAAAAATTTTGACGAAAAACTTCGGAAAGCTGTAGCCGTCAATGTAGGCCGTTTCATCAATTTCCTTCGGAATGCCGGACATGAAACCTTCCAGAATCCACACGGCGAGTGGCACGTTGAACACCATGTGCGCCAGCGCCACGGCCAGATGCGTGTCCATCAATCCCACTGTTGAATACAACTGGAAGAACGGCAGCAGGAATACGGCAGGCGGCGTCATGCGGTTAGTCAGCAGCCAGAAGAACAGGTGCTTGTCGCCAAGGAAGGAGTACCGCGAGAATGCGTACGCCGCCGGCAATGCGACCGATACCGACAGGACCATGTTGATCGCCACGTAAATGATCGAGTTGATGTACCCGTCGTACCACGAAGCGTCGGTGAAGATGGTCTTGAAATTGTCGAAGGTCAGGTTGCTTGGCCACATGGTCAGCGTGCCAACGATTTCTTCGTTGGTCTTGAGCGACATGTTCAGCATCCAGTAGATCGGCAGCAGCGATAGCAGAAGATAGATCACCAGGATGGGAGCCGTCAGGCGCTTGCTCATCATTTTTTATCTCCCGTTCCAACACGTTGCATCCAGGTGTAAAGCACGAAGCAGAACAACAGGATGATCAGGAAGTAGATCAACGAGAATGCCGCCGCTGGTCCGAGGTCAAATTGGCCGACCGCTTTCTGTGTCAGGTATTGCGACAGGAAGGTGGTCGCGTTGCCGGGACCGCCGCCGGTCAGCACGAAAGGTTCGGTGTAGATCATGAAGCTATCCATGAAACGCAGCAGCACCGCGATCATCAGCACATTGCGCAGCTTGGGCAATTGAATGAAACGGAACACTGCCCAGCGTGATGCGCCGTCGATTTTTGCCGCTTGGTAATACGCGTCCGGAATCGCGCGCAGACCGGCATAGCACAGCAGCACCACCAGCGGGGTCCAATGCCAGATATCCATCACCAGCACCGTCACCCAGGCATCGATCGAATTGCCGGTGTAGTTGTAGCTGATGCCCATGTGGTTGATCGTGTAGCCTAGCAGGCCAATATCGCCGCGGCCAAAAATCTGCCAGATGGTGCCGACGACGTTCCATGGGATCAGTAACGGCAATGCGATCAGCACCAGCGACATGGATGCCTTCCATCCCTGCGCTGGCATGGCGAGTGCTACCAGGATTCCGAGCGGAATCTGAATGGCGAGCACCGACAGCGAGAACAGCATCTGGCGATACAAGGCGCCATGCAGTTCGGTGTCGCGCATCACCAGACGAAACCATTCGGTGCCAACGAAAACTTTCTGATTCGGTCCGAGAATATCCTGCACCGAATAATTGACGATGGTCATCAGCGGCAGGATCGCGGAAAAGGCGACGCACAGGATGACGGGCAAAATGAGAAACCACGCGCGGTTGTTATAGGTTTTCATGTCAGGCTACCCGCTTGTCGTTGACGTAATAAAGAGTTCGTTCGATTGGCAGGCGCAGCCACACCTTATCGCCGGACTTCGCATCAATACGGCGCAGCTTTGCCGCCAGCGTGTGCCCGCCCAAGGCAAACTCGGCGAGACAATGCGTGCCGAGATTGCGCACCGACGTGACGGTTGCGGCGGCGGTATCCGGTTGCTCTTCAAACTCGCATTCGATGAATTCCGGGCGGATACCGAGCGTAATCGTGCCGTTCGCCCCCTGCAGTGCTGCGTTTGCCTGCTGCGACAGCGGGATGCTGCTTCCGTCGATCCTGGCGACACCATCACTGACCGTGCAAGGCAACAGGTTCATGCCGGGATTACCGATGAAGTAGCCGACAAAAGTGTGCGCCGGTTCCTCGAACAATTCCTGCGCCGAGCCTGCCTGCACGACTTCACCCTGCGTCATCACCACTACCTTATCGGCGAAGGTGAGCGCCTCGACCTGGTCATGCGTCACATAGATCAGGGATAGCTTGAGTTCGTGATGGATCTCTTTTAGCTTGCGACGCAACAGCCATTTCAAATGCGGATCGATCACGGTCAGTGGCTCGTCAAACAGCACCGCCGCAACGTCGGGACGTACGAGGCCGCGGCCGAGCGAAATCTTCTGTTTTGCGTCAACCGACAGACCGCTGGCGCGATGTTTCAGGTTACCGGAGAGCTCCAGCATCTCAGCCACCTGTTCGACACGCTTGTTGATGTCGATCGTCTTCCAACCGCGGTTGCGCAGGGGAAAGGCCAGGTTGTCGAACACCGTCATGGTGTCGTAGATGACCGGGAACTGGAACACCTGCGCGATGTTGCGTGATTCCGGAGGCAGATTGGTGACGTCCTTGCCGTCGAACAGCACACGGCCGTGCGACGGGCGCACCAGGCCGGAGATGATATTGAGCAGCGTGGTCTTGCCACAACCGGACGGCCCGAGCAACGCATAGGCGCCGCCGTCATCCCACTGCATGGTCATCGGACGCAGTGCGTAGTCGGCGGGCGCCGAGGGATTCGGCTTGTAGGCATGCGCCAGTTCAACGAGTTCTATGCGGGCCATGCTTACACTCCGGTGTGAGAATGGTCCGGCGCGAATAGCAGCGCGCCGCTCGTGGCGAACAGGAATAGGTCGCCGGGCCGACAATACATGCTGCATTGCGAACCCAGTGCCAGATCGTGCACACCGGGTAGCTGTGCCACCAAAGAAATGCGGCCACGGTGCACATGTACGTAGGTTTCGGAGCCGCTGATTTCGGCCAAATCGACTTCGGATTCAATCGGAAAATCATCCGGATAGCGTTCAGCAAGATGCAGGCTGTGCGCGCGTAGTCCGAGAATCACTTCCTTGTGCCCGGATGCTTTGCCCACCTGCGCGGTGTTCAGACGCAGTGTCACGCCACTGCCAAGATGCGCATTGCCGTCAGCATCGATCGTTGCCGGCATCAGATTGATCGGTGGATCGCTGAACGTGCGCGCGGTCTCGATGGAATTGGGGGCGTTGAAGACATCCAGCGTCGGGCCGCTTTGCAGCAGTCGTCCTTCATGTAGTACTGTAACCTGCCCACCAAGTTGCAGGGCCTCGAGCGGCTCGGTGGTGGCATACACGACCGTGGTCTTGCCTTCGGAAAACAGTTCTGTCAATTCATTGCGTAGTTCTTCGCGCAGCTTGTAATCGAGATTGACCAGCGGTTCGTCGAGCAGCAACAAGCCCGCATCCTTGATCAGCGCGCGGGCCATCGCGGTCCGCTGCTGCTGGCCGCCGGAGAGTTCAGCCGGTGAGCGTTGCAAGTAGGGGGAGATATGCAGGCGTTCTGCCATGTCGGTCACGCGTTTCTTGATCTCACTTTCTGGTACGCGCTTGATGCGCAGGGGCGACGCGATATTGTCGTAAACCGTAAAGGACGGATAGTTGATGAATTGCTGGTACACCATGGCGAGGTCGCGCTCGCGCACCGAAACGCCGGTGACGTCTTCTCCACCGGCCACAACGCGTCCTGTGGTCGGACGGTCTAGTCCGGCCATCAGTCGCATTAGCGACGTCTTGCCTGCCTTGGTAGTCCCAAGCAGTACGTTGATCTTGCCGGTTACCAGCGAGAGTGACAGCGGATAGATATGATCTTCCGCGCCAACCTTCTTGCTGACGTTTTCCAATGCTAGAAGCACTTGTCTTCCTCCTAAAAATACCTCGCGCCTTTTATTGTTGCGGGCGCTTCTCCGAATTGTTTTCTTTTTCCCGATTCGCGCTGATCCACGCGTCGAGCTTTTCTTTTGTCCCATGCGGGAGATGCAGGCCGAGCTTGGAACGCCTCCACAGTATGTCGTCTGCGTTGACGGCCCATTCGCGTTGCATCAAATAATCGACTTCTGCCGCATACAGCCCAGGAGCAATTTCCTCGCCCATGTCACCGATGTGCTTGCGTCCTGCCAGCAGCAGATCGGTGCGCGTTCCGTAAGCGCGTGCATAGCGCGCAATCAGCGCAGCCGGCAGCCATGCGTATTTCTTTTGCTGCTCGTGCACGTAGCGATCAAACTCCAGCACCGAACGATTGGTCGGCGTTTCGCCGAACAGGTCACCGCCCGGCATGCAAGCATCCGCCGTCCACGATCCATTACGCATCGGCAGTAAGGAGGCCAGCATGTCGATGGCTTCTTCAGCCAGCTTGCGGTAAGTGGTGATCTTGCCGCCGAACACCGACAGCATCGGCGCGCCTTCGGTATCCATTTCGAGGCGGTAGTCGCGGGTGACTGCCGAGGCGTTCGATGACGCGTCTTCGACCAGCGGGCGGACGCCGGAATAACTCCACACGACATCGGCCGGCATGATGTTCTTGCGGAAATAGCGGCTCGCCAGGTCACACAGGTAAACGATTTCCTCCTGGTCGATGGCGACGGCATTGGTGTTGCCGTGATACTCAATGTCGGTCGTTCCGATCAGCGTGAAATCGTGCTCGTAAGGTATGGCGAACACGATGCGGCCGTCGGGATGCTGGAAAATGTATGCATACGGGTGATCGAACAGTCGCTTGACGACGATATGGCTGCCCTTGATCAAACGAAGCGCCTTCTCGGTGGGACGATGCGCGGCCGTTTGCAGGAAATGCGCCGCCCACGGTCCGGCGGCATTAATCAGGCAGCGGGCGTTAATGGTGACGTTGCCATTGGCGCCGCGCAATTGTGCCTCCCAGCGGCCGTCCTTGCGCTTTGCCGACTCACAACAGGTTCGGGTGAAAACATTTGCGCCCTTTTCCGCTGCATCGACGACATTGAGAACAACCAGCCGCGCGTCATCGACCCAGCCGTCGGAATACACGAAGCCGCGCGTGAACTGGGGCTTAAGCGGTTCACCGGCCGCATGGTGGCGAAGATCCACACCGCGCGAACCCGGCAACAGGTCGCGCCGCGCGAGACTGTCATATAGGAACAATCCGATCCGAATCATCCAGCCCGGACGCTGCCCCTTGTCGTGAGGCAATACAAACCGCAATGGCCACATGATGTGCGGCGCGGCGCGCAGCAGGACTTCCCGCTCGATCAGCGCCTTGCGCACCAGGCCGAATTCGTAATGCTCGAGATAGCGCAGGCCGCCGTGGATCAGCTTGGACGACGACGATGACGTATGTGATGCGAGATCATCCTTTTCGCATAGCACGACTGACAATCCGCGGCCTGCAGCGTCCCGCGCGATACCGGCACCATTGATACCGCCGCCAACAATCAGCAGGTCACAATCGATCTTGTCCACACCGTTTTCCATCTGGCTCTCGCCCTCGCTGAGGGATAATGTAGGATGACAAGCATGTAAGATACGACATATTACGAAAACAAATCAACAAATTTAAAGTTATTTTGTGTTCGTTTGTTTTCGTTTTAATTTATATTGATGACATTACAACTAGCAAAGGGAGAACCGGCATGACGTTGAATCCTCGTCAACGACGGCTGCTCGATGTCGTACGGCAACGCGTCACGATGTCCGTCGAAGATCTGGCGCAGGAGCTTGACGTCACACCACAAACTGTCCGGCGCGACGTCAAACTGATGGAAGAAGCGAAGCTGCTAGCCCGCTATCACGGCGGCGTCGGTTTGCCGTCGTCGGTGGAAAACATTGATTACAGCCAGCGCCAGGTGATGAACATTGATGCCAAGCGCAGCATCGCCAATGCCGTGGCCAGGCAGGTACCGCCGGGATGTTCGTTATTGATCAATATTGGCACGACGACAGAAGAAGTGGCGCGCGCGCTGGCGCACCATCAAGGCTTGCATGTCGTGACCAATAACCTCAACGTTGCAGCGATCCTGGCCGACAACCCGAATTGCGAAGTGATCCTGGCCGGCGGCGTGGTGCGCGGGCGCGATCGTGGAATCGTGGGTGAGGCGACCATCGATTTCATCCGGCAGTTCAAGGTGGATATCGGCATCATCGGCATCTCCAGCATCGAGCCCGACGGCACCCTGCGCGATTTCGATCCGCGCGAGGTCAAGGTGGCGCAAGCGATCATCGAGCAATCGCGCGAGGTCTGGCTGGTGGCCGACCGCGACAAGTTCGGCAGGCAGGCACTGGTACGCATGGCACACGTCTCGCAGATCGACATGCTGTTTACCGACGCGCGTCCGCCGGAAGCATTGAATCGCGTGCTGAAGGAAGCACACGTAAAAGTGATCGTGGCATCTTGAGCAATACGGTGGCTTGATGTGTTTTGCAAATAAAAACGGCGCCGCAGCGCCGTTTTATTTTGTTACACGCTTATTCAGCCAAGTTGCGCGAGCAGCGTCTCTGCATTCGACACTTCAAATTTGCCCGGCTGCTCAACGTTGAGCTGCTTCACGACGCCGTCCTCAACCAGCATCGAATAGCGCTGCGAGCGGATGCCCATGCCCTTTGCCGTGAGGTCGAAGATGAGGTCGATCGCCTTGGTGAACGCGGCGCTGCCGTCGGCCATCATGCGCACGGTGCCGGTTGCTTTCTGATCGCGGCCCCATGCGCCCATTACGAAGGCGTCGTTGACGGAAATGCACCAGATTTCATCGACGCCCTTGGCCTTGAACTTGTCGGCAAGCGCGATATAGCCCGGCACATGCTGGGCGGAGCAGGTTGGCGTGTACGCACCCGGCAAACCGAAGATGGCAATCTTCTTGCCTTTGGTGAGTTCGCTGACTTTAAAAGTGTTCGGGCCGAGCGAGCAGCCTTCCGATTCCACTTCGATGAATTCCGAGAGTGTGCCTTCCGGAAGGCGGTCGCCGATCTTGATGGTCATGATGGATTCCTCTTGTCTGGTGTACGGTTCTGTACCGTGTTGTTACTGTGGTGTGTAAGTCGATAGTGCCAAAGAAAACGCCGCGCCACCGGGGCGCGGCGTACAAACCGCAGTATGCCTTGTTATTGCTATTCTTGCAGCACACGAGAACTTTCCCCGCCTGACGCGGGGACAATCCCTCAGTCCGCCTGTTTGCGCAAGAATGCCGGAATGTCGTAGGTTTCCATGCCATTCTTTTCCAATGCACGCACGGTTTCCGATGCCGACTCTCGACGCCATACCGCTGGTGCCTTCAGGCCATTGAACGAGGCCGCCGGCTGTGCCGCGCCTTGTGTCACGCCCATGCCGGTCTGCTGCATGATTGGCTCGTTGTGGGTACCGGTACGCAATACCGGGGTTTGCACCAGTTGCACGTTCTTGCGGCCACGGCCGAGGCCGGTTGCGACCACGGTGACACGGATGTCGTCGCCCATGGTGTCGTCGTAGGCGATACCTTGTGCAATCGATGCATCCTGTGCAGCAAAGGCACGCACGGTTGCCATGACTTCCTTGATTTCCTTACCCTTGAGGCTGCGGCTGGCGGTCACGTTGACCAGTACGCCACGCGCGCCCGACAGGTCGATGCCATCCAGCAGCGGCGACGCCACGGCCTGCTCGGCGGCGATGCGTGCACGGTCAACACCGGAAGCGGTGGCCGTACCCATCATTGCCTTGCCCTGCTCGCCCATGATGGTCTTGACGTCGTTGAAGTCGACGTTGATGTGGCCCGGCACGTTGATGATTTCGGCGATACCGGCGACCGCGTTGTTGAGTACGTCGTCGGCATGCTGCAGCCACTCGATCATGCTGTCGTCTTCGTAAATGTCTTCCAGCTTTTCGTTCAGGATGACGATCAGGGAGTCGACGTGCTGGCTCAGCGCTTCCAATCCTTCATCGGCGATTCCCATGCACTTCCCGCCCTCATACGAGAACGGCTTGGAAACCACGGCGACGGTAAGTGCGCCGAGTTCCTTGGCTACCTGCGCGATGATCGGTGCAGCGCCGGTACCGGTGCCACCGCCCATGCCAGCCGCGATGAACACCATATGCGCGCCGCGCAATGCGTCTTCGATGCGGCCGCGGGATTCTTCTGCCAACTGGCGGCCGACGTCCGGCTTCATTCCTGCGCCCAGACCGGTTTCGCCGATCTGAATCACGTTGTGTGCCTTGGACTGCGCAAGTGCCTGCGCGTCGGTATTGGCAACGATGAACTCGACGCCGGACACACCTTTGTTGATCATGTGTTGTACTGCATTACCCCCTGCACCACCGACACCGACGACCTTGATCACGGTGCCCAGATTTGCGTTATCGATCATATCGATTTCCATGATTACTCCCTAAGATGAAGCAGTTTTCAGTCGTTAGGCACCACGCGGTGTGGCGACTAGCAACTGCAAACTGCGGTTGATACACAAAGATTATTTATTTACTGCTGTTTAAAAATTCCCCAAGAACCACTCTTTCATGCGCTGCCATACTGCTTTCACCGAGCCGTCCTGGCGTGTGACGATGTGACCGCGCAAATACTGCTTTTTCGCTTCCAGCATCAATCCCAGCACGGTCGAGTATCGCGGGCTGCGCACCACATCGGCGAGCTGTCCGCTGTATTCCGGTACGCCGAGGCGCGCCGGTTTGAGGAAGATGTCTTCGGCCAGTTCGACCATGCCCGGCATCATTGCGGTACCGCCGGTCAGAACGATGCCGGATGACAGCACTTCCTCGTAGCCCGACTCGCGCACCACCTGGTGCACCAGTGCGAACAATTCTTCAACGCGCGGTTCGATCACTGCAGCCAGCGCCTGGCGAGACAAAGTACGCGGACCGCGATCACCCAGCCCCGGCACCTCGAGCGACTCGCCCGGATCAGCCAGCACCTGCTTGGCAACGCCGTAGCGCAACTTGATTTCTTCCGCCTCTGCCGTTGGCGTGCGCAGCGCCATTGCAATGTCGTTGGTGATCTGGTCACCGGCAATCGGGATCACCGCGGTGTGACGAATGGCGCCTTCGGTGAAAATCGCCACATCGGTTGTGCCGCCGCCGATATCGACCAGCACCACGCCCAGTTCTTTCTCGTCCGGGGTCAGCACCGCATCGGCAGAAGCCATCGGCTGCAGTATCAGGTCGGACACTTCCAAGCCGCAGCGGCGCACGCACTTGACGATGTTCTGCACTGCCGATACCGCGCCAGTGACGATGTGCACCTTCACTTCCAGGCGAATGCCGCTCATGCCAATTGGCTCGCGGACGTCCTCCTGGCTGTCGACAATGAATTCCTGCGGCACGGTATGCAGCAATTGCTGATCGGTCGGAATGTTCACTGCCTTAGCGGTTTCAATCACGCGCGCGACGTCGGTAGCGGTGACTTCCTTGTCCTTGATCGCGACCATGCCGCTCGAATTAAAGCTGCGGATATGGCTGCCCGCGATGCCGGTGTAGACGTTCTTGATCTTGCAGTCGGCCATCAGCTCGGCTTCTTCGAGCGCGCGCTGGATCGATTCGACCGTCGCCTCGATGTTGACCACCACGCCCTTCTTCAAGCCCTTGGATTCGTGCTGGCCAAGACCGATGACTTCATGCCTCCCGTTCGGCATTACTTCAGCCACCACTGCCACCACCTTGGAGGTGCCGATGTCGAGGCCAACGATCAGATTTTTTGCGTCTTTTGTCATATTGTTTCGCTTACTTTTTTTTACTAGTCAATCCAAAGGCCAATCCCTGAGCTTTCAATGCCAGGCCGTTCGGATAGCGCATGTCCACACTTTCAATCCTGTCTTGCAAACGCGTCACAAGCTGTGGATAGATTCCCACTAGCCGTTCGACGCGCTCTTTCAATGTCGCGTTGCTCTGTTCACGTCCCAATTCAACCGTCATGCCGTTATTCAATTTCACCGTCCACGCGTAGCGGTTCGACAATTGCACCGACTCGGGCGCAAGACTGATCGGCTTGAACCAGTCATGCAATTCGCGGTAGCGCGCGACAACTTCCTTTTCACTGCCTTCCGGTCCTGCAAATTCCGGCAGTTCACCATCTTCCTCAGCCTCGGCGAGATTGGCGGTGAATACATCGCCTTTCACCGACAGCAAGCGGCCTTCATCCCCCCATGTGCCAAGCGGTTGGTGTTCTTCCACCGTCACGATCAGCTTGTTGGGCCACTCGCGGCGCACCGACGCCTTGCGCACCCAAGGGACTGCTTCGAACGCCACCCGTACCGCGTCAAGATTGGCAGTAAAAAAATTGCCTTTAATACGCGGCAATGCTGCGGTCCGTACTGTCGATGCATTGACGTGGTGCAACTGCACTTCGCCGGAACCGTCAATACGAATCACCTTCAGCGTAAACATCGGTCGCTGCGCCACCCACCACAAACCCGACGCGAGCAGGCTCAACACCAGCAAGCCAAGCAGGGCGCTGGTGAGATTGTTGAGCGTTCTGACGTCGTGCCACATGCTAGTTTTTTCCCTTATGCCGGCTTCCACTCTTGCGCTGTCAGATCCAGGTCCGCGGATCGCAGGATTTCCACGCACAAGTCTTCATAGCTGATGCCGTCGGCCTTGGCCGACATCGGGACCAGCGAGTGTCCGGTCATCCCGGGCGAAGTATTGATCTCCAACAGGAACGGCTCGTTGTCCGCCGCGCGCAGCATGAAGTCGACACGCGCCCAACCCGTGCTGCCGACTGCATTGAACGCACGCACCGCGAGCGACTGAATGCGCTTGGTCAATTCATCGTCGAGCGGTGCCGGACACAAATACTGCGTGTCGTCGCTGAAATATTTATGCTGATAATCGTAGTTGCCCTGCGGCGCGCAGATCTCGACGATCGGCAGCGCGCGCGCGTTGCGGCCGGCTCCCAGCACCGGCACCGTCAATTCGCGGCCGGTGATGAATTCTTCGGCCAGCACCACTTCGTCGTATTTCGCGCACAGATCGAAGCCGGCTTTCATGTCCGAATAGCCGATCACCTTGCTGATGCCAATGGTGGAACCCTCATGCGGCGCCTTGAGCATCAGTGGCAGGCCGAGTTCGTCCGGCACCTTGCGCAATTCATCCTGCGTCGTGTCTTTCGAGTCAAGCACGCTGAAACGCGGCGTCGGCAATCCATGGCTGAGCCAAATGCGCTTGGTCATGACCTTGTCCATACCGATCGAGGACGCCATCACGCCCGAACCGGTGTACGGCACGCCAAGCTGCTCCAGCACGCCCTGCAGCGTACCGTCCTCGCCATAGCGGCCATGCAATGCGATGAACACCCGGTCAAATTTTTCCGCGGCAAGTTCGGCCAAGTTGCGCTCGCCGGTATCGAAACCGTGCGCATCGACGCCCTTGCTTTGCAGCGCCTTCAGCACACCACCGCCGGACATCAGCGACACTTCACGCTCGGCCGAACGTCCGCCGTACAGCACGCCGACTTTTCCGAATTCTTTTTTCAAATCTGTTGCGCTCATGATTGTTCCATCAGCTCGATTGAGCCAGTTTTCCCGGCACGCCACTGATCGAACCGGCGCCCATGGTGATGATCACATCACCATCCTTCGCCATGTTCAGGATCGTCGCCGGCATGTCGGCAATGTCTTCTACGAAAATCGGGTCTACCTTGCCGACCACGCGCAAGGCATGTGCCAATGCGCGTCCGTCGGCTGCCACGATTGGTTGTTCGCCGGCCGGATACACTTCGGCCAGCACGAGTGCGTCGGCGCTGGATAGCACCTTCACGAAATCTTCAAACAGGTCGCGCGTGCGGGTGTAGCGATGCGGCTGGAACGCCAGCACCAGACGGCGACCGGGATAGGCGCCGCGCGCGGCCGACAGCGTCGCCGCGGTTTCCACCGGATGGTGGCCGTAGTCGTCCACCAGGGTAAAGTAACCGCCACCGTCGAGCTTGATGTCGCCGTAACGCGTGAAGCGGCGTCCAACGCCGTTGAACTCGCGTAACGCCTTTTGGGTTGCTGCATCATCCACGCTCAATTCACGCGCAATCGCAATTGCCGCGCAGGCGTTTTGCACGTTATGCATGCCGGGCTGATTCAAGTGCACCGTCAGCGGCGCGTAGCCGTCCTGAATGACGGTGAACTCCATGTGGCTGTCGACTGCCTTGGCGTCGATTGCGCGCACCTGCGCATCCTGATGAAAGCCGTAGGTGAGAATCGGCTTTGAGATGAACGGCATGATTTCACGTACGCTGGGGTCGTCGATGCACAGCATCACCACGCCGTAGAACGGCAGGCGCTGCGTGAATTCGACGAACGCCTGCTTCAGCTTGGCGAAACTGTGGTCGTAGGTCTCCATGTGGTCGGCATCGATGTTGGTGATCACTTCGATGCACGGCGACAAATTGAGGAAGGATGCGTCGGATTCGTCGGCTTCCGCGACCAGGAAGTCGCCGGTGCCCAGCTTGGCATTCGCGCCGGCACTGTTGAGACGCCCGCCAATCACAAAGGTAGGATCCAGTCCGCCTTCGGCCAATACGCTTGCCACCAGACTGGTAGTCGTGGTCTTGCCGTGGGTGCCGGCGATAGCGATACCCTGTTTCAAACGCATCAACTCGGCCAGCATCATGGCGCGTGGCACGATAGGAATGTGCTTTGCGCGTGCAGCAATCACTTCCGGATTGTCACCCTTGACCGCAGTCGATGTCACGATCGCATCGGCATTCTGGATATTTTCCGCCGCATGACCTTGCGTCACCTTTGCACCCAGTTTTGCCAGGCGCTGCGTCGCCGCGTTACTGCCGAGATCCGAGCCGGAAACGGTGTAACCCAAGTTGAGCAATACCTCTGCAATGCCGCTCATGCCTGAGCCGCCGATGCCGACGAAGTGAATGTTTTTTACTTTATGTTTCATGCTTTATTCGCCGATTCTTTTGCCAGTTGTTCCAGCACGTCCGCTATCGCATCATTCGCCTGGCGCCTCCCGATGCCATGCGCTGCTTCCGCCATCGTCCTGCATGCTTCACGTGTGAGCGTCTGTAGCAGTTGCGCCAATCGCTCCGGATTCAATTCACTTTGTGGCAGGTGCACCGCCGCTTTCTGCGCCGCCATCCACTGCGCGTTGTCGCGCTGGTGCGAGGTCGTCGATGCCACCAATGGCACCAGCACACTGGCAACACCGGCAGCGGTCAGTTCCGACACCGTAATAGCGCCGGCGCGGCAGATGACGAGGTCCGCTTCTGCATAGCGACGCGGCATGTCGTCAATGAAATCGACGACTTCTGCCTGCACTTGCGCGTCCGCATAAGTCTTGCGCAGCACGTCGATGTGCTGCTTGCCCGACTGGTGCGTGACGACCGGCCTCGCTTGTGCCGGGATGCGCGCCAACGCGGCAGGCAGCGCATCGTTCAATACTTTTGCACCCAGACTGCCGCCGACGACCAGCAGGCGCAACGGACCGGTTCGGGCCGCATAGCGTTGTGCAGGCGGCGCCACGTCGATGATTTCCTTGCGTACCGGATTGCCGGTCACTAGCGCCTTGCCCGCCGCACTGCCAAAGTCAGCAGGGAAGCCGAACAGCACGCGCTTGGCCCATGGCGCCAAGGTCTTGTTCGATAGCAGCAGGGCCGCGTCGGCATTCACCAGCACCAGCGGGACGCCGCGCAGTTTCGCCATCATCCCGCCCGGCACGGTGACATAACCACCCATGCCAAGGACCACGTCCGGTTTGCGCCGGCCGATGATGCTGAAGCAGGATGCGAATCCCGCAGCCATTTTGAACACGCCGCGCGCGGTATGCATTGGTCCCTTGCCGCGCAGGCCGGCGAAATCGATCGAGTCCATTTCAATGTTGTGCTTGGGCACAATGTCGCGTTCCATGCCGTGCATGGTGCCGAGCCAGGAAACCTGCCAGCCGCGTTCTTGCATCGTCTTTGCAATCGCGAGCCCGGGGAAGATATGACCACCAGTACCGGCTGCCATGATCAGAAGGCGTTTCATATGCGCCCTCCTCGCATCAGCACGCGATTTTCGAAGTCGATACGCAGCAGAATCGCCAGACCAACGCAATTGATCAGTACGCCGGAACCGCCATAGCTCATCAAGGGCAAGGTCAGTCCCTTGGTCGGCAACAAGCCGAGGTTCACACCCATATTGATGAAGGCCTGCACGCCGATCCAGATACCGATGCCTTTCGCGGCAAGGCCAGCGAAAGTGAGGTCAATGGCAATCGCCTGGCGGCCGATTTCGAACGCGCGCTTGACGATCCAGTAGAACATCGCGACAACGACCAGCACACCGGCAAAGCCAAGTTCCTCGCCAATCACGGCCAGCAAAAAGTCGGTATGCGCTTCTGGCAGATAATGCAGCTTCTCAACGCTGCCACCCAAGCCGACACCGAACAGTTCGCCACGACCAAAAGCGATGAGCGAATGCGACAGCTGGTATGCCTTGCCAAGCGCGTTCTCTTCCACCCACGGATTCAGGTAGGCAAAAATTCGCTCGCGACGCCATGGCGACAACAAAATCACCAAACTGAAAATGCCGACCAGCGTGGCGCCGATACCGCCAAACCAGATGCCATTGATGCCACCCAAAAACAAAATACCCATGGCAATGCAAACAATCACGCCGAATGCGCCGAGGTCCGGCTCCAGCAGCAACAGCAAGCCGACGAAGCCGATGGCTACCGTCATCGGCAAAAATCCTTTCGTCAGCTTGTGCATCACCTGCTGTTTGCGCACTGTGTAATCGGCTGCGTACAGCACGACGAAGAGCTTCATCAACTCCGACGGCTGCAAATTGAACACCTTGAACGACAACCAGCGGCGTGCACCGTTAACGCCCTTCCCAATGCCGGGTACCAAGACCAGCGCGAGCAGCACCAGTGTCACGACAAACAGGTAGGGAGCAAGACGCTGCCAGGTTTCGATTCGCACGCGAAATGCGAGCAAGCCGGCAAACATCGCGGTGCCGATAAACACCGCCTGCCGAATCAGAAAGTGTGAGTTCTTGTAGTTCGCGTACTTTGGCGAATCCGGCAGCGAAATCGACGCCGAGTACACCATCACCATCCCAAACAGCATCAGCAACATGACCACCCATACCAAAGGCTGGTCATAATCCATCATCTTCGAACGTTGGACGACACCGGGTAACGGCGCGCTCGCAGGTGAGGACGAAAAGGATGGCAGAGCGAATTTCATGCAATCACCTCGCCGCGCGACAAAGCAATTTCACGAACGGCATCGACGAATACTTCTGCGCGATGCGCATAGTTCCGGAACATGTCCAAGCTGGCGCACGCCGGGGACAAAAGAACCGCGTCGCCGGCTTGAGCAAGTTCCGTCGCTTTCTGCACCGCTGCTTCCAGTGTCGTGCAGTCGATCAGCTCCACACCGGCTTGCTGGATCGCACTGCGGATGGCAGCAGCATCCTTGCCGATCAGGAGCACGGCGCGCGCATATCTGGCGACTGGTTCTGCCAACGGTGAAAAATCCTGCCCTTTGCCATCGCCGCCGGCGATCAGGAGCAGCCTTGAACTGCCCTGGTTTGCCCCAAGTCCGGTTAGCGCGGCAACGGTTGCGCCGACATTGGTGCCTTTGCTGTCGTCGTAATAATCGATACCGCCGACATTGGCGACCAGTTCCACGCGATGCGCCTCGCCGTGATATTCGCGCAGTCCGTGCAGCAGCGGCGCCAGCGGCAGTCCGATCGACCTGCACAATGCCAAAGCAGCGAGCGCATTCATTGCATTGTGCAAACCACGAATCTTGAGCGCATCGGCGGGCATCATGCGATTGATGATGACCGGCACCTCAACGTTGTCTTTCTTGCGACGGCGTTTTACGACAGGCTCGCCGTCATCGGCACCAACTGCGCTGACCAACCACTGCATGCCGTTTTCATTAACGAGACCGAAGCAATCTGCCTGGTCTGGCTCATCTGTACCGAAACTGATCTGCGTCCCAAGCGGCGAAGCCATCTGCATCACACGTGCATCGTCGCGATTCAGAAGACGAATGGTATGCGGTCCGAAAATGCGTGCCTTGTCCGCCGCATAGGCATCCATGCCGCCATGCCAGTCGAGATGGTCTTGCGTGAGGTTAAGCACCGTCGCCACGTCGGCTTTCAGGTTGAATGTCGTATGCAACTGGAAACTGGACAGTTCAAGCACCCAAGCCTGCGGCAAATCATCATTGTCGAGCGCGGTGCGCAAGACATCGAGTGCCGCCGGACTGATATTGCCGGCGACGACTGTCTTGAGTCCGGCGCGTCGACACAGCAAACCGGTCAGGCTGGTGACAGTCGTCTTGCCGTTCGTTCCAGTAATCGCAATGACTTTCGGCGCGTAGCGGCGTGCAGAATGCAAGGCAGCAAGCGCCTGTGCAAACAACTCAATTTCGCCCCACAAAGGAATGTTCTTTTCCTGTGCGGCAGGAATAATTTCAGCCAGTTCGCGTGCAGGTGCCAAACCCGGGCTGACGGCGACGAAGTCGATGCCATCCAGCAGATTCACGGCAAACTGGCCACCTATAAATTCAACATCCGGCACCGCGCTACGCAGGGCAGGCAAGCGTTCAGGCTCCGCACGCGTATCCGCAACACGCAGGCCTGCACCGAAACGCGCCAGCCATTGCGCCATCGCCAGACCGGATTCACCTAGCCCGAGGACGAGAACGCGCTTGCCTTCGTAGGCAAGACATTCTTCCATGCTGACGGTCGGAACAAGCTCGGGCTCTTCCAACGCGGTTTCCAGCGTTGCTGGCGCAACCGGACTCGCTGCGGCATCATCGCTGCTTTCCTGATTTTCGTTGTCAGCAGCATTCGGCCTATTGTCGTCCAGGCCATCGACCGTATCGACAATAGGCGTGCCCACCGCCTCTACCAATGCTACCTCGGACAACGTGGCGTCGATCGGACCGGCAACGACGCCTGCACCGACGTCGCTGCGAGCGACGTCCTGCATCTCGTCTTCCAATTGATCGATCTTGTTGTTTTCCACGCTGTTTTCCATTACCGCAGTTTGAGTGTTGAGAGTCCGAACAGCACCAGCATCATCGTGATAATCCAGAAGCGCACCACGACTTTGGTTTCTTTCCAACCCTTCTGCTCGAAGTGATGGTGCAGCGGCGCCATCAGCAGAACACGACGACCCACGCCATAGCGCTTCTTCGTATATTTGAAATAGCCGACCTGCAGCATCACCGATAGCGTCTCGACCACGAAGATGCCGCCCATGATGAAGAGCACGATCTCCTGACGCACGATGACGGCAATGGTGCCGAGCGCGCCGCCGAGTGCCAGCGCACCGACGTCACCCATGAATACTTGTGCCGGATGCGCGTTGAACCAGAGGAAAGCCAGCCCTGCGCCCGCCATCGCGCCGCAGAAGATGATCAGCTCGGCTGCGCCCGGAATATGCGGAATGAACAAGTACTTGGAATACACGGCGCTGCCAGTCAGATAGGCAATCAGTCCCAGTGCCGAACCGACCAGCACCGTCGGCATGATCGCGAGGCCGTCCAAACCGTCGGTGAGGTTGACCGCGTTGCTGGTGCCGACGATGACGAAGTAGGTCAGCGCAATAAAGCCCCAGACACCGAGCGGGTAGCTGATGGTCTTGAAAAACGGGACGATCAGGTCGGCCTTCGGTGGCAGATCGAGATTAAAGCCGGAACGCACCCAGGCCATGAACAGTTCCAGCACCTTGGTGTTGGTCGGTGCAGAGACCGAGAATGCGAGGTATAACGCAGCGGCGATGCCGATCAGCGACTGCCAGAAATACTTCTCGCGCGAGGACATGCCTTCCGGGTTCTTGTAGACAACCTTGCGGTAATCATCGACCCAGCCAATCGCGCCGTAGCCGAGCGTCACCACTAGCACGACCCAGACGAAGCGATTGCTCCAATCGGACCAGAGCAAGGTCGCAATACCGATGGAGAGCAGGATCAGCGCGCCGCCCATGGTTGGCGTACCGGTCTTGATCAGGTGCGTCTGCGGACCGTCGGTACGCACGGCCTGCCCCACCTTCAATCGGGTCAGCATGCGAATCATCGCCGGTCCGGCGATCAGGCCGATCGCCAGCGCCGTCAGCGTCGCGAAGACAGCACGGAATGTAATGAAGTTAAAGACCCGCAGCGGGCCGAGGTCTTGTTGAAAGTATTGCGCTAGCCAGAGCAGCATGTCAGTGGGATCCCTGTCCTTGTTCTAGTGGATTGACGAGGTGCTGAACCACGCGCTCCATCTTCATGAAACGCGAGCCCTTCACCAGCGCCGTCGTGCCGGCGGTAATCAGTGCTTCGGCTGCCTTGGTGATCGAATCGATATCCGCAAAGTGCGTGGCGCCCGTGCCGAACGCGCTACTTGCATGCTGCGCGAGTTCGCCGAGCGTCAGCAGATGTTCGATGCCCTGATCGCGCGCATAAGCGCCAATCTCGACATGGAACTGCGGACCTTCATCACCCACTTCGCCCATGTCACCGAGCACCAGCACGCGAGGCCCCGATGCATGCGAGAGCACATCGATTGCCGCGCGCACCGAATCCGGATTGGCGTTGTAGGTATCGTCGATCACCAGTGCTCCGCTCTTTGCCGACTTGCGCTGCAAACGGCCGTTGACTGGCGCGAAGGTCTCCAGGCCGCGGATTACCGCATCCTGAGGAACACCGATCGCCAATGCGCATGCCGTTGCTGCCAGCGCATTGCGCACGTTATGCACGCCTGCTGCAGAGAGCTTTACCTGGAACTGTTTCCCACCGGCAGTAATGGACAGGTCACTGCCGAAATCGTTCACCTGAAATGTGCAGGTGACGTCTGCGTCTTTTGACAAGCCGAAGGTCATGACCTTGCGCTGGCCTGCATAAGAACGCCACAAACTTGTGTAAGGATCATCGGCCGGGAAGACGGCCACACCGTCTGCCGGCAAGCCTTTGATCACACCGCCGTTTTCCTTGGCGACGGCTTCCACGCTTTCCATGAATTCCTGGTGCTCGCGTTGCGCATTGTTCACCAGTCCGACTGTCGGCTGCGCAATTGCCGTAATGGCAGCGATTTCGCCGGGATGATTCATTCCCAATTCAATGACTGCTGCCTGGTATGCGGCATGAAGGCGAAACACCGTGAGGGGAACGCCAATGTCATTATTCAGGTTGCCACGTGTCGCGAGGATGTTGTCGATGCCGTATGCCGCAGACAGTATCGAAGCGACCATTTCCTTCACGGTGGTCTTGCCGTTGCTGCCGGTCACGCCGATGACAGGCAGCGTAAACTGACGTCGCCAATACGCGCCGATTTCGCCAAGCGCGATGCGCGTATCCGGAACCACCAATACCGGGACGCCCAGGCCGTCCGGCACGCGCTCCACCACCACCGCGGCGGCGCCTTTGGCGACTACATCATTCAAGAAATCATGCGCGTCGAAACGCTCGCCGCGCAGGGCGACAAACAAATTGCCAATAGATACCTGACGGCTGTCGGTCAAAACGCCGTCGAATGCTGCTTCTGTCGCGGTGTTGTTCACCACGACGGCACTCGAAATCCATGGCTGCAATTCAGCCAATGATGATTTCATTAATTCATCCCCTTCATTGTTACCCTCGCAGCCAGCGCGAGCGCGGCATGGTCTGCGTCCAAAAACGGCATTTTTTTGCCTTTGATCTCTTGATACGATTCGTGCCCCTTGCCGGCCAGCAGAACCACATCGTTCTTCCCTGCGTGCCGCACTGCCCACAGGATGGCTGCGGCACGATCTTCAATGACATGCGGCGCTTCCTTCGCCGCAGCATCGATGCCCGCCACGATTTGCGTCAGGATTGCTGCAGGCTCTTCGCTGCGTGGATTGTCGCTGGTGACCACAATGTGATCGGCGGCCCGCGCGATCGCGCCCATCTGCGGTCGTTTCCCAGGGTCGCGATCACCGCCGCAGCCGAACAGGCACCAAAGTTTGCCGCTGCGCTGCTGCGCAACTTGCCGCAGCGCTGCCAGGGTTTTTTCTAGTGCATCCGGCGTGTGCGCGTAGTCAATTACCACCAATGGTGCATCCTGCCCGCCCAGTTGCTGCATGCGGCCCGGTACCGCGGTCAACGCTTCAACTGCGTCGACCGTCGCCTTGAAGTCAATGCCTTTGGCCAGCAACACACCCATCACGCCGAGCGCATTGCTGACATTGAACTGACCGACCAATTGCGTTTTCACTTGTGCCGAGCCGGCAGATGCGTCGAGACGGAAAGCGGTGCCGCCATTGTTGCTGCGAATGTCGGCAGCGTTAAGAACTGTAATGCCCGCGACCTGACGTCCTGTGACGGTGTAACCCGTTATCGGCAGAGACGGATTCTTTGCTTGCAGATGCCCAATCAGGCGCAAGCCCATGTCATCATCAAGATTGATGACCGCATGCTTGAGCCCCGGCCAATCAAACAACATGCGCTTGGCAACTTCGTAAGCGTCCATACTGCCGTGATAGTCCAGGTGATCACGCGTGAAATTGGTGAACAGCGCGACATCGAAATGCATGCCGTTCAGTCGCCCCTGATCGAGCCCGATCGACGATGCTTCAATAGCCATTACCTGCGCGCCGGCGGTACGCAACTGTGCCAGCCTGCGCTGCAGGAGCACGGCGTCCGGCGTCGTATAGCCGGTGGCATTGAAACCTGCATGATCGCCGCGCCGGAACAGGCCGACACCCAGCGTGCCGATCACTGCTGTCGGTTGCCCGAGACGCGACAACGCTTTGCCCAGCCACTGCGTGCAGGAGGTCTTGCCATTGGTGCCGGTAACCGCCACGCTGAACATGGCGGCGTCAGGTTGGTCGTAATAGGCGTTCGCAATCGGACCGGCGATTTTCTTCAGGTCGGTGACGGCGAGATGTGGAATCGCCCATGTATCCTTCCAGACGAATCCTGCAGCCTCGTGCACCACCGCCTTCGCGCCCAATTCGATCGCGTTGTCTATATAGCTGCGGCCGTCTGTCGTATCGCCGGGATAAGCGAAAAATACGTCGCCCATCGCGATGCCACGTGAATTTGACGACAATTGCGCGCCAGGAGCCGTGGCGTGCAGCCATGCAAGAATATCGGTCAGCGTCGGATTCGGAGTCGCAGCCATTACATGCTCTCCTCGACGGCATTAGTCGGAACGATGATGTCGGTTACCGTCGAGTCCGGTGCGACATTGAGCGCGCGCAATGAATTTGCGGCCACTGCGGAAAACACCGGCGCCGCCACGACGCCACCATAGTGCGCGCCATTGGAGGGCTCATCAATCATCACGGCGATGATGATGCGCGGATCGGACGCCGGCGCGAAGCCAACAAATGACGCGACGTACTTGTTCGCGTATTGACCACCGACGAGCTTGTGCGACGTGCCCGTTTTTCCCGCAACACGATAGCCGCGTACCTGTGCTTGCGGCGCCGTACCCTCGGGACCGGCAGCCAATTCCAGCATCGCGCGTACTTCGCGCGCGGTTTTCTCGGACACGACGCGTTGACCGATCGGCTGGTCGCCGGCCTTTTGCAACGTCACCGGGATCATGTCGCCATCCCGCGCGAAGATCATGTAGGAGCGGGCCATCTGGATCAGCGAGGTCGAAATGCCGTGGCCGTAGCTCATGGTCGCCTGTTCGATGGGCCGCCATGACTTGTACGGGCGCACACGGCCGGCGACCGCGCCGGGAAACCCGAGCTTTGGCTGCTGGCCAAAACCGACCGAGGTGAACATCTCCCACATTTGCTGTGGCTGCAACTGCAATGCCAGCTTGGTGGTACCCACGTTGGACGATTTTTCCAGCACTTGCGTCACGGTCAGAAGTCCGTGCGCGTGCGCGTCGCCGATGGTGGCCTTGCCAATCGTAATGCGGCCAGGCGCCGTCTGGATGGTCGTATTTGGCGTGACCAGCTTGCTCTCCAATGCCAGTGCAATGGTGAACGGCTTCATGGTCGAACCCGGCTCGTAGGTATCGGTCATCACCCGGTTGCGCAATTGCGCACCGGTCAGGCGTGCCCGATCGTTCGGGTTGTAGGTCGGCAGGTTCGCCAGTGCCAGTACTTCGCCGGTTTTCACGTCAAGCACAACAATGGCACCGGCCTTGGCCTTGTGCTTTTCCACCGCTTCTTTCAGATGCGAAAACGCGATGTACTGAATCTTGCGATCGATTGACAACGCCAGATCCTTGCCATCATGCGGCAGGCGCACCGATTCGATGTCTTCGACAATGCGGCCAAGGCGATCCTTGATCACGCGGCGGCTGCCGTTGACGCCCGCCAGATTTTTCTGGAAGGTGAGTTCCATGCCTTCCTGACCAATGTCTTCCACATTGGTGAATCCGACGACATGCGCCATCACGTCGCCGTCAGGGTAGTAGCGCTTGTATTCGCGACGTGTGCCGATGCCGGGCACATTGAGCGCCGTAATTTTGTCTGTAATGTCCTGTTCGGCCTGGCGTTTGAGGTAAACGAAGGTACGATCCGAATCGAGCTTCTTGCGCAGATCGCGCTCGCTCATGTCGAGCGCTTTGCTGAGGTCTCGGATTTTCTCGGCGGGCGCTTCCAGCACATCATCGGGAATCGCCCAGACCGCCTTGACCGGCATCGATGATGCGACGACCTGACCGTTGCGGTCGGTGATCTTGCCGCGTGTGGCCGGCAGTTCAAGGGTGCGTGCATAGCGCGATGCCCCCTGCTTTTGCAGAAATTCGGTGGAGATGCCCTGCAACCAGAGCGCACGTCCGGCAAGTGCCGCGAAGCCCGTAAATAGAGCGAAGAGGACCACGCGCGAACGCCAGACCGGCAGCTTGACGGCCAACACCGGGCTAGCGCTGAACTGGACACCCTTGCCTGCCGCGGCGCGCATCAGTGGGCTCCCTTGGTCAGATATTGCGTACGGTCCGGCGTAACTGCCACCATGCTGAGGTCGCGCCGCGCATTGGCTTCGATGCGCGCATGTTTGGCCAGCGTAGACTGGTCGAGCTGGAGTTGCGCCCAGTCGATTTCAAGCTGTCGGGCAGCGGCTTGCGCGCGTTCTGATTCAATGAACAGGCGGCGCGCCTGGTATTGCGCGTTAACGACGGAAAGCGCGCAGAGCACCAGCGCGATGGTCAGGATGACGTTCAGGCGGCCGCTCATGGCGCACCGCCCGCGACAAGAGTGCGCTCGGCCACACGCATGATCGCCGAACGCGCACGCGGGTTGGCGGCGATTTCGGCAGTGGAGGGTTTCATCTTGGCGACCAGCGTCAGTTGTGGCTGCGGCAAGTCGACAGCACGAATCGGCAGGCGACGGTCAGGCTGCGGCGCGTTGGCTTTGGATGCCATGAAGCGCTTGACGATGCGATCTTCCAATGAATGAAAGCTGATCACAGCCAATCTCCCGTGCGGGGCCAGTTTTTCGAATGCGGCGTTCAGTCCTGCTTCAACGTCCTCAAGCTCTTGATTGATGTGAATCCGGATAGCCTGAAAGGTGCGAGTGGCCGGATCCTTGCCTTTCTCGCGGGTTTTGACTGCGTGTGCCACGATCTCGGCAAGCTGTCGTGTGCCTGAAATTGGCTCGACTGCCCGGCGAGCAACAATCGCCTTTGCAATCTGAAAAGCAAACCGTTCTTCCCCATAATTTCGTATAACCTTTTCAATCGTCTGTTCTGACTCGGTCGCGAGCCACTCCGCCGCCGACATCCCGCGCGTAGTGTCCATGCGCATATCAAGCGGGCCGTCCAGTCGAAAACTGAAACCCCGCGCCGCTTCGTCCACCTGCGGCGACGAGATCCCAAGGTCCAGCAAAATTCCATCCACTTGCGCGACGCCGCGCGACGCAAGCGCCTCGCCCATCGTCGCAAAACTGTCATGCACGATCTCGAAACGCGTATCCGAAATCGTTTTTGCGGTCGCAATTGCCTGCAGATCCTTGTCGAACGCAATCAGGCGTCCCTGCGCACCGAGGCGCTCCAGTATCAGGCGACTGTGACCGCCGCGACCGAATGTGCCGTCGACGTAGACACCATTGGCGCGCACGCCGTCGATCGCCAGCGCATCGACCGCTTCGTCCAACAACACCGTACGGTGCTGCAATTCCGGCACCGCTTTTTCTGTCATGGCGGGCTAGAACGAAAAACTACTCAGCACATCAGGCATGCCGTTCGCCACGGCCTGCGCCTCGCTTTCGGCGAGTTTTTCCGCATCCCAGATCTCGAAATGGCTACCCATGCCAAGCAACATGACGTCACGCGTCAGGCCGACCGCGGAACGCAGCTCGGGGGCGATCAGGATGCGGCCCGCCGTATCCATTTCGACATCGGATGCATTACCCAGGAAAATGCGCTGCCACGCGCGCGCCGACATCGGCCAGGCGGCGATTTGCTCGCGATGGCTTTCCCACACCGGGCGCGGGAAAAACAGCAGACAACCATGCGGATGTTTGGTCAGCGTGACCCGTCCTTCGCATTGAAGCGACAGGGCGTCACGATGCTTGGCCGGAATAGTCATCCGTCCTTTTGCATCGATACTCAGTGCTGACGCGCCCTGAAACACCCTGATTACCCTCGTGGTTGTCGTTTTTGATCTTGGCTGTGTTCGGTGCTTGCCGGTCGAAAACAGAATTTCGCCCCACAAAAATACACTTTTTCACACTGCCGCCCACTTTAGAGGATGGATTATTTGCGGTCAAGTAATATTCAGCAACAAAAATGCGATTTTTTCTAATGAAGTCAATGACTTAGCGCGTTTCATTCAAGCAACGTGTTGAATGAATCTTCAAAAAAATTAAGCACTTATCGATGACACTGAAGGTGACGTCTTAGAAGTACACATGTGTTTAAGTCTTCATGGAAATATTGCTTAAGACTAAATTTTGTTGCGCATTGGAAGTTTGACGTTCCGCGAAACAAAATCGTTCCCGGCTGGAAGCCTTTATCCAAGCGGGTTTAGTGGGGAGCGGAAGTACTGCGGAAGGAGCCGTAAAACGGTTCCGGGAGAGGCGGAAGAGTCGGACAGATTGATACCGGTCTTCGTGCGAAGACCGGCCTTGCTCAGGGGAGGACGATGGCGATCAGAACCCGACCGCCAGTACACCATAAATCGCCAGCAGCGAACCCAGCATCGCGCTGCCATAGCAGACGAAGCGCGAGGCGGGACTCGGATGGATGCCGACGTCGTGCAGGCTCTTATAAATGCGGTGTGCCGCATGCCACAGAAACAAGATGATGATCGCCAGGATGAAAAGCTTGCCGATGATGTTCTGCGAAAAAGCGAGCATGCGCGGATAGCTCATCATGTCTTGCGGCAATAGCAGCCCGAGCGGTATTGCCAGTCCGGTAATGAAAACCAGTGCCGGTCCCATTAGCGCGGATAGCATGCCGCCGGCGCCGAACAGGGCCCAGAAAATCGGGGCGTTCGATCGTTTTTTCATGGTTTCAGGCTCCAGATCACGAGGAAGAGGACGACAGTGACGACGACGGCCACGGCCAGGCCTGTGTTGGTAATGACACTACCGTCAAGACGTTTGCCTTTGACGTACACCGGTGGCATCGTCTTGGGCATGATCTCAAACCAGCTCCAGGTGTGATAGGCCATCAGGGCCAGTGCAGGGGCGTGCAGCGCAATCGAGAGCGGATGGCGCAGCATCGCCAGCCAACTGTTGTACGCGGCTTCGCCGCGCGCAAGGCTGAGAAGGCCGATCAGCAGCAAAATGGCATAAGCAGCAACGATCAGCGCCGTGCCTTCGCGCAGCATGTAGCGCTTGAAGAACGGGTTCTTGCGCCACCAACCGTCCATTGGACGCACATAGGGGCGGCGTGCATCGGTTTTAGGGTTGCTCATTTTCCGTCCCCTTTCGGCCGCACCAGATTGAAAAAGAAATCCTTGGCGCTGTTAATCTTGTTGATGTTGACCGCATTGGCTGGATCAACCCCTTTCGGACAGACTTCGGAGCAATAACCAACTGCGGTGCAGTTCCATACGCCTTCTTCGGCATTGACCAGTTCCATGCGCTGCGCCTGTCCGCCGTCGCGGCTGTCGCTGTTGTAGCGATGCAGCAGTGCCAGCACACCTGGCCCCATGAATTCGTTGTTCAGGCCGTATTGCGGACAGGCTGCGTAGCACAACATACAGTTGATGCAGGAGCTGTACTGCTCGTAACGTTCCAGTTGCGCAGGCGTCTGCAGGTATTCGCCGTCTTCCAGCCGTTTGACTTCCTTGGCGATGATGTAGGGCTTGATGCTCTCCAGCTTGCCGATGAAGTCGTCCGCACGGATCACTAGGTCGCGCTCGATCGGGAAGTGATTAAGCGGTTCGACGCGCAGCTTGTTCGGATAAAACTCACGCAGGAAGGTATGGCAGGACAGTTCCGGTTTGCCGTTGATCATCATGCCGCAGCTGCCGCAGATCGCCATGCGGCAGGACCAGCGGTAACTAAGCGTGCTGTCGAGTTCATCCTTGATGTATTGCAGCCCCTGCAATACCGACATGTCTTCGGTAAAAGGCACGGAATAGGTCTGGAAGAACGGCTCATTGTCCTGCTCAGGACGATAGCGCAGGACTTCCATTTCGATGACGGTTTGCTGATCAGCCATGAGTGGCCTCCTTGCTGTGCTGAGCGGCGGCCGCCGCTTCACCTGCCGCGCCATAGGCGCGCACTGCCGGTTGCGACTTGGTGATCTTTACATCACCGTAGCTGATGCGCGGGGCATCGACGCCCGCATAGGTTGCCAACGTATGCTTGAGGAAGTTGACGTCGTCGCGCTCCTCGTAGCCGTCCAGGCGCTGGTGCGCACCGCGCGATTCTTTACGGTTGACCGCGGAATAGGCCATTGCCTGCGCGACATCGAGCTGGAATCCGAGTTCGATGGCCTGCAGCCAATCGGTATTCCACACGTTTGACTTATCGTCGACCTGCACATTACGGAAGCGCAGCTTGAGTTCGTCCATCTTGTCGCAGGTTTCCTGCATCTCGCTGCCGATGCGGTAAATGCCGCATCCGTTTTCCATCGACTGTGCCATTTCCTTGCGCAGCACCGAAATGCGTTCGGTGCCGTTCTCGCGCTTGACCAGCGACAGTGCGCGTTGCTGCGCATCGGCCGCTTGCTTTTCGATGTTCGATCCGGAAGCGAAAGACACCGAGCGAGCGTAGCGCGCCGCTTCGTCGCCCGCCACCTTGCCAAAGACGCAGAGTTCTGCCAACGAATTGGAACCAAGGCGATTGGCGCCATGGATGCCAACGCTAGAACATTCGCCGATCGCATACAGACCCGGCATGGGCGATGCAGTCTTGCCATCAACCATAATGCCGCCCATGGTGTAGTGCACGCCCGGACGCACGGGAATAGCGGTGTGCACCGGATCGATGCCCATGAAGCGCTCGGCCATTTCGCAAATCAGCGGCAAGCGTTCGCGCACATGTTTTTCGCCCAGGTGACGCAGGTCGAGCAGCACGGCGGTGCCCTGCGGCGTGTCGATGGTGCGGCCTTTGCGTTCTTCGTGCCAGAACGCCTGCGACAGGCGGTCGCGCGGCCCGAGTTCCATCGCCTTCTTGCGTGGCCACGGGTCCGGCGGGCCGAGGCCGTAATCCTGCAGATAGCGATAACCGTCCTTATTGACCAGGATGCCGCCTTCGCCGCGGCAGGCTTCGGTAAACAGTAGGCCGGTACCCGGCATGCAAGTCGGGTGGTACTGCACGAACTCCATGTCGCGCAATGGCACGCCATGACGATATGCCAATGCCATGCCGTCGCCGGTGACGATGCCGCCGTTGGTGCTCTGGCGGAAAACACGGCCGGCACCGCCGGTGGCGATGATGACCGACTTGGCCTTGATGAGAACGAACTTGCCGGTGCTGATCTGGATTGCCAGAACGCCCTGGCAACGGCCATCTTCAACAATCAGGTCGCAGCAGAAAAATTCATCGAAACGCTTGATCGACGGGTACTTGATCGAAGTCTGGAACAACGTGTGCAGCATGTGAAAGCCGGTCTTGTCGGCAGCGAACCATGTGCGTTCGATCTTCATGCCGCCGAAGGCGCGCACGTTGATGTGTCCGTCTTCCTTGCGGCTCCACGGGCAGCCCCAGTGTTCCAGCTGCACCATTTCCTTCGTGCAGTTGGCAACGAAATAATCCACCACGTCTTGCTCGCAGAGCCAGTCGCCGCCAGTTACGGTATCGTTGAAATGGTGTTCCAGGCTATCGTGCGACTGCACGACGCCGGCAGAACCGCCTTCCGCAGCCACGGTATGGCTGCGCATCGGGTAGACCTTGGAGACCAGCGCAATCTTCAGCGTCGGGTCCAGCTCGGCCGCGGCGATCGCGGCACGCAATCCAGCGCCGCCGGCGCCTACGATTGCCACATCGGCTTCAAATATTTCCACATCAGCCCCTTCCGGTGACGGCAAAGCTTTCTATTAAGCAATGCTTTCAACCCAATATAGGCCGCTTGACTCACAACGCCTATGATGCAGGTCAAAGTTTTCCGACTGGTGGCCAGGCGCTACAGACAGTTGCCGACGACGTAAAAATTCGGGCCGGTCTGCTTGAGCGTCGTGATATTGAAAAAACTATTCAAGCCCATGTACTTGTTCGAGCCATTGGCCACGGCAAGGAAAAACCAATTATGCGCCCGACCGGCGGATATATGCTCGGCATTTGATGCAGTGACGCAGCGGGCCGTGGGATCGGGCGGCATGCTCTGGCCGGCGATGCGATCAATCATACTTTTGACAGCCTGCATCTGGCGGCCATTCTTGTTGGCGTAGTCGGGATCGTCGCCGTTGAAATCGAACCAGTCCCAGCAGGCTTTCGGATTGCGCCCGAATACCGCGATCGTCTGCGGATAGAGCACGATGATGTTGTTTGCGTCAGCCCACGGGTTGTAGCCGGCGTGCCTTATGAACTTGTCATCGATGCTGTCGACATTCTGCCCGCAGCCATGGAAAGCGACATGCAGGCGGCACAACTGGCGGATGTTCTTGTCGCAATTGGCCGGTACGTACAGGAATCCGGTCTCTGCCAAACCATGCGCGCCGGGTTGACGGTCATTGACGAACTCGGTCTGGTCGAATTCGACCAGGCGTCCATTCAAAGCGTTCGCTGTTTTTTGTCGCAGATCTGTGCCATAAATCCAGCGCAACATGTCGCCTGCGGCATCGAAACCGCAGTTATTGATATAGGGTTTGCCGAGATAGGCGCAGGGGTTGCCGAACGCATCAGTCGGCACTGCATGTTCAGCCTCGATGTCATGGCGGTAGCGGATATTGGCTTCGGGGACATAGTGGCGGTAATAGCGATGCAAGTCATCCATCACTGAGCGCGGCACCACGGTATCGTGTGTTCCGGAAAACATCCAGAGGCGTTGCGCAGACAGATGCGTGGTGGAATCCAGTGCGCCATCGCGCGCGCGCTGATTGGTGATCGCGACAAGGTGCTCGACGGCGGTCGAGCCCGCGGCGACCTCGCAAGAAGTGAACAGCGAGCCGGTGCAACTGCACTTGCGTGTCGCGATATCCACATCGCCCTGCGCACAGTAATACGGACCACCGGCAATAATGCCGGCGCCTTTTACGATAGAGGAATAGGCAACGCTGAACTGCACTGCCATAAAGCCACCGGAGGACAACCCGGAGACCGAGGTCTGGCTGATATCGATATTGAAATTTTGCAGCGCCACCGGCGCGGCTTGCAACTGCAGCGACAGCGCAAGCAGGCAAAACGCGCAGACTGCGCCAAGCCAGTCGCGCATGCCAGCGATTGATTTGCAGGTACTACGCATTCCTTGCCTGAAAAAGCCTGTTGGTCGTGGGATGAAGTTTCGGAAGCGGGAAAACGATTCCGACGGCGCCTGGTTGATGCTGCTTAGCGGCCGCTAAATCGGAGGGCAGGCGGTTTCGTAGTCCTCCACTATTCTCTGTTTTCATCCCACGGCCAACAGGCTCTGAAGACCCGACTTTACCGTGATCACTCCCCGGTGCGTTGAGCTTGCTCAAGTTGCACGGTTTGACGCACTGCAGTGGAATAACTGACATGCGATGTCGCGCCCGACAGGAACGCGGAATGCGTGAGAGAGCGATGAACAAAATGCCGCAGACAGCGTTGCATCGCCTTGCCGTACACCACGCATTGTTCGCGTCGGGGTGCCCTGCCAGGAGCACGTATTAGTCGCTCGTGAATTAGAAGTAAAGCAAGCCGATAGGCCGGATTCTGTTACGACGAACGAAGTTGCCCCCGCTCGTTATGACAGCCATTCCTCTAGGCCGTGAATTACTCCACGGCTCAAGCTTTCTACCCGCACGCTCCGCGAGCAGCCTCAATGCGTGCCTATTTGAAATTGCTCCGGGTGGAGGTTACCGCGTTTCACCGTAACTTAATACGCTCGTCTCTGTGGCCCTGTTCCTCGCCTTATACCTTGCGGCTTTCAGCGGACGGTCGTTAGCCGTCACCCTGCTCTATGGAGTCCGGACCTTCCTCCCGCCATCTTGCGATGGCCAGCGGCTGTCTGGCTTGCTTCACCCTCGCATTGTAGCGCACGAGGCGTTCTGCTACGTTATCGGTTTTGCTAATCTCTTTTTTACCATGCTGACAACGCGCACTGGTGGGCAGATTCTGGTCGACGCCCTCGCGACCCACGGAACCGATATCGTCTTCGGCGTTCCCGGCGAAAGCTATCTCTCCGTGCTGGACGCGCTGCACGACGCGCCGATCCGCTTCATCGTCAACCGTCAGGAAGGTGGCGCCGCGTTCATGGCGGAAGCACACGGAAAATTGACTGGCCGTCCGGGCATCTGCTTCGTCACGCGCGGCCCCGGCGCAACCAATGCGTCGATCGGCGTGCACACTGCGCACCAGGACTCGACACCGATGATTCTGTTCATCGGCCAGGTCGGCAATGACTTTGTCGAACGCGAAGCATTCCAGGAAATCGATTATCGCCGCATGTTCGGCACCATGACCAAGTGGGTCGCGCAGATCGACCGCGCGGACCGCATACCGGAATACGTTGCACGCGCGTTCCAGGTTGCCACCAGCGGCCGTCCGGGACCCGTGGTGCTCGCCCTGCCTGAAGACATGCTGGTCACGACTGTGGCCGCAGCCGATGCGCGGCCCTACCAACCGGTGCAGTCGTCGCCTGCCGCTGCGCAGATTGCGCATGTGCGCAACATGCTGGCCGCGTCGCAACGCCCGGTCGTGCTGCTCGGCGGCGCAGGCTGGAGCAGCGCCGCATGCGATGACATCCGCCGCTTCGCCGAGGCCAATGCATTGCCGGTCGCTTGTGCCTTCCGCTTTCAGGATCTGCTCGATAACCGCCACGCGCAGTACATCGGTGATGTCGGCATCGGCATTAATCCGGCGCTGGCGGCACGCATCGCCTCGGCGGACCTGATCATTGCGATCGGCCCCCGCCTTGGCGAAATGACGACCAGCGGCTATACCTTGCTGCAAGAGCCCTGCCCGCAACAGAAACTGATCCACATACACAGCGCGGCCGAAGAACTAGGCCGCGTGTACCAGGCGGACCTGATGATCAACAGCGGCATGCCACAGATCGCCGCCGCACTCGCCGCCATGGCGCCGGTCGATGCCAAGGCATGGAGCCATTCTGCGGCGGAAGCGCGCGCAGAGCTGCAAGCCTGGCAAGCCGAACCGCCCGTCTTCCGCGAGGCGCCGGCAAAGCTCAACCTTTGGCGGGTCGTGCAAACGCTCAAGGACACGCTCCCTCCCGACACCATCCTGACCAACGGCGCCGGCAATTTCGCCACTTGGGCACATCGTTTCTGGCTCTACGGCGGCTTCCGCACGCAACTGGCGCCAACGTCTGGTGCGATGGGCTATGGCGTGCCCGCTGCAGTTGCAGCAAGCATCGTCGAACAGCACTACGGCAGGAAAAGGACCGTGCTGAATTTTGCGGGGGACGGCGATTTCATGATGAATGGTCAAGAACTGGCAACTGCCGTGCAGTACCGCGCCGGCGTGCTGTTCATCGTATTTAATAATGGCGTTTTTGGCACGATTCGCATGCACCAGGAGCGCGAATATCCCGCGCGCGTATCCGGCACGGAACTGCAAAATCCTGACTTCGGTGCATTGGCGCGCGCCTACGGCGCCTTCGGGGAAACGGTCGACGCAACGCCGGATTTTGCACCGGCATTGCAGCGCGCCCGCTCGCATATTGCCGCAACCGGGCTGCCGGCACTGATCGAACTGCGTTATGACGCGAACCTGCTCACGCCAAATGCGACGCTGGAGACGATACGCCGCACCGCACAACGAACAAAAGCCGCGAAATAGCGTAAGGCCGGTGTATGTTGCCGGCTCGTCTCTTTTCAGCGTTTCCGCCGCGTTGCTTATTGCCGTTCGTAAAGGTCTCTGCTACCGTTGCAAAACCATTTGAGAGAAATGGTTTACCAGGGAGACCACCATGCCAAATCAATTCAAGCAAGGCTTGCTTATCGCCTTTTCCCTGTTCGCAGCCGTTCCCGCACAGTTCGCAATAGCACAAAGCGGAACAACCATTGCGCAAGCCAATCCGGATGTCGATACTCGCACAGGCATCACCACCCGACCGAATGAGCGGACACGGATTCTGGCCAATATGCGCAAATACCTCGTGGGCTTGCAAGTAATGAGTGAGGCACTGGCACGCGACGACATGACGGCTGCGGCGCAAGCCGCTCGCTCAATGGGCAGCATCAACCTGTATGAGGTTCGTCTATTGTTCGCCAACAAGGCGGCAATCGACTTCCGTAATCTGGCATTTGAAGTGCATAAGGACTTTGATACTGTCGCGAATGATGCAGAATCCAAGAGAGATCCCAAGTTGATGCTGTCGCAACTCGCGGCAATCATGAAGAAGTGCGCGCACTGCCACGATACCTTCCGTTTGCAAGACACGGTGCATTGAATCGTCTCTGATACCGCTACCCTGGCGTCGCCAGGAAAAACAAGGCTATGCCCGGAAATACTCTGCTGGTAAATCAACTTTTTCGATTCACCAGCAGAATTTTTTCGTAAAGAGAATGTCAAGTAGTACACGTCGGATGCGCAATGCGGCCGGCAAAACTTGACCCGTTTTCTTTTTCTATGGCACTGGTTTCCATTACCGAAGCTGCGAAACTTGTTCGCAGGAATAGATCGACGCTCTATCGAGACATCGAAAGAGGTCGCCTGAGCAAGACCGTTACACCCGACGGCGAAACGCAGATTGAAACCTCAGAACTGTTGCGCACCTACGGGCGCTTGCACGCAGAGGAAGAGGACGACGGTGGCGCCAGAGAAAGAACGCGTATCGCTTTACTGGAAGAACGAAACCGCTCGCTGGAACGTGCCTTACTGCTCGAAGCAGAACTGCGCAAGGTAAAGGATCAGGTCACGAATGAACTGCGTGCGCGCTTGGCCGACAAGGATAGCGTCATCAAGGTACTAGAAAGCAAGGTCCTGTTTCTGGAATACGACAAGCAAATCGAAGCTGAAAAATCCGGCGAGCAAGTGGGCGAATTGCAGGCGCCGGTCAAACAGGTCAAACAGGTCAAAACCGCCGAAAGCATGATGCCGAGAAAAGGCTGGTGGGCGCGCTTTCTGAAACGGAAGTAAAGAAACGCGCTCTTACTCGGCGCGGCATGCGCTTGCCGCAAGATCGACCCGGCTGAACTCCCCTTGAAATCTTGCACCGCGCGCACCGTACGGTGTCGCGAGACACTCTCAAAGTCAGTCGAAAGTCGGCTTTGACAACTGTCAAACGATCTTATTGTCGGTAGCAATGCGTCGTTTAAAACGCGCATCATGCAATCATCCCGAATTTTTCGGATCCATTTTCCCGGCGTGGCGTTTTCAACTAGGCGCGCTCTGCCGCCTATAGATATTCCGCTTCAGCCGAGAATCACTGACGGGAGGCTACTCTCCCTGGCAGCCGCTTGTCGCGAGAAACTTCTAGGCAATGGAGGACAAGCAGACATGAATTCTTGTGAGGTCGCCCTCGACATCAACCGCTGGCCACAAGGTGGCGGTGAAATGGGCGAACGCATCCGGAACCACAATTGGTCTGCAACCAGCCTCGGCCCTGTCACCGCCTGGAAGCAAAGTTTTAAAAGCGTCATCGATATGATGCTGCGCTTGCCCATGCCCGCGCTCCTGTCATGGAGCGATGACGGTGTGGTGCTTTATAACGATGCCTGCGCCGCCTTTTCGGAAACCCTGCATCCTCGACTGCTCGGCAGCAGGCTGGAGGAAAACTGGCCCGACAATGAGGACTTCAAGCACAACATGCGGAAAGTGCGTGACGACGGTGTCCCGTTTTCTTGCAACGACCGTGAATTCACGCTGCAATTTAGTGGCACCACAAAACGCACTTGGCTACGCATGAATTTTTCGCCGGTAATCGATGAACAGGGCGATACCTCCGGCGCACTCGCGCTTTTCATCGAGACGACCGAGCGCATGCAGGCGGAACAAGCCTTGCGCGAAAGCGAACAGCGCCTGTCCGCGATTTTCGCGCGTGCGCAAGTCGGGCTATCGGTCATTTCGCTTGATGGACAATTTCAGCGCGTCAACGATGAGCTGTGCCGCATGCTCGGTCGTTCACGCGAGACGCTTCTTGCCTTGGGCATACGGGAAGTCACGCATCAGGAGGATCTGGCTAACACGCTCGCGGCGGTCGGCCACCTGCTGACGACCGGTGAATCGGTGTCGATCGACAAACGCTATGTCCGCCCGGACGGTATGGTGGTCTTTGCCAACAGCATCATTTCCCGGCTCGAGGACGAAAGAGGAATTGCCTACGCGGTGCTCGCAGTGACCGTCGACCTTACTGAGAGAAAACGCGCGCAGGATGCACTGGCCGCGAGCGAGGCGAGGTTCCGCGCGCTCGCCGAGGCGTCCCCTGCGCTCATCTGGCAATTCGATCCGCAAGGCGCGGCGGTGTACATGAATCCGCGCAGCCTTGACCTGGTTGGCATGGCACCGGAAGAACTGCTTGGCTTCGGCTGGAAAGCGATGCTGCACCCGGACGATCTCGACGAATGCATGAAGCAACTGGCAGCGGCGCAGCGTGATATGAAGGCGGTACAGCGTCGGATGCGCATCAAGTGCGCGGATGGACAATGGCACTGGATGGAATCGCATGCGGCGCCGTGGTTCAAAGCGGACGGCAAGTATGCCGGGCATGTCGTCATCAGCATTGACGTCAATGACGCCGTACGCGCGCAAGAAGAACTGATCGTCAGCAACGAGCGCCTGAATCTTGCGATTGAAGGGTCCGGCGACGGCGTCTGGGACTGGAATACGCAAACGAATGAGGTTGCGTACTCGAATCGAACCAGGGAAATTCTTGGGATGGGGCGAGATGAAGTGCTTCGCCAGTATCACGAATGGGAATTGCGGGTCCATCCGAAAGACCTGCCTGCGGTACGGGCAGGACTGCGTGATTGCCTGGAAGGAATCACCACTTCGCTCAGTATTGAACACCGCGTGCGGTGTCATGACGGCAGCTGGCGCTGGGTGCTGGCACGCGCCATCGTCGTCAGGCGCGATGCGCACGGTGCGCCATTGCGCATGACCGGCACAGTGACCGACATATCGGAGAAACGACGCTCGGAGGAAGTGATCTGGCGCCATGCCAACTTCGATGCCCTCACCGGCCTGCCGAATCGCCGTCTGTTCCGCGACCGTCTCGATCATGAAGTGCGGAAGGCGCGTCGCACCGGCCTGCCGCTCGCCTTGCTGTTCATTGACCTTGACCGCTTCAAGGAAGCAAATGATTTGCTTGGTCACGATATCGGTGACCAAGTGCTGACCGAGAGCGCCAATCGCTTGCGCGGCTGCGTGCGTCAGTCGGATACCGTCGCACGGTTGGGTGGCGATGAATTTACTGCCATGTTGACCGAGCTGGATGATCTCGCGCACGTCGAGCCCATCGCGCAAAAAATCAACGATGCACTTTCTGCGCCGTTTCGCATCGGTGCCGAAGTCGTTTATCTTTCCGCAAGCATCGGTATCACCCTATTCCCGAATGATGCGAACACCGCCGAAGACCTGATCCGCAATGCCGATCAGGCAATGTATGTGGCGAAGAACAGTGGGCGAAACCAGTTTAGCTATTTCACGCCCTCCATGCAGCGCGAAGCGCATGATCGCTTGCGTCTGATTGGCGACCTGCGTAATGCACTCAGCCACAACCAATTGAAGGTGTACTACCAGCCGGTAATTGATTTGGCGACTGGACGCGTGGTGAAGGCCGAGGCCTTGCTGCGCTGGCAGCATCCCCGACTGGGATTGCTTGAGCCGCAGCGCTTCATTCCGTTTGCGGAAGAGTCGGGACTCATTTCTGAAATCGGCGAGTGGGTATTCAAAGAGGCTGCCGGATGCGCTCGCCAATGGAGCGGACGCCTTGGGGTGCCGTTCCAGGTGAGCGTCAACAAGTCGCCGGTCGAGTTCATGGCCAAGTCGAAGGATGTGAACTGGCCGGCCTACCTGCAGGGAATGGGTTTGACTGGCAGCAGCGTCTCAGTTGAGATTACCGAAGGGCTATTGCTCAATGCATCGCCTGCAGTAGTCGACATGCTTCTGCAATACCGAGATGCGGGCATCCAGGTCGCCATTGACGATTTCGGCACCGGCTATTCATCGATGGCCTATCTGAAAAAGTTAGATATCGATTACCTGAAAATTGACCAGTCCTTCATCCGCGACATGGTAGGCAATGATGGCGACCGGGCGATCGTCAGGTCCGTGACAGCGATGGCGCATGAACTTGGATTGCAGGTGATTGCGGAAGGAATCGAGACCATCGAGCAGAAACGCTTGCTGATCGATGCGCAATGCGACTACGGTCAGGGCTTTCTGTTTTCAAAGGCAATGCCGGCCGACGAATTCGAACGCACGCTTTGTGCGTGAATCCGTTCGGCCTATGAGTTGCCGGCAGCGTTATGCAAACTTCGTGAAATCCGGACGACGCTTTTCAAAGAAGGCAGTAAAGGCTTCCTTCGCTTCGTTTGCCATCAGCATCTCGCCAAAGTATTTGTTTTCCTCTGCCATGCGCACGCTGATCGCCTCGGCTTGCGCTGCCTTCATCAGGCGTTTGGTCACGCGCAATGACGATGCGGGCAAGGCCACGAGCTTGGCTGCCTGTCCGTGCGCCAACTCCACCAAGTCGGCAACCGGCGTAATTTTGCTGACCAGTCCCATGTCATACGCTTCCTCAGCCGTGAATGCCTCGCCCAACAGCAGCTTTTCCGCAGCGCGCGGATAGCCAACCATTTGCGGAAACAACATGCTGGATGCGAACTCGGGGCACACCCCAAGCTGCGTAAACGGCATCGCGAACTTCGCATTGTCGGCGGCGTACACCAGGTCACAATGCATCAACAGCGTGGTGCCGATCCCGACCGCGTTGCCGGCTACTGCGGCGACGACCGGCTTGGTGGCCGTACTTAGCGCGCGCATGAATTGCGCCACCGGCCTGTCGCCGACGTCTGCCGATGAACTCTTCAGAAAGTCGTCAAGGTCGTTGCCTGCGGTGAAGACTTCCGGCTTTCCCTGGATGACGATCGCACGCACTGCGTGATCGCCTTCCGCATCCTTGATGGCATCAGCCATTGCCTGATACATCGCCGAAGTGATGGCGTTTTTCTTTTCGGGGCGATTGAACTCGATCGTGAGTATGCCCTTGTCTTTGCTGGTCAAAATATCCATGTAGTCTCCAATGAAATCTGTGTACGAGTTAGCTTGCTCAGGCAATCGGGTGGCCGACAGATTGTGCCCGATTATTTGTTTGCACGCGCTGGACGCGCCACGCTCAGGCCAAAGAAGTTACCGTGTACGGCGTAATTAACGATCGAGTCCATTCCTGCCTTCAATAAAAAAGCCGCACAGCTTGTGACCGTGCGGCTTTCAGCACTACAGACTCGTCATGCCTTACACGCGCTCAAAAATACCGGCGGCGCCCATGCCTGTTCCGACGCACATGGTGACCATGCCGTACTTCAAATTCTTGCGGCGCAGCGCATGGATCACGGTAGCGGCACGGATCGCACCGGTCGCACCCAGCGGGTGGCCAAGCGCAATCGCGCCGCCCATCGGATTAACCTTGGAAGGATCGAGGCCGAGGTCCTGCACCACCGCCAGCGATTGCGCAGCGAAGGCTTCGTTCAGCTCGAACCAGTCGATCTGGTCCTGCGTGATGCCAGCGGCGCGGCACGCGGCAGGAATCGCTTCCTTCGGACCGATGCCCATGATTTCCGGCGGCACACCGCGCACGGCGAACGACGAAAACTTGGCCAGCGGTGTCAGGTTGAATTGCTTCAGGATCTTTTCGCTGACCAGGATCAATGCGCCTGCGCCGTCGGAAGTCTGCGAGCTGTTGCCCGCCGTGACCGAACCTTTGGCGGCGAACACCGGCTTCAGACGGGCGAGGCCTTCCATGCTGGTATCCGGGCGTGCGCCTTCGTCCATATTGACGGTGCGCGTCCGGATGTCAATCTGGCCGGTCGCCAGATTCGGCACGCGCTCGATGATGTCGACCGACGTCATCTCATCATTAAACTCGCCGGCCTTCTGCGCGGCGAGCGCGCGACGGTGTGACTCCACTGCAAACTGGTCCTGCGCCTCACGCGACACTTTCCACTGTTGCGCGACCTTTTCCGCGGTCAGCCCCATACCGTAGGCCATGCCGATGTTTTCATCCTTGAAGGTGTTCATGTTGATCGACGGATGATGGCCCATCATCGGCACCATCGACATCGATTCCGCACCGGCGGCAATCATCACATCCGCTTGGCCGACACGGATGCGGTCGGCCGCCATCGCGACCGCAGTGATGCCGGAGGCGCAGTAACGGTTGACGGTCACGCCGCCGATGGTGTTCGGCAGGCCGGCCAGCAGGATCGCGTTGCGTGCCATGTTCAGGCCCTGCTCCGCTTCCGGGAACGAGCAACCGACGATGGCGTCTTCGATCAGCTTCGGGTCGAGGCCGGGCACTTGTGCCACAGCGGACTGGATCGCACGCACCAGCAGGTCGTCCGGACGGACGTTGCGGAACATGCCGCGCGGCGCCTTGCCGATCGGCGTACGGGTAGCGGCGACGATATATGCTTCTTGCAGTTGTTTAGTCATTTTGTATGCTCCTTGTCGGTTCGCTACTTAGTTACGAACCGGTTTGCCGGTCTGCATCATGCCCATGATGCGCTCTTGCGTCTTCGGATTGTTCAGCAATTCCATGAACGCCTTGCGCTCCAGATCGAGCAGCCATTGTTCGCTGACCAGGCTGCCCTGATCGATGTCGCCGCCGCTGACGATTTCGGCAATCATCGCGCCGAGTTTGAAATCGTGCGCGGAGATGAAGCCGCCGTCACGCATGTTGACCAGTTGCGCCTTGATGGTTGCCAGTCCATAGCGGCCGGTGACCGGAATCAGCTTCTGTTGCGGTGCGCGGTAGCCGGCATCGAACATTGCACGTGCTTCCACCTTCGCAACATGCAGCAATTCGTAGGCATTGAACACGATGGTATCGGTCGACTTCAGGTAACCCATCTGCTGCGCTTCCAGTGCCGACTTGGATACATTCGCGGTCGCTGCATTGGTGAAGTAGACCTTCAGGAATTGCAGAAGGTCGTTACCCTTGGCATCGTTGGCCGCGCGCACTGCCGCTTCCTTCAGGCCGCCGCCCGCCGGCACCAGGCCGACACCGACTTCCACCAGACCGATGTAGGACTCGATCGATGCCACGCGCTTCGAAGCGTGCAGCATCAGCTCGCAACCGCCGCCGAGTGCCAGACCGGCCACTGCTGCGACGACCGGAACGTTGGCGTACTTCAGGCCTTGCAATGCATTTTGCAGACGCGCGACTTCCGGCTCGATGGCCTTGATGCCGCCCGACATGAACACCGGCAGCATCGACTGCAGGTCGGCGCCGGCAGAGAATGCGCCGCCTTCGGCTGCATCCGCATTCCAGAGCACCAGGCCCTTGAAGTTCTTTTCTGCTTCTTCGATCGCTTTGGCGAGACCATTGATCACGCCCTGACCGATGACATGCATCTTGGTCTTCAGCGACAGGATCAGCACGTCGTCATTCTGATGCCAGATACGTACGGACTCGTCTTCGAATACGGTGGTACCGGCAGTCTTGCCATCGGCAGCGCCTTCACCAACCAGCGGCGCGCGGAATTCCTGGCGCTGATAGATCGCCAGATCGGAGCGCGGCACATATGCCTTTTTCTCCGGCGACCACGAGCCTTCTGCGGTATGCACGCCAGTGCGACCGTCGAATACCCACTGCGGCAGCGGCGTATTGCACAGCGCCTTGCCAGTATCGATGTCTTCCTGCACCCAGGTGGCGACCTGCTGCCAGCCTGCAGCTTGCCATGTCTCAAACGGGCCGTTGTTCCAGCCGAAGCCCCAGCGCAAGGCAAAGTCGACGTCGCGTGCGTTGTCTGCAATCGATGCCAGATGCACGGCGATGTAGTGGAATGCGTCGCGATAGATCGCCCACAGGAACTGCGCCTGTGGATTGGTCGATTCACGCAGTGCCTTCATCTTCTTGGCGACATCCTTTTCCTTCAGGATGCGCGCGACCAGGTCGTCGGCCTTGCCGCCGCCCGCGACATAGTCGTTCTTCGCGCTGTCGAAGCGCAAGATATCCTTGCCAACCTTCTTGTAGAAGCCTGCACCGGTCTTCTGGCCCAGCGCGCCTGCGCCGATCAGCTTCGCGACCACATCCGGCGTTTTGTACAGCGCAGCAAAAGGATCGCTCTTCAGGTTGTCTTCCATAGTCTTGATCACATGACCCATGGTGTCCAGGCCGACCACATCGGCGGTGCGGAAGGTGCCGGACTTGGCGCGGCCCAGCTTGGCGCCGGTCAGGTCGTCGACCACGTCGCAGGACAGGCCGAATTTTTCTGCTTCATGAATCGTCGCCAGCATGCCGAAGATACCGACGCGGTTGGCGATGAAGTTAGGGGTATCAATGGCACGCACCACGCCCTTGCCCAGTGTCGATGCGAGGAAGCCTTCGAGCTGGTCGAGAATTTCCGGACGGGTGGCGGCAGTCGGGATCAGTTCGACCAGATGCATGTAGCGCGGCGGATTGAAGAAGTGCACGCCGCAGAAGCGCGATTTCAGTTCGGCATCGAAACCTTCCGACAATGCGGTGATCGACAGGCCGGACGTGTTGGACGCGAAGATTGCGTTCGGTGCAATGTGCGGCGCGACTTTCTTGTACAGGTCGTGCTTCCAGTCCATGCGTTCCGCGATCGCTTCGATGATTAGGTCGCAGCCCTTGAGCAGTTCGATGTTGTCTTCGTAGTTGGCGACCTGGATCAGCGCAGCATCTTCCTTGTTGCCGAGCGGGGCCGGACTGAGCTTCTTCAGATTCTCGATGGCGCGCAGCACGATACCGTTCTTGGGGCCTTCCTTGGCCGGCAGGTCGAACAGCACGACGGGCACTTTGGCATTGACGCAGTGGGCGGCGATTTGCGCGCCCATCACGCCTGCGCCGAGTACGGCGACTTTTTTGACGATGAAATTGGACATGTTTTATCCTTCGTTAGGGTGTCAGAGGCCGAGAGGATTCAGGCTGACTGAATCCTCTGCGTTCTCCATGGCTGTTTTTTTCTTTTAGAACAGATCGGCGTCGAGTGCCATCAGACTGCTCGCGCCGGAGCGTGCCTGACGGATCAACATCGCGGTTTCCGGCAGCAAACGCGCGAAGTAGAAGCGCGCGGTGGCCAGTTTTGTCTTGTAGAAGGTGTCGCCGGAATCCTGCTTCTCCAGCGCGATCTTCGCCATTTGCGCGAAGAAGTAGGCGTACACCATGTGACCGACCACACGCAGGTAAGGCACGGCAGCAGCGCCGACTTCGTCCTGGTTCTGGAAGGCCTTCATGCCGATTTCCATGGTCAGCTTGCCGACCTTGTCGCCGATATCGCCCAGCGGGGTGATGAATTCGGACATGGCTTCATTGGTGCCGTTCTCTTCGACGAAGGCCTTGACCTTGTCGCCGAACTTGCGCAGCTTGGCGCCGTTGTCCATCAGGATCTTGCGGCCCAGCAGGTCCAGTGACTGGATGGTGTTGGTGCCTTCGTAGATCATGTTGATGCGGGCATCGCGTACATACTGCTCCATGCCCCACTCGGAGATGAAGCCGTGGCCGCCATACACCTGCATCGCTTCCGACGTGGCGATCCAGCCGTTGTCGGTGAGGAAGGACTTGATGATCGGCGTCAGCAGTGCCACTTCATCGGCGGCTTCCTTGCGTACTTCTTCATCCGGGTGGTTCAGTTCGCGGTCGATCTGCAAGGCGACGTAGGAGCTGAATGCACGGCCACCTTCTGCGTAGGCCTTGGCGGTCAGTAGCATGCGGCGCACGTCCGGATGCACGATGATCGGATCGGCCGGCTTTTCCGGCGCCTTCGGGCCCGACAGGCTGCGCATTTGCAGGCGGTCTTTCGCGTACACCACTGCGTTCTGATATGCGACTTCGGTCAGGCCGAGCGATTGCATGCCGACGCCGAGACGTGCTGCATTCATCATCACGAACATCGCGTTCAAGCCTTTGTTCGGCTCGCCGATCAGCCAGCCGAGTGCGCCGTCCATGTTCATCTGGCAGGTCGAATTGCCATGGATGCCCATCTTTTCTTCAATCGCGCCGCAGAAAATCGGATTGCGCTTGCCCGGTGTGCCGTCGGCATTCGGAATGTACTTCGGTACCAGGAACAGCGAGATGCCCTTGGTTCCCGACGGGGCGTCCGGCAGGCGTGCCAGGACCAAGTGGATGATGTTGGCGGACATTTCATGTTCGCCAGCGGAGATGAAGATCTTGCCGCCGGTGATTTTGTAGGAGCCGTCAGCTTGCGGTTCGGCTTTCGAACGCAGCATGCCGAGGTCGGTGCCGCAATGCGGCTCGGTCAGACACATGGTGCCGGTCCATTCACCGGAAACCAGTTTCGGCAGGTACACCGCTTTCTGTTCCGGGGTGCCATGCTCGTGCAGGCATTCGTAGGCGCCGTGCGACAGCCCGGGGTACATCGTCCATGCCTGATTGGCGGAGTTCATCATTTCGTAGAACGAATTGTTGACCACGATCGGCAGGCCCTGGCCGCCGAATTCCGGATCGCAGGACAGTGACGGCCAGCCGGCTTCCACGTACTGCTTGTAGGCTTCGTTGAAACCCTTCGGGGTCTTGACGGTGTGCGTTTCCTTGTCCAGCGCACAGCCTTCGCGGTCGCCCGAGTGGTTCAGCGGGAAGATCACTTCGGAGGCAAACTTGCTGCCCTCTTCCAGCACCTGATTGATGATGTCCCTGTCAATTTCTGCGTGGGCAGGCAATTGTTTGAACTCATCTTCCACTTTCAGCAGCTCGTGCAACACGAACTGCATGTCACGCAACGGAGCGATGTATTGACCCATGGTTTTTATCTCCTGACGACTAAACGGTTTAGGCTGTTTTCTTGACAGCGGATTTGGGATTCGGTTTTGCCGCCGGCTTTTCAGCCGGCTGCGGATGCTGGTAACTCTTGATCAGGCGCTCGAACCCGACTTCGGCGCGATTAACGCTGCCGGGCAACTTCAGGAAACGCGCATCATGATGCAGTGCAAGGATCAAGCCGTACATTTCAAATACGAGCTGGTCCGGATCGGTGATGTCGGACAGATGGCCCATTTCGATGGTTTGAACCGCGCAGCGGCGCAAGGCGTTTTTCCATGCGCGCACCATGCCCGCAAGTTCTTCGCGGATGGCGCCCGGACGGTCGTCGTACTCGACCGCGCCGCTGATATAGATGCATCCGGATGCAATTTCGACCGACACGCGCTTGACCCAGCGGGCAAACATGGTCTGCAAACGAGGCAGGCCGCGCGGTTCCTTCATGCTGGGATAAAACACTTCCTGTTCAAAGTGATGGTGGTACAGCTTGACGACTTCGATCTGCAAATCCTCGCGTGAGCCGAAATGCGCAAACACGCCCGACTTGCTCATGTTCATCTTGTCCGCGAGCAGACCGATGGTCAGCCCTTCCAACCCGTCACGGCTGGCGAGGTCAAGTGCCACATCGAGAATGGCGGCTCGGGTGAGTTCGCCTTTACGCATGAATTTGGTGGTCGAGTCAGTCATATTGGTAGCCACGGTAATGCCCTATCAAAGAATCAAAAAACAACGCGGTCGAACTGAAGCGAACGCTCGTACTATTATCTACCGCAGTATAAATGTCAAACGGGAACTTAGAGTGGCGATTCTATTTATGCCACGCAGCAAAAACTGCGTAAAAACCCGTCCTTTTATGAATGCCCGGCAAGGGACAATGAGAGTCTAAAACTTGTCGAGTTGCCGCCTGTCGCGCTTGGTTGGTCGCCCCTTGATCGCTTCGCTTGGTTCGCGGAAAAGCTTTCGTTGTTCTACTTTCTTTTGCCTTTCAGCGATGCTTCGTTCGGTTTCCGAATAGAGTGTCTGTGCCACAGATGCCGACCCGCGCTTGTCGGACAAGGCCTGCACCACCACTTCCCATTCGGTGGCGCCATTGTCGATGTCCAGCGTATCGCCCGCCTTCACTCCGCGTGCCGGCTTGATACGGTCGCCATTCAGGCGCACTTTTCCACTATCCACGGCGTCGGTCGCCATTGAACGGGTTTTAAAGAAGCGTGCGGCCCAGAGCCATTTATCGATGCGGACGGATTCTGAAGTCATCTGTATGTTCGAGAAGCAGCTTGTATTTTATAGTCTGCTCGTGCTTTTTCTATCGTGCGGCGCAATATATGCTGTTGTTCTTTAGCCATAGAACAGATTCAATCCGCTCTAATGAGCCTGAAAAACTTGCTGCTAATACAATTCGCCCACTAGGGCACGTCACACGAGGGGAATTCGACGATGTGGAAAACCGCACCAGCGTGGATCACGGGAGCGATCATCATTGCCGGCACCGCTGCGTTCGTATGCACGCCGGCCGCCGCACAGTCAATGTACCGATGCGGAAATAGCTATCAAGCCTTTCCCTGCGATACCGGCCAAGGAAAACTGGTCGGGAGTGTCGGAAGCGCACAATCGTCGTACACCCCGGTGTCGAATGCCGAGTGCGCGCAGCGCGGCGCCGAATCACTAAAAATTGTATGGGCGCGCGAAGCGGGCCTGATTCGCGAAAAAGCGATCGCCCAAGTCGACGAGAAGGCGCTTTCTTCGGCCCAGAAAGCCGATGCACGCAAGCTCGTCGCCGATGTTTACAACAAGCGTGGTTCGGCACCTGAAGTGCGTGCCGCAATTGAGACAGATTGCGTCGCGGAGAAAGAGAAGGAAGCCATGGCGGCTGGCCTGATTCGGCCCGCATCGTCGTTCGAAGAGAAGCGTCCTGCAATCGGCACGAACGAAGTCAACGGCAGGGTGCCGAATCAGAATCGCAGGGAAACGGTCGCATCGAACAATGCCGCCAGTAAGAGAGAACATTGCGAAAAGCTCAGCCGCCGCCTCGAAAAAATTGAACGCACGCAGCGCGCCGGTGCACAGATACAAGAAATGGAAGCGCTGAACCAAGAGCGTCGGGATCTTCAACGCAGCCAGCTCGATGGCGGTTGCTAGAAGGATTTCGGTCTCGACTGATTCAGGCGGGTCGACATGCGACAGTTCGCCGTGTCAAAGGCAACAGCGCGGCGCGGACACGCAGCGCCGGCATAGCGATTTACGTTGCACCGCGTGCGGCCAGGTGCACGCCGAGTATCAGCAACCCTGAAAAGAAACAAAGGCGAAATGTCCGCGCGTTTACTCGCGCGCGAACGCGTTGACCAAGATACATACCGCCCAGTGCCGGCACCACTGCGAATACGGAAGTACCGGCCACGGAGGGTTGAACCATGCCGGCCGCCGTCAGCATCATCCCGAGTGCCACCGTAGACACGGTGAACGATAAGCCCAAGGCCTGCACCAGTTCGTCCTTTTGCAGGCCGAGCGCCTGCAGGTAGGGCACGACCGGTAATACAAACACGCCCGTCGCGGAGGCGACTACCCCGCCGGCCACCCCAGCCAACGGCGATAACCAGCCTTCCCCCTGAGGAGAAATGCTGAAACGCGGCGCGCGCAATCCGATCAGGGCATAAACAACAAGTGCGACGCCAAGCAGGGTCGATGCAAACGTAGTGACACCGCCACCGAACCATATGGCACCCGCAAAAGTGCCGACGCCACAGCCAAGCAGCATTGGCCAGAAGCGCCGCAACAGCGGCAGGAGGCCGCGACCTGCCATTAATTGCCAGACATTCGTCACGAGCGAAGGAACCAAGAGCAACGCGGCCGCTTCAGCTGGCGTCATCAGCAAGCCCAGCAACCCAATCGCGACGGTTGGCAGCCCTAGCCCGATAACGCCCTTTACAAAGCCGGCAAGCGCGAACGTCAGCGTGACAACCAGCGTAAAAAAGAGCAGCGAATCGGGCATGGCATATCCTCTCTCACTTACCGACGGTTGCCTGAAAGACGGCGACGGACGCGTTTTGCTTTGCTTTCGGTTTCAGACGCGCCACCCCGAGCATGACGAGCAAGAGCCCCATCGTTTGCAAGACCGACAGCGACTCGCCGAGCAGCAACCATGCCGCGAGCACCGTCAGCACCGGCCCAAGCGTACCGATGGCAGCGGCAGGCCCGGCGCCCATGCGACGAATGGCGAGTGACAGCCACCACACCGGCAAGACCGTGGAAAATATCGCCATCAGCCCCGCATTGATCCAGACCGATGACGGCAGGCCGGTTAGCGAATTCGGTTGGCCGAACAACATGAAATGCGCAAGCACCAGCACGCAGGATGCGCTACCCGCCAGACCCGCGAGCCTCGTGGAACCAATACGTCCGACCACACTCCCGGTGCCGTAGTAATACATGGCGTACATGACGGCACTGGCGAACACCCATGCCGCGCCAATTGCCACGTTGCCATTCTGTCCGCCTTGATGCAAATCGTGCGCAAATGCGATGCCCAGCCCGGCATAACAGATTGCCATCGCTTGCCAGGCGCGTTTATCCGGCCGCTGCTTCGCCAGCCACGCCTGGAGCAATAACACCAATGTCGGATAGATGTAGAGGATCATGCGCTCCAGCCCTGCGCTGATATAGCTAAGCCCGTAGAAGTCAAACAGACTGGAGAGATAGTAGCCGGCGCAACCAAGCATCCATACACGAGCGACATCGGCAACGCTGAGACGTGCCGTCGAGGGACCGGCAGTACGCAGGATCAGCCAGAGAAAGAGGGGCAGTGCAAATCCCATGCGCAACGCCAGTAAAGTAGGCGCATCGACGGGCGCAGCCGCATAGGAAAGCTTCACGAACACAGCCTTCATCGAAAAACCGGCAGCGGCCAACACCGCGTAAAAACGTCCGTCATCGAACGCATCGAGGATCCGGCTTTGCGCGGATTTCAGCATGTCGGCACTCCTAAGGTATCAGTGAGCCTTATTTTCCCGCGCAGCAAAAGCTTCTAAAATGCGTATTTTCTGGACCCCGCCTTCGCGAAAGACGAAACCTTGCATTTCGCCCTCATAGACCTCCGCTTGTTAGTCGCCATTGCCGATGCGGGCAGCCTGAGCCGCGCCGCCGCCGAGTTTCCCATTGCACTATCGGCTGCCAGCAGTCGCCTGCGCCAGCTGGAGCACCGGCTCGGCATGCCGCTGTTCACGCGCCGCGCGGATGGTATGGTGCCTACACCGGCCGGCCGGATCGCCCTCGACCATGCGCGGCGCGTGATCGCCGAAGCGCGGCATATGACGCAGGCAATGGATGGACTTGCCGGCCGTCAGCGTGTCACTGTCAAACTCGCTGCCAATACGGTTGCCAACAGCACTTTCCTGCCACCGGCACTCGGCCCCTTTCTCACCGATTACCCGGAAGTTGATCTGATGATCGAGGAAGGGGCTAGCCAGGATATCTTGCAAGCCGTGCAAACAGGCGCTGTCGACATCGGCGTGCTTGACGGCAACCTGCCCTTGCACGATGTCACGTCGCTGCCCTTCCGCCATGATCGCCTGGTGCTTCTCGTGCCGGCCGATCACGTGCTCGCGGCACGTGGCCATTGCCTGTTACGGGATGCCTTGAATTTTCCGTTTGTCGGCATGCAGGCCGAGCGTGCGATGCAGCGCTTTGTGGAAGATATGGCGACGCTGCTCGGCAAGCCGCTCACGATGCGGGTACGCGCACCGGGGTTTTTCGCAATCGCACAGCTAGTCGCACAGAGAGTGGGGCTCGCTGTGCTGCCGGAGGCAGCAGCACAGCGGCATAGCGAAAGCCTGCCGATTGCCATCGTCGTGCTCGACGATGCATGGGCGACGCGCGAACTGCGCCTGTGCGTGCGTAGCGTGGATGACTTGTCAGCGCAGGCACGCCAACTGGTGGCGTACCTGACCGGAGCGCAGCCGTCCTAAGGCTCAATGCAGCTGTGACGGAGTGACGTCACTCACATCGTCGACCATCGCGCCGCTCGAAATGACTTCACCGATGGTCGCTTCCTCGAACCAGTTTCTTACCTGCTGCAGATGCGCGCGTTCTTCATCGAGCGCGACACTAAAGTCGGTAATGAGCGCATTCTGGTTCTGATCCTCGGCAAGCGCGATCAGCAATTCCCAGCCGACGTTATCGGTCATCTCCGCAATCAGAATTGCATGCAGCGATTGCGCGATCGTGGTGCGCGGATCGGTCACCACTTGCATCAGGCCCATCGATTCAACGCCAACCAGGTCGGCGCACGGCGTTTGCGAAGTCGGATCGCCGCCCAATGCTTCGATCGCATCCGCAACGATCGAAAAATGGCGCGCTTCATCCTGACGGATCTGTTGCAGGTCGGCCAGCGTCATGCTGGTCGAGCCGTCTTGCGTGGTTTCGAACTTGGTGATCAGCGCATCGTACAGGCGTGTGCCTGTGCGTTCGAACGCGAGGCGTTCGCCCAGCTTATCGAGCAAGAGTTGCGGCTGGTCGCCGGTCAGCATCGACGCGCCGGTGGTCAGTGCGCCCTTGACTGTGCCGGGAATCGGCACCGAACCGATCGTGTCGGCTTCGGCGATGTACTGACTGCGCATTTCGGCGAGTGCGCTGTCGTCGCCCGGCGTAGCGGGTGTCATCGAGGCCGGCATGCCGGACTGCATTGCGCTGGTAGCGAAGGGCGACATCTGCACACCGGTGCGGTTCATGCCCATGGGAGTTTGCTCTTTCATTTTACTGCTCCTTGATCTCTGTTTTACACCGCGACGGCGACCTTGCGGTTCAGCTCCGTACCCGGCGACCAGATATAGCCTGCTGCCACGGTTTCGCTTGGTGAACCGTCGGAGTTGATATGCGTGCGGTAATCAATCGATGCCTGGCTTTCCTGCGACTTATGAACGAATTGCGTGCCCTTGGCGCGCAGATCCACTTCCTGAGACAGCACCTGCCGCACGAAATCGCGCTGGCTGGCGAACTGAATTGGCTCCGGCAAGGCATTCGGAAACAATTCGGCGGGATCGCGATTTTCATATTGCTTGAAAAGTTCGGCAACATGATGGAAATGGCCCAGCTCATAATCGAGGAAGCGCTCCCAGATCGCCTTCACGCGAGGATTGGTTTCCTGCTGCACGCAACTGTAGTAGTTGTAGACTTCGGTGGCTTCATGCAACAGCCATTGCTCCAGCACTGACTCTTCCGGATTAATCAGCGAACCATACTGCGTTACGTGCTGCTCCTCGATCGAGGCGATTTCTGCATAAAGCTGACGTGCAACCGGATCAGCGAACAGCGGACCGATATTCATGTAATAGTCATGTGTCTGGAATTCTGCCGCGGTAATCGTCAATGCATGAAGCTTGGTCAGCGGCGCAGCACTCGCGCGATCGTACGGTTCGCGCAGATCGTCTTGCGGTGAACGATGCTCGACGACCGTGGGCCGCCCCGGCAAGATATCGGTATAGCTTTGCAGGATATTGTTGGCGTCCTTGCCCTCCAATCGATCGAGCAAGGCCGAGTAACGATACATGTGGTCAAAGTCTTCCAGCATGCCGAAACGATATGCCTGCGCGAAATATGCATCCGGCTCGCGCTGCGCCACCGCGGCGGTCACTTCGATGGCCACCTGCTCGTAAGCAATCGTGGTTTCCAGAGGCGAATGATCGGAACCAAGCAGCCAGTTGACCATCGTTGCCTGATGTTGCTCGGTGCGACGAACCTGCGCCAGCGACGGGCGCAGAGCACGATTCATTCTGGCCGCCATATGCTGAAAACGCAGCGCTTCGGTTTCAATTCCATTCATCAGAATCACACGCACGCGGGTGAAGGCATCATCATCAAGCTTGCTGATCGGCTTGCCGACCATGTCGCGCCAGGTAAAGCGCTGTTGGGGAAGCGCGGTGCCTTTCGCGCTGAAAAGATCCAGAGACATTGCATTACTCCTTTCATGGGACCAATAGCGGTAACGGCGGGTCGATACGCGTGGATGGTCCGGGTGAGGCCGAAGAAATTCGGATAAGGAATGTTCCCGCTTCAAGAAAACGAAACGGGATATGCCGCAACTTCCATGCCGAGGAAGAGTGCCCGATTAGGCAAGGACAACTGCGTGGTCGGGACAAGCCGGAGGTCGATTTTTACAACAGGGACGTAAGGCTTACAGCAGGGACTTGTTGCCTCTGCTTCCACGACTCAAAAAGAATTACCGTTAGCTTGCGGCAGGCTCCGCCGTCAGCATGTTTGCATCGCGCACCATGACCCAGCGGCCGTCCGCCTCTTTTTGCAGGATGCTGAGAACATTGCCGGATCGCCGCATCGGCAATCCTTCGCTGTGCGGCGTCACAGTCACGTTCAGCTGCGTCCAGCAATACGCAAGGTTGGCGCCGATGCGCACCTCTTGAATCTCGCTGGTCGATTCGATGCGGTAATGTTTCATGCCTTCCTGAAAGGCGTCCATGAAAGCTTGCCTGCCGCGCATTGGCGGCTGCCCGGGCGTCAGGAAAACCACATCATCCGCCATCAGTTGCGATAGACGTTGCAGATTGCCTTCCGCCGCTGCGGTTTGCCATTCACTTACCACGGCGCGAATTGCCTGTTCATCGCTTTGCATGGAAGCATCCTCGAATCACTCAGGTGGGAAATTGTTTGCGGCAATGCGCAGTATCAGCACGCATCCGGCCATGCGGACTGCACCAGGGCAGGCAGGACTTCACCGGCTTTGCCACGCAAGACATACTGTGCAATCTCATCATGACTGGTGGCTTCCGGATTGATCTGTATCACAGTGCGGCCACAGGAGCGCGCATAGCGCGGCATGCTGGCGGCGGGCTCCACCAGGCTGGATGTGCCGATGCAAAAGAATATGTCGGCCGCTTCGAGGATTTCTGCAGCGCGCGCCCATGCTGGCGCGGGAAGCGATTCGCCAAACCAGACAACGCCTGGCCGCAGCAGCCCGTTGCAGTGCGTGCAATGCGGCGGGACATCGGATTCGTTCTCTATTTCCGCAGCGGGTTGCCGGCATTCGGAGCAGAAGTTGTTCCAGATATTGCCGTGCAATTCAATCACCTCGCTACTGCCCGCGCGATGATGCAGTCCGTCGACGTTTTGCGTAATGACGGACACCTTGTCGACCAGGCGTTCAAGACGTGCGATGGCAACATGCGCAGGATTCGGCCCGAGCTTGCGCATCAAGTCACGCCGCCACGCATACCAGGTCCAGACGGTGACCGGGTCGCGACGGAACGCTTCCGGTGTCGCGAGGTCTTCCGCCCGATATTGCGCCCACAAACCGGTCTGCGCATCGCGAAAGGTCGGAATGCCGCTTTCGGCAGAGACGCCGGCGCCGGTGAAAACCGCGACGTGCCGGGCATTGCGCAGCTTGTCCAGCAAATCGGGAGCGAAGTGCATGGCGTTGGATTCATAGCGGAAAGGTCATTTCAGTATAGCGCTGCCACCTAAACCTGCACGAAAATCTGCGCCGGGGCACAGTGTTTAGCGCTCCTCTCGGCGGGCGCACTGTGTTGCACGCCAGAAGTGGCGCGGACAAAGCGCGAGAAGATGCGATAGCGACGGCTATGCCAATGCCGCGCAAGCGGAATCAGTCATTTTCCCCAGCCCTAACGCTTCGGATAAGCCGTAATGAAACGGGTCCTTAGAACAGAGAAATACCTTTGACACCCGCCAGCAGGAAAATACCACCGGCCATGAGCGGCATGATTGAATAGGCAAGCATGTGAATCAGGTTACCGGTCTTGTCTCCGAACAGGTCTTTCAAGGCTTCCAGTTTCTTGAGGCCTTGCGGACGCGTGTAGCGCATGATGGTCATGTATACACCGAAGAGGAGGACCGCCGCGCCGATGATGAGTGTTGTGGTATTCATGAATTTCCCTGGCCGCAAAATGCTGTGCGCATCTTGCCACGCCTGGCCGCCCGCCACAACAGCGCGTTTTGGTGCCTCGGCCTCTACGGCTGCTCAGGCAGCCACTTGCGCCGTGTGCTGTTCCGCATCCGGCGCCGGACGCAACGCAAGCATCACCACCGCGCCCAACACCAGGACGCCGCCGACCAGTTGCCCGCCGCTGACCGATTCGCCCAGCACGGCGACACCGAGGCACAAGGTAATGACCGGCTCCAGCGTCGATATGATGGAGGCCTGCGCCGCGCCAATGTACTTGATACCGATCAGGAATGCGGCAATGGCGATCACTGTACAAAACAGGGCAATGGCGCCAATCGCCAGCCACGCCTCTGTCGTTTCCGGCAACACGGAATCGCCGGCAATAGCGAACACACCATTGAAGACAGCGGCGGCGGCCATGATCACCAGCGTTGCTGCGAGTGGGTCGGTATTTGTCGTGAGCCTGCCGCCGATCACGATATACACCGCATACACGCCCGCCGCCAGCAGGCCGAGCACGATGCCGATCGGTTGCCCCTGCAGATTACCCCCAAGCGTGATGGCCATGCCGGTGATTGCCACCACCAGCAGGATGAGGGTGCGGCGGTCCAGCCTTTCCCAACCGAATGCCACCGCAAGCATGGTCACCAACACCGGATAGACATACAGGAGCAATCCGACCAGCCCGCTGCTTGCATACATGAGCGCCGTGAAATAGCACTGCGCCTGCGCGGTATACAGTCCGCCCATCAGCGCAAATCCTGCCAATGCGCGTCCGCGCGGCAGGCGAATCCCACGCAGCCAGACCAGCGGCGCGAGCAAGGCCACCGCCAGGCTAAAGCGCAAGGTGAGCAGCATGGTCGGCGTGATACCGGCGGCGTAGGCGAGCTTCGCAAAAATGGCAATGCTGCTGAAGCCGAGTGCGGACAACAAGACGAGGATGATGGCGTAGTGGCGGGGCATGGAAACGGTAAGCACAAATCTGATTGAGGGTAGAAGCTCGCTACCCGAGACTTGCAACCAGTGTAATTTGCTTGCAGCGACCCTTACAAACCAATATTCTTGCTGGATTGCCCCAATATTTTTGAGCCATATGACGAAGGAATATGCACGCCTGCCACCGCTGCCCGCCGTTCGCGCCTTCGAAGCCGCCGCCCGCCACGGCGGTTTCCAGAGTGCCGGCGAAGAAATGCATGTCTCCGCCGGCGCGGTCGCCCATCATGTCAAGCAACTCGAAAGCTGGCTCGGCGTCGCTTTGTTCCAGCGGCTTCCGCGCGGCGTGGTACTGACGCCAGCCGGACGTCAGTACGCTGAGGTACTGCGCCCGCTGCTCAAGGGATTGGCCGACGCATCAGAAGCAGTGAAGCAGCGCGGCGATGAACGCGTCGTCACCGTCACTTCCGTGCCTTCGCTGGTGGCGCGCTGGCTGATGCCACGTCTGGGCCGTTTGCGTGAGCAGCATCCGGAAATCGATATGCGGGTGCTGGCTTCGCTGCATCCCGTCGACTTCATGCGTGAAGGCGTGGACGTCGCAATCCGGCTCGGTGCTGGCCCCTACCCAGAGCTCAAGGCTGACATGCTGATGGAGGAATGGTTTTCGGCCGTATGCAGTCCGACCTTCAAGGCGGCAGCGCCGGATTTGCGTGAACCGGCCGACCTGCTGCGCTTTCCGCTGCTGCATGACGAGTTGGAAATGCGCATCCCAGAAGAGGTCAATTGGGCGCGCTGGCTAAAGGTATTCGGCGTCGATTACAAAGGCCCGGCACGGCCGAGCTTTTCGCATACTTACCTGACACTGGAAGCCGCCGCGAGCGGCCAGGGAGTCGCCCTGGCGTCCGAAGTGTTCATTGCCGAAGACTTGCGCTCTGGCAGGCTGGTACGCCTGTTTCCGCAGCGCGTATGCGGCCCATACCGCTTCCATTTGCTGCGTCCACCGGAGGCCGAGGCACGTCCGGCGGTGAAGGCATTTTGCGACTGGATCAAGGCCGAGGCGGCGGGGTCGCAGAAAGACTGATGTCCAGCCCCGTTACTGCATCGGGCGGCCAGACAATTCACTCGACAATAAGTCTGCACACCGTCGTACGGCGCGATCCCGACGCACGCCGTTCAGGATCGTCAACGGTGTGAATCTCGACAAAGCCAGCCTTGCGCATCATGCCGGCGGAAGGCAGGTTTTCTTCATGACGTTCGATGTAGATTTCCTTGAGACCTTGAGCGGCAAGGCGTTGAACGGCTTCGCGCAACAATCGTGAACCGAGCCCCTTGCCCGCCAGGTCCCGGTGCACCACCGCTTCGCAAACATAGCCGTGCGGATAACCGATCCGCTCCCTTGACTGGTAACGCGCCATCGATCGTGCGCTCATGTAGGTCACGAAGCCGCTCAAGGCTCCATTCGTCTCCGCAATAAGCGCCTGCGTCTTGCCGCCGTCAATTGCAGCAAAATGCGCTGCCACATCATCCTTCGGCAGAAAGTTCCAGTGGTTTGTGCCGTGCTCGTAAATGAAGTCCAGCATCGCCGGAATATCGGCGGCGGTGGCCTCCCGCAAGATTGTCGGTTCCATCACATGCGACTCCGGCTGATTACTGCGCGTCATTGAACGCCGGGGCCGTCGTATCAACGGCCCCGGCACAGGAAGAGCAAGCCGTCATTATGCCGTAGCGCGACACCTATTGTGCGCCGTGAGGAGAGTGCGTCAGTTTCGTATCAGCGGTACGTTTCTGCCAAGATCACCTACTCGACAGATGGACGCTCCATTCGCATGTTGCCTGGCAAGACGCTGACGACGCGGAGAAGCGCAGTCCGATATTCAGCAGCCACAGAGGATCTCTTTATTGCCCTGCGTACCCTGTGTGCCCGATGTCGGGTAAGCGTCGCGCTTCCACCAATCGATTCCGCCCATTAGCTCCTTGACCTTGAAGCCGAGCCTGGTCATGTTGAGCGCACCCTTGGTGGAGGCATTGCAGCCGATGCCATCGCAGTAGGTAACGATCAGCGCATCACGGTCGAGATGCGCCGTCGTTCCTTCGCTCATGGTCCGGTGCGGCAGGCTAATCGCACCAGGAATGTGCTCGATCGCATACACCTCAGTCGAGCGGGCATCGATCACGATGATGTTGTCGGCGGCCATCAGCGCCGTCCTCAGGTCCGACGAATCAATTTCGTAGGCCAGCTTGTCGAGGTAATGCTGGAGTTGTTCTTGCATGTTGCGGCCCTTCCCCTGAATGTTCTAATCGACAGGAAGAATGGTATCGTTAAATGGTTTGGCGAAACATACCATTTATGCCGCACGAAGCAGACCATTCATGAACAGCTCAAACCGCTCCATCACTGGCGCCCTGCTCACCTTGCTTGAGCAGCACAGCAGCGTACCAGGCTCGCTTTCTACCCGCGTGTACCGTGCCATAAGATCAGCGATTCTCGACTCCACTTTGCGCACCGGAGACCGCCTGCCGTCCACGCGTGCACTTGCGGCCGACCTGTCGATTTCGCGCAGCACGGCCGAGGTCGCCTATGCACAACTCGAAGAGGAAGGCTACCTGACGCGCGGTGTTGGCAGCGGCAGTTATGTCAGCGCGGATACGGCGCTGCGAGCAAGCGGCCGCAATCGTGCGGCATCACCTCTGCCGTTTTCCTCTGCACAGGCGCTCTCCCGGCGTGGCCGCCAGATTGCAGACATGGGTGGCTGCGTCGATGCACGTGAAGTACGCGCATTCTCGGCCGGCATGCCGGCACTGGAATCCTTTCCAGCCGAGGTATGGCATCGCCTGCTGACGCGGCATGCGCGGGAACGTCCCGCCGACTGGATGAGGTACGGCGATCGACAAGGCTTGCCGCAGTTACGCGAAGCGATTGCGCAATATCTATCGCTGTCGCGTGGCGTCGATTGCAATGCGGATCAGGTCATCGTTCTGACCAGTTCGCAACAGGCGCTCGGCTTGATTGCCACAATGATGCTGGACGCCGGCGATCGCATCTGGATGGAAGATCCTGGTTACGGTGGGGCGCAGACTGCATTTTCCGGCGCCGGTGCGAATATCGTCCCGATTCCGGTAGACAGCAACGGCATGTGCGTAGATCATGCCATGCGTGCGGCGCCGCATGCCAGGCTCGCTTATGTCACGCCGTCACATCAATATCCCTTGGGCATGACACTGTGCCTGCCGCGCCGTCTGCAGTTAATTGAATGGGCACGCCGCGAAAATGCCTGGATTGTCGAGGACGATTACGACAGCGAATTTCACTACGACAGCCGGCCGATCGCAGCCATACACGGACTGGACCGGCATCAGCGCGTGCTTTACGTCGGCACCTTCTCTAAAGTGCTGTTTCCCGGCATACGTATCGCTTACCTCGTTGTACCCAAACCGCTGGTTTCCAGCTTCGTCACCGCGCGCAGCCAGGTCGATGGCCACACCTCATCGCTGATGCAGGCGGTGCTGGCCGAGTTCATGCAAGACGGCCATTTCATGGCGCATGTGCGACGCATGCGCGAGCTGTACCGCGCGCGGCGCGACATCTTTATGGACGAAATGCAGCGACATCTTTCCGATCGGCTGAGACCGCAACCGACGCAGGGCGGTCTGCAAACGGCATGCCTATTGAACGACCAACGCCAGTCGGACAAGCGCTTGGCCGGGATCGCGGCGCGGTCGGGGATAGACTTGCCCTTGCTATCGCGCCTGTATCTTGGTGATGTAAAGCAGAGCGGCTTCGTGATGGGATTCAGTGCATTGACACCGGCACAGATAGGCGATGGCATCCAGGTGCTGGCAAGGGCGTGGAAGGATTAATCCTTACTCGGTATAGCGTCCGAGGGTAATGACACGCAGAATGCCCTTGTACATAAGGTATGCCGCGCCGTACCACGCGCGCTGATGCCAGGGAATGTTCACGTAATCCTCCAGCCGTACGGTGACACCTTCGGCAACTGCGTGCGCGATCTTGCGGCCAAGCGCCTCGGTGAATTCCGCGTCTTTGATGACGACGTTTGCCTCATGGTTGATAAACAGGCTGAGGCCGTCCCAATTGCTCGATCCAACCGTCGACCAGTCGTCATCGATTACTGCAACCTTTCCATGCAGCTGCGTCTTGCGATATTCGACGACTTTCACGCCGGCCTTCAGCAATTTTGGGTAAAACGAATGGGCGACGGCATCCTGAATGCGAAATTGACCGACGCCGATCAGCAGCGTCACATCGACCCCGCGCGCTGCAGCCGATGCCAGGCCGTCACGCAGCTTGCGCCCTGGCGCAAAATACGGGTTGGCCAGTAAGGCACTACGGCGTGCCCCGCCCAAAGCTTTCAGAAACGTCTTCTGGATGGTACGTCGGTTGCGCAAATTGTCGCGCACCACCAGTGCCGCAAGCGACGCGCCTTCTGCAAGGGCATGGCCGCTCCTGCGGCGCTCACGAAAACGCTCCCAGCGATAACGCAAGCTCAACCCGCCGAGCAACATCCATTGCGATTGCATGTCGGCATGGATAGTGGCCACCAGTGGCCCGCGGATTTGTACCGCAATATCCCAGCGCGGTGCCGGCAACGGCGTGTTGAAGCCGTCATCGGAAATATAGTCATGATTGATGTTAAGTCCGCCAAGGAAGGCGACTTGCCGATCTACCACGCAAATCTTGCGGTGCGTGCGCGCGACACCACGCTTGAACCAGGCGTTGAACACCCGGTGATTAACGCGACCTTCGCGCAGGCTCTGGTTGAGCAAGACCGATTGCCGGTGGCCCGTGCCCAACCAGTCGGTAATTACGTTGACTGTCACGCCGCGGTTGGCGGCACGAATAAGCGCGTCCTTGACCTCCTCGCCGGTCAAGTCCAGCGTGAAGATATAGGTTTCCAGATAGATTTCGAAGCGAGCCGAATCGATAGCAGCGATCAGCGCCGGAAAATATTCGGCGCCGCAATGCAGAAGCGTGACCTTGTTGTGAGCGACAAACTCGACCGGACGCATGGCGTGGAAGTGAAATCCGACAGATGCAAAGCCGTCAATTCTACATTGCCGCAGTCACGCGGATTTATTTCATGTCGAGCGTGGCAACGATTGGTGCGTGGTCGGAAAGCTTTGCCCATAGCGGACCGTGCAGCACTTGCGCTGTTTCGACATTGAAGCCGCGCACATAAATGCGGTCCAGCCGCAGCCATGGCAGCGCCGCCGGAAAAGTGCGCGCCGGCTTCATCTTCGGCCCTCGCCCGCTCAGCGTGCGCAGATAGGCGCCAAAGCCGCGCGTCGGCAGGTTTTCATCGAACACTTCTGTCACGCCGAGTCGGTCGCGCAGGGAATCGCTCAATTGATTGGTCCAGTCGTTGAAGTCGCCGGCAATAATCAGCGGTGCATCCGGCGGTGATGACGCACTGACCGCCTCGATCAACGCTTCAGTCTGCCGCTTGCGGCTGCGGGCAAACAGGCCAAGGTGGATAACGTAGCAATGCAGGTCGCATTCCGGTGTCTGCACGACGCAGTGCAGAATGCCTCGTGCCTCAAATGCGTGGTCGGAAACATCGCGGTTACTGGAAGACAGGACCGTGAACCGGCTCAACAAGGCATTGCCATGATGGCCGTGATCGTACACCGCGTTCATGCCATACACAGCTTGGTGCGAATCGCCAGCGAGAAATTGGTGTTGTGCCTGGTCCGGCCAGTGTGCTGCATGCCGGGTGGCAAACTTGTCATGCCGACCCTGTACTTCCTGCAGGAAAAGGATATCTGCTTCCATCGAACCAAGCGCTTGTTTCAAGGCGTGGACGCGTGGCATGCTGCGCAATGAGCTGACGCCTTTATGAATGTTATACGTGGCGATGCGGATTTTCATGAGTTCATTCTAGACGCTGTGCAACTAGTGCGAAAGGCGCCCTTACGTGACAGTAATACTGACTCTGAGAAGCTTGTTCCAGAATAAGTTTCAATGCGCTCCCAGATATTTTGGGAGTTGCAGTATTGCTTCGGCATTCGACGATGAAAAACACTTATCCGCGGCCTCCCGGTATGGCAACCAAATATGATTCACATGCTCGCGCGGCTCTAGGGTGACCGGAATATCACGCGGCACCAGCAGGCCAAAAACATGCTCGGTGTTCTTTATCACGCCGGGCGCATAGCGATGACGCCACACCGGATAGATTTCATAAATATTGGAGAGCTGCCAATCGCTCAGATTGCGTGTCGGAATGAGCCAGGGCCGCTGCACCGGATTTGCGTTTTCATCGGTGATGAAGATGCCGGTTTCCTCGAACACTTCGCGAATGGCGGTCTGGACCAAGAGCTCTTCCAGCGAGTCCTTTGATCCGGTCACCGACTGCCAGTACCCCGGCCTGTCGGCACGTTCGATCAGCAACACGTCGAGCTCAGCGCTGTGGATAACGACTAGGACTGATTCGGGAATTTTGTAGGGTTTATTCATACTTCTCACGAAAGTCGACGCGAGCAATGATAATAACCGAACGGCATTTCATCCGTGCCCTCGGCGAACAGGCGAAAAAAATGGCGCGGTAATCCGCGCCATTTTTTCGTCCGACGTGAAGCTTACGCCTTCACCGCCGGTTCGACATTGCGCAAACGGATATGCAGTTCGCGCAACTGCTTCTCGTCGACTTCCGACGGCGCTTGTGTCAGCAGACACTGCGCGCGCTGGGTCTTCGGGAAAGCGATCACGTCGCGGATCGATTCGGCGCCGGTCATCATGGTGACGATACGGTCCAGACCGAAGGCCAAGCCACCGTGCGGCGGCGCGCCGTATTGCAGCGCGTCGAGCAGGAAGCCGAACTTGAGCTGCGCTTCTTCCGCATCGATCTTGAGCGCGCGGAATACCTTGCTCTGTACGTCGGCACGGTGAATACGCACCGAACCGCCACCCAGCTCCCATCCGTTCAAGACCATATCGTAGGCCTTGGCGATAGCCTTGCCCGGATTGGTTTCGAGCAGATCTTCATGGCCATCCTTCGGCGCGGTAAACGGATGGTGCGCGGCGACGTAGCGCTGGCCTTCCTCGTCATATTCAAACATCGGGAAGTCCACTACCCACAGCGGCTTCCAGGTGTCTTCGAACAGGCCGGCCTTCTTGCCGAAATCGCTGTGGCCGATCTTCACGCGCAACGCGCCGATCGCATCGTTGACGACCTTCGCCTTGTCGGCGCCGAAGAAAATCAGGTCGCCGTCCTGCGCGCCGGTCTGTTCGATGATGGCGGCCAGTGCGGCGTCGTGGATGTTCTTCACAATCGGCGATTGCAGGCCGTCGCGGCCCTTGGCCTTTTCATTGACCTTGATGTAAGCCAGACCCTTGGCGCCGTAGATCGCGACGAACTGCGTGTACGCATCGATTTCGGAACGCGGCATCGCGCCGCCACCCGGCACGCGTAGGCCGACCACGCGACCGCCTTCCATGTTGGCTGCGCCGGAGAAGACCTTGAAATCCACATCTTTCATTACGGCGGTCAGATCGGTGAACGCGAGCTTGACGCGCATATCCGGCTTGTCGGAACCGTACATGCCCATCGCTTCCGAATACGGCATCACCGGGAACGGGTTCGGCAGTTCAATGTCGAGTGCGGCCTTGAACACGCCACGAATCATGCCTTCGAACATGTCGCGGATTTCCTGCTCGTTCATGAACGAAGTTTCGCAGTCGATCTGCGTGAATTCCGGCTGACGATCAGCGCGCAGATCTTCGTCGCGGAAGCACTTGGTGATCTGGTAGTAGCGGTCGAAGTTGGCAACCATCAGCAATTGCTTGAACAACTGCGGCGACTGCGGCAGTGCGAAGAAGTTGCCTGCATTCACGCGCGACGGCACCAGGTAGTCACGTGCGCCTTCCGGCGTCGACTTGGTCAGCATCGGCGTTTCGATATCGATGAAGCCGTTGGCGTCGAGGAACTTGCGCACTTCCATCGTCACCTTGTAACGCAGGCGCAGGTTGTTTTGCATCTGCGGACGGCGCAGGTCGAGCACGCGGTGCGTCAGACGCGTCGTTTCCGACAGGTTGTCGTCATCGAGCTGGAACGGCGGCGTCACGGACGGATTCAGCACTTCGAGTTGCTGGCACAGCACTTCAATCTTGCCGGATTTCAGGTTGGCATTGGTGGTGCCTTCCGGGCGGTTGCGCACCAGACCGGTGACGCGCACGCAAAATTCATTGCGAACGGCTTCGGCGGTCTTGAACACGTCGGCACGATCCGGATCGCACACTACCTGTACCAGGCCTTCGCGATCACGCAGGTCGATGAAGATTACGCCGCCATGATCGCGGCGACGATGCACCCAGCCGCACAGGCTGACGGTTTGGCCGAGGAGCGCCTCAGTGGTGAGGCCGCAGTAATGAGTTCGCATTGACATGATGAATTTCCAGTTTCAGATTCTTTGGTGTAATCCCGCGTTGCACATCATGGTCAGCCGGGATCCGGAGGGTAAGGCGCTGCGTCAGATGGGTGGAGGCACAGCCTTCAGGTTCTTGGACGCGGCAACAACATATTCAGGCGAAACCACGCCCATCGATACGATGTACTTCAATGCTTCGTCGACGCTCATGTCGAGTTCGATCGCATCCGCTCTCGGCATCATGAGGAAAAAGCCGGAAGTCGGATTGGGCGTCGTCGGTACATATACGCTGATGTAGTCGCCAAGCAGATGGTTCTTGACGTCACCGCCAGGCACGCCGGTCAGGAAGGCGATAGTCCACGAACCTTCACGTGGATACTGCACCAGCATTGCCTTGCGAAAAGCATTGCCCGAGGAAGAAAACAGTGTATCGGATACCTGCTTGACGCTGGAATAGATGGAGCTCACCACAGGGATATGGTTCAGCAGCAGTTCCCAAGCACGCACCACTTGCTTGCCGACGAAGTTACGTGTCAGCAACCCTGTCAGGAACACGAATAGCAACGTCAGGATGGTTCCCATCCCGGGAATGTGGAAACCAATCATGGCCGCCGGCCGCCAGCGTTCCGGCAACAGCAGCAAAGACTGGTCCATCGTGCTGACGATCAGGTTCAGCACCCAAAGGGTAATCGCCAGTGGGACCAGAATCAGCAGGCCGGTGACAAAATATTTGCGCATGGTTTTTCTTTAACGCGAGGCGCAGCATGCGCGCCTCATCCTGATTATCCGCTCGTTATTTCAAGTAGCGGTCGTCGTGCTGCCGGACGCCGCCGGTGTGGTCGATGCGCTGCTGGATTCCGAGGTGCTGCTGCCATTGTCGGCAGCAGGGGCCGCTGCGCCGGCTGCAGGCGCGGACGTGCCGCCACTGCCGTTCCTGAAATCAGTCACATACCAGCCGGTCCCCTTCAACTGGAAGCCGGCAGCCGTCAATTGTTTCTTGAAGCTGCTCTTGCCGCACGATGGACATTCGGTCAGCGGCGCATCGGACATTTTTTGCAATACATCCTTAGTGAAACTACACGATTCGCAGCGATAGGCATAAATCGGCATAAGAAACTCCCGCAAAAATCATCCAAAACCCTGAATTATAAAGGTTTTTTGAACGATTTTGCAGGAGTGCACGATTACTTCGAAGCGACAGAATTTCCCGGCGACGCGTCTAGTTAAGTGCCGGAAGCGCCTGCGCTGACCTTAAATGCTCAAGCCCTTGACGGCGTGCATTGCTTCATGACGATTCTTCAGCACCTGCGGTGTAAGCGAACCCAGCGCCATGCCGCCGAATGCAGCGATCAACCCCGCCAACTGTCCGGGAAAATGCTCACCCAAACCGGTCATTTGCGGGAAGAAAAGAATCCAGGTGCTGATCCCGGCAGCAAGTGACAAGATTGCCCCCTGTGTCGTCGCGCGTTTCCAATACAAACCCGTTACCAGCGGCACGAAAGCCCCCACCAACGTCACTTGATATGCTGCTGACACCAGATCGTAGATCGGCGTCCCCTTCATCGCGATTGCGTACGTCAGCACCATGCTTGCAAAAACAACAATCGTGCAACGCATCGCGAACAATTGCTGCCGGTCGCTCATGCGCGGGCGCAGGTTCTTGAGGATATTTTCGACAAAACTGGTGGATGGCGCGAGCAACGTCGCCGACGACGTACTCTTGATCGCGGAGAGCAGCGCGCCAAAGAAAAAGATCTGCATAATCAGCGGCATCTTGGTCATCACGAATGTGGGTAGCAGACGTTGGTAATCGTTCTTCGCCAGATCAAGCGCACTCGCCCCCATGACCACAACTGCACACGAGACGATGAACATCGGCACAAATGCAAACAGAATGTAGCTTGCACCGCCAATCACCGCACCGGTACGAGCGGTTGGCGCGTCCTTGGCTGACATGACGCGCTGGAACACGTCCTGCTGGGGAATACTTCCGAGCATCATGGTCAGCCCTGCTCCGATGAAAGCCGCGATATCGGTGAAGGTTGGCGGCGGAAGGAAATTCCACAGATTAGCCTGGCTTGCCATCGCGAATACCTGATCTGTCCCGCCCGCCAGATCGGCCGCAAAAACCGCGATAACGCTCAAGCCGATGACAAGCACGATCATTTGGATGAAATCGGTCCAGGCAACGGCAAGAAAACCGCCAATCACCACGTACACCAGCACCGCCAGCGTGCCGACGATCATGCCTGCGGTTTCCGACATCGCGCCATTGGTCAGTACCGAAAACACCAGGCCAAGCGCGGTGATCTGCGCGGCGACCCAGCCAAGGTAGCTGACGATGATCGCGACGGAGCAGAATACTTCGACGCCCTTGCCGTAGCGCTGGCGATAGAAGTCGCCGATGGTCAGCAGATTCTGCTTGTAAAGTCGCGCGGCAAAAAATAATCCGACCAGAATCAGGCATGTCCCGGCGCCAAAAGGATCCTCAACGATGGTGCCCAAGCCACCTTGCACAAACCTTGCCGGAATTCCCATGACAGTTTCCGCGCCAAACCAAGTGGCGAAGGTCGTTGTCACCACCATAATCAAGGGAAGGCTGCGGCCGGCAATGGCGAAGTCGCTGCTGTTCTTGATGCGCGTGCCGGCCCATACCCCGAGCGCAAGCGTGCCCAGCAAATACAACACGACGAAGGAAATCAGTGTGTAGTTCATGTAAATCCGCTCCGCACGAAAACCTGGCAATGAATGACAATCAACTGCCAATTCGCATCGCTATTTCAAGGGCTCTTTTGGCAATTTTGCGGCATTATAGCCGCACAAATTCGTCCGAACGCCAAAGAATTGGCGCCTAGTCCGGCAGGCGACGCCAAATCTGCCACCGCTCTTTGCCGGCGAAAACTGGCAAAGAATCCGGAACCGGCTCGTCGGCCAGTTTTTCGAAATGCGATCGCAGCAAGGCGTCCAGTTCTTCCGGCGCAATACCGAAAGGCGGGCCTTTCGGCGCGTCGTCGAAAAAGAAGAAACCGGCCAGCAAGCCGCCAGGGAGCAGCAAGTCGGCCCAGCGGCGGACGACAGCCTGTCGCATACGGTGCGGCAGCGCGCACAGGAACGCGCGCTCATAAATAAGTTCGATTCGACGCGATGGCGTAAATTCAAAGAAGTCGGCCTGCACCACGCGGTCCGCCAAGCTACCCAGCACCTTACGCGCCGCGTCCACTGCCGCAGCGGAAAAATCGATGGCGGTGACATCCCAGCCCGCTTCGGACAGGCAAGCCACTTCATAGCCAGTGCCGCAACCGGGAATCAACGTGACATAGGATTTCGCCGACTGGGCGACGAATTGCCGGAATTGCTGCGGTGCGCTGCCGAGATCCCATGGCATGAATTCCTGCTCGAAGCGCTCCGACCAAAAGGCCGGGGCCGATGGATCACGCGATTCAAATGTCGGCGTAGCCATGTGTCACCACCAATGAATTACACGATACCAGCGTAACAGCACTTGCGCGAGGATGATGCCGCCCGCAAGGCCTCCGCCAAAATACACCGCAAATCCGAGAAACATGTTGGTGCGTTTTTGTTCGGCGACCAATTGTTTGAGCAACTCGGCATTGTGCTGCGGCTGCTCGGCCTGCACGGTCAGCGCCTGGTGCACCAGACGCGGCAATTCAGGGATGATCTTGTTGTAGTGGGTCGCCTCTTCCTTGAAGCGCGAAATCAGTCCACGCCAGCCGATCTGCTCCTTCATCCAGCTTTCCAGATAGGGTTTGGCGGTTTTCCACAAATCGAGATCGGGATCAAGCTGACGTCCGAGACCTTCGATATTGAGCAGCGTTTTTTGCAGCAACACCAGTTGCGGCTGCACTTCAACATTGAAACGGCGTGAAGTCTGGAACAGGCGTAGCAGTACTTGCCCGAAGGAGATGTCACGCAGCGGTCGGTCGAAGATCGGTTCACAGCAAGCGCGCACGGCAGACTCCAGCTCGTCGACGCGCGTTTCCTTTGGCGCCCAGCCGGATTCAATATGTGCCTGGGCAACACGCTTGTAATCGCGCCGAAAAAAAGCAAGGAAGTTCTGCGACAGGTAATCCTTGTCGTAGTCGGTAAGCGTACCGACGATGCCAAAATCGAGGGCGATGTAACGCCCGAAAGTCGCAGGGTCCACCGAAACGAGGATATTCCCGGGATGCATATCGGCATGGAAGAATCCATCACGGAATACCTGCGTGAAAAAGATCTCCACGCCGTCGCGCGACAGCTTTTTCATGTCGACGCCTTCCGCGATAAGGCGATCCAGTTGCGAGATCGGAATACCGTGCATGCGCTCCATCACGATCACGGAAGTGGAACAGTAGTCCCAGAACATTTCCGGCACGATGAGCAATTCCGACTGCAGGAAGTTGCGGCGCAGCTGGCTGGCATTAGCCGCCTCGCGCATCAGGTCCAGTTCGTCATGCAGGTACTTGTCGAATTCGGCGACGACTTCACGCGGCTTGAGGCGACGGCCATCGGCCCAGAGCTTTTCGACCCAGTTCGCAGCGATCTTCATCAGCGCGATGTCTTCCTCAATCGATTTCTTCATGCCGGGACGCAGTACCTTCACCGCGACTTCGGTACCGTCCTTGAGCTTCGCAAAATGCACCTGCGCAATCGATGCCGAGGCCACCGGCGTGCGCTCGAATTCTGCAAAAAGCTGGTCGGGATGCTCGCCAAGGGACTTCTTGATTTGCTCGATCGCGAGATCAGAATCGAAAGGCGGCACGCGGTCTTGCAACTTGGCTAATTCATTCGCAATATCCGGCGGCATCAGGTCGCGCCGGGTCGACAGCACTTGACCGAACTTGACGAAAATAGGACCAAGGTCTTCCAGCGCCTGGCGCAGACGCACGCCACGTGGGGCGGAGATGTCGCGCCAGAAGACAATTGTTGCAATCAGCTTGGCAATGCGCGGCTGGTCAAATCCCGACATGGCAATGTCGTCAAGACCATAGCGAACAGCAACCCGGGCAATTTTAAAAAGCCGCAAGAACTTGAATAGCATTTAGCGGCTTTCCTTCAGTTTTTCTAGCCGTTTGGCGAGCCGCTCGACATCGTCGCGCAGCCGGGTGACTTCGCTGGAGAAATCCGCAACCATTTGCGGTCGCACCAGCAAAGGATTCTCTTCGAGGAAATATTCGGCGACGTTTTCGGCGACCTTCTTCTGCGTGCTCTTTGCAGCATCGAAAGCCGCCCGAGCACCGCTGACCACACGTACGGCGGCAACATCACCAATCAGGCGGCTGAGGTCTTCTTCCGCCTCCCAGCGCAATGACTCGCTCAGTTGCGAGATCGTGTTAGCGAAATCTGCATCACCTTCAATTTGCACGTATGAAAACGCATGTTCGCGATGCTGCAGTATCAAGGGCAAATCGGACAGCTTGACGCGGATGGTGACGTTCTGCGGTTCGTCAGTGCCGGCAGCGCGCACCATGCCATCGGCCTCTACCTTCAGACGGATGGACATCACGCTCGTGTCAAACAGCGCGACCTTGCCGGCATGCCGTGCAAGCTTCTCGCGTGCCCAAGGTTCGCGGGCAAGCAAATGATTAATCGTGGCGGAGACAGGTGAAATCATGGTCGCAAAATAAAACCGCCCGTGACAATTCACGGGCGGTTTTAAGTTTACCAGTTTGCCGGGTGGTATTTCAGGATAATTGCTGAATACCGGCAAGCATCCAGCCACCTGGGCCGGAAACCGGCTTCACAAGGTTCCACACCTCGTCGAACGGTTCGGCCGGGACATTTTCGGCTTCTTTGATCATGCCTGAGAACTTCACACTTGCCAGATATTCATTGCCCACCGTGTCTAGCCCCGCAAGCGCCGCATCGAGCGATACCACGTCCGTGTGATTCGGCGATGCGCCTCGCTCCTGCAATTGCAGACGTAACTCACTAAACATTTCTGGCGTCGTGAACTCGCGAATATCGTTGACATCGGCACGATCCCAGGCTGCCTGCAGCCGGATGAAGTAGGTTTTGGCATGCCGCAGGAATCCAGGCACATCAAAATCTGCCGGTACGTTCACCGTCGCTGGGCTGCCGCTGGCTACCTGTTCTGCTTGAAATGCGACCGGCTGGGCATGCGGCTCGATACGGGAGCCGATTTCCGGAGTACGTGGCATCGGATTAACAGAATTGCCGCCGGCATAGGCTGGCTGAGCGCCATTGCCACCGTTCTTGCCTCGCACCAGACGGATGATGAACATTACTGCCAGCGCGATCAGACCGAGCATCAGAATGGTGCCGAGAATACCGGACATTGCACCGCCGAAGCCCAAATGGGAAAAGAGTGCACCCAAGCCCAATCCGAGCAAAGCGCCGCCAAGGATATTTCGCCACGGGCTGGCAGGTCTTGTTTGCGGCGCGGTTGCAGGTGCAGCAGGTTGTGCCTTGCTGGGTGCCGCGGCCTGATTGGTGGACTGCGTCGGTGCCTGGCGACTGATGCCCGACGACTGTCGGCCGATCGAACCGCCACCGCCCAAGCGCTTGGCTTCCGCTTCGGACACGACCATCGACGCCGCGCTGATGGCAACCAGCAATGCAATCAGATACTTTTTCATGGCACTCTCCTAGAGCTTGATACCGGTGTGCAATGCCGCGACGCCGGCGGTCAGATTGAAGTACTGCACGCGTTCCAGACCGGCGTCGGACAACATCTGCTTCAACGTTTCCTGATCCGGATGCATCCGAATCGATTCCGCCAGATAACGATAACTTTCCGAATCATTGGCGATTTGATTGCCCAACCATGGCAGTACCGAAAACGAGTACACGTCATATGGCTTTTGCAACGGCTCCCATACCTTCGAGAATTCCAGCACCATCAGTTTGCCGCCCGGTTTAAGCACGCGCTGCATTTCAGCCAGCGCCTGGTCCTTGTGCGTCATGTTGCGCAAGCCAAAGGCGACGGTTACGCGGTCAAAATAGTTGCTCGGAAAAGGCAATTTTTCTGCATCGCACAGCAAGGTGGGAGTCGCCAGCCCCTTGTTCAAAAGCCTGTCGCGTCCCACGCGCAACATCGATTCGTTAATATCGGTCAGCCATACCTCGCCCGTGGGTCCTGCCTGCTTGGCAAATGCCTTGGCCAGATCACCGGTTCCGCCCGCAATATCGAGCACCTTGAATCCGGGCCGGATACCGGCCTGGGCAATCGTGAACGTCTTCCACAGCCGGTGCAGGCCGCCTGACATCAGGTCATTCATTACGTCGTACTTCGATGCAACGGAATGAAAGACCTCGGCGACTTTCTGCGCCTTTTGTTCTTCGGGAACGGTTTGAAAACCGAAATGCGTCGTATTCGTCATGGCAACGGCCCTGTTAGTCCAAGCCGCATTATACAAGTGCAGACAGATGCGACTGGCTGGTGTTCCCTAGAAGGGGAAACACGCGATTGAATTTCTTGCCCGATATCAAGCTCGGGTGGCTTAGTGCTTAGTGGCTTCCGCAGCTACTGCCTTTTACCGCCATTGACGCATCGCGGCCGCTTTCGCGGGTGAACCCGGCTGCTTCCAGACGTCTCAGGTAGTCTTCCCACAGCTGGGCTTGGTTGGCTCCGAGCCAGTAAAGGTAATCCCAGGAATAAATCCCGGTATTGTGCGCATCGGAAAAATGCGGCTGAACGGCGTAATTACCTACCGGATCCAGTGCCGTAATCAATACATTGCGCATGCCTGTCTGAAGCACTTCCTGCCCCTCGCCATGACCGCGCACCTCGGCAGAAGGCGAATACACGCGTAGGAATTCGAATGGCAGCGAAAATACTTCGCCGGTCTCGAACGCCAGTTCCAGCACGCGCGACTGGGTGCGCACAGTAAGCGACGTCGGCACGGATGCCATTTTTTTTGGTTCAGCCATGATCAGGAAATTTCCGGAAGAAGTTGTCCGCAGCAATGATTGCAGCAGTACACGGTTCAGAGCAACGAACGGTCGAAACGGTCGAGTATCGTTTCGCGCAGCTTCGGCACCAGCGCCACGCGCTTGGCCAGATCAGACGAAACGGGTGTGCGCTTGATTTCACCCCAGATCGGGTTGGGAAAATGCGCGTCGTCCTCATAACGAGGAATCACGTGCCAATGCACATGCGCGACCATGTTGCCGAGGCTGGCGACATTGATCTTGTGCGGCTGCATCACTTCGCGCACCGCTTCCTCGACCTGCCATACGGCAGCGATCAAAATCGCCCGTTCGGCCGTCGACAAGTCGGTCATTTCCCTCGCATGCGCATTCCAGATCACACGGCAAAAGCCGGGATAACGTTCATCGTCCACGAGAACGATGCGGTAATTATCATCCCGGTAGATCACCTCGCCGCCGGGCTGGATACACAATTCGCATGGAGCTTCCTTTGCCATTTGCATTTACACCAGTACGCGTTCGATGCCGCCGTTATTAGCGCGCGCAACATAGTCGGGCATCCAGTTTTCGCCGAGCAGATAATTCGCCATTTCCACGACAATGTAATCCGCTTTGGTGTTGGCGTCCTCGTTGTAACGCTCCAGCCCCTGATAGCAGGACGGGCAGGACGTCAGAATCTTCACCTCACCGCTGAAGCCGTCGGCGCGCAGCTTGTCCGCACCCTTGCGCATTTCCTCTTCCTTGCGGAAACGTACCTGTGTCGAAATGTCCGGACGGCTGACACCCAAGGTACCCGACTCGCCACAGCAGCGCTCGTTCTTCTCAACCTTCTGTCCGTCGGCCGTCGTAATGAGCGCATTCACCGTCTTCATCGGATCTTGCAACTTCATCGGGCTGTGGCAGGGATCGTGATACATGTAGCGCACGCCTCCGACGCCTTCCAGCTTAACGCCTTTTTCGAGCAAGTATTCATGGATGTCGATGATCCGGCAACCCGGAAAAATCTTCTCGAATTCATAGCTTTGCAACTGGTCGTAGCAGGTCCCGCAGGACACTACGACCGTCTTGATATCGAGGTAGTTCAGCGTGTTGGCAACCCGGTGGAACAACACGCGGTTGTCCGTCATCATCTTCTCTGCCTTATCGTACTGGCCGCTGCCGCGCTGCGGATAACCACAACACAGATAGCCTGGCGGAAGCACGGTCTGGACACCGACATGCCACAGCATTGCTTGCGTAGCCAAGCCGACTTGCGAGAAGAGTCGCTCGGAACCGCAACCGGGGAAGTAAAACACCGCTTCCGTATCGGCGGTCGTCTTCTTCGGATCGCGAATGATCGGGACGACCTTGTCGTCTTCGATATCGAGCAGCGCGCGTGCCGTTTTCTTCGGCAGGTTGCCAGGCATCTTCTTGTTGATGAAGTGAATCACCTGCTCTTTCACCGGCGGCTTGCCGTGCGTGGCCGGCGGCGCCTTGGTTTGCTTTTTCGCGAACTTTTTCAGCAAGTCGTTAGCCAGGCGCTGCGCCTTGTAACCGATGCCGGTCATCGCAGCACGGGTGGCGTTGATGGTCGCCGGGTCGGTCGCGTTAAGAAAGAACATTGCCGCAGTCGTGCCGGGATTAAAGGACTTCTTGTCCATCTTGCGCAGCAAGTTGCGCATGTTCATCGACACATCGCCAAAATCGATATCGACCGGGCACGGCGTCACGCACTTATGGCAGACGGTGCAGTGATCGGCAACATCTTCGAACTCTTCCCAATGTTTGATCGATACGCCACGGCGGGTTTGCTCTTCGTACAGGAAGGCTTCGACCAGCAGCGAGGTCGCAAGAATCTTATTGCGCGGCGAATACAGCAGGTTCGCGCGCGGCACATGCGTCGCGCATACCGGCTTGCATTTGCCGCAGCGCAGGCAGTCCTTCACGCTGTTGGCAATGGCGCCGATATCGCTTTGCTGCATGATCAACGATTCGTGCCCCATCAAACCGAACGACGGCGTGTACGCATTGCGCAAGTCGGCATGCAGTTCCGGCAGATTAAGCAGCTTGCCCTTGTTGAAGCGTCCTTCCGGATCGACGCGCAGTTTATAGTCGCGGAAATCCTGGATTTCCGCTTCGGTCAAGAACTCCAGCTTGGTGATGCCAATGCCATGCTCGCCGGAGATCACGCCATTGAGCGAGCGTGCCAGCACCATGATGCGTGCGACCGCGGCATGGGCATCCTGCAGCATCTGGTAATGATCGGAGTTGACCGGGATGTTGGTGTGCACGTTGCCGTCGCCTGCATGCATGTGCAAGGCGACGAACACGCGACCGCGCAGCACACGCTTGTGGATCGCGCTGCACTCGTCAAGAATCAGCTTGAATGCGCCGCCGTTGAAAATCTGGCGTAACTGCGCACGCACTTCGCCTTTCCATGACACGCGGATGGTGCGGTCCTGAACAACGTGAAAAACGGCCGCATCCGGCTGACGCGTCAGGCGCTCATCCAGCCAGGTGGTCGAGACTTGCAGTGCAGCGAGATCATCCCGTGCATCGCGCAACGGCTTATCGAGATTCGACAGCAGGTAAGACCAGCGTGCGTGGGTCAGTTCGAGCAGTTGTTCGGCCTGCGCGACGCGATCACCGAGCAATTCTTCCGGTGGAATGTCATTCGCTTCTGCATCTTCATTCTTGCCGAGCGGCAGATGACGGGCAGCAAAAAATCCGCGCAATTCAGCCAATAATTGCAACTTGTTCTTGACCGATAGTTCGATATTGATGCGCTCGATGCCGTCGGTGTATTCACCCATGCGATCAAGCGGAATCACTACGTCTTCGTTGATCTTGAATGCATTGGTGTGCTTGGCAATCGCGGCGGTGCGTGCACGGTCGAGCCAGAATTTCTTGCGCGTTTCCGGGCTGACGGCGACAAAGCCTTCACCGACGCGCGTGTTCGCAATGCGGATCACTTCGGATGCGGCACGAGCAACTGCTTCTTCGTCGTCGCCGACGATGTCGCCAAACAGCGCCATCTTCGGCAGAACGCCGCGCTTGGATTTGGTCGCATAGCCGACTGCGCGCAGATAACGCTCGTCGAGATGCTCCAGACCGGCGAGAATCGCGCCGCCCTTCTTCGTTTCAGCGTCGAGATAATCCTTGATTTCAACAATCGATGGAATTGCATCGCGCGCCTGACCGAAAAATTCGAGGCAGACGGTGCGCGCATGCTTGGGCATCTTGTGCAGAATCCAGCGTGCCGAGGTAATCAGGCCATCGCAGCCTTCTTTCTGAATGCCGGGCAGGCCAGCGAGGAACTTGTCTGTGACGTCCTTGCCGAGACCTTCCTTGCGGAAGCGTCGGCCTTCGATTTCCAGATATTCGGTCTTGAACGGCGTACCGCTTTTGCTCTTCTCGCCCGGATGCGTCCATTCGAGCTTGAACTTTGCGACCGGCGCATCGTGAATCTTGCCAAGGTTGTGGTCGATGCGGGTGACCTCCAGCCAGTCACCGTTCGGATCAACCATGCGCCAACTCGCGAGATTATCCAACGCAGTACCCCACAGCACTGCCTTTTTGCCGCCGGCATTCATCGCGACATTGCCGCCGATGCAGGATGCTTCCGCCGATGTAGGATCGACCGCAAACACGAAGCCAGCCTTCTCGGCCGCATCGGACACGCGCTTGGTGACAACGCCCGCGCCGGAATAAATCGTTGCGTACGGTTTGTCTACGCCGGGCAACAGTGTCATCTCAACCGCACCGAGCTGCTCCAGTTTCTCGGTATTGATGACGGCCGACAGCGGCGTGAGCGGAACTGCGCCACCGGTATAACCTGTACCGCCGCCGCGTGGGATGATCGTCAAGCCGAGTTCGATGCACGCCTTTACCAGGCCTGCCATTTCGTCTTCCGTATCGGGCGCGAGGACCACGAACGGATATTCAACACGCCAGTCGGTTGCGTCGGTCACGTGCGACACGCGCGACAGGCCGTCGAACTTGATATTGTCCTTTGCGGTGTAGCGTCCCAACACCTTGTTGGCACGCTTGCGCAGGTCATAAGTCTGGCGGAACTCTTCGCCAAAGTCGGCGACCGCCTTGCGGGCCGCTTTCAGCAGCACTTCCACATTGGCGCTGCGCCGTTTTGCCTGCGCGTCGCCCGCTTCTGCAAGGTCGGTGGTGAGCCGGCGCTTCTCTACTTCAGTCAGGCGATGATTAAGTGCATCGATCAGATCCTGGCGACGCCGCGGATTGTCGAGCATGTCGTCCTGCAGGTAGGGATTGCGCCGTACCACCCAGATATCGCCCAGCACTTCGTACAGCATGCGTGCAGAGCGTCCGGTTTGCCGTTCTCCGCGCAGTTCGTCGAGAATGCGCCACGATTCTTCGCCGAGCAGGCGAATCACGATTTCACGATCGGAAAACGAGGTGTAGTTGTAGGGAATTTCGCGCAAGCGGGTGGGAACGGCGTCGCTGGGCGTATCGGAAAGCAGAGCTTGGATTTGTGCGGGGGCGTTCATCAGAATATTAGGACAGACCCTTAAAGGCGCATTTTAGCTTATTGCAATGCACCAGGCTGCAACACCCTTACATCCCATGCGGCTAAGGAATCTAAAAATGGCTGCCATCTGCACGCGCGGGATCGAAAAATTGTCGTCTTAACAAGTCGCCTAAACCCAACTAACGAGTTGGCGCCAGAATCCGTCCGGCACGTACAACAGCGCCCATGTCATGGTCAGGTAACGGAGGAATTTGCCGATTGCCATATAGACAACGCATGGCCAGAACGACAACTTCAGCCAGCCGGCAAGCGTGCAGAGCGGATCGCCAATCGCCGGCAGCCAGGCCAGCAACAGCACCTTCGCACCGTAGCGCTGCAGCCACCCGAACCAGTGGCTCTCGCGCTCCTTTGCGAACATTTGCTTCGCACCGTAGCCCATCCAGTAGTCGATTATGCCGCCGATCGTGTTGCCGATGGTTCCGACCAGGATGGCAGGCCAGAATAGCGCTCCGTTGGCTTTGACAACGGCAAACACTGCCGGCTCGGAACCGAGCGGAAGCAGCGTTGCCGACACCACGCTGATAACAAATACCGACAGCAGTCCGACATCGGGAATCGCGAGCACGGTTAGCAGCCAATGGATTGCGGATTCAATCATTCATCAAGAAGAAGCACTGCGTTGTAGAGAGGCAGTCCAGATCGGACATGAAACGGCGTGGTGGAATCGCCGGGGCCGTCCATTATAATGGCGGGCTTGCATGCCGCATCGTTGAAGGCATGCCGATGACAAAACGCCTATGACAACCGATTATCTGCAAAAAATCCTGACCGCGCGAGTCTACGACGTCGCCGTGGAATCACCGCTTGACCTTGCTCCGACCCTGTCGAAGCGCATGGACAACAGGATTTACTTCAAGCGCGAAGACATGCAAAGCGTGTTCAGCTTCAAAATTCGCGGCGCGTACAACAAGATGGCGCACCTGACGCCAACGCAATTGAAGCGCGGTGTTATCTGCGCGTCGGCAGGCAATCATGCGCAAGGCGTGGCTTTGTCCGCGACGCGACTCGGCTGCCGCGCAGTCATTGTGATGCCCACCACCACCCCGCCGGTCAAGATGGAAGCGGTGAAGGCACGCGGTGGTGAAGTGGTGTTATTCGGCGATTCCTATACCGACGCCTACAACCATGCGCTGACGCTGGAGAAAAAACTCAAGCTGACCTTTGTGCATCCATTTGACGATCCGCATGTCATCGCCGGCCAAGGCACCGTTGGCATGGAAATCCTGCGTCAGCACTCGGAACCAATCCACGCGATTTTCTGTGCGATCGGTGGCGGCGGCTTGATTGCGGGCGTGGCGGCATTCGTGAAAGCGGTTCGCCCCGATATCAAGGTCATTGGCGTTCAGACGACCGACTCGGATGCCATGGCGCGCAGCCTGAAAGCCGGGCGCCGTGTCACGCTGACCGATGTCGGCCTGTTTTCGGACGGCACCGCAGTCAAGCTTGCGGGCGAAGAAACCTTTCGCCTGGCGAAGCAGTATGTGGACGAGGTCATCCTGGTCGACACCGACGAAGTGTGCGCCGCGATCAAGGACGTGTTCCAGGATACGCGCAGCATCCTCGAACCGGCCGGCGCGCTCGCGGTTGCCGGGGCCAAGGCCTATATCGAACGTGCCAAGACAACAAAGAAGCCGATCAGCGGCCAATCGCTGGTGACGGTCACCAGCGGCGCTAACATGAACTTCGACCGCCTGCGCTTCGTCGCCGAAATGGCGGAAGTGGGCGAATCTCGTGAAGCGATCTTTGCCGTCACGATTCCCGAGGAGCGCGGCAGCTTCAAGCGTTTCTGCGAATTGATTGGTCCGCGCAACGTCACGGAATTCAACTACCGCATCAGCGATGCAAAAATTGCCCATGTATTCGTCGGCATCCAGATTTCCAGCAAGGACGAGTCTGGCAAGATCACGAAGAATTTTGAGAAGCATGGCTTCAAGACACTCGACCTGACGCATGATGAACTGGCGAAATTGCATGTTCGCCATCTCGTCGGCGGCAAGAGCGCACTGGCGCATGACGAACTGCTGTATCGCTTCGAATTTCCGGAACGCCCGGGCGCGCTCATGCGATTCCTCGACAGCATGGCGCCGAACTGGAATATCAGCTTGTTCCATTACCGCAATCAGGGCGGCGATGTCGGTCGCATCCTGGTTGGCCTGCAAGTGCCGAAGAAAGAGATGAAGACGTTCCGCTCCTTCCTTTCCGGTCTCGGCTATCGCTATTGGGACGAGAGTGAAAATCCCGCCTACAAGCTGTTCCTGTAGAAAGCCAAGCACGCTGACGCCGAACTGCAACAACAAACCGTTGTCTTATTCATCAACAATGGTTGTTGTGGCTTGCACGTTTCGACAATTGTTCTGGATTAGCCATCGCTGCGTATGACCAACCCCAATATCCCGGAAGCATCGCCGCTCGGCAAATCAACCGCCTACCAGTCGGAATACGCTCCATCGCTGCTGTTTCCCATTGCGCGCGAACAGAAACGCCAGGAGATCGGTGTTGGCGGCACACTTCCGTTTTTCGGTGTCGACCTCTGGAATGCGTATGAAGTGTCCTGGCTGAATCTGCGGGGCAAGCCGCAAGTTGCAATTGCAACGTTCACCGTCCCGGCAGATTCTCCCAATATCATCGAGTCCAAGTCCTTCAAGTTATATCTCAATTCGTTCAACCAGACGCGACTTGCTTCGCCCGAAGCGCTGGCAGAACTGCTTCGCGCGGACTTGTCGGCCGGATGCGGCGCTTCCGTGCAGGTAAAGTTGACAATGCCCGACACTTTTTCATCACTGCGGATGGGAGAATTGGAAGGCTTGCTGCTTGATCGCCTCGATATCGAAGTCAATGACTTCACGCCGAATCCCGCCCTCCTGAAGGCGCGCCACGAAGAAGCAATTGTCGAAGAAACGCTGGTCTCGCACCTGCTGAAGTCGAATTGCCTTGTCACCGGGCAGCCGGATTGGGGCAGCGTGCAGATTCGTTATGTCGGGGCGCAGATCGATCAGGAAGGTTTGTTGCAGTATTTGATCGGCTTTCGCAACCATAATGAATTTCACGAGCAATGCGTCGAGAGGATTTTCATGGACATTTTGCGTGCATGCCGGCCACAAAAGCTTTCTGTATATGCGCGCTACACGCGACGGGGTGGACTCGATATTAATCCATGGCGGAGTAATTTCACGACCGGGCAGCCACCGGCCAATTTGCGAAATGCGAGACAGTGATCACGTATGAGCGTTAGGTATGCTAACGACACGCGTACCAACGGCAAAGAAAACAGTTCTAGTGAGAAACTATTTTCGTTTAGAGGCATCGAAGACCGGAAGAAACATTGTATTTATGCCGAATAGCGTGGGTAGCGTTGCATACGCTGAGATTTATTGAGAGATGCACAATGCTTCCGTGCGCAGGATCAAATAGTGTTTCCGGCAGCCACCTAAGCTAACTCATTGCACATCCCGTCAAGAGGCCTATAATGCGACTCAAAACCCAGTATTGTGCAATGCACCATATATTTTGACATGACCAATCTCGCAAAAATCCTGGCTGCTCCCAACGTGGTTCTTGACCTCGAAGTATCGAGCAAGAAGCGGGCATTCGAGCAGGCCGGATTAATCTTTGAAAACAACTGCGGCATTGCGCGCTCGGTCGTATCGGAGAACCTGTTCGCACGCGAAAGGCTCGGGTCCACCGGATTGGGCCATGGCGTTGCTGTGCCTCACGGACGCATAAAAGGTCTGAAAGCGCCCTTGGCCGCATTTATGCGGCTGAAGGAAGCGATTCCTTTTGAATCGCCGGACGGCCAACCGGTCAAGCTGCTGGTGTTTCTGCTTATCCCGGATCACGTTACACAACAGCATCTGGAAATCCTGTCTGAAGTTGCAGAGATGTTTTCCGACGAGAATTTCCGCAATCTGCTCGCTGTGGACTCCGATGCGGCCTCGGTGCACGCCCGCATTGTTGCGTGGCAGCCAAGCGTGCATGCATAATAGGTCATGCCCACTTCGACCCACCTCACAATCCAGCAGCTGTACGACGACACTCGCGAAGCACTTCAGCTTGGATGGTTTGCCGGCTTTCCCGGTGGAGAACGGCGCATTTCTGGTGACGCCAGCTCAGCCGCCGATCAAGTCGGCCACCTTAACCTGATCCACCCCGGACGTCTGCAGGTCTTCGGTCATCAGGAAATCCAGTACTACAACAAACTTTCTCCCGTTTCGCGCAAGCATCAGACAGAAGAGCTTGTCATTGGCGAACCGCCTGCCTTCATCATCGCGCAAGGCCTGGAGACGCCACCCTACATACTGCAGGTGTGCGATGAGCGGAACATTCCGCTCTTCTCGACGCCCTTGCCGGCCGCACAGGTCATTGATTACCTGCGCGTGTACCTGTCCAAGGAACTGGCGCAGCGCGTTACCATGCACGGCGTGTTCATGGACGTGCTGGGTGTTGGTGTATTGATTACCGGCGAATCCGGCTTGGGCAAAAGCGAACTTGGCCTCGAACTGATTTCCCGCAATCACGGATTGGTCGCCGACGACGCGGTGGAATTTGCACGTATTGCGCCGAACATGATCGAGGGCCGCTGCCCGCCGCTGCTGCAGAACCTGCTCGAAGTCCGCGGCCTCGGATTGCTGGACATCAAAACCATTTTCGGCGAAACCGCAGTGCGCCGCAAAATGCGCCTCAAACTGATTGTTCACCTTGTCCGGCGCAAGACACTGGAAGAAAATTACGAACGCCTTCCCCTCCATTCTCAGACGGAAGACGTGCTCGGCCTCCCCATCCGCAAAGTCATCATTCCGGTTGAGGCTGGACGCAACCTTGCCGTGTTGCTGGAAGCCGCGGTGCGCAACACCATTCTGCAATTGCGCGGCATAGACACGCTCAAGGAATTCATGGAGCGCCAGCAAAAGGCGATGGGCAACGAATAGTCGCGGATGCCGTCACCGCGCATGCGGTATCATGCATGACTATGCGTATCATTCTCATCACTGGCATTTCCGGCTCGGGAAAATCGGTCGGACTGAATGCTCTCGAAGACGCCGGTTACTTCTGCGTCGATAATCTGCCGCCTAAATTGTTACGCCAACTGGTCGCTACCCGTCAGGAAGAGGGTGAGCAGACTTTGGCAGTTGCCATGGATGCGCGCAGTGCGGATTCACTCGCCGGCCTGCCGGACGATATCCACTTGCTCAAGAACGAAGGACACGACGTCAAGGTCCTGTTCCTCACCGCGAAGACCGAGTCGCTGATCGCCCGCTTTTCCGAAACCCGTCGCAGCCATCCGCTTTCGCATCGCTTCCGGCCAGACCAGTCAGCCGCCGGCCAACCGACGCTGACGGAATGCATCCTCCGCGAACGGGAGATGCTGTCCACCATTGAAGGCATCGGGCATGTGATCGATACTTCGGGCCTCAGTGCGAATAAGCTCCGTGCGTGGATCAAGGATTTCGTCGAAACTGAACGCACCCCGCTCACGCTGCTGTTCGAATCCTTCGCTTTCAAGTTCGGCGTACCACTGGATGCGGATCTGGTATTCGATGTTCGCGTGCTGCCCAATCCTTTTTACGACATCAACCTGCGCCCCTATACCGGTCGCGATGAACCGGTCATCGCTTTTCTCGATACGCAAGCGCCTGTGGCAGAGCTAATGGCAGATGTACGTACCTTCGTTGAGAAATGGCTTCCGGCATTCAAGAACGACAACCGTAGTTACCTGACGGTGGCTATCGGCTGTACAGGCGGCCAGCATCGCTCCGTCTACATGGTCGAACAGTTGGCCAAACATTTCCGTTCGTCCGAGCGCGTGCTGGTGCGGCACCGCGAACTGACGTAATCACTTACTTATCCTGCTCACTATTGACATGCTGCAGAACGACGCCTGGCTTCCGCTATTCCCGCTGAAGACGGTACTCTTCCCGGACGGAGTATTGCCGCTGAAGGTCTTCGAGGCCCGCTATATGGACATGGTCCGTGAGTGCATGAAGCACAATACGCCGTTCGGCGTGGTGCTGATCAGAGCTGGACAGGAAGTCGGCGCGGCGGCGGAGCCAGAAGAAGTCGGATGCCTTGCCTATATCGCCGATTGGGACATGCAGCAGCTCGGCGTCATGATATTGCGGACGCAAGGCGGCGAACGCTTTCGCATCGTCGAGACGCGAATACTGCCCGACCAGCGGCTCGAAGCCCGAATCGAAATGATTGCGGCGGATGGCGTCATCCCGATCAGCGATATGCATGTGAGTTGTGCAAAGACGCTCAAGATCGTCATTGATGATGTCGATGCCAAGGGCCGTGCGGAAGAGGGTGATGCATTCGTCAGTCCGTTTTCCCAGCCGATTCGGCTCGACAGCGCAAGCTGGGTCGCAAACCGCTGGTGTGAGATTCTGCCAATACCGTTAAAAGCACGGCAGAAGCTGCTGGAACTCGATGATGCGCAAAGTCGGCTAACCATCGTTCATCAGTATCTGCTGCAGCACAAAATTCTCTGACGCCTCGTTAAAACAAAGACAAGAAAATCCTCATCACTCCGCCCGGCGATGTGACATTTCCGATAATGTCGCGCCGGCGTCCAAGTGCTTTTCCACTTTTTACAGCCGGTTTGTTACCGCGCAAAATGATTGGCCTGCATTCATAGGATAAATGCTTGGTCGATTGCCGCTTCGGCAAAATTCCCCCAACAATCCCGCCGCACAGGCATTACCTGGCACTACTTTGAGCGCTAATCATATGTTATTGGATGACGTACGCGACACCATGCGGTCAGAGTCCATCAATCGCCGCAAACATATGCAACCCGTGCGTATTCCACAGATTTCGCCTGTCAGTCTGATCTCACTGTTGTACACCTTGAGTCTTTATATTTTTTATCGCCAGGGCTTTATCAATGGCGAGACCTTTGTGATCATCGCTGCGGTAGTACTTTGTGTTGTGATTCTTTTTCATGGCATTTTCAAACTCGGACTAAATCTCCGGTTCCAGGAGCCCAGCCTGATGCTACCGCAACTGGTCGCGTCACTGACAATCATGCTCGCCGTAAGCTATCTGGAACGGTCCACGCAGGTCGCGCTGGTACCCTTTATCTTGATTGCCTTTTCATTCGGCATTTTCCGGTTGTCGACCGGCTCGTTGATTCTGCTTTCAGCTGGCTGTCTGGGTACCTACCTCGGCGTCATCGTGTTGCGCGCGCACTTGGAAGGCTATGACTTCGGATTCCGTGCCGACCTGGCGCAATGGTGTGTACTCGCACTGACGTTGCCGGGAATGATCCTGGTCGGGAAGCAAATCCAGAATCTTCGGCAGTTGCTGCGCGCCACGCGGTACCAGCTCGAGCACTATGAAGAGAAATCCGTGCGCGACGAGCTGACCGGCCTTTACAACCGACGCCAGCTTCAGGCAGAGCTGGAGCAGGCAAAGCTCCAGGCCGACACGCGCGCTGTACCGTTTTCAATTTGTCTCATCGACATTGACCGGTTCAAGGAAATCAATGACACCAATGGTCACCTCGCGGGCGACACGATTCTCAGAGAATTTTCGAAAGTGGCACGTGACAGTGTTCGCGACACCGACGTCCTTGGGCGTTATGGCGGCGATGAGTTCATGCAGATCCTGCCCGACACGGACGTGAAAGGCGCGGTGATGCATGCGGAACGCCTGCGCGTCTACGCGCACTTTCTTGATTTTCAAAAAGTCCTGTCGCAGAAAAATATCTCATTGTCGATCGGTGTCGCACAGTATCGTAGCGGGGAGAAGATTACGGACTTGATTTCACGTGCGGACTCTGCCTTGTACAAGGCAAAGCAACTGGGACGCAATCGCGTGGATTGGATTGAGACTTAGCGTGTTTTCAGCCTGCGAGTAAATCGGGGGCACGGAAGACCGCAAGCAGCAGCTTTTTGACCGGGGCAGGGAGAGGCGCGTCGGGGAGTAGATCGGTCCGATACCAGACATGGCCGGTCTGCGCGGAAAATTCAAGTCGCTTTGCCAGCGTAACCCGGTACGGAGAAACATGCAGCTTGAAGTGTGTGAATCCGTGCGAAAACGGCTGCAGGCGTTCGAACGAAGCCGGCACACCGAATGGCCCAACCGCATTGTCGATAACATCCTGCAGTTGTGCCTCACCGACATCCACTTCCGGCAGGGACAACAAACCGCCCCAAATTCCGTTGTCCGGACGCTGCTCGAGCAATACCTGATCGCGATCATAAATCACAAGCATTGCTGTCGTTTTTTCGGGAACCGCTTTCTTCGGTTTGCGCTCCGGCAAAAGATGAACCTTGTTGTTTGCCAAGGCAATGCAGCGCTGCGCGAGAGGACAAATCTTGCATTCCGGTTTACTGCGCGTGCAGAGGGTCGCTCCCAAATCCATCAAGCCTTGGGTATAGGCCTCAACGTCCTGCACCGGCAACAGCGCCACCGCCCTTTTCCACATATGGTCTTCGACCGGCTTTGCCCCGGGAAACCCTTCAATGCCAAAAACCCTTGAGAACACGCGTTTGACGTTGCCATCCAGGATGGCCGCGCGCGTCCCATAGGCAAACGCCGCAATGGCTGCGGCGGTGGAACGCCCAATACCTGGCAGCTCTGCTAACAAGATCGGATCGCTTGGGAATAAGCCGGCGTATTCATCGACAATGCGCTGCGCGCAGCGATGCAGATTGCGCGCGCGCGAGTAGTATCCCAGTCCACTCCAGTGCGCCATTACGTCTTCGGCGTTGGCCTGCGCAAGCGAATGTATATCCGGAAAACGCAGCAGGAATCGCTGGTAATAGGGAATGACCGCCGCTACCTGCGTCTGCTGCAACATGATTTCTGATAGCCAGATACGGTACGCATCGCGGGTGTTCTGCCATGGCAGTGCATGACGACCATGACATTTTTGCCACGCTATGACTGTGTCGGAAAATCCGGGATCCACAAAAGTCTGGTCGGCGCCGCCTGCCTGCGCAGATGGCGCCCGGGTTACCCGCTTCATCTATGCTGCTGCCTTGAGCGCGCTGAGTTCTGCCGTAATGGCATTCTTGAGGTCCGCTTCCAGCATCAGAAGCGTTTTCTTTTGCTCTTCGATTTCCGACTGCATTTTTTCCAGGGTCTGGACTTTCTCTTCCAGGCTGTCGGTCGCCATGTGAATACGCTCAATCGACTGCCTGCGTTTCTTCAGTTGCGAGCGATGCTCCCAGATCTGCGCTTCAAGTGGGGCCATCACGACCTTCAGCCAGGCTTCCACATCCCGATTGGCCTGCAGGAAGCTCTGCTTCACACGCGATGCAATGGAATCGAAGAATTTGGTCATCAACACGACCTGCGGCGTCGTCATGATTGCGGCTGTACCAAATTGCTTGTGGTACACGCCTTCAATCATCTCGATTTCCTTGCGATATTTATCAAGCGAAAACGGCATCGGCGATGACAGCGCCAGACCATGTTCGGTGGAGAATTTTCGATACATCACCGTCATCATTTCGGTGATTTCCTCAGTCTTCTGGCCAGATAAAACAAGGTTGTTCGTCACCTGCGCGAAGAACTCCTTTACCGCAGCGCGAAGGCCGGACGAAAATTTGCTTTTCTCCATCGCCTCACGCGTCTTGCGAATGTCTTCCTTCAGAATATCCATGCCTAGGCTAGTGAACACCTCGGTCGAAAGCCGGGTAAACACTGCGCGCGTGCCTTGTAGTTTCAACAGGCTGCCGTCGAACTCCTTCTTTTCAAGATCGACGCGTTTCATCATGTGCTCGATGATCGACTGATTCTTGCCACGCAAGCTTCTGAGTTCAACCAATTGCTCAACTACATTGCGGCTGCGCGATGCGAGCAAGGCCTGCTTCGAAGAGGTAAGTTCGCCGATATCGGACATTAACTGGCCGCGCACGATCTCCTGCTTGCTCGGAATGAGCTCGCCGGAAAGCGCGGTTTCCAGCGCCGGCAAGCGGCTTTTTGCCAACAACTCGGCGTCGCGATTGACCTTGCCGACCAGCCCCTTCTGGGCTGAAATCGGGAACACTTGGTCCTTTGACAGGTGAAGCGTTTGCGCCACGCTGACGATCTGCTTTTCGATCTGCTCCTCGATTTCATCGACAGTGCGCAATTCATCCCACATGCTGTCGATCTTGTTCAACACCACCATGCGGGCCGGGCCGGCGCCAATATGGTCGCGCCATACGTCGATATCACTCTTGGTGACACCGGTATCGGCAGCCAGAATGAACAGAACCGCATGTGCATTGGGTATCAGATTCAGCGTCAATTCCGGTTCAGTACCGATCGCGTTCAGGCCCGGCGTGTCGATGATGACCAACCCCTGTTTCAGCAGTGGATGCGGAAAGTTGACGATTGCATGCCGCCATTGCGACACTTCGACCAGTCCGTCATCGCCCACTGCAAGGGCAGCATCCGGGTCATCTTCGTGGTAGAGGCCATAACGCTTTGCTTCTTCAACCGGTACGCGCTTGGTCAGACTGACTTGCTTGAAGGCTTCCAGCATTCCTTCGCCGGAAGCGATATTGAGCGGCAGAACAGTCCAAACATGACTTCTTTCCTTGAAGTCGCTGGTGGACGCAGATTCCGCTCTCGTCTCGATCGGCAACAGGCGAATCGACGGCGGGAAGGTTTCGTCGTACAGCAGCTCGGTCGGGCACATGGTTGTGCGTCCGGCAGACGACGGCAAAATGCGCTGTCCATAGTCGGCAAAGAAGATCGCATTGATCAGTTCCGATTTGCCGCGAGAGAATTCGGCGACAAAAGCGATTGACAGCTTGTCGTCCTTCAGGCGCGCCTGCAACCGCGAAAAACGTTGATCACTGGCAGCGTCGGCCAGGTCAGCAGCGCTCACGCAAGCGCTATAGCGCTCAAGCGCAGACAGGACGCTATTGCGCCAACCGCTGTATTCCTGGAACTTTTGGACCAGATTGCTCACATTTTCTCCGACTTATTGCCGTGCATATACGCGAATCTAGCACCCATGCTCATTTTTGACAATTTACGCAGTAGAAGGTGGAGCGTTGACCTTGTTTGAACTGGCGCACGGGCGCATTGCAAATTCGGCATGGAAGGCCAGTACGATCATAGACGAAATAGCTTTGCTGAAAATATCCCGGCTGGCCATTCACCGCTAAGAAATCGCGCAGCGTGCTCCCGCCCTGCTCTATGGCCGCCGCCAGTGTCTCACGAATCGCCACAACCAATTTTTGGTAGCGAGTCAGACCGATTCGGTGCGCGGCAGTGCGCGGATTAATGCCGGCCTTGAACAGGCTTTCGGATGCATAGATGTTACCGACGCCGACAACTATGTCTCCCGCCAGCAACACCTGTTTGATTGGCGCACTACGTTTGCGTGTCATTCGATACAGCAGTTGCGCGGTAAAAATGTCCTCGAGCGGTTCGACGCCCAAGCCACGCAATAGCATATGTTCGTCGATGGCGCCGTCATTTACGCCATGCCAAAGCACGGCCCCAAAACGCCGTGGATCGGTCATGCGGAGAACCTGTTCGCCGACAACGAGATCAAAGTGGTCATGTTTCTGCGGCGGCGTCTCGCGCGGCAGAATGCGCAGGTGGCCCGACATACCGAGATGGACGATCAGGGTGCCGTGGTCGAAACCAATCAATAGATACTTGCCGCGTCGACCGGTGGTACGGATCGTATGTCCAGACAGATGTTTCGCCAGATCGATCGGAAACGGCCAGCGTAGTCCGCTATGTCGCAAAGCGATGGAAGTGACAATGCGGCCTTCCAGATGCGGCGCCACGCCGCGTCTCGTGACCTCTACTTCAGGCAACTCAGGCATTATTCAAGCAATCTCTTTGCAGAAAGACAAATTTGGTGAAAGATCAGCATGATATGACTAGAGGCTGTTCATGGATGCAGCATGCTTGGCTTGCCGTATCTGTTCTATATTACCCACGCGCATAGCAACTCCGTTGGGCGTAAAATTGAATTTGCTCGAATAGCCGGGAATGCCCTTTGAAAAACACTCTTCTCATTGTAACTCTGCCGCTCATTTTGTCGGCGTGCGCCGCAGGCTCTATTCAGCCTGCTCCGGAAGTGCTTGCCGGGACGCCAACCGTTTCTGCGGAGGGCGAGAATTCCACGGTCATACCGGCGCATGCCCGCCAGAGTGGCAGCAGTACGAGCGAACAGAAGCCGGAGGACGGACTTCCGTTGGTCGAATTATCCGAAGAAATTATTTACAAGTTGTTGAGTTCGGAAATCGCTTTCCAGCGCGGCGATTGGCAGACCTCGTATGTCACGCTCTTATCGCTGGCACAACAGACGCGCGATCCGCGCATAGCACGGCGCGCAGCCGAGGTGGCGTTGAGCGCCAAGCAGGCCGACGAAGCGCTCGCCGCGGTACGCTTGTGGCGGTCGCTTGCGCCGAACTCGGATGAGGCTACGCAGTACTACCTGAGCTTTGTCATTCTGAGCGACAACCTGGCTGAAGCACGGCCGATTCTGGAACAACGCCTCAAGGAAGCGCGTCCGCAAACCCGCGGCCTTCTTGCTTTTCAGATGCAGCGCCTGCTGGCGCGCGCCAAAGACAAGACTGCCGCTTTCACCTTGCTGGAACAGATACTGACGCCCTACCTCGACCTGCCGGAGGCTCGCCTGGCTCTGGCGCAAGGCGCCTATGCCAAAGGGGATGTCGAACGCGCACGGCAAGAGGCGCAGACCGCCCTGAATTCCAAGCCGGATTCCGAGCTTGCGATCCTTGCTCTCGTACAGGTTACGCCGGAAAAAACCGACGCGCTCAAGCTGCTCAACAACTTCGTCACCAAATATCCGAAAGCACGCGATGTGCGCATGGCGTATGCGCGCATGCTGGTCGAACAGAAGCAGTACACCAAGGCCCGTGGCGAGTTTGAGGCACTGCTCAAGGAGCAACCGCAAGATCCGACCTCGCTGTACGCGCTTGGCGTGCTCGGCATGCAGACCAACGATTTCAAGTCGGCAGAACATTACCTGACAACTTATCTTAACGTCCTTGCTGCAAAACCGGACGATGAGCGCGATCCAACACAAGCCCTTTTATTGCTGGCGCAAATCGCCGAGGAGCGCAAGGACAGTGAGGCGGCACTCAAGTGGCTCGCGCAGATCGAGCCGGGCGAGGCCTATCTGAACGCGCAGATCAAACGCGCCCAGGTCATCGCCAAGCGCGGCGACATGGCTGACGCACGCAAGTTGCTGCGCGATATTGCGACCAATGGCGAACGCGAAGAATCGCAGATTATCGTCGCTGAAGGACAATTGCTGCGCGATGCCAACCTGCTGCGGGAATCGCTGAACGTATTCAAGGACGGTCTCAAGCGCTTTCCGACCAATACCGACATCCTGTATGACTATGCAATGGTGGCCGAAAAGAGCAGCCAATGGGACGTGATGGAAGCTGCGTTGCGCAAAATCATGGAACTCGCACCGAACAACCAGCATGCCTACAACGCCCTCGGTTATTCGCTGGCGGAACGCAATGTCCGCCTCGATGAAGCTCAGGTGCTGATCGACAAGGCACTCAAGCTGGCGCCGGATGACCCCTTCATCATGGACAGCATGGGCTGGGTGCAATTTCGGCTCGGAAAGCTAAAAGAAGCAGAAACTCTTTTGCGTCGCGCGTATGATTTACGCCCCGACGTGGAAATTGCCGCGCATCTCGGTGAAGTATTATGGGTCAAGGGGCAGAAAGATGACGCACAAAAACTATGGCGTGATGCGCAGACCAAGGATCCACAAAACGACACGCTCAAGAGCACCCTTGCAAGACTGAACGTGAGCCTATGATTTTTCGCATTGCCGGGCAGCTCGGTGTCGTGCTGCCCTTACTACTCGCAGGCTGCGCGAGCATTCCGCCATCTGGCACCACACAGGTACAGGACAAGTCCACCGCCCGCCCGTTTCACGAGACCATCGATCTCGGTGGCCGGCTATCCGTACGCTACCAAGCCAATAACAAGGAAGAGGCCTTGCATGGCAGCTTCGTCTGGTCGCAAACGGCGAGACAGACGACCGTCACACTTCTTTCTCCCCTCGGGCAAACAGTGGCCGTCATTGACGTTGACTCACGAGGCGCGACACTTACGCAAGGCGGACAACCCGTGCGCAGCGCAGCCAGCGTGGACAGCCTGACCGCCCAGACACTGGGTTGGCCGCTGCCTGTCGCAGGGCTGCGTGAATGGCTTCAAGGCTTTGCACTGGACTCATCCGGTCGCCGCCACATCGCTACGCCCACCTCATCTGACGTCACGACACAGGATGGCTGGCGCATTCATTACGCGAACTGGCTCGACGACGCCGTGCCGCAAAGCCGCCCCAAACGCATTGATCTTGCTCGGGCAACCGAACAGGCGGGGGATGTCTCCATTCGCATCGTGATCGACACATGGCAAGCACACTAAACAATTGCCCTGCTCCAGCCAAGCTGAACCTGTTCCTGCACATTACAGGACGGCGACCTGACGGTTATCACCTGCTGCAGACAGTCTTCCAACTGGTCGACCATGGCGATTTGCTGCATTTTGAATCGCGTGACGACGGACTGGTCCGACGCGTTTCCGAAATCGACGGAGTGCCTGAAAAATCGGATTTGATCGTACGCGCAGCAGAACTGCTGAAATCTGCTGTGGCAGGAAAAATGGCATCCGACCAGCTTGGCGCACGCATTGCAGTCGAAAAACGTCTTCCAATGGGCGGCGGACTCGGCGGCGGCTCATCCGATGCGGCAAGCACCCTTATCGCCCTCAATCATTTATGGCAAACCGGTCTCACCCGCGCAGAGTTGATGACATTGGGCCTGCAATTAGGCGCCGACGTGCCATTTTTCCTATTCGGACAAAGTGCATTTGCGGAAGGGGTTGGCGAGGCATTGGTGCCAGTTGACACGCCGAATTACTGGTATGTGGTGATCGAACCGGGCGTTTCCGCACCGACCGCAGCGATATTTTCCGATCCGGGTTTGACAAGAAACACGAAACCCGTCAAAATAACGGACTTTTCCCAAGCACCAATTTGCTTCGGAAAAAACGACCTGCAAGTCGTGGCAACCAAGCTGTTTCCGCCGATTGCCGAAGCCATTGATTGGCTGGGGCAATTTGGAGATGCAAGGATGACGGGGTCCGGCGCTTGTGTGTTTTGTGCGTTTTCGCATGAACATCAGGCAGAAATGGTACTGCAAGCAGTACGCAAAACCGGCCCGGCACAATGGCAAGCATGGAAAGCCAAGTCGATCGAGCGGCATCCGCTCTCGCATTTGCTAAGGTCGTAGCTCAAGAATTCGTTTGACGTTGCGCGAGAATAAGCGCGGCGGCAGACAACCGGTTGTGTAGGGGAATCGCCAAGTTGGTTAAGGCACCGGATTTTGATTCCGGCATTCGAAGGTTCGAATCCTTCTTCCCCTGCCATTAAAACAAAGAAGAAATCCATAAGCCGCCAACGCAAGACGACAAGTCAAGTTTTGGCGGCTTTCAACCTTTTAACCGATTGTATCTAGGTGTCCCATGGCGCTTGAAAACCTGATGGTCTTTACCGGCAACGCAAATCCGGAGTTGGCCGCAGGAGTGGCCAAGCAGCTTGGCATGCCCCTCGGCAAAGCCGTTGTGTCGAAGTTTTCCGACGGCGAAGTCATGGTGGAGATTAACGAAAACGTCCGCGGCAAAGATGTGTTCGTCTTGCAATCGACCTGTGCGCCGACCAACGACAACCTGATGGAAATCATGTTGATGGTTGACGCACTCAAGCGTGCGTCAGCCGGCCGTATCACCGCCGCTATCCCTTATTTCGGTTATGCACGCCAAGATCGTCGTCCGCGCTCGGCACGTGTTGCAATTTCGGCCAAAGTCGTTGCCAACATGCTGCAACAGGCGGGTGTCGGCCGCGTACTGATCATGGATCTGCACGCAGACCAGATCCAGGGTTTTTTCGACATCCCGGTTGATAACATTTACGCATCGCCGATCCTGCTGAGCGACCTGATCACAAAGAATTACGACGATCTGCTGGTCGTTTCACCAGACGTCGGCGGTGTGGTGCGCGCACGCGCGCTGGCAAAGCGTCTGAACTGCGACCTGGCAATCATTGATAAGCGCCGTCCGAAAGCCAATGTGTCGGAAGTCATGCACATCATCGGTGAAGTCGAAGGCCGCAATTGCGTCATCATGGACGACATGGTCGACACGGCAGGTACGCTGACCAAAGCAGCAGAAGTATTGAAAGAGCGCGGCGCGAAAAAGGTCGTCGCCTACTGTACGCACCCGGTGTTGTCCGGCCCTGCGATTGAGCGCATCTCGACGTCGCCGCTGGATGAACTGGTCGTCACCGACACTATTCCACTAAGCGCGGCAGCCAAGGCCTGCCCCAAGATTCGCCAGCTGACCGCTGCCGATTTGCTGGCTGAAACGTTCAAGCGCATCACCAAGGGTGATTCGGTCAGCTCGCTGTTCATCGACTAGTTTTTACGATTTCCCCTTTCCTTGACGAGGAAAGGGTTTTACGTCCCCTGGTCGCGGGGGATGCAACGCAAGCATTGCTTGCCTATTTGGAGCTTAAAATGAAAGTAATCGCATTCCCACGCAGTGAGCAGGGGTCCGGAGCGAGCCGCCGCCTGCGCAATGCTGGCCAAACCCCGGGGATCATCTACGGCGGCACCGCATCGCCGGTCACGATCGCCCTCGACCACAACGCACTGTTCCACGCGCTGAAGAAAGAGGCTTTCCATTCGTCGATTCTCGACATGGAAATCGATGGCAAGGTAGAGAAGGTTCTGCTGCGCGACTTCCAGATGCACGCGTACAAGCAACTCGTTCTGCACGCTGACTTCCAGCGCGTCGACCAGAACCAGAAGATTCACGTCAAGGTGCCGCTGCACTTCGTCAATGCTGAAATTTCTCCGGCCGTGAAACTGCACGCAGCCGTTATCAGCCACGTGATGAACGAGCTGGACGTTACCTGCCTGCCGGGCGATCTGCCGGAATTCGTCGAAGTTGACCTGTCGACAGTGGAAGCCGGCGCATCGGTTCACCTGTCCGACGTTAAATTGCCGAAGGGCGTTACTCCGGTACTGCATGGTCAAGACAATCCGACTATCGCCACCGCCAGCGTTCCGGCCGGTCAGGTCGCGGCTGAAGATGCAGCAGCTACCGATGCTGCTGCTTCTGACAAGAAGTAATCAGTACACGCTGACAGCAATGTCGCGCAAAACCCCGCCCGTGTGGCGGGGTTTTTATTTTTCGGACGATAATATTGCGATGTTTTATGGTGGATTGGACGACACATCGACACATCCGGGATAATCGGTTCTTTCAATAAACCCGTGTCGCCCGAAGCGACAAGGACAGCACGAGCATCAACATGCCCATTCGCCTTATCGTCGGCCTAGGCAATCCCGGCCCGGAATACGAACAGACGCGCCACAATGCGGGTTTCTGGCTGGTCGACAATCTCGCCGGCAGCAGGCTGACGCGCGAAACCCGCTACAACGCATTGGCCGCGAAGACAAGCATCGGGGGACAGGAAGTCTGGTTGCTGGAACCACAGACCTACATGAACCGCTCGGGCCAATCCGTCGGTGCGCTTGCGCGCTTCTACAAGATCCTACCGGACGATATTTTGGTCGTGCACGACGAACTGGACCTGCCGCCCGGTACCGCAAAGATCAAGAAAGGCGGCTCGTCGGGCGGACACAACGGTCTGAAAGACATCACTGCGGCACTCGGCACACAGGATTACTGGCGTCTGCGTATTGGCATCGGCCATCCGCGCAACATGAACATGCAACAGCAAGTTGCCGACTATGTGCTGCACCGCCCGCGCAAGGAAGAACAAGCCCTGATCAACGAGGCCATCGAAAAGAGCCTCGATGTCATTCCGATGCTCTGCGAAGGCAAATTCGAAGCCGCCATGATGAAGCTTCACTCAACAGCAAAATGACAACGAAAGAAATGCCGCCGGACGACATGGTGCGCGCTACGCTGCGCGGACGCATAGGCATAAGCGCTTTGGTCTTGTGCCTGATCGTGCTCGTGGCAATTTTCCAGCTATTCGTTTTCCCGCTGATGAACACCACGTTCGCTGCGAATCCTTCGACTGAGAACATCTTGTTGCTCAGATGGATACTTGCCGGCCTCGCGCTCTCCGGTATTCTGCCCGCGCTGATCATGATCGCCACCGGATTGAGAGCGCGGCGGAGCGGCCGCTTCCCGCTTGCCGGCGCATGGGTCTTGCGGAACACCAAAATCAAGCGCGGCATCGATGCACTGAGAATCGGATCACTTTGCATTGCATCCGGCGTCATCACTTGCATGATTTGCGCCGGCGCAGCCGTCTATATCTGGACCGCGATTGACCGCCTCAATTCAGAGCAGTCATTATCGCCCGGCGTCATCATCCTGAAGCAAACGCCCGGCGCCAAGCCATGAGCCTCTTGTCCATCCACGCTGGGCCGAAGGCGCTTGCGCATATCCGCGAGCATGGGCTGCGTGCACAGGATATCGCGATTGTTCCCGCAGCGGCAGGCGGCCCGAAGGGACTGATTTTCCAGAAGCTGGATCAATGGCTGTTCGGAAGTTGGCTGCCATCGGCACCGCGTGAGCGCACCCTGATCGGCGCATCCATTGGCGCATGGCGCATGGCAGCGGCCTGCCAAACCGATCCTGTGGCTGCATTTCAGCGCTTGGGCGACCTGTATTGTGAACAATCTTATCCGCATCGGCCATCCGCGCGTTTCGTGTCGCAATCTTGCGAACACTTTCTGGAAGGATTGATCGGCGGCCACGAAGATGAAATCGTCAGGCATCCGCAGTATCGTTTGCACATCCTGGTATCGCGTGGACGCCGCTTGCTCAAAGCCCCGCAGCGGAATATTTCGGTGACTGCCGGCTTTGGCCTTGCTGTGCTGGGCAACATGGCCTCACGATCGCAATTGGCGCATCACCTGACGCGCGTTGTGGTTGGCGACGAGCGCGATCCCGCATTCTGGCTGAAGGCGAAGTTCGACGCCTTCGATACACAATTTGCTCCTCTTAAGCCGGGCAATCTCGCTGCCGCGCTGCTGGCCTCGGGCACACTACCTTTCACGATGGAGCCGGTTCGTCGGATTGCGGACTTGCCCGCAGGTGCGTACTGGGATGGCTGATTGATCGATTACCACCTGGCCCTTCCCTACTCCCGCATCGCCGGCAATCCTGACGGCGGCCTGGTGCTTTATCCGCATTTCAGCGACCAGATCGTCCCTGGCTGGCTCGACAAATCCCTGCCTTGGCGCCGCGCCAACTTTGGCCGCAACCGTGCCTGGTTGGACAATGTGGTGCTGGTGTCTCCCTCGCGCGCCTTTTTGCATACCTTGTCTCGCAGCAAGCTGCCGGACCGGAATGATTTTCTGTATTACGGCGAAAACAACGCCTTTCGCATCCTCAACTGGAAGCTGGCGATCAGCGAGGGCGAGCGGCTGCGCGATGCGCTGACGGACTTTGTCGAAAACCCCGATCTGAACCATGTGCATCCAATCTGAATGCGCCCCGTCCCCTACGGTAAAATAGCGGGTTAATTCATACACTTAGCGAAGTACACACCATGAGTCTCCAATGCGGCATCGTCGGCCTGCCTAACGTCGGCAAATCCACCCTCTTCAATGCACTGACCAAAGCTGGCATCGCAGCGGAAAATTATCCGTTTTGCACCATTGAGCCGAACGTCGGCATCGTCGAAGTGCCGGACCCGCGCCTGAATGCATTGTCGGACGTGGTCAAGCCAGAACGCGTGGTTCCCGCCGTCGTAGAATTCGTTGATATCGCCGGTCTCGTGGCAGGCGCGTCCAAAGGTGAAGGCTTGGGTAACCAGTTCCTCGCGCACATCCGCGAAACCGATGCGATCGTCAACGTGGTGCGCTGTTTTGAAGATACAAACGTGATTCACGTCGCCGGCAAAGTGAGTCCCCTGGACGATATCGCTGTAATTCAGACCGAGTTGGCGCTGGCCGATATGGGCACGGTCGAAAAAGCCATTCATCGCGAAAACAAGAAAGCCCGTTCCGGCGACAAGGAAGCTGCCAAGCTCGTGGATGTTCTGGAGCGCATGATGCCGCAACTGAACGAAGCAAAGCCGGTGCGCGCGATGGGCTTGGACGCAGAGGAAATGGCGCTGATCAAATCGCTGTGCCTGATCACCGCCAAGCCTGCCATGTACGTCGCGAACGTATCGGATACGGGTTTCACCAACAATCCACTGCTCGATCAGTTGACCGCCTACGCGAAAGAACAGAATGCGCCTATCGTTGCCATCTGCGCCTCGCTCGAAGCCGAGATCGCCGATCTGGACGATGAGGACAAGGGCGCCTTCCTGGCCGACATGGGCATGGAAGAGCCAGGCCTGGATCGCCTGATCCGCGCCGCTTACAAACTGCTCGGCCTGCAAACCTATTTCACCGCCGGCGTGAAGGAAGTGCGCGCATGGACGATCCATGTCGGTGACACCGCACCGCAGGCGGCAGGCGTGATCCATACCGATTTTGAACGCGGCTTCATCCGCGCGCAGACCATCTCCTACGATGACTTCATTGGCTACAAGGGCGAACAAGGCGCCAAGGAAGCCGGCAAGATGCGCGCCGAAGGCAAGGAGTATGTCGTCAAGGATGGCGACGTGCTGAACTTCCTCTTTAACGTCTGATTGGCGGCGAGCATGGCGATCATCAGTGAACTCAATCTGTACCCGATCAAATCCTGTGCCGGGGTCTCTCTGCGCGAAGCGACACTGACCGCAGCGGGTCTAATGAGCGAGCACATCTACGACCGTGAATGGATGGTGGTCGATGCACAGGGCGAGTTCATGACGCAGCGCGATTTCCCGAAGATGGCGCTGATCGTGCCGCGTATCAAGGCCGATACGCTGGAGTTGCGTGCGCCAGGGATGCTGCGTCTGGAGATTCCGCTCGGCCTGCCCGATCCGGAAGAAGCGCAAGGCGTCAATGTGCGCGTCTGGGACGACACGGTGCTCGCGTACGATTGTGACGAACTCACGGCGACATGGTTCTCCAACTTTCTCGGTACGCCATGCCGCCTGGTGCGCTTTCATGCCAACGCTAAACGTCTTGCAAACGCCAAATGGACAGATGGCATTGAAGTGCCAACCTTGTTCTCTGACGGCTTTCCCATGCTTGTGATTTCCGAGGCTTCCCTTGGCGACCTGAACGACAAGTTGAAGGCACAAGGACGTGCGCCATTGCCAATGAACCGCTTTCGCCCGAACATCGTAATTAACGGCATCGAAGCCTTCGAAGAAGACTATGCGGCTTCTTTCAAGGCCGGCAGCGCCATGCTTAGGCCAGTTAAACCCTGCCCGCGCTGTCCGATGCCGTCGATTGATCAGAGCACCGGGGAATTCGGTCCCGATCCACTCGATATCCTGCAAGGCTATCGCGCCAATCCGAAAGTAGATGGCGGAATCGCCTTCGGCATGAATACCATTCTGCTCGAAGGCGAAGGGCAAGTCGTGCGCGTTGGTCAGGACGTTGATGTCGCATTAGCATTCTGAAACTACCGGACATGCCTCCGTTCGTGCACATGTTCGGCATATTGCAGCGACGCTTAGTGCACGGTAGTATTTGCGGGGGCCGCCCCGCGTGCGCGACAGCGCTGCACAGGGACAAAACGCCACGTCAGTAAGCCGCCAATCTGCCCGGAGTTTCCCCATGTCGCAACAGCTGGTGAAAGAAAATCGGCAACTCCGTGACCAGTTGGCACAACTATTGGCACAGGCGCAGGAAAATCAGCAAATTTTGCAACGGCATCAAGCACTCGACCTGCAGCTGATCGCGGCAGACGGGTTTGAAACCCTGATCGAAACGCTATTTCGGTCGTTTACCTCGACAGCATCGCTTGACGTCGTCACCCTTGTTCTACTCGACCCTGAGTACGACATCCGCCGCATCTTGGTTGATCTGGATATCTCGCTATCGGCCTTGCCGCAATTGCTATTCCTGCAGGATGAAATCGAGTTCGGCGAGCTGACCAATCAACTCTCGGGACCGGTCCTGGGCCGTTACACCGAGGAACTGTACGGCACCATGTTCCCAGAGCCCGTATCACCGCCATCCAGTGTCGCAGTGATGCCGCTGTTCCGGCACGCCCGGCTGATCGGCTGCCTCAATCTCGGCAGCAACAATCCGGAACGTTTTGCGCCGGGCATGGCGACTGATTTCCTGGAGCATATGGCTTCAATCCTGGCCATTTGCCTTGAGAACGTCATCAATAACGAACGCTTGAAGCACATTGGCTTGACCGATCCACTCACCGGCGTAAACAACCGGCGTTACGTCGAACGCCGACTGCTCGAGGAAATCGTGCGCAGTCAGCGCCAACGCAATGCGCTCTCGTGCATGTATATCGACATCGATCATTTCAAACAGATCAATGACCGCATCGGGCATCAGGCCGGCGATGAAGTATTGCGCGGCGTGGCGGGGCGCATCAAGGCAGAACTGCGCCTGAGCGATGCGTTTGGCCGTTTCGGTGGAGAGGAATTTGTCGTACTGCTGATCGACGCGGAACTCGAGGACGCACGCAGCGTTGCTGAACGCATCCGTCTGAGCATCGCTGAACAAGCGCTCATGCTAAGCAATGGCGAAAAACTTGACGTAACGGTATCGATCGGTGTGGCGGCGTTAATACAACCGGAGGCAGGTGAGCCGGCCGAAAAAACCGCACAGCGCTTCGTGGCGCGCGCCGATCAGGCGCTCTATCAGGCGAAGGCCGGTGGCCGCAACCGGGTGGCGTGCAACGGATGAGGCGTCAGGCTTTTTCCGCCTGAAGCTTTTCGTATTTCGCTTGAAGTTCTTCCTTGGTTTCGCGCCAATCCGGATTGAAAGGGATGCAGCTCACCGGACAGACCTGCTGGCACTGCGGCTCGTTGTAATGTCCGACGCATTCCGTGCATTTGCTGGGATCAATCTCGTAAATCTCCGGCCCCATGTAAATCGCGTCGTTCGGGCACTCGGGCTCGCATACGTCGCAGTTGATACAGTCGTCGGTAATCATTAAAGCCATAACAACCTCTACTACAGAGTCCCGCCAGCCGCGATCTTTTCCTTCAACCACTTTTCAACCGAAGGAAATACAAACTTCGAAACATCCCCACCCAAGGTCGCGATTTCGCGGACGATGGTGCCGGAGATGAACTGATACTGGTCCGATGGCGTCAGGAACAGCGTCTCGACGTCGGGCAGCAGGTAGCGGTTCATGCCTGCCATTTGGAACTCGTATTCGAAGTCGGAGACCGCGCGCAAACCTCGCACGATGACCCGTGCGTCATGTGCACGAACGAAATCCTTCAGCAAGCCCGAAAAACTCTCGACTTTCACGTTCGGATAGTGACCAAGAACTTCGTTGGCAATCAACAAACGCTCTTCCAGCGAAAAGAAAGGCCGCTTGTTCTTGCTGTCGGCAACGCCGACGATCAGCTGGTCGAACAGGCCTGATGCGCGACGCACCAAATCCTCGTGCCCGCGGGTAAGCGGATCGAACGTTCCTGGATAAACAGCTGTGACCATCACGGCTCCCTGACCAATATGAAAAACTCCGGAACGCGCATTATGCCTTAAATTCAGGCCGTGGTATTGCGCTGCAGCAAGTGGTAAAAAACCATTCCGGCCTTGTCGGCGCGTATTACGTTCCAACCTTCAAGCCAGTCGGGCGGTGCTTCACCATCAAGTGGCATTTCAGCTTCAGCATATACCAAGCCGCCATTCGCCAACAGGCGCTGGCAAAGAGGCAGTATTTTTACCAGCCAGTCATGGTGATATGGCGGATCAAGAAAGATGATCTGGAATCGTGATGCGTCATCCGCAGCACGATCCGCCAGACGGCTTGCCGTCGTCAATGCATCGCCGCGGAGGATCTGGACCTGCTCAGCTTTCAGCTTTTCCTTGTTGGCGTCCAATTGCCTTACTGCGGCGGAATTGTCTTCCACCATGATGACCTTTACGGCGCCACGGCTGGCAGCTTCGAAACCGAGCGCGCCGGTGCCGGCAAACAGATCTAGGCAATGGACGTTTTCCCATGCGCCATCGAGCTGATGATGGAGCCAGTTAAAGGCTGTTTCACGCACGCGATCCGGCGTCGGGCGCAAGCCTTCGGCGTCCAGCACCGGTAGCGGCGTGCGTTTCCACTGCCCGCCGATAATACGTACTTGTTGTGCGGGCCGGGCGGCACGTTGCGGCGAAGCTGTTTTCTTTGGGCGACTATTTTGCATCGGATTACTTCGCATTGCCGACGATGACGGTCGACATCTTGTCCAGCGCAATCTTGCGCTGGAATGCTGCCTTGATATCAGCGATCGTTACCTTGTCCACTTTGGCGGTCCAGGTATCCAAGTAATCGAGCGGCAGGTTGTAGAACCCGATCGCGGCAATGTTGTCGAGAATCTTCCTGTTATTGTCGATACGCAGCGGGAAGCCACCGATCAGATTGTCTTTTGCTGCCTTCAATTCTTGCGCAGTCGGACCATCACGCAAAAATGCAGCGATGGTGTCGCGCACAACCTTGAGTGCTTCATCGGTCTGTTCCTTCTGCGTCTGTAAGCCAGCCTGATAGGGACCGGCTTGCGCCATCGGATTGAAGAAACTGTAGACGCTGTACGACAGCCCGCGCTTCTCACGCACTTCGTGCGTCAGGCGCGACACGAAACCTCCGCCGCCGAGAGTGTAATTCCCGACGATGAGCGGGAAATAGTCGGCATCACCACGCGCAATGGCCGGGACACCGGTCAGGATATGCGCTTGCGATGCCGGATGCGCAATTCGCTCTTCATGCGCCGGCGCCAATTCGACTTTCGGCAGAACCGGGAGCGGCACACCTTGCGGCAAGCGGCGCGTCAGTTGCTGCGCCATCGCATCCGCTTCGGCGCGCGTCATGTCGCCGATCATCGCAATGACGGCCCTGTTTGCCACGTAATGCGTGTTGTGGAATGCGACCAGATCGTCACGTGTGATCGATTCAACAGATGCCACACTTTCCTGCTGCGCATACGGATGCGATCCGTAAAGTACGCGCCAGAACGCCTTGCCAGCGATGGCCTCCGGCTTTGTTTCATCCTCCTTGATGGCGGAGATCATTCGCGCCTTGTCACGCGCCAGGAAATTCTCGGGAAAACTCGGATGCGCAAGTATGCGGGCAAGCAAATTCGTTGAGGTATCGCGCTCGGCCTGGCTCGAGAGTGTGCGCAAGGTTGCGCCGGCACGGTCGCCACCGGCGCCGCCGCCGCGTTGCGCAGCGGTGTCGGCAAAGGCATCGGATATTTGCGACTCGGTCATCACCGGCTCGGCGGTTGGCGCTGCGGATTCGCGCAGTCCACGGGCGAGCATCGCATTCGTCAGGTCTGCAGTGCCCGCCTTGCCCAGAGGATCACGGCGCGAACCGGCATCGAATTCGACGCTGATATCAATGATCGGAATCGAGTGATTTTCAACGAACAAAACCTTGGCGCCATCCGGCAACGTCCAGGACTGAATATGGAGCGCTGCGTGCGCGGGACCGAAGCCGGCAAATGCCAGCAAAAATACACAAAATAGTCGTTTCATCATATTTTCTCGATTCAATGGCGCAAGCCCTTGGGTGGCGCCGATGCCTTTTTCTCGGAGAGCGGCAGCGGTATCAGCGTCGCGACGGTCAATGCGTCGTCACCAAAGTATTTTTGCGCAACGGCCTGTACCTGCTCTGCGGTCACTTCCTTCAGCTTGTCGATGATGCGGTCGATCTGGGTATGCGACAGGCCCGTCGCCTCCATCGTGCCGATTTCCATCGCCTGCCCGAAAATTGAGTCACGCTTGTAAATTTGACCCGCGATCAATTGTGCTTTCACGCGTTTCAGTTCGGCTTCGGAAACGCCCTCCTTCGCGACGCGCTCAACTTCTGCGCGAAGCAGTTTTTCCAGTTGCTCGGTCGTTGTTCCAGCCGTGGGCGTGCCGTCGAGAAGAAACAGCACCGGACCGCGCGCAATATTGGAATAGCCCGCGCCAGCCGAATTGGCAACACGATCTGTGCGGACCAGTTTTGCATTCAGCCGCGCATTGTCATAGCCATCGAGAATAGCGGCGAGCACGTCAAGCGCATGGGATTCAACATCTTTCTCGACATCGCGCAGTCCTGGTACCTTGAAGGCCAGTACCACGTACGGATTTTCTGCGGGGGCTTTGATCGTGACACGCCGAATGCCGCGCTGCGGCGGCTCGTCCTGCAGCTTGGTGACCGGCACAGCTTTGCGTGCAATCTTGCCGAAGTGTTTCTCTGCAAGCGCGAAAACCTGCTTTGGGTCGACATCGCCGGCCACGACCATTGTGGCGTTGTTCGGCGCATACCAGCGGTCGTACCATGCCTTTGCGTCCTGTACCGTCATATTCTGCAAATCGCTCATCCAGCCAGCCACCGGATGATGGTACGGGTGCGCATTGAAGGCAACCGCATTCAGCGTCTCATACACGAGTGGAATCGGTTGATCTTCAGTGCGCCAGCGACGCTCCTCCATCACGACACGAATTTCACGCGAAAACTCGTTTTTATCGAAAACCAGATTCGCCATGCGGTCGGCTTCGAGTGCCATGACCTTTTCCAGTTTGGATTTTTCGATCTGCTGGAAATACGCGGTGTAGTCCTTGCTGGTGAACGCATTCTCGCGCCCGCCCAAGGCTGCGACACGCTGGCTGAACTCCCCCGGCTTGAGGCTCTTGGTACCCTTGAACATCATGTGTTCCAGGGCGTGCGCAACACCGGTGGTACCGTTCTGTTCATCCATCGAGCCGGTCTTGTACCAGACCATGTGAGCTACCGTCGGCGCACGATGGTCTTCCTTTACTATAATTTTCATGCCGTTGCTCAACATGCGTTCCTGCGCAAGCTCAGCGTGTACGGCCGCTGGTAGCCAGCTCAGCACCAAGACTGACAGCAATAAGGCGATCCGGAATTTCATAATCTCCGCTCTGATAAAATAGGGGACTGGTTTTAGACGCAGCAGCGTGGCAAGGCAGCGCCGCGCAAACGAGGTTTCGATTGTATCTTCTTTCTGCGAGACCGCTACAAGCGGCCCGGACTGCCTTATTTCCCTCCATTCATGTTTAGTTTCTTCAAGAAAAAACCAAAAGATACGCCTGCAGATGTGCAGGAGGCCACACCGCAGCCGGAGGTCCAAGAACCCGCCGCCCCGCTGCCGCCCGAGCAAAAACAGTCCTGGCTGAATCTGTTCAAAAAGGAAGCGGCGCCGGCTCCAGCTGAGGCGCCATCCATACCCGAACCGGTGAGCGAACTTGAGCTCGAGGGCGAAATAATCGCTGCCGAACCGCCGCCGCCTGAACAGAAGAAGTCATGGGTGCAGCGGCTCAAGGCTGGCTTGTCCAAAACCTCGACCAATCTCACCACGCTCTTTATCGGGGCAAAGATCGACGATGAGCTCTATGAAGAGCTTGAATCGGCCCTGCTGGTGTCGGATGCCGGCGTGGAGGCAACTCATCTCCTGCTCGACGCGCTGAAGAAAAAGGTCAAAAGCGAAAAGCTTACCGATGCGCAACAAGTAAAGCAGGCACTACGCACGCTGCTGATCGAGATGCTGACGCCGCTGCAGAAACCGTTGGTCTTGGGTCGTCACCAGCCGTTGGTGATGATGATAGCCGGCGTGAACGGCGCAGGGAAAACCACGACCATCGGAAAACTGGCGAAGCATTTGCAAGCGCATCACCAATCAGTGCTGCTTGCCGCCGGCGATACTTTCCGCGCGGCGGCACGTGAACAGTTGACGATCTGGGGCGAACGCAACAATGTTACCGTTATCGCGCAGGAATCGGGCGATCCGGCAGCGGTTGCCTTCGATGCTGTTCAATCCGCGAAAGCGCGCAATGTTGACGTGGTGATGGTCGATACCGCAGGCCGCTTGCCCACTCAATTGCACTTGATGGAAGAACTCAAGAAGATCAAGCGCGTGATCGGCAAGGGTATGGAAAGCGCACCGCATGAGGTCTTGCTAGTCATTGACGGCAACACCGGACAAAATGCGTTGGCGCAGGTCAAGGCCTTCGACGATGCCCTGCAACTTACCGGCCTGGTGATTACCAAACTGGACGGCACAGCCAAGGGTGGCGTGCTGGCCGCGATCGCGAAAACACGTCCGGTACCGGTTTATTTCATCGGCGTCGGTGAAACGATTGAGGATCTGCAACCGTTCAATGCCGAAGAGTTTGTCGATGCGCTTTTGACATGATCGAATTTCAGCAGGTTTCCAAACAATACTCGCGCGATGCTTCGGCGCTGACTAACATTACTTTGTCCATCGCAAAGGGAGAAATGGTGTTTTTGTCCGGCCCGTCCGGTGCCGGCAAATCAACGTTGCTCAAGATGATTGCAGCGATGGAGCGCCCCAGTGCCGGCACGGTATCGGTGAACGGTCAGGATGTCGGCCGGCTCAAAGCCTCGGGCCTTCCCTATTTGCGCCGTAATCTCGGCCTGATCTTCCAGCAGCAGTGCCTGCTGAATAACCGAAGCGTGCTATCCAATGTCATGTTGCCCTTGCTAGTGACGGGTACGGCTGGCTCAGAGGCGGAAAAGCGCGCGCGCGCCGCGCTTGACAAGGTCGGATTGATTGACAAGTCAACGTGTGGGCCGATGTCCCTGTCAGGCGGAGAGCAGCAACGTGTCGCCATTGCGCGCGCCATTGTTAACCGCCCGCAAATCATCCTGGCTGACGAACCGACCGCCAATCTCGATCGCGTCAGTGCCGGCAAAGTGATGGATGCCCTGCGCGATTTCCATGAAGCTGGTGTCACCTGCCTGATCGCAACGCACGATGACAACATTCTGCGCGGCGCACAACGGGTGATTTACCTCGAACGTGGCAGACTGGTAGACGGCCAGTCCCTCGACGCTATTCAAGGTGCCGCATGATTGCCTGGACGAGACAACACGCGCTGGCGCTGATGGATGCATTCAAGCATCTCAGCAGATCGCCAGGCAGCTTCGCACTCAATGTCATTGTGGTTGCCATCGCACTTGCCTTGCCGTTTGCCGGCATGACCATTCTCGAAAATGTACGCCCGGTCTCGGAGCAACTGGCGGTCGAACCTGAAATAAGCCTGTTCATGGCGATGGATACGCCGCGTGAACGCGTAAGCGCGTTGTCCCCGCAAATCCGACGCATCGTCCAGGAATCAGGGAATACCGCAAAACTGGAATTTATTCCGCGCGAACGTGCACTGACTTTACTAAACGATAAAAGCGGCTTGTCGGACGCTATCACTGCCTTAGGGGAAAATCCACTTCCTGACGGTTACGTCCTGAAATTATCCGGCATGCGGAACACCGCGGATGCTAGCCGGGTCGAAGTACTCGCGGCGCAACTGAAAGCGCTTCCTGGCGTGGAATATGTGCAAATTGACTCTGCTTGGGTCAAGCGCCTGGCAGCGCTGATGCATGTGATGCGATTAGCCTTGCTGTTTCTGGCTACGACGCTGGGTGTGGTGGTAATCGCTGTGGTCTTCAATACCATCCGCTTGCAGGTAATGACGCAACGCGACGAAATCGAGGTATGCCGGATGTTCGGCGCGACCAATACTTATATTTCTCGGCCGTTCTATTACACAGGCGCTTTACTGGGTCTGTTTGCAGGTGTGCTGGCGCTTGGCACCGTTGCGCTGTCCTTGAATCCGCTGAATAACGCTATTGCCAACTTTGCACGCTTGTACGCATCAGAGTTTCGTCTATCACCGCTTAGCGTCGGAAATACCGTTGCGTTGCTTGCAATTAGCGCAGCACTCGGCTTGGTCGGCGCACTACTCTCAGTAAACCGTCATCTAGCACGACTTTCCTGAAATGCTTTGCAGCGAGTCGCCTTAATTTTTGATTTTTCACAACTTTTCCGAGATTGATTGAACTACAGTAATTAATTCAATCGCTTACGCTGGCAGCATAGAACTTCCCTATTTCTTCCGTTGAAATACCTGATTAGCACTCTCCTTCAGAGAGTGCTAATATAATTACCGCAAAAGCGGATCAATCCATTTTCACTTTGGTCTTAGCTAGGGAAGCAAGGAGAAACAATGAAATCGACGTCTGCACAATCTGCATTGGTTCCGGTAGGCACGCATGCCTTGACGCTGGGTTTTTCCGGCAATCTGGGCAATATCGAGGCATACATCTCTGCGGTCAATCGCATCCCCATGCTCACGCCTGAGGAAGAGACTTCGTACGCCCGTCGCCTGCGCGACGAAAACGACCTCGCAGCGGCGCAGAGCCTGGTTATGTCTCACCTACGTCTGGTCGTATCCATTGCCCGGGGTTACCTCGGCTATGGTCTCCCGCATGCCGATCTGATTCAGGAAGGCAATATCGGTCTGATGAAGGCAGTAAAACGCTTCGATCCTGATCAGGGCGTACGCCTGGTGTCATACGCAATGCACTGGATCAAAGCGGAAATCCACGAGTACATCCTGAAGAACTGGCGACTAGTGAAGATCGCGACCACCAAAGCGCAGCGCAAGCTGTTCTTCAACTTGCGCAGTCACAAAGAAGGGCTGGACGCAATGTCGCCGACGCAAGTCGACGAATTGGCCAGGGTACTGAACGTGAAGCGTGAAGAAGTGATCGAGATGGAAACCCGTATGTCGGGCCATGACATTGCTCTGGATGCGCCAACCGATGACGAAGACGATAAGTTTGCGCCGATCGCCTATCTGTCGTCCGATGCAAGCGAACCGACTAAGGCGCTTGAAGCGAAGCAATTCGATCGACTGCAAACCGAAGGGCTGGAAACAGCGCTGGAAAAGCTTGATGCCCGTTCACGCCGTATCGTGGAAGCACGCTGGCTGGCCAACGACGACGGCTCCGGTGCTACGCTGCATGATCTCGCGGATGAATTCGGCGTATCCGCCGAGCGCATTCGCCAAATCGAAAGCGCAGCACTCAAAAAGATGAAGGGCACGCTGGCGGCCTACGCATAAGCTTGTCACCGTTGTGAAAAAAGGCGCTCGATGGAGCGCCTTTTTTCTTTTCTGCTTTGACGTAACAGCAATTACGACAGCAGCAATTTCAGATCATGTACGATTGGTTCAGCCCCCTGTCCGTGTCGCACGAACAAACGGATCCGCCCCTGCGGATCGAACACATAGCTGCCGGCGGTGTGATCCATCGTGTAGCTGCCTTGCTCCTTGCCCGGCACTTTTTGGTAAAACACCTTGAAGTCTTTCGCGACCTTCTCAGTCGCGACCTTGTCACCCACTAGCCCAAGGAAACGCGAATCGAAGGACGGTACGTATTTGGACAGCAATTCTGGCGTATCACGCTCCGGATCGACAGTAATAAACAGCACCTGCACCTTGTCTGCCAGCGGACCAAGTTGCTGCATCACCATCGCCATTTCCGCCATGGTAGTTGGACAGACGTCTGGGCATTGGGTGTATCCGAAAAACACGACCACAGCCTTTCCCTTGAAGTCTGCAAGCGTACGCATCTTGCCGGCATGGTCAGGGAGCGCAAAATCCTTTGCATAATCCAAGCCAGTAACATCGGTATTGCGGAACGACGACTTCGCAGGCGACAACATCATTTGTGTTCCCTCGCCTTGCTTGTCACATCCGGCAAGCAAAGCTCCTGCGGAGACGATTGCGAACACTATTGCAGGTCCGAGGAATACCAGGCGCATGGTGTTAATACTTGAAATAGTGATCGACCAACAGTGCAACGAACAGCAGCGACAGGTAAATGATCGAATAAGCAAAGGTCTTGCGTGCAATCAGATCGGTGTAATGCTTGTAGATTTGCCACGCGTACCAGAGAAAAACGGTGCCAAGGACTGCTGCACTTGCCAAATAAATCAAGCCACTCATTTGTACAGCAAACGGCAACATGGTGGTCGCCACCAGAATGATGGTGTACAGCCAGATATGGAATTGCGTGAATTGCAGACCGTGCGTAATGGGCAACATCGGCAGACCGGATTTTGCATAGTCATCGCGGCGATACAGTGCTAGCGCCCAGAAGTGCGGCGGCGTCCAGACAAAAATGATCAGCACAAGAATCCATGCCTGCATTGGCAGATCGTTTGCGACCGCCGCCCAACCGAGCGCCGGCGGCATGGCGCCAGACAGGCCGCCAATCACAATATTCTGTGGCGTCGCCGGCTTGAGCAGCATGGTGTAGATGACTGCATAACCGACGAACGTGGCGAAAGTCAGCCACATGGTCAGCGCGTTGACGAAATTGAATAGCACCCACATGCCGGCGCCGCCGATCGCGCCGGAAAACACCAGCGTTTGCGCCACGGTCAGGTCGCCGCGTGCCATTGGACGGCGCGCAGTGCGTGCCATGCGTGAATCGATTTCGCGTTCAACCAGACAATTGACGGCAAATGCAGCACCAGCCAACAGCCAGATGCCAATTGTGGCCGCAACGACAGTACGCCAATCGGGCAACTCGGAGGATGCGAGGAACATCCCGATGACTGCGCAAAAGACCGCCAGTTGTGTGACGCGCGGCTTGGTCAATGCCCAGTATTGGGAGAAACGATTAGGATGAGCGGTCAGTGTAGTCACTTCTACCTCATGCGGCCGATAGCCGTGTTGGGGCGCGATCTGACGCTGCTTGCGCCGGGATCCGAGCCTGATAGTTTAACATGGTCAGCAGGGCCACGAGGACCGCAGCGCCGCCGTTGTGAAGCACCGCCAAGGTGAGCGGCCACTTCAGAAATATGGTTGACATGCCCGTGAGGAATTGCACGGCTACAGCGATCAGCAACCAGCGCGCGGTGGTTCGTGAACCTTCTGTTGCGCGTGCCTTGGAAGCCACCCAAATAATGACCGCCATCACACCCAACGCAAACATGCGGTGCGTCCAATGGATCGCCGTTAATGCAGGGAATGGCAAGTATTCGCCATCGGCAGTTTTACCAAGGTGTCGCCATAGAGTGAACCCGTTGCTGAAATCCATTTGAGGCAATATCTCACCATGGCATAGCGGAAAATCCGTGCACGCCAACGCAGCATAGTTGGTGCTGACCCACCCCCCCAGTGCGAGCTGAACGAATAGAAGCAGCAAAGCAATCGCCGCTGGAAAGCGTAGAGCAACGCCTGGTGACCTGATAGGCGTGTGGTCACTCTGCTTGCAACCAAGCCAGACCAACAGCGCAAGCAGGCCCATACCGAGAAGCAAGTGCGTCGTAACAATAATTGGCTGCAATTTCAGTGTCACTGTCCATGCGCCGAATGCCCCTTGCAGACAGACAAAGCCAAACAAGAACGTTGGCAACCACGGCGAAAATGCGACATCTTGCCGTCTCGATCGCAGCCACATACGCCATGCGATTGCCATCGTCGAAACGATCAGTACACCAACACCCATCGCGAGATAGCGATGAAGCATCTCGATCCAAGCTTTCATGACCGTAACCGGCCCGTGCGGCATAGCCGCTTCTGCCATACTGATGTGCTCCTGCGCCTGAATCGGATTGGCATGGCCATAACATCCCGGCCAGTCGGGGCAACCAAGCCCTGAGTCGGTTAGCCTCGTGAAGGCACCGAACATGATCAGATCGAACGTGAGAAATGCAGTTACCAGCACCAGCTTGCGATATTTATTGCTATCGCTCGAAACCCAGACGATCGCCAGCGGCAAGAGTGCAGCTAGCATGCCCATGATTGCCAGTTGTATCAGCATGAATGGCTCATCCTATCCGTGACGCCTTCAGCAATTTCGCGATATCTTTCTTGATCTTGTTCGGATCCGCATTTTTCGGAAAACGCATCATTAGATTACCCAGTGGGTCAATGATATAAATATGGTCCGCCGCAACCGTGTCCTGTTCAACAGGTAGCCACGCCTTTAATGCATCGCCCTTGGCGCGCAACATGTGCGTACCGTCGTACTCGCGCATCAACACGGTCTCGAGCGGCCTGTCATCCGTAATCAGCCAGACTCGTTCTATGCGGTCCATCTCCTTGCCCTGTGCAAGACGCAACTGGCGCATGTCATGCAATTGTTTCTGGCATGAGGCGACGCACTCTGCATCGTCTACGTGCAGCATGATCCATTTGCCCTTCAGCGCGTCGAGTGATGACGGTTTGCCGTCCAGTGTTGTAGTGCCAAGAGTAGGGATCGGATAAGCACGCGGATCGATCAGTGCGCCGTAATTAGTGCGCCCTTCCGGCTTGATCACATAGTAGGTCAGGTAAGACGCAACCAGCGGTGATGCGCAAATCGCGATTACCAGGAAGAGTTTCCAACGCCCTGTCTTCTGTTGCTTAGTTTGTTCCACGTCTAAATCCTGTCGCCACAAAAAATATCAACGCTGTTGCGGCCAGTGCATACCACTGGAATGCATAACCTTGGTGCTTTTCAACCCCGGTTGATGGCTGCGGCCAGTCACGTACCAGTGCGTCCTGTGTATCGCTCAGTTGCTCAACGATAAATGGCTGCATTCGCATCTTTGTCGCTTGCGCAAACTCCATAAGGTCGAGATTTTGCAAGATGGCGCCAGGATACGTCGGTTCAGCCTTGCCTAACTGAAGCACCTGCCCTACACGACTTCTGACGACACCTTCAATCTCAATTTTTCCGCCAGGTGTTGCAATGGTGGGCAGTTTAGTACGATCGGCAACATCTCGCTTGACCCAGCCTCGTGCGACCAAGACGTGGATATCCGACCCCTCGATTTTCATCGGTGTCAGCACATAGAATCCAGCTGCTCCCTGGTGCGGGCGATTATCGAGATACACGGTCCAGTTATGAATGAATTCTCCTCGCATCAGGACGCGGCGAAATTCGATCTCATTGGCGGATTGCATGTCGGTGCTCAATCGCACGGGAGATGACGATTCTCGCGCTGCCATTTTTGCTGCAATCTCCTCCTTCTGGACTGCACGCCGCGTCTGCCACTGCCCCAAGGAAATGCCGACTGCTATAACCGTCAAGGCAGCCACAAAAGGGATCCAGCGGAACCGGAATTTCATAGGCATTACAATGTCTCTTTATTCAGCACTGCCCATTTCACGTCGCGATTTTCGACGCGACTGAAACTGGCAATCGTCCACTATGAAAATCATTGTCGCTATCGCCTTTATCCTGATTCTTGCCAGCCTGGGGTCCGCCCTCGTGTTCCTGATGCGGGACAAGGGCAAAAGCAACCGCACGGTGAAAGCACTCGGGTTTCGCGTCGGATTCTCGATTGCGCTTTTCGTCCTAATCCTGGTCGCCTACAGTCAAGGCTGGATCCAGCCGACCGGCATACGCTGATCGAGGCGCTGCCGATCAGTAAAAAAGCCGCACCGAAGTGCGGCTTTTCTTTTCTTGCTCAGACTTAGAGCCAGTACACAACCACATACAAACCAAGCCAGACTACGTCGACGAAGTGCCAGTACCAGGCTGCACCTTCGAATCCGAAATGATGGTCAGGGGTAAAGTGGCCTTTCAAAACACGATACAGCACTACAGACAACATGATCGCGCCGAGCGTCACGTGGAAGCCGTGGAAGCCGGTCAACATGAAAAAGGTCGAACCGTAGATGCCGGAAGTCAGTTTCAGGTTCAGTTCGCTATACGCATGCGCATACTCATATGCCTGGAAGCCCATAAACACAGCACCCAGAACGATAGTCGCAAACAACCAGAATGCAGTCTTGCCGCGATGCCCAGCACGCAGTGCGTGGTGCGCAATCGTCAACGTGACACCGGATGTCAACAGCAAGGCCGTATTGATGGTCGGCACCCAGAACGGCCCCATTTTGGCGAAGGGCTCGATCGTGCCGGCAGGCGTGTTGCCCCATTGTGCGGCAAAGTCAGGCCAAATTACCTTGTGGTCAATATCGGCCAGCCATGGCATCGTCACGGTCCGAGCATAGAAAAGCGCGCCGAAGAAACCTGCAAAAAACATGACTTCGGAGAAGATGAACCAGCTCATGCTCCATCGGTAGGATACGTCAATGCGCTCGTTGTACTTGCCGCCTTCAGATTCGGCGATCGCATCGCCGAACCAGTTATACAAGACCACAATGAACGCCAGAATGCCAATGATATTGGCAACTGGGCCCCAGCCGTAGCCGTTCACCCACGCCGAGGCACCGGCCATTGTCACGAGCAGCGAAGCACCCGCGAGCACCGGCCACTTGGACGGACCCGGTACGAAGTAGTAAGGCGCATTACCGTGCTGATGAGAACTCATCTCCATCTCCCAATACAGATTTTAAATAGTTAGCTTCCAACCACGCTCTTGACGATCAGCAATAGCGTCGTGATAAAAATAATCGCACCAATTACGCCGGCAATAATCACATGCACGGGATTGAGTTGCTGCGCATCGTTTTCGTAATCGCTTTTTTTTCTGATGCCGAAAAACGACCAGAATACCGCCTTCATTGTTGCGCCGAACGATGCCTTGCGCTGTGCTGTTCGTTTCAAATCGTCCATCAGCCCGCCTTCTTACCGGCTCCGCCGATTTCAAAGAACGTATAGGACAAAGTAATTGTCTTCACGTCTTTCGGCAGTGCCGGATCGATGTAAAACACTACTGGCATCTGCTTCGCTTGGTTTGGTCCAAGCGTCTGCTGCTTGAAACAGAAACATTCCATCTTTTTGAAATGCGATGAAGCCTGCTGCGGTGCATAACTCGGAATTGCCTGCGCGTCGATGCTGCGTGCCTGCGTATTTACCACTTCATACACGACTTGCGCCATCTCACCCGGATGCACCTGCATGCTGGCCACGGTTGGGCGGAAGCGCCAAGGACCTTGCGCGTTTGCATCGAATTCAATCGTGATGGTGCGTGTCTTGTCGACCTGCGTATTGCTGATATCCCCAACCATGGCATCTTTCGGCGTCAGCAGGTTTACACCGGTAATTTCGCAAATCTTTTTATAGATCGGCACCAGCGCGTACCCGAACCCAAACATCATCACCGCAATGACCAACAGTTTGCCGAGCATCTGCGAATTCAGCTTGCCGGCACCGGTACCGCCTTGATCGCGCTGTTCCATTTCAGCTCAACCAGATACGCTTGATGAACAAGCCAATAAAGAACATGAGCGCGATCGAGCCCAGAATTAATGCTGTCTTCAGATTGTTCGGTTTCTTCTGGTGGGACATAAGAGGTTCAGCGGCGGGCTTACGCCCGCCTTTATCCATTACTTCACGGTCGGCGGAATTTCAAACGTATGGAATGGTGCAGGACTCGGCACAGTCCACTCCAAACCTTCTGCACCATCCCATGGCTTGTCGGCCGCTTTCTGACCACCCCTGATCGACGGCAGCACCACCGCAAACATGAAATACACCTGCATCAGGCCGAATCCAAACGCGCCGATTGAAGCGATCATGTTGAAATCGGTGAACTGTGCCGGATAGTCTGCATAACGGCGTGGCATACCGGCCAGACCTAAAAAGTGCATCGGGAAGAAGGTCACGTTGAACGTGATCAACGAACCCCAGAAGTGAAACTTGCCGCGGCCTTCGTTATACATGAAACCGGTCCACTTCGGTCCCCAATAGTAGAAACCGGCGAACAGCGCGAATAGCGAACCGGCGACCAGCACGTAGTGGAAGTGAGCCACCACGTAATACGTATCCTGCATCTGGATGTCGATCGGAGTGACGGCCAAGATCAGGCCGGTGAAACCGCCTATGGTAAACACAAAGATAAAGCCAACCGCGAACAACATTGGCGTCTCGAAAGTCATCGATCCGCGCCACATGGTCGCAATCCAGTTGAAGATTTTCACGCCGGTCGGCACCGCGATCAGCATGGTGGCGTACATGAAAAACAATTGCGCAGTCACCGGCATGCCGGTGGTGAACATGTGGTGTGCCCAGACAATGAAGGACAGGATCGCGATAGAGGCGGTGGCATACACCATCGATGCGTAGCCGAACAATTGCTTGCGCGCGAAGGCCGGAATGATATGCGACACGATGCCGAATGCCGGCAAAATCATGATGTATACCTCAGGGTGACCAAAGAACCAGAAGATGTGCTGGTACATTACTGGATCACCGCCACCGGCTGCATTGAAGAACGAAGTTCCGAAGTGGCGATCAGTCAGGGTCATGGTGATCGCACCGGCCAACACCGGCATCACTGCGATCAGCAGGTAGGCAGTAATCAGCCATGTCCAGCAGAACATCGGCATCTTCATCAGCGTCATGCCTGGCGCGCGCATGTTGAGGATCGTGGTGATGATGTTGATCGAGCCCATGATCGATGACGCACCCATGATGTGCATCGCGAAAATGCCCATGTCCATACCGATACCCATTTGGGTCGACAGTGGTGCGTACAGTGTCCAACCAGCAGCAGTTGCGCCGCCCGGCACCAAAAACGAACCAGCAAGCAGCAAAGCGGCAGGCGGCAGCAGCCAGAACGAGAAATTGTTCATGCGCGCAAACGCCATGTCGGATGCGCCGATCTGCAGCGGGATCATCCAGTTGGCGAATCCGACGAAAGCCGGCATGATCGCGCCGAACACCATGATCAGACCATGCATGGTGGTGAGCTGATTGAAGAATTCCGGCTGCACCAACTGCAAACCTGGCTGAAACAATTCGGCGCGGATCAATAGTGCGAGAACGCCACCAGACAGCAGCATGATGAAAGAAAACCACAGGTAAAGAGTACCAATGTCCTTGTGGTTGGTTGCAAACAACCAGCGCTGCCAGCCGTGAGGATGGTCATGCGCGTGGTCGTGAGAGTGATCGTGGGCGTGATCAACTACAGTGGTGCTCATCTCAATCTCCTAATTCAATTACTTGCGCGCAGCCAGCACTTCAGCCGGTTGAACAATATTTTCCTGGGCCTTGTTAGACCAGTTGTTTCGAGTGTACGTAATGACAGCAGCAATATCCGTATCCGACAGGACACCTTTCCATGGAGGCATGCCGCCTTTGCCGTTCATCACAATATTGAGTTGAGGGCCTTTGGGGCCCTTGACCAATGCTGAACCGTCGAGTGCCGGGAATGCTCCGGGGACGCCCTTGCCGCTGGCCTGATGACATGCGACACAGTTGGCCGCATACACTTTTTCGCCGCGCTGCTTCAGCTCATCGATCGTCCAGGTTTTGTTTGGATCGTCGGCACTGGCAGCCATTTCTTTTTTCTTGCCATCCGCCCACTTTTTGTACTCGTCATCGGTCACGACGTTGACGACGATCGGCATGAATGCATGTTCCTTGCCGCACAGTTCGGCGCACTGACCGCGATAGACGCCGGTCTTTTCGGCGCGGAACCACGTGTCGCGCACAAAGCCGGGAATCGCGTCTTGCTTGACGCCAAAAGCCGGAATCATCCAGGCATGGATGACGTCGTTTGCAGTCAGTACCAAACGAATTTTCTTGTTAACCGGAACAACAACGGGATTATCGACTTCGATCAAGTAGTTGTCATTCTTAACCTTCGTCGGATCAACCACTTGTTCGCGCGGCGTCGACAATGCCGAAAGGAAGGAGATACCTTCCCCTTCGCCCTTCAAGTAATCGTAACCCCATTTCCATTGCATGCCGGTGACCTTGATGGTCAGGTCGGCATTGGAAGTGTCTTTCATTGCAACCACGGTCTTGGTGGCTGGCAGTGCCATGCCGATCACGATCAGGAACGGTACGATCGTCCAGGCGATTTCAACAGTGGTACTTTCGTGGAAAGTTGCAGGCTTGTGACCCAGTGATTTGCGGTGCTTGAAAATCGAATAGAACATGACACCGAACACCGCGACGAAGATCACCAGGCAGATGATCAGCATCAGATTATGCAGCGAGTAAATTTCTTCGGCGATCTTGGTGACCGGCTGCTGGAAGTTCAGCTGGCGTACTGCTGGACCTCCCGGACTGTCAACCACCGCCCAGGACGGCATGCCTGCCGCCAGGAGCGATGCTCCGAGCATCATGGATTGAAGGCGATTCGCAAGTTTCATAATTTCCTCAAAAGCCTAAATTGGAATTCTGTTTATCTTTTTAACGCCAGCGCACTCTGCAACTCCCGCGCAAACTCGCGTCTTTTCCATTCTGTCAAAAACCGGCCTATCTCCACGTTGATTCCGTTCGCCTCCAAACGGACCAGCCTGTTTCCCACTCCAGGCGGCTCGACACGCGTACGGCGCGGATCCAGCCTGAACTGCCGCACCTGATCGGTCTGAATCTGCTCAACCAGAAGACAGTCCTCGACGAGCGCGATGTGCTCTCGGTCGGATGCATGTCGAGCATACATTAAAAAAGAAATTCCTACCGCCAGCACCTCGAGGACCGCGAACCCGAGCACATACCAGGCACCGGATACAGCAAAAAAAGTCGCAATCACCAAGGAACCGGCACACACAGCCATATAAGCCAGGATTAACTGCCGCGGAGACATCGAGCAGTTTCGCTTCAACACCCATTCGCGCACGATCATGACATGCCACCTAAATGGAGCAATAGGCTGGCACGGCTACGCAAAACCACGGAAGTATAAGACGGAACTTGGCTGCTTATCAAGGGGAAAAATGTCCTACAAGACGACGCAGAACACCGCTTCATGCGCCTTCGCAAGGAACCTTCTGATGTCAAATATGCAACTTTTACATTGCAATTCGGGGCCATGATGCGAACCCTTAAACGGAAATTGTCTGTCGCGCGGTATGCGTCCGGCAAGTACCCGCTGTCACTTTTTGCGCAGGTCTAGTCGTATGATCGCTTCGCCACTCGATGTGGTTGTTGGTGTGGGCTTGAAAGCATGGCCATAAACGACTTCAAAACTCAGCGGTATCTTGCCGTCCGCACGTCGACTGCACTCCAGCGCATCCATCACCCTTGCCCACGCTCGACGACCGAGCAATCCGCGACGCCTGCTCATCAAAGGATTGCCGCCCCACGCACGCACGTCGGCCAGCAATTTATCAATGGAGTCGTAAGTGACCGTAATGGTTTCCATATCCATCACCGGAGTTGAGAAACCTGCGTTAACGAGCATGTCGCCCAAGTCATGCATGTCGACGAAGGGCAACACGTGTGCCGCTTGGCCGACAGCCGTGAAGGCAGCCCGCACTTCCTTGAAGGTATCAGGACCAAAACAGGAAAACATCAACAATCCATCCACCCGCAGGACGCGACGCCATTCGACAAATACCCGATCGGGTTGCGGATGCCAGTGCAGCGCGAGGTTGGACCATATCAAGTCGACCGCAGCAGGCTTGACCGGCAACCGGGCAAAATCGCCGCACAGCAAACCCGCGTCCGGCGCGATGCCGGCCGTAATTCTCACAGGCAGCAGTTTCTTGAGCAGGCGGTTCATTGACGACTGAGCAGCGGCATGTCCGTTGCTCGCGGCCATCAGCATCGCGGGCGATGCATCGAGTCCGAATACTTGCCCCTCGGGATACTGCCCCTGCAATACCGGCAAATCCGATCCTGCCCCGCATCCGAGATCAAGCACGCACTTCGGCTGGATTTTCACCAACTCGAGCCGTTCATGCATACGACTGGAGATTTCTCTTCGCAAAAAGTCCGAATCTGCAATTCGCGCAGGCGAGGCAAAGAGATTGCGGACGCGACCCAAGTCGATTGGCGCACTCTGGCTGGATTCAGATGATGCTGGCGAAGAAGACACAAAGAAATCCATTGAAGGCAATGAGATAATGCGTGCAGTTTACACGCTTGATGGTCCGCCCGCTCCATGTACTTTCGCCTGCGCCACTGGTCACAACACCTTCTCGCACAATTACCGGCAGCACTACCGTCGTCCTGCGCCTTGTGCGGCAGCGACAGCAACGACGCCGTATGCGACAGCTGCCGCAAGCGGCACTTCATGCGCCAGGCGCACCGCTGCATCCAATGCGCCATTCCATTACCTGGCGACGCATCCGTCTGCGGCGAATGCTTGAAGCATCCACCGATGTTCGACAGCACTGTTGTGGCCGCCGATTATGCACCGCCTATCGATCAATTGGTCTTGGCCTTGAAGTTCGGCAATCGGCTTGAACTGGCCCCGCTGTTTGCAGGCATGTTGCGCAACGCCATCGCACAAACAACTTTGCCCGAATATTTGACTGCTGTGCCGCTCGGACCGAAGCGATTGGTTGAGCGGGGATTCAATCAGGCGTTGGAAATCGCGCGCCCCTTGTCGAAAGCGCTTGCCGTGCGGATCGATGCGGAAGCCGTAATCCGGCAGCGCGACACGCATGCACAGGCCATGCTGCATCCTGACGAGCGACGCAAAAATATCCGGCACGCGTTTCTCGTTCCGGCGCAAGCCATCGACAAGGTAAAAGGCAGGCATGTTGGCGTTGTCGATGACGTGATGACGACCGGGGAAACGCTTAATGAGGTGGCCGCGACGCTGAAGCGCTTCGGGGCATCGCGCGTAACCAACTTTGTGTTCGCGCGTACCGCACATCAATAGAAAAGGAGTAGCACTTGTTCCACGTAGTCCTGGTCGAACCTGAAATCCCACCGAATACCGGCAATGTGATCCGTCTATGCGCAAATACTGGCGCGCAATTGCATCTGATCGAGCCGCTTGGCTTTCCGTTGGACGATGCAAAGATGCGGCGGGCTGGTCTCGACTACCATGACTACGCGACGATGAAGGTACATCGCGACTGGAATGCGTTTGTGTCGGGTGAGTCACCCGACACAACGCGGATGTTTGCACTGACTACCCATGGGTCGACGCCGTTCGCGTCCATGGAATTCCGCCCCGGCGACTATTTTGTGTTCGGATCAGAAACCAAAGGACTTGCGCCAACGCTGCGTGAATCGTTCGCGCCTTCCCAGCGCATTCGCCTGCCGATGCGACCGGATAACCGCAGCTTGAATTTGTCGAATACCGTCGCTGTCGTCGTCTATGAAGCATGGCGGCAAAATGGATTTGCCGGCGGCAGTTGAGAACTTTTTAACATTATGGAGAAAACATGACTTTGCGTTTCCTTGCCACATTCGCGATTGCTGCGGCATTCTGCACGTCCACGCAAGCACAGGAATACAAACTCAACGGCTTGCACATTAATCACCCTTACGCTAGGGCGACTGTTGCAAATCAGCCTTCCGGCGGCGCCTACCTGACGATCGAAAACAAGGGCAAGGCGGCGGACCGGCTGATTGCGGCCAGCTCGCCCGTTGCCAAAAAAGTGGAGATCCACACGATGTCGATGGAGGGCGATGTGATGAAGATGCGTGAAGTCGGCGGGATCGATCTGAAACCCGCTGCGAAAGTCGAAATGAAGCCAGGTGACGGCTATCACTTGATGCTGCTCGGCTTGCAAAAACCGCTAAAGGCAGGCGAGAAATTTCCTCTCACGCTGACATTCGAAAAAGCCGGAAAGACGGAAGTGTCGGTGGTCGTGCAGGATAAGAAAGACGCTGCGGGCGGCGGGCATCACATGCATTAATGTATGCGGATGCGGCGTGCGGGAAGCGCGCGCCGCACCTACGATAATCACCCTTTAACGAGCCTGACCGTCGCCCGAACTTCGCCGACCGGCATGCCTCGGCAATTCTGTAATTGCGGCTGCACCCAAGGCGCGAGAACGGTGTTGTCTACGTTTGAAAGCAGTCCGAGTTGCTGAAGCACCGCGATCACCGCTGGATACAAGGCGCGTGAATTTCCATCCGCGATCTTCACTGCAATGCCTAGTCCGGCGGAGCGGACGCCAATGACCTGCACTGCTTCGGCGCCGACTTTCGCAACCCAATCACCGGGCGCGCTACGCATGAAGGCCAGATCACTGCGACCGGTTCCTGATACCAGTTCCGGATGCATGGTCATCGCGCGAAAGAGCTCCCCCATCACACTGCCATATACCGGCTCGGCATCGGCTTGGGCAAGCCGCGCGTAGGCAAATGCAAGGCGCGACAGTGGCAGCGCATAGTTGGGCGCGGAACAGCCGTCGATTCCCATGCGCATGGCCGATTCTGCAACGCCGGCAACTTGCGCAAGCTGACTCTTGATTGCCTGCTGCAGCGGATGTGCTGGATCAATATAGCTATCGAGCGGCAGGTCGTGCTGTACGCAATAAGCGAGAAAGCCGGCGTGCTTGCCGCTGCAGTTGTTGTGCAACTGCGTGAAGCCCTCACCGGCTGCGGGCTGCCTGTCTTCGACGGTATAGCGTAAGGGCACGTGGCAGCCACAGCGCAAATGATGCTCATCGCAACCGGCTTTGCGCAACATCTGTTGCACGGTGTCAGTATGCATCCGCTCGCCGGAATGACTGGCACACAGCAAGGCGATGTCGCGGCTGCCGTAACCGAAGCGCGCCGGTCCGCCGGCATGCAGGAAGGGTAATGCCTGGAAGGGCTTGATCGTCGAACGGGTGAATGTCCGAAAGTCGGGATCGCCGGCCTGATACAGCAGTTCACCGCGCGTATTAACAACAGCGACCGCGCCAAAGTGGATCGATTCAGGCTGTCCGCCGCGCGTAACTTCCGCCAGTGGTACGAGTGCCGTCACAATCAGCTCTTGCGGACCTTGGACAACAGCTTGGTCGTCGACCGGTCGTGTTCGAAATCGATGGCGATTGCACGCCCACCATACGCGGCAACCGCCCGGCCTTCGGGGATGGCGGTCATGTCGTAATCCCCCCCTTTTACATAAATATCGGGCTGCGCTTCCTGCACCACTTCCAGCGCAGTATCTTCATCGAATGGCACTACCATGCTCACGGCTTCCAGTGCCGCGAGAATCGCGAGGCGGTCGTCACAGGTATTGACCGGACGGTCGTCGCCCTTGCCGAGCCGCTTTACCGACGCATCGGTATTGACTGCGACCACGAGCGATGCACCGAGTTCACGTGCCTGCGCGAGGTAGGTTACGTGACCGCGATGCAGGATGTCGAACACGCCATTGGTTAGGACCACCGGCTTGGGGAGACGGGCGACGCGTTGCCGCAGGTCGGCGCGGGTACAGATTTTTTTTTCGAAATTAGGCATGGTGAAAACAGAAAACCAAATAAAAAAGCCGCAAGCTTGGTTGCTTGCGGCTTGTAGCTTACCTTACTACGCGGTTCAGGCGGCTGGCTTTAGCCCATTCTGCCCAAGGCGATTGGTGATTTCCTTGCGATAACGGTTCAGGTCTTGCACCGACTCGAAGGTGCGCTCGAACAGCAACGACATGTTATGCAGGATGCGATCGATGACTTTCTTTTCCCACTGGCCGTCAAACTTGATCTGGCCATCGAGCCAGCGCTCCAGCCAATCCGGGTCAGGCAAGCGGCTCTGCACGGTATCGTTCGGGAACAGCGCCTGGTTGACGTGCAGGTTCGTCGGGTGCAGCGGCTTTTCGGTACGCCGGGCCGAGGCCATCAGTACGCCAATCTTGGCAAACGCCGCGCGCGCGTTATCGCCAACTTCATTCAGCGCCTTCTTCATGTAGCGCAGGTAGGCACCGCCATGGCGTGCTTCATCCTGGCTGATGATTTTGTAGATGTGCTTGATGACCGGTTCGGTGTGCCAATCGGACGCACAGCGGTACCAATGGTTGAGTCGAATTTCGCCGCAGAAGTGCAACATCAGTGTTTCCAATGGCGGAGCCGGATCGAATTCGAAGCGCACGTTGTGCAGTTCTTCTTCGGTGGGGACCAGGTCCGGGCGGAAGCGACGCAAATATTCCATCAGCACCAGCGAATGCTTCTGTTCTTCAAAGAACCACACCGACATGAATGCCGAGAAATCGCTGTCGCCGCGATTGTCGCGCAAAAACATTTCAGTGGCAGGCAATGCCGACCATTCGGTAATGGCATTCATCCGGATGGTTTGTGCTTGTTCGTCTGTCAGCAGGGAAGCATCAAACTGGTCCCATGGGATGTCTTTTTCCATGTTCCAGCGGACTTGTTCTAGCGATTTGAATAGTTCTGGGTACAGCATCACGCGCCTTCATTTTTTAGTTAAGTACTTGATTCTACCAAGAAAAAGGGAGATTCTGATTTTTCACCCACCACCATGGACAGGCCGGGCACCGGATTTGGTACAGTGGCAAGACCGATTACTCGCACCGGGATGACCGAAAAATGACTGAAAATGCTTTGCCACAACGCCCGGTCCGGATTCCGGCGACGGTTTGGGTACTGGGCTTTGTCAGCCTGATGATGGATATCTCGTCAGAAATGATCCATAGCCTGCTGCCGGTTTTTATGACCGTTGTTTTGGGTACAAGTGCCACAACCGTTGGAATTATTGAGGGTATCGCGGAGGCGACGGCGCTGATTGCCAAAGTGTTTTCTGGCGTCATCAGCGACTGGGTCGGCAAGCGAAAATGGCTAGCGGTACTCGGTTATGGCATGGGGGCACTGACCAAACCGCTGTTTGCGATGGCAACCGGCACCGGATGGGTGCTGAGCGCGCGTTTTCTTGACCGCATCGGCAAAGGAATTCGCGGCGCACCGCGCGATGCCTTGATCGCCGATGTTACGGATCCGGCGGTGCGCGGCGCCGCCTTCGGCCTGCGCCAGTCGCTGGACACCGTCGGCGCGTTTGTCGGGCCGCTACTTGCGATGGGACTCATGCTGTTGTGGGCAAATGATTTCCGTGCAGTATTCTGGGTGGCGGTTGTTCCAGGCATGCTGGCCGTTGCGCTGTTGGTATTTGGCGTGCGCGAGCCGGATAGCCCGCGACCTGCGGGCAAGTCGGCATTCCCGATTTCCCGCGCGGCGCTTGGTTTGATGCCGAGCGCATATTGGTGGGTGGTGATCGCGGGCGCAATGCTGACGCTGGCGCGTTTTTCGGAAGCCTTTCTCGTTTTGCGTGTACAGCAAGGCGGGCTCTCACTGGCGCTGGTGCCGCTTGTGCTGGTGCTGATGAACATTGTCTACTCGGTAGGCGCTTATCCACTCGGGAAGCTGGCCGACACAATGAGCCACCGCACGCTTTTGATGGCCGGCATCGTGCCGCTGGTGATTGCCGACCTTCTCCTCGCCTATAGCGGGCAATTGCTGTGGGCAGGGGCCGGCCTGGTGTTCTGGGGAGTGCACATGGCGGCAACACAGGGGCTGCTGGCGGCGATGGTGGCGGATACAGCGCCAGCCGAGTTGCGCGGCACGGCATTTGGCCTGTTCAACCTGGCCAGCGGCTTGGCGATGCTGGTTGCCAGTGTCGTAGCCGGGATGCTGTGGGATGTCTATGGCGCGCGCGCAAGCTTTTATGCAGGCGCCGTGTTTGCCGTGATCGCGCTTGGATTGCTGTTACTGCGCAGGGACTGAAATATCGGTTCCGCACCGGCTGCGCCAGTCCGTCAATGCGTTGCCAATATCGGCAAGTTCAAGAACGCGAAGCTCGGACGGCGGCCGGCGATGCAAGCCGACACATCCGCCGCCTGCCCACAATTCGACCCGCTGCTCGATTCTTGCACGTAGATCACGTACGCCTTCTGCCATGTGGTTTGCATTCATGGAGGCAGAAAACGATAGCGCGACGATATCCACCTTCTGCGTCTCGGCCGCTTTTGCGATTTCGGTGATCGGCGTCTGGACGCCGAGCGATATGCAACGCGCGCCTTCAAGTGCAAAGATGGCTTCGGCCATCAACAGGCCAAGCCCATGCTGCTCTTGCGGAAAGGTAGTAAACAGCACACGGGGCCGCATGGCGCTCCCCAAGAAGTGTTGCGGGATCGATGCAATCGCATTGCGCATCACGATCTGCACCGACTCGGTATAAAGATGCTCCTCGAATACGGCAAAATATCCGCTGGCCCAGCGCGCACCGACCATCGTATTGAGCGGCGCAATTACATCAACGACAAAGCGGTAAAGGCCCAAGCGCAATAATTCCTGCGATAGCGCTCGACGCATTTCGTCAAAGCGATAAGCCTTGCACAAGGTGATGTAGTGCAGCAAATCTTCCCGCTCTCCAACCGTGTCGACGTCTTGCGGTACGCCGTTTGCCGTTTCGCCAGCCAGCGTGCGCAGTTCAGAAACAGCATGTCCGATGACTTTGCTGGGACGATGCCCCTGATCCAGAAGCCGCTTGAGCAAACGCAGTTTTTCAACCTGATCGAGTGAATAGGCACGTTCGCCGGCCGCATCCCGCTCAGGCTGCGGAAAACCATAGCGGCGTTCCCATACACGCAGCGTGTCCTTGGACAAACCCGTCTCGCGCTCGACAGACCCAATACTCATGGTGATTTGCACAGGTTCCTCTCCTTACCGGATTGCCATAGCGCCCGATGGCACTTGCCCGGATATTTTTTGGCAAAGCAATTGTTGCCAAGCATTCTAATCCTGTTTTTTGTCCTAGACAATATGTTGACAAACGGAATTTTATAAGGGAAACTAAGGACGTGATGATATTTGTCTTGGACAACTAAGCGTAATTCTTCTCGTATCGCTTTTTATTGCAGTTATGTCGCTTATGAACATGAGCTTGTCCCAGACAAAGACGCACAGCGGTTCCTCGCCCCCGAACTGCGGAATCAACGGCACAGCGTCACGCCAATCAGCGTACCGCGACATACCGCATCAATTCTAGAGGAGCACACATGTATCCCGAGCACAGCATCGCCAGGCATATCGAAGCACTGACCTTTACTCTTGGCGACGAAGAATATGCCGTCAGCATCCTCACGGTTCAGGAAATCCGCGGCTACGGCGCCGTCACCAGCATTGCAAACGCCCCCGCCTTTGTTAAAGGCGTCATCAACCTGCGCGGCATGATCGTCCCGATCGTGGACATGCGCATTCTTCTCGGCGACAACCAGCCGAGCTACAACGAATTTGTCGCCGTGATCGTCCTGACCGTCTCGGGCAATACCGCGGGCATCGTAGTCGACGGCGTTTCCGACGTTGTCACGCTAAAGCCGGAGCAGATAAAACCGGCACCGGGGATCGCCACTTCCTCAGCCAATGCCGACTATGTCATCGGCCTGGGAACAATTAACGACCGCATGCTCATTCTTGTCGACATGGACAAGCTGATGGACAGAGCGAATTTCAGCTTGATAGAAGCAGCGGCCTAGCTGCAATGGCATCACAAACAATAACCAGTTACACAGGGAGCCAATAATGAACATGATGAACTTGAAAATCGGGGCGCGCCTTGCGCTCGCCTTCGGGATGGTGCTGACCATGCTGGTGATGGTGACTTTTCTTGGCCTGAACAAGATGACACGTATCGAGGACAGCCTGCTCCTCATCAGCAACAACAATCTGCAGTCCGAAGTCGCCGCCACGATGCGCTACACGGTAGCCGACCGCATGATCGCATTGCGCAATATTGCATTGCTATCCGAACTGTCTGAAATGCAGCCGGAAGTGGAGCGCATCCGGACCCAGGCCGCCAGGTATGCCGAAGCCGAACAGAAGCTGACAAGCATGTTCTCGCACGCAACAGCCAGTGCGGAAGAACGGGCTACCCTGCAAAAGCTACGGGACGTCGACACCGCGATACAGCCACTGATTGCCAAGGCTACCGAGCTGGGCCTTGCAAATAAAAATGAGGAAATAACCCGTGTCCTGATCAAGGAAATCCGTCCCTTGCAGCAGAAATGGATGAGTGAACTGACCGACCTGATTGCGCAAGAGCGCCGCTTGAACGAAAAGGCTGGTGAAGACGCGCAGTCGACGTATGACGAAGCACGCCTGGAAATGATCGCGATTGGCGTCATCGCGGTGCTGACCGGTATCGGATTTGCTTACTGGATCGGCCGCTCCATCACGCGCCCGCTGAACGACGCCGTTCGCATTGCGCAGACGGTTGCGGCCGGAGACCTGACCAGCAATGTCATTGTTAATGGACGCGACGAAACCGCGACGCTGTTGCTGGCCTTGAAGAACATGAACGAAAGCCTGGTCCGTATTGTTGCCGAAGTGCGCACCGGCGCCGAGACCATCGCCACGGCGTCCGGTCAGATTGCAAGCGGCAACCTGGACCTGTCCTCGCGCACCGAACAACAAGCCAGCTCTCTAGAGGAAACCGCATCCTCAATGGAAGAAATGACGTCGACGGTAAAACAGAACGCAGACAACGCGCGCCAGGCCAATCAGCTTGCCGTGTCAGCGTCCGACGTTGCCGTGAAAGGCGGCGCGGTTGTCTTGCAAGTCGTCGATACCATGGATGCGATCAATGAATCTGCGAAAAAGATCGTCGACATTATCAGCGTGATCGACGGGATCGCGTTTCAGACCAATATTCTTGCCCTGAACGCCGCGGTCGAAGCGGCACGTGCGGGAGAACAGGGGCGCGGCTTCGCCGTCGTGGCATCTGAAGTGCGCAACCTCGCGCAGCGGTCGGCTGCCGCCGCCAAGGAGATCAAGACCTTGATCGGCGATTCGGTCGAAAAGGTTGATGCCGGTGCGCGACTGGTCGACGAAGCCGGTGCGACCATGAACGAAATCGTGGAGAGCGTGAAGCGCGTGACCGACATCATGGGAGAAATTACTTCAGCCAGCCAGGAACAGACCTCGGGCATCGACCAGATCAATCTGGCCATTGCGCAAATGGATGAGGTAACGCAGCAAAACGCCTCATTGGTGGAAGAAGCGGCTGCGGCGGCAGATGCCTTGCAGGGCCAGGCCGGCAGCCTGCGAGATTCGGTCAGCGTGTTCAAGCTGAGCACGGAGGAGCATGTATCCGCAGTAACTGGCTCCGCGCGCACGGCGCCTGTCAATGTCGCCAGCCTGAACGCACGGCGCGCGTTACAACCGCGTACGGCGCAACGCCGGGCAATTGCATCGCCGCATAAAAAGATTGCAGCAGGCTCCGGTAGCGCTGAGGACTGGGAAGCATTCTGATGCGGCGCGATTGAATTCGGGTTCATTTGCGGGCGCCGCCGATGCATTTCTTACCAGCGGCACGCCCTCTCCCTTTCCTCTGCATTGTTCGTTTTAAATTGCCGCGCCGGCCAGCTACAAGCACGGCACGGCGTGATCGAACTTCCCTCCCGATCGCGCCGGGCGCGGCAGTCCTTTTATTCCTGAACACGACGCGCAGGCGCTAGGTAATGTGTCTTGCGATCACTGATGGCGCGGACTTCGCACCGTGCCGGCGAACCGTTGCAAAGTTGTGAACGTTGCGCCCTGCTGGTCAATCGCTTGGGGGATCGCCCAGTTTATTGTGGAGTGCCCGGAAAACATGAGCCGTTGCTGCTAAGCTAAGGCCTCCTCACGCCACAATTCCACACTGTGAATAATTCTCCCGATTCCCTGCCCCCGAAGAAAGAGAAGCTGTTTCTTCTCGTGCTCGCCGGCATCCAGTTCACGCATATTCTCGACTTCATGATCATCATGCCGCTCGGGCCGCAGCTGATCCGCACACTGCATATCGATACGCACGAATTTGGCCTGTTGTTGTCGTCGTACACCTTTACCGCCGCAGCATCGGGCTTGATTGCAGCAACCTATATCGACCGCTTCGACCGGCGCAAGCTGATGCTGGTCCTCTATACGCTATTTATTATCGCCACACTTTTTTGCGGTCTGGCGCCGAATTACCCGAGCTTGCTGATCGCGCGTGCCTTTGCCGGCGCCTTTGGCGGCATCCTGAGCGGCATGACGCAAACCATGATTGCCGATGTCGTCCCGTTCGAGCGGCGCGGGCAGGCGATGGGCACAGTCATGGCGGCGTTTTCGATGTCGACGGTGGCCGGCGTGCCACTAGGGCTGTTCCTTGCCGATTATTTTCCGGCGTTGGGATGGCGTGCACCATTCTTCTTCATCGTCGTTCTATCGTGCATATTCCTGTTCATCGGCTACCGGTTGCTGCCGCCGCTGACCGCGCATCTCGAGCGGGAACGACAAGGGAATGTGTTCCAGCAGATATACGCAGTGGCAAAGGACCGCGATCATCTGAAGGCGTATCTATTCATTGCGCTGATGATGATGACCAGCTTCAGCGTCGTACCGTATATTGCGTTGTACTACACAGCCAATGTCGGCATGACAGAAAGCTTCATTACCGTCGTATACCTGGCGGGCGGCGCGGCAACCTTGTTCACGTCGCGGCTGATCGGCAAGCTGGCGGACCGGCACGGAAAACTGCGCGTCTTCCGCTGGGTAGCGCTGGCATCGTTTGTGCCGATTCTGGTGACGACACATCTGGTGCCGGTGCCGTGGTGGCTGGTGTTGACGAACTCCACCATCTTTTTCATCCTGGTGCCTGGGCGCATGATTCCCGGCATGGCAATGGTGACCGCGGCAGCGGCGCCGCATGTGCGCGGCACATTCATGAGCTTGGGGTCATCGGTACAGATGCTGTCGTCCGGCCTGGCATCGCTTGTAGCGGGCATGATTATCAGCCGCAATGCAATGGGCCAGGTGGAGTACTTCAATATCGTCGGATATATTGCGGTGGCCTGTGGTATCGCCAGCCTCTGGATGGCGCAGCACCTGAAGGGAGCGCAGGTGCCGCAAGCCGGCCCCGTAAAACAGGACCGGCCGGCCGCCTGACGCATCGTCAGGCTTGCCTATTGCGGTTTATCGTTTACCGCTTGCCCGGCAGAACTTACTTGCTGGTCTTGCGTTTGCGCGTTGTCGCCGTCTTGGCTGTGGTGGCCGGCGCTGACGCCGCTTTCGGCTTGGTCGTTCTGGCCTTTGGTTTTTCCGTATCCGGCGCGGCAGCCGCCGGCATGTCTGTCATCGCATTGCCGACCGCCTGCTTGAACTGATCTTGCAGCATGTTCCACCACGCAGCCGCATTCACGAGCGGCGCCGTCAGGTTGGCGGCCGCAGTTTCATCGACCGGTGTCGGCTCTGGTGCGCTGCCGTGCGGCCTGTCCGTGTCATGCGCACCGTTCGCGCCGTTGGAACTGCTCGATCCGTTCGAGGCAGCGGCTGCCCCCGCGTATCCAGACGATCGCTCCTTGGCGCCCGGGTTCATGGAGGCGGTAAAGGTTTCGCCCATGGTCTGCAGGGTACTGATAGTCGCCGCCTGTACTTCGAGCGCCTGTATCGTGCCCCGCAACATATTCATGTTCAGCCCCAGCCAGGATTCCACCGCCTTGAGGTCGGAGACCTTCTTGTTGATTTCATCGACGGACAGGGTAGGCATCACCATGCCAGGCAAATTCATGCTCTGCATGCCCGGAATATTCATCCCGCTCATTCCTGGTATCCCCATGCTGCCCCACAGGTTCTTGACGAAATCGAGGGTATCCGTCATGGCGCCCATACCGGGGATATTCGGCATATTGGGTATATTCGGCTTAATCATCACAAACCTCCGTTAGCAAAATAACTTGCAGCGTACCAGAATAGATGAACAAACAGCACGCCAAAGGTTCCAGTATGAGCCCAGCCGATGCGATCACGCTCTGCGCCAGATCAGCACATGTGGCGGCACTGCGTGCCAGACCATACGCGCCAAGGCAGCAAAACGTGTGCATTCCGCTCCGAAACTTTGCAAACGCAGCGTAAAGACGGACACATAGATTGTTAAACTAGCGTGATGTCCCGCAATTTGCCTCCTTCTTCGCAGCAGAATAACGCCCGCCGTCAGCGCCCCTTGCGCTGGCTCGCTTTGCTGTTTGCGTCCGTTGTTTTGCATATTCTTGCGATCAGCGGCGCTGACGATTACCTGGGCCTGCCGTCGTGGCACAACGCACAGCCGGAAGTCATTGTCACGCAACTGCACCGGCCCCCGATTGAATCCGAAAAACCGAAGGCCACACCAGTCGCACCGAAGCGCGCACCAAAGCCACGCCAGCCCCCGCCGCCGCCCGTGCCGGAGGCAGTGGCCGACGCGCCACCGTCCGGCATGGAGGTACCTGGCACCAGCGCCGAACCAGTGGCCGAGCAGCTTGCCGCCGTGCCGGCCGAGCCGGCGACAAGCGCAACGCCCGCCGAGCCCACGGAAGCGACCGCTTCCCCGCCCAAGCTTAGCCCGCCTCCATCGGCGGAGCTGAAATACGCCGTTGAAGCGAAACGGGATGGAAAGGAATGGCATGGCAAGGGAATGTTCCGCTGGGAATCATCGGGCGAGGCTTACCGCATTACCGGCGAAGCCAGTATCACAATTTTGTTCAAAATCACGGTATTGAACTTCAAGAGCGAAGGCGTGCTCAACGAGGTGGGCATCGCACCGGTGCTGTACAGCGAACAGCCGTGGCGCAAGTCAATGACCAACACGCATTTCCAGCACGCAAACCGCAAGATCACTTTTTCGGCATCCCAGGCTGCGTATCCGTACCGGGGCGGAGAGCAGGACCGGGCGAGCATCATGTGGCAACTGGCGTCGATCGGCCGCGGCGACGCGACGCAGTTCGCGCCCGGGACAGAATTCGATATTGTGGTTGCCGGTGCACGCGATGCGGATACCTGGCGCATTCAGGTGGTGGGCCTTGAAGAAATTTCCACACCCCTGTCCAAGATGGCGGTTTGGCATTTGGTGCGCACGCCACGTCCCGGCACGCACGATCAAAAGCTCGATATGTGGCTGGCACCGGCGCATGAATGGTTCCCGGTGCGATTGCGTTACACCTATGCCAACGGCGATTATCTGGATATGTCGTTGGCGGAGTTGACCATGCAAGGCGCGGCCGACGCCGCCGAACGCAAAGAATGACGACCTTGATAAAACGCTTTTTCCTTCCGGCTGTGCTCAGCTGCACGCTGTTATCCGTCCATGCTGCTCCCGCGGCAAAGTACAAGACCAACTTGCCGCCTTCTGTCGAACTGGCGTACGCCATCAAAGCCAGGCAGAGAGGCATTCCAGTCGATGGGGAGGCGACGCTGCGCTGGTCGACGGGCGGCGGCCGCTTCAGTGTAATCAATGAAGCGCGCGCAATACTGATCGGCAAAATTCTCGATGCAAGGAGCGAAGGCGAAATCGACCCATTCGGCCTTGCGCCAATCTCTTTCACCGAGAAGCGCCTGCGCAAGGAAAGCGCCACGACAACATTTGACCGTGCGGCCGGCACAATCCGTTTTTCAGCGTCGGACCATCGCTATCCGATCAACGGCGGCGAACAGGACCGCAACAGCGTGATCTGGCAACTGATTGCGGTCGCACGCGCGACGACCGGCAAAATCAAGCCCGGCACAAGCTGGAATTTTTTCGTCGCTGGACTGCGCGACGCCGAGCAATGGACGTTCAAGGTGATCAATCAGGAGAAGCTGCGCACAGCACTCGGTGAATTGAACACCCTGCACATCAGCAGAGTGCCGCCCCCCGACTCGAAGGAGCAGCATCTCGACATCTGGCTTGCACCTTCACTCGAGTGGTATCCCGCGCAATTGCGCTTCAGCGACGACAACGGCGACTATATCGAACAGACCCTGCAAATCGTGCGCAAGAAGGATTCCTGAAAGCACGCCAGGCGCTACAATCGGACTTATCCGCGGGCGACGCCCGCGCCCTATTCAGATATTTTCGCCTATGACGCTTCCCAACCGCGCCCTGGTCCTGTTCAGCGGCGGCCAGGACTCCGCCACCTGCCTCGCCTGGGCGCTGTCGCGCTACGAGCAGGTTGAAACCATCGGCTTCGACTATGGCCAGCGCCACGCGATCGAACTCACCGTGCGTCCCACGCTGCTGCAAAAAATGCGCGCACTGTCGCCCGTTTGGGATCGAAAGCTGGGCGAGGACCACATGATCGACCTGTCGCTGCTCGGGAAAATTTCTGATACCGCGCTCACCAGCGATGTCGAGATTGCGATGCAGGCAAACGGCTTGCCGAATACCTTTGTTCCGGGCCGCAATCTGCTGTTCATGACCGTGGCCGCGACCGTTGCCTATCGGCGTGGCCTCGACGTACTGGTCGGTGGCATGTGCGAGACTGATTTTTCCGGCTACCCGGACTGCCGCGACGACACCATGAAGGCCTTGCAAGTTGCGCTCAATCTCGGCATGGCCACGCGGCTGAAGCTGGAAACGCCGCTGATGTGGATCGACAAAGCCGCCACCTGGCGTCTTGCCGAAGAGTTGGGCGGTACACAGCTTGTCGATCTCGTCCGCAGTGATACGCATACCTGCTACCTGGGTGAACGCGGCGCATTGCATGACTGGGGCTACGGCTGCGGCAAGTGCCCGGCGTGCGAACTGCGTGCGCGGGGATACCGTCAGTTCGCTGCATCCTAGAAAGCCAACCATGTCCGTTCACTGCGAGCCTGAAACCTACCAGTTGCTGTTACGCCTCGACTTGTTCAAGGGACTCAGTGAAGATGAACTTGCCCGGATGCTGGGACAGGCGGAATTGGTGGAATGCCACGCTGGTGACTACCCGATCCGCGAAGGGGAACAGGACAAGCACCTGTTCGTCATCCTGTCGGGCAAGGCCGGCATCTACAAGCGTTCGCTGAGCGTGCAGAAAATGATCAAGGAGCTTGGCCCGGGTGAATGTTTTGGCGAAATGTCGCTGATCGAATGCCGCAGCCGGTCCGCTTCGGTGAAGGCCATCTCCCATTGCCGCCTGCTGCGGCTGGACGGCGACCAGATCGTTCGTTTTCCGGATCTTTCCTCCAAACTGTTCCACAATATCGCCCGGCTGCTGTCGCAGCGGTTGCGGCATGCAAATGACCTCATGACGCTGGGATAGCCTGCGGATCGAGTAATTTGGTCGGATGTAAGCAAACTTGAAGAATCGCGGAGTAGGATCAATATTTTGCAGAAATCCGTTTGCAAAATGGCCATTTCACCCGGAAACAGACAGCCATGCTGATCGCCATCCTGACCGATATCCATGCCAATCGCGAGGCCCTGACCGCCTGCCTCGCCCATGCGAAAGAACGCCACGCACAACGCTACGCCTTTCTGGGCGATCTGGTCGGCTACGGCGCTGACCCCGCCTGGGTGGTCGATACTGTGAGGCAGCATGTCGAGCGCGGTGCGTTTGCTGTCCAGGGCAATCACGATGTTGGTGTCGTCCAAGGTGCGAGCAAGAACATGAATCCGCAGGCGCGCGAAGTGGTTGAATGGACCCGCGCGCAGCTCGATGAGACGCAGCTGCAGTTTCTCGACAAGCTTCCCCTCACGCAGGAATCGGGCAATTGCCTGTTCGTCCACGCCACCGCCGCCGAACCGAAAAGCTGGGAATACATTACCGGCACGCTCGAAGCCATCAAGAGCATGCATGCAACGAAATGCCGCATCACGTTCTGCGGCCATGTGCATGAACCGGCGCTGTACAACCTGTCACCGACCGGTAAGGTATCGTCCTTCGTGCCCACCGGCGACAGCAGCATCCCGCTCGGCACGCAGCGTCGCTGGCTGGTGCTGCCGGGGTCGGTCGGCCAGCCGCGCGACGGCAATCCTGCCGCATGCTATGCGCTGTTCGACGATACCAGCAACGAACTGGTCTACTTCCGCGTCCCCTACGATTATGAAACCACTGCGGCAAAAATCCGCAAGGCCGGACTGCCGCAAAGCATCGGCAATCGACTCGAACACGGACGCTAGCGCATGAACCGACTTGAGCCAGGCATGGTGATCGACAGCTTCCGCTTGGAAGAGAAGCTGCACAAGGGTGGCATGGCAATGCTTTGGCGCGTGACACGGATCGATGGCGATAACAGCAAGCCCTTGCTGATGAAGATCCCCATCCTCGGCGACAACAACGATCCTGCCGCGATTGTGGGATTTGAAGTCGAACAAATGATCATGCCGAAACTGACCGGCATCCACGTTCCGCGCTATGTCGCGGCCGGCGATTTTACCGGGCAGCCCTACATCGTGATGGAGCTGATCGCAGGCAAGTCGCTGCGCGCGCGTTTCGACGAAGCGCCCCTGCCGATCGACGACGTCGTGTCGATCGGCATCAAGGTTGCGAACGCACTGCACGACCTGCACCGCCAGAACGTCATTCATCTCGATATCAAGCCGAGCAACATCATGTTCCGCGAAAGCGGTGAAGCAATCCTGATCGACTACGGCTTGTCGCGGCATGACAAATTACCCGATTTGCTGGCGGAAGAATTCCGTTTGCCGATGGGAACTGGTCCGTATATTTCACCGGAACAGGTACTGCACATCCGCAACGACCCGCGCAGCGACCTGTTTGCCCTCGGCGTCCTGCTCTACCACCTCGCCACCGGCGAGCGCCCGCTAGGACATCCGACCTCGATATCCGGGTTGCGCCGCCGTCTCTATCGCGATGCCGTGCCGCCGCGCGCACTCAATCCGCAGATACCGCCATGGCTGCAGGAAATTATTCTGCGCTGCCTGGAGGTCGATGCCAAGGCGCGTCACGATACCGCCGCGCAACTGGCGTTCGAGCTGCAGAATCCGGATCAAGTGCAATTGACGGTGCGTTCGCAAAAACGCGTGCGCGACGGTTTCGTTACGGTGGCGCGGCGCTGGTTCCATTCTGTCGGCATCGAATCGATGCCACAGCAATCGGCCTCGACGCAATTGACGCGCGCGCCCATCATCGTGGTGGCAATCGATCTCGGCTACGGCTCCGAAGCACTGGCGGAATCGCTGCGTGTGGCCGCGCGGCGCGTTCTGCAGACAGAACCCGGCGCGCGTCTGGCTTGTGTGACGGTGCAGAAGACCAACCGCATCGGGATGGATGAAGTGGTCGACAGGGAAGGTCGCAATATTCACGTAAAGCACCTGGTCGGCCTCAAGCACTGGGCGCGTCCGTTGGGTATTCCACCGGACAAGATTACCTACCACGTGCTGGAGGCGCCGGACCCGGCCTCGGCGATCGTCGAGTATGCAAAGATCAATGACGTCGATCACATTGTGATCGGTTCGCGCGGCAGCTCGGCGCTGCGGCGGTATCTTGGTAGCGTTTCCTCGCAGGTCGTGGCGCAGGCAGACTGCACGGTGACGGTTGTAAAAAGCGCTGGCAGCAGCGCAAATGCGGCTGTCAGTGCCTCCCCGTTGGCATCACCTATTGCCGTGCAGACGCTGACCTCTGCAAGCGAGCCAGAAGGGACAATGCATTAGGCACGGCCTCGCCGTTAGCGGTGTTATCAAACACGCACCACACCTTCTTGCCGGCGTGGATGCTGCGTTCAATGTCGTTCGCAAGCTGTTCCAGATATGCTTCCGAATAGGGCGAGTGATAGATGACCGGCGAACCGTGCAGGCGGATATAACGAAGCCCTGCAGCCTGAATCTGCGGCGGTAATGGCGCGGGTTCCGGGTCCGCTTCCACATAGGCGATTCCCAACTCCATTAGCATGTCGCCGACGACTGGCGTAAACCAGGTCGGGTGGCGCGGCTCGCATACGATCGCCACGTCCGTCATGCCGCGCAAGTCGGCGAAGAATGTCCTCACCGCACGCTCGTCGAATCGCAGGCTGGGTGGCAACTGCACCAGCAGGCAGCCGAGCTTCTGTTCAAGGCGGCTCACTTCATCAATAAATTTTTCCAATGCCGATCCGGTGTTTCGCAAACGCAATTCATGCGTGATTTCCTTTGGTACCTTTGCTGCAAAGCGAAATGCGTCCGGCACGCTGTCACGCCAACGTGCGTACGTCGCTGGTCGGTGTGGTCGATAGAACGACGTATTGATTTCTACGGCAGGAAGCACCATTGCATAGCGCTGAAGGTGAGTGCCCGCTCCGGGAAATTGCGCTTGGGCGGCGCTGGGCAGCCCCCATCCTGCACAACCGACGAGCGCAGACGAACGAATACAATCGTCGCGGGAAACTTCACTTGTGATGGATGCGATCGCTGTCATGAAAAAATAAATAGCGGCGCTTTAGATTGCGCACTGCGTCAATTTCCGTTTGGGCATTTTGATTATTAGACATTGTGCAGTGCGAATTGATCCGCATCAGAGGACGGCGCAGAATAGGAAAAACGCTCACGCAGATGCAACGGAAAGAAGTGTGTTGACGCCACAGCTGCACGAATATTCAACTTTCACGCAAGGCGCATATTTTTTAACAGGAACTTCGCAATCGCCGATCTATCCAATTTGACACTCCGAAGAAGCCCAGCACTTTCTTTGATTCCCTGGACCTGACGTGCATGCGGTGCCATTAAAACTTCTCCAGAGTGTCCCGAAACATTGTTGTACCAGGTTCAGAAGGAGTCTCGAATGAACATGCAAAGTGAAGAGATTCAGGAACGTCTCGGGTTCATTGACCGTACCATCTTCCATGCGATGCGCGCATGCCATTCGAACGAGAACGTCCCGGAAAAACTGCGAGATTACGTACACCAGCTCGGCGAAACGTCGACGCAGGCGCAACGTGCGTTGCAGTCACATGACGAACGCGGCGTGCGGGAAAGCGTGGATGATCTGGCTCGCATTAGCGACCAAGCGCAAAACACCATCCATCCGGCGGACGAAACCAATTATGAGTTGAAGAGTGCCGTCATACTCACGCATATCGAGTTGTCGGCCTTGCGCTATCAGCTCGACTAGCTTGATGGATGGTTTTCCGACTCGGCCGAAAGATTGACCTGAAGCTCGGGCCATATCCAAAGCCAGTTCTTTTTCGACAGGCGGGCCGCAAAATCAGTGGGCTTGTAGCGTCTCGGGTTGGGCGTGATATTTTTCGCGAACAAGCTGTCAAGATCGAAAGGAGAGAGAATCTCCAGTTGGTCATCATGGCGCAGACGCACGCCCACTGCCGTTTCGACTTCCACCCAATAACGCATCGCGTCCAGCGTGGAATCATATGGCCTGTCGCCATTGCGTTCATGCATGCGTGCCTGATTGCGGACTGACCACGGCAGTTCAGGCGCGTGCCGGTGCTAAATCGTCTCAATCTCCCGATCGCGTTGCGGATCGGTTTGTTCCGCGTCGAAATAAATCAGATCAATGTCGTTTAGCACCGTTGGCGTTGCAAACCGATGCAGTTTGTCCCACACCAGATTGCGCACAAAACCGGCCGCCAGGCACCAGTCCGGCAGCGCAAGCGACCGTGCGATGGCGAGCGCCTCCATTCGGAGCGGATCAGCGGCAATCCATTCGCTTATCTGTTTTTTCTTCATGCCGCATTTTGAAGGAAAAACCGCCATCCCGGGAGCGCCGGCATGGCGGTATGCAAGTCAAACTTCTGACGTCTGCGGATGTAGCGTTATGCAGCGTGTTGCGACGATGTTGCCGGCGTATTCGGCGCATCAAAACTCGCCAGCAGCGCCGCTTCCTTCTCCTTGGCAGCCTTCAGGTGTTTTTCCTTTACATGGCCGAAGCCGCGGATATCTTCCGGAATGCTGGCGATCGCTACCGCCGTCGGCAGATTTGCACCGCTCAATTTCGGCAGCAATGCGGTGATGGTTTCTCTGTACTGCCCGATTAATGCTCGCTCGGTCTTGCGCTCATCGGTATAGCCGAAAATATCCAGCGCACTGCCGCGCAGGAACTTGAGCTTCGCCAGCATGCCGAAGGCCTTCATCATCCATGGGCCGAACTCCTGCTTGATCAGGTGCCCTTGCGCATCGCGCTTGGCGAACAGCGGCGGCGCAAGGTGGAACTTGATCTTGTAATCGCCTTCGAACATGCCGTTGATCTTGGCCTGGAATGCGGTATCCGCATGCAGGCGCGCGACTTCGTATTCGTCCTTGTACGCCATCAGCTTGAACAGGTAGCGCGCAACGGCTTCGGTCAAGCGCAATGCGCGACCATCGCTCACCACTTCCGTTTCGGCGGCACGTATCTTCTCGACGAAGGACCGATACTGTTCCGCATAGGCGGCGTCCTGGTACTTGGTGAGAAATTCGACGCGCGTTTCGATCTGGCCTTCGAGCGATGGCGTGCGCTTGAATTCGATCACTTGTGCAGCGGTGTCGTTCAACTTCGCCAGACGCTCGACCGCAGCCCAGTCATGCGCCGCGTTGCGGCCCCAGACAAAGGCTTGCTTGTTGAAGTCGATCGACACGCCATTGAGTTCGATTGCTTTGATCAAGGCTGCTTCCGACAATGGCACCCAGCCTTTTTGCCATGCGTAGCCGAGCATGAACATATTGGTCGCGATGCTGTCCCCCATCAGCGCCGTAGCGATCTTGCCGGCATCGATAAAATCGACACGATCATTGCCGCAGGCCGTGCGGATATCATTCTCGGCCGCATTCCCCGGGAATTTCCAATCCGGATTCCTGACGAAGGCCGCCGTGGGCGCGCCGGTCGAATTGATAGCGGCATAGGTGCGCCCTTCGCCCATGCGCGTCAATGCATCGCGGCTGGCGGTGACGATTACGTCGCAACCGATCACCAGATCCGCTGCACCAGTGCCGACGCGTGTTGAATGAATCGCGTCAGGATGGTCGGCCAGACGCACATGCGACATCACCGCGCCGCCCTTCTGGGCGAGGCCGGTCATGTCGAGCACCGACACGCCTTTGCCTTCGACGTGCGCAGCCATCGCCAGAATCTGGCCGATGGTGATCACGCCGGTGCCACCGATGCCGGTGACGATGATGCCGAACGGGTTATCCGTGGTCGGCAGCGTCGGTTGCGGCAGGTTGCTGCCCTGGAGGATCGGCAGTTTCTTTGCACCGGCATCGTCGCTGACGGCAGCCTTCTTGGGCTTCTTCAGCTGTCCGCCCTCGACGGTGACGAAGCTTGGGCAGAAACCCTTCACGCAAGAGAAATCCTTGTTACAGGACGACTGGTTGATCTGGCGCTTGCGTCCGAATTCAGTTTCCAACGGCTCTACCGACAGGCAGTTCGATTGCACGCTGCAATCGCCGCAGCCTTCGCACACGGCTTCGTTGATCACCGCGCGCTTGGCCGGGTCCGGGTACAGAGGCTTGCCATCCGGACCAAGCTTTTTCCTGCGGCGACGCTTTTCGGAAGCGCATGTCTGGTCATAGATGATGGCCGACACGCCTTTGACTTCGCGCATTTCCTTTTGCACCGCGTCGAGTTCGTCGCGATGACGGATCGTGACACCCGGCGCCCAGTTGACGCCGGCTGGATACTTCTCCGGATCGTCGGTGACCACCACAATCGGTTTGACGCCCTCGGCGGCGATCTGGCGCGAGATCATTGCCGGATCGAGCGGACCGTCGACCATCTGGCCGCCGGTCATCGCAACCGCGTCGTTGTACAAAATCTTGTAGGTCATGTTGACCTTGCCTGCTACTGCAGCGCGGATCGCCAGCAGACCGCTATGGAAATACGTACCGTCGCCCAGATTGGAAAATACATGCTGTTCATTGGTGAACGGCGCATGGCCGACCCAGGTCACGCCTTCCGCGCCCATGTGGGTGAACGTCGAGGTCTGGCGATCCATCCACAGCACCATGTAATGGCAACCGATGCCAGCCAGCGCGCGGCTGCCTTCGGGCACTTTGGTCGAGGTGTTGTGCGGGCAGCCTGAACAGAAGTGAGGGATGCGATCCTTGGTCGGGTCGGGTTTGCCGGTGCCGACCTTGAGTACCGCTTCCTTCGCTTCCAAATAAGCAATGCGTTCCTTCACGCGCTGCTCGACCGGATGGCCAGCGAAGTACTTCGAAATGCGCGTCGCAATGGCACGCGCGATCTGTGCAGGGTTCAACTCATACGTCGCCGGCAGCAGCCAGTTGCCGTGGCCTTCGCGATTATTGCCGCTCCATTCGCCGGTATCGTCAAACTTGCCGACCACGCGCGGACGCTGGCCGTCGGGCAGGTTGTACAGCTCTTCCTTAAGCTGATATTCAAGGATCTGGCGCTTCTCTTCCACCACCAAGATCTCTTCGAGACCATGCGCGAAATGCTGCACCCCTTCCGCTTCGAGCGGCCAGGTCATGCCAATCTTATACAGGCGGATGCCGATGTCCTTCGCCACGTTCTCATCGATGCCGAGGTCGGCCAGCGCCTGACGTGTGTCCAGGTAGGACTTGCCGGCGGTAATGATGCCGATCTTCGCATGCGGGCTGTCCCAGATAATCTGGTTAAGCTTGTTCGCTCGCACGTAGGCCAGCGCGGCGTACCACTTGTAATTATTCATCCGCGCTTCCTGCTCCAGCACGGCGTCCGGATAGCGGATGTTGAGGCCGCCCGGCGGCAATTCGAAATCGGTCGGCAACACGATCTGCACGCGCTCCGGATCGAGTTCGACCGAGGCGCCGGATTCAACCAGATCAGTCACGCATTTCATGGATACCCATAGGCCGGTGTAACGGCTCAGTGCCCAGCCGTGCAGACCGTAGTCAAGGTATTCCTGCACCGAAGACGGATACAGCACCGGAATGCCGCAGGCTTTCAGGATGTGTTCGCTCTGGTGGGCGGTAGTGGATGACTTGGCCGCATGGTCGTCGCCGGCGAGTACCAGCACCCCGCCGTTCTTGTCGGTGCCAGCCATGTTGGCGTGCTTGAAGACGTCGCCGCAGCGATCCACGCCCGGACCCTTGCCGTACCACATCGAAAATACACCGTCGTATTTGGCATCAGGGAAAAGGTTGACCTGCTGCGTCCCCCATACGGCGGTTGCGGCAAGGTCTTCGTTCATGCCGGGATGAAACTTGACGTGATTGGCTTCGAGGTATTTGCGCGCCTTCATCGCAGTCATGTCGACATTGCCCAGAGGCGAACCACGATAGCCGGTGATATAGCCGGCGGTGTTCAGGCCGGCCTTGACGTCGCGCTGGCGCTGCATCATCGGCAAGCGAATCAGCGCCTGGGTGCCGGTGATGAAAGCGCGGCCGCGTTCCAGGGTGAACTTGTCGTCGAGAGTGATCTCGTCCAGCAGCGGACGGGTGGGATCGAAAGGCATGTTCATGCGCGTGTCTCCGTAGTTTTAATGTGCCGACGCCCGCAGTATAGTCAGCGACCAAGGTATCGTAAAATTATGAATTATCATCGCAGGTATTCAAAAAACACATGGCAGATAATGTTTCCTTAAGACAGCTGCGTTACTTCGTGGCGGCGGCGAAAGCAGGTCAATTCTCGATGGCGGCACGCGACGAGCATGTGTCGCAGTCGACCATCACCAACTCGGTGCTGGCGCTGGAGGAAGAGCTTGGCATCAAGCTGTTTGACCGTCTGGCGCAAGGCGTGGCGCTGACCGCCGAGGGCCAGGATTTCTTCCATAACGCCTGCCATATCCTTGACTCGGTCCATGATGCGATTCACAAGCCGCGCTTTCGCAAAGGCAATTTGCGCGGCAGCGTACGGGTGGCCGCTTCGTATACGGTGTTGGGATATTTCCTGCCCGAGCTGCTCGCGCGATTCCGGGCGAGCTATCCCGACGTGGAAATCGACCTGCGCGACACGGATCGTCCGGGTATTGAAAGCGCCGTGCTGGCGCGGGAAGTCGATGTCGGTGTCGCAATTGTTTCCAACGTAAAGAAGCTGCAGCGCTTTTCGCATGCCGTACTGGTACGCTCGCGCCGCCAGCTGTGGGTAGCGCCAACCCATCCGCTGGCGCAGATCCCCGCTCCTTCGCTGGCCGATATTGCAGCGCATCCTTATATCCTCGTGACTGCCGACGAAGCGGAATCGTCCACGCTGGCGTATTGGAAAGCAAGGAAGCGCTCGCCGCGAGTCGTGTTCAAGACCTCGTCGATTGAAGCGGTCCGTGGCCTGGTTGCGCACGGCTTCGGTATTACCGTGTTGTCGGACATGGTATTCCGTCCGTGGTCACTGGAAGGCAAGCGCATTGAAGCGCGCCCCATCCTCGACGCGGTGCCGCATATGGAAGTCGGTGTCCTGTGGCATCCCGAGAATCCGCTGAGTACGCCGGCCGAGGCCTTCCTGCAGTTCCTCTTGCACGCTTACGGCAGTTAGGGCGAAGTGGTCGTTGCGGTGCGGTTTCGTCATCCGCAGGCGCGGCGCGACAAGGGGGAGTGTGTTCATTCCGTCTCCAGGCCAAAAATTGTGTTCTTGCGGGTGACGATTTTGCTATCAAACAGACCGGCCTTGTGGGTCAGCTGTTTTATCGTTTTGACATGAGGCACATTAGCACAGGAGCTCTCTTCGCTCTATGCACGGCGCAGCATGCCGAATCCTGTCAATCAAATGTAACAAGGCGTAAATGCCATAGTGAAACCCGGTCACACTACTTAGAGTAAAAACGTGTTCGGAAGTGCTCGGAGTGGTTATGCAATACGTTCTTTTTTCCATGCTCATTGGTGCCCTGTTTGGGGGCAGCATGGCAATCGCCCAGTCATCGTCCGAACCGATACCTGAACGCAAGCCACCGCGCTATCTCGCCAAGTTCGATGAACAGTTCAAGGCTGCGGACACAGACGGCGACGGTGCGCTCACCAAGGCGGAAGCAGAACGTGCCAACCTCGGCCGCATCGTTAATCATTTCGACCAGATCGACACGAACAAGGACGGCAAGGTAACGCGCGAGGAAATTCGCGAAATACTCCGCGCAAGGCTCTCTAGCTGAGAGAGGCTCCGTCAGCCGTTCGCCCTTGCATATTCGGCGGCAAATTTTCCTCTCCGGGCAGCAGGGTATTTGCCGGCAAGGCTTCCTGCAATTTCAAGCGCTCGTAGATCGGCGTAAAGTCTGGCGCGGTTGCATCGAATAGCTGCGCATAATCGCGGATCACGAAATAGGTTTCCTGATACGAGTCGATCTTGTAAAGCGTGCGCATGATGCGTTCCGCATCGAGCGCGATGCGTCGCGGCTTTGGGCTCGTGAGACAATGTTCGATCTCACCACCTGACGAGAGAATCCCCGCACCATAGGCGCGCAGACCCTGCGGACTTTCGATCAGCCCGAATTCCACCGTATACCAGTACAGCCGCGCGAGATACTTCAAGGCGTCGAGCTTCAACGCTTTCAAACCGCCCGTGCCGAACTGCTGCAAATGATCGGCGAAGACCGGATTGAAGAGTAGCGGCACATGGCCGAAGAAGTCATGGAAGATATCCGGTTCGACGATGTAGTCGAATTCATGTTCGTCGCGTAGCCATACCGTCACCGGAAAGCGACGCGCGGCGAGGTGCTCAAAGAAGGTCAGATCCGGAATCAGTCCCGGCACTGCCACGAGTTCCCAGCCGGTTGCCTTGCGCAGCGATTCACTGGTGCGGTCAAGACGCGGAATCTCTGCCTCCGCATCCAGCTTTGACAGGCTGTCGATGAACAATTCGCAAGCGCGGCCGGGCAGCAGCTTTGCCTGTCGCTGGTATAGCCTGCGCCACAGCGCATGCTGTTGCGGCGTGTAGGTGTTCCATTCCTGCCGCACGACATACTGGGCGTCACACTGCCCGTAATCGCCGCGCAGCGTGCCCCCGTTGGATTTTTCTTCCAGCGTCTTGAAGAAATCCGCCTGATCGACTGTGGTGTTCATACGGCCTCCTTCAGGCGGAAACGCTATCGTCCTTCAACACGCCGCGTTTGATCTGGTCGAGTTCGATTGATTCGAACAGCGCGCGGAAATTGCCTTCGCCGAAGCCCTGATCGCCCTTGCGCTGAATGATCTCGAAGAAAATCGGACCGATCACGGTTTGCGTGAAAATTTGCAGCAGCAGTTCACGCGTCGACGCATTGCTGTTGCCGTCGATCAGAATGCACAGGCGACGCAAGTCTTCCAGCCGTTCGCCATGTCCCGGCAGGCGCTTGTCGACCAGATCATAGTAAGTGTCGATGGTGTCCTGGAATGCCACGTTGCGGGTCTTCATCGACGCCACGGTGGAATAGATATCGTCGGTGCCCAGCGCGATATGCTGGATGCCTTCGCCGTGATATAGGTCGAGGTATTCGGCAATCTGCGATTTGTCGTCCGACGATTCGTTGATGGGGATACGGATCTTGCCGCAAGGCGACGTCATCGCCTTTGACTTCAGTCCGGTCAGCTTGCCTTCAATGTCGAAGTAGCGAATCTCGCGGAAACCAAACAGGTTCTCGTAAAACTCTGCCCATTCCTTCATGCGCCCACGATGCACGTTATGCGTCAGGTGATCGATGTAAGTCAGGCCGTTCCCTTTCGGATTCGCTTCCGCACCCGGAATGGCGACGAAGTCGACGTCATAGATGCTGATGTCGCCGATGCCGCCCTGGCCTTCCTTGCCGCGCCACCGATCGACGAAGTAAATCAACGAATCACCGATGCCTTTGATAGCCGGAATATTCAGCTCCATCGGACCGGTCTTGTTGTCGAATCCCCAGGCGCCGAGCTCCAGCGCACGTTTATACGCAAAGGCAGCATCCTTCACGCGAAACGCGATTGCGCAGATCGACGGTCCGTGCTGGCGCGCGAAACGCTGCGCGAATGAATCCTTTTCGGCATTGATGATGAAATTGATTTCACCTTGGCGGTACAGCGTTACATCCTTGTGGCGGTGTCGCGCGATCGCCACAAACCCCATCTGCTCGAACAATGCGCCAAGTGCCTTCGGATCGGGGGCGGCATATTCGATGAATTCGAAGCCGTCAGTACCCATGGGATTGTCCCAAGGTTGGAAATCCATGCCTGTCTCCTCTTGAATTTTTGGTAAATGTCTGAACACAGTATAGTCAAGGGACTGAAGCAGAAGATTGCAAAAACAACCCACGATCCGCAAATTTTGGCAATAATATTGCTAATTATTTTTTGAAATTGGTGATCCATGTCAAAAATAGCGCTAGACAAAACCGATCGAAAGATCCTTTCCATCTTGCAATCGAATGGCCGGCTATCGAATCAAGAGGTTGCCGAGCGCGTGAACCTGTCGCCCTCGCCCTGCCTGCGGCGCATCAAAAACCTGGAAGAATCCGGCGTGATTCGCCAATACGTGGCGCTGCTTGATCCGGACAAGATCGGACTCGGACTGTTGGCCTATGTGAATGTGCGACTGGAGAAACACAGCGACGCAATGGGCGGCGGTTCGCGTTCGCCGCGTCTGGATTTTGCTGCATCAGTCGAAAACTGGCCGGAAGTGGTGGCCTGCTATGCGATGACGGGAGAAATGGATTTCCTGCTGCGCGTGCATGTGGAAGACATGGAGCACTTTTCGAAATTCATGATGGATACGTTGCTCAAGCATCCAGCTGTGCTGGACGTCAAATCGAGCTTCGCGCTGCAGCGCGTCAAGGATACGACGGCGCTGCCGCTGGTTTAGTCGTCGGCAGTCCGCGGATTCCTTGGGGAACGCACGCTTGCCACTTTATTTACTCTTGATACCCGGCAGCCGCTTCCACCATTTGATTGCTGCCTTGGTGTTTGCCTTCAGGCTGTAGTCCAGCGACGCGAACTGCTCCTCCACCGCTTCGGCCAGCATGCTGCCCGGATTGGCCGGCGTCAGTTTCAGGTAGGCATCCGCCTCGCCGTAGTCGCGGTGGATTTCCATGCCGGCCTTCTTTGCAATATGGATCATCGTCTGATTGGACGAAAGGCAATGCATGTATAGCGTATCCACGTCTTCATTGCGGCAGTGAATCGCTGCCCGCTCGAACATTTTCGAGCCGATTCCCATGCCGCGCGCCGATGACGAAACCGACACGCCGAATTCTGCTATACGCGCTTTCACCGTCGCGTCGCTGAGCGTCGGGATAGCCTCACGCGGCGCAAAGGCCAGATGACCAACGCCAAGCAATGCAAGGTTGTCGTCATACACGCCAAACACCGTGTCGCGAGAAAAATCGAGCATCTGCACGTAGCGCGTCACCAGCTCGTCCGGCAGCACGATGCCGAAACGCAGCAGGCGGTCACTGTCGTCCAGCGCCAGAAAATGCATCAGCATGCGGCGGCGGTCGCGTTCGGACACTTCCTTCACGCGCACTGTCGGGCGGTCCACCCCGGGCTGTTGGCTTGTATTTGCAATCATGGCTTCCGAGGGCGTCAGCCCTCCGAGTTCTGTCGTTTTCATAGCGCACTCCTCTGCGATTCCGCGTCATTGTGCAGCGCACAATCGCATTTTAAGCGATATGCTGGAGTCACTACGCCGCTGGCATCCAATATTCGACCCGGTTGATGTAACTCAATGCAAGGCTGGCAATTATTACGTTGCGCTGTTACGTAAAACCCACAATTGCTGACGCACTGGCAACGTTCAACAATGTTCTTTCCATCTTACTGAAGGGCAACACCATGAATGCGATCCGATGCAAATGGTTTACCGCATTATTGCTTATGTGCAGCGCATTTTCATCCCTCGCGGAAGATGGTGTAACCGACACCACAATCCTCATCGGACAGACGGTCGGCGTGACGGGCACCGTTGCCGGCCCCGTCAAGGAAATGAACGAAGGCGCCATGGCGTACTTCAATCAGATCAACAAGCGCGGTGGCGTACATGGACGCAAAATCGAACTCCGCACACTGGACGACAAGTTCGATCCGGCGCTCACCTTCGCCAATGCCGAAACACTGATCAAGAAGGAGCACGTGTTCGCACTGTTCCAGGGACGAGGCACGCCGCACACGCAGGGCATCCTACCCTTGCTTGAGGCAAACAATGTCCCGCTGGTCGCGCCGAGCACTGGCGCAACGGTGTTCCATCAACCGGCCAATCGCTTGCTATTCAATATTCGCGCGAAGTATCAGGACGAAGTCATAAAAGCGGTCGAGCATTTCGCCACCATCGGGGTGCGCGGCATCAGTATCCTGCATGTCGACGATGCTTTCGGCGCGGATGGGCTGGAAGGCTTCAAGAAGGCGATGGGAGCACGCAAGCTGACGCCGGTGGCGATTACTGCATTTGCGCGTGTAAAGCCTGATTACGCAGCGACAGCAGCGGAAGTCATCAAGCCGCGGCCGGACGCGCTGATCATCGTCAGCTCGGCCAAGAACACCGTGGAAGTCATCAAGGCAATCCGGGCGCAGGGCGGACAAATGCAAATCATGACCATGTCGAACAATTCATCGCAGGCATTCGTGAAAGACCTCGGCCCTTCCGGCACAGGCGTGATCGTGTCGCAAATTACACCGGCACCGCACTTGATCTCGACACCGCTCGGTCAGGAGTTCGGCACCGCCGCCAAGATCGCCGGCGCAACGGTGTCGTATGCGGCGATGGAGGGCTATGTCAACGCTAAAGTGTTTGTGGAGGGACTGCGGCGCGCGGGACCGAAGCTGACCCGCGAAGGATTCATCCGTGCGCTGGAATCGATGCAGCGCGTTGACCTCGGCGGCCTGATGGTGACCTATGGGCCGGACGACCACACCGGCAGTGAATTCGTGGAATTGACGATGATCGGCCGTGACGGAAAGTTCGTGCGTTAATGAGGCCGCTGGTGCGCGCTGCGCTCCCGGCAATTGAAGGAACAAGCTGCTCGATCGCTTTCGGCCTGCCTCTCCGAAGCAAACCTGAAAGCGCTCTACCCCAAATCCGGCAAGCTCTTTGCTGCGCCGTCCCAACGCGGCTTTGCTTCGGACAGAATGTCGCGCGCAAACTGGTCGGCCGGTATCGGCTGGCTAAGATAGTAACCCTGCAGGAGATCGCAAGACTGCTCGCGCAGGAAGCACAACTGCGCCTCTGTTTCGACGCCTTCCGCCACCACATCGAGCCGCAGGCTGTGGGCGAGCGCGATGATGCCGGTGACAATGGATGCATCATCGGCATCATGCGGCACATCGCGCACGAAAGAACGATCGATTTTGATGATATCGACCGGGAAGCGTTTCAGATACGACAGCGATGAATAACCGGTACCGAAATCGTCAATGGAAAGACGCACCCCGAGGCCGCGCAGTCGATGCAAGGCTTCCAGCGTATCCTGCGCATTTTCCATCAAGGTACTCTCGGTGATTTCCAGTTCCAGCAGGCTTGGCGGAAGGCCGGTATCGGCCAGCGCCTGCTCGACGGTGTCCGCAAAATCTTTTTTCAGCAGCTGTTTCACCGACAGATTGACGGCAATGCGCATGGTGGGCAGACCTGAATTGATCCAACTCTGCAATTGCGCGCAGGCCGTGCGCAGCACCCACTCGCCGATTGAATTGATTAATCCGGTTTCCTCGGCCAACGGTATGAAGTCCGCCGGTGAGACCATGCCGCGTGTCGGATGGCGCCAGCGTACCAGCGCTTCAGCGCCGATCAACTGACCGCTGTCGACACGCGCCTGCGGCTGATAGAACACTTCCAGTTCATTGCGTTCGATTGCGCGGCGCAGATCATTTTCCATGCGCACATGTTCGGAAATCGAATGCTCCATGGAAGCCTCGAAGAACTGGAACCCGCTGTTGGTTTTCTTCGCGCGGTACATTGCGGTATCGGCATGCTTGAGAAGCGTGCCGACGTCGGTCGCATCGTGCGGATACATCGAAATGCCAACGCTAGTGGTCACAAAGATATCGTGGCCATCGATCTGGAAGGGCGTCGCCAGTGCACGGCAGATGTTTTGCGCGGCCGCGACAGCCGCATTCGGTCCAACCACTTCGGCCAGCACCACGGTGAACTCATCCCCACCAAGACGTGCCACGCAATCGGCATTGCGCACGCTGCGGCGGATACGCTGCGCGACGGCCACAAGCAGCCGGTCGCCAACATCGTGGCCAAGCGTGTCATTGACGTTTTTGAAGCGGTCCAGATCGAGGAACAGCACCGCAACCGCTTCGCCCGCCACCCTTGCCTGCTCGATGCGCCGCCCCAGCTGATCCATGAACAACGCACGGTTCGGCAGGCCGGTCAGCAAATCGTTGTACGCGAGGTGGCGAATACGTTTTTCCGCCTGATTAGCTTCGATGATGCGGCGCACGCGCTGCGACAGCACGGCAAAGTGAATCGGCTTTGGAATATAGTCGCTGGCACCAGCGGCAAAAGCACGTTCGACAGAATTATTGTCTTCCAGCGCGGTAATCATCAGCACCGGAATCGCGCGGCCGTTGGGCAGTTCCTGCACACGCGCGCAGGCGGTGAACCCGTCCATCACCGGCATCACCGCGTCCATCAGGATCACGTCCGGCTGCATGCGTTTCAGCATTTGCAACGCTTGCGCGCCATCGGCCGCTTCTTCGACCCGGAAACCATCGCGTTGCAAGGTGTGGCGCAGGGAACTGCGCGTACTGCGATCGTCGTCGACCACCAGCACCTGCGCGATTTCTTCACCCTGCCGAATACTCAGGCGATCCTCGATGAAAACCTCGGTGCTGAGCACCGCCGCGACCGCATCGAACGCCTGTCGCAAACGCGCGATCAGCGGCAGGATGTCAGTGACGCGATGTTCGATCGCAAGTTCTTCTGCTTCCTTCGCCAGTTGCGCCAGTGTCGTCGCGCCGAGATTGCCGCTGCTACCCTTGATGGAATGCGCCATCGCTCGCGCTGTATCGGCATCGACATCATGCACCGCCTGCTCAAGCTGATTCAGGTATCCCGGCGTGTCTTCCAGGAAAGGGGCCACCGATTGCTGCAAGGCCGGCCCGAGGATTTCGCGCAGCTTGTCGAAGACCTCATTGTCGAGCGGACTGCCATCGAGCTCATGCAAGCTGACGACCGGCAGAACAGCGCGACCTGCGGGTTCAACCTTGGCAAGCCAGCGTTCCAGTTTTTGGCGAAGCTCAACGAGCGTGATGGGTTTCGCGAGATAGTCGTCCATGCCGGCAGCCAGGCACTTTTCCGCGTCACCCTGCTGTGTGTTGGCAGTCATTGCGACAATCGGGGTACGCCGTCCGAGTGGCTCTTCGAAGTTGCGGATATGCGCAGTCGCTTCGTAGCCGTCCATCTCGGGCATGCTGCAGTCCATCAGGATCAGGTCGAAACGTCCACGGCGCGCTGCTTCCACTGCCTCGCGCCCGTTGGCGGCGAATTCGCACTCGCAGCCGTTCATCGTCAGCATGCCGCCCGCCACCATCTGGTTGGTACGGTTATCTTCAGCAACCAGGACACGATATTCCTTCGTGACGTTCTGGATGCTTGCCGGCTGGGTTTGGGCAAACGCCGAGACGGCTATCGCACACTCGCCGGGAAGCAGGCGCCGCACAGCTTCCATCAGGCGGTCCAGGCGCAAGGGCTTGCCAAGGTACAGGTCAGCGCCGAGCGAACTACTGCCCATCGGCGATGCATAGCGATCCAGTACGAGGACGCGCGGAAGGGCTGCACCTATATCGATGCGAATTCTGCGCACCAGATCGGAGCCACGATCGTCCATCGTGTTGACATCCATGATCACCAGATCGTACGGAACGCGAGCCTGTTCGCCCCGTGCCAGTTCAGCCAGTGCCTCGGCACCGTTGGTCGCCATGTTGCAACGTGCGCCGCCGCGTGTCAGATTCTGTTCGATAAACGCGCGTACGATGCGGCTCTCGTCCACCACCAGTACGCGCGCGCCAAGCAACGCACGACTATCGACGGCGGCGGCTGTCTGCTCGGACGGCTTGCAACGTACCGTGAACCAGAAGTTGCTGCCGTGTCCACGTTCACTTGAAACACCGATTTCACCCTTCATAAGCACGATCAGCTGCTTGCAGATCGCCAGGCCGAGTCCGGTGCCGCCATACTTGCGGGTAGTCGAGCGATCGGCCTGCGCAAACGATTCGAAGATGTGGTGCACCGCATCGTCGGCCATGCCGATGCCGGTGTCGGTGACGTCGAAGCGCAGCCCGAATTCGGTGTTGCTGTCGGCATTGCAGGCAATGCGTACCGCCACTTCCCCGTGCTCGGTAAACTTCACTGCGTTGCCGATCAAATTGAGCAGCACCTGGCGCAAACGCAAGGAATCACCGCGAATCCGCTCCGGCACATCGGAAGCAATCAGGTAGCCGATTTCTAGGCCTTTCTGCTGCGCCTGCTTTGCCAGCAGCTCGATCACTTCTTCGACCAGCTTGCGCAAATCGAACTCAATCTCTTCCAGATCCAGCTTGCCAGCTTCCATCTTGGAAAAGTCGAGGATGTCATTAATCAGTTCAATCAGCGCGCGCGAAGAATTCCATGCCACGTCGACGCATTCCTGTTGCCGCTTGGTCAGGCGCATTTCCTTGAGCATGTCGAGCATGCCGACTACACCGTTCAGCGGCGTGCGCACCTCGTGGCTGACTGTCGCAGCGAACTGCGTCTTCATCAATGCGGTGCGCACCGCATCATCGCGCGATTGCTTGAGTTCGGCCTCGCGCTCCTCCAGGACATCCATCATCTTGTTGAAAGCATGGGCCATCTCCACGATGTCGCGTGGACCGCTAGGAATAGCGCGCATGCCGTATTCGCCGGATTCGGCGCGCCCCATCAATTTAGACAGCGCATTCAACGGGCGGATCATGTGTCGCGCGAGCAGGCGCATGATACCGAGCAGCACGGCGGCAAACGAGAGCGTAATGGCGAGATTGCCGATCAGAAGCGACGCAATCAAGCGATTGAGAGTTCCCTTTCCGATGACGACATAAACGTAACCTAGCAGTTGCGGCTGGCGATCCTGCAGGTCAAACGGCGACGGGTCGGCCTGGCCGCCATATACCGGCGCCTTGAAGTGCCACTCATCGTTATTTTCAGCCAGTAATGTTGCGCGGGATACTGCACGATCAGTAGCGTTCTTTTGCTTTGAAGGTGCGTCGCGTCCGGCCTTGACCTGCAACAGCAGGACCTGATTGGTCGTGTCTGTGATTTCCACCTGCAGCACATCCGGAAAAGCGAGTGTAGTGTTGACGCCCTCCCGCACGTTTTCAGGCGAGTGATACAGGAGTGCGAGAACGCTCTGCAGCGCGAGGTTTTCAGTGACGCGCTGGCCTTGTTCGACCAGATAGCCTTCCATGCGGCGACTTGCTTCCCATGAGTTCATCAGCGACGAAAACAGGGCAAGACCAAGAATGGCGGCGCTGACCGTAACAGTGAGCTGGCGGCGGAAACCGGTGCGGCTAAGATAATTGCGAAGCATCATGTAAAAATCAGAACGTGAAATATGGCACGTTCATTTGCCGCCATGCTTGTGGAGGGCGCCGGCGCCCGGATAGACAGCAGACGTTATTGATCGATCTGTGCATCAAGGCTCCGGGAAGATGGAATCAAAACTGCGTTGTTGTTGGTAGCCGATCGTTATGCCGATGTGACTGGCGGTGCGCAGGTTGACGGCAGTCTGCACTTCGCGCAGCGGCACCACGCCACGCTTTCGCGCATCGCCCGCCAATACGGCCAAGGCAGAATTTGCCAAGGTACGACCGAGTTCGACATTGTTCGGATAGAGCGCAAACAATGCCCCTTTTTTTACATGGAGGAAGCTGCTCGAGAAAACCGGCACGTTGCGATTCCAGGACTCCTTCAGCACCAGTGGCAGGATGGTGGATTCTTCGACGGTGGTTCCATCTTGCGGCAGCCACACTGCGTCACGCTTGCTGTCGCTGACCGCGAAGGCGGTCTCGTACATGCGCGCCGCGGCGCCGAGATCGCGCGCTTCGTAGGCAACCAGCTCCAGGCCCTGCGCCTTGGCGACCTCACGGGCAAGTTTAATCAGCCATTCATTATTCTGGGGGTTATATACGACGAGCACGCGCTTAACACCAGGGAGCAGGTTCTTCAGGCGCGAAAACAGCAAGGCAGGATCCGGTGTCAGGCTCACGCCCATCAGACTGCGGTTTTCCGTCTCGGGAATTGCCAGCACGCCGCCCACGACGACCGGAATATCACGGTCGATTCCGGCCACCGCCTTCAATCCCTGACGCCCGAGCGCGATCACCACCTTGGTCCCATTGCGCTTGAGCTGCGTATTCAGGTCGGCCGGGTCCATGCTGGCGGCGATCGGGTAGCTATGGACCGCCTGCCGCGCAATATCCTCGATGCCTTCAATGATCTTTGCGAATACGCTGCGATAAGGTTCCCCGATATCCGGATAGACAACGGCAAGCGAACCAGACACCAGGCCTTCGGGTCGTTTGGTCTGATCGCTCAATTCGGCGAGACTGATCGTCGGAAATTGGCTGTTCAGGAGGCGGACTTGACTGCGGTATTCAAACGGATTGACGAATATTTCCTGCTGTAATTCGGCCTCTGCATAGGCCACGCTGGCAAACAAGCTTGGTGCTTCGGCTTCCGCGTTCGTCAGGCCGAACGCGAGCCATAGGCCAAGCACGCCGCGCAAAACGCGACTGTTTACCCCGCTCACGCATATCCTGAAACGCCCGTCTTGCGCCATAAGCTTTCTTAAAAACAAACAGTTACAGCAATTTACCAAAGAATACCCCGGTATAACTGCCGTATGGAAACAAACCATAATTAAATAAGCAAATCGACAACGCGATGGCGCTATCGCCCCCCTGACTGCTGCAGGTATCCAGTGAGCGCCTGAAGAATCTTCCCGACGCTGTCTTCGATCGCGAGACAGCCTGTATCAATTGCCAGCGCGGGATTTTCCGGTGCCTCGTACGGCGCGGTAATGCCGGTGAACTCGGGAATGCGTCCCGCTCTCACCTTCTTGTACAGCCCCTTGGGATCACGACGTTCGCAAACCTCGATATCGGTACATAAATGTGTCTCGATAAAGCGCTCATGTCCGATAATTTCTCGTGCGACGGCACGGTCCTCGCGATAAGGCGAGATGAAGGACGTAATGACAATGAGCCCGGCGTCGTTGAACAACTTGGCGACCTCCGCGACGCGCCGGATATTTTCGCGGCGATCTCCGGGGGAAAAACCAAGATCCCGGCTGAGCCCATGGCGCACGTTGTCTCCGTCCATGACGAACGCGAGACGCCCAAGTACCATTAGCTGACGCTCGAGTTCGAACGCTATAGTAGATTTGCCCGCGCCCGATAGGCCGGTCAGCCAAATGGTTGCGGGAAACTGATGCAGCATGCGGGACCGGTCCGCCGCGCTTACCTTGCTGCTATGCCAGGTAACGTCGTGGCTTACATGCGTAGACAGGTCCACTTCTAAATTCGTCGCGTGTTCGCGAACCATTGATGCTCCTTGGGGCATTATGTTGCCGGATCCAACCAACGGATTTACCTCTTGTTTCGGCATGTCCATGGGCGTGTAGCGCGCAGTGTGCCTGACATGCAAGTTGCAGTTATTTCCCCTCGTAGGGAACCGCGTATCGTTCACGGTAAAACATCATGCGTTGATCGACCTCTTTGGCATCGGCGCCAAATTCGTCATAGGAATATTTATGACCGCCATGGCGATTTTCGCTCTCGCTGTTCGACATCCATGCGTCAATCGCCTGCACTGCTTCTGCCGTTAATTCCAGGCCAGCAAAGTCATAAATGCGACGCATCGCCGCGCGCCAATCGCGATTCACTTCTTCATAATAGACATCCAGCTGCTGCTCAGCCGGGATGGTTTCGCGGACCTTCATGCTGCGTCGGGCCATCTGCTCGCATAGGTGCAGCCATGTATCACGTATCAACGCGCGGCAAGGACGGTCGATACTCTGCACGAGAAAGTGCCACATCAAGGACATTGTCGAGGCGACGGTCTTGAGTGGATCACGATGCATGAAGACGAGCTTTGCATCCGGAAAAACCTTCATGAGCACATCGAGATCCAGCATGTATTGCGGCGTCTTCATTACCCATCGCTTGTCCTCTGCATCACCGCGCGACCAGGAAAGAAGCTTCATCAGGTCTGCCATATAGCGATACGCGGCAGTCCGGTCCTCAGCAAGAAAACTGTCGTAATGGTCACGCAGACACAGCGACCAAATTGCGGCGAAAGAATGGTGCAGCAGGAGGATTTCTTCCTCAGCCCAATCAACGTCCATGGGGTGTGCGACGGCCGCCCCTGGATTGAGTTGTTCTGCCTGATCCAGAAAATTTTTGACTTCCTCACGCCGCACCGCCTTGCCGAAATCCGGTTCGCCCGGCCGCGGTGCGGGATTGAATCCTTCCCAGGCTTTCAGGTGCTGCAGTCGCACGTCGGCGGCCAGCATGCGTTGCATGCGGGTCGTACCGGAGCGCCCGGGCCCGACGACGATGATCGGGGCGATTATTTTACGCTGCAGGATTTCCGGATGCGCCTCAAAGCAGGCATTGGCCCAGAGCCGGTTCTTGAGACAGCGCACGATGCGTGCCCTGGCCCCGGCGCGACCGAACGGATTGAGTCGGCTTTCGTTCTCAAGCGAAGCGAGCAATTTTCGCAGGGCAGGCAAAAAACTTTCATCGCCAAAACGCTCCAGCCCTGTTTCGTATCGTGCAGCGGCGAGCAGTGCCGTTTCCGATAAATCGATTTTCCCTACGCCGAAAAAATTCTTGAGACGCGTACGCCGGTTGAAGTGTTTGACGGGCAAAGGGTGATAGCTCGTGCTGGGCTTTGTATCCATCGTAATTGAGCAGAAGAATGGTCGCAAATAGGGTTTATGCGGCCGTCAGGAATGCCGCATTGAGTGGTACGTTCTCAGGCTAGCGGAGCGGCAGGTTCACGCCACCATCAACCACGAGTTCGGCGCCGACAATATAGGACGAGTCGTCCGATGCGAGAAACAAGGCAGTCCTTGCAACTTCATCCGGCCGTCCGAAACGTTTTAGCGGGGATTTGCGCACGAATTCATCGCGCGCTGCCTGCACGGTTTCCGGCGGCACACCCCATCGACTGCCGAACCCAGGAACATCGATCGGGCCCGGACTGATCGCGTTGACGCGAATACCGCGATCAATCAGTTCCAGGCTAAGCGTCTGCACGAGCGATCGCTGCGCGGCCTTGCACGCGGCATAGACGCTGAAATTCGGAGAGCCTTTTTGATTGGAGATAGAGGTTGTGACGATGACCGACGCGCCGTTCGTGAGCAAGGGCAGTGCTTTTTGAATGGTAAAAAATGTGCCTTTGAAATTGATCGCCGATACTTCATCAAAACGCTCCTCCGTGACGTGCTCGAACGGAGCCGGTTGGGACGCGCCGGCGTTGACGAATAGGACGTCGAGACACCTGAAACGGGTTTGAACCTCACGCATCGCGGCGTCGATGTCGCTTAGCCGGCTGGTATCGCTGCGCAGTACCAGCGTATCGCTCCCCAGCGCATCCTGCGCGTGCGCCAGTGACTGCGGATCAAGTCCGGTAATGGCAAGGCGCGCACCATGCTCGAGAAACAGCTTTGCAGTAGCGAGTCCGATACCGCCGTTACCTCCCGTAATGAGTGCTGTTTTTCCTTTTAGTCTGTGCATACTCGTTCGTGTTTTCGTCGGACGGCAAGGAAAAACAAAATGCCACGCGCCTGAAGTAGCTTGGGACGTGTGGCTATTCCATCACCGGAATCTACAATTAAAAACGGTAGGCTGCCTGCACGTATACCGCACGTGGCGCCATCGGAAGGTCGTTGGGAATTGCGGTGCCAGGCGCCAGGCTTGGTTCCAGCACAGTGGCATTGAACAGATTGCGCACGGTTGCGCTGATGTCCCACTGGTCTTTGCCACGCGTGGTCTTCAGCGTAATGTCCACCGCCTTGTAATCGGGGACGGGAGGACGACGATCTCCAGCAGCGCGCATGCGGTCAGCGACCCAATTGACTTGAGGACTTAGCATCCAGCCGCTCGCAAAACGCCAGTCAGCACGCGCATACAACTGATTGTGCGGGTCGTAACCGGCATCGGTATTGGTCGCTTTATCGGTGGAACGCTGGTGACTGTAATTCGCAGTGATCCGCACATCGCGGCTCGCATCCCAGATCAGCTCCAGCTCCATTCCGTCGCCGTTCTGGTTACCGGTATTGTTGAATGTGGCGCCAGTGCCGGGCGTGACGTTCGGCACAGTGCGGATGATCTGATTCATCTGGTAGCGGAAGAAATTCAGATTCATCTGCACATCCCGGCGCGCCTGCCAGGAAAATGCTGCTTCCAGCGTGCTGATCGTTTCCGGAACCAGATCCGGGTTACCGCGATTGACCGGATTGTTGATGCTGTACAGCTCGTTGAATGCCGGTGCGCGGAATGCTCGCCCAGCCAAAATCTTGGCTGTCAAATCCAGCGTGGCATCCCATACGAGGGCCAGACGTGGATTTGTCGTGGAACCGACGTCGGAGTAGCTGTCTTGCCTTACACCGGCAGTCAGTGTCCAGTCACGGGCGAAGTTCCATTCGTCCTGGGCATAGACATAACTGATCTTGCGGCGTTGCGGACGCAGGAAAGGCGCGGCGTTGGTAAAGTCGACTACCGAGGCAAGAGGAACTGGGGTACCTGCGGCGTTGAAGGTGAAATTTCTCGATTCGCTGGTCCGGTACATGTTCAGGTCGTCATGGCCGACGCCGATACGCAGACGATGTGAGTCGAAGCCGGAATACACCGTATAGGCTGACAATCTGAATTGCCGCTCCCACGTTTGAGGCGAACCAATCATGCCTGCGGGGAAAAGCCCGGTGGCAAAGCGTGTCCCCGGCGGCGACAACACCAATGGCGTTGTGACCAGATTGGTTGCATGCATATACGCAGCAGTAAAACCTGCGCTCCAATTGTGGGCAAACTGCGGATCTACCCAGGAGAAATCGCTGGTGACGCGCTCTCCTTTGAGCCGACCGACGGGATCGAGCGCTGAAGAAGTGCCGGCTGCATTTCCGACATCATCGCGAAGTTTGTACCCGGCACGAAAACGGAATTTTTCGTAGCCGAGATCCAGACTCGCATCGACGGCGTCGCGTCCGGTATTGACGCCGCCCGGTGCCAGTGAGGCACGCGTGCCGAACGATCTGTCGCGGGCGCTTTGCGCATCAGCGGAAATGACTTCGCGGAACCCATTGGTACTTCCCACCCGCAGGTAAGCAGCGACATCGATGCTTCCCATTTTTCCGCCATGCAGCAGCCACGCATCTTTGGTATTGAACGATCCGGCGCGCAAGCCGACCTCGGTAGCCGGAATATCGGCGGCTGATTTGGTAATGATGTTAATGACGCCGGCATAGGCATCCGCACCGTACAGCGCCGAACCGGGTCCGCGGATAATTTCGATCCGTGCGACATTTTCGAGCGGCAAACCACCCCATACGCTGCCCCGATTCCCTTGCTGCGATGTCGTAACCGGAATACCGTTTTGCAGCATCAAGACCTGAGGATTGAGCTGACTGTAGATTCCTCGAATGATGTAGATGGGGCTGTAATTGTTGGTTGACCGGCTGACGTGGATTCCCGGTACGGTCTCGAGTACCTCGTCGAGATCGGTTGCCCCCATTGCTGCAATATCCTGGGATGTAATAACGGACGCAACCGCTGGCGCGCGCCGAACAGCGACTTGGCTGCCGGTGGCAATGGATACGGTGGACTTATCGCCATAGATCAACGCGAGGTCTTCTTCGTCATTATCCTGAGCGGTGGCGGCAGTACTGCAGAGCAACAGAATGGAAGCCAAAGTCAGCGGAGTTCGATTGAGAAACCGCATGATTCACCTCTCTTTGGTCATATTTATTATCTGCAACAGTCTATTGCAACAGAATGCAACAGTCCATTACGATCATGCAATGTTCCAAAAAACAATAAGGGATCATCACGATGGCTCACGATGCCACGCGCGCTTTGCCAGGCCTTCATACATGACTGCTTCGCAGGACACGGGAAATAATGTACCTTCTGGTTTCTCTGCTGCTTCTACCAAGCAGGGAGGCATGCCGGCGAAAAACAAGGGCACACGAAACATTTGGAACTCTCGCGGTGACAGCCCCAGATCCGCCCCCAAGGATGCGGTCATCGCTGCATAGTTCATGCGCAGGGCCGGCTTACCCAATTCGGCAAGAATCTTTTCGACTTCAAAAGCCATCTTGAAATGCGGGCCACCATCCAGCCCCTGTTCTTTGGCCACCCGTGCAAGCCAGGGGAGGCGTTCATCGTGCGAATCAATCGGGCGACCGTAACCGTAGAGATAGCGTGAAGCCAATTCTTGGCGCACAAAGTCGGAAAGCGGTTGTCCCGTTGCGATTGCCTTGCGCGCACGATAAAAGAAATCAATCGCCCGCAATCCGGGGCCGCCACCGTAAATACGCGCTTCGGATACGGCCATTGCCGCAGTGAGCCCCAATACCGGCGAACTGCGCGCATTGCCGGCGAGCGCCGCCACACGATTGTTCCACAGGCGCGTATCCGGATAGCTGGTAATTACCCAGATCGCATGCAATAGCTTGATTTGTTGGGACGTGAACTTCCGGCCGGTGATACCGAATACATATAGCCCGACCCAATCAGAATCATGCAGTTGCTGATGCAGATCATGACCGCGAAATACCGCCCTGCTTCCCGGCCAGCAAGCGCCGACGCGCGTGCGCAAGATACCGGCGTGCGCGGCCAGCAATTCGGGACCCTTCATGGCGTTTCCGATCTTGAAGGATCGTCTTCCAACTCCACCGGATAGAACGGAAACTTCTTGAAGCCGGTGCGCTCCTGTTCAAGCGCATGAACTGCCGCGCCGGGAAGACGAAGCAGAAGGTAAAGCATTTCTCCTTCTGCAGGACTGAAGCCGAGATCGGACAGCGCAGCGGCGGCGACACCGCTAACTTCGAGCGGCAGGCCGACAATATTTTCCAACTCCTGCCGGTGTTTGGCGAGCCAGCCAAGCTTGCGCGTAGCACCGATCCCGGCCAGCGTGTGAAGAAGTTGGCGTACAGAGGTGGGCGTCGATACACCATGCGGATCGAAGCCGGGCGGATGATCCTGTTGCGGCCAGACATCGATCACTTCCTGCTGTGGTCCACGCAAATACGCAGCCCACGCCTCGATCGAGGTCTCGCAATTTTCCCATGCTGTCATCGCATCAAAGACATCACGTGCGCCGCGATACCGACCGGCACCGACAGCAAGTGCCGCCATCAGCGATGCTGCGGCAGAGGAGCCTGCCACGCCGCCGCACATTGCGGCATGGACCGAAGGATCGCGCGGACCCGGATTTGCAAGCGCAACAGCAAGCGCCTCGAGCATATTCACGGCCGCGGCACCGGGCAATTCATCCCGAAACAGAAGGAAGAGCATTTCGACCCAACGCGCCTTGCCTACCATCGCGCCGAATACATCATAGCCGCGGCAATAGGCTGCACGCGTGGCGAATGGATTATCGGATTCGCCTTCCTCGAGCCAGATTCGGGTGTGAATAAGGTGTGCCGGATCAACGTCGCTCACTGCCTGCATCCTTCAATTACCAAAAATAAACTGCACTGAAGGCGATGAGGACAACCATGGTTCGCTTTGCTTTTCAAATCGCCGTCCCCAATACCCGCATGCGCAAATTCATCGGCGGCACTTCGTCTGGCTCGATATGCACATCGAGCAGCGTCGGTCCCTTGCGGTTGCACATTGCCTCAATGTCCAACGCGTTGAATTCATCGGGGCTGCGGACGGTAAAAGCATCGGCGCCGAGCGCTTTGGCCAAAGCGGCAAAGTCAGTACGCGGCAATTCCCATGCGATCTGTTCCGCCCCCGCAAGACGCTGCCCATGTTTGACCATGCCTAGCGCAGCGTCGTTGAGTACCACATAAATGACGGTCAGGCGCTCGGCCACTGCGACGGAAATTTCCTGGCCGTTCATCAGCATGCTGCCATCACCGGTGATGCAGACCACCGGAACGTCCTGGCAACCCATCGCGGTGCCGACTGCGCCACCGATGGCCCAGCCCATTGGTGCGAAATCCATTGTGAGGCGCAGCCAGCCGCCATCGGTCTTGCGCCGGCCGGCGGTCATCTTGCGCTCGCCGCCGACACGGCGCTCGCTCAGGCGGCGGTCCTGCGGACGCAGATAGTGAATCGCCCAGGCGACGCTGTTGCCAGAGTCGGCCAGAAAGCGCGTGCTCGGTGGGAACAGCCGACCAAGATCGCGCATCAGTCGCTGCGGGAGGATCGGCGTCGCGTCACTGTTCTGTTTTTCTTCAGCGCCCAGTTCGGCTTCCAGGTCAGCCGCAACCTTGGACAGCACGCGCGCGCTTCGGGGACGTGCCTGGTTGTGCTCAACGCCTTGCGCAGTGCGTACGCGTTCCGTGAGTCTCTCGAACACGGTGAGAATGCGTCCGCGCACATGCAGCTTGGCCATCGGGCTGCGTGCAAGGTGGTCGTCGGATTCGTCAATATGGACCAGGCGCCGATTGAGCAGCGAGTCGCTCCAACCGCTGCTGGTCCATTCGCCCATACTCGTGCCGACCGCGATAATCAAATCCACGGAAGGATCGCGCAACGCTGCATCAGCCGCGGCATGACCGGCAAAACCGAACACGCCGCGGAATAGTGGATGACGCGGACTGACCAGTCCCTTGCCGTCCGGCGTGGTAACGAGACTGGCGCCCTTGAGGGTCGCGAATTGCAGAATTGCGCCGATCGCTTCGCCGCACCAACCGCCGACCAGCAGCACGATATTTTTTGCGTCCTGAACGATATCGACCATGACATTCACCGCATGCTCGTCAAGCAGCGACGACGGTTGCAGTAACGTGCGCAAATCGTAGGACGGCGCGGACAAGGGGCTGGGGCTTTTCAGGATATCGAGCGGCACGGTCAAATGAACCGGGCCGCGCGGAGTCCGGGTCGCACGCATGAGCGCGGCGATCAGCTTGGATTCCATCTGCTCGGGATGCGACACGAGCGAATTGTAGCGGGTACAGTGACGGAACATGCCAAGCGTGTTGACCCCAGTGCAGGCCGACTCCTGCAGCGCGCGCTTGCCAAATGCAGGCAAGGCAGGCTGCCCCGTCAGAACGAGCATGGGGATGCCGTTCTCGTATGCTGTGGCTACGCCGGTAATCAGATTGGTCGCGCCAGGTCCGGAGGTAGCGCAGCAGACGCCGAGCTTGCCGGTTTCGCGGGTATAGCCATCGGCCATGAATGCGGCGCCAGCCTCATGACGCGCAACAACCGGACGCGGTCCGCCACGTCGCTGGCTGCGGGCCAGCGCATTGTAGATCGGTTCAATTGCACCACCCGGAACGCCGAACACATAGTCGATGCCCAGTTGCTCAAGGTACGCTACCAGCAGATCCGCTACTTCCAGTTTCGGTCCCGGCGTCGGGTCGGGATGCTCTTCTTCACTGACAGGTGCAGGCAAAATGTTGGTGCGCATGTAGGACTTCCCCAGCGGTATTGAACGGCTCTTGAAACGTTCGAAATCGGCAGAAATACCAGCCTTTCGAGCCTCGACCCCCCCTCTTACCAAGCCGGAATAGTACCGTAATTAGGTCTGCCTTCTGTATGAGTTTTAAGAATAATGATCAAAACTGCAAAGGCCTCCGACACCGGGCGCAGCAATCAATCTCCCTGCCTTGCATCGTTGACCACAACAGACACCGCTGCAACGCGCGCAGCGTGCACAGCCTCTGGAATGCGTTTCGGATCTGCTTGATATTGTTGCGCTACCGCACCGGCATTTACGGCGAGCGCGGCCTGCATCGCCAGCTGCAAATAGGACGCTTGCGGGAAAGGCCTCTCCTCAAAACCCGCACGGCCGCGGTGGTCGCATTCCGACGCGTGCAGCATGTCGATGAAGCGCTGCGGCTTGCGAAAGGCATCGCAGCGTTCCAGCAGCTTGACGATGGTGTCCGGACGCAGCTCGAACGCGCGTCCAATATTGCCGTGCTCACGCGCTGTCATTACCGCAAGGTCGCGGCAATCATTCGGAATCTTCAGGCGCTTGCACACTTGGTCGACCAGGCGCACACTGCGCGCTTCATGGCCGTGGTGCTTGGGCCATTCCTGCGGCGGCGTCGCACCCTTGCCCAAATCGTGCGTGAGCGCGGCAAAGCGGATCGGCAGATCGAAGCGCTGGCTGGCAGCGAAATCGATCACCATCATCACATGCACGCCGGTATCAATTTCAGGATGATGTTTTTCAGGTTGCGGAACGCCCCACAAGACATCGAGCTCCGGCAGGATGCGCGACAGCGCGCCGCAGGCACGCAGCACGTCAAACATGCGCGATGGTTTCTGTTCCATCAGTCCGCGCGACAGCTCCTGCCACACGCGCTCCGGTACCAACGCATCGACTTCGCCTGCCTCGACCATCTTGCGCATCAGCGCATTGGTTTCCGGCGCGACGCTGAAGTCTGTAAAGCGCGCCGCAAAGCGGGCAACGCGCAGGATGCGCACCGGATCTTCGGCAAAGGCATCCGAAACATGGCGGAAGACGCGCTCCTGTAAATCTTTGCGACCGCCAAAAGGATCTACGATAACGCCGTCCTCGCCCTGCGCCATTGCATTAATGGTGAGATCACGCCGAACCAAATCCTGTTCCAGCGTGACGTCGGAGGACGCATGAAACACGAAGCCCTTGTAACCGGGCGCGGTCTTGCGCTCGGTCCGCGCGAGCGCATATTCCTCATGCGTTTGCGGATGCAGGAAGACGGGAAAGTCCTTGCCGACCGGGGTAAAGCCGCGAGCAATCATTTCGTCGGGGGTTGCGCCGACCACCACGTGATCGTTGTCCTGCACCGGCAGGGCCAGCAAGGCATCGCGGACAGCGCCGCCGACGACATAGGTCTTCATGAGGAATGCAATCAGTCCGGATAGGTGTCGTACTTTTCCAGCCGGTCTGCTTCCTTCAGCGCCTCATTGATCCATTGTGCTACCGCCGGATGCGCAGTCACACGGTCGACATAGGCCTGCACCGAAGGCGCGAGCCAGACGCCATAGGTTTTAAAGCGCATCACGACCGGTGCGAAATAGGCATCCGCAATCGAGAAGTCGCCGAACAGGAATTGATGCGGCCCGAAGCGTGTCAGGCAGTCGTCCCAGATTTCGCACACCCGTGCAATGTCCGTCTGCGCTTCGGGCGTGCGACCTTTGCCGTGAAAGCTGGCGCGGATATTCATCCACATTGCGGAGCGCAGTCCGGTGAAGCCGGAATGCATCTCAGCGCAAATGGAGCGCGCAATGGCGCGCGCCGCTGCATCCCGCGGCCACAAACCCTTGTCCGGGAACTGTTCTGCCAGATACTCGCAGATCGCAAGTGAATCCCATACCGTGGTTTCGCCTGCGATCAGCACCGGCACGCGTCCGGCGGCGGTATGCTGCGCAATCTGTGATGACGTATCCGGGCGGCCGAGCGAAATGCGCACTTCCTCGAAGGGAATACCGAAAGCAGTCATCGCCACCCACGGCCGCATCGACCAAGATGAATAATTCTTGTTGCCAATGACCAGCTTAAGGCCCGCTTTTTCAGCGTCGTTCAGGGTCTGGGAAAGGGTGGGGTCGAGTTCTGTGCTTTGCATACATCCTGTCCGGTAATCATGGGTTTGCGTTGCCAGCGGTGCAGCTCATCAAGACGCTTTGCGCGGCAACATTCGAGGATATAGCTTTTGCGCGACTTTGCCAAACCGGCAAGGACCGAATTGTTGCTGTGAAACAGTCAGGATTTCACATGAACGGTATCGATGCTGGAAGGCTCAGGCCTCCCCTGCAGGTAATACGGCGCCACCGCTTCCAGCGCCGTCCAGGTGATACCGAGTTCATCGGCCAGTGCGCTATGCCTGACATTATCGACCTTCATTGAATCGAGATTGTCACGGCTCATCAGCGGCCCGCCGGGCATATGTTCGAGGAAAAATGCCTGCACCCGCGCCATGGAATCCGGCAAGGCAATCACCGGCCGGCGATGCCCCGCATATTCCCCGGCAAGCTGCACCAGTTCGCGCAAGGTATAGACTTTCGGCCCCGCCAGTTCAAGCACCTGGCCGATGGTGCGCTTGTCGTGCAGCGCCACGACGAAGGCCTGCGCCACATCCTCGACATACACCGGCTGGAACTTTGCGTCGGCGCCTGCCAGCATCAGCATCGGCAAACTTTTCTGCAGCGACGCAAACAGGTTCAGGAAACGGTCATTGTCACCGAATACCACCGACGGCCTGAACACGGTTGTCGCTACCGCCGGATTGGACAAGGCCGCCGCTTCACCGTCAGCCTTCGAGCGTTGGTACATGGATGGCCCGTTGCGGTCCGCACCCAGCGCACTCATGTGCAGGAAACGCCGCACGCCGTTTTTCGCGCAAGCAGCGACGATCTTTCTCGGGAGCTCGACATGCGCACGCGCGAATTCCGGACCGTATGCCGAACCAGCCGCGCCGTGACTGCCATGCAGGATGCCGACCAGGTTGATGACCGCATCCTGACCATTCATCAGGCGGTTGAGCACCGCCTCGTCATGGACATTGGCTTCCACCACCAATTCCACGTCAGTCAGGGGCAGCAGATGCGCGGCGCGCGTTTCATGTCGCGTCGGCACGGTAATCCGGCAGCCGGTTTCGGCGAGCTTGGCGATGACATGGCTACCGATGAAACCGGTGCCGCCGATGACCAGAACATTGCAGTATTCCATGGCCCGCTCCTTTTGCCCGATCAGGGCAGTTCGCTTGCGACAAACCCCTTTGGTGCCACCGTTCCCAGACGCGCCTTGAGCGACTGCGGCTTGTTTTCAAACAGCGCCGCATAGTAAGTCGCATTCGACAAGACTTTTTTCACGTAATCGCGCGTTTCGGTGAACGGAATCGATTCCGCAAAGATCGCACCTTCGACCGGGCGCGTAAGCGTCGAGCGCCACGCACGTGGCCGCCCCGGGCCGGCGTTGTAGGCCGCCGTCGCCATGGCCTGCGAACCTTCCAGATCGTGCAGCACCATGTTCAGGTAATTGGTGCCGAGCATGATGTTGGTGTTGATGTCGTTCACCTGGTTGCGCGAGAAGTTGCCCATGCCGATCTTGCGTGCGACAAATTGCGCCGTGGCAGGCATCAGTTGCATCAGGCCCGAGGCGCCCACATGCGAGCGTGCGTTCAGGATGAAACGCGACTCTTGCCGGATCAAGCCATACACCCACGCCATGTCGAGGCCAAGCTTTTCCGTCGTGGACAACATCACATCGCGAAACGGCGTCGGAAAGCGTTGCGTGAAATCGAATTCCGCGCGGGTACGATCAGAGGTATTCACCATGCGGTCCAGCACGTTCTTCTGGCGTGCAAATTCCGCAGCAGCGAGATGCTGACGCTCATTCATCTTGCGCAGCTCCCAGTTCCATTCGCGGTAGCCTTCGAAGCGCATGTCCAGCTCGAAAAACTTTAACGCCCGGCGAAAGCCCGCGTTGTCCGCCATCGGAGCCAGCTCGTCTGCGGTGACCGGCTGCGCCCGGACCGGAATGGCAACCTTCCGGTCCAATTCCTCCAGTGCGAGCTGTCCGTAAAAATGATGCTGATCGGCGATGGACTGGAACAGCTTCTGCGCCTCTTCCGTTTTTCCTTCCGCATGATGCGCACGGCCCAACCAGTAGATCCATGCCGGATCGTTGCGCAGGGATGCCGGCATTGCTTCAATACTGGATTTCACCAGTTTCCATTCGCCCGCACGCAGCGCGGCGCGAGCCCGCCATTGATGTGATTCCGGCGACAACGCGGCACCTGCGGTCCTGTGCCAGTACACGACCGCATCCGGCGCCAGTTTCATCGAGGACTGCAGCGCGATTTGTGCCCACGCCTGTGCGCGCTCGCTTTCGTTCAGGCGATCCGCTGCCGCGACCAGTGCATCCACTGCACGCGCCGGATTGTTCTTGGCGCTGCGCCCGAGCGCGAGAATAAAGACTTCATGTGCCGCACGGTTGTTACCCGGTCCGCGCGCGATCACGGCATCGGGTTTTTCGAGCGCCTGCATCAATGCGCTCTCGGGAGCTTCCGTTACCGGCGAAAAACGACGTATCGAATTGGCAAAGCCGGATTCGGCAATCATGCGTACCTGTGCCCAGACGTCGTCAAGCGTGAACTGACTGGACTGGATCAGCGTCGTGATCAGCGCAGGGCAGGCTTCTCCGTAATTTTGCGGCGCAACCAGCACGGCACGCGCGTCATCGGCAACGTTCTGTCCCTTGAGTGCCTTCGACATCAAGGCATAACACTTGACCTGCGTGTCATCGTTCAACACGAATTGCGGATACTGTTCGTCGAATAGAGTCCAATTCCGCATCTTACCGAGTTCTAGCAGCCAATCGTTGCGCAGGCGATCCGCAATGGCGCTGCCTTCATAACGACTCAGAAAGTCGCGAATGTCTTGTTCCGGTGCGTTGTACATGCGCGGCCGCAACCTGAAATAATCGACGTAGGACGGAATGGCATAATTGCCAAGGCGCGATGCGAATTCGGCTGCGCGTGGCACATCGCCATTGCGCGATGCGTCACGCAGTGCCAGAAAGACATCGTCTGCACTGACCGGAGCAGGCGCGATTTTTTTCGCCTGCGCAAAAGAGGGAAACAGAACCGCCGAGGCCGCTGCGAGCGTCACGCCGGCAATCCATTTTATTGAAAACATCAAAAGGCCTTATAAACACTGACTCTACGTCTTGTAGGATAGCATGTGAAACAACAACTTTCGCGACAACCCATGCCCGCACCAACTATACAAAAGAGCCTGTTGAGACGCGAGCTGCTTGCTAGCAGACAAGCGATCCCGCCCGAAGTTCGCAGCGTCCTCGATACCGCAATCGGCGAGCGTCTTCTCGTCTGGTGGGAAATGCATCGTGCCGGCACGATCGGTGTGTATTGGCCAATACGCGGCGAGCCGGATCTGCGCGCCGTTTATACCGAGTTCGTCAAGCGCGGAGTGCGCTTGGCCCTTCCCGTGGTCGCGGACAGAAATGCGCCTCTACGCTTTATCGCATGGAAGCCGGGCGATCCGATGGTCAAGGACAGTTTCGGCGTGGCGATTCCGCTTGCCGGGGAAGAAGTACAGCCAGGGGTCTTGTTGATTCCATGTGTGGGATTCAATGAAAAATGCTTCCGCCTGGGCTATGGCGGCGGTTTCTACGATCGCACGCTGGCAATTGAACCGCGTCCGGTGACTGTCGGCATCGGCTATGAAATCGCAAGATCGCAGTTTGATGCTGATGTACACGATATCGCGCTCGATACGCTTGTTACCGAGACATCATTGATCGAAGCCTGCTGAAAGAATTCGGGAGAGGCGAACCTCTCCTGTGCGATGCGCGCCGACCGCAATTCAGCCCGCGATAGGATGACATCAAGCCGATAGATTCAGACGCTTCCAGAGCGCCGTCGTTGCCGCTGCCTGATTCAATGTATAGAAATGCATGCCCGGCACGCCCCCCGCCAGCAAGCGCTCGCATAAGCCCGTCACCACATCGAGTCCGAATGCCTTGATGGATTCGCTATCGTCACCGAAGCTCGCCAGCTTCAGGCGAATCCAGCGCGGAATCTCGGCGCCGCACATCTCCGAGAAGCGCATCAGTTGCGAATAATTCGTGATCGGCATGATGCCAGCAACAACCGGCACATCAATCCCAATCTTGTGCGCTTCATCCACAAACCGAAAATACGCGTCCGCATTGTAGAAATACTGCGTGATCGCCGCATTCGCGCCCGCCCTCACCTTGCGCGCGAAGCTCTGCATGTCGTCCTGTGGCGATTTTGCCTGCGGATGCATCTCCGGATAAGCCGCGACTTCGATATGGAACCAGTCGCCGGTTTCGGCACGAATGAATTCGACCAGTTCATTCGCATAACGAAACTCGCCGGACGCGCCATAGCCGCTCGGCAGATCGCCGCGCAACGCCACCAGGCGCTTGATGCCATTCGCCTTGTACTCGCTCAGGATCGTGCGTACGCTCTCGCGCGAGCTGCCGATGCAGGACAGGTGCGGTGCTGCGTCATGGCCTTCACGCTTAATTTCGAGAATGGTTTCGAGCGTACCCTTTTGCGTCGAGCCGCCGGCGCCGAACGTCACTGAAAAATATTTTGGCTTCAGCTCAGCCAGTTTCGCGCGTGTCGCGCGCAGCTTTTCCACACCCTCCGGCGTCTTCGGCGGGAAAAACTCGATGCTGAAATTTTTTTGTGTCATGTTTACTTGAGTATCAATGCAGACAACGCCCACGAAATCAGGCTGTACAGGATCGCTCCCGCGAACGCCGACCAGAATCCGGCCACATGGAAGCCGCCGATGAAGTTCGCGACCAGCCAGAATAGCAGTCCGTTAATGACGAAGATGAACAGCCCAAGCGTCAGCACGGTCACTGGCAAGGTGAGCAGAACAAGAATCGGACGGATCAGCACGTTGACCAGCCCGAGCACGAGCGCAGCGATCAGCGCTGTCGTAAAGTTTTCGACGCGGATTGACTGCATCAGGTAAGGCAATGCGAACAAGGCCGCTGCATTGATCAGCCAAGTGATGAGCATGCGCACGATTTTCGCTCCTGTAACGGATAACAGCAACCAGCAGGATTTACCTTGCAGATCCTGCCGTTCCTAACCTCTTTCGCGAAGAAGCCCCCTCCGCGTTTGGCGAAGGAGGTTTTCTCGGGCTTAGTAGCGGTAGTGATCAGCCTTATACGGGCCGGTCTTTTGCACGCCGATGTAAGCCGCCTGCTCATCCGTCAGTTCGGTGAGCTGTGCATTCAGCTTCTTCAGCTGCAGGCGCGCCACTTTCTCATCCAGATGCTTGGGCAACGTGTACACGCCGACCGGATAAGCTGCCGTATTGGTGAACAGTTCGATCTGCGCAATCGTCTGGTTCGCGAATGAAGAGCTCATCACGTAGGACGGATGGCCGGTGCCGCAACCAAGGTTGACCAGGCGGCCTTCAGCCAGCAGGATGATGCGCTTGCCGTCAGGGAAAATGATGTGATCGACTTGCGGCTTGATGTTCTCCCAGGTGTACTGCTTCAGCGCGGCGACTTCGATTTCATTGTCGAAATGGCCGATGTTGCAGACGATCGCCTGGTCTTTCATCTTCTTCATGTGCGCATGCGTGATCACATGGTAGTTGCCGGTGCAGGTAACGAAGATGTCACCGTGTTCGGCAGCGTAGTCCATCGTGACGACACGATAGCCTTCCATGGCCGCTTGCAGTGCGCAGATCGGATCGACTTCGGTAACCCATACCTGCGCCGACAATGCACGCATTGCCTGCGCCGAACCCTTGCCCACGTCGCCATAGCCGCATACGACAGCGATTTTGCCGGCGATCATGACGTCGGTGGCGCGCTTGATGCCGTCAACCAGCGATTCGCGGCAACCGTACAGGTTGTCGAACTTCGACTTGGTGACGGAATCGTTGACGTTAATCGCCGGGAAAGCCAGCTTGCCTTCCTTGTGCATCTGGTACAGGCGATGCACGCCGGTGGTGGTTTCTTCGGTCACACCCTTGATCTGTGCCAGGCGGGTGGAATACCAGTTCGGCGATTCAGCCAGTTTCTTCTTGATCGAATTGAACAGGCAGACCGCTTCTTCGGAATCCGGATTGGCGAGCACACTCTGGTCCTTTTCGGCGCGCGTACCAAGATGCAGCAACAGTGTCGCATCCCCGCCGTCATCGAGGATCATGTTGGAAAACTCGCCGTTCGGCCATTCGAAAATACGGTGCGTGAAGTCCCAGTACTCGTCCAGATTTTCGCCCTTGAAGGCAAACACCGGCGTGCCGTTCGCGGCAATGGCGGCGGCAGCGTGATCTTGCGTCGAGTAGATATTGCAGGATGCCCAGCGCACTTTTGCGCCGAGTGCTTCCAGCGTCTGGATCAGCACGGCGGTCTGGATGGTCATGTGCAGGGAACCCGTGATAAGCGCGCCTTTCAGCGGCTGAGCAGCGGCGAACTCTTCGCGAATAGCCATCAGGCCAGGCATTTCGGTCTCTGCGATCCGGATTTCTTTGCGGCCCCAATCGGCCAGGCTCAGATCGGCAACGAAAAAGTCTTGGGATGTTGATGTAGAGATAACGGCGTTCATCACGCCCTCCTTTCCTGTAAGTAGAAAAAAGTAACGTGAGCGCCGTTGCGAAAGATATCCAAGCCTGACACGATTTCGGAAAAATCGTGCTGCAACGCTCCTTGGAGCCGGAATTATACCGTAGTCGGCGACCGGTGAAACCGGACAATTCTCAATGTTCGGCCAGCGCCTTGTTCCCGGACGTGCGCTGAATCGGTGAGCCTTTGCCGTTTTGCGGCGGCACGCTGCGCGCGATCCAGGCCAGCATGTCCTGCCAGATGCGGCGCACCTCGTCGGGTGGCGGCATGGCTCGCGCATTGGGCAGTTCGATGGTGATCACCGGGACGTTCTTGTGCATGCCGCCGTAATTGCCGAGCGAGCCAGGATAGACGCCGACGCGACTGAAATACAGTCGGCCAAAGCGGCGCGGCGCCTTGGCCGGACCATCAAAATCGAGTACGCCGAAGGGCGCGTGCACCGAAATGATGACATCCGGACGGAAGCGCTCCATCTCGTCGTTCAGCCAGCGGCTTTCCGGCTCGGACAGGGGCGATTGGCCCGGGAAGCGACGCGGGTCGCTGCCGGTCGTCTTGACCCAGTAGCGCTTGGCATCCTGCTCCCAACCGGGCGTGGGAAAGTTCCGATTCAGGTCCACGCCGTTGGCATTGACGCGCTGCGGCTTGGCAGCAAGCAGGCCATCGGGATTGACTACGGGCGCAACATGCCAGTAAAACTCCTGCGCCGCAGGAGTTTGCATCCACTGCATCCAGTGAAACACGATCGCGCCGGCAGTCAGCTCGTCGCCATGAATCCCCCCGAGAAGAAGGACGCGCAGAGGCTGTCCGTGCTTGCCGGATTTGGCTGCCGAAACGGAACGCATCAAAATGGGGAAACCGTTGCGCGAAACCGCGCCGGTGGGCGCGAGCGCACTGCGCTGGCAATTGACAACCGACACGCTGGGCAAACGGGCCGTCAGGCGTTTGCACCATTCTGCCTGTTGCGCCGGCGTGGCTGCGGCAGCGAATGCCGGAAGGCAGACCGCCGCAGCGAGTGTTGCAGTGACTTGACGGAGCAGTTGCACCATTCGTCCTCTCAGTTCAGCCACTGCAATGCATGCTTGTTACAAGCCTGCAGCGGCCCGTAGAGCAGCGGCCTTGTCGGTACGCTCCCACGTAAATTCCGGCTCTTCACGGCCGAAGTGACCATACGCCGCTGTCTTTGCATAAATCGGACGCAGCAGGTCCAGCATCTGAACGATACCCTTCGGACGCAGGTCGAACAACTCCTGAACCAGCATGGACAACTGTTCGTCGCTGATTTTTCCGGTGCCGAAGGTGGTCACCATCACCGAGGTCGGCTTGGCGATGCCAATTGCATAAGACACCTGGATCTGGCAACGCTTGGCCAGGCCTGCAGCGACGATATTCTTCGCCACGTAACGACCGGCGTAGGCTGCTGAACGGTCGACCTTGGACGGGTCCTTGCCGGAGAACGCGCCGCCACCGTGCGGCGCAGCGCCGCCATAGGTGTCGACGATGATCTTGCGACCGGTCAGGCCGCAATCGCCCTGCGGGCCGCCGATAACGAAACGCCCGGTCGGGTTGACCAGGTAACGTGTGTTCTTGAGCCACTCCTGCGGCACTACTGGCTTGATGATTTCCTCGATCGCTGCTTCTTCGATCGCGCTGTGCTGCATTTCCGGCGAGTGTTGCGTGGACAACACAACGGTATCGATCGCGACCGGAACACCGTCGACATAGCGCAGCGTAACCTGGGATTTTGCGTCAGGACGCAACCAAGGCAGGCGGCCATCCTTGCGCAACTGCGACTGGCGTTCGACGATGCGATGCGAGTAATAAATTGCAGCCGGCATCAGCTCCGGTGTTTCGTCGCAAGCGTAACCAAACATCAGGCCCTGATCACCCGCCCCTTGATCCAAATCAATTCCGCGACCTTCATCGACACCTTGTGCAATGTCCGGCGACTGCTTGTCGTAACCGACCAGCACGGCGCAGCTCTTGTAGTCGATGCCGAAATCAGCGTTGTCGTAGCCGATACGCTTGAGCGTGTCACGCGCGACGCTGATGTAATCGACATTGGCGTTGGCGGTGATTTCGCCTGCGAGCACGACCAAGCCGGTATTGCACAGCGTTTCCGCTGCGACACGCGCTTTCGGGTCTTGCGTAAGGATTGCGTCGAGGATCGAATCGGAAATCTGATCGGCGACTTTGTCGGGGTGGCCTTCGGAAACGGATTCCGAAGTAAAAAGATATTCATTTGCCATCGCGGGCTCCTGTAAAAAGTTATTGACCATGTCGCGGCCAACACAGTGAGCCTGCGACGCTTTAGCGAAATTTGTATGCCGCCTCGCAAGTTGTCTATTAACTCGGCGGATAACACAGGTATGTTATTTTACGCGTCTTCGAAAGTTTCTCAACATTTCCTGCACCTCTTTGATGCTCGTCATACTTTTTCGGATGCTGTCCGCATTGCCATTGCCTGTGCTCCACGGTTTGGGGACGGCGCTCGGCTGGCTGGTCTATCTTGCTTCGCCCTCCTATCGCCATAGATTGAAAGACAACATCAGCCGAGCTGGTTTTGCCAGTTCTTTGTCCGACGCGATCGCAGAAGCCGGCAAGAATATCCTTGAATTACCTTTCGTCTGGTGCGCGTCGCCGGAGCGCGTTCTCAAGACGGCAACAATCGAAAACTGGGACGTGGTACAAGCAGCGCTCGATGCCAAACGCGGCGTTATTTTTCTCACGCCGCATCTCGGCTGTTTTGAAATCCTGGCGCAGAAGGTATCCACCAAAATCAGTCTGACCGTCCTGTACCGTCCGCCACGCAAGGAGGCACTCAAGCCGCTGGTCGAAGGCGCGCGCGCGCGCGAGAATCTCGCGCTGGCACCGGCCAATCTTTCCGGCGTTCGCATCCTGCTCAAGTCACTCAAGCAAGGCGGCGTCATCGGCTTGCTGCCGGACCAGGTGCCGCAACAAGGTGAAGGCGTGTGGGCCGATTTTTTTGGCAAAAGCGCGTACACGATGACGCTACCTGCAAAGATGCAGCAGATGACCGGTGCGCCGATCATTCTCTCGTATGCGGAGCGCCTGCCCGGTGGAAAAGGATATGTGCTGCGTTTCGTGCTGTTCGAGCAGGAACTGGGCAGCACGCCGGAACAGCAGGCACGCGCCATCAACGCCGGCATGGAGCAGTTGATCGCGCGCTGTCCGGCGCAGTACTTCTGGAGTTATAACCGATACAAGGTTCCAGCCGGTGTGGCGGCACCATCCGCCGAGAAAGAACGCCCATGAGAGTCCTGCTTGGCGTGATGTGGCTCCTGCACTGGCTGCCCTTGCCTTTGCTGGGTCGCATCGGCGAATCCATCGGTTCACTGCTGTACCTGACGGTGCGTGCGCGCCGCCATATCGCGCTGACCAATTTGCGCCTGTGCCTGCCCGACCTGTCCGAAGCGGAGCGCAACGCTATCGCCAAGAAACATTTCCAGGCGTACGCGCGCAGCGTGCTTGAGCGCGGCATTCTATGGTGGGCACCGGAAGCACGCCTGCGACGCTTGATCAGGATTGAGCCGCGCGTGCCGCTGGATACTATCCAATCGGGCCCGACCATTCTGCTTTGTCCGCATTTCGTTTCACTTGACGTCGCCGGCGTCGCCGTCATGCTGGAGTCAGCACTGTGTTCGATCTACACAAGACAGCAAAATAAAGTATTTGATGAAGCCCTGCGCAAGGGCCGCTCGCGGTTCCGTCCGGTGCGCCTGTTCTCACGTGGCGAAGGCGTGAAGCCTATCATTCGCGCCATGCGTGAAGGCCTGCCCTTCTTCATGCTGCCGGACATGGATTTTGGTGAAAAGGATGCCGAGTTCGTTCCGTTTTTCGGGATCCCCGCCGCAACGTTGACAGCGCCGGCGCGCATCGCTGCAGCGACTGGCGCGCGCGTGATTCCCGTGGTCGCGACCTACCTGCCCAGCTATCGCGGCTGGAAGGTGGCATTTCATCCGGCGTGGGATAACTATCCCGGCGACGACATTGCGCTTGCCACGCGCCGCATGAATGCCTTCATCGAAGAGCGCGTGCTGGAAGCGCCCGCCGAATATTTCTGGGCACACAAACGGTTCAAGACCCGGCCTCCCGGCGTGCCTAGCGTGTACTTGCGCAAGCAGGCCTGAACTGCAAAAGACGTACGAACGTCTATAATCTTCGAATGAAAATCAAATTCACAAAAATGCATGGTGCTGGCAATGATTTCGTTGTGATCGACGCAATCCATCAGGACATCGCATTCACTCCGACACAATGGAAACTGCTGGCCGACCGTCGCTTCGGGGTCGGCGCAGACCAGATGCTGGTCGTTGAAAAACCGCAGTCGCCGGGCGTCGATTTCCGTTACCGCATTTACAACGCCGATGGTAGCGAAGTTGAGCAATGCGGCAATGGCGCACGTGCCTTCGTCAAATTTGTCACTGACAAGGGTTTGACGGGCAAGCGGGCGATCAAAGTCGAAACCATGTCCGGCATCATCGAGCCAACGCTGGAAGCCGACGGGCGCATCACGGTCGATATGGGCCCGCCGATTCTGGACCCTGCGCGCGTACCGTTCGATACCAATGGCCTGATGGGAAAAAAAGAAGGCAATGACACGCTGTGGCCACTGGAAGTCAATGGCAGGACCACTTGGCTGTCGGTGGTTTCGATGGGTAATCCGCATGCAGTGCAGGTGGTCGATGAAGCGCAGACTGCAGCGGTACATCTAGACGGACCGGTGATCGAACAACACGGCCGTTTTCCGAACCGCGTCAATGCCGGGTTCATGCAGATTATCGACCGCGCTCATATCAAGTTACGCGTGTTCGAACGTGGTGCCGGTGAAACGCTCGCCTGTGGCACAGGCGCTTGTGCAGCGGTGGTAGCTGGCATCCGTCGCGGGCTGCTCGACTCGCCGGTCAAGGTATCCACCCTGGGCGGCGAATTGTCGATCGCTTGGGATGGCGGTGCGTCGCCTGTGCGGCTGACAGGTCCGGCCGTGAGCGTATTCGAAGGCGAGATCGATATTTGATCGCGATATCTGATCACAGCTTCAAGTCAATCCCGGTCAGCGTCTTCAAGCGATAGAGACGCTGGCGATAATTTCCCTCCGGGCCGTCGGGGCCGCAATTCACGCCATTGAAGATCCCCACGATGCGATCAAGCGCCTGCCGCTCTGAAGTGGTTTGAATCGAGATCAGGCGCCGTTTGCTATGCGGACGCTGTGCTCGTATATCCACCACAAGACAATGCCCATGATCCGCTGACGTGGGATCGATTAGCAATGTTTCGGCGCGCGACAAGCGAAATAGCACGGCAAGTTCAAGACGGGCAACGAGCAGCGGGTGGCAGCGTAGCGCGTCGTGCGGCACGTGCCGTAGTACAGCATGTGCCCAAGGCGCAGGTATGGAAGGCTCGATTATTCGCTCCAGAAATTGTCCGGCTGCGGCCACTCCTTGTGCAGCCGCTTTCTGCAGCCATCCTAATGCGACCACATCGTTCGACGCCTTCTCGCGCCGGGAACGCCATGCCGCGATGCCGAGGGCAAGCTGTGCTTCTGCATGGCCCGTCCGCGCTGCTATATCGAGACAGTGTTGCGCTTCCTGCGGGTTGCGCTGCGAGCATTCGGGCTTGAGATAGATTCTTGACAGCGCATACCATGCTGCTGGCCTACCCTGACCGGCGGCCATCGACAGCCAGCGAATTGCACGTTTGTAATTTGCCAAGCCGGGAGCGAAAGCAATCCGCTTGCCGCTTTCATCCATATGCGCTAGCCACAATCCAAGGGAAAGCTGCGCGTCGGGATCACCGGCCTGCGCCGCAAATTCGAGCAGCGTAGTTACATCGCGCGCATCAACATCGCCGGTAGCGATCAAGCCCTGTGCGCTGCGCAGTGCCAGGTTGACATCCCGTGGCGAGGTAACAGCGCCCGACGTGGTACGCAGGCCAAGCACGCGCCGCATCAACGGCAATGCCCAACGCAGGAATTCAGCATGATCGCCGCGAACCCATGCATGCTCGGCTAACGCATATTGCGCGTCTGTCACGCCGCTCCTGGCAGCGCGGGTGGCCCATTCCACCATGGCTTCACTGTCGCTTGCATCCATCGTTGATGCATCGGGTGTCCAGGTTTCAGCAGTTTCGCGTTGCCGTTGACCGATCGCTTGCGCCAGCAACCATTGTGCATCCGCGATGCCCGCGTGCGCGGCAGCTTGCAGAGCGCGCAGCGCCTTACTGCGCAAAGTCTCGCTTACTGCGCCACTCGGCTGCCCAACGACTAGTCTTGCCAGCACCACACCCGCCTCCACCACGCCGGCATCGAATGCACGCTCGTACCAGATGCACAATTTGGCCGGCTGCATCACCTGCCGCACGGTTTCGAAAGGGACATGACGACCAATCAGGAGCCAGGCATCCACTTCATCTTGTTGTGCCGCGCGGTCAAGCCAGTACAGCGCGGTGGTCAGGCTTTTGGGCAAGCTCGATCCGCCGAAGAGATAGCGCTTTCCTAACGTCAACTGGGCTGACGCCTGGCCCGCGCGCGCGGCGCGGATAATCAGAAGATCCTCACGGTTTGCCATCAACCCTTCCGCCGTGCTGTACCTCAGTATTTCGCAGGTGCCTCTGCTCGCGACTGAGGCAGGTCAAGGCTTGAATAGATGCGAAGGCATTTGGCGTGTTGCGCCGTATGGGTCCGTGCGCAGTTGCATGTTGCGTCATGCCATTCCTTGCCCGTTTGTATCTGATGAAAACGCGACATTAAGCGTTGTTTTCTCGCATCTCCTGCCAAAAAGGCCTGTCGGAACGACAAGCATCGCCATATCGTCATGCAATCGCCTATGCTGAAGTTTCCGGATAGCCGTAAATGAGGTAATGCGATGAAACATTCTTCATTAATCGTTCTGGCGGTGCTCGGCACATTAACGGGCCCGTCTTTTGGTCAAACTTCTCTTACCGTCTACGGTATCGTCGATGCAGGCGTCGTTTACGAGCGCGGCAGTGCCACCGGCAACGTCACCAGACTGACTAGCGGCGTGCAATCCGGTTCGCGGCTCGGATTCAAGGGGATGGAAGATCTGGGTGGAGGCTTATCCGCCAAGTTCACTCTTGAATCCGGTTTCGGCACGGATACTGGTGCGCTCGGCCAAGGCGGCCTGCTGTTCGGCCGTCAGGCCTGGGTGGGTCTTGGCAGCAGATGGGGCGACCTTACCTTCGGACGCCAACATTCGCCGCATTACGTTGCATTGGATCAAATCGACCCGTTCGGGACCGGCCTTGCCGGCAGTTCAACCAATTTGATTCCTACCGTAACGCGCATGAACAACAGTATCAAGCTCAGCACACCTGCATGGAGCGGATTTGTTGGCGAACTCGCCTATGGGCTGGGCGAAGTGCCGGGCAACAGTACAGCCAACCGGCAGATTGGCGCATCGGTGGGCTATGCCAACGGTCCGCTGGTGATCAGACTGGCGCATCAAACGACCGAAAATGCGCTCGGATCAGACAATGCGCGAAACACCCTGTTTGCCGGCAAATTCGATTTCGGCCGGGCTGCAGCCAGCCTTGGCGTAGGGCTCGACCGCGGACTGGGTGCGGCGCGCAGCCGCGACTATTTGCTCGGCGTGACGGTCCCGGTTGGCGCCGGCGCCTTCCTCGCCTCCTTTATCCGCAGGGATGACCGCAGCGCACTCAATGGCGATGCGGACCAGTGGGCAGTCGGCTACACGTATTCGCTCTCGAAGCGCACCAACCTTTACACGTCGTATGCACGTATCAACAACGATCCTGGTACTGCTTACAGTGTCGGCAATGCGACCGAAACAGGTTCTGGAGACAAGGCGTTCAATATCGGCATCCGCCACAAGTTCTGATCGTCGGCAAATTCGGTCGGCACGACGCAGGGCGGGCGTTTTGTCGCCCAACATAGCGTCAATTCGGGGCGGTTGTCAGGTAAAATCACGGCTGGCCCACGGGCAATATCAACCACCTGCCCTGCCGCGACCATCACAATACCTTGCCTATGACCTATCAACTGGACTCCAACGCCGTCGCTGATTTCCTTTCGGATAATCCGCATTTCTTTGAAGAGCATAGCGAGCTGCTTGCAAGAGTCAAACTCACCAGCCCGGTGGCAGGACGCACCGTCTCGCTGCAAGAGCGGCAGATGGAAGTCTTGCGCGAAAAGATCAAGACACATGAATTGCGCTTGGCCGAACTGCTGCGCATCGCGCAGGAAAACGACGATATCACGCAGAAATTCCTGCTGTGGACGCGCTCGCTACTGCTGGCGCGCAATGACGTCGATCTGCCACACACCTTGATCAACGGGCTGGAAACCATCTTCTCGGTGCCGCACGCAACGCTGCGGATCTGGGGCGTGGCCGAAGAGTTCGCGCATACCTGGTTCTCCGCCGAGGTGTCTGACGATGCAAAAATTTTCTGCAACGGCCTGACCACCCCTTACTGCGGCCCCAATCAGGAATTCGAAGCCGCGTCGTGGATCGATGATACTGAATCGATCCAATCAATCGCCATGCTGCCGCTGCGCGTCAGCGACGCGCCGGAAGCCTTCGGCCTGCTGGTGCTAGGCTCGCCCGACCCGCAGCGCTTCACTTCGGACATGGCCACCGATTTCCTGTCGAAGATCGGTGAAACCGCGAGCGCGGCATTGACCTGCCTCCTCGATTAAGAAACCGACGGTGAGCGCCGAGACGAACCGCCCGCGCATCACAAGCTATCTCGATAGCCTGACTACGCAGCGCAAGCTGTCGCCGCATACCGTTATCAGTTACCGGCGCGACCTGCTTGAACTGCTCGCGCTGGTCGCAACCCTGCCCGGCAATCCGGGTTTTGCATCAGTCACCCATTTCCATGTACGCAAATTCGCCGCGCAACTGCATGGCAAGGGACTGAACGCGCGCTCCATCGCCCGCAAGCTGTCGGCATGGCGCGGCTTCTTCGACTGGCTGTCAGAACATGAAGCCATGGCTGCCAATCCGGTCGAAGGCGTCAAGGCGCCCAAGCGCAACAAACCGCTGCCCAAAGCCCTGTCCGCTGACGACGCCGTGCACGTAGTCGCGGAATCGAGCCCGGGGCGCGATGCCGGCTCCGCCAGCCAGCTGTGCAACCGTGCGATGTTCGAACTGTTGTATTCAAGCGGCCTGCGCGTGTCGGAACTTGCTGCGCTTGATGTGCGCTACGTTCGGGAAGGCAATTATGAATCGGCCGGGTGGGTTCATTTGGACGAACACGAGGTCGAAGTCACCGGCAAAGGCAGCAAGCGGCGCAAGGTGCCCGTCGGCCAGCCCGCGATGCGCGCCCTCGCCGCCTGGCTCACAGTGCGTGGCACCTTGGTGAAAGCCGATCCGCATCCCTTGTTCCTCAGCGAGCGCGGCACCCGCATGTCGCCGCGCGTGTTGCAGATGCGATTGAAGGTCCATGCGCAGGCGCTCGGCATCCCGGCCAATGTGCATCCGCATGTGCTGCGCCATTCGTTCGCATCACACGTGCTGCAATCGTCCGGCGATTTGCGCGCCGTGCAGGAAATGCTTGGCCACGCATCGATCGCTGCGACACAGGTGTATACCTCGCTCGATTTCCAGCGTCTGGCGCAAGTGTATGATGCCGCGCATCCGCGCGCAAAGAAGGCCGGCTCGGAAAAATAAGCACAGCCGCAACCCATTTCATCTTTTATTTTTAGAGCGCTTTCATGCTGACCATCACCCTCAAGCCCGGCAAGGAAAAAAGCCTGCTGCGCCGCCATCCCTGGATTTTCTCATCCGCGATCGATCGCATCGAGGGCAAGCCGGAAGAAAAAAATAAGGCTGGCGCGACCGCCGTGGTGCAATCGGCAGCCGGCCAGTTCCTGGCGCGCGCCGCCTACAGTCCCAAGTCACAAATTCGCGCGCGGGTCTGGAGCTTCAGCGAGAACGAACCGATCGATCATGCACTGATCAAGCGACGCGTGAGAAGCGCCATCGCTTATCGCATGGCAGACGTGCGTGACACTGATGCAATCCGGCTGATTTTCGGTGAAGCGGACGGCTTCCCGGGTCTGGTGGTTGACTGGTACGCCGGAAAGCAAGGACATCTGGTGTGCCAGTTCCAGTCGGCCGGCGTCGAAGCATGGAAAGCACCGATCGTCCAGGCGCTGATTGCGGAAACCGGCTGCCCTAATGTTTATGAGCGTTCCGACGCCTCAGTGCGCGAACGCGAAGGCCTGCCGCTGGTCACCGGCACGTTGGCAGGCGCCGATCCTGCCGACGAAACACCGATCACCGAAAACGGCGTGCGGTATGCAGTGAACATCAAGACCGGGCACAAGACGGGCTTCTACATCGATCAGCGCGACAACCGTCGACTGGTGATGGAGCACGCCGCGGGTCGAGACGTGCTGAACTGCTTTTGCTATACCGGCGGTTTTACGCTGGCCGCATTGAAGGGCGGCGCCAATAGCGTGATCTCGATCGACTCCTCGGGCGAAGCGCTGGCAACCGGACAGCGCAATGTGGAACTCAACAGCTTCGACGCAACAAAAGCCGAATGGCGGGATGCCGACGTCTTCAAGACCTTGCGCGCATTGCGCGAGCAGGGCAAGTCTTTTGACCTGATCATTCTCGATCCACCCAAGTTTGCCGCGTCGCCGGACCAGGTGGAACGTGCCGCACGCGCCTACAAGGACATCAACCTGATCGGATTTCAGTTACTGCGCGAAGGTGGGCTGCTGTTCACGTACTCTTGCTCGGGTGCCATTAGCGCCGACCTGTTCCAGAAAATCGTGGCTGGCGCTGCAAACGATGCCAAGGTCGATGCGCGAATCTTGCGCCGACTTTCTGCCGGCGCTGACCACCCGATGACAACCAGCTTTCCGGAAGGCGAATATCTGAAGGGCTTGATGCTGCATAAGCCTTGAAAACAAGAAAGTTGCATTGGCATTAATTTTTGCAACTGAATTGCAAAATTGCGTCATAATTTTCCATCACGTTCTCCATAGCAGCGAAGCGATGAGCATCAAAGCCAAGCCGGCCGACGCCGGCGCGTCAACCAGCCGAAAACCCGGCGTGCCCGACTCTGCACCCCTCGCCGAAGCGCAATTGCGTGGGGCATCGGTGCGGATCACTGCTGCACGAGTCAAAGTTCTGGCAGCGTTGCTCGATGCCGGACGGGCGTTCTCGCACCAGGACGTACAAGACGCTTTCGCAGACATGGACCGAGTGACGCTGTACCGAGCGCTCGACTGCCTGACCGATGCCGGATTGGCGCACAAAATCGCCGGTGATGACCGCGTGTTTCGCTACAGTGCCGGCGCCGAGCACGATGGTCTCGCTCATCACCAACATGGCCATTTCAAATGCACCCGCTGCGCGAAGGTGTTCTGCCTTGATAGCATCGCAGAACCGGAAACACTGCAAAACGCATTGCAGCACACGCTGGGCAAGGGCTTTCGCAGCCACGATATCGAATTCACCATTAAAGGATGGTGCGCCGACTGCGCACACTGAACCATGACACTTGTTCCCGCCACCATACTGACCGGCTTTCTCGGCGCCGGCAAAACAACTCTGCTCAACCGCATCCTGCGCGAACCGCATGGCCACCGGATTGCGGTGATCGAAAACGAATTCGGCCAGGAAAACATTGACAACGAAATCCTGGTCCAGGAAAGCAACGAGCAAATCGTCGAAATGAGCAACGGCTGCGTCTGCTGCACGGTACGCGGCGACTTGATCCTTGCGCTCGGGACACTGGCGCAAAAACGCAATGCCGGCGAATTGAATTTTGATCGCGTGGTCATCGAAACCACCGGCCTCGCCAACCCGGGCCCGGTCGCGCAGACTTTCTTTATGGACGACGAAATCGCCACTCACTACATGCTCGATGCTGTCGTGACCGTGGTGGATGCCCTGCACGCAATGCAACAACTGGATGAGCATGAAGAGGCGCAGCGGCAGGTTGGGTTCGCCGACAAGTTGCTGTTATCGAAGACCGACCTGGTCAGCGCGGATGACGTCGGCGTGCTGACCGAACGTCTCAAGCGCATTAACCCGCGCGCACCAATCAGCAAAGTCGACTTCGGGCAGGCGCCAATCAGTGACGTGCTTGATCTACGCGGTTTCAACCTCAACGATAAACTCGAGATCGATCCAGATTTTCTTGCAGAAGAAGAACGCGGGCACGAACACCATCATCACGATTGCGACGCGCATTGCGATCATGATCACGCGCACGACCATCAACCTTCGCGGCATTCGGATGAGATCGCGGCCTTTGTCTTCAAGAGCGATCGACCTTTCAATACGGCGCAACTGGATGAATTCCTTGGCAATCTCGTGCAGGTTTTCGGACCGCGAATGCTACGCTACAAGGGTGTGCTGTGGATGGAAGGTGCCGACCGCAAGGTGGTTTTCCAAGGCGTACACCAGATGATGGGCACCGATATTGGCGCCAAGTGGAATGAGGGCGAAACGCGGGGCAGCAAAATGGTTTTTATCGGCAAGAATCTCCCAAAAGACACTTTTATTCGCGGTTTGGAACAATGTTTGGTATAAACTATTGCCAATTTGATGCAAGTTCAAGCAGTGGAGGTAGTCGTTTGGCAAGATGCGTGGGCAATAGTCGCACGCGGCGCCCGATGAGGTCCGTATCTGACTGAGAACAGGAGATGAAGGAGTTTTCGGGCGGGATCAAACGGGTCGGGCAGTTCATTCAATGAGGAAATCATGAACGCAACCGTTACAAGATCCGCCAACAAGAGCGCAGCGGCCAAGAGTGTCAGCAAGACGGCAGCAAAGACCGCCGCAGCCCCGAAAAGCAAGACGGCGACAACACCTGCAAAAGCGTCGATATTGAAAACGGTTGCCGGCAAAATCGCGAAAACCATCTCCAATACACTCAAGCCAACCTCCGGAACCGCATCAGCTGCAACAAAACCCGAATCAAAACCGGTCAAGCCTGCGGTCAAAAACACTGTAAAATCCACCGCCAAACCGGCATCAAAAACAAGCGCCAGGGAGACAACCGCCAAGAAGACAACGCCTGTCGCAACGCGTGCAGCCGCAGTCAAAACCACAGCACCAAAAGCGAACAAGGGAACAACAGCATTAAAGCAGCCGACGCGTGCGCCGGCTTCGGTCCCGAGTTCCAAGGAAAGATCCAGCACTTTCATGAGCAGCAACAATGCAGGCGCCGGATTAACAGATAAAATAGAAAAACCCGTAGTTTCGAAAGTAAGCGAAGTGGCTACCAAAACAACTAAATCGACTCCTGCCGTCCCCGCCGACGGCGCCCTGCTCTCTGAGGAACAAATCCTCAAGATGAGCGAAAAGGACTATATGAACGAGGCGCAGTTAGCCTTCTTCAAAGCTCGCCTGCAACAGCTTGAGCGAGACTTGCTGAAGAACGCTGGCGAAACCACCGAACACCTGCGCGAAACCGTGCTCGTGCCCGATCCGGCTGACCGCGCCACGATCGAGGAAGAGCATGCGCTCGAGCTGCGCACGCGAGACCGTGAGCGTAAGCTACTGAAGAAAGTGCAGCAGTCGATCGCCAGTATCGACGCCGGCGAATATGGCTGGTGCGAGGAAACCGGCGAACCGATCGGTATACCTCGCCTGCTGGCCCGTCCGACTGCGACTTTGTCGCTGGAAGCGCAACAGCGCCGCGAATTGAAGCAAAAGCTGTACGGGGACTGATTCCCGGCATCCTTTTTCGCCTCTGCCACAAGCGCACAATGCATCGCATCGTGCGCTTGTTTGCTTTTGAGTCCGTCAGCCGCAGCAGCGCTAAGGCCTCCGCCCAGCGCGTTATCGAACACCATACGAACACGATATAATGCAACAATGTTGCAAATATCCAAGCTGAGCTATCGCTACCCCAATTCCCAAGACGCTCAACTGTCCGTGCCGGCGTTTGCGCTTGCAAAGGGACAGTACGCGATCATTCTCGGTCCATCCGGCTGCGGCAAATCGACTCTGCTACACCTGATTGCCGCCATTCTTACTCCGCAAACAGGCGAGCTGCGCGTTGCCGGAACTGACGTGGCTGCACTGTCGCCGCGCGCCGCTGACGCCTGGCGCGGCCGCACCGTTGGATTCCTGCCCCAGAAACTGGCGCTCGTGCCCAGCCTGTCGGTACGCGAAAACCTGCTCCTGTCGGCCTATGCCAACGGCCAGAAAGCGAATCCCGCCCGCACTGACACACTTCTGCAGTCGCTTGGCCTGTCGGACAAGGCCGATGCCAAGCCGCATCAGTTAAGCCAAGGACAGCAACAACGCGTTGCGATTGCACGCGCGCTGTTCAACCACCCGGTCCTTCTGCTGGCAGACGAGCCGACCGCCAACCTGGACGATGTGTCTTGCGCGGCAGCGATTCGGTTGCTAACGGAGCAGACGGCACAAAATGATGCATCGCTGGTCATCGCAACACATGATGCCCGTGTGCTTGACGCACTGCCATCGGCTAGCGTGCTGCGCCTCGATGCCCGCAAGGGAAGCAAGGCATGATGCGACTGAGTGCTTTTACGCTGGCCCTGAAATCCTTGCGCCATAAACCGCTGTCAACTGCGATCAACCTGATGCTGATGGCCGTCGGCATCGCGATGATGACCTTCGTACTCTCTGCTTCCAAGCAGCTTGAAGACAACGCCTTGCGCGACGCGCAAGGCATCGACCTGGTCGTCGGCGCCAAGGGTTCGCCGCTGCAGTTAATCCTGTCCTCGGTGTACCACATCGATATCCCGACCGGGAACATCCCGCTTGCAGCGCAAGCTCAGTTGCAAAAGAACCGGATGGTGAAAAAACTGATTCCGCTGGCCTTGGGCGATAGTTATAACGGCTTCAGAATCGTCGGCACTTCACCGGATTACATTGCACATTACGGCGGCACGCTGGCGCAAGGCAAGCTGTTCGACGCACCCATGCAGGCCGTGCTCGGCGCGCAGGCGGCAAAGAAAACCGGGGCTGCTTTGAATAGCATATTTACCGGTTCGCACGGCCTTGCCCGTGGCGGTGATTCGCACGGCGATACGCCTTTTACCGTCGTCGGCATTCTCAAGCCAACAGGAACCGTACTTGACCGACTGGTATTGACACCGGTGGACTCAGTCTGGCGCGTGCATGAAATCGCGCACGGCATCGACGTCAACGACAAGGAAGAAAAAGAAGCGATGGATGCTGAGCGTGAATTGACCGCGCTGCTGGTCCAATATGCATCGCCGCTTGCCGCAATGAGCCTGCCACGCATGATTAACAGCCAGAGCGAATTGCAGGCAGCACAGCCGGCGTTTGAGTCCGCCAAGCTGTTCCGCATGCTCGGCGTGGGCGTCGATGTGTTGCGTGCCATCGCGAGCATCATGCTGCTCGCGGCAGCGCTGTCGATGTTCGTCGCGCTCTACAATGCCTTGGAAGAGCGCAAGACTGACCTCGCGATCCTGCGCACGCTAGGCGCGCCACCAGCAAAGCTGTTGCTTCTGCTGCTGACCGAAGGCTTGCTGTTGTCGCTCGCCGGCGCGGCGCTCGGCTGGCTTGCTGGACACGCTGCCGTGCACCTCGTGGGCGGCATGCTCTCAGACGATCAGAGCCTTGCTCTGTCCGGCTTGATCATTGCGTCGAATGAAACATGGCTTGTATTGGTTGCCATTGTCGTTGGCATCGCCGCGGCCTTGCTTCCGGCACTACGCGCCTATCGGACCGATATTGCGACGACGCTGGCACACTAAAATTGCATGGAGAACATAATGAAATGGATGATGCCCCTCTTGACGGCCACGGCGATACTCTCCGTGCACGCGAATGAAAATCCCGAGCATCAGAAAGCCCTGATCGAACAACACAAGGCGATCGCCGATGCACACCGGGCCGCGGCACAGTGCCTGTTGTCCGGCAAGAACGAGGAAGTCTGCCATGACGAATTGGCAAAGACATGCAAGGGCCTAGCCATCGGCAAGTTGTGCGGGATGAAACATAAGCACTGAGACAAGCATCGAACATCCACGCAGACTGATTTGACGCAGCCGCGTACAATCGATGCGTCATTAGAAGTCCCATTTTCAGGAGATGTCATGCAAACATCCTTGCGCACTCTACTCATCAGCTTGCTGGCCATCCCGGCGCTGGCATTTTCCGCAACACAAGGCCCGTCAGCACAGGGCGTGCCGCCCGGTGGACACGTTCCGCCTCCTAATGCTCCACCGCCAGCCATGCAGCAGCTGCCAGAGATCAAGGGCGTCGTCTCGTGGAATACACTGGCCAAGGTCAAGCAAATCAAGACCAAGGATCGCATCCTGCCGGAATTCTCCAAGGAGATCGTTGCGCTGAACGACAAGGAAGTAAAGGTGCAAGGTTTCATGATGCCGCTCGATCCAGGCGAGAAACAAACACACTTTCTCGTGTCGATCACGCCGCAAACCTGCTCGTTCTGCCTGCCGGCAGGTCCGGAAGGTGTCGTCGAAGTAAAGTCCAAAACGCCGGTCAAGTACACCTTCGAACCGGTCATCCTTTCCGGGAAAATGACGATCCTTAAAGACGACCCGATGGGTCTCTACTATCGTCTGACTGACGCCTCGTCGGTGTCGGCAAAATAAATATCGATGAACACTGCGTTACCTGTCCGACATCGTGCCTTCATTGCCATTCTGCTGGTTCTAGCGCTGCTGTCCGCGCAATGGGCTGGCATGGCACACCGTGTCGAACATGCATCGCTGGTGAAGAGCTTTGCCTCTCTGTCAGCAAATGAACATGATTCCGACAGCAAGCATTCCTGCATAGCCTTTGACGCTGCGACGGTTGCGGACACGGTTTCAGTCCCGCAATTTGTCGCGCCGCTGCTGGCCGGTGTACAGGTGCTCGCACTATGGGCAGCCTTCCGTTCATGGGATGCGCCGCTCGCCCTTCATTTCTCTTCCCGCGCCCCTCCCCTCGCCTGACACAAACTGAAAGTCTTTAATTTGCTGTCCCGCCATCAGGTGGTTCAGCGTTGCCTTCTATTTTGTTCGGGAATCATCATGTCCATTCAACGTACATTGATGGCGAGCGCGATATTGTCTGCGCTCGCCTCACTATCACTTTCCTGCCATGCGCAAAGCGCGGAAAAAATCCTCCCTACGGTAACGGTCACTGCAGCACCGTTCAACAATGACGAATCCTCGCAAGTTCTTGTGCCGGCCAAGGTCTTGTCAGGCAGCGAACTGCGCAACAAGCTGGGCAACTCCATCGGCGACACCTTGTCCCATGAACTGGGTGTATCGGCATCCAGTTTCGGTGCGGGTGCGTCTCGTCCGATCATTCGCGGTCTAGAAGGCCCCCGCGTCAAGGTTCTGCAAAACGGCATGGCGGTGTCCGACGTTTCCAGCCTTTCGAACGATCACGCTGTTGCTGTTGACGTCGCGACCGCGCGCCAAATCGAAATCTTGCGCGGCCCGGCGGCGCTCCTGTATGGATCCGGTGCCATTGGCGGCCTGGTCAACGTGGTGAACGACCGGATTCCAACGGAACTTGTCGCGCGTGCGACCGGCGAAGCAGAAATGCGCATTGGGTCGGTCGACAAGGAGCGCAGCGGATCATTCTCAACGGATAGCGCGAGTGGCAGTATCGGCTTGCATCTGGATGGCAGCGTGCGTAACACGAGCGACTACCGCTTTCCGGGATATGCCGTGCGCAATAATGCCGTGTCTGCATCAGGTCGACTGCCCTCTTCATTCACGCAACCACGCGATCTCGGCTTTGGGGCATCGCATATTGCCGACTGGGGCCATATTGGCGCGTCTGTCGACAGCCGCAGCGATCGCTATGGAATACCGACTGCGGAGCGATCCTTTATCGATTTGTCGCAAACGCGAATTGACTTGGATGGATTAATCCGCCAGCCGTTCATCGCGGCCGATTCCTTGCGCGTCAAAATTGGCGCCACGAATTACAAGCACACAGAGAAGCTGGAAGACGGCACGGCGGCAACCGATTTTGTGAACAAGACCCTGGAGACACGCTGGGAGCTTGTACACAAGCCGCTGTACGAATGGCGCGGGATAGTAGGCATGCAGACCGAACAAGGCAAGCTGTCCGCGCTTTCGGCGACGACCGGTAGAGCGAATACCGTGCCCACGACGAAGTCATCTTCGATTGCTGCATTCCTCATCGAAGAGCGTGACTTCGGCTCCTTGCGTGCCAATGCCGGTGCGCGCCTTGAGTCGGTAAAGCGGCGGCCGGATGCAAGCGGCTTGTCCGAGCGCAGCTTCAATCTTGCTTCCTGGTCGATTGGAGGCGCATGGACGTTTGCGCCGGGCTACAGCTTCGGCACCACGTTCTCCGTCGCCCAGCGTGCGCCAGCCATCGAGGAACTGTATTCAAACGGTCCGCATGAGTCGACCGCGACCTTTGACATTGGCGATCCGGATTTAAAGAAAGAACGTTCGCACAATATTGAGCTCACCTTGCAAAAGACCGAAGGGAAATTCAGATGGCGCACCAACATTTTCGAAAATCGCCTGAGCAATTATGTGTTCAGCCGCGGCGGTGGTACCACGGTTGACGAAGAAGGAAACGAGGAAGCAACAGGCGAATTCATACGCCGATTCTGGTCGCAGACGAAAGCAAAAATTCGCGGCGCTGAAGCCGAAGCAAGCTATAACCTGCATGGCGAGGGACTGTCGCTGCGAGCGTTTGCCGACACGTCGCGCGGGACGCTGGAAAATGCCGATAGTTTGCCGCTGCAGCCAGCCTCGCGCTTCGGTGTCGATGCTGGTTATCGCCAAGGACCATGGCGCAGCGGCCTGTCACTGATGCGTGCATTAAAACAGGACCGGCTCGCGACCTTTGAGAATTTCACCACACCGTCGTACACGCAAATTGATGGAAGTCTGTCGTACACCACGCGTATATCTGACATGAATTGGACTTGGTTCCTTGTTGCGAAAAACCTTCTGAACGAACAAATTCGCTTGTCGACATCCCTGCTGCGAAATGTTGCACCGCAACCAGGGCGCAGCCTTGTCGTTGGTGTTCGAACACGGTTTTAGGCGTCCTGCGGCTCCCTGTGGCTTCCATGGTTTGACAAACGTTCACGCAGCCGTTGTAATGGCAAGTCGGCATGTGATTTGTGTTACTTTACGGAACGATACCTTCCTTCCGCCGCACGGCGGAGGGAAAAAACAGCTGGAGCCAGGGGAAACGTGGGGATTTTTTCGCTTTTCGGAAAGAAGGAAAATCGGCAGGAAAAACCTGCCGATCGCGATTCTTCTCGCTCGAAACGGCAATCCTCGACTTCACGCAGCAATGATGCCGGCACTACAACGACCAGCAGCAGCAAGCAGCGCACGCCGACGGTCAAGCGCGATGCACAGACCGCACTTGCGACTGCATTGAAGATCGACGCGATCGAATCGGAGATGTCGTCCGAGTTCGTCAATGTGACGACCACGCAACAACCCAATACCGTTGCCCGACCCAAAACCGATCAACCGTCGCCGGGCAAGGACAAATCATCAGGCCCGCAACAAAACAAGCCGCGCGCGGAACCGCCGACGAGTACACCCGCACCTGCCGCCACGCTCACACCGATGGCTCCGGAAATGGGCACCACCACTGAATTCCTTCTGGACGGCCAGACTGCCGTCGCCGACATTGCTGCACCGGCGTCAGAGGCCGCTGCCGTCATCGAGGAAGCGGCAATCATGTATGCGAATGGCCAGCTTGATTTGGTCGAACAGATGCTGCGCACCGCCATTGAAGAGGACATGCTCGGCGGCGTTACACGCAAGGCTTGGTGGATGCTGTTTGACCTGTACCAACTCACTGGCAAGCAGCAGGAGTTCGAAAACCTGTCGATCGACTACGCCAGCAAATTCGAGACCTCCCCGCCGACTTGGATCAGCGGCAGTCAGCGTAGTGCGCAAGCGAGCACGCCGGCAGGCACGCCACCGATGGTGCCGTTTTCCGGAAAGCTCGATGCCAGTTGCGCAAAGCATGTCGAACGCCTGCAAAAGCTGGCGGAAACCTATCGCACTTTGCGTATGGAATTCGTTCGCGTCAGCGAAGCTGATTCAGCCGGCTGCGCGCTGCTGCTTGGCGCTCTCAACAAGCTGCAAAAATCAGGGCACGATCTCATCCTGGTGGGCGCTCCCGAACTCGCCGAGAAAATTCGCGCCATTATTGAAGTCGGCCGCCGTGATGATACCGAGGCCTCCTGGCTGCTCCTGCTTGAAATCCTTCGCCTGCTGAACCGGGAAAAGGAATTCGAGGAGATCAGCATCGATTATTGCGTGACCTTCGAGGTTTCGCCGCCGGCTTTCGTCGCCCCGCAAAACAAGGTCATGACCGCTACCGCGGAAGCACCAGCCACGGCGGCGCCCGCAGAAGGTTTCATGATGCCGGCACTGATCGAGGGCCGGATCGACAATCTGATCGTCGCGATTGCCGCCTACTCCGATGAGAACAGCCCGGCGATCATCGACTGTTCGCAACTGATACGGATCGATTTCAACGCCGCAGGTCGCCTGCTGACCGGCCTTGCGCCTTTTTGCGGCATTGGCAAGACGATCGAATTTCATCACGTCAATCACCTGGTTGCCGAATTACTCAATGTGATTGGCCTCAAGGACATCGTCCGTATCATTCCACGCAAAAACTGAACAACGTCTCCCGACGGGAGCGCATTTCCAAATATCGCAATGAAGGACAGCACGCTGTCCGCCTGCAAAACGCCGTCGCTTGCAAGTCATAGTGGCACCCGCCAGGACGGCAAACATAGCGGTGTCGAGAAGTTCCCTTTCACCGAAAGGAAATGCGCTCTGACTGGCAGTTTCAGACCTGTCGCCTACACTACTTGTAATCCATCACCCCGCCCTCATCTGCGGGAGAATATCCACTCCAGAGACAAGCATGGAACAATTTCACGGCACGACCATTCTGTCGGTGCGGCGCGGCAATGTTGTTGCCTTGGGCGGCGATGGGCAGGTAACACTCGGCAACATCGTTATGAAGGGCAGCGCGCGCAAGGTGCGCACGCTGTACCAAGGCAAAGTTTTGGCCGGATTTGCCGGTGGCACGGCCGATGCATTCACACTGATCGAGCGGTTCGAGGGCAAACTCGAAAAGCATCAGGGCAACCTGATGCGCGCATCCGTTGAACTCGCGAAAGACTGGCGCACTGACCGCATCTTGCGTCGTCTGGAAGCGATGCTGTTGGTAGCCGATCGTGAGTCAACACTCATCATTACCGGCAATGGCGATGTGCTTGAACCGGAAAGCGGCATCGGCGCCATTGGGTCCGGCGGCGCCTTCGCCCAATCTGCTGCCAAGGCGCTGCAGGACAACACCGATCTAGCGCCGGTAGACATCGTGAAGAAGGCGCTCACTATCGCCGGCGAACTGTGCATTTACACAAACCTGTCGCACACCATCGAAACCCTCGAATAACGCGAATCGTTTTATACATCACATCATGAACATGACTCCGCAAGAGATAGTTTCCGAACTCGACAAGCACGTGGTCGGACAGGCGCGCGCCAAACGGGCAGTGGCAATCGCGCTGCGCAACCGCTGGCGCCGGCAGCAGGTCACGGAACCGCTGCGCCATGAAATCACACCGAAAAACATTTTGATGATCGGCCCGACTGGTGTCGGCAAAACAGAGATTGCACGCCGCCTCGCAAAACTGGCTGATGCACCTTTCATCAAGATCGAGGCGACCAAGTTCACCGAGGTAGGATACGTCGGGCGCGATGTCGACACCATCATCCGCGACCTGATCGACATTGGCATCAAGCAGACACGCGAGTCCGAAATGCGCAAGGTGCGCACGCGTGCTGAAGACGCCGCCGAAGATCGCGTGCTCGACATCCTGTTGCCGCCGGCGCGCGACTTTGGCTTCAGTGCATCGCCGAGCGCGCCGCCAGAAAGCGACGCGCAACCCGGCAACAGCACCCGCCAAACTTTCCGCAAACGTCTGCGCGAAGGAGCGCTCGATGACCGTGAAGTCGAAATCGAAGTCGCCGAAGCCGGTCCGCACATGGAGATCATGGCGCCACCCGGCATGGAAGAAATGACCGAGCAGATCAAGTCAATGTTTTCCGGTCTCGGTGCGAGCCGCAAGAAAAAGCGCAAACTGAAGATCAAGGAAGCGATGAAGCTGCTGGTCGAGGAAGAAGCCGCGAAACTGGTGAACGACGACGAGCTCAAGCAAAAGGCCATCACCAACGTCGAACAGAATGGCATCGTATTTCTCGATGAGATCGACAAGATTGCCAGTCGTTCCGAAGTCGGCGGCGCCGATGTATCGCGGGCCGGTGTGCAGCGTGATCTGCTGCCGTTAGTGGAAGGCACGACGGTCAATACCAAGTACGGCATGATCAAGACCGACCATATCCTGTTTATTGCTTCGGGCGCCTTTCATCTTGCCAAGCCGTCCGATCTTATTCCGGAACTGCAGGGCCGCTTCCCGATTCGGGTCGAACTGGAATCGCTATCGATTGCCGACTTTGAACGCATCCTGACCAGTACCGATGCCTGCCTGACCCGGCAATATGAGGCGCTGCTGGAAACCGAAGGCGTGAAGATCGAATTCACACAGGATGGCATTCGTCGCATGGCGGAAATCGCTTTCTCGGTCAATGAAAAAACCGAGAACATCGGCGCACGACGCTTGTACACGGTGATGGAAAAACTGCTTGAAGAAGTGTCTTTCGCTGCCAGCGAAACGTCGGGAAAGACCGTCGCGATTGACGCTGCCTATGTGGATGAAAAACTGGGTGCGCTGGCCGTCAACGAGGACCTGTCGCGCTACGTCCTGTAATTCCTGCAGCCAATGAGCTGACTACCATGGCTAATAAGGCATTGTCGAAAAGGCAGAAGCTGACTATTCGCGTGGAGCCGTCGCAACGCGCATTGAAACCGCGCAATCCGATAGCACTCGCTGCCAAGCAGCGAGTTGCAGGATCGCATAAAAAAACGGCTTCCGCGGAGCGGCAGTTGCAGCAGAACCTGCTGAAGAAGATACTCGGAGAACCCGAAAAGAACTGAACGCTACAGCGCCCTCAACGTGCCGGCAACTGCGGCACGCCCGGTGCGGCTTGCATGCCTGGCATTTGCGCGGCCGCCGGTGCCTGTGTGGGCGGCACGCCAGGAGGAAGTCCGGATACAGGCGGCGGCATGGTCGTGGCCGGTGCCGGAACGCTCCCGCCTTGTGCGCTCTGAGGTGGACTGACCACCACGGTCGGTGGTGCCGTCATGCCAGGCGCCACTGGCGTTGGTGTTGGCGTCGCGACCTGACCCGGAACCGGCTGCCCCGGAATTGGCGTCTGCGGCGTGGCTGTGGGAACGGAAGGGATTGCCGGCGTTGGCGGAGTCGGCTGCGCAGGCACCGCTGCTGCTTGGGCACGCGTCGGTATCGGCGGTGGTGGTGGCGGTGTCGGCGTACGCGGCACTGATGCAGTGACGGCAATATCTGCTTGCCCTTTCGCACTCTCCGGCAATTCGACCCGCTTGAGCGCCCCCCCTTCAGACACCAGCACGTAATCGCGATGTACTTCCTTGATGCTGACACCCGGTGTCAATTCCGTATCAACACGGATTGCCTGTGCCGGCTTGCCGTCTGCACTGATAATGGCGACGCTGTCGCGCGGATTGCCGGAGAAGATCACGCCTTTCAGTTGGTAATTGCTTGCCACTGCGGCATTGCCACGGCGACCTCCAAACACGGCGGCGGCGGCTTCCGGTCGCACTTCAGCTTGCATTGCACGTGGCGGCGCGGCGACCGGCCGCAACGGCGGTTTAAACAATTGCATGCCCCAATAGGCAATCGATGCGCATAGCGCAATAAACAGCAAGAAACTCGCAACCTGCGGCAAGCGCCTCATTTCATTCCTTTTATTGTTTTATCGGACCAACTGATTGATCTCGATGATCGGCATCAGCACGGCGAGCACGATCAGCAACACCACCACACCCATTACCAGGATCAGCGCCGGTTCAAGCAAGCCGGCAATGGTCATCGCGCGCCGTTCCAGATCCTGTTCCTGTGCATTGGACGCACGCTCCAGCATGGCCGGCAATTCTCCCGTTACTTCGCCGGCGCGAATCATGTGAATCAGCATCGGCGGAAAATGCTTGTGCGCCGACAGGGCGCGTGCGAGGCCTACGCCTTCGCGCACACTCGCGGTTGCCTCTTCCACCTGTTCTCGCATTGCGACATTCGAAAGCGTATCTCGACTGGTCTGCAGCGCACGCAGGATCGGCACACCGGATCCTGTCGTGATTGCCAGCGTGCTCGCAAAGCGTGCGGTGTTCAGGCTGCGTTCAAACTTGCCATACAGCGGTGCGGTCAGCAGCCAGCGATGCCAGCGGTATTTGGTGTCTGGATTTTTCAGTGCGGTACGCCACGCGAAGAATGCACCGGCAAGCACTAGCGCAACAATCCATCCGTAGCTGCGCACAAAGTCGGATATCGCCAGCATGATCACTGTCAGCAGCGGCAGCTTTTGCTTGGTATTGGCAAACACCGATACGATCTGCGGCACTACGTAGGCCAGCAGGAAGATCACGATCGCAAACGCTACCACGGTCACAATTGCCGGATAAGTGAACGCAAGCCTTACCTTTTGCACCAGCGCATTGCGGCGCTCGATATAGTCGGCCAGGCGCGACAGCACGCGCGAGAGCTGGCCGATCTGTTCACCGGATGCCACCAGCGCGCGATAGATGTCGGCGAAGTCGCGAGGGTGGCGCGATAAGGCATCCGACAGTGAAGAACCGCCCATCACTTCGGAGCGAATGGATGCGACAAGATCGCGCACGTAAGGACGTTCCGCTTGTTCCAGCAAGGCGGTAAATGCCTGCTCCAGCGGCAAGCTCGCTTCCAGCAGGCTGGCCAGTTGCCGCGTAAACAGAGCAAGCTCGTTTGTCGACAAGCGGTCACCGAACGCGCTGCGGCGTGCCTGCCCCAGTTCATCGACCTGCGTGGCAATTGCATCGACCACGATCGGCACGAGGCCCTGCGCGCGAAGGTCGGAACGTGCGGCTCGCGCACTGTCGGCATTGACGACACCCTTTCTGGTGCCGCCGGCATCGTCCACCGCTTCATAACGGAATGCAGGCATGGCTTACTCTTTCGTCACACGCAGCAATTCGGCACGTGTCGTGGTGCCATCGGCCAACCAGCGCTCGCCATCCTCGCGCATGGTTCGCATGCCGTCGCGCTGTGCAACCGTGCGAATCGCGGCCTCTGACGCGCGATCATGAATCTGCGCACGAATCTCATCGGTGGTCAGCAACAATTCATACACGCCGACACGGCCTTGGTAACCGGTATGTCCGCACTTGTCGCAGCCGACCGCATGCCATTCCTGCCCATCGTGCCGGCGACATGCCGGGCATAGCTTGCGCACCAGACGCTGTGCTACGACACCCAGCAGCGACGATGACAAGAGGAAAGGTTCGATTCCCATATCGAGCAAACGCGTCACTGCCGATGCCGAATCGTTGGTGTGCAACGTGGCGAGTACAAGGTGGCCGGTGAGCGAAGCCTGCACGGCGATCTGCGCCGTTTCCAGATCGCGGATTTCACCGATCATGATGATGTCCGGATCCTGGCGCAGGATTGCGCGCAAGGCCTTGGCAAAGGTCATGTCGATGCGCGGATTGACCTGCGTTTGGCCGACGCCGGCCAGCTCGTATTCGATCGGGTCTTCAACTGTGAGGATGTTGGTGGCTGGGGCATTCAGCTTGGACAATGCCGCGTACAAGGAGGTGGTTTTGCCTGAACCGGTTGGTCCTGTTACCAGCACGATACCGTGCGGCTGGCTGATCAACTCATCGAACTGTTTTTCCACATCGGGGCTCATGCCGAGATGGCCGAGATCGAGGCGGCCACCTTCCTTGTCGAGCAGACGCAACACCGCGCGCTCGCCATGCCCAGTCGGTAGCGTCGACACGCGCACATCAACCGGCTTGCCACCGACGCGCAAGGTGATGCGGCCATCCTGCGGCAAGCGCTTCTCGGCAATGTCGAGCTGCGCCATGATCTTGATGCGGGAGATCAGCGAGGCATGGATCGCCTTCTTTGGCCGCACGATATCGCGCAGCGCGCCGTCTACGCGAAAACGCACGACAGAAACCTGCTCGAAGGGTTCGATGTGAATGTCCGATGCCTCTTCGCGCAGCGCTTGCGTCAGCAAGGCATTGATCATGCGGATCACTGGCGCATCGTCGGCAGACTCCAGCAAATCTTCGATGGCCGGCATATCGAGCATCAACTTGGCCAAATCGAGATCGGATTCAACCTCGTCGACCACCTGCGCGGCGTCGCTGCCGGAATTGGCATAGGTTCGCGCAATCGCCGCATCCAGTTCGTCGCGCGACAAGGACTTGAGCTTGACACGCCCGAAGCGGCGACTCAGTTCCGCGATGGCTGATGGCGCGGTGGCTTCCGATACCCACACCTCTACGGTATTGTTGGCGGTGTCACTGCGCCGCGCGAGTACAGCGTGGTCGCGAGCGAATGCGTAAGGCAACAGGCGGGCATCAGTCAGAACGGTACTCATTGCTATCTACTCAGGTTCGGGTCCGGCGGTGGAGCCGGATTGGGTGCCGGCACGGTGACCGGCGGGATGGTTTGCACGCCCGATTTCTCGCGCGGGTCCACGTTCAGCAGCGGCGCGCCCACCGGGCGGCCATCTTGCAGCGGCGGCAGCATTGGTGCGCGGCCGTCCGGCAGGAGATTGTTTTCCGGCTGCGCAGCCGACTGCACGCCACGGATATAGTCGTAACGGTCAGTGACCACGCTATTGCTTTGCTCGCCGGTGCGGATGACGGTCGGCCGCAGGAATACCATCAGGTTGGTCTTGGTGTTCTTGCGCGTCTGGTACTTGAACAGATTGCCGAGAACCGGAATGTCGCCGAGGCCCGGCACCTTCTCCGTGCCGTCCTGCAATTGCTCTTCGATCAGGCCGCCGAGCACGATGATCTGGCCGTCGTCGACCAGCACGTTTGATTCGATCGAACGCTTGTTGGTGATGATGCCGGCCGCATTCGCTGTATCGCGGATGCTCGACGTTTCCTGGTAAATGGCCAGTTTAATTGTGCCGCCTTCGGAAATCTGCGGACGCACACGCAATGACAGGCCCACGTCGCGCCGCTCGATGGTCTGGAAAGGATTAACGCCGGCCGCGCCGCCGGACGCCTGCGTGGTGAACTGGCCGGTAATGAATGGCACGTTCTGGCCGACGATGATGCGGGCTTCTTCGTTGTCGAGGGTGATCAGATTCGGGATCGACAAGATGTTGGCCTTGGCATCGGTTTCCAGCGCACGGGCGATCGCGCCGAGGCCGAGCTGGCCGTTGATCTGGCGGAACACGCCAAGCGTCAGGCCCGGTCCGGGCGCCACCTTTCCGTTGCCGGTTGCCAGCGCCACGATATTGTTGCCGCCGGCCGAAAACGACGTGCCGCCGCCGACGCGGTAACGGCTGGTCGCGTCGCCAGACAATCCGAGCCACTGCACGCCGAGTTCCGCCGCCTTGTCGGCCGATACTTCGACGATCAGCGATTCGACATAGACCTGCGCGCGGCGCGCATCGAGCTGATCGATCACTGCGCGCAGATTACGGTACACCGCTTCGCTGGCAGTGATGATCAGGGTATTAGTAGCGGCATCAGCCTGGATGAAACCGCCGGCGCCGCCGGTGGGCAACGCAACTGGCGTGGCCGACGGGGCCAGTGCGCCTTGGCCGAGTTGTGCCTGCTGTCCCGGCGAAACTGCTGCCGGTTGTGGTTGCTGCGGTTGCTGCGCATTGCCTGCTTGTGCAGACGCATCCGAGGCAACCACAGCGCGTAGCGTTTGCGCCAGCCGGACCGCATCGGCATTTCGAAGATAGACCACATGCACATTGCCCGGCTGGGCGGTCGGCTGGTCAAGCTTCGCGATCAGCGACTTGGCAAGATTGGCGCGTGCGGCCGATGGTGCGCGGACGATCAGCGCATTGGTACGGGTATCAGCCAAGACAGACACCCGTCCGGCGTCGGCACCGGCAACCGCGCCGCCCTGCTCCAGCAGGCGATTAACCATCACCGCGATATCGCTGGCGACCGCATGGCGCACCGGCACCACATCCATGTCGCCTACGGCCGGCGTGTCAAGCGCAGCGATGATCTTGCCGAGGCGCTTCAGATTGTCCGCATAGTCGGTGATGACAACGCTGTTATTGCCTGGATTGACGTTGATGGTGTTATTTGGCGAAATGAGCGGGCGCAGCACCTGCACCAGGTTGTTCGCCGATTCGTAATTCAGGCGAAAGATCTGTGTCGCGATCTGGTCGCCGCGCACTTCGCCGGCCTGCGTCGGTCCAGCTTGCAGCTTTGCATCTGCCTCCGGCACAACCTTCAGAAAGCCCTCTGCCCTTACGACGGAAAATCCTTGAAGGCGCAACGCGGAGGTCAACATCTGCATCGCCTGCGCCTTGCTGACCGGCTTTTCCGACACCAGGTTGATGGTGCCCTTGACGCGCGGATCGATGATGAAGGTATTGCGGGTGTAGTGGCCGATCGCCTTGACGACCGATTCGATATCGGCGCCAACGAAATTGAGCGTTGCCTGGTTGGAGGACGGGTCTTGGGTATACGCTGTCGGCGCCCCCGCGATTGCACACAGCAAGATGGTTGCCGCTCCCAAACGGCGCAATGTCGCCGGACCCTTTAATGTTTCTGCTGATCGATTTTTTTTCATTTGAACTCTAGCGCGATAACATCCTTGTCGCCTTCTCTTCGGCGTTGTCCCAGCAAATTCAACAGATTTGCCAGCCTTTCTTCCTGCCCTTCTTCCGCTTCTGCCTTTCCGGAAAACTGCAATCGTCCATTGCTCAATGTGCCATTACCACTTAACAGCATCGGCCCTTTGATTGTCGTCAACGCCAGTTGTGCCTGACGTCCACGCCAATCCATTATCAGTTGGTAAGCGCCCAACGGTTTGATCGGTGACAGACGCGATGCAATGTCGTTCATCTGTAAAGTCATCGAGCCGATCACATCCACGACATTGCCTTGGCGCGTCAGCTGCAAGGGCGTCCATGAGAGGCGCATTTGCCCCGACGGCTGTACCGTGTTTAACGGAGCCCCTAGCCCCGCCAATCGCTCCGCCGGCAACGACACTGCCGCAGGGCTGACCTGCCATTGGTTCCAGCTGCCGGTCAGGCGAACCGGCTGCGATAATGCTTCAGCATTTTCCAGATCGATATCGACCTGTCCCAACAGCACCATCGGTGACAAGCGCCATGCGAACCGTCCAGGCAACAAAGGTGTCACTGGATCTGCACCGCTCGGCGCACCGCCGATAAAAGCCGAACCGCGCCATAGCGTGCCCTGTGCATCGCCTAAGGTCAAGCGCCCATTTGTCTGCGCCTCCACCAGCGCTGCCATCCATGCGGCTGGACAAAACACGATCAGCGTCAACCCGATACTGACAATTCCTGCCAGCAACCATATCATGAGGCGGCGCACTGCCCTACTCGCTTCTCTGCTGACGCAGGGTCAAGTTCGCATTGACTGTATCGGGTTGCGCCTGCGATTCAATAACGGCATCGACGACGGACACCCGCGCAGTCTTCTGCAAGTCGGTCAACCAGTCGACTATGCCGGAAAATGCATTGGCATTCAGTTGCACCTTTGCAAGCTCACCACTCACGGTAATGTTTTGTGCCTTCAGGCCATTCCGTGTCAGGGATGCTTCGATACTTTCGCGCGTCATGACGGCAGCCGACGGGGCCGATTTGCCAGTCAATGCAGATGTTTCCTTTGACAGCGCTTGCACTTCTGCAGCCTGTTGGCGCAGCGTCGGCAGCTTCTTTTCCAGATCGGTGCGTCCGCTCAGCGCAGGATCGATCAGCAGCGCATAGATCGCACCAAGCACGATGACGGCAATGGCGGCCATGAGCATGTTGCGCTCTCGCTGATTACGGTCGCTCCAGAAAGTCGACACCGAGTGCTTCAACCCGTTCGCGCTCGCTGCATTCATTTGCCACTCCTGATCTGCCAGACGCCGGTGCTCGGCTGCGTGATTGATAGATTGCGCGTAGCAAGTGCACTGGTCATCTGTTCCATCGACAACGTGCTGTTCGGTTTGAATTTGACCGTTAGACTGCGGTCGCGGTATTCGAGACTGGCCACCGGTGGCGTACCTTGCCCCGTGCTGGCCCAAGCTTCGCCAAAGGCGGCCGTCAGTGCCACGAAATCGTCCGGTGCGAGTTGCCCCGACTCGCGTTGCGCGCCTGCTATCTTTTGTCGCAACTGCGCCAGGGGATCGATGATCACGGTCTCTTTCGGATAAGCTGTCTTGTAGGTCTGGACCATGCCGTTGCGCAGCGCATCTGCCTCACGCTTGAGACGCAGCCAGTCGACATTCAGGCCGATCACATTGACCACTAGCACGGCTGCTGCCAAGGCGATCGGCCAACGCCACCGACGCCAATCGAACTTCGGTCCGGCGGCCATGCCGAGTCCGCCCATCAGATCGAGCGCAACCCTGTCGGCGCCGGCAATCCAGTGCTGCCATGTGTCTGCATGCAAGGTAATGCGTTGCTCTAAGGCCGGCGCAATATGCAGCGACTCCTGATAGTCGCGCACGCGCGATTGCGGCACATATAAGGTAATCGGCGCATGTGGCGCTACGGCGTTCAGCGATTGCATGGTTTCGAAGGCAGCCGATTCAGGTTGGTCGGCCATGATCGCCAAGCCGAGACCGCCTTCTTCGGAAGTGCGCACGGCGACATCGATATCGGTCCCGTGCTCCATGACCGCCGCGCTGACGGCGTCGACTTGGTACGGCAGGCATAACTGCGATGGCACCGCTGCGGTGCTGCGTGCACCGAGCGCATGCAAAGTTCTGTTCAGCAATTCCAGCCATGCACGATCGACCACGGCGACGGACCGCATGCCATCACGCAACTCCCCCGCCACCATCACGCACTGCGACGGGTCGCTCATCAACTGGTCTTCCACCATGTTGGGCAACGCGGCCCGAAGACGCGCGCCAGACAAGGGCGGCACTTTGACGCGTAACAGCGTGACGTCGCCGGCGGCAAGCAGCAGTACCACGCGCTGCGCGCGTTTCACTGGCTCGCCCAGTTCGGACAGGGCGGCGACACCGTCTCTTTCGATGGCGGTGCCATTCGCAATAGCGAACTGGCAGTACAAGGGCACGCCCGGTTGCAGGCTTTCAGCGGCAATGTGCGAGGGCAGTCGGATGTACAGTGTGCTCAAGTTTTTCTTTCTCTTTTTCTTAGTATTCGCGTATCCAGACCAGCTTGGGATTGGCTCCCGTGCGGTCGATCAACGCCTGCATTTCCATGCCCGCACGGTTCAACCGCACGTTGCCGTTCACGAGAAAATAATCGGTTCGAATATCGAGCAGCGGTGACAAGTCGGCGGTGCTCGCCGGCACGCTCGACCTCACATCGTCCACGCTTTGAAACGGTGCACTTTGCCGGCGAGAAACCAGCGCGGTCGCATCCGAAAGCGACAGTGTAGCAATTCTGGCAGACAGCACTTCCGCCGGCGCGGTATTCACATTGATCTTTGTCGCCTTCGGCAGGACGATGACAAAATCCTTTACCTTGGCAAATATCTCCGGCGTGAATCCCTGCACGGCGAGCAAGTCGTCCACATGCTCGATATTCATTGGCACCGGCGTTGATGTGTCGGTACTTGCGACCGGTGCGCCTGCCGTCGCCGGTTTGGGCTGCGCCGATTTCATCAGCACGGCGGTGGCGCGCGCCAGTGCCGGATTCTGCTGCAGTGTGGTGAGCAGCTTGCCAAAGGCGGCCACTTCGGTGTCGGCAATATCGCCGCCCGGAGGGCAAAGATTCCTGAGATTGAAGCGGGCCTGCGCATCGACGATGCCCCCGGATAGCGCCGCATCCGGAATATCCGTATTGGCGCGCTCCTTGTCCACGTATTGATCGAGTCGCGTCTCCGCCAAAGGCACTGCCCAAGGCTCGCCGAGATGATCGACCTTGCCGGAGATCCGCTTGTCCTCGCGCAGGATGAGTCGCGCCCAGTCCAGCGCTCCGCGCAGGATCCACTGCTTCTGCAATTGCAAGCGTTGGTTTTCAATTGAGCGCACTTGCACTTGCTGCTGCCAAAACAGGCTGGCGACAATCGTGATCGCCAGCGTAGTCAGCAGCAAGGCGGTAATGACTGCGACGCCACGCTGATGAAATTGCAGCCGCGATCTCATGCGGCCCCCAACAGAAACACCTTCACCAAGTCCGCACCGTCCCGCAAGCGCAGGACGACTTCCAAACCGGTAATCGCTTCCACGGTGCCATTCGGCAGCACAGGCGGCGCCATTCCAGCGACTGCAGCGCGCCAACCGTTATTCTCGCCCCAAGTTCGCAGACTCATCTCATTAACGCCGGAATGCAACGTTACCGAGGGCACCGTTGCGGAGTCGCTCATGGCGGCGGCCCACGCCACGTCGATTTCCTTGAGATCGCGCGTCGGGCCTGATTCGCGACGTGTCATCACGCCATTTGTAATTCGGTAGGCCACCACCTGCGCGCGTGACGGCTGGTTTTCGCCGAACACCATGCGCACCATTGTCAGTTTTCCCGGTTGCGCTGCGAGCGTGGCGCGGCCGCCTATGCTTTCCGTCTTCGCTATCTGGCCGCAATCACTTTGCATCTGCGCGAAAGCGAGTTGCAAGCCACGTGTATGTTCCAGTTCCTGGTTGAGCGATACGCGCGAACGCACAATCGAATCCAGTCCGCGCCAGCCGAGCACAGCGACAATCGCAAGAACGGTAATCGCTACCAGCAATTCGATCAGTGTAAAACCCTGGCGTCGCTGGTTCATCACTTATCTGCCCGACACGACTTGTGCCAACTGGATGATGCTGCGTCCCGGATTGTCGGTATCGACCACGCTGACTTCGACGCGACGGAAAAATGGGTTGGGTGTAGCAAACACTTCCTCTTCGCAGGTCAGGCGCAGTTCACCCTGTGGGCAAGCGATGCTGCGCTTGCCCAATGCGGGAAACTCATGCGACAGACGGATCTGCGCCAGGCGATTTTCTGCCGACCATGTCGCCATCATCGACGCGCGCAATCCGCTGCTGTTCTGTGTCAGGCTGCCAACCGCCCGCAAGCTCGCTCCCAGTGCCGTGCCGACAATGACGAGGGCGACCAGCACTTCGAGCAGGGTAAATCCATTCTCGTGTTTACGCATCTCACTCCACCAGGAAATGGCCGATGCCGTCGGCACGAATGGCAACACTGGCGTCGCCAACAGCGAAGGTGAGAACAAACGGTTTGTCGACCGGCTCGCGCCCAAAAACAATGCGCATCGGATTCGCCTCTGCAGCGGTCGCGGGATTGATCGATAACGAAATCGGCGCGCGCGTGAATTCGCGTTCGCGCAGCATGTCGTCCTGCGTGATCGCCTGCCACTTGTTACCGTCTCGCATGAGAAAACGGTAACGTTCCGGTTCGGCCTCGAAAGCAATGGGCCGGTTGCGCACGATCGCTTCATCGCGCGCCAGCTGCAACAGCAGCGCCACGCGTTGCGCGTCGCTCTGCAGCGCCTGACGTTCACCGGGCATGGCGTTGAATGCAACCAGGCCGAGAAGCATGCCGGCAATGACCAGCACCACCAGCAGCTCAAGCAAGGTGAAACCGCGGACCGGCTGCGGTACGCGATGGATGGAACGAGAAAGTTTGACTATAGATCCCACGAGCCGATATCTGCATCGCCGCCGGTGCCGCCCGGCTGGCCGTCCGCGCCGAAGGAAAACACGTCCACTTCACCCTTCACACCGGGAGAAAGGTACTGGTACTGCGCGCCCCATGGGTCCTTCGGCAGCTTGTCGACATATCCGCCCGTTTTCCAGCCATTGGCAGCGGGTCCGCCGGTCGGCTTGGCAACCAGTGCTTGCAGACCTTGTTCGGTGGTCGGATAACGCTGATTGTCGAGCTTGTACAGCTTGAGTGCCTGCATCAGCGTCGCGATGTCCTGCTTGGCAGCGGTAATCCGCGCGTCGTCGGCGCGCCCCATCAGCTTGGGAACGACCAATGCAGCCAGAATACCCATGATGACGACGACCACCATGATTTCAATCAGAGTGAAGCCCCGCTGCATTGTTCGCGAGAGTGAAGAACGGTAAGACAAAACGTTATTGCGCATGAAGATGGCTTTTCAGGGGTGACAATTAAGCGACTAGTATAAGGCCATAGCAGGCAGGCGACTTGGCATCGACGCATTCACGCCCATGCCTGCAAGGCCGACCGGGCGTACGACAGCAGATGCGAGAAAAAGTGCTGCGAGGCACAAGGATCCGGCAAATTTTTCACCATAGTGCACGTCAGCATGTTGAGGGAACGCAATATTTGCAACTGAACGACCATGCCGGCTCGTGCCAAGTACGCAGATGCTGGTCAACTCCGCGCAATGCACTATGGAAAGACTCGTCGAATAAAAGCACAACGCCATGTAGTAACCGGCAATTACCCGTCCTGTGTCAAGTCGGCGAACAATAACTCTCCCTAATATAAAAGGAGACCATCATGTCCGCAAAGACCATCCTCATGCCGGTCGGCGACTTCGGCGAAGACTACGAGATCATGGTGCCCTTTCAGGCACTGCAGGCAGTCGGCCATGAAGTACATGCAGTATGTCCCGGCAAAAAAGCGGGAGAGTTCGTGACGACCGCAATCCATGACTTCGAAGGTCACCAGACCTATTCCGAAAAGCCGGGTCACCGTTTCACGCTTACGCATGATTTCGATGCGATCCGGCCCGTCAGCTACGACGCCCTGCTGATCCCCGGAGGGCGCGCGCCGGAATACCTGCGGCTCAATGCGGCGTTGCTGGAAGCAGTACGCCACTTCGCCAAGGCCAACAAACCGATTGCAGCGATCTGCCATGGCGCACAGATTCTGGCTGCGGCAGGCGTGCTCGAAGGCAAGCGCTGCTCCGCGTATCCCGCATGCCGCCCCGAAGTGGAACAGGCGGGCGGGCATTATGCCGAGCTCGATGTGACCGCCGCGGTGACCGACGGCAATCTCGTGACGGCGCCGGCTTGGCCCGCGCATCCCGCCTGGATTGCGCAATTCCTCAACTTGCTGGGTAAAAGGATTGTGCTATAACCGAAGCGTGCAAGGTGTCGTCTCGGCGCGCGCAAGCCAGCGTTGCGCGCGCCCCCATTTCTGGAGCGATCATGTGTGAAATTTTCGTAAAGGCCGATCCCGCTCTGTACGAGTGTCGTGCGCGTTCCATCCGCCTGCATGGGGTAGTTACATCGATCCGTCTGGAAAATCTGTTCTGGAATGCGCTGGAAGAAATTGCCGCGCGCGACGGCATGAGCACCAATCGACTGATCACCAACCTGTATGACGAACTGGTGGCGTTTCGCGGCGAAGTCGACAACTTTAGCTCCTTCTTGCGCGTGTGCTGCCTGCGTTACATGTCCTTGATGGTTGACGGCGCAATCCCGAGCGACAAGCGAACGCCGCTTGCCGCTGCACATTTGCATGGCGCCGTCTTCAACGGCAAAGGAACAAACGTGGTGCGGGTGCAGTCTTCTTGACAACAGTAGCAGCGCGTTTCGTCGTTGCTGTCCGATAAAGGAGAATGCCCATGTCGCTGCGCCATGCCGAATCCGGCGAAGTAATCGATATCCGTCCCTTAGGTGACAAACTGGTCGATTCCGCGTCGATCGCCTTGGCACGCACAGATGACTTCGAAGTCATGCGACTGATGCTTCCCAAAGGAAAGTCGATACCTGAACACGAGGTTGCAGGAGAAATCAGCCTGCAGTGCATCGAGGGAACCGTGGAAGTGCAAGCGCACGACAAGACCCGGCAACTGCAGTCGGGCAATCTGCTCTTTCTGGCGGGGAACACTCCTTTTGCCCTCTTTGCTTTGGAAAATTCTTCGGTCCTCATGACCATGGTGCGCAAGGAAAAGCAAGAATAAGCATGCCTGCGATTAAGCGCTCCTCACAATGGGCACTTGTCGCAAAAATGATTCCCGCAGGAATATCGTCGCCATTTAGAACGCAAAGTCCTCTGCATCGGTAGTGTTACGCTGGATGGCGAATCGGTGGACCTTGACGCGTTCGGATTTATGGGCATCGCTGGACTACCCAAGGTAAAAACCGTCGAAGAATGCCGGCATCAACCTCATCAAGCCGGTGGTATTCGTGCTACGCGAGGTCGGGTGCTTGCTTGCCTATCATCCCAAGACGGTCGACGCCACGCCACGCTGCGTCGGCTGACACAGACTTTTCAGAATTTATAAGAAGTCTTTGTGACGTTCGCCCCGCACGGCCACGCCGATCGAATCCAATCCCGCAATGTGCTGCTGCAAATCACTGAGGACAGTCAACTGATGGCAACGCCGCGTATGCATCGTGCGCGTAAGGGCCGGTATCGCGTTCTCAGGCTGATTCGTTGCGAGGGTCGCGTGCCAACAGTTTCGCCACCATATCGCGTGGCGAATCACCATCGAATAGTACCGATGCCACCGCGTTGGTGATCGGCATATCGACACCGCAGTCGAGCGCAATCGCGCGCACGGCTTGCGCACAGCGCACCCCTTCGGCGACGTGACCCAGTTCGTTCACGATGGTATCGAGCTTCTTGCCTTGCGCAAGCCCCAGCCCGACCTGCCGATTGCGCGACAGATCGCCGGTGCACGTAAGGATCAGATCGCCGACGCCGGCCAGTCCCATGAAGGTCTCGGTGCGTCCGCCCAAAGCAACACCCAGGCGGGTGATTTCGGCCAGACCGCGGGTAATCAATGCGGCGCGCGCATTCAGGCCAAGACCCATGCCGTCCAGCACACCGGTGGCAATAGCCAGTATATTCTTGACCGCGCCACCAACTTCGACCCCGACCAAGTCGTCACTCGCATAAACACGGATCGATGCCCCGTGCACTGCACTCACCACGCAGTCGCGCAACGAAGGCGTATCCGAAGCGACGGTCAGTGCGCAGGGCATGCCGCGCGCCACCTCCTGGGCAAACGACGGCCCCGACAATACGCCGTGCGGGATATCCGTCCCCAGCACCTCATGCACGACCTGATGCGGCAGCAACTGCGTTTTTTCCTCGAATCCCTTGCACAGCCAGACGATGTTCGGAATGGCCTGCGACTGCAAGCGTTGCGCCAGCGGTCGCAACCCGGCCACCGCGGAGGCGACGATCAGCAGTCGGTCGCCGTCGCTGTTGCCTGCGACGTGCGCAACGGCGGCGCCGAAATCCGCCGTGACATTGAGATCAACAGGCAATTTGAAGCCAGGCAGGTAGGCGGTGTTTTCACGCATGGCGGCAGCCTCGCACATCGCCTTTTCTTCGCGCCCCCACAGCACGACCTTGTGCCGCTCGGCGAGAGCAATCGCAAGCGCTGTGCCCCAGGCACCTGCGCCAAGCACCGAGATTTTCATCGAAGATGCTGCAGCCATGGACTCATTCGCCCCAGACTTCGGTGGCGCGCACGAAGCCGGACTGTCCGTCACGGTGGCGGACCTTGACCCAGCCGCTTGCGACCGGGTCAACCATCTCCAGCAGCACGCCCTTGTCTGCCGTGAAAGCGATTGGTGCGGAGTCTTCCGCCGACGCTCGCACGCGCGCACTGCCGGTACTGACAATCACATGGCGCCGGGGCGTCAACGCCTTTGATGCGATCCATGACAAATCTCCGGAGGCATCGCGCACCTTGGTCCATTCCCCATAGGTCAGCACCACTTCAACCGGCATGCCGCGCGGAGCGACAAACACCTTGCGCCCCTTTGCCGACGGTGCGTCGTACAGCACCGCAGGAGCGGCGCCGACCGATTTGAACTCAAGTGCGTGCGCGGCACCTGCTGCGCATAGCAGGCTTGCCGACATCAGGACCAGACGTGCGGATTTCATCCACTCCTCCCTTATTCCGGATCGAAGCCGGTATTAGTGTTTTGCTGCTGTGCCGTCAGGCATCACGAGGCCGGCGCCACCTTCTGTCTGCTGCTGTTCCGCCAGGGTTTGCAGGCGCTGTTGGTAAAACGACTCAAAATTGATTTCCGCCAAGTGCACCGGCGGGAAGCCTGCACGCGTGATCATGTCCGCAATATTGGCGCGCAAGTAGGGGTAAATGATGTTCGGGCAGCCGATGCCGAGCAATGGATCAAGTTGTTCCGGCGGAATGTTGGCGGCTTCAAAAATGCCTGCCTGCTTGCCTTCAACCAGGAAGGCGACCTTGTCCTTGACTTTGGCAGTGACGGTGATAGTCACAGTCGATTCAAAAATGGTTTCGGCCAATGCCTCGGCACCAACGTCGACCGCGACTTCAATGTTCGGCGATTCCTGCTCGAGGAAGATCGCTGGCGAATTCGGCTGCTCCAGCGACATGTCCTTCAGATAGACGCGCTGGATCTGGAATACGGGTTGCAGATTTTGTTCGGACATGGGTGACTTTCTTTTGGAGAAGTTTGTTGAAGACAGGAAGGAAAAAGGACGGCATACGCGCCGTCCCTTCTTCATTCGAGGAATGATAACACTGGGCGGTCAGGCGACCGGAACTTTAAGCGCCCTGAAGCAGCGGGTCGAGCTTGCCGGCATGGTCCAGCGCGCTAAGATCATCGAAGCCGCCGACGTGGGTGTCGCCGATGTAAATCTGCGGCACGGTGCGGCGTCCGGTTTTCTGCATCATTGCAGCGCGTTGCTCGGGATCCAGGTCGATCCGGATTTTTTCGATATTCTCGACGCCTTTGGACGTCAACAGCCTTTCGGCCATGACGCAATAGGGGCACACTCCGGTGCTGTACATTACAACGCGTGCGGTCATGATTGCTGCTCCATCACTTGGTGATCGGCAGACCTTGTGCCTGCCATGCAGTTACACCGCCGTCCAGACTCACCGCTTCATTGAACCCGGCCTTCTTGAGCTGGGATGCGGCCTTGGCCGATTGCACGCCGGCCTGGCAGACGGCGATGATTGACTTGGACTTAAACTTGTCGAGTTCGCCCAAGCGATTCGACAGATCCTTGAGCGGGATGTTCTTGGCGTCGCGCAAATGTCCGGCGGCAAATGCGTCCGGTTCACGCACATCCACAATAACGGCCTTGCCTTGGTTGATCAATTGTGTCGCCTGCAGAATCGTCGCCTTTTGTCCGCGCCGCTGCAGGTTTGGCAGCACAAGCGCCCCGCCCGAAAGAAGTGCAATGCCGATCAGCCAGATGTTATCGAGAAGGAATTTCACGTTACTCCAATGGTTTTCGTGGTGTTAAGCAATCCCAACATTATAAAATAGAAGCGGAAACAGCATTTCAAATCGCATTTCAAATCGCTTTACACGCCAAAATCCCTTAAATCTTTCCCAAATTCAACCATGTACAAGATCGTATTCATGCGCCACGGCGAATCCACGTGGAACCTGGACAATCGCTTCACCGGCTGGACCGACGTCGACCTGACGGAAAAAGGCGCTGCCGAAGCTCGTCAGGCAGGCAAGATCCTTAAGGAAGCCGGCTTTACCTTTGACCTGTGCTACACCTCCGTGCTCAAGCGCGCCATCCGCACACTCTGGCTGACGCTAGACGAAATGGACCTGATGTGGCTGCCCATCGTGAATGACTGGCGCCTGAACGAACGCCACTATGGCGCCCTGCAGGGTTTGAACAAGGCCGAGACCGCTGCCCAGTACGGCGACGAGCAGGTGCTGGTCTGGCGCCGAAGCTACGACGTGCCTCCCAATCCGCTGGATCCGAACGATCCGCGCACCTCCTACAACGACCCGCGCTACGCTGACCTGAAGAAGGAGCAGATTCCGCTGACCGAATGCCTGAAAGATACGGTTGCCCGAGTCATGCCGGCCTGGGTTGAAGAGATTGCACCGGCCATCCGTGCCGGCCGCCAGATCCTGATTTCCGCCCACGGCAACAGCCTGCGCGCCTTGATCAAGAGCCTGGACGGCATCAGCGACAAAGACATCGTCGGCCTGAACATCCCTAACGGCCAGCCGCTGGTGTATGAATTGGATGCCGACCTGAAGCCGATCCGGAGTTACTATCTGGGCGACAAGGCAGCCATCGAAGCGGCGATGAATGCCGTTGCCAGCCAGGGAAAGTCAAAGTAGCTCTCTTTAATGCCATTTCACCGCCATCGCCAAAACGGACAGGAATCCCCTTTGTGAAGCAGCGCAAGCATGTAGTCTGGGGATTCCTTGCGGCGCTGGGGGCGGCGGCGCTGCTGATCGGTGTGCCGGCCCACGCCGGCAAGGTGACAGAGCGGGTGCGCCAAAAGCGCGCCGCCGAAGCCGAGCGGGCAGAACTCCAGCAAAAGCTGGACGCTCTCAAGCGCGACATTAACCGCACCGAGACGGCGAAAAGCCATGCCGCCGACGCGCTCTCCCATTCCGAAGCAGCGATTTCCGAAGCCAATCGCGCCCTGCACGAACTCGACCGCGACCAGCGCGACGCCGAGGCCAGGCTTGCCGGCATCTCGGCAGAGCAGTCCCGTTTGGCAAAAGCCATCGCCGATCAACGCAAACGCCTGGCGCGGGTGCTGCGCGAGCAATACGTTGCCGGCACCGAAGACCGCCTGAAGCTCCTGCTGTCCGGCGACAATCCCAATCGCATCAATCGGGAACTCCAATACATGGGTTACGTGTCCCAGGCGCAGGCGAAACTGATCGATGCGCTGCACGCCAACATGCGGGCGATCGAGGACAACAAGGCGGCCGCGCAGGAAGCGCGCGACGAACTCGACGAGATTGCACAGGAACAGCGCCAGCAAAAATCACAACTGGAAAAGGAAAAATCCCGTCGTGCCACGCTGTTGACGCAACTGTCGAACAAGCTGAGCGCGCAGCGCAAGGAAGTCGGCAATATCGAACGCGACGATCAACGCTTGGCAGGATTGGTCGACAAGCTGGCTAAATTGGTCGAAGAACAACGAAAGGCCGATGCAGCGACCCGAGAAAAGCGACGCCAGGAGCAACTCGCGCGCTCCAAGGTTAAAAATGATGCCTTGGCAGACACGAAAGTGAGTTCCGTCAAGACGCCTGGCAGAAATCCTGATGCAATCGACAATGACGAGCCGCCGCAGAAATTGTTGGGCCGAAATGAACTCACGCCCGAAGCCAGCGTCCAAGAACTTGGTGCAGAGCGTGCATTTGCGTCTCTGCGCGGTCAGCTAAGGTTGCCGGTCAAGGGTGACCTGCTTGCAAAATACGGCAGCAAGCGGGGCGACGGACCGGCCTGGAAAGGCCTGTTCATCCGCACTGCGGAGGGCTCGGAGGTCAAGGCGATCGCTGCCGGTCAAGTCGTGTTCGCCGAATGGCTGCGTGGCTTTGGCAACCTGATCATTGTTGACCATGGCGGCCAGTACATGAGCATCTACGGCAACAACCAGGCCGTGCTGAGACGGGCTGGCGATCTGGTCAAGTCCGGCGACGTCATTGCCAGTGTCGGCAACAGCGGCGGTAATGAACAATCGGGTTTATACTTTGAAATGCGGCATCAGGGCCGTGCATTCGACCCTCTCGGGTGGATAACTATTAGGTGAGACATGGGCAGCAAATTGAAAAACTTCGGCCTTATCGGTTTGGGCGTCATTGCAGGCATCGCTGGTTCGATGCAATTTGAAGCGAGCGCGCAAAAAAGTACATCGCCGCTGCCATTGGAAGAGCTGCGCCAGCTAGCCGACGTGTTCGGTCTGATCAAGACCGACTACGTGGAAGCCGTCGAAGATAAAAAGCTGCTGACCGAGGCGATCTCGGGCATGGTAGCCTCGCTCGATCCGCATTCCGCCTATCTCGACAAGAAGGCCTTCAAGGAACTGCGTGAGGGCACGCAAGGCAAGTTCGTCGGCCTTGGCATTGAAGTCGGCATGGAAGACGGCTATGTCAAAGTCATCTCGCCCATCGAGGACTCGCCGGCATTCAAGGCTGGACTGAAGGCAGGTGACCTGATCACCCGTCTCGACAACACGCCGGTCAAGGGCTTGACGCTGGATGAAGCGGTCAAGCGCATGCGCGGCGAACCGAATACCAAGATCACGCTGACCATCGCCCGCAAGGATGAAGACAAGCCGATCATCGTCTCCATCGTGCGCCAGGAAATTCGCGTGCAAAGCGTCAAGTCAAAAGTCCTTGAACCGGGCTATGCATGGCTGCGCGTCGCACAGTTCCAGGAGCCGACTGTCGATGACATGGCGAAAAAGATTAACGCCATCTATGCGCAGGAGCCGAACTTGAAAGGCCTGGTGCTCGACCTGCGCAACGACCCGGGCGGCGTGCTGCCGGGCGCCATCGGCGTGTCCGCGGCGTTCCTTCCGAAGGATGTGCCGATCGTGTCCACCAACGGCCAGTTGCCCGATTCGAAGCAGACCTTCTACGCGCGCCGCGAGTTCTATACCTCGTCACGCATCGCCACCGGCGACCCGCTGGCGAAGTTGCCGGAAGCGATCAAGAAGGTGCCGATCGTCGTGCTGGTGAATACCGGTTCGGCCTCCGCCTCGGAAATCGTCGCCGGCGCGCTGCAGGACTACAAGCGCGCGACCATCATGGGTACGCAAACCTTCGGCAAGGGCTCAGTGCAAACCATTCGTCAATTGTCCGCCGATACTGCGGTCAAGCTCACCACCGCCCGCTACTACACGCCGAACGGTCGGGCGATCCAGGCCAAGGGCATCGTTCCCGATCTGCTGGTGGATGAAACAGCAGACGGCGACGGCATGAACGGCCTGCGCCTGCGCGAAGCCGACCTGCAAAAGCACTTGATGAACGACAAGGACAAGGACGAAACCGCGCGCAAGATCGATGAACTGGAAGAAGAGCAGCGTATCGCCGCTCTTGAGAAGAAGCGCAAACCGCTCGAATTTGGCAGCAAGGACGACTTCCAGCTGGCGCAGGCGCTCCACCACCTGAAGGGTGAGCCGGTACAGCTGTCTAAGTCCGCCAAGATCGAGAGTAAAAAGGAAAACACCATCAACGAGAAAAAGAACGGTAACGGAAACGGGAACGGCGAGAAGAAGTAAACGCAATTCCGTGATTTCACCGTAGAGAAAAGGCCGCAGCGATGCGGCCTTTTTAATTCCGGACTGCGATGGCAGTGCAGCAATGAGGATTGCCACTCGGATCCTCGGATCATGCGAACGAAAGTGTTAAGCTACAAGCTCTCCCCCAACATGCAGCTTGCCCCATGAACGACAGCCAACTCCTCCGCTACTCCCGCCATATATTGCTCGATGAGCTTGGCATAGAAGGCCAAGAGAAATTGTTGTCCGCCCATGCGCTGGTCATCGGCGCAGGCGGCCTCGGTTCTCCTGCCGCGTTTTATCTGGCGTCTGCCGGCATCGGCAAAATCACGTTGGTCGACAACGACACGGTTGATCTCACGAATCTGCAACGACAGATCTTACACACAACAGAACGCGTCGGCCAGCCGAAAACCGCGTCCGGAAAGCAGACGCTGGCGCAGATCAATCCGGAAGTCGAGGTGGTCGCACTAACGGAACGTGCAGAAGGCGAACGCCTGTCTGAACTGGTGCGGCAAGCCACCGTGGTGCTCGATTGCAGCGACAACTTTGCCACGCGCCACGCGGTTAACCGCGCGTGCGTGCACCACAAAGTACCGCTCGTATCAGGCGCCGCGATCCGTTTCGACGGACAGATATCAGTATTCGATCCGCGCAGCGGCGATGCGCCATGTTATGCCTGCCTATTCCCGCCTGATCAGCAGTTTGAAGAAGTGCTGTGCTCCACCATGGGTGTATTCGCGCCCCTGGTCGGTATTATCGGCACGATGCAGGCTGCCGAAGCCTTGAAGCTCGTGGCAGGCATCGGGGAGTCACTTGCCGGACGCCTGCTGCTGCTGGATGCGCGCAACATGGAATGGACCAGTATTGGCGTCGCACGCAATGCCGCGTGTTGCGTCTGCGCTTAAATCGGTTTTGGCTCTGGCGTGCGGGAGACAATATCCAGCCGAAGAGCGGATGCGCGCTAGTACCCTGAGCACGAGAGGTTCGAGACGGGTCCGATACGTGCGACGGAAAATCGCTCTAATCGAAATGACGCAGAACACGTAGGGAACACGCAGGAAACTGGTCAACATCCCCGGCACTGAAAGTCACAACAGCGGGCCGCAAGCCATCCTCGGCGTCGTTCGCAAGGACTTGGCCGGTGTCAGCAGATCCATCGAAAAACATCTGGTATCGATTGTAGACTTCAAAATGGCGGCGCTCGATGACTGCATCCGGCGCTAGCAGCGACGCATCAAGGGCATGAAACGTTCCGGGCATGTCGCTTGTTGCATCGGCAGTACGTATGGCGGCACGATGCGGCGATAACGAGACCGTACTTGGTTCTTCATGCTCCGGGTCCATCATTGCTGCAGTTTGGTCGCCACGGCACGCGGCGAGTAAAGCAGTGGCGGCAACCGCCACCATCCAGAATCCATGTTTGAAAGTGCGCTTGCGCATGTCTGTCTCCCCAAGGCTTAATATTGGCCCATACGGAAAAGACCTTTTTGGCTTGTATCAAGCGCATTACACGCACGGACTTGATGTTGATTAGGATTATTCCACCGAGGGCCTGACGCTGTCGTCTTACGGCGCACAGTCTTGCCGGCGACACAGCAAGGCCGGTGCTACAATCGAACGACCGCACTATTTCTTCCTCGCATTCTTGCTCCTTCGATGTCCGCCTCCGACCTTGCCAAGCTAGTTTTCCTTTCCGCGATCTGGGGCGGGTCATTTATCTTCCTGCGTATTGCTGTACCCGAATTCGGGCCGCTGTTGACCGCGACGCTTCGCACTGCACTGGCTGGCGCGGCGCTCATGGTTTTTGCGACGATCACCAACGTGAACATGCAATGGCGCGCAAACACCAAGGCGTTCGCCGTGGTCGGACTGTTCGCCGGCGTCATTCCGTTTTCTTGTTTTTCTTTTGCGGCACTGTATTTACCGGCGGCGCATTCGGCCGTATTGAACGCCACCGCGCCGCTGTTCGGCGCCGTCTTCTCGATGCTCTGGCTATCCGAACGCCTCACCATGCGCAAGCTGGCTGGCCTGATGCTCGGCATTACCGGTGTCGCCATCCTGGTCGGCGCAGGTGCCATTGCGCTGAGCACATCGGTACTGATCGCGATCGCCGCATGCCTGCTGGCAGCCGCTTGCTATGCGCTGTCAAGCATCATCGTGAAGCGGACCGGCAAACCTGGCGGCGTTCACCCGATTGCCATGGCAACCGGGTCGCTTGCCTTAGGTGGCCTGATGCTGCTGCCCACCGTGCCGTTTTCCTTGCCGGCGACAATACCATCGACGCGGGCAATCAGTTCCATCGTGGCGATGTCGCTGCTGTCCTCCGGCCTGGCCCAGGCGCTATTCATTCCATTGATTGTGAAAATCGGACCGACACGCGCGATGAGCGTGTCTTTCCTGATCCCCTTATTCAGCATGCTGTGGGGGTTTCTCTTCCTGCAGGAGGCAGTCGGCATAGCGACGCTCGTCGGGGGTGCGGTGGTTCTCGCGGCAATGGGATTGGTGCTGTCGTCTCCGCATCAAAAACCGTCTGGCGTGGACGCTTGACCCAGATGAAAAATGGCACGCTCGCCATTCGTCATCCTCTGCTGACAGCGCTCGCACTGTCGCTTGGCGCCGCTGTATCACTCGGACTCTCACGCTTTTCGTACGCACTGCTGCTGCCGCCAATGCGCGCCGACCTTGGCTGGTCGTACTTGCTTGCAGGCGCGATGAACACCGCAAATGCCTTTGGTTATTTTATCGGCGCGCTGATTACTCCCACGCTGATGCGATTTTGCGGCGCACAGACTGCCCTGATCGGCGGTGCGCTGTTGACCGGCGTATTCATGCTGCTATCGGGATTCGTGACGGATGCCGATATGCTATTACTGCAGCGGGTGCTGGCCGGCATTGCCAGCGCATTTATCTTCATTTCCGGGGGCGTGCTTGCAGCGCGGCTCGGCGCAATCCATACGGGCCGCACCGGGTTCCTTATTGGCTTGTATTACGGCGGCACCGGCTTCGGCATCACGCTATCTGCGCTGCTGGTGCCGATTACGCTCGGAGCGGCAGTCACGCACGACGCTGCGCATGCGTGGCAGTGGGCGTGGCTGGCGCTAGGCGCCGTCTGCCTCCTGATGACCTTGCTGATGGCGCTGCCGGCCAGCCATGTCGACGGTACGACGCCGGCAACGGCAGGTCATGCACACTTCCGCGTGCGGTCCTTCGGCTTCGGGCTGGCGGGGTACTTCATGTTTGGTGTCGGTTACATTGGCTACATGACGTTCGTGATTGCGCTGCTCAAGGAACAGGGTATGCAGGCCTCGGTCATTACGCTGTTCTATGCCGCGCTAGGCATCGCGGTCGTCGCGTCGTCGCGGATCTGGGCCGGCATGCTCGACCGCTTCAAGGGCGGGCAGTCGCTGGCAATCCTGAACGCCTTGCTGGCAGTCGCAACGCTTCTGCCGGTACTGAGCGCGGCACCGGTCGCCGTGTTTGCATCAGGCATTTTGTTTGGCGCAGTATTCCTGTCGGTGGTTGCGTCGACTACTGCACTGGTCCGGCACAATCTTCCGCCGCAAGCCTGGTCGGCCGGCATCAGCGGGTTTACCACGGTATTTGCTTTCGGCCAGATTGTCGGGCCAACCATGGTGGGGTGGATTTCCGACAGCGCGGGCGGCTTGCGACGCGGCTTGGTATTTTCTGCCGTGGCATTGCTGATCGGCGCGCTACTCGCATCACGACAACGTGCGGTCCCACACCAAGATACAGTCTGATGCGATGTCCGAATTCGGCGAACGATGGTGTGCAGGTTCGGCTATCCTTCGATCCAGTCCATTGCTGGAATAATCATGCGTAGCGCAGACCTGATCCGACTCACGATTCTCGCCGCCATCTGGGGCGCATCCTTTCTCTTCATGCGCATTGTCGCGCCTGTGCTGGGCGCATTGTGGACTGCCGAAGTGCGCGTTGCGCTGGCCGGACTTACGATGCTGGCCTTCATGGCGGTAACTAGCCGCACAATGGATTTTCGATCGAACTGGAAACAATACCTGGTTCTCGGGACGCTGAATTCCGCTTTGCCCTTCGCCCTATTCTCCTTCGCTGCATTGACCTTACCCGCCGGGTATTCGGCAATCCTTAACGCCACCAGTCCTCTTTGGGGCGCGATTATCGGCGCTGCATGGCTGAAAGAAAAGCTTACCGTCAGAAAGATCGCTGGCTTGACGATCGGCGTGGCGGGTGTGGCATTTCTGGTGCGGCTTGGCCCTGCCGAGTTTTCACCTGAGGTCGTTATTGCGGCCCTCGCATGTGCGACTGCGGCACTGTGTTACGGCATTGCTGGCGCCTACTCGAAAAAGAAGTCAGCCGGGATTGCGCCGCCGCAGATGGCGACCGGATCGCAGCTTGCCGCAGCGTTAGTGCTGCTTCCGTTTCTGCCGCTATCGCCGGTGCGCAATGAGGTGACGCCGTTCGTGATGGTGATTGCGGGCCTGCTGGCCTTGCTATGCAGCGCAGTTGCGTATTTCATTTACTTCCGATTGATCGCTGATATCGGGCCCACCAAGGCATTGACCGTAACTTTCCTGATTCCCTTGTTCGCACTAGTGTGGGGAGCAGCGTTCCTGCACGAGGCGATTAATCTCAATACGCTGATTGGTTGCGCTTTGGTCGTGGTCGCCACCTGGCTCGTGGTATTTCAACCAAGCACTAGGGCCACCAAACCCGCCTAGAAAACAATCGTTGCCGGCAGTACGCCACGGAGCGCATTGCATACGACAAGCTCTTGCGCACGGCGCAGGTCACCGACGGTCAAAGCGCGCTCTTTCGCATCCCACGCAGGATCGGCAAGCAGTACGGCACGCATCACGCCAGGCAACACTCCCGCGGAAAGTGGCGGCGTATACCAACACCCGTCGAGCTTGACGAACAGGCTGCTGCGCCCGCCCTCGGTGACTTCGGTGCGCTCATTACAGAACAGCATATCGAATGCACCTTGCGTTTCTGCCGCTCGCCAGGCCGCATCGTAGCGGTCGCGCACTGTCGTCTTGTGGCGCAGGAATAGATCGCACGACTGCGTAGCGTCGTCTGCAAGCAGTATCTTTACCGGCGTCGACAATGGGGCAAGCGGACCTGTCTGGATCGAGCACGTGCCGTCCTGCTTCAACGCAAGGCGAAGACGATGCGGCACATCGGGAGCAAGCGTCGCACATGCATCGCTTAGTTGTGTGCGAACGGCGTCGTCGTCATATGCAAAACCGAAATAGCGTGCGGACGCACGCAAGCGCCGCAAATGCAGGTCAACATGACGACAGCCGTTGGAATGTGTCGCATGCATCGTTTCGAGTAATTCGAAATCATTGGTGAGGCCTGTGAGGAAACCTGCCTTGAGCCGGCATTCCGCAAATTCTTCAGACGCCACACTGTCATGCACGATGCCGGCACCAACGCCCATTTCGCACTTGCGCACGCCGTCATGTTGCAGCGCCTGCAGAACCAGCGTGCGAATCGGCACCGACAGACAAAAATCACCGACGCTGCGTTCGTCCCCTGGTGCTTCGAACCAGCCGATCGCCCCGGTGTAGACGCCGCGCGGATCCGATTCCAGCTCGCGAATAATCTGCATCGTGCGCCGCTTGGGCGCGCCGGTGATGGAGCCGCAAGGATAAAGTGCGGCAAACAGTTCAGGCAACGTTGTGTCGTTGCCCAATTCCGCATGCACCGTGGACGTCATCTGCAGCACACTGCTATAGCGATCAACGCTGAACATTTTCGGCACACGCACGGTTCCGAACTTTGCAATGCGCCCGAGGTCGTTGCGCAGCAGATCGACAATCATTAGGTTTTCTGCACGATTTTTTGGGTCTGCAGCGAGTGCCGACGCGCGCATCACATCTTCTTGTACATCGCCGGTCGCCGCTGCTGTGCCTTTCATCGGACGCGCAGTAACCGTTCCCTGAACGTGGCGCACGAACAGTTCCGGGGAGAGCGACAATACCGCGCGGCCATCCGGCAAACAGATCAGTGCCCCATAGGGCACCGGTTGCCGCGCGCGCAAGCGCCGATACAGCGATAGCGGCGCACCGAAGGCATCGAAATGCAGACGGTAGGTGTAGTTGATTTGATAGGTGTCGCCGGCCTCGATGTATCGATGAATCCTTGCGATCGCGTCATTAAATTTCTCCTCGCTCACGCTGGCGCGCACATGGGCAACGCCTGCCGGCGGCATCCCTGCATCCCTGTCCGCAAGCCAGCGGTCCACTTGCTGCGATGAGAGGTGCTCGCAGTTTTCGAACAAGAGGATTTGCGCCAGTGGCTGTACACCTTCGCGAGGCGCAATCTCGTGCATTTGCCCACCGAGTTCGTAGCAAAACACACCAAGCGCATGGTGCCCCTTACGCAGCGCGTCATACATCGTATCGAGCACCCCAGGCAGCGCGGCTGCATCCTCACAGCGCAGTGTGCCTGTGTGCCCGCTATAAAGACGCGAGCGTGGATCCGCTTGGCTTGCATCGCAATCGTCGAGCAAGGCAAAGCAGTCTGCGGGCTTGTGCGGGGAATTCAAGGTGGTGTCCGGCAAAGGAAATAAGGTGCCCGCAATATGCTGCGGACACAGCCATGTAAAGCGCTATTGTAAATCCCCGAACATCGACTGTTCAGCTGCCGCGCTTGGATAGATAAATGCCCCACAGCAGCAAAGCGCCGCCGGCCATCTGCAGCGGGCCGATCGCCTCCTGAAAGATAAGCCAGGCAGCGACGGCGGCGGTCAACGGCTGGATCAGCAGGCTGACGGACGACAGCGATGCGGGCAGGTGCGCCGAAGCGTACGCAATGACGGTTTGTCCCCCAATTTGCGCAACCAACGCCAAGGCCAGCAAAGGCAACCAGCCGGCTGCGTGAACCGGCAGAAACGCGCCTGGTGACATCAAGGCAAAAGGAAGCAGCGCCAACCCGGTCACTGTTGTGCTCCATGCCATCAGGCGCGCAGTCGAATAATCGCTGCGCGCGTCCTTGATCACTAACTGATACGCCGCGTAGAACACTGCGCTCGACAAACCTAGCGCATCGCCCAGTAATTTATTGCCGCCGTTATTCGCGCCAGAGGCGTTCGGGCCGACCAGCATGATGGCGCCAATCAATGCGATCACCATGCCGACAACAAAGATGCGCGCAAACCGCACCCGATAGGCAATCCACATCCACAAGGCGATGAAGATTGGCGCGAAGTTTGACAGAAGCGTCGCATTGGCCACGGTTGTGTAATGCAGCGACAAATGCCAGATGCCCATGTCGCCGGCGAAATAAATGCCGGCTAAAACCAGTGCCTTGGTGAAGTCGGTACGCTTGCCGGCTGCCGTATCCTGACGGCGCACCGCGAATGCCCACGCCCACAGCACTGGCGCTGCCAACGCCATGCGCCAGAATGCCGACGCCAGGGGGTTGACGTCGGACAGGCGCATGAAGATGCCGGCGAAGCCGATCGAGATGCCCCCAATCAGAAGCGCCGCGAATGCGAGTGCAGGAAAATTCTTGTTGATTGTCGTGTCCATGCAATGTGTTGTCCCGATTGCGAAGACAGCAAGTGTACTGAGCTTTGGCAAAGCCTGCTTCGCGCGCCTGCACGAAACGTCGATCAAGGAGCAAGAAGCGCGGAAACCAGAATCCACTCCGAATAAAGCGAAAGATTCACACCTGCGTACCGGACGAAGAGGCGCAAATTAATGCAAGAAACGAATCAAATTTGGCAGAGGCGTGCGAAAAGCTTGCTACTCGATCTCAGACCAGTAGAAGTGCAATCTGCTCTTGCGCATTCTCGGACGGATTGTGCGTGAAACCGCCCTTGGCAAAGCGGTGCCACTTGCCGACCACCAGGCTGGTAATCATGCTTGCACGCGTGGCGACCTCGGCTTCACGCGCTTCGCTTTGCGTGACCGCAATCCGCAGCGCCTGCTTGATCGCAAGTTCAACGCGCTCGACGAACTGGTTCATGCGCAATTGCAGGCGTTCGTCTTCATTGACCAGCGCATCGCCGATCAGCACGCGGGTCATGCCCGGATTGCGCTCGGCAAAGTTAAGCAACATGCCGGTGATTGCCTGCACCTGCGACAGTCCGTTTTCCTGCTGCTCGCTGATCTGGTTGATCAGGCCGAACACGGTCGTTTCGATGAATTCAATCAGGCCCTCAAACATCTGCGCCTTGCTGGCGAAGTGCCGATACAGCGCCGCCTCCGAAACATCCAACCGGGCAGCAAGGGCCGCCGTTGTGATTTTTTCTCCCTTCGGATTCTCGAGCATCGCCGCGAGGGTCTGGAGGATCTGGAGTTTGCGTTCGCCCGGTTTTGTGGTTGCCATGATGTCTTGTAAGTGTGAGCAATCGAAAAGGAACCGTTCTACTTCTTATCGCAATCGATGCAGCATATTCGGCAGTTGCCTTACGGATTTTACTTTGACATCGACATAAATAGGGCGCTTTGTGAAACGGGGCAGCGGCCGGTTGCCGGCGAGCTGTCGCAGATTAGGACTGCTAGCTAGGTATTGCGTCACCCATGCGGTACGCAGTCCGAGCGTTTTGGCGGCCTTCAGATTGTCAGCCGTGTCCTCCACCAGTACGCATCGGCGGGCCGACACGCCTTCCCTGGCGATCAGTTTGCGCAGCAAGGGCTTGGATGGCTTTGGCCGCAATTGGCCGTGAACCCGCATGGATTCGATCGCGATGTGTTTTGCGAAATGCCGGTGCAGTCCAAGGTGGCGCATCACCTCGTGCGAATAGCGGCGCGGTGCATTCGTCAGCAGGATCTTGCGGCCGGGCAGACGCCGCAGCAGACGTCCCAGTCCGCGCTCGGCGCGAATCATCGCATGCAGGTCATCAAACAGATGCGCCTCGCGCAGGAAGTCTTCCATGCTGACGTCATGATGTTTAACCATGCCGAGCAGCGTCGCCCCATAGCGCTTCCAGTACGCGAGTCGTGCCGCGTTAACAGTATCGGGATCGGCAGGCGTATCGCCATCGCCAAGCACCCTTGCCATAAATGCATTCATGTTTGCATTAATGGCCGGGAAAATCGCATGCGACGCATTGTGCAGCGTGTTGTCGAGGTCGAACAACCAAATTGGTTTAAGCATCTGATAGAGTAATTCGAGGCCTGTAAAACAGGCCTTCAGGGAGAATCATGAAGTCCGCAATTATCGTTTTGCTAAGCGTGTGCTTAGGTTTTGGTTTTGGCTCCGCTTATGCAGAGAATAATGCAATACCGGCAGCAGCGGCACAAGCCGGCAAGATCCCGCAACGCGGCACCCTCTACCGCATCCGGCATCAAGGCAATACCAGTTATCTGTTTGGCACGATCCACGTTGGCAAACCAACTTTCTTCCCGCTCGAATCAGAAGTCACCCGCGCGCTGAGCCTCGCCAGCAAGCTTGTGCTGGAAATCGACATACGTCGCCCCGAACCATTCCAGAACGCGCTGCAAAAGCACGGCATATATGCGGACGGCGACGATATTGAGCAGCATCTGTCCGTTGACAGCCTCGCGCAGTTGCAACAGGCATTGCAGGAAGTCGGCCTGCCGCTGGAACAGGTGCGCCACATGAAGCCATGGCTGGTGACAAACGTGCTCATCGGCCTCGACTTGGAACGCAACGGTTATCAGCGCAGCAATGGCATCGAAGTGTTCCTGCTCTCGCTGGCCGACAAACAAACCAAGGCGGTCCAGGAACTGGAAACAGCAGAGTATCAGATGTCTCTGTTCGACAGCATGACGGATCAGGTGCAGGAGCAATACCTGCGTGAGAATTTGGCCGAACTCCGCGACGGCAACGCACTGAAGAAAGCACAGGCGCTGATCGATGCATGGGAAAATGCCAACGGCGACGCGCTGGAAGCGATGATGCGCGATTCGCTGCTGGAAAAAAGTACGTCGTCGGAATTTACCAATCGCGTATTGCTGGAGAAGCGCAATCCGGAAATGGCGAACAAGATTGAGACCTTGCTAAGGGATGACGAGACGACGTTTGTCGGCGTCGGGTTGCTGCATATGGTAGGGGAGACAGGCGTGCCGACGTTGCTAAAGCAGCGGGGGTATGAAGTGGAGAAGCTGTATTAATCAAATACATACAACCGAACAATAAAGGACTCGCCGTTCCGCTGTGAAATGCCAAAGAATTGAGGAGTAAAGCGGAAAAAGAAGCGCAAATGTCTGCGCCCGAAGGGCGAGTTTTTGCGCTTCCCGCTTTGCTCCTCAATTCTTTGGGAACCCCGCAGGGGTAGCTCGCCGCGGTCGCCTTCTTTTGCTTACTTTTCTTGGCGAGACAAGAAAAGTAAGCGGCTGCCGGGCCGCCCCCGGCAAGTCTCCACGGAGAGAACAACGGTTTGCATCACCGAAGAGAAACGTCCGACCTCCCTATGGATTCCCGCGGGGCCGCCGGGGCCTTCGCGGGAATGACGGCTATGTGTGACCGCAGTCGCAGGCCATAGACATCGACTAGCAACACGCCCCCATTTAAGACCGTCTTCCGATACGACAAACTAGCCGAATCAGTGCGACCGAATCATCGTCCCAAACGCCTGCTCCGTCAGCACCTCCAGCAACAGCGAATGCTCAATGCGCCCATCAATGATGTGCACCGTATTGACGCCAGACTTCGCTGCATCCAATGCAGAAGAAATCTTCGGTAACATCCCGCCCGAAATCGTCCCGTCCGCAAACATTTCATCAATCTCGCGCGCCGACAGATCGGTGAGCAGATTGCCCTGCTTGTCCATCACGCCAGGAATATTGGTCATCATGATCAGCTTCTCGGCCTTGAGGATTTCCGCGATTTTTCCTGCCACGAGGTCGGCATTGATGTTGTAAGCCTGGCCATCTTCACCAAAACCGATCGGCGAAATGATCGGGATGAACGCATCATCCTGCAGCGCCTTTACGACCGCCGGATTGATCGCATCGATCTCGCCGACAAAGCCGATATCGAGAAACTTGCCTGGATTTTCCTTGTCCGGCATTTGCATCTTGCGTGCACGGATCAAGCCGCCGTCCTTGCCGGTCAGGCCAACCGCCTGGCCGCCGTAATGATTGATCAGCATCACGATGTCCTGCTGTACTTCGCCGCCCAGCACCCACTCCACCACTTCCATGGTTTCCTCGTCGGTAATGCGCATGCCCTGCACGAAAGTGCCCTGCTTGCCGATTTTCTTCAGAGCGCTGTCGATCTGCGGACCGCCGCCGTGCACCACGACTGGATTCATACCGACCAATTTGAGCAAAATGACATCGCGTGCAAAACCGTGCTTGAGACGCTCTTCGGTCATCGCATTGCCGCCGTATTTCACGACGATAGTTTTACCGTGGAATTTGCGGATGTAAGGCAAGGCCTCGGCAAGAATCTCGGCCTTGATTTGCGGCGCGACGCCGGTCAGGTCGGTGGTAGGGTCAGCTAAATCGGTCATGGCAAGTCCTGAAAATGGATTTTCGCGATTTTACAGGGAAAGCGCGGTGATTTCCCGACGGCTTTCTTGTATTTCAGGCGGCGATCCGTTAGTCTTTTTGCTCAAATGACAATGAGACGCGCATGAGCACCTCCATCGACCGCGAATTGGAAGAAATACGCCCCGCTTTAATACGTTTTGCGATCTTGCAGCTTCGGAATGAATCGCTGGCGGAAGATGTGGTGCAAGACACGCTGATCGCGGTACTCGAAAAGCCGGACCGATTTGCAGGCCAGTCCTCGCTGCGCACTTACGTTACGGGCATTCTCAAGCACAAGATCATTGATGTGATGCGATCCACGAAGCGCGAGGTCCAGATCGCCACGCAGGATGACCAGTCTGAAGCCGATGTTATTGATGCTCTATTCAAGCCGGATGGCCATACGGTCGACATGCCGCAGCAATGGGGCGATCCGGATGCAACGCTGGAGCAGAAGGATTTCTTCAGAGTGCTAGAAATTTGCCTGGAAAAATTGCCCGCCAAGACGGCGCGGATCTTCATGATGCGCGAATGGCTGGAACTGGAGACCGATGAAATCTGTAAGGAATTGCGCATTTCCACGTCTAATGCATGGGTCATGTTGTTTCGTGCGCGGGTGCAACTGCGCGAATGCCTTGACCTGAACTGGTTCGGCAAACGCGCTTAGACGACAAGGCCTCTCTCATGTCACTCAAACCCACTTGCAAGGAAGTCCATCGACTGACCTCGGAAGGCATGGAGCGCGAATTGTCGATGATTGAACGCGCGCGTGTCCATATGCACCTCGCGGTGTGCAAGGCCTGCCGCAACTTCACCGATCAGATGAGCCTTATCCGGCGCGCAATGCATCGACTTACTCCTGCATCCGACAAGGATCGCGATCCGCAATAAGCATTTCGCTGCGCAACTTGGTCATCGCGCAAAACGCAGTGCCGCAAGAAAAGAAATAAATCGCTCGCTATGGCCGCTGTACAGCGGAGCTTCATCTTTGTGCACTCGCACAAATTTTAATTCGAAAAACAATCCACCCCACAGAAAAACAAGGAGCCGGCAGCTTCAAGCGCAGAATAAAACCTTGTCGGCGGCGAAAAACACGCAATTTAATCATCCGGGAGCCAACCTAGTATCTGTCTGCATTCATCCAATCTCAGGGAGGAGACATGAAGCAACTGATACGTATCGCCTGCGCAGTCGCTGCTATTGCATTACTGGGCGCCTGCAGCCGCCAAGTCACCGTGAAAATCGGCGTCGTCGCGCCAATGTCGGGTCCGCTCGCGCAGTACGGCAAAGACATTGCGAACGGCGCCCAGATCGCCATCGATGAACTCAATAAGGACCACTTTTCGATTCAGCGCAAACGCGCCCATTTTGAACTGATGATCGAGGACGATAAGGCATCGCCCGACGAGGGCAAGGCCGCAGCAAAACGCCTGATCGATGCCGGCGTGGTCGCGGTGTTCGGACATTTCAACTCCGGCGTGTCGATTGCAGCAGCCCCCTTATATGCGGCGGCAGGCATTCCGCAGTTGTCCGTGTCGACCAATCCGAAATACACGCGAATGGGCCTGAAAACGACATTTCGCCTCACGGCGGATGACATTCAGCAAGGCGCAACGCTGGCCCGCCTGATCAGTGAAAAGCTGCGCGCCAAATCCTTGTACATCGTCGATGACCGCACGACCTTCGGCCTGGGGGTCGCAGAGGAAGTGCACAAGGCGGTCAAGTTAAAGAAGCCGGACACGCCACGCGAAAGCGTCGACAGCACGAATGTCGACTATGCGCACCTAGTGCAGAAAATTATGGACGCACATGCAGATGTCGTATTTTTCGGCGGAGACGAAGCCGTCGGCTTGCCCCTGCTGAAGGCATTGCGCAAGGCCGGTTCGCTTGCCAAGTTTGTAGTTGCGGACGCGATGTGCGACGCGTCCACCATCAAGGGCGCCGAAGGCAGCGCGAATGGCAACTACTTCTGCACGGTGGCGGGCGTCCCGCCGTCCTGGCTGTCGTCGGGAATCGGCTTCGTCGACATGTACAAGGCCAAATTCGGCGCGCCTGGCGCCTACTCCACGCTTGCCTATGACGGCATCCATGTCCTGGCACAGGCAATGCAGCAGGCTGGATCCGAACGCCCGGAATCTTATCTGCCAATGCTGGCCAAGGGCTCGTTTTCGGGCAAGATCCAGGGGGCGATCGAATTCGACGACAAAGGCGACATCAAGGATGGCACGGTCGTAATCTACCAGTCGGTCGGCGGACAATTGATCGAACAGCGCAATCTTCTCTGATCCTGCGGGACAAACGACAAGCCCGGCGAATGCCGGGCTTGTTCATTGATCCACGCGATTTATGCAGGCTCGCATTTGCGTGTGTCCTGCTTGGGGAAGCTCGTCCTGATTTTATCGAATGCTTTCTTTGTTTCGACATCCAGATCGCGCAAGCGGAATGCAACCAGACTGGAAGTCACGCTGCGCTCGCCGATACGCGCACTGCGCACGCCCTTCTGATTGAGGTTGGCAAGATGGGTACGCGCCGCCTCTTCCTGCTTGAACACCCCAAGCGAAATTCCCCAACGCAAGTTTGAATTATCCTGGATCACGAAAAAATCATTGATGCCGAGGCGACGCAATTCGGCTGACTTCTTTTCGGCCGCCTCCTTGTCTGCCTGCGGCGGAATGTAGACCATGTGGCTCGCGACTTCCTGGATCGCCCGCTGCGACAGACGGTCGCCGAGCGACAAGGCCGCCATCTGATTATTGAAGCGTTTGGCTTCATCCGGATTGAAATTGCCGATCTCGGTGCACGCAATGGCTTCGGACTTCACTTCCGCTTTGGGGGAAAGTACTGCATCCGGCGCCGGCGCCGGCGCCGGCACCGGTGCGGGTGCGGGTGCGGGTGCGGGTGCGGGTGCGGGTGCGGGTGCGGGTGCAATCGCTGGCGGCGTACCGGGTGCGGGCGGCGGGATCAGGCGAATCTTGTCAGCGTTGAGCTGTTCCTTCATGCGCGCCGGTTCACGCCCACTCGGCAGCAGTGCGTCGAAATAGCCTTGCTGATAGGCGAGCAGGCCGGCATTCGTGAGCAGCAATATCCAGAAAAAGAATTTCAGCATCGTGTATTCATTGCAACCGTGTGTAAGCCCATCAACACGAGATTATCGACCTGCGTATGCGGCACCGACAAATGCGGTCCGATCAGCGCAGCCGCACCACCAGAAAGGATACATTGCACGTCACCTTGATGATGCGCGTGGGCGGCAATAGCACGCTCGATCGCGCCGGCCTGCGCCGCAATGCAGCCGCTGACGATTGCCGCATCGGTATTGTCGGCAAAGGGTGCTGCCACATTGAGATGCTCGGCAACCTGCGGCAGCTGCGCAGTGTTTTTTGCCAGCGAACTGGCCATCAGCCCAAGTCCGGGCAAGATCATACCACCGAGGAAAATGCCATCCGCCGTTACCGCATCAACGGTGGTCGCAGTGCCGCAGGTGGCAACAATCAAGGGTAGGTCGGGAAACAAGGCGTGCGCACCGATCGCCGAGGCAAACCGGTCGCAACCGAGCTGCGAGGGGTCGCGATAACTGTTGCGCACGCCTGCCAGCGCAGGCGCCGATGCAAACCATTCCACCGGAACCGGATGCATGCCAAGTGCGCCGAGCAAGGCTTGTTCCAGCGCATCGCGCATCGCCTGCCCGGCAACATTCGATACGAGCACATGCACGATCTTGTGTTCGCGCCATGTGGCGCTGAGCGATCGCACCTGAGCGTGCTCAACCAGGCCCGATACCGTCCAGCGCCCGAGCGTATCGGCACTACGCTCACAGTGCGGCACTAACGCCCATTTCACCCTTGTATTGCCAGCGTCGATCAACAACAGCATGTCATTCCTTCGTGCGAAGCGAAACATCACCCGCCATTACGGCGATGCGTCCGGCAGTGGTGTCTATTAAAAAACGGCCGATGCTGTCGACACCTACCGCGATACCGTCCTGCAATACTTTGCCATTGTCCAGTATTACCACGGCGCGCTCGGCGTAGGCGTGCAAGGCATTCCAGCGCTGCGTGAAGGCGTCCAGGCCTTCATGTTCAAACTGCACCAGTGATTCCGCGAGACCGCTGATCAGTGTTGCCATCAGCATGTCCTGATCGAGCTCCGCCAACCATGGGATATTAGCAACCGGCCGCCCGATTTCTGCCGACATGCTGTCGCTCAGCGCCATGTTGATGCCGATGCCGATGACCGCCCAACTGGCGTCGTGCGGCACGCGCCCGGCCGTTGCGGATTCGATCAGGATGCCTGCCAGCTTTCGTCCTTCATGCAACACGTCGTTCGGCCACTTCAGGCGTGCTTCGACATTGAACATCGCCAGCGCCTCGACAATTGCAACACCAACCGCCAAAGGAAGACCAACCAGCGCCTGTACCGGCAGGTTGAACTTCCATGCGAGCGAAAACGTCAGCGATTTTCCAGGCGCGGAAAGCCAATGGCGGCCGGCGCGACCACGACCAGCGGTCTGCGATCGTGCAATCAGCAATGTCGGCCCGGTAAGCGCGGTCAAGCTGCCTAACAGGTCGGCGTTGGTTGAACCGGTTTCGTCAATGATCTTGATTGTCACCGGCTGGGCGCTGGCGCGGCACAGCGCAGTGATACGGTCGGCGGAGAGAATGGATGTCATGCGTGCATTGTAACGGCAGGATTGCCATAGGTTAATTCATTCACGAGGATGACTTGCGTCACGGCAGTATTCATGAACGCAAGGACATTCTCCCTTACACTAGCGACATGCCAAATCAGCAAGCACCAATACTGACCATTAGCAAGGAAACGCCCTTGACGATCAAGGCCGACGGCTCCTGGCAGGTGCACGCATTGGCACAGCAGGATGTCATCAAGAATATTAGAGCGCAATTACGGACGCTTCCAAATGCCATGCCTGCAAACTGGGATCTGTCCGGTATTACTGCGCTTGACCATATCGGCGCCCAACTATTCTGGGATGCTTGGGGCAAGCAGCGTCCTCGAAACCTTCTCCTCTCGCCGAACCACGAAGAAATTTTCGGCCGCATCGAACAAGCGGGCGAACTCGCCTTGCCAGCGCAGCCAACGCGACGCTGGTATTCGACCGCGGTCATTAGCAGTGCCGTCCAGAATTTCACGGGGCATCTAATCAGCTTCATCGGATTGATCGGGCAGCTGGTACTCGACCTTTTCAGCTTTGCAAGACACCCCCTGCGCGGCCCATGGAAGGAAATTTCCTCGAATATTTTTCATATCGGCTACCAAGCGCTAGGCATTACGGCCCTTGTGGGATTTTTAATTGGCGTCGTGCTGTCCTATCTTTCAGCGCAGCAATTGCATACCTTTGGCGGCGACATTTACCTGGTGAACATCCTCGGCATGAGTATCGTGCGCGAACTCGGACCGATGCTGGCGGCAATTCTGGTGGCCGGGCGTTCCGGTTCTGCCATTACCGCACAGCTAGGTGTCATGCGTGTGACCGAAGAACTCGATGCCATGCTGGTCATGGGCATGCCGCATGGCATGCGGTTGATCCTGCCAAAAGTATTGGCGCTTGCGGTCTCCATGCCTCTGCTCGTGGTTTGGACCGATGCGATCGCATTGATTGGCGGAATGACTGCCGCCAAACTGGAATTGGGGCTGTCAACCACTTACTTCCTGCAGGAATTGCCGAATGCAGTGCCGTTACCCAATTACTGGATCGGCCTAGCCAAGGGCGTGGTGTTCGGCGGCCTCATCGCATTGGTTGCCTGTCACTTTGGCTTGCGCATCAGGCCGAATACGGAAAGCCTCGGCCAGGGAACAACCTTGTCAGTCGTAACAGCGATCACGACAGTCATTCTGGCCGATGCAGTATTTGCCATCCTGACCAAAGGAGTCGGTTTCTGATGGCGCGCCCGATCATCCAGATCAAAAGCCTGTGGACGCAATTCGGCCAGTTCGTCGTGCATCAGGACCTGGACCTGGTAGTGCAGCCGGGAGAAATCCTGTCGCTGGTTGGTGGCTCCGGCTCTGGCAAGACGACGTTGCTGCGACAGATGCTGGGACTCGAAAAACCGACGCGCGGCAGCGTGCATGTGTTTGGCGAAGATATTAATGATACCGGTGGCGCATGTTTGCGACGTGTGCGCAATCGCTGGGGAATGCTATTCCAGCATGGCGCGCTGTTCTCCGCGCTGACCGCGCTGGACAATGTGGCGCAGCCGATGCGCGAACTGCGCACGCTGCCGGAAGAACTGGTACGCGATGCGGCCCTGCTCAAGTTGGACATGGTCGGCATCACGCCGAAAGATGCCTTGAAAATGCCGTCCGATCTGTCTGGCGGCATGGTCAAGCGGGTGGCGCTGGCGCGTGCGCTGGCGCTGGAACCGGAATTACTGTTTCTCGATGAGCCGACGGCCGGACTGGACCCGGATCTGTCGGAAAGTTTCGTGTCGCTGATTCGTGGCCTGCATCAGCAGATGCGGCTGACGGTCGTGATGGTTACGCATGACCTCGACACGCTGTTTGCGCTGTCAACCAAGATTGCCGTGCTGGCGGAAAAGCGCGTGATCGCCGTTGGCACGCCGGAAGAAGTGATCAGCCTTTCGCATCCCTTCATCCACAGCTTTTTCCTCGGTGAGCGCGGCCAGCGCGCACTCGATGTATTACGAAACAAGGAACCGCAACATGGAAAATAAGGCGCATGCGCTCATCGCCGGCATCTTCACCATCGTGCTGCTTGCCGCGGCCATCCTGATTGGCGTCTGGCTCAACCGAGACCGTGAAGAACGGGTGCCGTATCAAATTGCCACCAAGCTGTCGGTGCCGGGTCTGAATCCGCAAGCTGACGTGCGCTACCGCGGCCTGGACGTCGGCAAGGTCGATGAGATAACGTTCGATCCCCAAGTGGTCGGACAAATCCTTGTGCACATCAGCGTGAAGCCGGATACGCCCATCACCCAATCGACATTTGCGACGCTCGGTTACCAAGGCGTGACCGGCATCGCCTATGTGCAGCTCGACGACGACGGCAGCCGCCCGGTCAAACTGCACAGCAGCAAACAGCAGATCGCCCGCATTGAAATGCGACCGAGCCTGTTTGATCAGTTGCAGACTCGCGGACTGGCGATCCTGCAACAGACAGAAGAAGTTGCCAAGAGTCTCAACAACATGCTCAATCCGGCAAACCAGAAAGCAATCCTCGCCGCATTCGACAATGTCAGCAAAGCGGCCACGGAAATCGAAACCATCCCTCGCCACCTGCAGCCGACGCTGGCAAAATTGCCGGCGATGACCAGCCAGGCGCAACAGACGCTGAGTTCATTGAACACCTTGTCAAAAGACGCGAGCGCGCTGGCCAACAGCTTGAATGGCATCACGACAAAATTGCAGGCGCCCGGCGGCGCCCTCGCGACCATCACGGATACGGCGGAGCGGCTTGGTTCCGTCGCCGCCCGCCTGGAATACGATACGCTGCCTCTGGCAAACGACGCACGCACGTCAATACGTGCACTCAATCGCACACTGGACACGATCAGCGACCGTCCGCAAAGCGTATTGTTCGGCGCGCCGGCGATCACACCGGGACCGGGTGAAGCAGGTTTCGTCTCGCCGTCGAAATAGGGAGAATCAGCAATGAAAAAAATGACCTCGTTTATCGCGACCCTGTTGGTTGCAACGAGCCCTGTGTTGTTGTCGGGCTGCGCTGTCGGCAAATCCGATTCTGTCGCTGCACTGTACGATCTCGGCCCCTTGATGACGCAACACGGGCAAACAACAAGCGCATTGCCCGCCTTGCCGCCAATCAGCGTTGCAGAAGCCCGCGTACCGGCATGGCTGGACAGCCCCATGATGTACTTCCGGCTGAGCTATGCGAACAGCCAGCAGCCGCGTCCCTATGCGTACGCGCGTTGGACCATGCCACCGGCCCAGTTGCTGACGCAGCACCTCAAAGCACGCATCACGCAAGCCGGCGGCGTCGCGCTGGCGCCGTCCGATGGCGCACTGGGCGTACCGGTGCTGCGCATTGAAACAGACGACTTTACGCAAAATTTCGATGCACCGGAGCGAAGCACCGGTCAGGTAGCACTGCGCGCATCGGTATTCCGCGAACGCACCCTGCTCGCACAACGCAGCTTCGTGCGCCAAGCGCCTGCGCCGAGCGCGGATGCAGCGGGAGGCGCGAACGCCTTGGCCACAGCAAGCGATGCGGCGATCGCCGACCTTATTGTTTGGCTTGGAACGCTGCAGTTGAAATAATTTCGCTTGCTCCGCGCTGCGCATCTACCGACAATACGAAATCCAGCGTTGAAACGACGAAGGCGCAAGCTTGCTAAACGAAGAACCTCTGCACACCGCAGCCAGCGAACCGTCCCAAGCCGCGAACGGCTCGACCTTCGCACGGGTCGGCCTGCTGATGTATACCTTCCTGATCGTCTACGCCAGCCTGTATCCGCTGTCGAACTGGCACAGCATCGGCCTGCCGATGTGGGCCTTCCTGACCATGCCGATGCCGCATTACTGGACTGGCTTCGATGTGGTGACCAATATCGTTGGTTATCTGCCATTCGGCACACTAGTGGTGTTTGCGCTTTATCCGCAGGTACGCGGCGCATCCGCAGCAATCATCGCGGTCCTTTGCGGCATGTTGCTGTCAGGTGCAATGGAGGCGATCCAGACATTCCTGTCTAATCGCGTATCGTCCAATCTTGACTTCCTGACCAATCTGGCCGGCACTTGCCTCGGCGCGGCGGCGGGTCTGCTGCTGGCGCGCACTTTCCTTGAACAGAGCCGCTTGCTGCGCGTGCGGCGCGACTGGTTTGCGCCCGAAGCCGGACGCGGCCTGATCGTGGCTGGATTGTGGCCACTGGCGCAAATGTATCCGCAGGGGTATCTGTTCGGCCATGGACACCTGTTGCCCACCTTGTCCGATTGGCTATCCGACTTGCTCGACTCGCCAATCGACCTGGTCGCGCTGGCGACGCACAACATCCACTTGACGGTGCAGGAGTACTGGCTGGCCGAAACCCTGATCACCGCCTTTGGCATGACAGGCGCACTGCTCGCATGGTCATGCATGTTTCGCAAGCAGGCCCCGAAGCCGGTGCTGCTGCTCGCGATGATCGGGACTGCAATCGCGGTGAAAGTGTTGGCAAACGCGTTGTTGTTTGCCCCCGCCAATGCACTGACATGGCTGACACCGGGTGGCAAGGGCGGATTGCTGGTGGGCGCAATGATGGTTGGCGGACTTTCTTATGCGCCGCCGAGCGCCCAACGGCGACTCGCTGTTATCAGCCTGCTGCTGAGTGTCGTCGCAATCAATTTGGCGCCGGCCAATCCGTATTTCGTCGCGACGTTGCAGGCATGGATACAGGGAAAATTCCTTAATTTCAATGGCGCCGCGCATTTCCTCTCAGTATTCTGGCCATTTTTTGCGCTCTGGTTCCTGTTGCATCCCGTGCATCGGCGGAAATGACGCGGGTGTATCATTGCGGCTTCAGCTCAGCACTTCCAGAACCCCACATGTCCGACAAACCTTATTACGAACACCACGTATTTTTCTGCCTCAATCAACGCGAAGAAGGACGCCCCTGTTGCCATGACAAGGGCGCGCAAGCCGCGCAAGAACACGCTAAAAGCCGCATCAAGCAGCTCGGGCTGAGCGGACAGGGCAAGGTCCGCATCAATAAGGCGGGCTGCCTCGATCGTTGCGAAGAAGGTCCGGTGCTGGTGGTTTATCCGGAAGGTACCTGGTACACCTATGTGGACAAACAGGACATCGACGAAATTATCGACGAGCACCTCGTCGGCGGCAAGGTCGTGGAGCGCCTGAAGATATGAACGCGCATACCCAACGCTTTACCGTTGCGGGCGCGGTCGGCGCACTGGAATGCGCGCTCGATCTGCCCGAATCCACACCCCGCGGCCTGGCGTTGGTTGCGCACCCGCATCCGCTGTTTGGCGGAACCATGGACAACAAGATTGCGCAAACCTTGGCGCGCGCGTTCGTGTCACTTGGCTATGCCGCGGTGCGCATGAATTTCCGCGGCGTCGGCAAGTCCGAAGGCACGCATGATGCCGGCCGGGGCGAAACCGACGACATGGATTTGCTGCTTGCCCATATGCGACTGCAATATCCGGATTTGCCACTTGCCCTTGCCGGATTCTCTTTTGGCACTTTTGTACAGGCGCAATTGCAACAACGCCTGATTGAGCAAGGAAAGCCGGCCGAACGGCTAGTACTGGTCGGCAGCGCCGCAGGCAAGTGGGCGATGCCCGACGTACCTGCCAACACCATTCTCATCCACGGCGAGATGGATGACACCATTCCGCTGTCTGCGGTGCTCGATTGGGCACGTCCTCAAGATCTGCCGGTGATCGTAATTCCGGGAGCGGATCATTTTTTTCATCGCAAGTTGCAACATATAAAGAGTTTCGTGGTCGAAATGTGGCATCGCTGAAAATCTGCGTGTGAAGCCCCTCTGCCAGCTTGTCCGACAGCAGGGTTTTCCAACGCAGACGAGCAGCGGGGCTATAATTCGGACCTTGTTTCTCCTTGTCATCCGCCGGATTTCCGGACGGGGTTTCACACTATACAACCCATGAAAAAATTACTTGCGGCCCTGACCGCCACCGTCTTCTCCGTTTCCGTTGCATTCGCACAAGCATTGCCGCCGCCGACGATCGCTGCCAAGTCTTGGTTGTTGCTGGATTCGACCAGCGGACAGATGCTCGCCTCGCAGGATCCGACAATGCGTGTCGAACCGGCATCGCTGGTCAAGATCATGACCGCCTACTTGGCTTTCTCTGCGATCAAAGAAAAACGTCTGGATGCCAACCAGATGGTGAACGTGTCGGTGCGCGCTTGGAAAGTCGATTCGAGCAGCTCAAAGATGTTTATCGATCCGGCAACGCCGGTGAAGGTCAACGACCTGCTGTATGGCTTGATCGTACAGTCCGGCAATGACGCCGCCGTTGCGCTCGCCGAAGCCGTCGCCGGCACGGAAGACGCGTTTGTCGCGCTGATGAATCGCGAAGCCGAACGCATGGGCTTGAAGAATACACGCTACGCGAACCCGCATGGCCTGCCGCACCCGGACAACTACACGACCGCGCAAGACTTGTCGATCCTTGCATCGCGCCTGATCGCCGACCACCCGGATCATTACAAGATTTATTCGACCAAGGAATATACCTACAACAAGATCACGCAGCCGAACCGCAACCGCCTGCTATGGCTCGATCCGACTGTCGATGGCATGAAGACCGGCCACACCGCCGCTGCCGGCTACTGCCTGATTTCCACCGCCAAGCGTCCCAACGGCGGCAATGATCGGCGTCTGATTTCGGTGGTGCTTGGCACGGTTTCCGACCAGGTACGCGCAGCGGAGAGCCAGAAGCTGCTGAACTGGGGTTTCCAGAATTTCGATACCGTCAAGCTGTATGCGAAGGGTCAGCCGGTCGCTACGCCTGAAGTCTGGAAAGGTTCGCAAAGCCAGGTAAAAATCGGCTTCACGCAGGACGTCTATGTGACAGTGCCGAAAGGCGTTGCCGACAAGATGAAACCGGTGCTCGAACGCAAGGACCCGCTGGTCGCACCTGTCGCCCAGAACAGCAAGGTCGGCACCTTGAAGATGATGGTTGACGGTAAAGCGCTGACTGAGTTGCCGGTGCTGGCGCTGGAGCAAGTCAACCAGGCAAGCATCTTCGGCCGCGCCTGGGATTCCGTGCGCTTGTGGATGAAGTGATGCAGATATCCAAGCGCGTTTATGCGCTTGGGACCCGTATCTGGAATAATGACCGGTCATGCTAGCGCGACTGGTCAGAGTCACACAAATTCGCTGACGGGGGCTCGCTTTACCCGCCTGGCTTTGCCGTTCTATCCGAAAGGATTGCCATGCCCGCCTACATCATCGGCCACATCAGCATCAAGGACCCGGCAAAATGGGCCGAGTACCTTGAGCAAGTCCCCGTAACCATAGCGCAATGGGGCGGCGAGCTGGTCTTTCGCGGCAAACGCATCAAAGTTCTGAACGGCGCCCATACGCATTCCGATACCGTCGTCGCACGTTTTCCTGACAAGGCCTCACTCACCGCCTGGCACGATTCTCCCGAATACCAGGCGCTGATTCCACTGCGTGACGCCGGCGCTGATGTCACACTGATCGGTTACGATTCCTGAGCCAATCCGCTCCCAAAAGGAACATTTCATGCAAGACCCGCTGGTCTATCTTAACGGCGCATTCACGCCACTTTCTGACGCAAAAATTCCCGTGCTGGACCGAGGCTTCATCTTTGGCGATGGCGTGTACGACGTTATCCCGATGTACGAACGCCGACTGTTTCGCGCGAAGCAACACATGGCACGGCTGTTTCGCAGCCTGAACGCGATTTCAATTACCAACCCGCATACCGAAGAAGAATGGATGACCTTGATCGGCAAGGTAGCGTCCGCGTATCCGGCCGATACGCAGTTGATCTATCTGCAAGTCACGCGCGGCGTTGCAAAACGTGCCCACGCATTTCCTGCGGACGCAACGCCGACCGTCTTCATCATGACCAATGCACTGAGCGTACCGACGATGGAAGTGCTGAACAAAGGAGTCGCCTGCGTCACCATCGAGGACCAGCGATGGATGCGCTGCGATATCAAATCGATTTCCCTGCTTGGCAACGTGCTTGCCGCGCAACACGCGACGGAAAACAATGCACTGGAAGCGATCCAGTTCCGAGACGGGTCTCTGACGGAAGGCGCGTCGTCCAATGTCTGGATCGTCAAGAACGGAAAACTGATGGCGCCGCCACGCGATACCTTGATACTTGAGGGCATCCGTTACGGTCTGATCGAGGAATTGTGCATAGCCGGCAACATCCCGTTCGAAGCGCGACGTATTGCACGCGATGAAGTGCTCGCTGCAGACGAAGTCTTGCTTTCCTCTGCCGGGCGCGAAGTCATGCCGGTCACCGTCATTGACGGCCAGGCGGTCGGCGGCGGCACGCCGGGACCGATTTTCCGCAAGTTGCATGCGGCGTATCAGGAAGCCAAGAGAGCGTAAAATACGGCTATTGAAATCCGCCGCGCCTCTCAGGAACGGCAACAGCGAGCATGCCATGACTGAACCCACCGAAAGCCTCATCGAATATCCAAGCGACTTCCCGATCAAGATCATGGGCGTGATGCAGGATGCGTTTGCGCAGACGATGGTCGACGTCGTGACACAGCATGATCCGACCTTCCATGCCGGCAAGATGGAAATGCGTCCTTCGTCGAAAGGCACTTACCTCTCACTCACCGTGACGGTGCGCGCCACCAGCCGCGAACAGCTCGACAATCTGTACCGCGCATTGTCGTCGCACCCGATGGTTAAGGTTGTTCTGTAATCTGGACGGTTTCAGTCTTTTCGACTTCGGCCAGCAGCCACGCACGAAACGCCTGCACCTGCGGCTTCTTTAACGCATCCGACGGGCACACGAGGTAATACGACTGCGGGCACGCCACAGCAACGTCAAACAACCGCACCAGCTCGCCTGCATCGATCTCCGTCGCCGCCAAAGCATGTCGCGCCAGTGCAATGCCGTGCCCTTCGACGGCGGCACGCACCAGCATCGATGAATCCTGAAACACGAGACCGCCGGTCGGCTCCAGCAGATCCAGCCCGGCCGCTTGGAACCATGGCGTCCACGGTTCCAACTGGCAGCGCAACAGCGGATGCTGCGAGAGCTTCTGTGGCGTGCGCGGCAGCTTGCCCTTGTTGAAGCGCGGGCTTGCGACTGGATAGAAACAGTCGTCCATGATTTTCTCGACCGCCAACCCCGGATAGTTTCCGCGTCCGAAACGAATGCCTATATCAACCGACTCGCGTACGAAATCAGTCAACTGATTGCTCGACTGCAGCATCACTTCCATGTCCGGGTGTTGTTCGATAAAACGCCCCAGTCGTGGCGACAGCCAGCGTGCGGCAAACGACGGCAATGCCGTCACGGTCAGACGCTGCTGTTTGCCATCGGCCTTGAGCGCTTCAGCTGCGGCAGCGATATCGGACAGCGACTTGCGCAATATCGCCGCAAAGCGCTCACCTTCCGGCGTGATCGAGATCCGCTTGCCATGGCGCGCAAACAGCACCACGCCGAGCTCCTCTTCCAGCGCACGTACCTGATGACTGATTGCGCCGTGCGTAACGTGGATTTCCTCTGCCGCCCGAGAGAAATTGCCGTACCGGGCGGCAGCTTCGAAGGCGCGCAAGGCGGCCAGGTTCGGGAGTTTTCTAAAGTCAGCCATATGTGAGAGAAATTAACAAGAGAAGCAAAAATATATCGTTTAGACAAGCGCGATGCAAGCACTAGAATAATTCTGCGTACCGGGGAATTGACGATATCTGCAAGTGTGCAGCGCGCCCCGACAAGCATTGAGGAGAACTATCATGAGAGGGCTATTCACAAGCAAAATGCTCAGCATTGACCCCGGCCACGCCGTTTCCGGCATTGCCGACCGCGCACGAACACTGCGCATTCTGCGCGGGCGCGTTTGGATTACCGTCGAAGGCATCCAGCACGATTACTTCCTGCATGCCGGCGACACATTCACCGCGGTGCCGGGACGCCTGACCGTCGTCGAAGCCGATCAGGAGGCGCGTATCGACGTGCATCGTCCGGATGCGAAACATGCGTTGCGTACTGTCATTCAGTGGCTGTCTACCGTGCCGCAGCGCCTGCCGAAAGGCGAAACCGTACAGACATCGCTAAAACGGCACCGCATGTGCGACGCCTGCTGAATAGGGCTGCGTCCGGTGCCACGGCAAACGTGCAATGCTGCCGGACCGGACGCTGGCGCGCAATGCGGGCCGCTCTGCCTTGCTGAGTACGCCCTAAGGTGATTGCGCAAAAAAAATCGCCGCAGGATTGATCGAATAACCGACAAAAAGATCATCAAGGGAGATACAAGAATGTTCCCAATCGATATATGGCTTACTTATACGGCGGCCTGCGTGTTGCTGGTCATTTCGCCGGGGCCGGACAACTTGCTGGCCGTCGGTCGCGGCCTGAGCCAGGGCCGTGTGGCCGCCTGTGTTTCGGGCGCTTCTTCCGGTGCAGGCATCGTGTTCCATGTTGCCGCCGCGACATTCGGCCTTACCCTGCTGATGCAAACGTCGGCAATTGCCTTCCTTGCGGTGAAATTCATTGGTGCCGCCTATCTCCTGTGGCTGGGCGTCAAGGTGCTGCGCTCACGTAGTCTGATCAATTTTGCGCCGGCCGCACAACAGCCGCTGAGAACCCTCTTCGCCACCGGCTTTCTGTCTGCGGCGCTCAATCCAAAACCCGGCTTGTTCGTGCTGGCTTTCCTGCCGCAGTTCGTGAGCCCGGAACGCGGCTCGGTCACGCTGCAAATGGTGGCCTACGGACTATGGTTTGCAGGACTTACCGCCCTGGGATTCGCGCTGATGGGCGTGTTCGCCTCGCGCCTTTCCGGATGGCTGCAAGCGCGGCCGCGAACGGTCGCCGGGTTGAATGTTGGCGCAGCAGTCGCGTTCATCGCGTCCGGCCTGTCGATCGCCGCACTGAAACAAAAATAACACCATTAGGAATACGCCATGCAAGGTCCATGTCAACTCGCACAAGTCAATATCGCCCGTGCGCATGCCCTCATCGACGATCTGCTCATGGCAGGATTTGTCGCACGACTCGACCAGATCAACACATTGGCCGAATCGAGTCCGGGCTTTATCTGGCGATTGAAGACGGATGAAGGAAACGCTACCGCGATCCAGGTCTATGACGACGAACGTATCCTGTTTAATCTGTCTGTGTGGGAATCTCCACAACATCTGCGACAGTTCGTGTACCGCAGCGCGCATGCGGAAGTCATGAAACAACGCAAGACATGGTTTGAACGCTTCGGCGAGGCCTATATGGCGCTATGGTGGATCGCGCCCGGCCATATCCCGACTATCGCCGAAGCGAAGGAGCGCCTGGCGTACCTGCAGCTCAATGGCGAATCCGAATTTGCATTTTCATTTTCCAGCCTGTTTCCGGCACCGGGCACGGCGAAACAGACCCGGTCGGCGCTGCGCCCCACTGCAGTCAATCCATAAGGAAGAACATGATCACCTGCTATCTGCGCTACATCATCGATCCGTACAAGCTCAAGGAATTTGAACACTATGGCAAGCTCTGGATTCCATTGGTAGAAAAATTCGGCGGCAAGCATCACGGCTACTTCATGCCGTCCGAGGGATGTAACAATGTTGCGCTGGCGCTGTTCAGCTTCCCGAGCCTGGCGACCTATGAAGAGTACCGCGCCAAGACAAGCGTCGATCCGGACTGTCAAGCCGCGTTCAAGTATGCAGAAGACACGCGCTGCATCCTCAGCTATGAACGCAGTTTCTTCCGGCCGGTTTTCGAATGAAAACTGACGCGAACAACCCAAACTCCCTCAAGGAGGTCAAATGAACTTCATTCGTAGCAGTGAATTCACTGCGGACAGAGCATGGGGCGCACTGAACATCGCCAGCATGGGCGGTGTTACGACCCGCCTGCATTGGACAGATGCCCCGTACCAATGGCATGTCAATGATGGCGAGGAAGTGTTCGCTGTGCTGGACGGGATCGTTGACATGCATTACCGGGAAAACGGCACTGAAAAAATCGTGTCACTCCAGACCGGCGACATCTTTTTTGCGGGCATCGGTTGCGAGCATGTTGCGCATCCGCGCGGTGCCGCCCGCATCCTTGTCGTTGAAAAGGAAGGCAGCGTGTAGCCGATGGGTGAGCGAGTGCATATTATCAAGGCGCTTGTCGGTGGCAACGAGGCGGTATCCCGGCCGGTGTCGTACTCGACGCCGAGCGCGCCATTTTGTCGGGAATAAGCGACAGCAATCACGAGCGTCGTCTTCTTGAATAGCGCTATGCACATGCAATGAACACGAATCCAGAAACCATCACGATCAAGCCGATTACCGACAATACGCAGTTGGCGCAACTGCTTTCCGCGTGCGCGCTTCCGGTATCGGACATCTGCTCGTCCGGTTCGCTGCAATTTTTTGGCGCGTATTCCGGCGCACAATTGATTGGCGTTATCGGCCTCGAAGGCTATGCGCCGCAGGTATTGCTGCGCTCGCTTGCCGTCACGCCGGAACGACGTGGCAGCGGAATGGGGAAGAGCTTGGTGGAATACGCCGAGCGCCATGCTGCGGCGCAGGGTATCGATACTCTGTACCTGCTGACAACGACGGCTGCGCATTTCTTTTCAAAACTGGATTATGGCGCCGCCACGCGAGACGAGGCACCCGCGTCCATCAGGGCAACCGCGCAATTCTCCGGCCTGTGCCCCTCAAGTGCGACGCTCATGTGCAAGCGGCTATCGCCCTAACGCTTTCCCGCGTGCAGCGTCATCATCGCAATCACGCCTGCAACCAGCCCCCAGAAGGCAGATCCAACGCCGAACAAGGTAACGCCGGAGGCGGTCACCAGGAAAGTGACCAGAGCCGCTTCACGCTCGCGTTCATTGCCTAGTGCCGATGCAAGGCCGTTGCCTATCGTACCAAATAACGCCAGCCCGGCGATCACCAGCACCAGCTCCTTTGGGAAGGCGGCGAAAACCGCGCCGACCGTCGCGCCGAACACCCCGATCAGCAAGTAGAAGAAGCCCGCGGCCACTGCCGCGACGTAACGCCTTTTCGGATCATCATGGGCTTCACGTCCCATGCAGATGGCTGCGGTAATGGCAGCAAGATTGAGTGCATACGCACCGAAAGGGGCCAGCAAAAAATTCACGGCCCCGGTCCAGCCGATCACCGGCGAGATCGGCGTCGCATAGCCAGACGCGCGGATGACAGCGACACCCGGCACGTTTTGCGAAGCCATGGTCACCACGAACAGCGGCAGCGCCACGCCGATCAGGGCGGCGAACGACAATCCAGGTATCACGAATACCGGCTGCGCAAATTCCAGACGAATGCCGTCTGCATGCAGCAATCCTTTCAATGCCGCAATTGCGATGCCCAGCGCCAGCGTTGCGATCACTGCGTAGCGTGGAAACAGGCGTCGTCCGATCAGATAGATGATGAACATCGAAAACGCCAGCACGAATTGTGTCTTCATCGCGGCAAACACATCGAGCCCGAAACGCAGCAGCACGCCGGCCAGCATGCCGGAAGCAATAGAGACGGGGATGCGATTGATCATGCGTTCGAACCAGCCGGAGAAACCGCACAAGGCAATCATTGCCGCCGATACGAGAAAGGCGCCGGTCGCCTCGCCGATCGACACACCCGCCGCGCCGGTAATGAGCATTGCAGCGCCCGGCGTCGACCACGCGGTGACCACCGGCACACGATAACGTAACGACAGCAGGATGCAGGTTAGCCCCATGCCGAGACCGAGCGCCCACATCCATGAAGCAACCTGCGCCGGCGTTGCGCCAATGGCGCTGGCAGCCTGGAACACGATGACGGCCGAACTGGTAAATCCGACCAGCACCGTGACGAAACCGGCGATGACTGCCGGAAGTGAAATATCTTTTATGAAGGACATGAGTGAACTGAGAGCGCATTGCAAAACGCGCTCAAGCGTAGCACGATCAGGCGCTCAACTCACCACTCAAGTCCTGCACGAACGCCACTCTCACCGCGTCGGCAGAAAGACCCTGCGCGAAGAGGTGATGCAGCTTGACGAAGATCGCCTCGAAGGTCATGTCACGCGCCCCAATCACATTGGCGGCAGTCATGCCTGCCCCCGCCGCGTAAGTTCCGATGGCGACACGTCCGTGCAAGGACTGGCTACAGGCCACAAGCACCACGCCGTTTTGACTGGCATGTTTGAACATGTCGAGCAATGCCGGGTCGCGGTCCGGCGCATTGCCTGCTCCATAGCATTGCAGGACGATTGCCTGCGGATGTAAATCGAGCATCGCCTGCACCGCCCGAATAGGCATGCCGGGGACAAAGCGCAGCGGCAACACTAAATGCTTACCGTACTCTGGCAACTCGAAACGTTCCTTGTCCGCGCGTGGCAGCAATGCCGTCGCATTGAAACGCATTTCGATACCGACTTCAGCGAGCAAGGGATAATTCGGACTCTCGAAGGCATCGAATTTCTCTATGCTGACCTTGGATGCCCGGTTGCCGCGCAACAGGCGTTGATTGAAATAGATCGCGACTTCGTTAATCTCCTCCGATGCTGCCAGCTGCAAGGCAGCCGTGAGATTGTGCGACGCATCCGAGCGCACGGCACCGAGCGGAATCTGCGAACCAGTCACAATCACAGGCTTGCGTAGTCCGCGCAACATGTAAGACAGCGCAGTAGCGGTATAGGCCATGGTGTCGGTACCGTGCAGCACGACGAAGCCATCGTACTCGTCGTAACGCGCGGCGATATCGCGCCCTATCCTTTGCCAGTCTTCCGGTGTGGCGTTGGCGCTGTCAATCGGCGTGGCGTATTCGTGCAGGGTATAACGCGGCAGGCTCTCGCCCTGCGTATCCAGCAGACCCGACAGTACACAGGCAAAGTCACGCATCGGCGCATAACCTTGCGCGGTTTTCATCATGCCGACGGTGCCGCCGGTATAAATCAGTCCAATGTGTTTTCTGTTCATCGTCTTTATCTTGTTGTATTCAGGCCGGCTGTCCGTGTGCCAGTTGCGCCAGTTTTTGCGCAACCAGTTGCGTCACATCGATTACCTTCTTTGGCATCGTACCCAGCGGGATCAGCGGTAGTTCGGTGCATGCAAGAAGGACGTTATCCGCCTCCAGCGCATCCAGAATCGCGCGAAACCGCTGCCTGATTTCAGGAACATCGCCGCCGTACGCCTTCACGTCATAGATCAGTTGATGCAGTTGCTCGGCTTGCCGCGGCTTTGGCAATTCGATTTCAATATGCTGGGCGAGCGTGCGGTAGTGCGACCAAGGGCCGAGATCCATCACCGGGCGTGCGCCAAGCAGCGCCACACGCGTTACCTCGTTCGCCCGCAGGAATTCCAGAACGACATCAGCGAAGGAAACCAGTTTCGCGGGAAGTCGCAGCGCTTCGAGTTGCGGCTGGTAATAATTCAAGGTGTTGCAGGCGATCGCATAATAGTCAACACGTTGCGCGATGGCTTCGGCAGCGCTGCGCAGGCAGTCCCACACAGTGCCATCATTTGCTTCCAGTTCCATTGACAGGCCAAGCGCCGGTTCCGATAGGATCGTCACGCTCGGTGCATCGAGATCGCCGCGAAACGCGCTGCCGTGCAGGGCTCTGTTCGCCTGCAGGATCTTGCTCCACAGATCAATGCCTGCTTCCGGACCGGAGCCGGTGATAATGCCGATTTTATTGTGCGAATGAAAAGTGGGTTGCATTGCCGGTTTCCGTAGGGCGCATTGGTCGCGTCTTGTAGTTTGCCAGCAGTTTGTCCGACCGTCACCGCTGATGACGATGACGGCCCAGCACTCCGATATTTGCGAAGAGCTGGGGGTTCAGACAGATTTCGCTTGTCGCGAATTCGGTAATGCGGCCAACCGCCGGCTGGCCGCGTTGCGGGTGAAGCCGCTTACTTCGTGACAGCCAGTTGCTGACGCTTGCCGCCTTTGTAGGTGTACAGCGTCAGGGTGCCGTCCTTGATGTCGCCCTTGGCATCGAAGGCGATATTGCCGGTCACGCCCTTGTAGGCGATCTTCTTGAGTTCCGGCAGGTACTTCGCCGGCTCCGCCGAACCCGCCTTCTTCATTGCCTCGACCATCACCATCACCGAGTCATACACGTACGGTGCGTAGATCTGCACGTCGG
>Ga0207976_100028_pt1 | contig 276216 bp, 247 predicted proteins | sample LakWasMe94_HOW11_2_FD_183916 | JGI IMG/M metagenome (GOLD analysis project Ga0207976, IMG submission 183916) | Freshwater sediment methanotrophic microbial communities from Lake Washington under simulated oxygen tension - Sediment Metagenome... | ecosystem: Environmental > Aquatic > Freshwater...
CGGCCGGAAATTTTGGCCGAAATCGAAATTACATCTCGACGGTCGCAGCCTGCTCGACGAACTCCGGAATCTGGTCGAAGTTCATGTAGCGATAGACGTCAGCGGCCTTGGCGTTGACCAGCTTGATCTGCTCCATGTACTCCGGCACCGTGACGATCCGGCCGGCCAGGGCACACATCGCGGCCAGTTCGGCGGAGCCGAGGTAGACGCGGGTGTCGATACCGAGACGGTTCGGGAAGTTGCGGGTCGAGGTAGAGATCGCGGTCGAACCCTTGCGGATCTGTGCCTGGTTGCCCATACACAGCGAGCAGCCCGGCATTTCCATGCGCGCGCCGGACTTGCCGAGTACGCCGTAGTAGCCTTCCTCGGTCAGGATCAGCGCGTCCATCTTGGTCGGCGGGGCGATCCACAGGCGGGTCGGGATGTCCGACTTGCCTTCGAGGACCTTGCCGGCGGCGCGGAAGTGGCCGATGTTGGTCATGCAGGAGCCGATGAAGACTTCGTCGATCTTGTCGCCGGCGACTTCGGACAGCAGCTTGACGTCGTCCGGATCGTTCGGGCATGCCAGGATCGGCTCGGTGACTTCGGCCAGGTCGATTTCGATCACGGCGGCGTACTGGGCGTTGGCATCAGCCTTGAGCAGCGTGCCGTTGGCGATCATCCACTTCATCAGCGTGATGTTGGAACGCATGTACTCGACGATCGGTTCCTTGTTCAGGGCGATGGCGCAAGCAGCGGCCTAACTCTCGGCAATATCGTCGCAAAACTATGGCGCCGTACTATTTCGACGTGTGGCACACTGTACAGATATGCAAATGGGGTTCGAGTATGCTGATCCATAAAAAGGGGCGGCACTCTCTTGTGTGAGGTTTCATTGCATGGTCATGCTCAAATACATTCTCGTCATCAAGATCCTTTTTACAGCCTTCTGCTGGGCTGTCCCGGCCTTGGCTGCTCCGCGTTGTGTATTTAAGCGATTTGGTTTCCCGGAACGCTACCCTGACCTTTTCGTTCGCCTCCTCGGGGCTGCTTACTTGGCTCTACTGGTGGGTTACCTGCTTGCCGTCCAGGAGCTTTGCCAGGGTGTCTACCCTGCCGCGACGGTATGGGTCGGAGTAGTCAGCAATGGTTTAGCCTGCACTATTCTCGCGGTGGCTGCGATCCGCCGTAGTTGGCGCACTTGGGGGCTTCCTGCCCGAGCGCTGATGTGGGTAAGCCTGGGAATGACCTTTCTAATCACTGCTGGCCTTCTCTGGTTCGGCCCCCTTGGAGATTGAGCAATGCCTGGCATAAAGATGGATAACGCACTGATCCGCTCCCTTCGTCGCCGGCTCTACGATGGCCAGGATACACGCATAGTTCCAGTTTTTGCGCGAGCCAGGCCAACCCCTGCTGATACAGGGCTGCTGGGATATATTTTCCGAACACACGCGAATCTTCGATTCATGATCGGAAGCATCGCGACCGCTTTTCCCTTCCTCCTTTTGGGGATCGGGTGCTTTATTTTCAGTCTGGAGATGCCGGGTTCAATCAGCGAGTTCTACTGGTATCCGTACCGGCCGTATCAGATATCCGCTGAATTCGCCGGTGGCTATCTCGTTGGCGAGGCCCCCGTCCGTGTGTTCTTCGTCGGCGGACTATATGCGATTGGCGTTTTCCTGATAGGTTACCGGGGTTACTCAAAGGGCGAAAACCACCTCCATTCCCTTGCTGGAGCATGTGCGATTGGCGTTGCGACGTTCCCGATGAATCCATGCTGCAAGGACGAACCCATATGTGCAATCGAGCATCTTGGCAATATTTTTTACGGTCACGACCTGATCCATTTCGGCTGCGCATCCTTACTGTTTGTATTCTTGGGCCTCGCGATCATCTTCTATTCTGATGACACTCTGAGGCACTTTGGGAACGAACGCTGGCGACGCATTTGGCAGCGAATCTACTATCTTCTCGTGGGGTGCATGTGGGGCGTTCCTGTAATTACATTCCTCGCTTTCAAAAAACTCCTCGATCCAATTGGGCTGTCGGACCCCCACTTGATTTACAAAATTGAAATCTTTGCGATCGTTCCTTTTGGAGTTTTTTGGCTGATTAAAACTTTCGAAATTTGTCTATCCGAATACGACTACATGCTAGCGATCGGAATGCGTCCTCCCGAGTAAACCCATACCAACGCATCAACCCGATGGAGAGGAGAACATCATGATCAACGGACCAATTTGGGACGAAAGTCGCCTTGAAGGGAACTCCCCGACTATCCTTGCCATTGGCGACTCGTGGTTCTGGTATCCGGCCAATAACCTGGCCAATCCGCTCTACCGCATCCTTAACCGGGACCGCCAGCACATCATGCTGGTCCGTGGCCGTAATGGTGCCGCAACCCAGGAATTCGTGGCTGGTCACATTCGCGAACAGATTGAATTCGATCTCGACAAGGCCCGCGGCTACGGCCGAACGATCCAGGCGGTGTTCTTGTCCGGGGGCGGAAATGACTTCGCCGGTCCGAAAGACATGCTCGGCATCCTGCAGCCGGATTGTTCTGCCAAAACAACTCCGGAGGAGTGTTACCGGCGGGGCCAACCCGCACGCCTGATGGGCACTGCCGCTGGCAATTTGCTGGATGTAGCGCAACTCGTCGCACGCAAGTTGCCGCACGTCCCGGTCCTTGTGCACGGCTACGACTATGCCAACCCAAACGGAAAGGGCTCCTTCGGCTTGGGGCAGTGGCTACAGTACCCGATGGACAAGGCGATGATTCACCGCGAACTGCAACAGTCCGTTGTAAACAATCTCCTGGAAGCATTTTCCAAGCGCTTGGATGACATCGCCAAGGAGTGCGCGAACATCCACTGTGTCAATTGTTTGGGTACGCTCAAACCCGAGGAATGGGCCAATGAACTGCACCCAATTGCTACTGGATTTAATAAGTTAGCTCGCAAATGGACTCCGGTCCTTCAGGCGGCAGGGTTGATTCCGTAGAGCGGTCCGAAATCAGCCGATCCATGCTATGGCCGAGGTGCGCTCAGCAGACTCGCCTTATGTATGCTGGCGACTGGTCCCACAAACCCCGCCTGTTTCCCGGCAACGGCTTTCTCGGAATGCTACGGTCGACCGGAAACTCCGGCCGAAATTGCAGTTACATCTCGACCGTCGCAGCGACTTCGAGGAAGTACTTGATCTGGTCGATGTTCATTTAGTCGGCCCTGCAAAACGGCAGCAAGCGGCTATTTGCAGTGTTTATCCAAATCCTTGAGCCCGTAGCCGAGCTCCGCTTTCATTCGCTTATCCAATAAATTAAATGGGGCGATGTGCCGAGTATTATAATATATGGTATCCGTACTTTGAAAATTAATATTAGGCATGGCCAAATTTCCATGTTTATCTAAAATATATCCGTTCACGGCCATACCAATTATTTTGCTGGAGTCCTCTGGAAAATGGCACACGCCACCTGATAATCCTGGCGACGCCACCAAATTTGTTACAAGCCCAGAATAATCCAATGTAATATCTTTTGAGAAAAATCTTGCATTTTCCTGCTTCCATTTAAATTCGGTGCCATCGCAATTTCCATATTTCTTTTTTGTCATGTGGCTTGGCGATCCCATGCAAGTAATCTTGCGGCCAACCCGACGGTCGACGTTTTTTAGTAGATCGTCAGGAGAAATTACTGTTACCGGCTTGAAGTAATTATCAGCTTCGCTCAGGCGCAAGACCAAAATATCGCTCCCGCCTTTGAAATGGCGTTCTTTATCAACGATCCGATAGTCATCCGGCTTTGTCATCTGAAAGAATACGGTAGCAAGAATTTCTTGTTTCTCTTGGCCGTCACCGCGAACAAAAGATATTTTCCCATTATAGACTGCCCGGTTCTGTTCACTCATCTGCTGTTTGGTGGTTGGGTACAAAACATGGGCTGCCGTCACAAGGCAACTACGGCTGATTTTGTACCCCGACCCTTGGAGAGTCTGCGTACCGCCATCGACCTTGGATTCAACGACTACATCCCCCAAGGCATAGCGATCAATACGATGCCTGGGCTCCGAGAAATCGATGGGCTGCATGGCGGCTTGCAGGTTTGCGGCCTTTTGATCCTCAGAAGACATATCTTTTATTGAAGGAAACTTCTCATCACTTTCCACAAATTCCGCCAATTCTCGGGCGGCCGCGATCACGTCCTTGATCTCAGGTTCATCCAGGCCTTTGCAGGCTGAAGCACCTTGCGCCACAACCGGTGCAAAAAGAATCGCCAGAAAGAGGCTCTTGAGTCTATTTATTTGAATAAGAGAAGGCATATGAAATTAATCTCGGCGAGTTCGGCTTCAAAGACGCTGTAGCAAAGGGGCGCCTTCGCCATCACCTTTGTACTCAAAGGTACGAGCCACTATTTGCAGTGTTTATCCAAATCCTTGAGTCCGTAGCCGAGTTCCGCTTTCATTCGCTTATCCAATACGTCAAATGGGGCGATGTGCCGTAGGTTTCTATTCGGGGTATCCCTGCTCTCAAGGTTAATATTCGGCATGACTAAATTACCATCATCGTCTCGCTGAACGCCACTTACTGATATTCCAATTATTTTGCTAGCGTCCCCGACAAGATAACACACACCACCTGACATTCCTGGAGAAGCTGCCAAATTTGTTATGATGCCCCGCTCATACCTTATTTTAAAATCTTTTAATGGAAAAATTCTTGCATTCTCCTGCTTCCATTTAAAATCGCCACCCTTGCAATTTCCAAATTTCTTTTGTGTCATGTGGCTTGGCGATCCCATGCAGGTAATCTTTCGGCCGATTTTGTAGTCAACGTTTCTTAGTAGATCGCCAGGAGAAGTTACGGTTACCGGCTTGAAGTAATTATCAGTTTCGCTCAGGCGTAAGACCACAATATCGCTTGCGCCCTTGAAAAAGCGTTCTTCTCTAAAGACCCCATAGTCATCAGATTTGGTCATCTGAAAGAATACGGTTGCCGGAATTTCTTGTTTCTCCTGGCCGTCGCCGCGAACAAAAGATATTTTTCCGTTATAGGCTGCCCGGTTCTGTTCACTCATCTGTTGTTTGGTTGTTGGGTACAAAACATGGGCTGCCGTCACAACGCAACTGCGACTGATTTTGTATCCCGACCCTTGGAGAGTCTGCGTACCGCCCTCGACCTTGGATTCAACGACTACATCCCCCAAGGCATAGCGATCAATACGATGCTTGGGGTCTGAAAAATCGATGGGCTGCATGGCGGCTTGCAGGTTTGCGGCCTTTTGATCCTCGGAAGACATATCTTTTATTGAAGGAAACTTCTCGTCGCTTTCCACAAATTCCGCCAATTCTCGGGCGGCCGCGATCACGTCCTTGATCTCAGGTTCATCAAGGCCTTTGCAGGCTGAAGCAGCTTGCGCCACAAACGGTGCAAAAAGGGTCGCCAGAAAGAGGTTCTTAAGTCTATTTATTCGAAAAAGAGAAGGCATCTGAAATTGATCCCAATTGCCTAGCAAGATGACCATCTATTTTTTGCCATTAACTTGATTCGGCTTGAAAAGACGGCGTAGCACATCTTTTGTATTTTGACTGTGGCCAGTATGAGCTGTTACGGGATTCGAAAAAATTCCAAAAAGATTACAGGCATTTCTGACGTGGATATTGACAACGTGTACATCATCAATTTTTGGCATATCGAAAGTCAGCAAATCACTCGGGTCGCTAAAAGCCACTATTTGCTTCGATAAAGTCAGCGCTTCAGTTTGCCTCTCGTCTTTGCCAGAATTCGCCCATTCGCGCAAGATTTCCGCTAAAGATGGGCGACTTGATACTCTTGTGAGTGATGGAATTTCAAGTCGCCCCAAATTCAATAAAGCGACCTGATTGGCAAAGTAGTAGAGATCAGACGTGCCCATCACAACCTCATCAACCGCTGTGGTTTTATTTTTATCGCGCTTCATTGCGTCAAACATCAGAAAACTACCCAGACTTTCCGTGATGATGACGTAGTGATGTTTTTCTGTGTTGGCGGCCTCTATTTTGCCTGCTTGAGAGAATTCAAAAGCCTTTTCCATCGCAGTGTGAAAATATTCCTCAAGAGGTCCCAACGCGATGACTGCATCGGAAAATCCCCAATCAATCATGTTTTGCTTGAGCATGCGATTTGCAAATGCCCCTTTTGAACGCTTTTGAAGCGCTTTGGAGAGCGTAGTCCCGTCAATCCATTGATGATAAGGGTCGGTGGATTTCGCACACAGCCTCAGGATGTCTTCATCGGGACCCGCAAGGTCGGCTTCTGGCAAGACCAGCGCACGGCATTTGATTGGAAAAACAAACGGCCACCAATTTACTTCGTCGAGGATTATTTTTGATGCGCCATTTCCTTTCAGAGAAAAGACATAGCGATCGACATAGGGCTGGCTTGCATCCCACTCAGGCTCTGATCCCCAGATTGTTGTACCGAAGGCTTTAATCTCACCTGGATAGGGGCCAACGCTGAGCTTCTCAGATTCTGTGCTTTCGAAGGTGCACGTCATTCTAAGATGTTCTGAAATTTGCTCACAAAGCCTTTCTCTCAACGATCCAGATGCTCCGGGCTTTCGCTGATTCATTCCGTGAACATAAATGATATGTACCACGCCACCTTGGTTCTGTTGGATGCGATCACCAATGCTATGAATTTTCTTCCATTCCCCCAGAATGGGCAGTTCCGTCGACGCCATTGCCCGGCACGAAATAACCGCAAATATCCCGGCGATCACCAGCAATATTAGGGACGATGACACGATGCAGCCAAAGGTATTCGAAATGATCGACATTTGCGTCTCCTTGCTTTCCGGCCGGAATCTATTCATAAGCTACCAAGCGGTGCGATTTCGTGGGGTAAGAACAGGTACTCACCCAGATCATCTTGCTGTCATGAACTATACGTGTGGCAAAACATTATGCCAATTCCATCGAATCGCCTTTAAGGAACACCTCCGATAGGAACGCGGCGACAGCAGCGGACGTAGACATGCCTACCCCGGGTTTGCATTTTTCACAAATCGTGGCGTAGCGACTGACAGGGGCTAATGCGCATGCACGCCACCCGCAGATCCCGCAAAAAAGCCCCCGCCGGTTCCCCGACGAGGGCTTTTTCAGAATGCTACGGTCGGCCGGAAATTTTGGCCGAAATCGAAATTACATCTCGACGGTCGCAGCCTGCTCGACGAACTCCGGAATCTGGTCGAAGTTCATGTAGCGATAGACGTCAGCGGCCTTGGCGTTCACCAGCTTGATCTGCTCCATGTACTCCGGAACGGTCACGATCCGGCCGGCCAGCGCGCACATGGCGGCCAGTTCGGCGGAGCCGAGGTAGACGCGGGTGTCGATGCCGAGACGGTTCGGGAAGTTGCGGGTCGAGGTAGAGATCGCGGTCGAACCCTTGCGTATCTGTGCCTGGTTGCCCATACACAGCGAGCAGCCCGGCATTTCCATGCGCGCGCCGGACTTGCCGAGTACGCCGTAGTAGCCTTCCTCGGTCAGGATCAGCGCGTCCATCTTGGTCGGCGGGGCGATCCACAGGCGGGTCGGGATGTCCGACTTGCCTTCGAGGACCTTGCCGGCAGCACGGAAGTGGCCGATGTTGGTCATGCAGGAACCGATGAAGACTTCGTCGATCTTGTCGCCGGCGACTTCGGACAGCAGCTTGACGTCGTCCGGGTCGTTCGGGCAGGCCAGGATCGGCTCGGTGACTTCGGCCAGGTCGATTTCGATGACGGCGGCGTACTGGGCGTTGGCATCGGCCTTGAGCAGCGTGCCGTTGGCGATCCAGTCTTCCATGGCGTTGATGCGACGCTTCAGCGTGCGGGCATCCTGGTAGCCTTCGGCGATCATCCACTTCATCAGGGTGATGTTCGAACGCATGTACTCGACCATCGGCTCCTTGTTCAGGGCGACGGCACAAGCGGCAGCGGAACGCTCGGCAGCTGCGTCGGACAGTTCGAAAGCCTGTTCGACCTTGAGATCCGGCAGACCTTCGATTTCGAGGATGCGGCCGGAGAAGACGTTCTTCTTGCCCTTCTTCTCGACGGTCAGCAGGCCAGCCTTGATCGCGTAGTACGGAATGGCGTTAACCAGGTCGCGCAGGGTGATGCCGTCCTGCATCTTGCCCTTGAAGCGGACCAGCACGGATTCCGGCATGTCCAGCGGCATGACGCCTGTAGCGGCAGCGAAGGCAACCAGACCGGAACCGGCCGGGAAGGAGATGCCGATCGGGAAGCGGGTGTGCGAGTCACCGCCGGTACCGACGGTATCCGGCAGCAGCAGGCGGTTCAGCCAGGAATGGATGACGCCGTCGCCCGGACGCAGCGCAACGCCGCCACGGGTGCTGATGAAGGACGGCAGTTCGCGGTGCATCTTGACGTCGACCAGCTTCGGATAAGCGGCCGTATGGCAGAAGGACTGCATGACCAGGTCGGCGGAGAAGCCGAGGCAGGCCAGATCCTTCAGCTCGTCGCGGGTCATCGGGCCGGTGGTGTCTTGCGAACCCACGGTGGTCATCTTCGGCTCGCAGTAGGTGCCCGGCAGGATGCCGGTCACGCCGCAGGCCTTGCCGACCATCTTCTGGGCCAGCGAGTAGCCCTTGCCGTCGTCGGCCGGGTTCTGCGGCAGGCGGAACAGGGTCGATTGCGGCAGGCCGAGGAATTCTCTGGCCTTGGTGGTCAGGCCGCGACCGATGATCAGCGGAATACGGCCGCCAGCGCGGACTTCGTCGAGGATGACCAGGGTCTTCAGCTGGGATTCGGCGATGGTGGCGCCGTTCTTGGTGGCGGTAACCTTGCCGGTGGCTGCATCAACCTTCAGCTCGATCTCGTCGCCCATGTCCATCTGGCCGGCGTCGATTTCGATCGGCAGGGCGCCGGCATCTTCCATCGTGTTGAAGAAGATCGGGGCAATCTTGGAGCCGAGGCAGACGCCGCCGAAACGCTTGTTCGGGACAAACGGAATGTCTTCGCCGGTAAACCACAGCACCGAGTTGGTGGCGGACTTGCGGGAAGAACCGGTACCGACCACGTCACCGACGTAGGCGATCAGGTTGCCCTTGGCAGCCAGCTTTTCCAGTTGCTTGATCGGGCCGCGCGAGCCCGGCTCGTCGGCTTCGATACCCGGACGCGGGTTCTTCAGCATGGCCAGCGCGTGCAGCGGGATGTCGGGGCGCGACCAGGCATCCGGGGCCGGCGACAGGTCGTCGGTGTTGGTTTCGCCGGTGACCTTGAAAACGGTCAGCTTCTGCGAAGCCGGTACGGCCGGGCGGGAGGTGAACCACTCGCCATCGGCCCAGGACTGCATGACCGCCTTGGCATTGGCGTTGCCGCCCTTGGCCAGTTCGGCCACATCGTGGAAGAAGTCGAACACCAGCAGGGTCTTCTTCAGGCCTTCGGCGGCGACAGCGCCGCAGGTGCCGCAAGCCAGCAGGTCGATCAGCGGCTTGACGTTGTAACCGCCGAGCATCGTGCCAAGCAGTTCGGTGGCCTTCTCCTTGGAGATCAGGGCACAGGCTTCCTCGCCCTTGGCAACCTTGGCCAGGAACTCGGCCTTGACCTTGGCGGCATCATCGACGCCAGCCGGCACGCGATAGGTGATCAGTTCGACCAGGGCGGCTTCTTCGCCGGCCGGGGGATTCTTCAGCAGGGCCACCAGTTCGGTGGTCTGTTGCTTGGACAGGGGCAGCGGCGGGATACCGAGGGCTGCACGCTCTGCAACATGGGCGCGATAGGCTTCAAGCACGGCGACTTCCTTTCGTAAAGGGTTGCTCTGGGAAATTCTTGGCGTAATCAGACATTCTACGACAACGGTGGAAGTACATCGGTTCAGCAGGCGGGCACAAACCCCTCCACCCAAGTCTTATATATTTTATCTTTTAGATAGCTGACTGTGAACTTACGGAACACCGGGCAGCAGGAAATTTGTTTTTCTCGCCCAATCGCGAATGCCATTTTCCCCTAACGACAATTGCCTGAAATCGCCTTTTGGCATAGTCTTCAAAAGGTTAAAAAGTGTAAAAACAGGGGGGAGTTCATTCATGCTGCGTAGGCGCATCCTCGTCACGTCCGTACTTTCTGTGCTGGCGGGCACTACTCACGCCCAACCGGTACTGGAAGAAGAAGACCTGGCCTTGGCCTATGGCGACAAGCATTTTGTCAGCATTGCCACGGGCACCCGGCAGCTCGCCAGGAAGGCCCCCTCGGCGGCAACGGTCATCACCGCCGAAGATATCGCCAACATCGGCGCCAGGACACTCAGCGAAGCGCTCGAAACAGTTCCCGGCCTGCACATCTCACGCAACTCGCTGCAAAACAACTACACCCCGACCTACGGCATGCGCGGCATCCTCACCAGCTCTTCTCCGCACGTGCTGATGCTGGTCAACGGCATTCCCCGAACCAGTGTCTATCTGGGCAACCCGGACGAAATGTCCGTCGAACTCCCGGTGGAGAACATTGCCCGCATCGAAATCATTCGCGGCCCAGGCTCGGCACTGTACGGCGCCGACGCCTTTGCCGGCACGATCAACATCATCACCAAGACCGCCGCCGATATCGACGGCACCACCGTCGGTTTCCGTACCGGCTCCTTCAGCAGCTGGGATAGCTGGGTCCAGCATGGCGGGAAAATCGGCAATGTCGACATGGCCGGCTACCTGAAGATTGGCAGCACCGACGGTTCGCGACGCAATGTCCGCAGCGACCTGGTCGGCAATAGCGGGCCGCTCAACAACGGTTACGACAGCATCGACGCGCAAATCGACATCGGTTACGACAAGTTCCGCTGGCGGGCGGCATACACTCTGCGCGACAACATGGGAACCGCCGCCGGCATTGCCGGCGCACTGGATCCGACCGGACAAGTACGCAGTGAACGCATCACGAGCGACCTCTCCTGGACCGACGAAAATTTTGCCAGGGATCTCAGCCTGAGCCTGCAAGCAGCTTACATGCAGTTGGCCAACGAAGTGACCACGCCACTGGTGGTCATCCCGGGCGGTGTCTTCCCCGGTTTTCCCGATGGCGTGATCGGCGCTCCAAACAAATGGGAACGCCAGCTCCGGCTATCCGCGACCAGCGTCTATTCGGGATTTGCCGACCATCGCATTCGTTTCGGCTTCGGTCACGATGAACTGGAAATCTACAAAACCAGCGAAACCAAGAATTTCACGCAGATTCCCGTGCTGACTCCACTGCCGACGTATTCGGCGAGCGGAGACAACCTGTTCCTGGCTCCCCACAAACGCAATCTAAGCTATGTGTATGCTCAGGATGAGTGGAGCCTCGCCCGCGACTGGACGCTAACCGGCGGGGTGCGCTACGACAGTTATTCCGATTTCGGCAGCACCACCAACCCGCGCCTGGCTCTGGTCTGGGAAGCACGCCAGGATCTGACGGCCAAGCTGATGTATGGCACGGCGTTCCGTGCGCCCTCGTTCGTCGAGCAATACGCGACCGGAAACCCGATAGCCCTGGGCAATCCGGCGCTGATGCCGGAAAAAATCACCACGCTCGAAGCGGCGGCGACCTGGCAGGTCCGGCATGACCTGCAAGCCAGCCTGAGCGTGTTCCAGCATGAGATTTCCGACATCATCAATCAGTCTGGGGCCACATACCAAAACTCCGGCAAGCAAAAAGGCAAGGGCGGAGAATTTGAGGTGCAGTGGGATGCCTCAAGCGCCCTGCGCCTCTCCGGACATTACGCCTACCAAAAGAATATCGATCAAACCACGCAGCAGGATGCCGGCTACGCACCGCACCATCGTCTTTACACCCGTGCCGATTGGCGCTTTTATACGGACTGGTTGCTGAGCGGACAGGTCAACTATGTCGCCGACCGCGAGCGACCGGCCGGCGACGCTCGGCCCAAAATCCCGGACTACACCTCGGTTAACCTGACCCTGCGCACAGCCCTGAAAAAAACCGGCTGGGATTTCTCCGCCTCGGTCTACAACCTGTTCAATGCCGATATTCGCGAACCGACCAAGGCCGCCTCCGGTATCATTTACGACCTCCCCATGCCGGGCCGCAGCTTCTGGCTTCAGGCACGATACAGCCTATAATGGCCAAATGACATTGCGTTTCCTTCGCTTGCTGCTATCTGCCCTGCTGCTTGCCTGCCATCTGCCGGCTGAGGCAGGTGCAACGCGTATTGCCGTAATTTTTGCCGAAACCGACGACGACAATTCGGGCGCTTTTTCCGGTGTGCTCGGCGGTATGGAAAGCACGCCGGGCGTCGAGATCATCCGGCTGACCCTGAAGGATCTTGAAGAACCCCGCCTCAGTCAATTGCTGTTGGCAACCGCCCTGCGCGGCGGCCCGATCAGGCTTGCCGCAGCCGGCGGCAGCATCGGGCCGATCGCCGTGCTTTACCCGGATATTGGCGAGCCCTATCGCAGCGTTTTCTCAAAAATCATCGAGGGCATCGAGGAAAGCGCCCAGACCAAAGTAAGCAGCATCGCGGTAGGGAGCAATTTCAACGCCCAGGCCATCTCAGGTGAACTGAAGCGGCAGGATGTTCGCGTCGTCATCGCACTGGGGCGCAACGGCCTGAAGGCTGCCAGCGCACTCGACAAGGAATTCGGTGTCATTGCCGGTGGTGTGGTCTCGGTTCCCGATACCGATGTACGCAATGGCGCCATTCTCAGCCTGGCGCCGGACCCGGCCCTGCTGTTTGCCCGCCTGAAGGCGTTATCGCCGAAAACTCAGCGCGTCTATGTCGTTTACGAGCCTCGCCAGAACGCCTGGCTGATCAAACTGGCCAGGGAAGCAGCCCGCGCCCAGGGGATCGAACTGCTTGCCCAGGAAGCCAGCGACTTGAAGAGTTCGCTGGTCATCTACCAGAACTTCTTTGCCACTGCCGATCCTAAGCGCGATGCGCTCTGGTTGCCTCAGGACAGTGCAACGGTCGACGATTCACTGGTCCTGCCGCTGGTCTTGCAGGAGTCGTGGTCGAAGAGCATCCCGGTATTTTCCAGCAACGTTTCGCATGTCAAACGCGGCGCCCTCTTCGCTCTCTATCCGAACAATGTCGAACTCGGGCGCAACCTGGCCACGTCTGCCCTCGGCCTCGCCAGCGGCACCCCCATCGCCCGCGGCGTATTGCCCCTGCGCGACGTGTTGACCGCCTTCAATACGCGGACGGCCAGCCATCTTGGCCTGGCCTCCTCGAACGCCCAACAACAGGGCTTCGACCTGCTATTCCCGGAGCAATAGGCCACCATGGCTTGGTTGTCCGGCTTGCTGCACCGCTTCAGAAAAACCACCTTTCGCAGTCAACTGGCGATCGTTTTTTCGGCCGGCGTCTTGTGCATTTCGCTACTGGCCGCGCTGGTCACCTCCTGGCAAGGTAGTCGCCAACTCTATGCCAGCAAGCTGGATGACGGCCTGCGTATCACCCGGAACCTTGCCGCGCAGAGTCGCCTGGCCCTGGCCTTCGGCTCGACGGAAAATGTCGCCGAGGCTCTCGCTGCCACCTCCGCTTTCCCGGATATCACCCACATCGCGATTCGCCAGGCCGATGGGCGGATCCTGCTCGAAAAAGGCAAAGCCATTATCGATGAAGGAAGTCGCCCGCCTTCTCCCAATGTTCGCGACCCTTACCTGGATGCCGAAAGCCCCGCCGGCTGGCGCTTCGTCGCACCGGTGTGGTCGGTATCCGGCCCGGACTCCCAATTCGAGACGACGGTAAGACAGGACATCCTGCTCGGCTTCGTCATCATCGACCAAAGCAAGGCAACGCTAAAAACCCTGGTGCATGAGGTTTTTGTCGTCAATTTCACGGCGGGCATAGCATTTTCGGTCTTTTTCGTGCTCGGCTTGCGCATCCTGGCCCGGCGCCTGACCCAACCGCTGGCCGATCTCTCGGCGACCATGGCCCGTGCCGAAAGCGGCGAAATCGGACTGCGCGCCGATCTGTCCGGCCCGCAGGATCTGGCCGACATGGCCCACGCATTCAACAGCATGATGGAGGCGCTTGAGCAGCGCGAACAGGAATTGCGGCTGGCCCGCGACAGCGCCTTGCGTTTCGCCAAGCTGAAAGCCGATTTCGCGGCAACGATCAGTCACGAAATCCGTACGCCGCTCAACGGGGTGATCGGTACGCTCGACATGCTCAAGAAGAGCCGAATGAATCGCGAGCAGCAGGAGCTCCTGGGCCTGGCCTGGGATTCATCGCAATACCTGCTGGAACTGATCAACAACATCCTCGACTTTTCGCGCCTGGAAGCAGGCCGGATGGAGGTCGACGCCTGCGACTTCGAACTGCAGCCGCTGATCGACGGCGTGATGAACATCTTCCACTCGCTCGCCGCTCAAAAGAACCTGAGCCTGACCGCCCGCATAGCCAGCGACATACCGCCGAACCTGACCGGCGATCCGGCGCGCATCCGGCAAGTCCTGATCAATCTGCTGGGCAATGCCATCAAATTCACTGAACACGGCTCGGTCACGCTGTCCGTCGACGCAATCGACGAAGGTCGCATGTTGCGCTTCAGCGTGCGCGACACCGGTATTGGCATCGCCAAGGAACTGCAAGGCCTTATCTTCGACTCATTTACCCAGGCCGATACCTCGACCACCCGCCGCTATGGCGGCAGCGGACTGGGACTCTCCATCTGCAAGCAGATCGTGCTTCTGCTCGGCGGCCAAATCGGCGTCGAGGGCGCCCCCGGACAAGGCAGCGAATTCTGGTTTAGCACCCCCTGTGTCGTCGGCATACCATCGCCGGCCAAACGCCTGGATCCCGACAAGCCATTCAGCCGTAGCGGCCGCATCCTGGTCGCCGAAGACAATGCGACCAACCAACTGGTTGCCACCGGCATGCTGCGCATGCTCGGCTGCACCAGCCATATCGCCAGGAACGGCATAGAGGCAGTAGAGGCATGGCGGGCAGGTGGCTGGGACCTGATCCTGATGGACTGCTCGATGCCGGAGATGGACGGACACCAGGCGACCGAGGCCATCCGCAGCCAGGAAGCGGGTACCGAGCGCCATATCCCGATCATTGCCATGACCGCCAATACCTTGCCGGCTGACGTCGAACGCTGCCTGGCCGTCGGCATGGATGGCCATCTGCCCAAGCCCCTTACCCTGGATGCTCTCGCCAATTGCCTGACCGAGTGCTTGCACTGGCACTCCGACCCCGTAGCGCTTACCGAACCGCCGACCGAGGTTGGCGGCAATCCGCAACTCGACGCGACGGTCATCAAGCGCCTCCGGGAAATACTGGGAACCTCGGTCAGCGAAGCGATCCGTCCTTTTCTCGAAGACATTCCCAAATACCTGATCCAGATCGAAACCGCTATCGCTGAAGGAAATGCCTCGACACTCGGCAATATCGCCCATGCCATCAAGGGCGCGGCCAGCAATCTGGGGGCCATTGCCATGGCCAATGCCGCCCGCGAGATGGAGTTGCAGGCCGAAGCCGGCGTGCTCAGCGAAGCCAGCGAACTGCTGCTGCGCCTACGGACCGAATTCGCGATGATCGAACCGGCCCTGATGGCCGAACTGGACCCCTCTTCGTCGAGCCTGCCGCAACTGCGCGAAGACGCACCGCTTGTCCTGGTCGTCGATGACGACCGCAGCACCCGCTCCGCCCTGCGTCATGCCCTTTACCGCAGCGGATTCCGGGTCGAGGAAGCCAGTGACGGCAGCGAAGTGATCGACTGGCTGGAATACAACACGGCCGACGCCATTCTGATGGACGCCCTGATGCCGGTGATGAACGGCTTCGACGCCTGTGCGGCGCTGAAGCGCCACCCGCGCTGGAAAGACATCCCGATCCTGATGATTACGGCCCTCGAAGACCGGCACTCGATTGAACGCGCCTTCGAAGCCGGCGCCAGCGACTTCATCCCCAAGCCCATCCACCTTTCGGTGGTCAATCAGCGGGTTCGCCGGATCATCGACGCCACCCGGGCCGAGCGCCATGTCCGGCATCTGGCCTATAACGACACGCTGACCGGCCTGCCCAACCGCTTGCTGTTCATGGAGCAACTGGCTCGCTCCATCGAGGAAGCCGAAGCCCATAACGAAAAACTGGCCGTTCTCTTCCTCGACCTCGACCGCTTCAAATTCATCAACGACACGCTGGGCCACGAGGTTGGCGACAAATTGCTGGCAACTATGGCGCAACGCCTGAAGGGCTGCGTGCGGACCGACGATTGTGTGGCCCGCCTGGGCGGCGACGAATTCACGGTGTTGCTCGGCGACCTGCCGAATTCAGGTGTCGCGGCCAGCGTCGCCCAGAACATCTGCCGCACGGTATCGGCCCCGCTGCTCATCGACGACCAGGAAATCGTCGTCACGGCCAGTATCGGCATTGCGCTGTATCCCGAGGACGGACCGGACATCAATCGCCTTCTGCGCCACGCAGATACCGCGATGTACCGGGCTAAGAGCAGTGGCAGCGGCTTCTGCTACTACGAAGCGACCATGGAATCCGCCATTTCCGACCGCCTGAAGATGGAAGCCGACCTTCGGCGGGCGCTGGAACGCGATGAAATCACCGTTTTCTATCAGCCCGTGGTCGAGACGCGTAGCGGCCGGATCAACGGGGTCGAAGCCCTGGTCCGCTGGCTGCACCCTGAACGCGGCGTCGTCTCGCCGGCCGAGTTCATCCCGATTGCCGAAGAAACCGGTCTCATCCTCCCCCTCGGCGAGCGCGTGTTGCGCACTGCCTGCATGCAGGCCAAGACCTGGCTGGACAACGGCATCTCCAAACTGCATGTGGCGATCAATCTGTCGTCCAAGCAACTGGAGCAGCCCGACCTGCGCAGCATCATTCTCAGCGCGCTGAACGAGAGCGGCCTGCCAGCCACCTCGCTGGTCCTTGAAATCACTGAAAGCGTGATGATGGAACGCGCCGCGGAGAGTATCGATCTGCTGCGCGAACTACGCAGCCTGGGCATCCACATCTCCATCGACGATTTCGGCACCGGGTACTCTTCGCTCGCCTACCTGAAGCACCTGCCGGCCGATATCCTGAAAATCGACCGTTCGTTCATCCAGGACATCCCGGATGACGAAGATGCGATCGCCATCGTCAAAGGCATTACGGCACTGGCCCACAGCCTGCGCATGAAGGTCGTTGCCGAAGGCGTCGAAACAATCGCCCAGCAGGAAACGATGGCCCTGCTGAACTGCGAATTCCTGCAGGGCTACCTGTACTCCAAGCCGCTACCGGCGGAACTGATCGAGACCCAGTTGCACTCGTCAAAACGGGGCAAGCGCGCCGCCAAAAAGGCAGTCTGAAAGCCCTCTGCCCATTTTTAAGGCAAGCCCGGAATTCCCTTCCTGCTCAGCGACTTGGCCGGTCTGTCCAGAGCTTATCCACAGACTTACCCGACAAAAACGGGGATAAACGCAGTTCAGAGCGGCGGAAGGCCATGGCGCTGCCTGGCGCGAGCACAGGCGGCGTGACCGGTATCGAATTCGCGGCAGGGTGAGGGACGAACGTCGTAGATCGTGCAGGCAACGTTCTCGCCGACCGTTCCGGCCAGCGCCACGCAGCGCGGCTCTGCCGTATCGGTGCCGCACAGGCGGACGATCGCAGGCGTCACCGGCACCGTCAGTTTGGCCGGAACCCCCTCGCCCCAGGCAAAGGCGCCACCGGCCAGTTCGGCTGGGTGAAAATCGACGCGGAAGCTGGCGCAGCAGGCGCCACAGGATTGGCAGACGCTCATGGAATACTGACCCGGCAGCGCCAAAGTTCGTGGCCGGAAGCGAGATATTTTTTCTCGAAGGGCGTCATCGGGTCATCGGTTGCGTACGGCTCGGCGGCCACCGGCCGGCCGGTCAGCAAGGTCAGCGCTTGCGCCATTTCCTCGATGTAGATGCGCCAGTTGCTGCGGCACTCCAGTTCGCCGCCCAGTTCGCGCCAGACCGGAAACACCGCATGGCCATGCCAGCGTCGCGCCAGATGGCCGATTTTCGGCCACGGATTGGGGTAAAGGTTGTAGTGGCGGGCCAGGCGGATGCCGTGTTCGGCCAGCAGGCGCCAGAAATCGACCAGATCGGCGCGGACCAGGAGCGCATTGACCGGCATTGCCATCGGTTTGCCCCGCGCGATCCGGTCGCTCGATTGATCGACGCCCAACACGAAATGATCGGGAAACTGCTCGGCGATGCGCAGCGTACTCCAGCCGACACCGCAGCCGGCATCTAGGATCAGCGGCGCCTGTGGCTTCCAAGCATCACGCGCTGCCAGCGCCGCGGCGAAGGCTTCGCGGTTGTAGTCGAGGATCGGCTTGCGGAAAGGATGGGCGATGTGACGACAGACCAGATCGTCGAGATCCTTGTGCGGACCGTCCTGCGCGCTGGAAATGAAACGCGAGTTGCCGTCCATCATGCGGCCAGCGGTAGGCCTTCGAGAATGCCGGCTTCGACCAGCAAGCGGTCGATGTCTTCCGCCGCCTTGACCGGACGCAGGCGCTGGTAGAGCGCCTCGGCCTCCGGGTAGTGGCGGCGCAACAGCATCAGCCACTGCTTCAGGCGGCCGCCAGCATGCACCGGCAGCACGCGTTCACGCACGCCGTGCCAGTAGGTCGCCACGGAGGGGATCAATTCGGCCCAACCGCCGGTCAGCTCACCGCGAATCTTGCGCGGCAGCAGCGGATCGGCCAGCGCGCCACGGCCAAGCATGACGTCGGCGCAGCCCGATTCGGCGCGGATGCGATGGTAGTCATCCAGGCTCCACACCTCGCCGTTGGCGATGATTGGAATCGCCACCGCTTCCCGCACGCGGTCGATCTGCGCCCAGCGCGCCGGCGGCCGGTAGCCGTCAACCTTGGTCCGGCCATGGACGATCAACTCGTCCGCCCCGCCGGCCTCGATGGCCTGGGCGCAATCGACGGCCAGACTGCAATCCGCGATACCAAGGCGCATCTTGGCGGTGAACGGGATGTCGGCCGGCACCTCGGCGCGTACCGCGCTGACGATGGCGTGCAGCAGTTCCGGCTCGCCGAGCAAAGCCGAACCGCCGCGATGGCGGAAGACCGTCGGCGCCGGGCAGCCGAAATTGATGTCCACGCCAGCCGGCCGGTGCTTGACGACACGCCGGGCGTTGGCAGCCATGAAATGCGGGTCGGAGCCGAGCAATTGCACGCGCATCGGCGTGCCGGTTTCAGTGCGGCTGGCGTTCAGCAGTTCCGGGCAGGTACGCAGGAAAGTGCGGTTGGGCAGCACGCTTTCAGTGACCCGGATGAATTCGCAGATGCCCCAGTCGTAGCCACCGACGGCCGTCAGCACGTTCCGCATCAGCGGATCGGCGAGACCTTCCATGGGGGCGAGCAGGATGCGGGACATGGCAGCAAGGCTTTGAAAAAGCGCGCATTATCCCGGATTGTCGGACGCGAGGCGAGCCGCATGAAAAATCCCGAAACCGGAATAGCCGCCGCCATGCAAAGGACATCGACGATCAAGATGCCACCATCCGCAACCCGGGCATACCCGGTGACGTCGGTGGCCGATGGCTAGCGCCGGGGCACCTTGGCAATCGGGATCGAACGCAGCGCGGCAGCCGCGCGCCCCAGGCTGGCCGCAATTGCGTTCTTGTTGTCCTGGATGCGATGCATCTGCTGGTTCAGCCGGAGCACGGAAGAAACGTACTGCGACAGCGGATCGATGGGGGAGTTGGCAGCCCCGGCAGCTTTCGGATTCATCATAGCCTCCTTGTTCAATGCCGATATCGAGAGTGGCCAGAATGCGCCGAAATATGCCAAATGACAATCCGACAAATGTCATAGTCATCTATGAAAATTGGCCATTCCTCGGCAATTTATCCCGCTGCCGGACGGCGACCGAGGTTTTCCGGCAGTACAATCCCGCCCCATGCTGCGCATCGTCCTCGACACCAATGTCGTCCTCGACCTCTTCCACTGGGCCAACGTGGATGCGGTGCCCATCATGGCGGCGCTCGAAGCCGGCCGCATCGAATGCCTGGCCGACCAGCGAACGCTGGACGAGTTGCAGCGCGTGCTGACCTACCCGCAACTGAAGCTGACGCCGGAGATGATCGCCGAGCGCTGGGCGCGCTACACGGCACTGGTCAAGGTCGTCGCCGACGGCGAAGCGCCCCCGCTGCCGCGCTGCAAGGACCGCGACGACCAGAAATTCCTCGAACTGGCCGCCCGCGCCGAAGCCGACATCCTGGTCAGCAAGGACAAGGCGCTGCTGAAGCTGCGCGGCCGGACCAAGCTGGCTTTCCTGATCGTCAAGCCGGCCGCCATGGCGCTGCGCCTCGCCGAATAGCGAATGCTACGGTCGGGCCGATTTTTTGGCCAAAATTGAAATTTCAGCCCGGCAATGCCGCCGGTCCACCGCCGAGCAGCGGCGTATTGCTTTCATCCTTCAGCCCGACCCCGGTCAGCCGACGCGTCAGTGCCGCATCGATCAGCCAGGCCAACCGCGCTGCGGCCAATGGGAGCGGCAAGCCGGCGGGACGGATGTTCGAGACGCAATTGCGCTCGGCATCCAGCCGCCCGGGACGCGGCGCGAAGGTCAGGTAGGCGCCGAGGCTGTCCGGCGACGACAGGCCCGGCCGTTCACCGAGCAGGACCAGCACCAGCCGCGCCTTGAGCAGGGCGCCGATTTCATCGCCCAGCGCCACCCGGCCCTGCCCGGCCAAGACCAGCGGTGCCCGGTTCAGCCCACGCAGGCGCGGCAGCAATTCGTCGAGCAGGTCGAGCCCGTGGGCCGCAACGCCAGTCGCCGACAGACCGTCGGCGACGACGATGGCCAGATCGATTTCCCCCGCCGCCAGCGCGGCGAGGCGCATCGCGCTGTCCTCGTCCAGCCGGCGCCCCAAGTCCGGTCGCTGCAGGTAGCTGTGCCTATCCCCGGCCCGGCTATGGACAATCGGCGCCGCTTCACCCTGCCGTTCCTGCCAGCCGGCGGCCAGCGCGGCCATGTCAAGCGGTGTATGCACGGCATCGCGGGCCAGTGCGTGGGCAACGTCGAAGCGCAGCACGGCCCCGGTCGGCAGGCTGGCACCAGCCCGGCCGAGCGCGATGCGGGCGGCAGTCAGCCCGGCCAGCGCCCCCCAAGGGTCGGCCCGCTTCATTTCAGCCCCCGCGTGAGATCCTGCAGCAGCTGATGATCGGCGCGCGGCGGCAACAGGCGCCCGTGCTCGTCGGCCAGCCCCATCGTCTGCAACCAGGCCTCGAATTCCGGCGCCCGCCGCAAACCCAGCGTCTGGCGCGCGAACAGCTGGTCGTGGAAGGAGGTGCTCTGGTAGTTGAGCATGATGTCGTCGGCCCCCGGCACGCCCATGATGAAATTGACGCCGGCCGTACCGAGCAGCACCAGCAGGTTGTCCATGTCGTCCTGGTCGGCCTCGGCGTGGTTGGTGTAGCAAATGTCGCAGCCCATCGGCAGGCCGAGCAGCTTGCCGCAGAAGTGATCCTCCAGCCCAGCGCGGATGATCTGCTTGCCGTCGTAGAGATATTCCGGGCCGATGAAGCCGACCACGGTATTAACCAGCAGCGGCTTGAAATGACGGGCCACGGCGTAGGCCCTCGCCTCGCAGGTCTGCTGGTCGACGCCGTGGTGGGCGTTGGCCGACAAGGCGCTGCCCTGCCCGGTCTCGAAATACATCACGTTCTCGCCGAGCGTGCCGCGCTTCAGCGACAGCGCCGCCTCGCGTCCTTCGTGCAGCATCGCCAGGTTGATGCCAAAGCCGGCGTTGGCCGCCTCGGTACCGGCCACCGACTGGAAGACCAGGTCAACCGGCAGCCCGGCCTCGATCGCCTGGATCTGGCTGCTGACGTGGGTCAGCACGCAGGATTGTGTCGGGATGGCGAAACGGCCAATGAGCTCGTCAAGCATACGCCACAGCGCAGCCAGCGCCGCCGGGCTGTCGGAGGCCGGATTGATGCCGATCACCGCGTCGCCGACGCCGTACATCAGACCGTCGAGCAGCGCAGCGGCGATGCCCCGCGCATCGTCGGTCGGATGGTTGGGCTGCAGGCGCACCGCCAGCCGCCCGGGCAGGCCGAGGGTGTCGCGAAAGGCGGTGACGACGCGGCACTTGCGGGCGACGGCGATCAAATCCTGGTTGCGCATGATCTTGCTGACCGCCGCGACCATTTCCGGCGTCAGCCCCGGCGCCAGCGCAGCGAGTTCCGCCGCGCCGGTGAGGTCATCGAGCAGCCATTCGCGGAATTCGCCGACCGTCAGCGTAGCGACCGGCACGAAGGCCGCCGCATCGTGGCTATCGACGATCAGCCGGGTGATCTCGTCGCTTTCGTAGGGAATCAGCGGCTCGTCGAGCAGGCGGCGCAAAGGCTGATCGGCCAGCACCAGGCGGGCAGCCATGCGCTCGGTGGCGCTCGCCGCCGCAACGCCGGCCAGTACATCGCCGGAACGCGCCGGGCTGGCCTTGGCCAGCACCTCGCGCAGGCTCCCGAAACGGTAGCCGACGTTGCCGATGCTGGCCGCCAGGCTCATCTCACATCCGGCGCCGGAACACCCAGGTCCGGTCGTCCGACGCTTCGGGCACGAAACCGTAGCCGTCCTCGGCAAAACCCTGCAGCGCCTCCGGCTGCATCAGCCGGTTGAGCACCGCATAGCGCGTCATCAGGCCGCGCGCCCGCTTGGCGTAGAAGCTGATGATCTTGTAGCGGCCGTTCTTCCAGTCCTCGAACACCGGCTGGATCAGCCGGCCCTTGATCTTGCGCCCCACCGCCGCCTTGAAATACTCCTCGGACGCCAGATTGACCGCCACGGGATTCGGCATGGCCTCCAGTTCGGCGTTGATCGCATCGAGCAACTTCTCGCCCCAGAAGGCATAGAGATCCTTCCCGGCCTGGTTGGCGAACTTGGTACCCATTTCCAGCCGGTAGGGCTGCATCAGGTCGAGCGGCTTCAGGATGCCGTACAGGCCGGACAGGATGCGTACCTTCTGCTGCGCGAAATCGAGGTCGTCGGCCGACAGCGTCCTGGCGGCCAGACCGTCATAAACATCGCCGTCAAAAGCCAGCACCGCCTGCTTGGCGTTGCCCGGCGTAAAGGGCAGCGACCAGTCGGCGTAGCGGTTGAAGTTCAGCAATGCGAGCGGATCGGAAAGGTCCATCAGGTTGGCAATGTCGGCCGGCGACAGCTTGCGCAAAGCCTTGATCAGGGTTTCCGAGTGTTTCAGGTAGGCCGGCAGGGTATGCCTGGCGATGTGCGGCGGCGTCTTGTAATCCAGCGCCTTAGCGGGAGACAGAAAAATGAGCATGAGTGGTTTGGGCAAAGGAAATGGTGAGTGAACGGAGCGCTCAGCCCCACTCACGCCCCAGTTTGGGCGCGACCACACCCTTCTGGAGCCGGATGATGGGAACAGCCATGGCAACGACCCTGGGCTTTTCTTCCTTTAGCAGGACGACGTTCAGAAACAGAGTACCCAGGCCTTTCTCCGTCTTGAATAAACCCCAGCGCTTCTTCGGCTTGATCGCCTCCAGCAGGCGGGCCTCATCCCAATCGTCCGGCAGCGGCAGATAGCTATAGGCCTGCTCGCGATGCCTGAGCATCACGTGGGTATAGCTGTAGCCCGGCACGACCTGGCCATCCTGGCCGACCGGGCGAAACTTGATTTCGAAATCGCCGGTCGCTGTATTGCCATGGGCGTAACGCCCGGCGGTGTAACCCTCGGTGAAGCGAAAATTCGGCCGGCCGACAACCAGCGGCGCATCCATCAGGTTGCGCAGTTCGATATTCAGGACGTTCGGATAGTTCTTGTGTCCAGTATTCAGCGAATAGGTCAGGTACACCGAGAATTCCGGAATCTTCTTTCGCCACTTGACGACCAGGATGCTGGAAATCAGGAAGCCGGAGACGGCGGTCAGGAAATCCCAGATCCCCTGCTCCTTGGCCCATTTGATCCACTGGAAGGGTTTCAGTGCGAGTTCGAACAGTTGGTCAGGCGTCATGCTGCCCCCGAGGTTGGTGCTGGAAGGTAGCGCCTGTCACGCAGCACACGACAGGCCATTGGGCAGGCGGGAACGAATCGGGCATTGGAGCAATCGCAATCGAATATCGGGAGTTACGGCACGCAAGATTTTACCGGCTGGTAAAATTCCGTCTTTAGTTTTTCTGGAACACCGATGAAACGCACCCGCTTTGGCGCCCGCGACCGTCTCTCCCGCGATGCGGCCGAACTGCAACGGCTGGCCGCCGGCCTGTCCGAATCCGGCGGCAAGCTGGAAGACGCCTACTGGGAAACACAACTGGCCGAAGCCGTCGACAGCCTGCTGAAAAATGGCGCCGAAGACGACATCAACACGGCGCTCGATCGTCTGTTCGAGGCCAATCCGCGCGCCCACGACGAACTGGCCGACATGGTCGAGTCGCGGGCCGAGACCCATCGCCTCGAGGCCGCCGGCCAGGCCTTCGACATCCAGTTGTTCGCCGCGCCGGTGCTCGCCTGGTCGCGCTTTTCCATTCCCGCCAGCCCGCTGCCCAAGAGCACGCTGCAGGCACTGGCCGTGCAACTCGGCGCCCACGTCTTCGGCGGCGACGCCAAACTGGCGCTGGCCGACTTCCTGTTCAGCCCGGACCAGTTGCCGCGCAGCTTCTGCGACACCTGGCAACTGACCCGCGAACTCGGCGAAGCGGCACTGGCCGGCGGCCACCTGGCCATCGACACCAAGGGCATGCCGGAAACCAACCGCTTCCTGTCCGATGTCCGCTACCTGGTCGGCGCCATCGCCGTACCGCATGGCAAGCCGCTGTTCCGCTGGAACGAAGCCGACGGCAGCAAGGAAGGCGCGCTCAAGGAATGGCTCAAGCAGGGCAGCCCCAATCTCGAACCGCTGCTCACCGGCTGCGCCTGGCAGCCGCTGCTGGCCGACGCCTACCACGCCGCCTGCCGCAACGCCGACCGCCTGTCGCGGCCGTATTCGCTGAAGGCCTCGGTAGCCTTCCTGCAGACCACGCTCGGCCTGATGCCGGCCGACATCCGCGCCGTTGTCGGTCCCTGCTACGACCGCCGGATGGAGGAATACCGCGTCGGTCTCGGCCCGACGACCGGCGACGAGATCTACCACGGCATCGTCTGGCCGCTGCTCGGCGCTGAAGACGAGGCCACCGACGCCGCCGGCGAGATCGAAGCCGTGCTGCGCGAAGCCGGCGTCAAGGACGTGCTCTTCCTCGACCACCACTTCCCGATGGAATTCTGCGACGACTGCGGCGCCCCGCTCTTCCCCAACCGCGAAGCCGAACTGGTGCACGCCGAAATGCCGGAACAACCGGCCACCAATTCGCAAGTCCTGCATTGAAGAGCAAACCGTCGAACGCGGACTGGCTGGCGCGCAGCCAGGCGGCTGTCTGGCACCCGTGCACGCAGATGCAGCACCACGCGCAGACGGCCTCGCCGGCCCACCTGCCGCTGGTTCCCATCGCCCGCGGGCAAGGCGCCTGGCTCTACGACTTCGACGGCAAGCGCTACCTCGACGGGATCAGTTCGTGGTGGACCAACCTGTTCGGCCACGCCAACCCGCGCATCAACACGGCGTTGAAAGATCAGCTGGAAACGCTCGAACACGTGATGCTGGCCGGCTTCACGCACCAGCCGGTGGTCGAACTATCCGAACGCCTGTCGGCCCTGACCGGCGGCGCGCTCGGCCACGCCTTTTACGCCTCGGACGGCGCCTCAGCGACCGAGATCGCGCTGAAGATGAGCTTCCACTACTGGCGCAACGTCGGCCGGCCGAAGAAAGCCGATTTTCTCTGTCTGGCCGGCAGCTACCACGGTGAGACGGTCGGCGCGCTGGCCGTTACTGACGTCGCCATTTTCAAGGACGCCTACGCGCCGCTCGTTCGTGCTGCCGCCCACGTCCTGCCGTCGCCGGATTTCCGCCTGGCCGAACCTGGCGAAAGCCCGGCCGACGTCGCCCGGCGCGCCGCTGCGGCCCTGGAGGCTCACCTCGAAGCCCACGGCGAGCGCATCGCCGCGCTGATCGTCGAGCCGCTGGTCCAGGGCGCCGCCGGCATGGCGATGTACGACCCCGAATACCTGCGCCAGGCCCGCCAACTGTGCGACCGTCACGAAGTGCACCTGATCTGCGACGAGATCGCCGTCGGATGCGGCCGCACCGGCACTTTCTTCGCCCATGAGCAAGCGGCTATCCGCCCAGACCTGATGTGCCTGTCGAAAGGCATCTCCGGCGGCTACCTGCCGCTGTCCATCGTCCTGTCCAGCGACACGATCTACGCCGCCTTCCTCGACGACTCGGTCGCCCGCGCCTTCCTGCACTCGCACAGCTACACCGGCAACCCGCTGGCCTGCCGCGCCGCACTGGCGACACTCGACATCTTCCAGTCCGACGACATATTGGCCGCCAACCGGGTGAAATCCGCCAAAATCGGCGCCGCCCTCGCCCCGCTGGCCGACCACCCGCAAGTGCGCCACCTGCGCCAGCGCGGCATGATCGCCGCCTTCGACGTAGAAACCGACGACCCGCATTTCTCGCGCAAGTTCTACCGCGCCGCGCTTGACCGCGAAGCCTTGATCCGGCCGATCGGCAATACCGTCTACCTGATGCCCCCTTACATCGTCAGCGACGACGAGATCGCCCACCTGGCCACGGCCATCCACGGGGCGCTGGACGCGGCGAGCTGAAGCCATGGCCGGCGCGCAACGCTGGACGGAGCTCAAGCGGCTGATCCACGCCGAAATCATCCGTCTGACCACCTTCAACGCCAGCGACCGCCGCTGGCCGATGCCTTTCGCCGCCGCCCTTTCCTCCGGCCTGCCGCTGCTGGTCGGCGCCTATTTCGGACACATGGACTACGGCCTGATCTCGTCGCTGGGCGGCCTGGTCTTCCTGTACCTGCCCGAAACGCCGATGCATCACCGGATGGTGACGCTGATGGCCTGCGCCTTCGCGATGATCGCCAGCTATGCCCTCGGCGTCATCAGTCACCTCTACCCGCCGGCGATGACGCTCGCGCTGGCCTTCACCGCCATCCTGGTCACCATGGTCTGCCGTTACTACAACATGGCGCCACCGGGCAGCTTCTTCTTCATCATGGCCGCCGCGATCGGCGCCAATGCGCCCGGCGACCTCATGGCCGTACCGCTCAAGGTCGGGTTGCTGGCCATGGGCTGCCTGCTCGCCTGCCTGATCGCCTTCTGCTACAGCCTGGTCGTGTTGCGCCAGCAGCCACCCGCACCGATCGCCCCGCGGCCGGCCCCGACCTTCGACTTCGTCATTTTCGATGCCATCGTGATCGGCGTCTTCGTCGGCCTGTCGCTGGCCATCGCCCAGCTTCTGCGGCTCGACCAGGCCTATTGGGTAACGATCAGCTGCCTGGCGGTCATCCAGGGCATGTCCCTGCGCGCCGTCTGGGACAAGCAGTTGCAGCGCATTCTCGGCACCGGCGCCGGCCTGCTGCTGGCGTGGGGGCTCTTGCTTTTGCCGCTCGATGCATGGAGCATCGCGCTGGTCATGATCGTTCTCGCCTTCCTGATCGAAACCCTGATCGTCCGCCACTACGCGCTCGCCGCCATCTTCATCACGCCGTTGACCATCCTGCTCGTCGAAGCGGCCACCCTAGGCCAGATGCCGGCAGCGACCCTGATCGCGGCGCGCTTCTGGGACACCGTCCTGGGTTGCCTGATCGGGCTGCTCGGCGGCATCTGCCTGCACAGCCCGCGCTTTCGTGCCGTGCTCGGCCGCCAGATCCGGCGACTGATCCCGTCGCGACTGGTCGGCCAGGCGCTTTAGGCCATCGCTGCACAACCATGAAAGCTGCCATGCCCACCACGCCTTCCGCCGACCGCCTGACTGCCGAACTTGCTGACGAGTTGCAGGCGATCGCCGCCACCGGCCTGACTCGCCGCCGCCGCGTACTGGAGACGCCCTGCGGCCGGAATGCTACGGTCGATGGCAAAAAAGTGCTGAATTTCGCATCCAACGACTACCTCGGACTGGCCGGCAATGCCGAGATCGCCGCCGCACTGGCCAATGGCGCCGAAAAATGGGGCGCCGGCAGCGGCGCCTCGCACCTGGTCAGCGGCCACCTGGCGCCGCACGAGGCGCTGGAAAGCGAAATTGCCGCCTTCACCGGCTTCGCCCGCGCCCTGACCTTCTCGACCGGCTACCTGGCCAATCTGGCGGTGACACCGACCCTGGCCGGGCGCGGCGACGCGGTGTTCGCCGACAAGCTGAACCACGCCTCGCTGATCGACGCCATGCAACTGGCCAAGGCCAACGGCGCCGACGTCCAGCGCTACCCGCACAACGACGTCGCGGCCCTGGAAAAGCTGCTCGCCACCAGCACCGCCGGGCGCAAGATCATCGTCACCGACGCCGTGTTCAGCATGGACGGCGACCTCGCGCCGCTGCCGCTGCTCTTCGCGCTGGCCGAGCGTTACGATGCCTGGCTGGTCATCGACGACGCACACGGCTTCGGCGTGCTCGGCCCGCAGGGCCGGGGCAGCCTGGCCCATTTCAACCTGCCCGCATCGCCGCGCATCCTGCTGATGGGCACGCTGGGCAAGGCCGCCGGCGTCGGTGGCGCCTTCGTCGCCGGCTCGGCAACCGCCATCGACTACCTGCTGCAAAAAGGCCGCGCCTACATCTTCACCACCGCCGCGCCGCCGGCCATCGCCTGCGCCCTGTCGAAAAGCCTGCAACTGATCGCCAGCGGCGACGCCCTGCGCGCCAACCTGATGGCCCGCATTGCCCAGCTGCGCGACGGCCTGGCCGGCCTGCCGTACTCGCTGCTGCCGTCGCCGACCGCCATCCAGCCGTTGATCGTCGGCGCCAACGAGGCCGCCGTCGCGCTGTCGACAGCCCTCTGGGAACGCGGCCTGTGGGTACCGGCCATCCGCCCGCCGACCGTCCCGAAAGGCACGGCCCGCCTGCGCATCTCCGTTTCGGCCGCCCACACCGCCGCCGACATCGATGCGCTGATCACTGCCCTGAAGGAAACCGCATGAGCGCGCCGCTCGTCTTCCTGCCCGGCTGGTGCCTCGGCCGCGGACCGCTGAATGCTGCGGTCGAAGGCAAAAAAGGCCAAATTTTCGATTTACCCGGATACGGGGATGCCCCGCTGATCCGCGACTTCAACGAAGCCGCCGATGCCATCGCCGCCCGCCTGCAGCCCGACACGGCGCTGGCCGGCTGGTCGCTCGGCGCCCAGCTGGCGCTGGCCATCGCCGCACGCCACCCGGCCAAGGTCGGCAAGCTGATTCTGGTCGCCGGCACGGCCAGCTTCATCCAGCGCGACGGCTGGCCACACGCAATGCCGCCGGCCGTGCTGGCCGAATTCACCGCCGCCGTCGCCGCCGACGTCGAGGCCGTACTGCCCCGCTTCGTCGGCAACTTCAACCGCGGCGACGCCCGCGCCCGGGCCGTCACCGTCGAGCTGCTCAAGCTGGCCGATCCGCGCCCCGCGGCCGAAGCGCTGCTCACTGGCCTGCACTGGCTGCGCGACGTCGATCTGCGCGATCTTGCCCCGCAAATCCAGGCACCGACGCTGCTCATCCACGGCGCGACCGACCCGCTGATGCCACTCGCCGCCGCCGAGGCGCTGGCCGCCCTGATCCCGGGCGCCCGGCTGACCGTCCTCGATGCTTGCGCCCACGCCCCCTTCATCTCCCGGCCAGACGACTTCCGCGCCGTGCTGAACGGCTTCCTCGATGATTAGCGTCGTATTGCACGCTATTCGGCACATAAAACCGTGCCTTTGGCCCCATGGCGGCGTTGCAAATGCTCGCGATACCGCCCGGTATCGCCGCGCTTTGCGCCTTGCCACAAGGCCAAATGCATCGGTTTTATCATGTACCTCACAGCATGCAACACGACACTAGACCGTCCAAGGCCCGCATCCGCCAGTCCTTCGAGCGCGCCGCGCCGACCTACGACAGCGCCGCCGGCATCCAGCGCCAGATCTGCGCCGACCTGGCCGCCGGCCTGCCGGCCATAACCCCGGCCCGCATCCTCGACGCCGGCTGCGGTACCGGCCACGCGCTGGCCGCGCTGCAGGCGCGCTACCCCGCCGCCCACACCCTCGCCCTCGATCTCTCGCAGGCCATGCTGCAGCAGGTCAAAACGCCGTGCAGCCGCCTCACCGGCGATCTCGAACACCTGCCGCTGGCCGATGCCAGCCTCGATTTCTACTGGTCCAGCCTGGCCGTCCAATGGTGCGACCTCGCCACTGTGCTGCGCGAAGCCCGGCGCGTCCTCACGACGCCGGGCCTGCTCGCCCTCGCCACCCTCGGTCCGGACACTTTCCGCGAACTGCGCCACGCCTTCGCCGGGGTCGATGCCTACGCGCACACGCTGGACTTCCATGGCCCCGACGAAATCGGCCAAATCGCCGCCGACGCCGGATTTGCTACTGTCAGCCGGAAAAAAACCCAAAAAATCGAATATTTCCCGGACTTCCGGAGCCTGCTCCGCGCCGTCAAGGCGATTGGCGCCAACCAGATCGGCACCGGGCGACGCGCCGGGCTGATGAGCCGCAGCGCTTTCCAGCGTGCCGAGGCGGCCTGCGAACAACTGCGCACCCCGGCCGGCCTGCCGCTGACCTACGACGTGATCACCCTTTATGCCCACCCATAAGCACCCGCAAATGAATCCGGCTTATTTTCTGACCGGCACCGACACCGAAATCGGCAAGACCTTCGTCACCTCCGCCCTGCTCCATCGCGCCCGCCTCGACGGCCTGACGGCGGCCGGGCTCAAGCCGGTAGCCGCCGGCACCGACGCCGCCGGACTAAACGACGATGTCGAAGCCATCCGCGCCGCCAGCAACGTCGAATTGCCGCTTGATATCGTCAATCCCTACTGTTTCGCGCCGGCCATCGCGCCGCACATCGCTGCCGCCGAAGCGGGCGTCACCATTGAATTCGGGAAAATCACCGGTGCCTGCGACCAGGCGCGGCAACAGGCCGAGCGCATCATCGTCGAAGGCGTCGGCGGGTTTTGCGTGCCGCTGGGGAGCGACCGCAGCGCGGCCGACCTGGCCGTAGCCCTCGACCTGCCGGTCATCCTCGTCGTCGGCCTGCGGCTGGGGTGCATCAATCACGCGCTGCTGACCGCCGAAGCGATTGCCGCCCGCGGCCTGACACTCGCCGGCTGGGTCGCCAACCGGATCGACCCAGCAATGGCGCGCAGCGCAGAAAACCTGGCGACGCTGGAAAAACTGCTGCCGGCCCCGCTGCTCGGCGTCGTGCCGTACGGGCCGGAAGGCGGCGCCGCTGGCGCCGCCCGCTACCTGAAACTACCCGGCCTTTAACACCGCAGCCACTTCGCGCAGCCGCTGCTGCAGCCCGCCAACCGCATCGCCCAGCCCGTCAATCTCGCCCAACCGGGCCTGATGCTCGACGGCCGCCGCGTCAACCGCGCCGCCGTCATCGGAAAAGGTCGCCAGCAAACCCTTGATCGTGTGCGCCTCGCGTCTCAAGGCCGCGGCATCGCCCTGGGTAAACGCGGCGGCAATCGCCGTGCAGTTGTTTTCGACATCCTGCAGGTACATATCCACCATCATTGCGTAAATCTCTTCGTCACCGCCCAGTCGTTCAAGAATCGACCCGCGGTCCAGCACGAATGCCTCAGCCATACATTTCTCCATTGCGTCCCGGCGATCCTCTGCGCCCGGACTGACGATCATTCAGATTTGCGGCGCTTCCTCGTCACGGAAACGCTGGCGGATTTCCAGAACCTGATCCCAGCCAGCCAGGAAAGCCTCGATGCACAACGGGTCAAAATGCTTGCCCCGCCCGTCTTCCAAAAACTTGCAGGCATCTTCCAGCGACCATGCCCGCTTGTACGGGCGTTCCGAGGTCAGCGCATCGAAAACGTCGGCGACCGCGACAATCCGCCCGAACAAGGGAATCTGGTTGCCCTTGAGCCCGTGAGGGTAGCCCGTCCCGTCGTATTTCTCATGATGCGAGATCGCCACCTCGGCGCCCGCCTTCATGATTTCCGAGCGGCTGTCCTTGAGCAGTTCGTGGCCGATCCGGGCATGCCCCTTCATGACCTCGAACTCTTCCGGCGTCAGTTTGCCCGGCTTGAGCAGGATGTAATCGGGAATGCCGATCTTGCCCACATCGTGCATCGGCGCCGCTTCAAGCACCAGTTGCTGCTGCGCGGGACTGAGATCCAGCCCGACGGCGATCACCTGCGAGTAGTGCGCCATCCGCTGAATGTGCGCCCCGGTTTCCGGATCGCGGAATTCGGCCGCCCGCGAGATACGGAAAATCAGCTCCTTCTCGCGCTGGCGGATTTCCTCGGTCCGCGCGTCGACCAGGGCACTCAGGTGCTCGGCCCGGTCGGCCAGGAATTTCTGGCCGGTGCGCAGCGACAACATGTTGCGGGCACGCGCCGAAAATTCGACGCGGTCGATCGGTTTGGTCAGAAAATCATTGGCGCCGCCGAGCAGGGCATCGTAGCGGACATCCTTCTGATCGTTGGCGGTGATCATCAGCATCGGAATCTCGTCGCGACCATGCAGGGCGCGGAAGGCGCTGATGAATCTCAGACCGTCCATGTCCGGCATCATGTAGTCGACGATGACCAGATCCGGCACGTTGCTGCGGCACCATTCCAGCGCCGCCACGGGATGATCGAAAAGAACCGGGGTGCAGTCGCCAAGCTTGAGGACCAGCGCCTTGATCAGGGTCAGATTGATGTCGCTGTCATCGACGATCAGGACAGTATGCATAGGCTTTCTTGCTTGCGAGTCAGATGTTTTCGGCAGTATATAATGCCCCGCCATGAAACTACTCTTCGACCTCTTTCCCGTTATCCTCTTTTTTGCGAGTTTCAAGTACTCGGAAAAAAACCCGGAACTCGCCGCCAGCTGGGTCGGCTCGCTGCTCGGCTCGGCCGCCGTCGACATCAAACAGGCACCGATCCTGCTCGCCACTGTCGTCGTCATCCTCGCCACCGTCGCCCAGATCGCCTGGGTTCATTTTCGCCACGGCAAGGTCGACAAGATGCTGTGGATCAGCCTCGGCCTGGTCGTCGTCTTTGGCGGCCTGACCCTGGCTTTCCAGAATGAAGTCTTCATCAAGTGGAAACCGACCATCCTCTACTGGGTGTTCGCCGGCAGCATGGCCTTCAGCGCGCTGGTCCTCAAGAAAAATCCGATCAAGGCCATGCTCGGCGAGCAGATGACCCTGCCGGAAGCGGTCTGGGGCAAGGTCAACCTGTCCTGGATAGGCTTTTTCCTGGTTATGGGCGTACTCAACCTGATCGTCGCCTTCAATTTCCCGACCGATACCTGGGTCAATTTCAAACTGTTCGGCGGCATGGGCCTGATGCTCCTATTCGTGCTCGGCCAAGGCATGCTGCTGTCCAAATACGTTGAGGAAGATAAATAATGCTGTACGTCATCATCGGTGAAGACCGCGCCGGCACCCTGGATCAACGCCTTGCTGCCCGCCCCGCCCACGTCGAGCGCCTGCAGGCCCTGCAAGCAGAGGCTCGCCTGATCCTGGCCGGCCCCTGCCCGGCCATCGACTCACCCGACCCCGGCCCGGCCGGCTTCTCCGGCAGCATCATCGTCGCCGAGTTCGCCTCGCTGGAAGCCGCCCGCGCCTGGGCCGACGCCGATCCCTATGTCGCCGCCGGCGTTTACGAAAAAGTCACCGTCAAGCCGTTCAAAAAGGTGCTCCCGGCGTGAGCGCTGAAACCATCGAACTGCTGCGCCAGCGGCTGGCCGTCCTGAACCCCGAGTCGCTGGTCATCCACGACGACTCCCAGCGCCATGCCGGGCATGCCGGCGCGCGCGAAGGCGGCCACTACCAGTTACAAATTGTTGCACAGGCATTTGCCGGGAAAAGTACCATTGCCCGTCATCGCTTGATTTATGATGCTGCCGGTGACTTGATGCGCGGGAAAATTCATGCGCTCAGCATCCGCGCCGAAGTACCCGGCGAAGTATAATTTTCTGTTACTCCCTCCACCCAAGGATAGATACATGCTCAAGCTCTCCCGTCTGGCCGCCCTGCTTGTCGCCGGCGCCATCGTTTCCGCCCCGGTTCTCGCTGCCGACAAGGGCAAGGCCTTCGCCACCGTCAACGGCCAGCCGATTTCCCAGGGTGTTTACGAAGCCTTCCTCGCCGAGCAGAAGGCCCAGGGCAATGGCGACTCCCCGGAGCTGCAGGGTGCTGTCAAGGAAGAATTGATCCGCCGCGAAGTGATCGCCCAGGAAGCCAAGAAAAAGGGTATCGACAAGAGCGCCAACGTCCAGGGCCAGATCGAACTGGCCAAACAGGCCGTGCTGATCCGCGCCTACCTGTCCGACTACGTCAAGGCCCACCCGATCAGCGAAGCCCAGCTGAAGTCCGAATACGAACTGATCAAGACCAACCTCGGCAGCACGGAATACAAGGCCCGCCACGTGCTGGTCGAGAAGGAAGACGAAGCCAAGGCCATCATCGCCAAGCTCGACAAGGGCGAAAAGTTCTCCGAACTGGCCAAGGTCTCCAAGGATCCGGGCTCCAAGGACAAGGGCGGCGAGCTGGGCTGGAGCTCCCCGGCGGCCTACGTCAAGCCTTTTGGCGAAGCGCTGGGCAAGCTGAAGAAGGGTGAATACACCAAGACCCCGGTCAAGTCCGATTTCGGCTACCACGTCATCCAACTGGACGACTCCCGTCCGATGACCCCGCCGCCGTTCGAGCAGGTCAAGCCGCAACTGCAGCAGCGCGCCGGCCAGCAGCAGGTCGAAAACCTGGTCAAGGAACTGCGCACCAAGGCCAAGGTGGTCGACTAAACACGGATCAGCCATGCGAAAATGCCCACTGCAAGGTGGACAAAAAGCCCACCCCGCGGTGGGCTTTTTCTTTTGGGGAGACGCGCGTGTTCGACAGCCTGAAAAAAATTTTCGGCAAGAAAGCCGATCAACCCGCCCCCGCAACTAGCGCCCCTGAACCCGCCGGCAACCAGCCCCAGCCGGCAACCCGCCCGGCGGGTGGCACGGCCTTTCTCCGGCGGGAAGCGGTGTTCGACCGCAGCAATCGACTGTCCGGCCACCTGTTTCGCCTCCAGCAATCGAGCCTGCTGGCCGACGGTGAAGCCGGCATGCAGCGCGACTTCGACCGGATTCTGCTTGATACGCTGAATGCCAGCCCCGACGCCTGGAACACCAGTCGCGCCTTCATCCCCCTCAGTTCATCCAGCCTGGACAGCCCGGCGCTCGACCGCCTGAAATCCGCCAATGTCGTCCTCATCGTGCAACTGGCGGCCGATGCCGAAGCCAGCATGGTCGGCGAAGCGATTGAACAACTGCATCAGCGCGGTTTCCAGATCGGCCTTTGCCGGCAGCCGAAACACCCGGCCCTTGCCAAGGTGATCCAGCAGGTCGATTACGCGGTCGTCGATGTCGGCGCCAACGAGGCCGGCACCGTCCGCGATTTTTCAGCCGCCGTGCGCGCCGCCGGGAGCGCCCGCCCGCTCCACCTGTTTGCCTGCAATGTCGAGACTTTCGACGATCACCTGTTCTGCCACCAGTGGCATTTCGAAAATTTCCACGGCAAATTCGCCGAATCGGCGCCGACGCTGGACAAGGAACAGACCGGCGACCCACACAAAGCCCAGTTGCTGAACCTGATGCGCCTCGTCCAGAGCGATGCCGAAACCGCCGAAATCGCTGCGGCGATGAAGCTCGACCCCCTGCTCAGCTTCCGCATCCTGCGCTACCTGAACTCGCCGGCCCTTGGGCTCAGCCATCGTATCGACTCGCTGGAGCAGGCACTGGTCATCCTCGGGCGCCAACGCTTGACTCGCTGGCTTGCCGTCCTGCTCTTCTCGGTCCGCGAGCCGCAATTCAGCGACTGGCTGATGGTCGAGAATGCGCTGACCCGCGGCCGCCTGATGGAATCGCTGGGCGAGCAAACCCTGCCCGGCAAGGCGCATGATCCCTTGTTCCTGACCGGAATATTTTCCTGCCTGGATCGGCTGCTCCGGAAACCAATGGCCGACGTGCTGAAAGAACTGCCCATCGCCGAGGAAATCCGGCAGGCGCTGATCGAACGCAGCGGCCCCTATGCGGCTCTGTTGGCGGTCGCCGAAGCCGGCGAGGATTTCGACCTGCCGCGCCTGCAAAGCACGGCGCTGGCCGCCGGGGTCGATCCGCACATCGTCAATCGCGCCCTGCTGGCCGCCACGGCCTGGGCCAGCGAAGTCACCGAATACTGGGAATAAGCCGCGGCGAAAACTTGATGCAGGTTGAGGCGCGAATCCTCGCCTGATGGCTTAATCCGCTGCAATGATCCCTCGTTTCATCCTCGCGCTGCTCGGCCTTTTCCTTTCGCTGGCGGCCGCCGCCGATCAATCCCTGCAAGCCTGGATCGACACGGCCTTGCCGGGCACCGTGCTGCGCCTGCCGGCAGGAACCTATCGTGGCCCCGCGCACATTACCAAGCCGCTGACGCTGGAAAGCATCGGCAAGGTGGTCATTGACGGCGGGGGCAAGGGAACCGTGCTGACCGTCAAGTCCGACCATGTGACGATCCGCGGACTCACCTTGCGTAACAGCGGCGACTCGCACGACGCCATCGATGGCGGGATCATGGCCGAAGGCAGCCATCTGCTGATCGAAAACAACGTCATCGAGGACGTGCTGTTCGGCATTTCCTTGCATCAGACGACGGACAGCGTGGTGCGCCACAACCGTATCCGCTCGCGCCCCGTCGACTCGGCCGAGCGGGGCGATGGCCTGCGGCTCTGGTACAGCACCGGCAACCGGGTCGAGGACAACGATATCGCCCAGATTCGCGACATCACTGTCAGCAATTCGCCGCGCAACCGCTACACCGGCAACACCATCCGCGACAGCCGGCGGGCCTTCAATTTCCTTTTTTCGCATCGCAGCATCGTCGAGCGCAATCTGCTCGAAAAAAACTCGACCGGCATCATCGCGCTCAACTCCGAGGGCATGATCATCCGCCACAACCGCATCCTGCACGCCATGGATGCGTCCGGGGCCGGGGTGGCACTCAAGGAGACGTCGGCGGCACTGGTCCAGGGCAACGAGATCGTCCATTGCGCCCATGGCATCATGGCCGATTCGCCGATGAACCCGCTCAACCGCATCGTTTTCGTAGACAACCTGATCGCCCACAACATTACCGGCATTTACTTCTACGGCGCCAAGGGCGGGCATATCGCCATCAACAACAGCTTCCACAGCAACCTATGGCCGGTCACCATCATTGGCGACGGCGACCCGATGAACGATACCTGGTGGGGCAACAGTTGGGACAACTACGAAGGCTTCGATCTGGATGGCGACGGCTTCGGCGACCAGGCGCACGAACTGCGCGCCTGGGCCGATCGCATCTGGATCGAAACGCCAAGCGCCACTTTCTTCCGCAATTCGCCCATCCTGGAATTGCTCGATTTTCTCGAAAAACTGGCCCCCTTCTCGCCGCCTTCGCTGATCCTGCGCGATACGGCGCCGCGCATGAAGCCGCTGCGCCGCTACAACTGATACTCGTCGCCACCACCCTGCATGGCCATGTCGACCACGCGCTTGGACAAATGCGGTGCGAAAAGCGCAATCAGATCGTAGTCGTAACGGCGCAGGTAGGTACCGCGACGCAAGGCCAGCCGGGTCGTATTGGACTCGAACAGATGGGCGGCATCGGTGGCGACCAGGCCAATGTCGCGCTGAGGGTCGAAAGCCAGCGCCGAGATGATGCCGAGGCCGAGGCCGAGGCTGACGTAGGTCTTGATCACGTCGGCGTCGAGAGCAGTCAGTGCCACGTTGGGCTGCACGCCGATGCGCTCGAAAGCCCGATTGATCCGCGAGCGGCCGGTAAAGGCCGTGTCGTAGGTAATCAGCGGCCAGCGCGCCAGTTCGTTCAGCGACAACGGGAGGGAATCGAGAATGGGGTGTCCCTCCGGTGCGATCACGCAATGCGTCCACTGGCGGACCGGCAGGGAAATCAGTTGCGGATACTGGTCGAGAGCCTCGGTCGCGATGCCGATATCGGCCTCACCGGCCAGCACCCACTCGGCAATCTGGATCGGGCTGCCCTGGTGCATCTCGAGCTTGACATCCGGATGCTGGGCCATGAAGTCGCGGACGACGACCGGCAGCGCATAGCGGGCCTGGGTATGGGTCGCCGCCAGGACCAGCCGCCCGGTGTCGCCGGTGGCAAACTCGCTGCTCGCCCGCTTCAGATTTTCCGCTTCGCGCAGGATACGCTCGGCGATACCCAGCACGACCTTGCCGGGCTCGGTCACGCCGGTAAAACGCTTGCCGCTACGTTCGAAAATGGCGATGCCAAGCTCGTCCTCAAGTAGCTTGACCTGCTTGGATATACCCGGCTGGGAGGTGTACAGCGTTTCCGCCGCCTCGGATACGTTCAGGCCCTGACGCTGGATTTCGACGATGTAGCGTAGCTGTTGAAGTTTCATTTCAGTAGGAAATTACGAGCGAGGAGTCGGCGGCCAAAACAAAGGGCTATGGACTAATAACTATAAGTTATACCAATCTAACCCAATATTCTTTTTGATTCAAATAGCCACTGCTACGATGTGGGCTATGGACTATCTCTACACTCTTTCCGGCTTTGCCGTTGGCGCCATTGTCGGCCTGACCGGCGTCGGCGGCGGTTCGCTGATGACGCCGCTGCTCGTGCTGCTGTTCGGCGTTCCGCCGGCGACCGCGGTCGGCACCGACCTGCTCTACGCGGCGATGACCAAAGCTGGCGGAACTGTCGCCCACGGCCGAAAGGGACATATCGACTGGGCCATCACCGGCCGCCTGGCCGCCGGCAGCATCCCCGCCGCTGCCATTACCGTCTATATCCTGTCGCAACTGCCCAAGGGCAGCAATGTCATCGGCCAGCTGATCTCGCATGGCCTGGGCTTTGCACTGTTGCTGACCGCCATTGCCCTGCTGTTCGGCCGCAAGCTGCGCGATTACGCCGCCGCACATGAGGCATCGCCGCTGCGCCAGTGCTGCCTGAACAAGATCACCGTCGGTGTCGGCGCCATCCTCGGCGTCCTCGTCACCATATCTTCGGTCGGCGCCGGCGCGCTGGGTGTTGCCGCACTTTTCTTCCTCTATCCAAAACTTTCGCCGGTCAAGATTGTCGGATCGGATGTTGCCCATGCCGTGCCGCTGACGCTGGTGGCCGGACTTGGTCATTGGCTGCTCGGCGGCGTCGACTGGATGCTGCTCGGCAGCCTGCTGCTCGGTTCGCTACCCGGCATCTGGCTGGGCACCCATGTTTCCGCCAAGGTTCCGGAGCACATTCTCCGCCGCCTGCTGGCCGCCATGCTGGTCCTGATCGGTACCAAGCTGGTTTTTGCCTGACGTTTTACCCCAAGGACGTTCTTCCATGTACAAATACGATGCCATCGACCGCCAGCTAGTTAACGAGCGCGTCGAGCAATTTCGTGATCAGGTCCGCCGCTGGAAAGCCGGCGAACTGAGCGATGATGAATTCCGCCCGCTGCGTCTGCAGAACGGTCTCTACATCCAGCGCCACGCGCCGATGTTCCGGATCGCCGTGCCCTACGGGATGATGAATTCGGCGCGCATGCGCAAGCTCGCCTCGATCAGCCAGAAATACGACCGCGGCTACGGCCATTTCACGACGCGCCACAATCTGCAATTGAACTGGCCGAAGATCGAGGATGTGCCTGACATTCTGGCCGAGCTGGCCGAAGTCGAGATGCATGCCATCCAGACCTCGGGCAATTGCCTGCGCAACATCACCACCGACCAGTTTGCCGGCGTCGCCGCCGACGAGATCATCGACCCGCGCCCGCTGGCCGAGATCCTTCGCCAGTGGACGACCTTCCACCCGGAATTCGCCTTCCTGCCGCGCAAGTTCAAGATCGCCATCTCCGGGACCAAGGATGACCGTGCCGTCACCTGGTTCCACGACATCGGCCTGCATCTGCAGCAACGGAATGGCGAAGTCGGCTTCCGCGTCATCGTCGGTGGCGGCCTCGGCCGGACGCCGATCCGCGGCGAAGTGGTGCGCGAGTTCCTGCCCTGGCAGCACATCCTGACCTATTGCGAAGCCATCCTCCGCGTCTACAACCGCCAGGGACGCCGCGACAACGCCTTCAAGGCGCGCATCAAGATTCTCGTCCAGGCGCTCGGCATCGAAGCCTTCACCAAGCTGGTCGAAGAAGAATGGGCACAGACCAAGGACGGCCCGGCAACGATCACCCAGGCCGAATTCGACCGCGTCGCCGCCCACTTCGAGCCACCCGCCTACGAGAAGCTGGACGAGCCCGAACTGCCATTTGAAAAATCGTTCAAAAACTGGGCTGACCGTAGCATTCACCCGCACAAGGTGCCGGGCTACGCCGCTGTCACGCTGTCGCTGAAAAAGCACGGTGCCGCGCCGGGCGACATCAGCGCCGAGCAGATGCTCGCCGTCGCCGACCTGGCCGACCAGTACAGCTTCGGCGAACTGCGCGTCAGCCATGAACAGAACATCATCCTGGCCGACGTCAAGAAGACCGATCTCTACGAACTCTGGCAGAAGGCCAAGGCCGCCGGCCTGGCAACGCCCAACATCGGCCTGCTGACCGCGATGATCTGCTGCCCGGGCGGCGATTTCTGCGACCTCGCCAACGCCAAGTCGATCCCCATCGCCAACGCCATCCAGGCCCGCTTCGACGATCTCGACTACCTGTTCGACATCGGCGAGATCGACCTCAACATCTCCGGCTGCATGAACGCCTGCGGCCACCACCACGTCGGCCACATCGGCGTGCTCGGCGTGGACAAGAACGATTCCGAGTTCTACCAGGTCACGCTGGGCGGCCGCCAGGGCAACGACGCCAGGCTCGGCAAGGTCATCGGCCCGTCCTTCGCGGCCGAGGAAATGCCGGATGTCGTCGACAAGATCATCAAGGTCTATATCGAACACCGCCATGCCGACGAACGTTTCCTCGACACCTTCGATCGAATCGGCCTCGACCCGTTCAAGAACCGCGTATACGAAGGCCGCGCCCACGGCAAGGCCAAGGCAGCACAACCGGAGGCCGCATAATGGCGCAACTGATCAAGAACCGCACCGCGACGCTCGACACCTGGAAAACCTTGGAACTCGTCGAAGGCGAAACGCCGGAAAACGTTGAACTGCCGACCGGTGACGTCATCTTCCCACTCGCCGTATGGCAGGCGCGCAAGGCCGAGATTATCTCCTGCCACAAGCGCATCGGCCTGCTGATCGACTCTAGCGAGCGCATCGAAGACGTCGCCGACGACCTCGACTACTTCGTCATCATTGCCGTCAATTTCCCGAAATTCGTCGATGGCCGCGGTTATTCCACCGCCGCCCTGCTGCGCCAGCGCTACCACTACCAGGGCGAAGTACGCGCCGTCGGCGACGTGCTGCACGACCAGCTTTTCTACATGCAGCGCGTCGGCTTCGACAGCTATGCCCTGAAGGACGGCAAGGACGTCGTGTATGCGCTCCAGAAGGGCTTCACCACCTTCGGCGAAACCTACCAGGCCGCCACCGACCAGCCGCAACCCTACTTCCGCCGCCGCGCCTGATCCTGCAAAGAAACCTGCCATGACCCCCAGCCTGCTCAACATCACGCCGGAACTGACGGCCAGCGTCGCCGCCAAGACCCAGGCCGTCAACGCCCTGCTCGCCGACATCGCCGCCAACTGGTCGCCGGTCACCTTCGCCAACAGCCTCGGCGCCGAGGACATGGTGCTGACCGACCTGATCGTCAAGGCCAAGCTGCCGATCGAGATCTTCAGCCTGGACACCGGCCGCCTGCCGCTCGAAACCTACGACCTGATGGCCGCGGTGGACAAGCACTATGGCCTGAAGCTGAAGATTTACTTCCCGCAGCCCGAGGAGGTCGAAGCCTTCGTGCGCAACCATGGCATCAACGGCTTCTACGACTCGGTCACCCTGCGCAAGGCCTGCTGCCACGCGCGCAAGGTCGAACCGCTGAAACGCGCCCTGGCCGGCAAACGCGCCTGGATCACCGGCCTGCGCGCCCAGCAGGCGACCACCCGCACCGGCCTGCCCTTCCGCGAATACGACGAAGGCAACGGCCTGGAGAAATTCAATCCGCTGTCGGACTGGACCGAAAAGGAAGTCTGGACCTACATCAAGCAGCACGCCGTGCCCTACAACGCGCTGCACGACAAGTTCTACCCGAGCATCGGCTGCGCCCCCTGCACCCGCGCCATTTCGCCGGGCGAAGACGTCCGCGCCGGACGGTGGTGGTGGGAAAATCCGGAGTCGAAGGAGTGTGGATTACACGTCAAGGGGTAACTGACACTCCCACCGAAGCCCGGAGACTCTCCGGGCTTCGATCATTTTGGAGGGCCGATTCGCCCCGAAACCGAGTCTGCGCTTGACAGTGCTTCCATTGTCGAGAACCATTCGTCAGTTACCGAGCAGCTTACGGTCGACTCCCTTACCGCCCCCCCGAAAGATTGAACGTGGAACAAGGCATGCACGTCTTGCTGGTCGATGACCATAGCTTGTACCGTGAGATTCTTGACAAGAGTCTGACCGGTACTGGTATTGGCGTAACCTTCCACGCCGCCACGAATGGACACCAGGCCATACACATGGCCTCGGCACGGACATTCGAACTGGTCGCCATCTCCATGCAACTGGCGGACACGGATGGCATTGCGCTCTGTCAGCAACTGCGGCACCTGCCCGATTTCAAATACACCCCTATCATCATCCTGACCAGCTCTGCCACCCGAGACTTCGGCCTGAAAGCCGAAATGGCTGGAGTCACCGAAATCTTCCGGAAACAGGATATTGAGGAACTGGTTTCCTTCATGGGCCGCTTCCTGAACCGCTTCCAGCCGCTCCAAGGCCGAGTGCTTTACGTCGAGGACAACGACGCCCAGCGGCAGGCGATGAATGTCCAATTGACGGAATGGGGACTGACGGTCGACAGTCACGCCAGCGCCGACGATGCCTGGGAATCGTTCATGACGGGTGATCACGACCTGGTAATTACCGACATCGTTCTCGACGGCCGGATGTCCGGGTCGCGCTTCGTCAATCGCATCCGGCGCCAGTCCGGTAGCTGCGGGGACTTGCCCATCCTGGCGCTCACTGCATTCGACTCGGAAGCCCGACGCATTGAACTCTTTAACCTGGGGGTCAGCGACTACGTGACCAAACCGGTGCTGCCCGAGGAACTCCACTCCCGCATTCGCAGCCTGATCTCGACCAAACAGATTGCCGACCGCGACCAGCAGTTACGCCAGGCTCTCTACCAAGCGGAACAAGCCAGCCGCGCCAAATCAATCTTTCTCGCCAACATATCGCACGAAATCCGCACCCCAATGAATGCCATCCTTGGCATGTCAACACTGATGCGACGCTGCGGGGTCACGCCGGAACAGAAAGACCGGCTGGGCAAGATCGAAAACGCCGGCAAGCACCTGCTCGGCATCATCGACAACGTACTCGACCTGTCCAAGATTGAAGCCGGCAAATTCACCCTTGACGAAGTCCCGGTCATCCCCGGCGATATCGTCGCGTGTGTCGCCAACATGGTCATCGACCTCGCCCAGAGCAAGCATCTGGAATTGACTGTCGATGCACAGCCCATCCCCTTCTCGCTACTCGGCGACCGTACCCGGCTGCAGCAGGCACTGCTCAACTACACAGCCAACGCAATCAAGTTCACCGAAAAAGGGAGCATCGTGCTCCGCGTCCGGCTGGAAGAAGAGTCGGACGACCACGCCTTCTTACGCTTTGAGGTGGAAGACTCCGGCATCGGCATTTCGCCCGAGGCCATCCAACGCCTGTTCTCCGCCTTCGAGCAAGCCGACACCAGCACGACGCGCAAGTATGGCGGGACTGGCCTGGGATTGGCCATTACCCGAAAACTGGCCCAACTGATGGGCGGGGATGCTGGCGTGACTAGCACCTTGGGCGTCGGCAGTACCTTCTGGCTCACCGTCCGGTTGCGCAAGGGCCAAGGCACCTCTGTCCCCGCCGAGGACACCGAACCGAATGCCGAAACCTTGCTAACAACCACCTATCGCGGCCGTCACCTGCTGCTCGTCGAGGACGAACCCATCAATCGCGAAATCACGCTGACACTGCTCAAAGGCATCGGGCAGAACGTCACCGCAGCAGTCGATGGTCAGCAGGCACTCGAATTGGCCACGCAGAATCACTACAACCTGATTCTGATGGACATGCAAATGCCAAACATGGATGGTCTGGAGGCAACACAACGGATTCGACAACTGGCCCACAATGCCAATGTGCCGATCGTCGCCATGACGGCCAATGCCTTCGCTGAAGACAAGGCCCGTTGCCTCGAAGCGGGCATGGACGACTTCCTCGCCAAACCAGTCAACACGGAACAGTTGCACCATACCTTGGTGAAGTGGTTGAAGAAAAACGGGCGTTAGCCTCCGCTGGAACAGGGCAAACAAAGCAGCCGAATTGTTTCCGGCCTCAGAACGGACACCCAGGCCATATCACCGGAGAGCGGAATACCAGCCAGGCGCAGGGCAAGCGCCAAGGACTCAGCCAGGACATAATTAATTGATTTTCAATGTTTTTTGCAACTGCAAGATCACTGTAACTCCGGATCAAGCAGTTCCACCTGAAAGCGGAACGCACTGAACCAAGCGCACCAGACAGGTTCCTATGGCATAGGGAACGGGTACTTCATATCGCTCTGCAGCACCTCTTGCCGTCCGGAGGACACCATGGCCACCTACCAGACCACACTTCTCGGCCGCGAAGAAATCGCCGCTTGGACAATGGCATTTCATTTGGCCAAACCGCCTGGCTTCACATTCAAGGCCGGCCAGGCGATCGACGTCGTGCTCGGCGATCAAGCAAGCATTGACGACGGCAATACGCGTCACACCTTCTCCATCGTCACGGCACCGCACGAGGACAAGCTGACCATCGCCACCCGGATGCGCGACACGCCGTTCAAGAATCGCCTGAAGGACTTGCCGGATGGCACCGCCATCGGCATCGACGGGCCGTCCGGCTCGCTGCTCCTGCATAACCGGCACGAGCGGGCGGCAGTCATGATCGCCGGCGGCATCGGCATCACGCCCTTCGTCAGCATCCTGCGCCAGGCGGCCAGCGATTCGCTGCCGCGGCAACTGGTTCTGCTCTATTCCAACCATCGGCCGGAAGACGCCGCGTACCTCGCCGAACTGCAGGCGCTGGAACGCTCGAACACGCATTTCCGGCTGATCGCGACGATGACCCGGATGGGCAACTCCAGCGTACCGTGGGCGGGAGCGACGGGTGCCATCGACGCCAAATTGCTCGCGCAGATCAGCACCGAACTGGCGGCCCCGATCTATTACCTTGCCGGACCGCCAGCCATGGTCGCCGCGATGCGCCAGACGCTGAACGACGCGGGCGTAGATGATGACGATCTGCGCAGCGAGGAGTTCTACGGGTATTGATCTCAATGCCGCAAAAAAACGGCCGGGCAAAAGCCCGGCCGCTAAACTCGCCGGCAGAAGCCGGGCGGAGGAGACAAGGGTTGAACCGCGGCTCAGTTGGCCCGGGTGGACTGGGGCGCCGAAGCGACCAGAGCGGCTACCGGGCGGCTGTTTTTGCGGGCTACCAGCGTAGGCGTTGGCGTGGACGTATGGGCAGTCCAAGCCAGGCCGCCGGCCAGCGGAATACCAGCCTGGCGCAGGGTGGCTTCGTAGCTGCCGCTGTCGCGGGTGGAATGCATCCGGGACTCTCCGGAAAAAGCCGGCGAAGCGATCAGCAGGGCCGCAAGACAGATAAGGGGCTTGTTCATGATGGCTGACTCCTTGGAAGCAAACTGAAAAATATTGCGTAAAATCGCTGTCGTTCCCGCCGCGCCCCGCCGGAATCGCAGGTGGCAGCGAGCTAGTGATGCCACGATATCGATTTTGCGGCACCGCAACAAACGATCAATTTTCAGCCGACACATTAGAAAATCTTAAGCATGCAAGCCCGCCTGCCACCGCTCAATGCCCTGCGCGCCTTCGAGGCGGCGGCACGCCTGCTCAGCTTCAAGAAGGCGGCAGCCGAGCTTTCGGTGACCCCGGCAGCGATCAGTCATCAGATCAAGCTGCTCGAAGAGTTTCTCGACCTGGCGCTGTTCAATCGCCTGACCCGGGCGCTGGAACTGACGCCGGAGGGGGCCGCCATGCTGCCCCGGGTCCAGGAAGGATTCGCCAGCCTGCTCGCCGCGGTCGAAGCGAGCCGCCGCAAGGAAACCGGCGGCATCGTCACCATCTGCGCCCCGCCATCCTTCGCCGCGCGCTGGCTGGTGCCTCGCCTGGGCAACTTCACGCGGGCTCATCCGGATATAGACCTGCGCCTGTCGAGCAGCGTGGCGATGATCGACAAGTTCGACAAGGACACCGGGCAGGTCGGGCCGGTGCCTGGTGACGACCACGGCTTCGACCTGATGATCCGTTTCGGCCGCGGCCAGTATCCTGGCTACGCCGTGGATCGCTTGTTCTCGCCGGCCTATGTCCCGGTGTGCAATCCGGCGCTGACCAACGGCGCGATGCCGCTGCGGACGCCCGACGACCTGGCCCGTCACACGCTGATCCACGATGCGACGGTCCCCGAACTGGACGAACGTCCGGGCTGGGAACAGTGGCTGGAACTGGCCGGCGTCGGCCACCTGAAGAACCGGGTGCGCTCCGTCTATTTCCAGGATGGCGCGCTGTCCCTGGCCGCCGCCGTGGCCGGCCATGGCGTCGCGCTGGCTGCCCGGCCGATGGTCAGCGCCGATGTTGCCGACGGCCGGCTGGTCATTCCCTTTCCGCTGTCCATTCCGTCCCGCTACGCCTATTTCGTCAGCACCCCGACCGCTACGGCCAAACGCCCGACGGTGCTTGCACTGCGCACCTGGCTGATTCGCGAGGCGGCCCGGGAACGCGCTGCCGACCGGCATTCGCAGGCGCAGGAGCGAGCGCCGGAGTAGTCCCGAAGACGCTGCCAGCGGGCCGGAAGCGGCAGGCGTCAGGCGAATCGACATTTCTCCTGATTCCAGCCACAGGAACTTTGTTGCACCGCAACAAAAGTGGTAGTCTCTGGCTGTATAAAAACATGGTAGTCGAGCGAGAACCCGCATGTCTGAAATCGATCTGAAACGCTTTTTCCTGGAACAGGTGCGCCTGTTCGAAAACTTCCCGGCCGACAAGGTCGAGGAAATCGTCATCAAGTCCCGGCTGGCCACCTACGAGGGCAACGAAGCCATCCTCGAAACCGGCGACGAGGGCCGCTATATCGGCGTCGTGATCAGCGGCCACGCCGAAGTCTCGGTCACCGACAACACCGGCACCCGCGCCGTGATCACCCAGTTGGGCGCCGGCGACGTGTTCGGCGTGATGTCGCTGCTTACCGGCGACCGCATCATGGCCGACGTGATCGCCGGCAACCGCTGCTTCGTGCTGATGATTCCGCAGGAAGTCTTCAACACGTACATCCTGACCAATCCGAAGGCGGTCGGCTACCTCTCCCGGCTGCTCGCTGAGCGTACCCGCGCGATGTCCACCGACGAGGTCAGCGCCGCCGTTTCACGGGCCGACGACCCCTACGCCCTGTCGCTGAACACCAATGCACCGGGCAAGGTCCTCGTCCTCAACGTCGGCATCAGCCAGATCCACTTCGGCATCTACGATACCGAGGAAAGCGGCGCCGACGTCCATGGCATCATCGATCACACCGATAAGCAGCTGACCCGGATCACCGTCATGGTCGGTCCGCAGCAAAAGACCGTCGAACACGCGCCGTTCAAGCTCTCCGACCTGTTCAAGGTGATGACCGAGGTCACCGCCCTGCTCGGCGACGCCTTCACCTTCCATCCGGAAGACGTCAGCGCCATCGGCCACCGCGTCGTGCATGGCGGCAACCGCTTCTCCAGCTCAGTCGTCATCACCTCGTCGGTGATCGCCGAAATCGAGGAACTGTCGGTCTTCGCGCCGCTGCACAACCCGGTCAACGTGGCCGGCATTCGCGTCGCCATGAAGATGTTCCCGAACGTGCCGCAGGTCGCCGTCTTCGACACCGCCTTCCACCAGACGCTGGCGCCCTACGCCTATCTCTACGGCCTGCCCTACGACCTCTACAAGCAGCACGGCATCCGCCGCTACGGCTTCCATGGCACCTCGCACCGCTACGTTTCGCTGAAGGCCGCCGAAGTACTGCAACGCCCGCTCGGCGAGCTGGAAATCGTCTCCTGCCACCTCGGCATCGGCGCCTCGCTGTGCGCCATCGATCACGGCCGCTCGGTCGACACGACGATGGGCATGACGCCCGCCGACGGCCTGATCATGCCCAGCCGTTCGGGCAGCCTCGACCCGGCCGTGATGATCCACCTGATGGAACAGCACAAGATGTCGCCCGAGCAGCTGTCGACGCTGATCAATAGCGAAAGCGGCCTGAAGGGCATCTCCGGCATTTCCAGCGATATCCACGAGATCGAGAAGGCGGCTGCCGACGGCCACCACCGCGCCCTGCTCGCCCACAAGGCCTACTGCTACCAGGTGCGCAAGAACATCGGCGCCTATGTCGCGGCGATGGGCGGCATCGACGTCCTGGCCTTTACCGGCGATGTCGGCGAAACCAGCGCCGCGGTGCGCAGCCTGGCCTGCCAGGGCCTCGGCTACATGGGCATCAAGCTCGACGAGGAAAAGAACCGCAACCTCGGCCGCATCGACCAGTTTGCCGTCATTTCCGCCGACGACTCGCCGGTCACCGTGCTGGTCGTCGCCAACGACGATGAACGCCTGGTTGCCTGGGAAACGCTGCGCGCCATCGAGCGCAACCAGTTGATGCTGGCCGCCAAGGCCGAGGAAACGCCGATCCCGGTCGAAATCTCGGCCCACCACGTGCATCTGTCGCAGGCCGACGTCGAAGCGCTGTTCGGCCCCGGCCACCAATTGACGCCGGAACATGAACTGTCGCAGCCCGGCCAGTACGCCTGCGCCGAGAAGGTCCATCTGGTCGGCCCCAAGGGGCGCATCGCCAACGTCCGCGTGCTCGGCCCGACGCGCAAGGAAACCCAGGTCGAGATCGCGATGACCGAGCAGTTCAAGCTCGGCGTCCAGCCGCCGATCCGCCAGTCCGGCGACCTCGCCGGCACACCCGGCGTGACGCTGGAAGGCCCGTACGGCAGCACCAGCATCGAGCGCGGCGTGATCTGCGCCCAGCGCCACATCCACATGACGCCGGAAGACGCCCTGCGCTTCCATGTCCGCGACAACTACATCGTCCGCGTCCGTATCGAAGGCGAGCGCCAGCTGATCTTCGGCGACGTCGTCGTCCGCGTGAATCCGGGCTTCCGGCTGGCCATGCACATCGACACCGACGAAGGCAACGCCGGCAACATCCGCACCGGCATGCTCGGCTACATCGAGGCGATCCAGAGCCGGCACTGAACGCGACGACCAAGCGTTGTTGAAAGGCAAAAATGGGGATGACCGCGCTGGCGCTCATCCCCATTTTTATTTCCGGTATTTTGACCTTGCCAGCGCTGAGTGGCCGTTTATCGGCAAAACGAGCACACGCAATCCCCCTTCTCCGCTCCGGGACCCGTTCACGATCGGTAATTTTCTGAATGCTACGGTCGGCCGGATATTTTGGCCAAAATCGAAATTTATATCGCCTCTATTGAAGCTAGAGCCAATTGCAACGCTTTGTTTCAGGCCCGGATTTCTCTGTCATAAGGGCTATAACTGAAGTGACGGGATGGGAAAGTACCTCGCCAGTTTCATCGGAAACACTTCATAGCCTTGATGCATGAATCATTTGGGAGAGAAAAATGACCAAGAACACCGTAAGAATTGCGCTGTCCGCCATTGCCTTGGGTTTGATGGCTTCTACAGCTTCCTTTGCAGTTGATGCCCCGGTTTACGGCAGCCAATTGATGACCAATCAGGAACGCATTGAGCATCGCAACAAATTGCGGGCTGCCAAAACCGCTGAAGAGCGTGAGCAAGTCCGGCTACAACATCATGAGCAGATGCAGTTGCGCGCCAAGGAAAAAGGAATGACCTTACCGGACACTCCGCCCGCCCAAGGGGGTATGCAGGGACGCCGCATGGGGCCGGGAGGCGGAATGGGAGGAATGGGCTCTGCTGGCGGCATGGGTCCGGGACCAAACCGCTGAAATTCAATGACGGGCATCGGCGACAACCGGTGCCCGTTCAGTACAAACGAGGCTGGGTATGCGCGATGTGCTACCCGCTGGCTCTTCCGACCATTGAATGCAGCACCTTGTCCTTCAGCACCACGGCATGAAATATCGCAGCCGCAACGTGTATCACGACCAAAGCGATCATGGCGTTGCCGAGAACTTCATGAAGCTCCTTGAACACCTTAGCCAGCTCTTTGCTGACCGGTAGTGCGGGAATCTCCAACAACCCGAGCAGCTCGATAGGCAAGCCTTTCCCGGATACCGCGACATAACCGCAGACGGGAAGCAACACCATCAGCAGATAGAGGCCAAGGTGGCCCGCTTTCGCGAGTAAGGCAACCAGTGGAGACATTGCATACACCGGGTTTTTCACCAAGGCACGCGTCAGTAAACGGGGCACCGTCAGTAGGCCAATCAAGCCACCCAACAAAAAGTGGACCTGCATCAACTGGGCTCGCAAAGGATTTGATTTGTCGAACGCCTCATGGCTCCAAACCGCACCAATACAAAGAACTACGAGCAGAACGGTCAGCCAGTGCTGAATTCTGACGAGAGGTGGCCAATTCAAGGTTTGCATTTCATCCTCCGGGAGCAAGCTTGCCCTCCAGTCTAGATAGCTGCGCTTAATGAATCCTTAAAAGTACTGCCATGGCCTCACTCAGATTTTTGCCCTTTCAGGGCGTGATAAAATTAACCGCTTTTCAGTCGAAAAGCGGAGAGCAAGATGAGTGCGCTAACCTTAGGTGATCGTGTGATACACCCAAACCAACAGGAATGGGGAGTTGGCAAAGTACTCAGCGCCACACCCGACACTCTCGATATTTTCTTTGTTGGCGCGGGCCGGAAAAGGCTTTCACGCGCATTCGTCAGCGTCGAGAAAGTTGAAGGGCTTGCCTCAAAACACCGCCTCCTCGATAACCTGATTGCGACATCAGAAATTATCAATGATCACTTTGTGACTGTTCCCATGGCGATTAAACGTTTCAGGGACAACTTTCCGGAGGGGTTCGACGACGCAAGTTTCGTCAAGGCAACGCGTGACGCCAATATGACTGGCCACAAGTTCTGCACTCAACTTCTGAGCCAAGAAGAGCTTTCCCGGCTTGTTGACGAAGGTAGGTTTGAGGATATCTGCGATCGCGCAAGGCACGTTGAGTCAGTAGCAAACCTGCTCACAAAGCTTGAGCGAAAGACGCTTCATGAAACACTCGAAACTCCGGCAAGCCAAAAGTTATTTTCATTGGGTTTGGCTGACCTTTTTTATGGAGTTGAATCAGAGGAAGCACGTTTCAAACATTTTCTCCGCACGATAGGCATCCTGGATTTAAACAAATGGACGTATGCGACGCTCTTTAATTTCATACGCTACCCGCAGCAACACGCACTGATCAAACCTGCCGTAATCCAGAATGCAGCGAAGGCGCTCTGCTGGCGAATCAGCTATAAAGCAGAACCTAACTGGAAGACCTACAACGCCGTCTTGCGACTCTACAGTTACGTTCGCACGAGTCTACTTGAAGAGGGATTGATCCCACGTGATTTGCTCGACGTACAATCCTTCGTTTGGGCTATTGGCCAAAAATAAAGCGAAACGTAGATACAGTCTTTTCAAATCTCAATTTCCCAATGGCCGCTCTGTACTCAGGACCGGCCATTTTTATTGAGGAGGCCACTGGCAGTTTTGGCTGAGGAGCACAAATTGGCGATTCGGCAACCTTCAGAGTGAAGCGGCCAGTTGAATGGCCGCAACCCGAACAGGCTGACAATCCGGTTCTGACCAGCAGGAGCCACTCGCAAAAAAGGCATTTTCCAGTGATCTGAAAAATGCCTTTTTAACCTGAGCGGCCGCTTCAGCCACTCCAGCATCACGCTATCGTCAGGATGAGCTGTCTGCCCGCCATCCACCACCGAGCGCCTTGAACAGATCAACTGCCGCGCCCAGCCTGGCCTGCCGCGTGGCAATCATGGCCGTGACCGCATCGTTGTGGGTGCGCTGGGCATCGAGCACTTCAAGGTAGCCGGTCTGCCCCGCATCGTAGCGCAGGCGGGCCAGGTCGAGTGCCTTGCGGGCGTTGTCGACGCGGCGGTTCTGCGCCGTTTCGGCCTCGCCGTCCTGGCGCAGGTTGACCAGTGCGTCGCGGACTTCCTTGTAGGCGACCTGCAGCGTGTTCTGCCAGGCGACCAGCGATTGCTGGTTGATGGCCTTGGCCTGGTCGACGCGGGCCGAGGTGCGGCCGAAGTCGAGGATGGGCATCAAGGCGGCGATGCCGAGCGACCAGGTGCCGGAACCAGCGGTGAACAGATCGGACAGCGTCTTGCTCTCGCTGCCGATGCTGCCGGTCAGCGTAAATTTCGGGAAATAGCCGGCCTTGGCGATGCCGATGCCGGCATTGGCGGCGACCAGTTCCTGCTCGGCCTTCAGCACGTCGGGCCGGCCTTCGATCAGGTCGGACGGCAGGCCTTCCGGCGGCTGCGGCGGCAGGGGCAACTGGCGCAGGTCGCCGGCGGCGATCTTCAGCGCCGGGTTGCCGGTCAGCAGCGCCAACTGGTGTTCGGCCAGGGCGCGCAGGCGGCGCTGCTCGGCCAGCTGGGCCTGGGCAGCGGCCAGCGAGCCTTCGGCCTGATAGCCGTCGAGCGGCGAGATCAGGCCGGCATCGAGCCGCGTGCGCACCAGGGCCAGGCTGTCTTCCCGGCTTTTCAGGGTTTCCTGGCTGACGGCGATCTGGGCGTCGTAGGAACGCAGGGCCAGGTAGGTGCTGCTGACCAGCCCGGCGACGCTGAGCCGGACAGCATCGCGCGAATAGCGGGTGGCCAGGATGGCAGCCTGGGCCGCCTCGTTGGTGCGCCGGACGCGGCCCCAGACGTCGAGTTCGAACGAGGTGCTCAACGCCGCGCTGCGCGAGTGGCGAATCTGCGGCTGGGTGGACGTAAAGGTCGAGGTCTTGGTGCTGGCCTTGCTGTTGCTGGTCGCCGCGCCGCCGTCGATTTGCGGGAAGAAGGATGCCCCGGCCTCGCGGGCAACGGCATCGGCCTGTTCAACGCGGGCAACGGCCTGGCGCAGGTCGGCGTTGTTTTGCAGGGCCTGATCGACCAGGTCGTTCAGCGTCGCATCGTCGAACAGCGTCCACCAGCGCGGGTCAATGGCCGGATTGGTGGCGATGGCCACCGTTTCGGCCGGCTTGGCGCTGCCGAAAATGCTCGGCAGCAGGTTGGCCGGACGCAGGTAGTCGGGGCCGACGGCGCAGCCGCTCAGGGCCAGCGCCAGGGCCAGCGGCGTCAGGCGGGTAAGGACGGGGGACATCATGCTTGCTCCTCCTCGTTCACGTCGAGGTGACGGGGGTCGATCTGTTTGCCGCGCTCCAGCCACTTGAAGAACAGCGGCACGAACAGCGTGGCGATGAAGGTGGCGGCCAGCATGCCGCCGAAAACGCCGGTACCCATCGACTGCCGGGCGCCGGCACCGGCGCCGGTCGCCTTGACCAGCGGGAAGACGCCAAGCACGAAGGCCAGCGAGGTCATGATGATCGGCCGCAGGCGCAGACGGGCGGCTTCGACGGCCGCCTCGGCGGCGCTCATGCCCTCGCCGTACTTCTGGGCAGCGAATTCGACGATCAGGATGGCGTTTTTCGACGCCAAACCAATCAGCACGACCAGGCCGATCTGGAAGTAGATGTCGTTCGGCATGCCTCGCACCCAGATCGCGGTCAGCGCACCCATCAGCGCGAAGGGCACGGCCATCACGACGGCGATCGGCAGCGACCACTTCTCGTACTGGGCGGCGAGGATCAGGAAGACCATGATGATGGCGAAGCCAAAGGCCTGCAGCGACGAGCCGGAGCTGCGCTTTTCCTGGAAGACCTGGCCGGTCCAGGCGATGCTGTAGCCGTCGGGCAGCGTCGCGGCGGCGACTTCCTCGACGATCTTGATCGCGTCGCCCGAGCTGACGCCCGGCTTCGAGTCGCCCATCACCTTGGCGGCGATGAAGCCGTTGAAGCGCTCGATCTGCTCCGGGCCGACGATGCTGTTGACCTTGCTGACGGCCGACAACGGAATCATCGCGTTGGTCGTCGTGCTGCGCACGTAGACCTTGCCGATGTCGTCGGCCTTCATCCGGTAATTAGCCTCGGCCTGCAACTGCACGCGATAGACGCGGCCGGCCTTGTTGAAGTCATTGACGTAGAGCGCCCCCATCGTGCTTTGCAGCGTCGAGTAGATGTCGGCGACCGGAATGCCGAGCGCCAGCGCCTTCTGCTCGTCGACCTCGACGAACAGTTGCGGCACAGTCGGCCGGAAGAAGGTCGAGATGCGGGTGAATTCCGGGTGCTTCTGCAGCTCGGCGATCAAGGCCTGGGTGACCTCGTTGAGCTTGCGCGGGTCGCCGTCCACCTTGTTCTGGACATAGACCTCGAAACCGCCGGCGGTACCCAGGCCGCGGATCGGCGGCGGGTTGAAGACCAGGCCGAGGCCGTCCGGCTGCATCATGCCGAAGCCCATGAACTTGCCGGCCAGATCCTGCGCCTTGCCTTCGCGTTCCGACCAGTCCTTCAAGGGGATGAAGATGGTGCCGGCGTTGGGCTTGTTGCCGCCGCCGATCAGGTCGAAGCCGGAGACGATGAAGGTGTGGGCCACCGCTTCGTCCTTGGCGAACATCTGGCGCATGCTCTCGCCGGTCTTTTCGGTGCGCTTCAGCGTCGCGCCGTCGGGCAGGATCAGCGCCGAGATCAGGTAACCCTGGTCTTCGGCCGGCACGAAGCCGCTCGGGATGATCCGGAAGAATGCTACGGTCGCCCCGATAATCAGGGCAAAAACCAAAGCGCCGATGATGCCGTGCTTGAGCGTGAAGCCGACGGTGCTGGTATAGGTTTGGGTCAGGCGCTCGAACATCCGGTTGAACGGGGCGAACCACTTGTTCTCGGTGTGCTGTGCCTTGAGCAGCAACGCGCAGAGCGCCGGCGTCAGGGTCAGCGCAACGACGCCGGAAAGCACGACGGCCACGGCAACGGTGACGGCGAACTGCTTGTACAGCTGGCCGGCGATGCCGCCGAGGAAAGCAACCGGGATGAACACCGCGCAGAGCACCAGCACGATGGCGATCAGCGCACCGGTCACCTGGTGCATGGCCTTGATCGCCGCCTGCTTGGGCGACAGTTTTTCCTCGGCCATCAGGCGCTCGACGTTCTCCAGCACGACGATGGCGTCGTCGACGACGATACCGATAGCCAGCACCATGGCGAACAGCGTCAGCATGTTGATCGAGAAACCGAACAGCCAGAGACCGGCGAAGGAGCCGATCAGCGAGATCGGCACGGCGATCATCGGGATCAGCGTGGCGCGCCAGCTCTGCAGGAAGATGAAGACGACGGCCAGCACCAGCAGCATGGCTTCGACCAGCGTATGGACGACTTCCTTGATCGAGGCCGAGACGAAGCGCGTCGTGTCGTAGGGAATGACGTAGTCCATGCCCTGCGGGAAACGCTGCTTCAGTTCGTCCATCTTGCTGCGCACGGACGCCGCAGTTTCCAGCGCGTTGGCGCCGGTCTGCAGGAAGATACCCATGGCAATGGTCGGCTGGCCGTCCAGTGTCACGCGCTGGTCGTAGTTGTAGGCGCCGAGTTCGATGCGGGCGATGTCCTTGAGGCGCAGCAGGCCGCCGGGGCCGCTGGCGCGGATGACGATGTTGCCGAACTCCTCTTCGCTCAACAGACGGCCCTTGGCGGTCACCGTGTAGACCAGTTGCTGGTCGTCCGGCGCCGGCTCCTGGCCGACCTTGCCGGCCGCGTTCTGGGCGTTCTGGGCGGCGATGGCGGCGGCCACCTCGTTGGTCGTCACGCCCAGCTGGGCCATGCGATCCGGCTTCAGCCAGATACGCATCGAGTAGTCCTGGGCACCGAAGATAGTGACGTCGCCGACGCCCTTGATCCGCTTCAGTTCGTCGGCGATGTTCAGGCTGGCGTAGTTGGACAGGAACAGCGTGCTGTACTTGCCGCCTTCGGACTTCAGCGCGACGACGTTCAGGATGTCGTTGGAGCGCTTCTGGACGATCACCCCGTTGGTCCGCACCGCCGCCGGCAGGCGCGGCTCGGCCGCCTTGACGCGGTTATTGACGTTGACCGCGGCGATGTCGGCGTTGGTGCCGACCTCGAAGGTCGCGGTGATCGTCACCGTGCCGTTGGCGGTCGCCGAGGAGTTGAAATACAGCATGTTCTCGACGCCGTTCAACTGCTCCTCGATCGGCGCGGCGACGGTCTTGGCCAGCGTTTCGGCCGAAGCGCCCGGGTAGGTGGCGGTGATCAGCACGGTCGGCGGCGCGATTTCCGGGTACTGCGCGATGGGCAGCACGCGCGAGGCAACCAGGCCGGCGATGACGATGATGATCGAGATGACCGACGCGAAGATCGGTCGGTTGATAAAGAACTTGGCCATGATCTCAGCCCTTCTTCGCCGCGGCTGCCTGCTCGGCACCGGGGACGGCCGGCGGATGCGGATTGACCGGCGCACCGGGGCGCAGCTTGATCAGGTTGTCGACGATCACCTTGTCGCCGGCATTCAGGCCGCCGAGGATGACCCAGTCCTTGCCGTACCACTCGCCGGCCTTGACCGGGCGCGGCGCGACCTTGTTCTCGGCGCCGACGGTCATCACCAGCGTGCCCTGTTCGGTCTGCAGCACAGCCGTCTGCGGCACCAGGAAAGCGCCGTCGCGCTCGCCGGTCAGCAGGCGGACACGGACGAACTGGCCGGGCAGCAGCAGGCCGTCCGGGTTGTCGAACTCGGCGCGCAACTGCTGGGTACCGAGCGTGGTGTCGATATTGGTGGCCAGGAAATTCAGCTTGCCCGGCTTGTCGTATTTCTGGCCGTTGCCCATGACCAGCTCGACGCCCTTGACGTCCTTGGCCGTCACGCGGCCGCCGGCGAACTTGGCCAGATCGCTCTCGCCGAGGCTGAAACGGACCCAGATCGGGTTGGTCTGGTAAATCGATGTCAGCAGGCTGTCGGCGGTCGACACCAGGTTGCCGTCCGACTTGATGGCCCGCCCGGTGGTGCCGGCGACCGGCGCGCTGACCGTCGTCCACGACAGGTTCAGCTCGGCCTGGCGCAGGGCCGCCTGGGCCATGGCATTGGCCGACACGGCGTCGTCGTAATCCTTTTGCGCAATCGCCTTGGCCTCGGCCAGGCCCTTCAGGCGGGCGGCCTCGCGGGCGGTCTGCTCGGCCTTGGCCTTGGCTTCGGCGAGCGCGATTTCATAGGGCGCGCGGTCGATTTGGAACAGGGGCTGGCCGGATTTGACCGTCTCGCCTTCCTGGTACAGGCGCTTGACCAGGATGCCGCCGACGCGGGCGCGGACCTCGGTTTCGCGGGCGCCTTCGGTCTGCGCCATGATCTCGATGCTGGTCGGCACCTTCTGCGGCTGCATCTCGATCGCCGTCACCGGCATCGGCCCCATCGCCGGCGGTCCGCCGGCCGGCTTGTCGCCGGAACAGCCGGCAGCGGCCAAGGCACCGATCAGTGCGGAAACGAAAAACGGCAGCGCCTGGCGCTGAATTCCTGAAATGGGGGCCACAATTATTCTCCTTGAATGTTCTCGCTGGGCAGATTATAAACATCCATGAATGTATGTAAATGCCTTTTTGTGTAAAATAGCATTTGTGAGATGGAGCAACAGGCGGAAGGTTCGTCGGGAGACTTAAATGGTCAGAAAAACCAAGGAAGAAGCAGGCAAGACGCGCAAGGACATCATCGACGCGGCGCGTCGGGTGTTCCATGAATGCGGGGTCAGCCGTTCCTCGCTCGACAAGATCGCCAAGGAAGCCGGGGTCACGCGCGGTGCCGTCTACTGGCATTTCGAGGACAAGGCAGCACTGTTCTTCGCCATGCGCGAAGATGTCTTCGCGCCGCTGATCGAGCGCACCGACGCCCTGCTCTTCTCGGCCGAGTTGAGCGATCCGCTCGACGCCATCGAAGCCTCGGTCAAGGAGTTCTTCCGCGTCCTCGAAGATTGTTCGGTGGTTCGCGAAGTGTTCGAAATCATGATTTCGCGCTGCGAATACGTCGACGAGTTCTCGTCAGTCCAGAATGAGATCGGCCGTCCGGCGCAGACCTTCCTGGCGAAGATCGAGCGCGTCTATCAACAGGCTGTGGCCAAGGGCACGATGCGCGACGGCCTCGATCCGCTGGTCGCCGCCCGCGATACCTGGGCGTTCACCAGTGGCATGCTGCACCTCTTGCTCAGTTGCCAGAAAGGCACCGATCTGTCGCTGCACGTGCCGGCGATGATCTCGGCCCACATCGCCTTGCGCCGGAAGGCTGCCTGCCCGGCCTGATCCCCAAAGGCGCAGCCCACCCCGGCGAGGCCAGAATCCTACGGTCAGCGGCAAATTTTGGCGAAATTTGTAATGCCGCCAATGACCGAAAAGCGTCGATCCAAACTTGACGCAGCTAAAGGCATTTTCAGATTCTTAGGCAGAGAATGGCGGCCGACCCTGCTTCCCATTCGTCCCTGCCAATGCCCATTCGTGTCCGCCTCGTCCTGCTCGCCACCATCGCCATCCTCTCGATGGCGATCGGGACGTGGCTGGTCATCAGTCGCCTGAACGAAACGCGGATCAGCGTCGAGCGCGAGGTCCTGCACAACACCTGGGCCCTCGACTGTTCGTCGCTGATCCACTACCTGCAGCGCGAACGGGGCGCCAGCGCCGGACTGGTCGCCGCCAATCTGAAGGATTTAGAGACCGTCAAGAAGATGCGTCTGGACAGCAACGCGGCGCTCGAAACCTTGTTCAAGAACCCGCTGGCCACCGAAACCCGCCTGGCCCGGCTGGGCCTGGCCGATCTCCGGGTCAAGCTGATGGAAATCCGCAACGGCGTCGATCACCGGAGCACCGACTGGCGACGCCTGCGCGATGCCTATACGGCCTTGATCAACACGCTGCTCGGCGCCGTTTCGTATGAAATGCTCCACCAGGCCGAAATCTACTCGCCCAAGCTCGACGTGATCGCCGAACTGGCGCTGGCGCGCGAGGCACTGGGGCTGCTGCGGGCCACGGTGAACAGCGTCCGCGGTCAGGTGATCCGCAATACCAGCGACCAGATCTTCATCGCCACCGAACTGACGCTCTACCGGCATCATCTCGATGTGGTCCGCACGCAATCCAGCCAATCGGAAATCAACGCCCTGGGTTCCGCGCTGGACACACAGGACTACACCTGGGTCATGGACGCCATCAACCGGATGCTGAGCAAGCATGAAGTCCTGATCGCCCCGCCGGATGGCGATCAATGGTGGGAACGTTCAAGCCGGCTGATCGACGCCTTGAAAGCCCTGGAAGAGAATCTCTTCGACAAGCTGAGCCGGGAAACCACCGAAAAAGTCAGCACCCAGAAAACCATCGTGCTCGGGCTGTCCGGCGCAGCCCTGGTCATGCTGCTGATCCTGGTCGCTTTCGTCACGATCACCATCGCCCGGATGATGCGCGACCTGAGAGAACTCTCCACCGCGCTCGACCAGATCGTCAAGAAGGAGAACTACGCCATCCGCCTCAAGGATCGCGGCGGTCGCGATGAATTGAGCCAAGCCTTCCAGTTGTTCAACCGGCTGCTCGAATACACCGACCGCCTGATCCGCGACAAGGAAACCCTGGCCTCGATGGATACGCTGACCGGCGTCATGAACCGGCGCGCCTTCATGAAATATGCCGAACGGGAAATGATCCGCGCCACCCGCTATGGCCAAAACCTGTCGCTGGTCTTCCTCGATATTGATCATTTCAAGCAGGTCAATGACACTTACGGCCACGCGACGGGCGACGAGGTGATCAAGACCTTCGTCGATACCGTCAAGGCAAGAATCCGCGACAGCGACCTGCTGTCCCGCTGGGGCGGCGAAGAGTTCATCATCATGACGCCGGAAACCGGCATCAACGGTGCCAGAAACTTTGCCGAGTCCGTTCGGGCGGCGATCGCCGCCACCGAGTTTCCCGGCGTCGGGCATGTCACATGCTCGCTCGGCGTGGCGCAATGGAAGCCGGGAGAAACTTTTGAATCCTTCAGTTCGCGAGCTGACGTGGCGCTGTACGAGGCCAAGAAGACCGGACGAAACCGAGTGTGCATTGGGTAGGTAAGCCATGAGAGTCGGACACGAGTTGCTGAAATGGAGCGATGCGCTCGCCACCGGCGTTGCCAGGATCGACCAGCAACACAAGATGTTGATCAATATCCTGAACGATGCAAACCAATGTTTCCGCGACGGACTGGATGCCGAAGCGCAGTTCAAGATCATGGAAGACCTGATCGGCTACACCACCTACCACTTCGACTCGGAAGAGGAGCTGATGGAGGCAGGAGGCTACGGCGAGCGCCTGCCCGACGAGGAAAAGCGCCATGTGCGGGAGCACCGCGCCTTTGCCAAAGCCGCTTCCGACTACCAGTTGGCGCTCAGACAGGGCAAGCCGATCGACTACGAAATGCTGTTCGGCTTCCTGAACAACTGGCTGGTCAATCACGTGATGGGTACGGACCAGAAGTTCGGAAGATTTCTGAACGGGAAAGCCTAGCCGGGCACCGGTTTCGGCATTTACAGCATTTCCGGGGGCAGGCAAGCGCTATTTCATCCGGACGACAACCTTGCCCCTGGAATGTCCTTGTGCAAGGTAGTCGAGTGCTTCCTTGGCCTGCTCGAAAGGAAACACCTTGTCGATCACCGGCTGGATGCGATTCGTTTCGAGAAGCTTGCCGATCTCGGCGAGCTGAGCGCCATCGGGATGCACAAAAAGGAACGAGTAGGCGACGTCTCGCTTTTTCGCAAGCCGCATGATCTTGCAGCTCATCAGCCCGAAGACGAGCTTCAGGACGAAATTCAGCCCTCGGGCGCGGGCGAATGCGGCATCCAGCGGACCGATCAGGGAGACGATCCGGCTCCCCGCCTTGAGGATGCCGATGGATTTCTCGATCGCGTCGCCCTTGACGGTGCCCAGCACCGCGTCGTAGCCGCGCAGCACTTTGTCGAATTCCTGCTGCTTGTAGTCGATCACCTCGTCAGCACCAAGGCGGCGAACCAGGTCGACGTTGCCCGTGCTGGTGGTCGTTCCGACGATGGCACCGAGGTGCTTGGCCAGCTGGATCGCGAAGGTGCCAATACCGCCGGAGCCGGCCGGAATGAACACCTTCTGTCCGGCGCGAAGATCGAGGCGTTCCTTCAGCGCTTGCCAGGAGGTCAGCCCGACCATCGGGATCGAGGCGGCCTGCACGAAGTCCAGATTGGCCGGCTTCAGCGCGGCAGCACTCTCCGGCACGACGGCAAATTCGGCCAGCGAACCGATGCCGAGATCGAAGATGTTGGCGAACACAGCATCGCCCGGCTTGAAGCGGGTCACCCGGCTGCCGACTTCAACGACCACGCCGGCCAGATCGCTGCCTAGCGTGGCCGGCAACTGGAAATGCAGGACGGGTTTGAACATCCCGGTCGGAATGATGTTGTCGACGGGATTCACGCCGGCGGCGTGAACCTGTACCAGCAATTCGTCGGCCTTCGGCATCGGGCGGGGCACATCGGCCAGACCGATCCCGGGTGATTTGCCGTAGCGTTTGAAGGTCAGTGCTTTCATGGTTTGGCTGTTCATTTATGGCTCCAGGCAGGATGGATTGCCGGCTGTCAAAGTGTTACTATCAAATTGAAAGCAACGATACTACCAATTTGAAAGCAAGTCACTACCAAAACAGTATGGACAGCGAAAATATCGCCAATGACTCATGCCCCATCGCGCGCAGCCTGGCCTTCGCCGGCGACGCGTGGAGCATCCTGATCCTGCGGGACGCCCATGGCGGCCTGACGCGCTTCGACCAATTCCGCAAAAGCCTGGGCATCGCGCCGACGATGCTGACCCGCCGACTGGCGACGCTGACCGAGGAGGGTTTGCTGGAGAAAAGGCGCTACTCGGCGCACCCGCCGCGCGAGGAATATCTGCTGACCGCGGCCGGCCGCGATTTTTTGCCGGTGCTGTTCATGATCGGCGAATGGGGACGTCAATACCGGGGCGGCGGCAAGCTGGTTCGCTTCTTCGACGCCGAAAGCGGCACGGAAATCAAAGCGGTGGCGGTGGATGAAGTCACCGGGGCGAAGATCGGGACGCGTCCAATACGCATGGTGATGCCGGACGAAAGCTGAGCGATGATTTGACCGCCCGGATCCGGCCAGAGGCCCTACAATGCCGCCTCGAGCGCCCCGCTTTCCGGGGCTTTTGCACACTCAGGGAAATCATGATCAAGCAATTTACCAGGACCATCCTCGTCGTCGCGATGGCCGTCGGAATCGGCGCGGCCGTGGCCGATGAACATGGGCACATGCATCCGCATTTTGCGCCGGATGTCGACGCCTTCCATTCGCTGCTCGCCCCGATCTGGCATGCCCGGCCGGGCAAGGCGCGGACGCGGGATGCCTGCGCCAGGGCCGGCGAGATGGCGAAGAGCGCCGGCGAAATCCGGTCGGCCGATGCGTCGGCGCTGGTCGCCTCGATCGGCCTCCTGCAAACCGCCTGCAAGGGCAAGCCGGCCGGGATCGATGCGGCTTTCCACGATGTCCACGAGGCCTTTCACCAGTTGATCGACGCCCACCCGCCGGGTTCGGCGCGCTGAACGGAGACGCCCGATGGAACGCTGCCCCTGGTGCGAGGGATTCGACCTCTACCGCGACTACCATGACCGTGAATGGGGCGTGCCCCTGCGCGACGACCGCGCGCTGTTCGAGCTGCTGATCCTGGAGGGCGCCCAGGCCGGCCTGTCGTGGTCGACGGTACTGAAGAAGCGGGAACATTACCGCCGCGTCTTCAACGGCTTCGATCCCGAACGCATCGCTCGCTACGACGCGGCCAAGGTGGCGGCGCTGCTCTCCGATCCCGGCATCATCCGCAACCGGGCCAAGGTCGCCGCGACGATCGGCAATGCCCAGGCCTGGCTGGCTATGCGGGCGGCCGGGCAGTCGTTCGGCGATTTTCTCTGGCAGTTCGTCGGCGGCCAGCCGATCATCAATCACTGGCAGTCGATGGCCGAGGTACCGGCGAAGACTGCGCAGTCGGATGCAATGAGCAAGGCCCTGGCCAAGGCCGGGTTCAAGTTCGTCGGCTCGACGATCTGCTACGCCTTCATGCAGGCCTCGGGCATGGTCAATGACCACCTGCTGACCTGCCCGCGCCACGCCGAAGTCCAGGCGCCAGAAAAAATTAACGCGGCTGGCAAGTAAGCAGCCAATGCTATCCCCCAAGGGGACTTCCTTCGGGGCGCGGTCAGCGGCAAAAAACAGCCAAAACCGAAATTCCCAGAACTGATCAGGGGGCATGAAAAACGCCAGCGACATCGACGATGTGGCTGGCGTTTTTGCTGGGGTGCCCGATCAGGCGGCGGGCGTGGGCGCTTGCGTCGCGGCGATCTTCCCGGCGTCGACAACGGCCGAGACCAGCACCTTGTCGACGCGGTTCTTGTCCATGTCCACTACTTCGAAGCGCCAGGCGACGGCTTCGAAATGATCGGCCGGCATCGGAATCCGTCCGAGGGCGTGCATGATGAAACCGCCCAGGGTGTGGAAGTTGTTTTCATCTTCGCCGGGCAGATCCTCATCGATGTCGAGGACGGATTTGAAGCGCTCGATGCCGACGTCGCCATCGACCAGCCAGGAGCCGTCTTCGCGCTGGATCATGTCGCGCTCTTCCGGCGTTTCGGGTTCGGAGAGTTCGCCGACGATGGCCGACATGACGTCGGTCAGCGTCACCACGCCCTGGACTTCGCCGTATTCGTCGACGATCAGCGCAAACTGCAGGCGCGCCCGGCGGAAGCTTTCCAGCAACTGTGTGGTGGTCACGCTTTCCGGCACGTAGAGCGGCGGATGGAGGACCGACTCGATATCGGCCGCGTTGATGCAATGCCCGGGCAGCGCCTTCTTCAGCAGGTCGCCGGTCTGCAAGATGCCGAGGATATGGTCGAGGCCGTCGCGGCAGACGATGATCCGCGAAAACTCGGTGTCGATGATGCGCTGACGGGCGACTTCGTCGCCTTCGTCGAGATCGACGACGAACATTTCCCGGCGCGGCGTCATGATCGCGGCAATCCGCTGCTCGTCCAGGCGCAACACGTTGGAGACGATTTCCTGCTCGCTCTCGTGGAAAACGCCAGCTTCGGCGCCCTGTTCCATCAGCACCTTGATTTCATCGTTGGTGACCGGCGGCTCTTCCTTGCGGCGGGCGCCGAGGACGCTGAGGATCGCCGTCGATGAACCCGACAGCACGACGACCAGCGGATGCGTGACCTTGGCCAGCAGCATCATCGGGCGGGCAATCAGCGAGGCGATTCCCTCCGGCGCCAGGATGGCCAGGCGCTTGGGCACCAATTCGCCAACGACCACCGAGAAATAGGTCAGCAAGACGACGGTGATGGTCAGCGAGACGCTCTTGGCATAGGGGGCCAGCATCGGGATGCTGCCCAGCCAGGCGGCCAGGGGGTCGGACAGCGCGGCCTCGCCGATGGCGCCGCTCAAAATACCGATCGAGGTGATGCCAACCTGGATCGTGGACAGGAAGCTGGAGGGTTCCTGGTGCAGGGACAGTGCTGCTTCGGCCCCGAGGCTGCCGTCGTCTGCCAGGTTCTGGAGCCTCGCCTTGCGCGACGAGACCACGGCAATTTCGGACATGGCGAAAACGCCATTGAGCAGGATCAGTACGGCCAGAAGAAATATATCCATGGTTGAAACCGCCCTACGCATTCATCGTGCGTGCGGTTTCGGTGTTGAAGAACTGCGGAGTATAGCAGCAGCAAAGCCACGGGCTGAGCAGGGGCTTGCCGGCAGGGCAGCTCCGGGGCCTGGGCAATGGCCGCCACGGGCGCCGGTGAAAGTCCCACCCACCGGCCGGCCGACGCGCTAACATCGGCGATGACAAAAGCCTGTCGGCCTCCTTTGAGACCACTTAAAAAGCCATGAATCATCCCCAGTCCCAATCCGAAACCCCCGCCCCCGCACCTGCCGAAGTCAGCTTCTGGCAGGCTTTCCGGTTCTGGCTGAAGCTCGGCTTCATCAGCTTTGGCGGTCCGGCCGGGCAGATCGCCATCATGCACGAGGAGCTGGTCGAACGCCGGCGCTGGATTTCCGAACGACGTTTCCTGCATGCGCTCAATTACTGCATGGTGCTGCCCGGCCCGGAGGCGCAGCAGCTGGCCACCTACGTCGGCTGGCTGATGCACCGCACGCGCGGCGGCATCGTCGCCGGCGCCCTGTTCGTGCTGCCCTCGCTGTTCATCCTGATCGGCCTGTCGTGGATCTACATCGCCTTCGGCGAAATGCCGCTGGTTGCCGGCCTCTTTTACGGCATCAAGCCGGCCGTCACCGCCATCGTCGTCCAGGCGGCCCATCGCATTGGCTCGCGCGCCCTGAAGAACAGCGCCCTGTGGGCCATCGCCGCCGCCTCCTTCGTCGCCATCTTTGCGCTCGACGTTCCCTTCCCGGCCATTGTCGCGGCGGCGGCGGCGATCGGTTACTTCGGCGGGCGGATCGCCCCGGACAAGTTCAAGACCGGCGGCGGACATGGCAAGACGGACAAATCCTTCGGCCGGGCGCTGATCGATGACGACACACCGACACCCGAGCACGCCATTTTCAATGGGGCCAGGTTGCTCAAGGTTGCCCTGGTCGGCAGCCTGCTCTGGCTGTTGCCGATGGCCCTGCTGACTGCCACCTTCGGCTGGGCGCACACCCTGACCCAGATGGGCTGGTTCTTCACCAAGGCGGCCCTGCTCACCTTCGGCGGTGCCTACGCCGTGCTGCCCTATGTCTACCAGGGCGCCGTCGGGCACTACGGCTGGCTGACGCCGACCCAGATGATCGACGGCCTGGCACTCGGCGAAACGACGCCCGGGCCGCTGATCATGGTCGTCACCTTCGTCGGCTTCGTCGGCGGCTACGTCAAGGCGGTGTTCGGCCCGGACAGCCTGTTCCTGGCCGGCGCCACGGCCGCGCTGCTGGTCACCTGGTTCACCTTCCTGCCCTCGTTCATCTTCATCCTGCTCGGCGGGCCCTTCATCGAAACGACCCACAACGACCTGAAGTTCACCGCCCCGCTGACCGCGATCACCGCCGCCGTGGTTGGCGTGATCCTGAATCTTGCCCTGTTCTTCGGCTATCACGTGCTCTGGCCCAAGGGCTTTGCCGGCGGCTTCGAATGGCTGTCGGCGCTGATCGCGCTTGGCGCGGCCGTCGCGCTGTTCCGCTACAAGGCCAACGTGATCCACGTGATTGCCGCTTGCGCGGTGATCGGCTTCCTGGCCCGGGGGCTGGCCTGAGTTTCGAGCCTGCGGCCGGCAAATGAGAATGCTACGGTCGAAGGCAAAAATCGGCCAAATTCGAAATTTTGGCGGCCGAAGAACTCAGCGCCCCGCCTTGGCCAGCCACTTCAGCACCACGGCGTGCAACTGCACCGGATCGACCGGCTTGGCGACGAAGTCGCTCATGCCTGCTTCCAGGCAACGCGCCTTGTCCTCGGTGAAGGCGTTGGCGGTGACGGCCACGATCGGCACCTGCGCCTTGCCGGGCAGCTGGCGAATCAGGCGCGTCGCCGTCAGGCCGTCCATGCGCGGCATCTGCATGTCCATCAGGATCAGGTCGTAGTCGTTGCCACCGACCATGTCGACGGCAATCTGGCCGTCCTCGGCGACTTCAGCAACCAGCCCGACTTCGTCGAGCATGGCCAGCGCGACCTCACGATTGATCATTTCGTCCTCGACGACCAGGACCCTGCGCCCCGGGTAATCGCGGCGCAGGGTATCGGCCGCATCGTCGAAGCACGGCGGCTCGCTATCGGCCGATTCGCCGCCGGGCGCCCGCGGCAGGCGAACGGTCAGCCAGAACGTGCTGCCCTGTCCGGGCACGCTGATCGCGCCGGCATCGCCGCCCATCATGCCGGCCAATTTGCGGGTGATCGCCAGCCCCAGCCCGGTGCCGCCATAGCGGCGCGTGATCGTGTTGTCGGCCTGCTCGAAGGCGCCGAACAGCCGGGCCAGATGTTCGGGGGCGATGCCGATGCCGGTATCCTCGACCTCGAAACGCAGCAGCACGCCGTCGGCGTTCTCGTCGACCGACGCGACGCGCAGCACGACGCGGCCGGCCTCGGTGAATTTGATCGCATTGGTCGCGTAGTTGAGCAGCGCCTGTTGCAGCCGGGTCGAATCGCCGAGCAGCGTCTCCGCCAGGCTATCGACTTCGACGACGAGGTCGAGCCCCTTGGCCTGGGCGCGGTCACGCAGGATAGCGGCAACGTTGGCGACAATGCTCTCGACGCGCAGCGGCACTTCCTCGAAGCTGAACTTGCCGGCCTCGATTTTCGACAAATCGAGAATGGCGTTGATGATTTCCAGCAGATGCTCGCCGGCCAGCTCCAGCCGGTCGAGCCGGGCCAGCTGCTCGCCGGCCAGGCCGGCGCGGCGGATCAGGTGGGCCATGCCGGTGATCGCGTTGAGCGGCGTACGGATCTCGTGCGACATGTTGGCCAGGAAGGCGCTCTTCGCCACGTTGGCCGTCTCGGCCGCCTCCTTGGCCTGGGCCAGTTCCTCGGTGCGGCTGGCGACCAGTTCTTCCAGGTGCTGGCGATAGCGGTGCAGTTCCTCTTCGTTGTGCACGCGCTCGGTGATGTTGCGGCTGATCCCGAACAGCCCGACCACCTTGTGGTTTTCGTCGAACAGCGGCCATTTGCTGGTCTCCGCGTATCCAACCTTGCCTTCGCTGTCGAAATATTTCTCGACATGTTCAAGCAGCGGCCTGCCCTCGGTGAGCACCGGGTCTTCGGCCTCCGCGTAGGCCCGCGCTGTATCGGCAGGAAAGAGATCCCGGTCGTGCTTGCCGATCAGGTCGCGCCAGTGGCGGTGGCCGGTGATATCGGCCAGCGTCTGGCTACAGAAGCGTAAGCGGCCGTTGGCATCCTTGAAATAAACGAAATCGGTCGTCTGGTTCAGGAAGGTCTCGAAATCGCGGTTGAACTCGGCCAGCCCGCGCTGCGCCAGCTTGCGCCCGGTAATGTCGATGTCCATGCAGACGAAGATCAGTTCCCCCGGATTGTCGCCGGGAATGGAAAAGATGCTGGCTTCGATCCAGCGGACCTCCTCGTCGCGCGTCCTGACCTGGAACTCGACCGGCCCGACCGGCTCGCCCGAGGCGGCAATGCGCGCAATCACGTCGAGAAAGCTGGCCGCCTGCTCACGCGAGAACATCAGCTGGTTCAGCGACTGTCCCGCCGCTTCCGCCGCCGACCAGCCGAAAAGGCGCTCGGAGGCACGATTCCAGTAGATCACCCGGCCCTCGGCATTGAACCACTGCACAGCGACATCCGGTGTGTTTTCCAGCGTCGCCGACAGTTGCCGGCCGGCCGCATCGGCCCGTCGCCAGGCCAGCGATGTCTGGTTCAGTGAGCGCCACAGCGCATAGAAGGTGCCGAGCACCAGCAGGGCCACGACCGCCATGCCCAGGCGCAGCAGCCAGCGGTTTTCCGGCGCGCCACCCCAGCCGCCGCGCGGCGTCGCCGCCAGCTGCCACGACCCACTCGGCAACCGGATATCGGCCAGCACCGGCGCATTGTCGAACAGCGCCGCCGCCCCGAAAAACACCTCGCCGGCCGCCCCCTTGCCATCCTTGCCGCGAATGGCGATGTCAATGGGTAGCCCGCTCTGGCGCAGACCGCTGGCGACAAAGAGCTTTTCGGCATCGATGACGGCGCTGATCACCCCCCAGAAGTACTCCTGCCCGTCCCGGTCGTTCAGATAGACCGGCAGTCGCGCCGCCAGCCCGATCCCGCCCTGGACCAGGTTGATCGGCCCGGCCAGCACGATCTTGCGGCTCTGCCGCGCCTGCTCGACGGCGACGAACTGCTCAGGCACCGTGCGGTAATCGAGATTGAATGCCTTTTCGTTGCCGCGCATCGGATAGACCATCCGGATCACCAGATCGGGCGCCAGGACGATATTGCGCAGCTGCGTGCTGTCGTCGAACAAGGGCGCGGCGGCCAGCGCGAAACGCGCCTGGTCGAGATCGGGTGCCAGTGCGACCACCCCGACCAGGCCGCGGACCAGCTGGATATTGCCGTTCAGATTGCCCTCCAGGGCATCGCGGAAACCGGCCAGGTCATTCTGAACCCGGGCGCGCAAGGCCGTGGCGTGCTGCTCGTCGTTGACGCGTTCGGCGACGTAGGCCGCAAGCCCCAGCCCGACAACGAGCAGGGCGGTCAGTACCCCCAGGATCCGGCGCCTCATTGCCTATTCGTCCGCGCCGCGCGGCCGGCTCCCGGCCTGAAGCAGCAGGAAAACGCAACGAAAAAAGGCATCAAAAACAACTCCCCGGGGCAAAAACACTAGACTTTTAGGGGCATTGTAGCCATGCCCAGCCTAGGCTGGCAAAAACACAAATGTGCCGAACTTCACTCCACCATGCGAATCAAATAATCAATGCCGTCCGATCCCGGCACGGCAAGGAGTACAGCATGGAACGCACCGCCCCTCCGCAGCGCACGCGACCCGAAAGCGATTCCTTCGGCAGCATCGATGTTGCCGCCGATCGACTGTGGGGCGCCCAGACGCAGCGTTCGCTGGCGCACTTCGCCATCTCGACCGAACGCATGCCGGACGAACTGATCCACGCGCTGGCCGCCATCAAGGCCGCCTGCGCCGGCGTCAACCGTGAATTGGGCCTGCTGCCGGCAACCGTCGCCACCGCCATCATCAGCGCCGCCGAGGAAGTGGCCGGCGCCCAACACCGCGGGGAATTCCCGCTCTCGGTCTGGCAGACGGGGTCCGGCACGCAGACCAACATGAACATGAACGAGGTGCTGGCCAACCGCGCCTCGGAGCTGCTGGGCGGCCAACGCGGCAACGCCCGCCTCGTTCATCCCAACGACGCAGTCAATCTCGGCCAGTCGTCCAACGACGTCTTTCCGACTGCCATGCATGTCGCCGCCGTGACCGGCATCACCCGCACCCTGCTCCCCGCGCTGCACCGCCTGCGCACGGGGCTGGACGACAAGTCGGCCGAGTTCGCCGACATCGTCAAGATCGGCCGAACCCACCTGCAGGACGCCACGCCGCTGACGCTCGGCCAGGAATTCTCAGGCTACGTCGCCCAGCTCGACCACGCCGAAACCGCCATCGCCGCCAGCCTGACCGGCCTCTACCCACTGGCCATCGGCGGCACCGCCGTCGGCACCGGCCTCAACGCCCCGCCCGACTTCGGCCGTCTGGTCGCCGCCAGGCTGGCCGAGCGCACCGGCCTGCCCTTCACCAGCGCCGCCAACAAGTTCGCCGCGCTGGCTGCCCACGACGGCATGGTCGCCGCCCACGGCGCGCTGAAGACGCTGGCCGTGGCGCTGACCAAGATTGCCAACGACATCCGCTGGCTGGCCTCCGGCCCGCGCTCCGGCCTCGGCGAACTGAGCCTGCCGGAAAACGAGCCGGGCAGCTCGATCATGCCCGGCAAGGTCAATCCGACCCAGTGCGAGGCGCTGACCATGCTCTGCTGCCAGGTGATCGGCAACGACGTGGCGATCACTGTCGCCGGCGCCGCGGGCAATTTCGAACTCAATGTCTTCAAGCCGGTGATCGCCCACAACTTCCTGCAGAGCGTCCGCCTGCTGGCCGACGGCATGGACAGCTTCGAGCGCCACTGCGTGCGCGGCATCGCTGCCAACCGCAAACGCATAGGCGAGCTGATGGAACGCTCGCTGATGCTGGTCACCGCACTGGCCCCGCACATCGGCTACGACAAGGCGGCCGAGATCGCCAAGCAGGCCCACCGGCAGGGCAGCACGCTGAAGGAAGCGGCGCTGGCCCTCGGTTACGTATCGGCCGAAGACTACGAGCGCTGGGTCATCCCGGCCGAGATGGTGCGGCCAGGACGCTGAACGCCCGCAACCGGCAAATGCTACGGTCAGGCCGAAAAATCGGCCAATTTTCAAATTCTGTCGGCCGGCCGGATACGAACTAAACAGCGTTTGAACTTCCGCAAGCTGCATATGTCATAAATCCAGCTAGCCGGACCGAGCAGTTCTGTACTCGATCATCGTTGACGGGGGAGAAACGTATGAAACGCGCTCTATTGGCCGCCTTATCGGCAATCGCGATCCTTGCCGCCGGCATCGGGGTCATCCAGTTCCAGGATCATGGCGTCGGCGACGCCCATGCCGAGAATGCCCCCCCGGCCGCGGCCGCCCCCCCTGCCGCCGCCCCGCAACCCGAGGCCGCCGTGATCGATCAGGACGCACCCTACTTCGCGGCCTGCGCCCGCGAGGGGCTGAACCAGTCCGAATGCGTCGGTCGCCTGATCTGGTTCAAGGCCACGGCCGGCAACGACCGTTTCCACACCTACACCTTCCAGCAGCGCATCGGCGTGCTCGTCGACTGGTTCCGCGTGCTGCGCGCCGACCAGCGCGACGACCGTTTCTGGGCCTGGGGCATCATCAACGACCCGGCCTGCTGCAAGCCGGGCGACCCCGACTGCCCGGCCAAGACAGCCGACGAAACCTACGGCTTCGACTGGTGTCCGGGCGACGATGTGCTGTTGAAATACGTCGGCAAGCCCGGCTACGTCGACCCGGCCTGCGGCCTGCGCGATGCCCCGCTCGACCCCGACGACCCGCACAGCCAGGGCGGCAAGGCCGACCAGCGCCATAGCGCCTGCGACCTGAAGTTCGGCACCTCGACCGGGGCTTTGGGCATCCGCAAGTTCCCCAACCCGCGCTTCGATGCCGCCAAATGGAAAGCCCTGAACGGCAGCAGCGGCACCTGGGCCGGATTCAATGCGACCAAGGCGGCAACCACCGGCATCGAGTCCGACACCCGCGTGACCAAGCTGGCCGACGCCTCGGTCGAGCCGCCCTTCCTGATCGGCACCTCCTGCGGCTCCTGTCACATCGCTTTCGACCCGCTCAATCCGCCGGCCGATCCGGCGCACCCGAAGTGGGAAAACATCAAGGGCCTGGTTGGCAACCAATACACCCGGATGTCCGAGCTGCTCGGCTCCGGCATGCCGAAGACCAGCCTGGAATGGCAGATGTTCGCCCACGCCCGCCCCGGCGTCACCGACACCTCGGCCATTTCGCACGACCAGGTCAACAACCCCGGCACCATCAACGCCCTGGTCAACGTCGCCCAGCGCGCAGTATTCAAGGGCGAGCTGATCACCAAGTGGCGCAAGACCAACACCTGCGGCGCCGAGAAGGACGAGGACAAATGCTGGTGCGAACCCGGCCGCAACGGCAAGTGCTGGCAAAAGAGCACGCGCGACGACGACACGACGACCGTCTTCCTCGCCGGCCAGAAGGTCGTGCTGCCCGGCGTCCATCACATCCTGAAGGGCGGCGAGGATTCGATCGGCGCCCTGGAAGCGATCCAGCGCGTCTATTTCAACATCGGCTCCTGCTCGGAGCAGTGCTGGGTCAACAACTTCAACGACATGCGCCAGCTCGACCCGGAACAGCGCGGCTACGGCCAGACGCCGTTCAACATCGGCCAGTGCCGGCGCGACTGCCCGAACTTCCGCGCTGTTGAGGATCGCCTGCAGAACATCCTCGACTTCTTCACCTCGGCCGAGTCGGATGAAACCGACCTCTATGCTGCCCGCGCCAGGCAGCGCCAGGCGACCAACCCGGCCGCCAAATACGGCCGCGCCGACCTGATCGCCGACCTCGACAAGGAATTCGGCAAGGGTGCCGTCGGCCGCGGCCAGGCCATCTTCGCCGACAACTGCGCGCGTTGTCATTCGAGCATCCCGGAAAGCACCGGCGGCGCCTTCAAGAACCGCGATTTCGCCGCGCCCAACGAGGCCCACCCGCGCAAGGTACGCGCCGATTTCCTCGGCAACGACCAGCCGACGCCGGTCACCGAGGTCGGCACCTTCCGCTGCCGCTCGCTGCACGCCAACCACAAGCCCGGCCACCTGTACATGGAATACGCCTCCGACACGCTGCACAAGCAACCGCCGGTGGCCGACATTCCCGAGCGCGGCGAGCTGAAGGACGGCGGCCGCGGCTACATGCGCAACATCTCGCTGGTCAATGTCTGGGCCACCGCCCCGTTCATGCACAACAACGCCATCGGCCCGGAAATCTGCGGCAAGCCGGCCAACAAGGACAACGACTTCCACCGCGCCCGCTACGTCGGCGCCGACGGCCAGTTGCTGCCCGACCAGCCCGACTGCCTGCGCTACGACCCGACCGTGGATGGCCGCTTCGATCTCTACAAACGCTCGATGCACGAACTGCTGAACCCGAAGGAGCGCGGCACCAAGCGCACGCTGACCAACGCCGACCTGCTGCTCGACGTCGGCCTGCGCCCACTCGACGGCAAGACCGAGAAACCGCTCGGCGGCTTTGGCCAAGTCAAGATCCCGATGGGCGCCAGCGCCGGCTTCCTGAATGGCCTGCAATACAAGGAGCTGATCGGTGACCTGTTCCTCGCCAAGCGGCGACCGGAAGCGCTCGAAAAGGCCGGCCGCAAGGACCTGCAACCGACGCTGGCGGCACTGGCCGACGACGTGCTGAAGAACCCGGCCCGCTTCGTCGACATCCTGCGCGAGAAGCGCGATTTCCTCAGCGCGCATTACCAGACCTGCACCGAGGAAATCGAAAACGGCGGCCACCGCTTCGGCGAGGACCTGTCCGATGCCGACAAGAAGGCGCTGACCGCCTTCCTGGCCACGCTGTGAGCAAGGGGAGAGGATCATGACACTGACCAAAAGCAGCCTGCTCACCGTCGCCGCCCTGGCGACTGTCGCTACCCTCGCGGCCACCCTGGCCGCCTGCAGCAAGCCGGAACCGCCGAACATCGCCTTCGCGCCCTACGACAAGGATTACGCGACAAAGATGAACCTCGCCCAGGTCGAGTACAAGTACCCGATCCCGACCGCCGAGCTGGCGAAAATAACGCCCGACTACCTGGCCAAGCTGGACCAGGAGCAGCTCGACCAGATCTACGCCCGCCTGCCGGCCGGCCCGATTCCGGACGGCGCTTTCGAGGGCCGCATCCTGCTGCCGCGCGGCGAGAGCGGCAAGTTCCGGCTGTCCGAGATCGTCGGCGGCTTTACCGGCCTCGGCCTGCATCTCAAGGGTCTGCTGATCGAGGATGTCGGCGAAGCCCTGTGGCGCGGCAAGGTCTTCTTCCGCGACGAGCGGGTGCTGCGCAACCGCATCGAAGACCTGTCCATCCTCAAGAAAATGGGCTTGGTCGAGGGTGAGCCAAAGAAGATGCAATACGGCGGCAAGGAAACCTGGCTGCTCTTCCCGGCCAAGCTCTACTGCGGCCAGAGCCTGCTCGACGCGCGCCGGGAGTCGATCATCATCGACTATTTCTTCACCGACGAAATCCCCGGCTACCAGGAGAGCCCGGACTTCCTGGCCGGCCGCCGCGGCCTCAAGGTGCGCGACGAGATTCGCATGATCCGCCCCGGCCTCTACCTTGGCCGCGCCTATCTCGACCGCGCCTTCGGGCTCAACTTCACGCTCTACGACAAGGCGACCGACGACAAGGCCCGCGACGACTTCATCAAGACCGGCAAGGTGCAGGAAGACTGCTGGCCCGGCACCCAGGTACGCGTCGCCGCGGCACCCGCCGCCAAATCGTGAACCGTGGGCGAGTCATGGACAGCGGTCATGACTTTGCGCAAATTCATCCTCGCCGGCCTGTTGGCCCTGGCCGGCGGGCCGGGAGCCAGCGTGCATGCCGCCGCTGAAAGCCGCCCGCCCCCCAACTGGGTGATCGTCCCGAGCCAGCCCGGCGACAACTTGCCGCCGCTCGGCCGGTCGCTGTTTGACGAACTGTTCGCGATCAGCGCCAACGGCCAGGGCCGGATCGACCTGCCCTTCCCGTTCGAGGCGCTGCTTGCCCGGCTCGACGCCCAGTTGGCCCAAGCCCCGGCCAGCCGGCAGCCGCCGAGCCGGCGCGTGCTGATCCCGCTCGGCCGCTCGCTGCAGCGCACCGCCGCGGCACCGGACTATTTCGCCTACCCGCGCGTCGTCGTCGCCGTCGATGCCCAGCCCGCCTCGCCGGCCGCGCCCTATCTCAAGGACCGGCTGTACATCGGGTACCAGGAGAAATCGGCGGTGCTGGAAGTGATCAGCTACAACGAGGCGGCCGGCCGTTTCGAGTTCCAGTTGGTCAAGGATTACCGGGCCGGCGGCCGGCCGCAGGTGTTCTACGCCAACCGCACGCTGTGCTTCGCCTGCCACCAGAACGGCGCGCCGGTCTTCTCGCGCGCGCTGTGGGACGAGACCAATGCCAATCCGCAGACGGCCGCCCTGCTTGCTGCGGTCGGTCGTAATTTCTATGGCATCGCCCCGGATCGCGGCGTGGATATTCCCTACACCATCGACAACGCCACCGACCGCGCCAACGGCTTCGCGCTGACCCAGCGTCTGTGGCGCGAGGGCTGCGGTGGCAACGACCTGCCCGCCCGCCGCTGCCGCGCCGGGCTGTTCGGCGCCGCCCTGCGCCATGCGCTGTCCGGCGGCCAGACCCGAACGATTGACGAGCCATTCCGCGCCACGGTCGCCGACCAGCTGATGACCGAAGTCCGCCGCCGCTGGCCGGGCGGCCTGGCCATCGGCAACCCCGACCTGCCCAACCGCAATCCGCTGGCAACCACGCCGGTCTGGCCGGCCGATCCGGCAGCACGTATCACCCATTCGCACGTCGCGGCCCGCTTCGAACCGCTGGTCCCGCGCCCGCCGCTCGGCACCTGGCGGCCAGATGCGCCGGATGCGATCAACACGCTGGTCGCCGGCCTGGCCGAATTCGTCTCGGCCGCCGACCGGCAGCGTCTGGAAACGGCGCTGGCCCGACAGGCAGGCGCAACAACAAGCACGCAGCCGGCGCCCTGCCGCGTCGAGGCCGGCGCCTTGCGCTGGTCGCTGGATTGCACGCCGACCACCGGCCAGTCCGGCCCAACCCTGAGCGCCACGCTGGAACTGCGCAACGGCCGGCCGATCAGCGGCGTGATCAATCGCCTGAGCCTGCCCGGCGGCACGGCGCTGAGCAACGTCGAACTGAGCCGCCCCGAAGTCGCCGCCGGTGTCTGGCACTTGACGCCCCGCCAGGACGGCCGCCCGGCCCGCACGGCTGACGGCGACCGGCTGGCCCGCCTGAGTTTCAGCCGCAACGCGGCGCAGCCAGAAAACGCAGAGATCAAGCTCGACATCCGCGAGGAATTCGCCGTCGTCGAGGCGGCCTTGAGCACGCTGACAAACGCTGCGGGCAGCGAACCCCTGCTCGGTCCCACGGCCGTTCCCCGCCGCGCCCTGATCTCGGCGCTACTGGCCGGCCTCGGCAAGACCCCGGCCAACCAGCCGCCGAACCTCGCCCTGCCGCCGCCGCGCCTCGAAGTGCCGGCCGCGCCGCCGGGCAGCACCGCCAGCCCGGCCGTAGAGGCAGCCCTGCAAGGCTTCTTCCCGTACTGCGCCGCCTGCCACCAGTCGGCCGAGACCTTCCCGCCCAATTTCCTGACCGGCAGCGGCCCGCAGGTCGCTGCCCGCCTGCGCCAGTGCGCGCCGCGCCTCTATGTGCGCCTGGCCATGGCCGACCGGGCGCCGGCCCAGCGCGACAAGACGCCGATGCCGCCGGAAAGCATGCTGCCGGCCTTTGCCACCGATGCGGCCGGCTGGAAGAACAGCCCGGCCCGCGCCGCGCTGCTCGCCCAGGTCGGCGACTGGCTGCGCGCCGAAAGCGGCCGGCCGCCGCAGCTCGACGAATTGCTGGCCGGCGGCTACGAGGCCTTGCGGCCTTGCCTGCCGACACCATAAAGACCAGACCCGAGGGGGAACATCATGAACGAGGAATTCGAATCAAGCCCCGGCGAACAAAAATCCAGCCCCTGGAAGCGCCGCTTCCTGATCCTCTTCGCCCTCACCGTCGGCCTGCCGGCCTTCATCGGTCTGGTCATGCTGCAGCGCTTCGGCGGCGACGAGCCGGTCGATTACGCCAGCCCGACCGAGCATTTCAAGTACGGCTCGACCGGCGGCGAGCGCGAAATGGGCTTCCCGTACTGGATCTGGCGGGCGCTGCCCGAGGTCTGCCCGCAATACCTGCCGGGCAAGGGCTACCAGTCGCTGGGCATGGTCTATGAAAAGAACCCGGACGGCTCCGACCGCGACGTGCCGGTCGGCACCTCGAAGCGCCGCTTCCAGGGCATCGACCGGGTTTTCGTCAATTGCGCCGCCTGCCATGTCAGCACCGTGCGCACCGCTCCCGAAAAGCCGGCCACCATCGTGCTCGGCATGCCGGCCGCCACCTTCAACATGAAAGGCTTCGAGGAATTCTTCTTCAAGTGCGCCGCCGACCCGAAATTCTCGAAGGAATACATCCTGCCCGAAATCGCGCGCCAGGGCGGCGAACTCGACCTGCTCGACCGCTACCTGGTCTATCCGATCGCCATCGCCATCATGCGCGACCGGGTGCTCGCCCTGGCCGGGCGTTTCGACTGGGTGTTCAAGCAGCACGAATGGGGGCCGGGCCGGGTCGATACCTTCAATTCGGCCAAGGTCATTTTCAATTTCCCGATGAGCCATCTCGATCCCAGGGAATTCGACGCCCCGGCCGATTTCCCGTCGATCTGGCGGCAGCGCCAGCGCAAGGAGCCGAAGGAGATGCAACTGCACTGGGACGGCAACAACACCACGGTCGAGGAGCGCAACAAGAGCGCCGCCTTCGGCACCGGCACGACGCCGCCGACCATCGACATCCAGCGCATCAAGCGCGTCGAGGCGTGGATCATGGACGCCCAGCCACCCGCATTTTCGGACTTTTTTGCCATCGACCGTAGCATTGCCGCCCAGGGCGCCCCGATCTACCAGAAATACTGCGCCGCCTGCCACGGCGTCTCGGGCAGCGACTTCACCGGCGAATACGTCGGCACCGTCGAGCCGCTGGCCAGAATCGGCACCGACCGCCGCCGGCTCGATTCCTACACCTACACGCTGGCCGTCAACCAGGCGACGCTCTACGCCGGCTATCCGTGGCGTTTCACGCATTTCCAGAAGACCCACGGCTACGCCAACATGCCGCTCGACGGCCTCTGGCTGCGCGCCCCCTACCTGCACAACGGCTCGGTGCCCAGCCTGCGCGACCTGCTCGAACCGGCCGCCAAGCGGCCCAAGGCCTTTTATCGAGGCTACGACGTCTACGACCCGGTCAAGGTCGGCTTCGTCTCCACCGTCGCCCAAGCCGACGGCAAGAAATTCTTCCGCCTCGACACCAGCGTTCCCGGCAACGGCAACGGCGGCCACGAGGGCAAGGCCTACGGCACGGAACTCAGCGCCGCCGAGAAGACGGCGCTGGTCGAGTTCCTGAAAACCTTCTGAGGGCACCATCATGAGCCAGTGTTCCTGCAAGACCTGCTTCAAATACATCGGCCTCGCCCTGCTGGTCGTCGCCATCATCGGCGCGATGATCGGCTACGACCGCGGCTTCCGCGAACATCCGCAGCCCGACTGGGTGACTTCGACGCCGGAGATGCGCTTCAAGTACGGTTCGATCGGCGCCGAGTTCGACGCCGGCGTGCCCTACTGGATTTTCTACGTGCTGCCCCGCGTCTTCCCCGAGAAGTTCATGCAGGACGGCAAGGTCGCCCCCGGCGGCTACGCGGCGCTCGGCGTCGCCTGGGAACAGGGCCAGGAACTGCCGGTCGGCTTCACCAAGAAGACCATCGGCTTTGCCCGCGTCGCCAACAACTGCGCCGTCTGCCACACCACCAGCTACCGCGTGTCGGCGGATTCCAACCCGGTCTATGTGGTCGGCGGCTCGGGCCACACCACCAATGTCCAGGGCTTCTTCCGGTTGCTGATCGACTGCGCCAAGGACCCGCGCTTCAACGCCGACATTCTGATGGCCGAGATCAACCGCGTCACCGACCTCGACCTGATCGACAGCCTGCTCTACCGCTTCTTCATCATCCCGATCACCAAGCAGCGCCTGCTCGAACGCGAGGCGCAATTCGCCTGGCTCTACCGCAAGGATTTCCCCGAATGGGGCCGCGGCCGCGATGATGCGATGAACCTGACCAAGTACTTCATGATCCGCGCGCCGATGGACGACACCTTCGGCCCGACCGACATGCCCTCGGTCTGGAACCTGAAGAAATACGTCTGGGACAAGGGCCACCGGATGAACTACGCCGGCGACAGCCACGACGCCGGCTCGGTGATCATGGACTCGGCACTCGGCCTGCTCGGCGCCGCCCCCAAGGACAAGGAGGATTTCCTCGGCCAGGTCAAATGGCTGAAGGACTACCTGTCCGAACTGCCGCCGCCGAAATACCCGTTCCCCATCGACACCGCCAAGGCCGCCGCCGGCAAGCCGCTGTTCGACACCCATTGCGCCAGTTGCCACGCCAGCGACAAGACCGGCACGCCGCTGCCGCTGGCCGCCGTCGGCACCGACCGCGGCCGGCTCGACTCATGGAACAAGGGTGCCGCGATCAAGGCCAACAAAGTGGTCAAGGACATGGGGCTGGAGCGCCGTGGTCTGGTCGAAGAGGACCTGACCGGCTACGTCGCCGCCTTCCTCGACGGCATCTGGCTGAAGGCCCCCTACCTGCACAACGGCTCGGTGCCCACCCTACGCGACCTGCTCGAACCGGCGGCCAAGCGCCCCAAGGTCTTCTGGCGCGGCTACGACGTCTACGACCAGGTGAAGGTCGGCTTCGTCACCGACGGCCCGGAAGCCCACCGCATCGGCACCCGCCTCGACACCGCCAGCAAGGGCGGCGGCAACCAGGGGCACGAGTTCGGGACGGGGCTGAGCGCCGCGGACAAGGAGGCGCTGGTCGAGTTTCTGAAGACGCTGTAGGGGGCGAATGCTACGGTCAGCCGGAAAAAACGGGCATTTTTAAAAATGCTGCGGCATCGCGCCCTGACGTCCTTAACAACTGCAGCCCTGGCCAAAACTTTGGTATCTGGCTGAATTCGGCCGGAGGCGGAGTGCTTATCGTTCCAAGCTAACCTCTGTCTGCCACTCATCAGTGGCCAGACATTCGCATCGGGGAAAATGTGATATCCATTCCCCAAGGCCTTAGCGACAACTCATGCTCATTCTGACAAGGTCCGCAACGCTATCGACATTCAGTTTCGACATTACATGGGCTTTGTGCACCTCGACCGTGCGCACGCTGATACAAAGCTTCTCCGCAATTTCACGGTTGTGATACCCCCCCACCACGAGGTTCATAACCTCATGCTCGCGTGGGGTCAGTTGATTGAGAAGGTGGGTTGCTTTTTCCGTTGCCGATATCTGATTCCGGATCAAACTCTGCGACCTGAATGCCTGATCGATGGCTTCGATCATCTTGTCGTGGTCAATCGGTTTTTCGAGAAAATCAATCGCATTTGCCTTGAAGGCGCGCCGGGCTGAATCGACATCGCCATGCCCAGTGATAACCACTACCGGCAAGGTACTCCCCAGCTCAATCAGCCGATCCTGTAACGATAAGCCATCCATGCCTGGCATCCGTATATCGACGAGCAAACACCCCATCCAGCTTGCTTGCCAAGCCTTGAGGAAGTCCTCTGCACCCGAGAATATGGCCGTCCGATAGCCGCGAACGCTAAATAGAAGTGACAAGGCATCACGCACCGAGGCATCGTCATCAACAATAAATACCGTCAGATCATGGATTGGTATCATTTGCTTTCTCTGTCATTCGTGGGCAAAGAGAACTGAAAAACGCCACCTTCGCCTGCTTCTGCCCAGAGCTTGCCACCATGCGCTTCGACCAAGGCTCGGCTGAGAGCCAGTCCTAATCCCAGGCCACTCGACTTCGTTGATGAAAAAGGCTCGAACAGGCTACCAATCATGCCAGCCGAAATACCGGAGCCGCTATCGCTGACTCTGACAGTGACGTTTTCACCTGGATTTGTTTCAACGGTGACGCTGATGTCTCGCTTTCCTTCAGGTTGCAATGCAACTGCGTCGAAAGCATTGGCCAGAAGATTGCGCAAGACAAGTTCAATCTGGAGACGATCGACGCGTACAACGGTCGATGCTCCCTCAATGTGAAGTAAAATCCCTTCACTAATGGCACGTTCGGTAAAGCGGTCTGTCGCTGATTTGATCAGCGTAGCAATATCAAGCGATTCTAGACGTGTTGCACCAGTCCGAAAAAAGTCCCGTACTCGGCGGACCACGTCTGCTGCTCGAGTTGACTCGGCAACCATGCGCCGGATTGCATCTCGCAATGCTTCGCCTGTTTCTCCTCTCGCCAACAGGTATTCACAAGCATTGCCATACGCCGCAAGCGCTGTCATCGGTTGATTCAATTCATGTGCCAAGGCCGCTGCCATTTCACCTGCTGCTGCCAGATGCAACGTCTGCTTAAGTTTCTCCACTGCGAGGCGCTGTTCATCGACGACAACTCCAATGAAAAAGCCAACCAGAGCCAGTACGGCACCGAGCATCTGAAATTCGAGTACTGTCACTGCGACAAGATTCAACCACTCGACCGCAAAGATAATTCCCGCCTGCAGGATGAATGCTGAAGTAGCCGCTCCGGTCAGCCCTTGGCGAGCCGCAGCCCAGATCACAGGCAGGAATAGAAAGTAAAAATACTGGAACTCCGCCGAGGCCCCATTAACGAACGTCACCCAAAGCATGATGACAGCCAATGCTGCATATCCTGCCGTTTCCCAGCTGACGAGGACTGTACGCAATCGTTCCCGTCCCGAGTTCGTCAGTAGCATCCAGAGCATGGGCATGCTCACGACGATTCCGACGCAATCGCCGACCCAGAAGCGGATCAATCCCTCAATGTGATCGCCATCAGGCAATAACCCTGTTAGCGACAGTAGTGAAATGTAGATCAGACTGTTCGCAAACGTTCCGATGCCAACAATACGTAGCCAGGTCGTCAGTCGTATGCGATCACCAAATACTTCCCCATCGGGGAGTCGTTTGCTAAGAAGTTCTCCAATAGCGCCGTAGCCAATGGCCAATACGGTTGACAGAATGAGCGTTGCAAAGAGGGCAGCAGGCAAGCCACGGATCACAAATTCCCCGACCATGATGGCCATAAACCAGGGAATCACGGTTACTCGACCGAAGCGCATCCACAAGACCAGCCCTAACGCAGGGGCCGGATTCCAGAGGGTGATATTCAGCCCATGAAGGGGATGGATATAACTTGCCCAGTCGAGCGCAACGTATGCGGCTATGAAAGCAAGCAACTGAGTCAGGCGCAACATGGGCTTCAACAATCCACGAAGTGATTTTGCCGCCATTCTGGTGATCTCTTTGTTTTCACGCATCCCGAACCCCCTTAAGTAAAACCCTTAGTGGTAGCGGCATTCTGCCTTATTCGCCCTTCAATACAGCCATTCATGCCCGACCGGCTCATGCGTGAAAAAGTCCGATTCCCTTAGTTGGATTCCCGAATTTTCAGTGGCCAGTCCGCTGCATAGGATGTTCTCGAAAAAGTGCCGAGGTGGCACATAAAGCGAGGTCGTCATGGAATACCACAGGACAAAAGCTCTCTCTTATCTCAGAGGCGTAATTTGCCTCGCTGTCACGCTGCTCGCCGATGCTTCAGCACTGGCCGAATGTCGCAAGGAACCTGCTGCCCAATGTCAAGGTGCGGTACTGAGCAGGGTGAACTGGAAAAGTGCTGACTTGCAAGGAAGCGACTTCCGAAATGCCAATCTTGAAGGAGCAAACCTGGAGGGAGCTCGCCTAAAGGGTGCTGATCTGCGGGGAGCAAATCTTAAATCGGCTCGATTAGTCCAGAGTGATCTGGCTGACGCAAATCTCGAAGGGGCAGATTTAAGTGGTGCAAATCTTCGACGTGCCAGCCTGTCTCGGGCTCAGCTGGGCAAATCCAAGCTATCTAAAACATTTCTTGAGGGAGCAGACCTTTCCTCCTCTCACCTTGGCAAAGCCGATCTTACTCGCTCTCAATTGGTCGGCGCCGACCTCCAGAATGCAGACCTGCGCGGTGCCCAACTTGATGGCGCATTCTTGAACTACGCCAATTTGAAGCAGGCCAATCTTAGTGGCACGTCGATTCAGCGCATTCGAATCATGGATACCCGGTTGGCTGGAGCCATTTGGGTGGATGGCAAGGTTTGCAGCTCGACCTCCGTCGGTTCGTGCGAATAGTGATGCCGCTTAGCTACTGACCTGACGACCGGACAATCGACATGCTTACAGCACTGCCCATTATCTTTGTAATCGCCTACGCAGCGATCGCACTGGAACACCCACTCAAGATTAACAAGTCGGCTTCGGCCTTACTCGGCGCGGGGTTGCTCTGGACACTCTATGCGCTATCCATGGATGACCCCCATGCCGTAAACGAACAGCTTAGTGAATCGGTGATGGGCACCGCGCAAATCATATTTTTCCTTATGGGAGCGATGACAATCGTCGAGGTGGTTGATGCTCACAATGGGTTCGATGTCATCACGGCGCGTATCAAGACATCCAAACTAACCACACTCATGTGGCTAGTTGGTTTCGTTACATTTTTCCTCAGCGCTATCCTCGATAACCTAACGACCACAATCGTGATGATCTCGCTGATGCGAAAACTACTGGACAAGCACGAGGACCGCCTGTTTTTTGCTGGCATTATAGTTATTGCTGCCAATTCAGGAGGCGCTTGGTCGCCGATTGGAGACGTGACGACCACGATGCTATGGATTGGTGGCCAAGTGACGAGCATGGCGATCATCAAAGGGGTGCTGCTTCCTTCTTTAGTCAGTTTGTTGGTTCCTCTGGTCATTACGGCTTACCACTTGCGCGGTCGGGCTGTTGTCGCGCCGGAGCGACTGGAAAACGACCATGGGTTGCACACGACAGTATTTGAACGCAATTTGATGTTCGCGTTGGGGCTTGGCGCTTTAGTCGCTGTGCCTGCCTTCAAAACAGTGACGCACCTCCCTCCATTCATGGGCATCCTGTTCGGATTGGGAATTCTTTGGTTGGTTGGCGATCTTGTGCACCGGCACAAGGACGATGACACCAAACAACATCTGACACTGGTGCATGCCTTGAGCAAGATCGACATGAGTTCGCTGGTCTTTTTTATTGGGATCCTGCTCTCTGTCGCCACGCTTGAACATACACACACACTGACTGCTTTGGCTCAGTGGCTGGACCAAGTTGTTGGTCGCCAAGACGTCATTGTCATGGTCATTGGTGTAGCCAGTGCGATTGTGGACAATGTCCCATTGGTGGCTGCATCGATGGGGATGTACAGCCTGACCCAGTACCCGACAGACCATTTCCTGTGGGAGTTCCTGGCTTACTGTGCGGGCACCGGTGGCTCAATACTCATTATCGGTTCGGCAGCCGGCGTTGCTGCCATGGGCTTGGAAAAAATTCATTTCTTCTGGTACGTCAAAAAAATCAGCGGCTTGGCACTGCTTGGTTATCTGGCTGGAGCCGGTGTCTACCTCGCGCAATACGCACTGCTTCATTAACTCGTACATGGTTGTTTAATGGCCCCCGAAGGTCGCAAGCACCTACAAACCAGCAATCAAAATCCTACAGATGACCAAAAATACCGAGCGCTTACGACTGAATGCAGTCGACTGCCTAGCTGATGTATTCAGGCTACTGGGCGAGCCAAACCGACTCCGTATCCTCTGTGCCTTAGGGCATGACTGCAAATCCGTCTCTGAACTGATGAGCGAAACAGGCATCGGACAGAGCAATACATCGTTTCATCTTCGCTTTTTGCGAAATGCATCTTTGGTTCATGCTGAACCTCGGGGTAGGAATATTTACTACCGAATACATGACAAGGATTTACTTGGACTCCTTGCAAACCTTTCGCGTTGGGTAAATCGTGCCTTACCCGATAAAGTGAAAGCAGATGCTGAAATGCGCTCTAAATCACGACACAAGAGAATCAAAAACACCGCTTTGGTGCTTGACTGAGGCTGCACCGGTTTTCGTACCAGTCTTAACTAGAAATTTCCGGTAGGTCGAAAACAGCCCCTCCAAACTTTGGCCGATCCGTCGTCCCAGGTCAGGCGGCTAGCAGGTTACGCAGATCGGCAACCGCCTCTTTGCCGAAGTCCTCACTGAGCAGATGGCTGACCATCCGTTCCGCGGCGTCAGCAGGCGAAGTCAGTTCTCCCTGATGCTTGAGGGCAAGGAAGCGGTCGAGTAGCGGAAAATCCTCCGCTGAGGTGCGGCGTATCGTCACCTGCATGTCGGTGTCGATAACGCCCGGCGCAATGCTGCAAATGCGCAAGCGGCTGACGCAGTCCGCTGCCGCGCAACGGGCGTGGTGGTCGAGGGCGGCCTTGGTGGCACCATAGATGCTCCAGCCGGCAAAGGCTGAGCGCCCTGCGCCGCTGGAGATATGGGCGATTCGCAACTGCTTCTGATACTTGCGGGCGAGAACATCGCTGAGCAGGAGTGGCGCGGTGATGTTCAGATTAACCGCCTGGACTAGCGCATCGCTCTCCTGGCGCCCGAGGGCTGCGACCGGCCCAAGCGTGCCGGCGTTGTTGACCAGCAGCATCGAGGTGGCGCCTGCCAAGTAGCTATCGAGGACGCTACCGTCGAGCCAGATCCGTAGCGCATCAGGATCGGCGAGATCGACCGTGGCCTGCTGGAACAGTTCGGGAAACTGTTCGATCAGTTCGGGGCAAGCACTACGGGCAAGGCCGAGGACCGGAATACCCCGTCCGAGCAGGGCAGAGGCCATGGCCAGTCCTAATCCGCGAGTATGGCCGGTGACGATGGCTTTCATGGTTTTCTCCAGGGAACGATAGGTGGCTAGTTTAATGCTACCCGTGAATACCTCTGCGCACTGTCCGCCTGGTTTGCGACACATCTCGCTAACACAGAGCGAACGCTGGCCAGGTTGACGAAGCTACCCCTCGCGGTAAAGAGCAATGGGTTTGGGGTTGCTGCGATGGGTCGAAAGTAAGCTGCCAACAGTTCGACACCGATGGGCGTAAGCTGACTACCAATAGCCTTCAGAAACAATGCTACGGTCAGCCCGAAAAAACGGCCAATTTTGAAATTCCAGCGCCGCTCAGCGGTAGGTCGGCGGATGGCAGCGCCGATCCGGATTGATCCGGCGGTCGGCATTCAGTCGGCGCTCCAGTTGCCCGACCGGAGGTTTGCCATTTACATGCCGACGGTCCATGCGGCGGCGCGGGGGGCAGACGCGTTGCTCGGGGTGCAGACCGGGCAGATAAGGGCCGTCGGAAGCGTCTTCGTAACACCCGGCGTTGCGCAGGGCATTCTCATATCGGTCGAGGGCATATTCGGCGATGGCGGCTGCCCTCGCCTCATCTCTCTTCAGATAGGAAATCGTGGTCAGCGCCTCGAGCAGAATTCTGAGCCCCTTATCGCCGGGGTTTGTTTGGTCCGTCATTGTCTCCTCGCCTCCAACTTATTACGTGCCTCGCCATCCATCCTCCTGCGCATCTGACACGAAGAGGCTCGAACAAGCTATTGCATCTGTGACCACTACATAGCAAGCAGGATGCCTACCTCTGCAAAGCCCGCTGGATAAAGGAGAGTTGGTTTTTGAATTTCGCAAGGTGTAAACATTTTCGACACATTTACCGGTTCAAACCGGATGCGTATCTCCCGTGCTGCGCCCCCTGCTCGCAGCCCGCAACCACAGCGTCGCCGAAGCGACGCTAGCCAGGTACGATCAACGGGCGGCAATCACCCCGCAGGCAACGCGCTTGCCGGAGTTTCCGGCCGGCTGCGACTTGTAGTCGTCCGGGTCAGCGTGGATCACCACGCTGCGGCCGATGACGCCGGTTGTACCGGTCAGGCTCAGGCCGGTGAGTTCGGCGCTGTACTTGGCCTCGCCCTGGGCATTGGCGATCAGGTTGGGCATGTCGCCGCCGTGGCGCTCGGCGCTGGCGTGATGGCCGTGTGCCTTGCCCATCGGATTGAAATGCCCCTTGGCGCTGCTCGCATCCGGGGCGCTGCAATCACCGGCCTCATGGACATGGAAACCATGCTCGCCCGGCGTCAGGCCGGAGACCGTCGCCTCGACACGCAGGCGACCATTGGCTTCTGAAAAACTGACTTTGCCGGCGACGGCACTGCCGGAACGGGCTTGCAGGTCGGCGCTGGCCGACGGCCCCAAGGTGGTACTGGCGCAACCGCCCAGAACGAAGGCAGACAGGGTACCGATAACGAAGGCGGAACGTGACAGCATGGTTTTCTCCTGAGTGAAGGTCGGGGCAAAAATGCCCATGGGCTAACCATTGACCAAGCCCGGTGCCGAACGTTCAAGCTGTCGCCGTCAATCTTTATAACAATCGGAGATAACAAGATGCGCACTTGTTCTTAAAAGAATATTAAGCCCTTGCTACAATGGCAGGTATTCGACAATCCCCGCGGATTACCCTGCAATGACCCAAAGCTCTACGTTGTCTCATCTCGACTGGCTCGAAGCCGAAGCCATCCACATCATGCGCGAAGTGGCCGGCCAGTGTTCCAACCCGGTGCTGCTCTTCTCCGGCGGCAAGGACTCGATCTGCATGCTGCGCATCGCCGAAAAGGCCTTCCGCCCGGGCAAGTTCCCCTTCCCGCTGATGCACATCGACACCGGCCACAACTACCGTGAAGTCGTTGCTTTCCGCGACAAGCGCGCCGCCGAACTCGGCGAGCGGCTGATCGTCCGCTCCGTTGAAGACTCGATGAAGCGCGGCACGGTTGTCCTCAAGCATGAAGGCGAATCGCGCAACAAGCACCAGTCGGTGACGCTGCTCGAAGCCATCGAGGAATTCGGCTTCGACGCCTGCATCGGCGGCGCCCGGCGCGACGAGGAAAAGGCCCGCGCCAAGGAACGCATCATGAGCTTCCGCGACGAATTCGGCCAATGGGACCCGAAGAACCAGCGCCCTGAACTGTGGAACCTCTACAACGCGCGCAGCCACAAGGGCGAGAACATCCGTGCCTTCCCGATCTCGAACTGGACCGAAATGGACGTCTGGCAATACATCGAGCGCGAAGGCCTCGAACTGCCGTCGATCTACTTTGCCCACCAGCGCCCGGTGGTCATCCGCCAAGGCGCCATCGTGCCGGTCAATGTGCCGCTGGTTTCCGGCGAACTGACCAACGTCGCCAAGCCGGGCGAGGAAATCGTCGAAATGCAGGTGCGCTTCCGTACCGTCGGCGACATTTCCTGCACGGCGCCGGTTGAATCCGATGCCGACGACGTCGCCAAGATCGTTCTCGAAACCGCCACCACCACCATCACCGAGCGCGGCGCCACGCGTCTGGACGACCAGACCAGCGAAGCCTCCATGGAACAACGCAAGAAAGAGGGTTACTTCTAATGAGCGCCCACCAAGTTGAAGACCACGGCCTGCTGCGCTTCTTGACCTGCGGCAGCGTCGATGATGGCAAGAGCACGCTGATCGGCCGCCTGCTGTTCGATACCAAGACCATCCTCGCCGACACGCTGTCGGCCATCGAGCGCACCTCGCAAAAGCGCGGCATGGGCGCCGTCGACCTGTCTCTGCTGACCGATGGCCTGCAGGCCGAGCGCGAACAGGGCATCACCATCGACGTCGCCTACCGCTACTTCTCGACCGGCACGCGCAAGTACATCATCGCCGACGCCCCGGGACACGAGCAGTACACCCGCAACATGGTCACCGCCGCCTCGACCGCCAACCTGGCGATCATCCTGATCGACGCGCGCAAGGGCGTGCTGACCCAGACCCGCCGCCACTCCAAGCTGGCCGCGCTGGTCGGCATCCCGCACCTGGTCGTCGCCATCAACAAGATGGACCTCGTCGACTACTCGCAGGAGACCTACGAGAAGATCAAGGCCGACTACCTCGAATTCGCCGCCAAGGTTGGCATCGAGGACATCCGCTTCCTGCCGATGTCGGCGCTCAACGGCGACATGATCGTCGACCGCGGCGAATCGCTGAACTGGTACGACGGCCCGACCCTGCTCGAGATCCTCGAAGCCGCCCCGGCCGCCCACACCGAGCACACCGAGAAGTTCCGCTTCCCGGTCCAGTACGTCTGCCGCCCGCAGGATTCGGCCAACCCGGACCTGCACGACTACCGCGGTTTCATGGGCCGCGTCGAGGCCGGCACGATCAAGGTCGGCGATGCCGTCACCGTGCTGCCCAACGGCCTGAGCTCGACCGTCAAGGCCATCCAGATCGGTGGCATCGACATCCAGGAAGCGATCACCGAGCAATCCGTGACCCTGCTGCTGGCCGATGAAATCGATACCTCGCGCGGCGACATGATCGTCAAGTCGAACGAAGTGCCGGCCGCCGTCAAGGAAATCCGCGCCACCGTCTGCTGGCTGTCTGAAACCCCGCTCGACCGCGCCCGCACCTACCTGATCCGCCACACGACGCGCGATTCCAAGGCCAAGCTGACCGGCATCGACCATCGCCTCGACGTCAACACGCTGGAAAACCTGCCGGCCGAAAAGCTGGCCATGAACGACATCGCCGAAGTCACCTTCAAGCTGGCCCAGCCGCTTTTCACCGATCCCTACCTGGAAAACCGCGGCACCGGCGCCTTCATCGTCATCGATGAAAGCAACAACAACACAGTCGGCGCCGGGATGATTCTCTGAAATCCACCAGCACAAAAAAAGCGCTCCCCGGAGCGCTTTTTTTTTGTGCGATGATATAAGCCAAATAGTCGATTGCCTTTTTTGGCAAATTTGATACCTTACTGAATTGCATATTCACTCGCGCAAATTTTGCCATGACCACAAATACAAATACTGCCCCCAGAGAAAAGGATGGCCTCGTACTGGTGGTCGACGACGACCCCGCAACGCGCACCATGCTTCAGAAGCTGCTGGCCAAGGAATATACGGTTGAAACGGTGGCCTCCGGTCTCGCGGCCATAGCGGCCGCGGACGAACTATCGCCTGATTTGATCGTACTCGACATAGAAATGCCGGACATGGACGGCTACGAAGCCTGCCGGCGCATTCGCCAATCGAGTGCGGTGCCAATCATCTTTGTCACCTCACATACTTCGCTGGAATCCCAACTCGAAGCCTTCCTGGCCGGAGCGAATGATCTCGTCACCAAACCTGTCTCGCAAGATCTCTTCCTGATCAAGGCGGCACGCGCCATCCAGACGCACATTTGCTCACAGCGCCTGCACCTGGAAAAGAATTCGTTCCAGAACATGGCGATGAATCTGCTTTCGTCGGTCGACGAAACGGCAGTATTGTTGAATTACCTGCGTAGCGGCATCCAGTGCCGCTCCTACTTCGAACTGTCGATGCGCCTTGCAGAAGCGGCCCGTTCGATGGGCATGCAATGCTACGGGGTCATCCGCAGCAACAGCGGCAACAGCGGCAACCATTACTTCCGCAGCGAGGGCGAATCGACCGGACTGGAAAAGGAAGTGCTGGCCAAGGTCTCGACCATGGGAGAGCGCTTCCAGTTCAAGACGCAACTGGTCGTCAATTGCGCCCACGTTTCCATCATCTCCACCAACGTTCCGATTGGTGAACCAGAAAAGGCCGCCAATTTCAGCGAGAACCTTCATCAACTCGCCGAGGCCACCGAATCGCTGGCAGAGAATGTCGAGATGCGCCAGGAATCCATGGCCCGAGCCGAACAATTACAGGTAGCCCTGATGGGTGCCTCCGGTGCCGTACAGTCGCTACAGGATCAACATCGGCATATGCTGGCGGACACCCGCATGCTGCTTCAGGAACTGGTGGAGAACATCGAAAACTCCTTCTCCTGGCTGGGGGCGACCACCGACCAGGAAGTGACGATCAACAACACCATGAACCAATCCGTCGAGAAAATACTCGAATTGCTGTCCACCCGCGGCCAGTTCGAGAACGAGTTCGCCACCGTTCTCGGTGCCCTGCGTGGTCCGCAATCGCAGGGAGACGTAGACCTGTTCTGAGGCCCCGCCGTCGGGGCAGCCCCCCAAAAAGGACGAAGGCATGACACGCTGGATTCTGCTGCTCGCCCTGCTTCTGCCTCTGATGGCGACGGCCGATATCTACAAGTGCCGCCTGCCCAACGGCAAGCTGGAAATCTCGAACACGCCCTGCTCGACAGGCAGCGGAACGATCACCGCCCGCCCCGACGAAAAAGTGCCGGACGCTGCCCGCCAGCAGGCCGAACGCGATGTCGAACGGATGAAGGAATACGTCGACAAGCGCGAAGCAGCCCAACGGGCCGACGAGGCCGCTGCCCGCGAAGAGCGCGCCAGCCAGCGCCAGGGCGCCACGGCCGGCTTGCCGACGAGGCAGTACGGTGACCCGGACGCCTGCCTGCGGGCGCTCGACCAGCAAGCGCTGGAAGCCGCGCAACGAGTCCGTTTGGAGGCCGAGTGCCGCAGTCTGGTCAAACCGCCTAGCGACGCGCAGCCGGTTTATGTGCCCATCGTCAGCCCGCCGCATTTCCGGCCGCACCGCCCCACCGACCATCCGCCACCAGCAAAACCTGCCGAACCGGTCGCGCCGAGCATTATCTTCTGCCCGCCGGCCAGTAAAAATTGCAGTCGCTAGGTCTCATCGTCGAGCGCGGCTTCCCGTACAATACTGTTGCCTGGTCATCAATGACATCCGGATGACAGTTGCCGAAACGCAAAGGGAAAACAGTGGGACTATTCGATCAGCTCAAGGCGCTTCTGATTCCTGAAGCATCGCCCCAGCCGCAACAAGCGCTACCCGAAGCACCGCAGACCGAAGGCGGCATTGTCGAGCGCCGCAAGCGGGCGCGGGTCGATGCCCGCGAGGGAACCCGCGTGCTGATCGTCGATGACTCGCGGACCATCGTCACCGCACTGCGCAAGTTCCTGCGCTCGGCCGGCTACGAGACGCTGGAGGCGATGGATGCCGAAATGGGCCTGGCCATGATGCGCGAACATCGCCCCGAACTGGTCTTTCTCGACATCGTGCTACCCGGGATGAACGGCTTCGCGGCGCTCCGGGCGATTCGCCGCGACCCGGACCTGCGCGACATCCCGGTCATCATGATGAGCGGCAACGAACAGGCCGTCGAACAATTCTTCGGCACCCGGATCGGTGCCGATGACTTCATGAAGAAGCCTTTTTCGCGCTACGAAATTTTCTTCCGCATCGAACGTCTGCTCGACACCAACCTGACCCCGCGCCGTGTTGTCCCGCGGGCCGACCCGTCGCCCTCCGGCGCGCCGGCCTAGTCTCCGGCGGCCGCCGTGCCGCCCCCCGTGGGCTTTCGTGCCCCTCTTTTGCAAGGTTCACCGATGCCTCAGGTCCTGAACATTTTCTCCGACACCGCGGCCGGCGAGCGCATTCTCGCCGAAACACAGCGCTGGCTCGAACGCGCCGTGATCGGCCTGAACCTCTGCCCCTTCGCCAAGAGCGTCTTCGTCAAGAAGCAGATCCGCTACGCGCTGACCGCAGCGACCACGGCCGACGAACTGCTGGCCGAACTGGAAAACGAGTTGAAGTTGCTGGCCGAAACCGACCCGGCCGAACTGGACACCACGCTGCTGATCCATCCGCAAGCGATGACCGATTTTCTCGACTTCCATTTCTTTCTCGGCGAAGTCGACGCCCTGATCCGCAACCTGGGCTATGAAGGCGTTTTCCAGATCGCCAGCCTGCACCCACAATACGAGTTTGCCGGCAGCGCAGCGGACGATATCGCCAATTTCACCAACCGCTCACCCTACCCGACCCTGCACCTGTTGCGTGAAAGCAGCATCGACCGCGCGGTGGCGGCCTTTCCCGATGCGGCGGATATTTTCGAGCGCAACATCGAGACGATGGAGCGGCTCGGTCATGAGGGCTGGAAAAAGCTCTGGCTGAGCTGAGTCGCTATTTTTTCTGGCCGGATCGGCGTCCGGCATCGCCGGTTTCGCTCAGCGAATTTTCCTCTTCACCCAACGCATGCAGCAGCCAGACCAGATCGCTGCCCTGCACCGGCATCGGCACCATCTGGTTCCAGCTCCAGCGAAAGACCGGGCCGTAGGGGATGTAGCGAGCAAACACGTCGCCGCGCGAACTGACGCCGAAGAACGGCCAGTGCGCCAGCACGGCTTCCTTGAGTTGCGCATCGGTCATGGCGGCACTCCCCGGTTAGATCAACGATGCGATCAGTCTGCGCCGACTGCCGGCGGCAAGCAAGCCGGCCGCAATGGCGAAATGCTACGGTCGGCGCCAAAAAACGGCCGAAATCGAAATTTTCCGGCGCTCAGACCTTGTCGTGCTGAGCGCCGTCCTTACTCTGGCTGCCCAGGGTCAGTTCGGTGTTTTCGCTGAGCGCGAAGAAGAAGGCATCGACGGCCTGCGGCTCCCCGGAGGCAGCAAAGGTCGTCTGGCCGCAGTCGCACTGGCCGACCCAGATGGCATCGATACCGCGCAACCCGCGCGTGCTGACCGGATGGATGCTCGTCACATCGCCACCGCAGCCGTTGCAGACCAGCTTTTCCGGCCGCGTCGCCTCGATTTTGGCCTGCGCCTGGGCGATGCGTTGATCCTTGGTGCCGCGATTCTTGGCTTGTCCCATGTCGGGTCTCCCTGTTTTTCAAAGGCTGGCAGGATACAGGAGTTTTCCTGCCGACGTTTCAGGCTTCCCAAAAGTGGCAGCAACGCTTGCCCCGGGCCTTGGCCCGATACATCGCCAGATCGGCGCAGCGGATCACCGCCTCCGGCGTATTCGGCCCGTTCTCGCGCGGGAAAAGGCAGATCCCGATGCTGGCGCTGAGCAGGTGATCGTCAGGCAAACCGGGAATCGGCTGCTCGATCACAGCGATCAGTTTGTCGGCCAGGTGAGCTGCGCTCTCGGCGGAACCGACATCGTGGACAAGCAGGAAGAACTCGTCACCACCAAGCCGTGAAACGGTATCGGCTTCGCGCATGTTGGCGGCGAGCCGGCGGGCGACTTCGCGCAGGGCGATGTCCCCGATATCGTGGCCGTAACGGTCATTGACGTTCTTGAAGCCATCGAGATCGACGAACAGTCCGGCATGGCGGCCGGAATCCCGGCGGGCCAGGGCCAGCGCCTGGCTGATCCGGTCGCTGAGCAGGTCACGGTTGGGCAAGCCGGTCAGCCGGTCGTGCAGCGAGCGCTGCAGATGCCGGCGCCGTTCCGCATCGAGCTGGAGTTCGCGCAGGAACAGCTTCCGCCGCTGGTATTCGACCAGATAGCCCGCCGCACCACCGATCAGGTTGGCCGAGACCATGAAGAAATTCTGGCTGAGCAGCATCGCCTTCGGGTAGTCGTGCAGCCCGCTGAACAGCAGGTTATAGAGCAGCAACACCAGCAGATTGACGACCAGGGCCAGAATGAAGCGCACGCCCAGCAGATCGTAGGTGTAGAAAGCCGCCAGCATCAAGCCGGGAAAATAATAGGCGCTACCGCCGGCCGGCAAGTGCCAGAGAATGGCGATCAAACCGAGCGAAGCGACCAGGCCGACCAGGGCGAGCGGAATCTGGTTGATCTTCTCGAACTTCGAGGAGAAGGTCAGCAGCAGCACGCCGACCGCCACCAGCACCGCCGCCAGGCGGATGGTCCAGACCAGCGACAGTAGCTCAGGCGGAATGAAGAGGTGATCCAGCGCCCCGTAGAGCAGGTAGACACTGATCCCTACAATGATCGCCGCCCGTCCCTGATCGCGCCAGCGGGGCAACATGTAACGAACAAATGCACGCTCCGTGTCCGTGTCGTGGAAACTCAGGGTCAGCGGATGCATTCTGTTCATCGTCGTCATGCCTCGTTGTGGGCCTCACGCTGGAACCTCGGAAGCGCCTGCAAGCCTCCGTGCTGGGGAGTCCAGAATAGAACAAAGCATCAGCCGCATGCAACCGGGTTTTTCAGGGCATGCCATAGGCATTAACCATCCCACCACCAGGCAGCGTTGCTTGCCGGCGAAATGGCATCGCAGTTCTGTCTATTCGGCAGGTGGCTATGGCAATATGCGCCCATGCATGCCCTGCCCCACCTCGCCGCCGCCGACTGGATCTCCCTGGCCATCTTCTTTGGCTGCTGGGCTGGCTACGCCTGGTACTCCGAGCACAGCCAGTGGGGTACCTGCGGCCTGATTCGAACCAGCCAGCAATTCCGCCTGCAATGGGCTTACCGCATGCTCGAACGCGAGGTCCGCGTGGCCGACTCGGCGCTGATCGGCAACCTGATGACCAGCGTTTCGTTCTACGCCAACACCACCATCTACATCATCGCCGGCCTGGTCGCAGCGCTCGGCGCTTCCGACAAGCTATTCAACTTCACCGCCGAACTCCCCTTCGGCAATACCGGCAACCGCGAACTGCTCGAAATCAAGTTGATGCTGGTGCTGGCCAGCTTCGTCTTCGCCTATTTCAAATTCACCTGGTCGCTGCGCCAGTTCAACCTGCTCTCCATCCTGGTCGGTGCAGCGCCCCAGGGCAAGACCGGTGAGCCGGGCGTCGACGTCTACGCCCACCGGGTGGCCGGTGCCAACAGCCTGGCCGGCGACGACTTCAACCGCGGCATCCGCGCCTACTATTTCGGCCTGGCCGCCTCCGGCTGGCTGCTCAACACCTGGGCACTCGGCCTGCTCTCGGTGATCGTTCTGGTCGTGCTTTATCGCCGCGACTACCGTTCGGCGGCGCTGCACGTCTTGCGCGACTGACATAAAAACGCAAGTTTCGGCTTTACGTTTTCACCCCGTTCGCATATAACAAAAGCCAAGCGCGATGAACGCATGGCCGGCTTTCTTACAGGCGATGCGCGTGGCAGGAAAATGCTGAAGCGACGAGCAAGCTTGAGCAAATGCTCCAACATAAACCCGACTACAAGCTTCCTCTAATTAAGTAAAAAATGTACCATTAATTTTAATTTTAACAACTCACTTATCCGGATATGTCGAGCACCATCATGATCGTCGATGACAACCGGGATAACCTGACGGTCATCGGCGGCCTGCTTAAAGGCGAATACCACGTTCGCGTCGCCAACTCCGGCGAGCGCGCATTGCAGGTGGCGACCTCCCAGCCGATTCCAGACCTGATCCTGCTGGACATCATGATGCCCGGCATGGATGGCTACGAAACCTTGCGGCATCTCCGCGCAATGCCGGAAACACGGGACATACCGGTCATTTTCGTCACCGCGATGACTGCCGACGAAGATGAAGAGGCTGGCCTCAGCCTGGGGGCAGTCGATTACGTAACCAAGCCGATACGCCCTGCCATCCTTAGCGCCCGCATTCGTACCCACCTCGCCCTGCAGCAAGCCCGCCAGCAACTTGCCAACCAAAACCTCCGACTCGAATCCCAAGTCAAGCAGCGTACGCTCGAACTCGAGTTGATCAAGGAAGTGACCATGCAGGCGCTGGCTACGCTGGCAGAAAAGCGCGACAACGAAACGGGCAATCACCTGATCCGCACGCGCAGCTACGTCGAAGTACTCATGCAGGGCTTGTGCACGCAGCCGCAATTTGCCGACCAGCTTGATCCAACAACACAGGAGCTGATCGCCAAGGCCGCGCCGCTGCACGACATCGGCAAGGTGGGAATCCCCGACGCGATCTTGCTCAAGCCGGGGCGCCTGACCGCCGACGAGTTTGTCATCATGCGCACGCATGCCCAGATCGGGGCCGATGCACTGACCGAAGCGATCGAGCGCGTCCTGAGCAGCCATGCCGACAGTGAGCGCGAGCAGGACAACCGCTACGCACTGAGTTTTCTGGAAATCGCCCGCGAAATTGCCGGCGGCCACCATGAAAAATGGGATGGGAGCGGCTATCCGCGTGGTCTGTCCGGAGATGCCATCCCATTGTCCGCACGCCTGATGGCGCTGGCCGATGTCTTCGATGCCCTGGTCTGCAAGCGACATTACAAAGAAGCATTTCCCATCGAGCAGAGCGTCGAAATTATCCGGCAGGGTCGGGGTTTGCATTTCGACCCGGCTATTACCGACGTATTTCTGGCCAATGTCGATACCTTCGTCGCCATTGCCGAGCGCCATGCCGATAGCCATCCCCAAGCGGATGCCTGAGATGAAGCAACGAAGCCTGCTCCCACTCCTTTTCGCCGCCCTGCTCATAGGCTGGCACTTGCCGCTATCCGCCCAAACTGTGGCGCCGGCCAAGCCGGCATTCAAAGAAATCTTTGCCGATCGCAACCTGCTGGCCAAGTTGCGGAAGGGCGGCTACGTCCTCTACCTTCGTCACGGCTACACTGACAACTCTCGCCCTGACCAATTTCCGAACGTCGACCTGGCCGACTGCAATACCCAACGGCTTCTCAACGATCAGGGGCGTGCGCTGATGCGCGAAGTCGGCAAGTCGCTGCTTAAGGCAAAAATCCCCCTTGGCGAAATCATTGTGAGCCCAATGTGCCGGACACTCGAATCCGCCAAACTAGCCATTGGCGATAAATTCGAAACCGATGAAGCGCTGATGTACTCGGCCAACATGACCCACGAGGAAAAGCTGCCGCGCCTTCAATCCTTGAAGAAGCTTTTGGCGGCGCCCATTGCGCCAGGCAGCAATCGCCTGCTGCTGGCACACGCCCCAAACCTGGCTGACTTGATCGGCTTTTTTGTCAAACCGGAAGGCACCGTGGTCGTTTTCTCGCAGAGCGGCCCGGAAGGCTACGAATACGTGGCAAGCATTCCACCCATGCTGTGGGAAAAATTGCTGACACCCTGACGTGAAAAATCGCATCCGGAGTTTTCTCGTTTTTTTCCTGCCCCTGGTCATTGGCATCGGGGTCGCCGCATTCCTCGGCTGGCGCGCCTTTTCGTTGTATGACGGCTATCTGGATGCGAGAACCAGTGCGCAAGCGACTGACCTCCACTTTGAAGGCCTGGGCAACCGTCTGAGCAACACGATGCTCAAGACGCAGCAAATGCTGATCACCCTATTGCGCGAGGCAAAGGCCGGCAAAATCGATGAAGCCAGTGCCTATCAGGTGCATTCCGCCGTGGTCGACACCATGTCGGACATGGATGAAGACCTCAAGCGCATGCTGGCAGAGAACCCTCACCCGGAACTGAAAGAAGCCATCGAAGAAGCTGTTCGTGACTTCAGGGCTTACTGGCAACTGGCTGTTTCCGCCACCGACATCGTCGCCATCGATCCCTCGGTTGCTGGCCGCTACATCGAAGATGCACAGGCGCTACACGCCGATTTCGCCGAACACATCCTGAACATCAACGCAACGCTCTCAGGCTTCACGCTGCAGCGTATCGAATCCGGCGAAGCGCAGTTGCGCGAAGAACAAAGCGCACTGATCCAGTCCACGTTGCAGGCCTGCCTGGTTACCGTCTTGATCTGGGCAATCGTCGTCTTCCTGACCACGCGCAACCTGGCTTACATTTCCTCGGCCCTTGAAACACTTGGCCGTAACGAAGGGCTTCGCGAAGACGACAAGGCCCTGCTTAAGACCATCAAGGGCTTCCTGCTACGCGAAACGGCTCAGGCGACCCTGCAGTTCGCCGAAACCCAGAAGGCGCGCACTTTCGCCGAAACGCAGCTGCAGAACGAACAGGAACAATTGATCCAACTCCTGCGCAGCATGCCCGACCTGGTATGGTTCAAAGCTGCCGATGGGCGCTACCTGCGCTGCAACCCGCGCTTCGAGACCTATACGGGCATGTCCCAGGCCGAATTGATTGGCAAAACCGACCACGAGATCTTTCCGGCAGAGATAGCCGACCGCTTCGTGGCCCGAGACGCTCTCGCCAGCACGCGACAGGAGATCATCTCCGAGCAGGAATGGCGTACTTTTGCCGACGGCCACCGCGAATTGATAGAGGTGCTCAAGGTGGCCATTCGCAATCCGGATGGCAGTCTGCTCGGCATTCTCGGCGTCGGTCGCGATATCACGGCGCAATTCATGGCCCACAACGAATTGCTGGATAGTCAGGCAGCCCTGAAGCGAACGCAGAACGTCGCAAAGATCGGCAGCTGGGTCTACGACTTCCGCTTCAATTCGCTGATTGGTTCGGAAGAGGCCTATCGGCTGCTCGACATCCCGATTGGCACGACATTCACGCCACGCCAGTTCCTCCAGTTTATTTTCCCGGCCGACCGCCGCCCGGTCTGGCAGGCCTGGCACAGTGCCCGGCAAAGCGGAATTTTCCAGGTCGAACATCGGGCGACCATAGGCGGCACCCTGAAATGGCTGACCCAGCGCGCCGAAATCGAATGGAACGAAAATGGCACGCCCAACCGTGCCATCGGCATGGTGCAGGACATCACCTCCCTGAAGCAGGCCACCGAAGCCCTGCGCCAGCGGGAGGAGGTTTTTTCCAGCATTGTCAGCCAGGCGGATAGCGGCATTCTGCTCCTCGACATCGATACTTTGGCCATCATCGAATTCAACGATGCCGCCTGTCTGCACCTCGGTTATCCACGCGACGAATTCGCCCGCCTGACGGTGTATGACATGCAGGTCGACGACGACCGGACTGCCACCAAGGCGCGGATTGACGCCCTGATCGCCATCGGCGGTAGCAGTTACGAAAGGCAGTTGCGCTGCAAGAACGGGGAAACGCGGCATTTCTGGATATCAATAAAGCCAATCCAGGTCGGTGAGGTTCGGCGCCTGTCCGCAGTGTGGACCGATATCACCGAACGCAAACTGGTTGAGGAAAGCCTTGCCGCCAGCCAGGAACGCCTTGAAATCGCCCAATCTGCCGCCGGTGTCGGTTTTTGGGGCGTCGATCTTGATACTGGAAAAACCTGGTGGTCTACGGAAGCGGAGAAACTCTACGGCCTCCCCGCCAACAGTTTTGGTGGCACCCAGAAAGCCTGGTTCGACTGCATCCATCCGGACGATGTCGGCCGAGTCGAGCAGGATGTATTGCGCCACATGGAGAACAACGACGCTTTCGAAATCGAGTACCGCATCATTCGTCCCGACGGCGCGATCCGGTGGCTGACTTCGCGCGGTCGTGTCGTTATGCACAACGGCCAGGCAGTACGGGTCCTTGGCGTCAATTTCGACATTACCGAACGCAAGGCCGCCAACGAGGAGCTGGCTCGCTACCGAAACCATCTCGAAGAACTCGTCGCTGCCCGTACCCAGGAAGTTGCCGAGGCACGCGATGCGGCCGAATCCGCCAACCGTGCGAAGAGTTCGTTCCTGGCCAACATGAGCCACGAAATCCGCACGCCAATGAATGCAATCATCGGCCTGACCCACATCCTACGCCGCAATGCCACGGATAAAACGCAGATCGAACAACTCGCCAAGGTCACCGGCGCGGCCCAACACCTGCTGGGGATCATCAACGACATCCTCGATTTTTCGAAGATCGAGGCAGGCAAGATGCAGCTCGAGCGGTGTAATTTCGATGTTGATCGCGTAGTCAGCAATGTCTGCGCGCTGATATCCGAGAAGGCACAGATCAAGGGGCTTGAGGTCGTGTCCGACATATCGGCCCTGCCGCCCATGCTGAACGGAGACGGCATGCGGATCGGACAGATTCTGCTCAATTTCCTCAGCAACGCAGTCAAGTTCACCGACCGTGGCAGCATCATCCTGCGGGGTAGCCTGCACGGTGAGAACGATAAGCAAGTCGTCGTTCGTTTTGCCGTCCACGACACCGGCATCGGCATGAGCAGTGAAGAAACTGCTCGCCTTTTCCAGGCCTTTGAGCAGGCCGATATCTCCACCACTCGCCGATTCGGCGGCACCGGGCTGGGGCTCGCGATATCACGTCGCCTCGCAGAATTGATGGGGGGGAATATCGGCGTCGACAGCACACCGGGCGCAGGCAGCACGTTCTGGCTGGAATTGCCGCTGGATAAGGTCGAGGGCCATCGCCAGCGGCAAACGGCGGCAGTCCTGCCCCCCGGGTCCCGCGTGTTGATCGTGGATGACATTGAGGATGCCCGCCAGGCCATGGCCGCCACGCTGCTGGAATTGGGTGCCGACCCGACCACTCTTGCCAGCGGCCGCGAAGCGATCAACGCCATCGTTGAGGCGGATGCAGCCGGCTCTCCCTATCGTATCGTTCTCCTCGACTGGCAGATGCCTCAAATGACCGGTCTGCAGGCCGCAGCGGAACTCAACACCCTGCGCCTCCGTGATCGCCCCACCATCCTGCTGGTCAGCGGCACCCTCGATGCGCCGCGAGATGATCTCAACAAGGTCGGAATAGCCGGCTTTATCGCCAAGCCACTGACCGCCTCAAACCTGCTCGTCGCACTTGAGCAGTACCAGGACAGCCATCCGGCCAATAAGGCCCCGACAGCCAGTGACACGACGATTCGCGGGCATCTGGCTGGCTACCGTGTGCTGCTTGCCGAGGACAACCGGCTCAACCAGGAAGTCGCGGTCAGCCTGCTCGAACATGTTGGCCTGCAGGTCGATGTCGCAGAGGATGGGCTCATTGCCTTGGAGCGTGCCGCCGCCGTTCACTACGACCTGATTCTGCTCGACGTGCAGATGCCCAACATGGATGGATTGACCGCGGCGGGCCGCCTTCGGCAGATGGCCGGGTATGCGCAGACTCCCATTATCGCCATGACCGCCAACGCCTTCGACGAAGACCGGCAGATCGCCCTCGCCGCCGGGATGAACGAGCACATCGCCAAGCCTGTCGATCCCGACGCGCTTTATGCGATCCTGTATCGTCTGCTCGGTTCGCCGGCCCACTCGCCAGAAGGCACGCCGAGACATGCTCCGGAAGCCTCAGCGTCCAGCGACATCCTCTCCCGAATTAGAGGGCTCGACCTCCAGGCAGGCTTACGTTCGGCCAAAGGCAACCGCAAGCTGCTGGTCGAACTGCTCAACATGTTTGCCGACACGCACGGCAAGGATATCGAAAAAGTCGGCCACGACCTGCTTAGCGGCGACTACAAGAATGCCCGACTGATTGTCCATTCGCTCAAGGGCGCCTCGGCCACGCTGGGCTTCACGGAGCTTGCCAAGTTCGCTGCCAGCGTTGAGAAAGCCATCATCGCGAATACGCCAGCCGGGGAAATTTCCCCGGATATCCAAAGGCTCGGCACCTGGCTGGAAGACATCTTTCAGCAGTTACGCGAGATCATTCCCCATACCGAAGTCGAGGTATGCAACCGGGCCACGATTGACACTGCGCAACTGGCAAGCGATCTGGCGGCCTTGCGCAGGCTCCTCGCCACCGACGACTTGACGGCAACAGATGCCTTCGCGGCCCTGAAATCCCGCCTGAATGCCTTTGCCGGTCGATCGGTCGGCCGCCTGCAACTGGAAATCGACGACTACGATTTCTCCACCGCCCTGCAAACCCTGGACGCCATCATCGAAGCCCAGCCCGTGTTACGCGAAGAAGCCTAGCCCAAGGCCACGCGAACAAGCCAGGCGACGCTGAACGATGATGTAGCGATGTCGCGCATCCAGCGCTAAGCCATTGTCCTCATCGAAGGCTTCTGCTCGCTCGGCCCACAGGGCGGAAAAATTTGAAATTTGGCCTATTTTTGCCGCCGACCGTAGCATTTGCCTCGCCGATCGACGACAGCGAACCGCCCAAGCATACGCGCCACCTCACCCCCTACGCCCGCAATCTGCCAGTCCACGTTGAGGACGCCTTCTGGAGCAGCAGCGAAGCCACGAAAAGCGGTATCCACATCGCCAAAAAACCCATCAACCTCGATCTGGCGCGCTCCGGCCAGACTCCATGACGTTGGTTTTGACAAGGCGTGCCGCGAAGCGTATGTTTTCGCCACCCGAAGACCGGCTCCAGCCGGCAAACCGCATCGCCCAATACCACACCAACTCGTCCGGGGGGGACACCTTGCAACTTGTGAGCAGCCTCAACACTGGCAGCAACGACCTCGTGCACAGCCTGGCCGTGCGCCTGATGCAACACTTGGTCGTACCTACCTTCGTGCTCGATGCCGAACGCCGCGTCACCATCTGGAACCACGCCTGCGAGCGCCTGACCGGCATCCCGGCCAGCGAGATGGTCGGTACCGGCGATCACTGGCGCGCCTTCTACAACGAACCCCGCCTCTGTCTGGCCGATATCGTCGCGCTCGATGAATTCGACCAGCTCGACAATCTCTACGCCGCCCACACCAGCCCCGGCGAATTCGGCCACGGCCTGCGCGCCGAAAACTGGTGCACGATGCCGCTCAAGGGCGAACGGCGCTACCTGGCAGTCGATGCCGGCCCAATTTTCGACGACCACGGCAAGCTGATCGCCGTCGTCGAGACGCTACGCGACATGACCGACCAGAAGCGGGCCGAACTGGCCCTGCAGAACCTGGCCGCCCGCGACAGCCTGACCGCTCTGGCCAACCGCCGCTCGCTCGACGAAAAACTGCAGATCGAATGGAAATGCGGGCAACGCGCCGGCACCTCGATGGCCTTCATCCTGGCCGACGTCGATCATTTCAAGAACTACAACGACCATTACGGCCACCAGAAAGGCGACGACTGCCTGCGCGCCGTGGCCAGCGCCATTGGCGCCACCGTCTTCCGCCCCGCCGACATGACGGCGCGCTACGGCGGCGAGGAATTCGCCGTGGTCATGCCGAATACCGATCTCACCGGTGCCAAGGCAGTGGCCGAACGCATCCGCGAGGCCATCGTCGATCTGGCGCTACCGCACAGCCAATCGCCAACCGCCGCCCACGTCACACTCAGCATGGGCGTCTCGGCCATCGTGCCGGGCGCCGAATCCAGCCAGGAAATCCTGATCGCCGCAGCTGACGCCGCGCTCTACCAGGCCAAGCACGAAGGACGGAATCGCGTCGTCCTGGCCAATCCGAACTGACTCAACCCAGGCGCCGGCGCGCCTCGAACAGGCACACCCCGGCCGCCACCGAAACATTGAGGCTCTCGACGCTGCCGTGCATCGGGATCTTGACTAGCTGGTCACAATTCTCGCGGGTCAGCCGGCGCATCCCCTCCCCTTCGGCGCCCAGCACCCAGGCCGTTGCCTTGGGCCATTCGGCCGCGTAAAGATCGCTCTCCGCCTCGCCGGCCGTACCGATCACCCAGATTTCGCGCTCCTGCAGTTCGCGCAGCGTCCGCGCCAGATTGGTCACCATCACGTAGGGCACCGTCTCGGCGGCACCGCAGGCCGTCTTGGCGGCCACGTCGGTCAAGCCGACGGCCCGGTCCTTGGGCGCGATCACCGCATGGACGCCGGCCGCATCGGCGACGCGCAGGCAGGCGCCGAGGTTGCGTGGATCGGTGATGCCATCGAGCACGAGCAGGAAAGCGGGTTCTTCGAGGGTATCGAGCACGTCGTCGAGGTGTGCCGCCTTGCGGCCGCCCTCGATACGGGCGATGACGCCCTGGTGACGTGCACCCGGCGCCATGCCGTCAAGCCGCTTGCCGTCGCCGGCGATAACCTTGACTCCCTGCAACTCGGCATGCGCCAGCAGGTCGCGGGCCCGGGCATCGTTGCGCGTCGCGTCGATCATGATTTCCTTGACCGATTCCGGGTCGTGGCGAAGCTTGGCGGTCACGGCATGAAAGCCGTAGATCAGACGGGAAGACATGGGGACTTTCGTGAATTCGGATGGCGGATTTTACCCTGCCCGCCGCTGCCGCCAAAAACCGGGCCAGCCGATAACGCTCAGAAACCGCGGAGCAGCGAATCCTCGCGCGAAATCCAGCGCGACAACAGCATGTCGTGCAGCGCGATGTGATTGGTCATCCAGCGGGCCAGCAGCGCTTCGAGTTCGCGAATGCGCGACACCGTGTGGGAACGGTCGAGCGAGGAAACGATTTCCTGGACCTTGGCGGAAATCGCGGCATGGTCTTCCATGTGCGCCTGGCAGACTTCCCGGTCGACGGTCAGCAGCAGGGACTCGCGCATGATGGTTTCCTCGTTCTTGAAATGTTCGAGGATGAAGGCAAACACGTCGCCGAGCAGGCAGATCAGTTCGCCTTCGCAGCGCTCCCGCCGCTCCGACCCGCAGCTCCGGCAGTCGGCATAGGTCTGGTAGTCGATGCAGACGCGATGCAGATTGGCGATCGAGGAAACCAGGAAACGATGCTCGAAATCGATCAGGCGGTGGCCGGTGACCAGTTCCGGCGGCAATTCGCCGGTCTCCCGCCAATGCGCGACCACGTCGGCCAGCCGGTCAACGGAAACCATTGTTGTCCGTGATTTGGCAACCATCCGTTGAGCGGTCATCGCTATTCCGAAAGTGTAAGAGGCGGATATTCTACAGTAATCACCAAGCCAGTTGCCTAACATATTTTCAGCGATTGTAGTAATGTCAGACCAACGCCAGTCGAGGGGGCAAAGGTGCTGACCGAGAATCAGAAGCGCTGGGGTGTCGATCAGTGGGCGGCCTATCTGAGCAGCCGGGAACTGCCGTGCATGCCACGCTCCAAGGCCATGCTGCTGGCGCTTGAAGCCTGCCAGGGCGAGCGACTGGCGGCCCGGGAACTGGCCGACATCGCCGGCGGCGATCCTTTCCTCTGCCTGCGCATGCTGCGCGAAGCCGAGAGCCATCGCGCCCAGCGCCTGGGTCATGAAACGACGACACCACTCGGTGTCGTCATGCAACTCGGCACCGACACCTTCCGCAAGCTGCTGCTGGACTGCCCGGAAACCGACGAGACAGCAACCGGCCTGGCCGCCTGTGAAGCCCGCGCCTATCTTGCCCGCCACCTGGCCTTGCGTTGGGGATCGGCTCGCGCCGACGTCTCCCCGGAAGAAATTGCGATGGCCGCCCTGCTCTCCGAAATCGGCGAGTTGCTGCTCTGGTCGTTCGCCGATGAGTTACCCAAGGCGGCCCTGGCAGCCCTGCATTCCGGGCAAGCCCAGCGTTCCATTCAGGCCCAGCTCGATACCTGCGGCTTCCGTTTCAAGGATTTGTCGCTGAAGTGCGCGACCATCTGGCATCTGCCGCCACTGCTCACCCAACTGATACGCGGCATCGACAATCCGCGTGCCAACCTCTCACGCGTCTGCGTCGATGCCGCAAGGCACCTGTCGACAGGCGGCCCGGACGACCCGGCCCTGCCTGCCGACATCGCCGAAGCGAGGCGACTGATCCCCGGCGCCACACTGGAGTGGCTGAGTGAGCAACTGCCCGGCCTCGACGAAGAACAAGCTGCCAACATTGCCAGGAAAGCCGCCGACCTGATCGACCCGACGCATTCCTGACCAATGCTACGGTGAGCGCCTTTTTTGGCCCGTTTTTTGAGTTCCCTTCACGGTACCGCTCTTGGCCTTGGCCACCGTGGTCTTCTTGCCGGCCGGCTTCGCTGCGGCCTTGGCCGGCTTGCTCTTCTTGGCCGTGCCAGCCGGCTTCTTGGCTGATACCTTGGCCTTGGCAGCGGTCACCGCCTTGACCGGAGAAGCCGCCTGCCGCACCGGTTTGACCGATGCCTTGGCGACCACCGGCCGGCTGGCCACAGAGCCCTCCCGCTTGGCAGTGCCAGTACGGCCGCGCGACGCCTGGACGTCACCAGCCAGCACGAAGTCGATCCGGTTCGATTCCAGATCGGCCCGCACCAGGCGGACCCGCACCCGGTCACCGAGACGGAACCGCTGCCCGGTCCGCTCGCCGAGCATCTGGTGCTTGATGTTGTCGAACTGGAAGTAATCCGAACCCAGTTCCGACACGTGCACCAGACCCTCGATGTAGATGGTATCGAGCGCGACAAAGATGCCAAAGGCGGTCACTGCCGAAATCGTGCCGTCGAACTCCTCGCCTATCCGCTCCTTCATGAAGAAGCACTTCAGCCAGTTCTCGACATCGCGCGTCGCCTCGTCGGCCCGTCGCTCGGTCGCCGAGCATTGCAGGCCGATATCGTCCCATTCGCGCTCCGGCACATATTTCTCACCGGCCAGCACCGCCTTGATCGCCCGATGCACCAGCAAATCCGGATAGCGTCGGATCGGCGAGGTGAAGTGGGTGTAGTGCTCGTAAGCCAGGCCGAAGTGCCCGACATTGTCCGGGCTGTACATCGCCTGCTTCAGCGAGCGCAGCATGACCGTCTGCAGCAGCTGGAAATCCGGGCGTTGCTTGACCTTCTCCAGCAGGATGCCGTAATCCTTGGCGCTCGGATCGTCACCGCCACCGAGCGCCAGCCCGAACTCGCCGAGGAAAGTGCGCAGATTCTTCAGCTTGTCCTCCGACGGACCTTCGTGGATGCGGTACAGGCAGGTCTGCTTGTGCTCGGCAAGGAAATCCGAGGCGCAGACATTGGCTGCCAGCATGCACTCCTCGATGATGCGGTGCGCATCGTTACGTACCACCGGCACGATGTTCTCGATCTTGCCCTGATCGTTGAACAGCATCTGCGTCTCGGTCGTCTCGAAATCGATCGCCCCGCGCTGGCCCCGCGCCTTGTGCAGCACGCCGAACAGCTTGTACAGGCTCTGCACGTGCGGCAGAACACTGCGATGCACATCGCTGTCCGGCTGCTTCTCGCCGGACAACCACGACCAGACGAGATTGTAGGTCAGCCGCGCATGCGAGCGGAAGACCGCCGGATAGAAACGATACTTGCCGATCTTGCCACTAGTGCTGATCTCCATGTCACAAACCATGGCCATGCGCTCGACATCCGGATTCAGCGAACAGATACCGTTGGACAGCTTCTCCGGCAGCATCGGGATCACCCGGCGCGGGAAATACACCGAATTGCCGCGCTCCAGCGCCTCCTTGTCGAGCGCCATACCCGGCTTGACGTAATGCGAGACGTCGGCGATCGCCACGACCAGCCGCCAGCCGCGGCCCTTCTTCTCGCAAAAAACGGCATCGTCAAAATCACGAGCCGTCTCGCCGTCGATGGTGACCAGCGGCAATTCGCGCAAATCCTCACGGCCGGCGAAATCGGCCTTCTTGACCTTGTCCGGCAGCGCCTTGTTTTCAGCCAGCGCCGCTTTCGAAAACTCAAAAGGCAGGTCGTGCTTGCGCAGTGCGATCTCGATTTCCATGCCCGGATCGGCATAGTTGCCCAGCACCTCGATGATCCGGCCGATCGGCTGCGAAAACTTGCTCGGCTGCTCGATGATCTCGACCATCACCACCTGCCCGGACTGCGGCTTGATCTTCGCCTTGGGCACCGGCGGCACCAGGATATCCTGCGCAATGCGCTTGTTCTCCGGCGCCACGACCACCACGCCATGTTCGACGAACACCCGGCCGACAATCCGCGTATTGACCCGCTCGGTCACCTCGACAATTCCGCCCTCCGGCCGCCCCTTGCGGTCGATGCCGCTCACCCGGACCAGCGCCCGGTCGCCGTGCAGCACCTTACGCATCTGATGCTGGTCGAGAAAGATGTCGGCACTGCCGTCATCGGGCACCAGGAAGCCATAGCCGTCCGGATGCCCCTGGATGCGGCCCGGCGTCAAGCTGGCCCGCTCGGGGAGGATATAAGCTCCCTTGCGGTTGCGCAGCAACTGTCCTTCGCGCTCCATGGCGCCCAGGCGGCGCTGGAACATCTCGCGTTCGCCGCTGGTGATATCCAGCAGATCGACCAGTTCGGCAAACTCCAGCGGCCGCCCTTCGTCAGTAAGAACCTGCGATACATACTCGCGCGAAGGCAGCGGAAATTCATAGCGGGCCAGCTCGCGCTCGAGGAAGGGATCGGCACGACGAATTTTTGTTAACTTTTTTCTTGACATCAGTTTTTCTTTCTCTATAATGACGGCTCTTCGCACCTGTGCCCAGGTGGCGGAATTGGTAGACGCACTAGTTTCAGGTACTAGCGGGTAACTCCGTGGGGGTTCGAGTCCCTTCCTGGGCACCAGCGATTTTGATAGAAGGCCTTGTGCAAACAAGGCCTTTTTTCATTTCTGCCGCTGAATTCGACCACTGACCAACGCGGTCAGCCTGCCAAACGTGGCGCATTGTCTCACAGCCAGCCCCCGGTCGTCGCGCCGAAACAATTCCTAACACTTGCGTACACAGCGCGGGTAATCGGCGTGCATCGCTATTGCGTTATTCGACTTGTCCAAACGACAAAACGAGTCGAATTATGAAAAAGCTTTCCACCCTCTGTATCGCTGCCGTCCTGGCCCTTACCGCCACCACCTCTGCCCAGGCCGACTGGGGCCGCCACGGCGGCTACCGCGGCCACGGACACCACTACCATGGCGATTCCAGTTGGGTCGGCCCGGCAGCCGTACTGGCCATTACCGGCCTGGCCATCGGTGCTGCTGTCGCCTCGCAGAACTATTACGCCGCCCCGGCCCCGGTCTACAGCGCCCCGCCCCGTCCGATGCCGCCGCCAGTGGAGTACGACACCTGGTATTACTGCGGCTCCTCAGGCCAATACTACCCCTACACCAACGCCTGCCCGGAAGGCTGGCAGGCAGTACCGGCCCGCTGAAAATAAAAACGGGCCCCTTGGGGCCCGTGAACTTGGCATTCCGGCAGCCGATTACTTGAACGGGTGCTGCTTGAGAATGGTCTCGTCGCGTTCGGGGCCGGTCGACACGATGGCGATCGGCACTTCGCAGAGCTGCTCCAGACGGTTCAGATAAGCCTGGGCATTGACCGGCAGGTCCTCCCAGCGCTTGACGCGGAAAGTCGTCCCTTCCCAGCCCGGCATCGTTTCGTATATCGGTTCGCAACGGGCAACCTCATCCGCCCCGATCGGCAGCAGAGCGATTACCTTGTCGCCTAGCTTGTAGCCGGTACAGATCTTGATCTCCTTGAGGCCGTCGAGCACGTCGAGCTTGGTGATGCACAGGCCGGTCAGGCCGTTGATGCGGGCCGAACGACGCAATAGCGCGGCATCGAACCAGCCGCAACGGCGCTTCCGGCCGGTCACCGTACCGAATTCCTTACCAACCGAGAACATCTGGTGGCCAGGCGTGCCTTCGGTGTCGATATCCAGTTCGCTCGGGAAGGGGCCGCCGCCGACGCGGGTGCAGTAAGCCTTGGTAATACCCAGCACGTAGTGCAGCATGCCCGGGCCGATACCGGCACCGGCCGCCGCCTGACCGGCAACGCAGTTGGACGACGTGACAAACGGATAGGTGCCGTGGTCGATGTCGAGCAAGGTACCCTGTGCACCTTCGAACAGCATGTTGTGACCAGCCTTGTGGGCATCGTACAGCGCCGCCGAGACATCGACGACCATCGGCTTGATCACCTCGGCATCGGCCATCGCCTGATCGTAAACGCTCTGGAAATCCACCGGCTCGGCCTTGAAATACTGGGTCAGCACGAAATTGTGGTACTCGAGCACCTCCTTCAGTTTCTCTGCGAAACGCTCGGGATGGAATAGATCATAAACGCGCAGGCCACGCCGGGAAACCTTGTCCTCGTAGGTCGGGCCGATGCCCTTCCCGGTCGTGCCAATTTTCTTGTCCGCACACTTTGCACCTTCCCGAGCCTTGTCAATGGCCGAGTGGTAGGGGAGGATCAGCGGGCAACCCGGGCTGATCTTGAGGCGCGAACGGACGTCGATGCCGCCCTTTTCCAGTTCGGCAATCTCGGAAATCAGGTGATGCACGTCGAGCACGACGCCATTGCCGATATAGCAATCGACGCCGTCGCGCACGATGCCGGAGGGCACCAGATTCAGCTTGTAGACCTGCTCGCCGACAACCAGCGTATGGCCGGCATTATGGCCGCCCTGAAAACGAACCACACCCTTGGCGTGATCGGTGAGCCAGTCGACGATCTTGCCCTTCCCCTCGTCGCCCCACTGGGTGCCCACCACGATGACATTCTTGGCCATTTTTCTTAATCCTCTTGTATTGCTTCAATAATCCAGTGTTCGCCGACCAGCGCCAGCTTGCGATCACAGATCGGACCTTCGCAGGCCATCTCGCCGGGTAACAGTTCGACGACGATCTCACCCTGTTCGCGCAAGGCGGCGACGTGGGCAGCGAGCTGCGGGTCATGCCCGGCATGCGGTGCGAGAATGGCGCCGACAGGTTTGCCAGCCGGCACCAGACGCGCGACCTCGCGTAAATCCATCGAAAATCCGGTGGCCGGGCGCGCCCGGCCAAAAGCCTTGCCGGCCCCGTCGTAACGCCCGCCGAGAGCGATTGCGGCCGGATAGCCATCACAGTAGGCGGCAAAAACGACGCCGTTGTGATAGTTGTAGCCACGCAGATCGGACAAATCGATAGAAAACGGCAATTCAGGCGCCCCGGCCAGCAGGTGGCGCAAGCCATCCAGGGCCGCAGTAATCGCCGGCAGCGTCGGCAATTCGGCGGTAGCTCGATCCAGTACTTCAGCACCACCATAAAGCTGCGGCAGACGCTGCAGTGCTTCGCGATAGGGAGAGGGAACGTCGGCGCAGGCCTCAGTCAGTCCGGGGACGTCCTTGGCCTGGAGCAGGCTCAAAACGTTGTCCTCGGCGTCCTGTGGCAAGCCGGCCGCTTCAGCCAGCGCGCGAAAGATACCGACATGACCAAGATCGATGCGTCCGATCGGCAGCTTGATCCGCTCAAAGGCACCAGCCATCAGACGAACGACATCGAGGTCGCCGGCAATGCCGACGTAGCCATAGAGTTCGGCACCGATCTGCACCGGCTCACGGCTGGCGGATATGGTCGCCGGCAAGGTATGCAGCACGCTGTCGCAATAACACAGGCGGGTCACGCCCTGGTGATTGAGCAGATGCGCGTCGATACGCGCCGCCTGCGGCGTAATGTCGGCACGCACCCCCATGGTCCGGCCGGAAAGCTGGTCGACCAGTTTGAAGGTACGCAGCTTCAGGTCCTGACCGGCACCAGTCAGCAGCGATTCGAGGTATTCGAGCATCGGCGGCATGACCAGCTCGAAACCACGGCTGCGAAAATGATCCAGCACCGTGCGGCGCAGGCGTTCGATGCGCGCCGCTTCGGCGGGCAGGGCATCGGCAAGGTATTCAGGTAAAAGCCAGTTCATGAAAACACAATCAGAAGGATCAGGCCGATCAGCATCGAAGTTAGACCGACGAAGCGGATCTGGCCGTCCGAAAATTGAATGAGACGACGAAAGGTCTCACGCCAGGCTGCCGGCGCGACGAATGGCATTAAGCCTTCGAGCACAAGCATCAACGCGAAAGCCAAGAGAAGGGTCGAAGTCATTTACCCTTGTCGTTACCGCGCCCCGTACTCTTCATGTACTTGAAGAATTCGGAATTCGGCTCGACCACCAGCACGTCACTCTTGCTCTTGAAGCTGCCACGATAAGCTTCAAGGCTACGGTAAAAGGCATAAAACTCGGGATTTTGACCAAATGCCTGGGCGTAGGTGCTGGTTGCCTTGGCATCACCCTCACCCTTGATTTTCTGGGCATCGCGATAGGCTTCAGCAACGATCACCTCGCGCTGGCGATCAGCATCCGCACGAATCTTCTCGGCTTCGGCAGAACCTTCGGAACGCAGTTCGTTGGCCACCCGCTTGCGCTCGGCCTCCATCCGCCGATAGACAGCCTCGCTGACTTCGGTCGGCAGTTCCACGCGCTTCAGGCGAACGTCGACGATCTGCACACCAATCTTGCGCGCATCCGCATCGGCCTTTTCACGCATCTGGTCCATGATCTTGTCACGCGAACCGGACACCACGTCATGCACCGTACGCTTACCGAACTCCTCGCGCAAACCGGCGTTAACGGTCTGGTTCAAGCGTGTCTTGGCCCGCGACTCGTCACCGCCGACCGATATGTAGTAGAGCTGCGGATCGACAATGCGCCACTTGATGTAGGAATCAACCAGGACGTTTTTCTTCTCGGAGGTAATGAAGCGTTCCGGTTCGGCGTTGTCGAGCGTGATGATGCGCTTTTCAAAATAACGCACGTTCTGAACCATCGGCACCTTGAAATAGAGTCCCGGTTCAGCAATGGCACGCTTCATCTCACCCAACTGAAAGACGACGGCAAACTGGCGCTGGTCGACGGTAAAGATCGACATCGCCATGACCACCAGCACGGTAGCGACAATGCCACCCAGCAAATTGATGCGCGAAGTCATCAGCGTCCCTCCCGATCACGCGAACGCAGCGAACCATCGCGCGAACTCGAAGAATACGAACCGCCCCCCACCTTGGGGGCGCTTTCCATTTGAGGTGGTGCCTCGGTGGACAGAGGCGTTGCCGCTCGCGCAGTAGACGGGGCAACCGACGCGTCGGGCGCAGCCTGCGCTGCCGGCATGGCACTGGCAGCCTGCATCAGCTTGTCGAGCGGCAGATAGAGCAAATTGCCCTGCCCCTTGGCATCGACCATGACCTTGCTGGTGTTGGCATATATCTGTTGCATGGTTTCCAGATACATCCGTTGGCGAGTCACTTCCGGCGCCTTGGCGTATTCGCCCAGCACCTGCTTGAAACGCGAGGCATCGCCCTCGGCAGACTGAATGACGCGTTGCTTGTAACCGTCAGCCTCCTGCAGCAAACGCGCGGCCGTGCCCTTCGCTTTCGGAATGACATCGTTGGCATAGGCCTGACCTTCATTCTTCTGTCGCTCACGATCCTGGCCAGCCTTGACCGCGTCGTCAAAGGCAGCTTGCACCTGCTCCGGCGGCTGGGCGTTTTGCATCGTCACCTTGGAAATCAGGATACCGCTCTGGTAACGATCAAGAATGTCCTGCATCAGCTTGGCAGCCTGCGTCGCGATCTGTTCACGACCTTCGTAGAGCACGTAGTCCATCTTGCTCTTGCCGACGATTTCACGCACGGCAGTCTCAGCAGCACCCATCACGGCATCATCTGGATGACGGTTGTTGAACAGGTATTCGACCGGATCCTTGAGGATGTACTGCACCGCAAACTGGATGTTTACAATGTTTTCGTCGTCGGTCAGCATCAGCGCTTCCTTGAGCACCTTGTTGCGCTCGCTGCCGCGGTAGCCGATTTCGATGGTGCGCACACCGGTCAAATTAACCAGTTCGTGCGACTGGATCGGATACGGCAGGCGCCAGCGCAGACCTGGATCTGTTGCCTCCTTGAAGCTGCCGAATTGCAGCACGATGCCGCGTTGCGAAGCATCGACGATATAAAAGCCGGAGGCGAGCCATACAACGGCAACCAGGCCAAGCAACAAACCAATACCACCACCGAGGAAACGCGGATTGAAATCGATCTGCGGCATGCGCGGGCCATCGCCACCGCCATTCCCTCCACCACCGCCACCTTTGTTGCCGAACATGCCAGACAACTTGCGGTTGAAATCCCGCCAGAGCTCTTCGAGATCAGGTGGGCCATCATTGGGGCGACGCGGGCCACTGCCGTTGGGCTTGTCACCGTCATTGCCACCACGGTTGCCCCACTGCGGGTCATTAAGCGACATGAATATACCTAGTGTCGGAATCATGGATGTCGGGGATTCAGTAGATGTGATCGTGTTGTGCTTCTCGTTCAGCTTCGACCAGGGCCTTTTGTCGGGCCTGAGCCTTGGCTATTGCATATTCGGCCAGCGATTCACGCAGTAAATCGAGGCCCTCTCCGGAACGCGCACTGATGCGAACGCGCGCGATATTACCATACTCGTCCCGCTCAACCCCCGGCGCAGCGTCGGTAAGGTCGATCTTGTTCCAGACAACGACCTGCCTGACAGATTCCGCGCCAATTTCGGCAAGCACCTTATCGACCTCGAATATCTGCTCATCACGAGCGTGACTGGCGCTATCCACGACATGCAATAGCAGGTCGGCATCGGTTGCCGCTTCCAAGGTAGCGTGAAAAGCGTCAACCAGCGAGTGCGGCAAATCCCGGATGAACCCAACGGTATCGGAAATAACGATATTTCCGGCCCCCTCGATCCACAACTTGCGGGACGTCGTATCCAGCGTCGCAAACAACTGGTTGGCCGCATAGACACCAGCATGCGTCAGCGCATTGAACAGTGTCGACTTGCCAGCATTCGTGTAGCCAACCAACGAAACGCTCAGGACATCGCCACGCATCCTTGCCCGGCGCTGAACCCCGCGCTGCCGTGAAAGTTTGCTCAGCCGCTCTTTCAATAGTTTGACTCGATTCCCAAGCAGCCGGCGATCAGTTTCGAGTTGCTTCTCACCAGGACCGCGCATACCGATCCCTCCCCGTTGCCGCTCCAAGTGAGTCCACCCGCGAACCAGGCGGGTGGCCAGATGCTCAAGCTGTGCCAGTTCGACTTGCAACTTGCCCTCGGCGCTGGATGCGCGTAATGCAAAAATATCCAGGATCAGACTCGTGCGGTCCACCACCCGGCATTGCAGCGAACGTTCCAGATTACGCTGCTGCGCCGGAGACAACTCATGGTTAAAAATAACCAAATCAGCCTGGGTCGCCGCAATCATCGCACTGATTTCGTCGACCTTGCCCTTGCCGGCATAGGTTTTTGGGTCAGGGCTCTGCCGCCGGCCTCCGACTTCGGCCACAACCGTGCCACCGGCCGATTCCGCCAGCAAACGCACCTCCTCCAGTTGATCTTCGAGATCAAACTGACCGAAGTCAAGCTGAACGATCACCGCGCGTTCACCGGCGGTGGGTCGTTCAACCATGGGTATTTTTGGAGAAGAAAGGGACAAACCCGTCAGGCTGACGGGTCGCTGGAGAGGTGTCGATTATTCGGCAGCCTGTTCCTGCTGGAGGTTGACCGGACGTGCCGGAACCACCGTGGAGATGGCGTGCTTATAGACCATCTGGGTAACCGTGTTTTTGAGCAGCACAACGTACTGATCGAAAGACTCGACCTGGCCCTGCAATTTGATCCCGTTAACCAGGTAAATCGAGACTGGAACATGCTCGCGACGGAGAGCGTTGAGGAAGGGGTCTTGTAGAAGTTGCCCTTTGTTGCTCATGGTGTGGACTCCATGGTGGTAGTTGTTATGAGGGTCCTAATGTACCCAAATTTGGGGGGGGATGCCAAAAAATTTGCAGATTATTTCTTGTCTTTGTCGGCAAACGGGTTCTTTCCGGAGACGAACTGAATGCGTAACGGTGTCCCCTGCAACTTGAAGGCTTCTCGGAAAGTGTGTTCGAGGTAACGGCGGTAACTGTCGGTAATATGCTCGACGGCACTGCCATGAATGACAACGATCGGCGGATTCGATCCACCCTGGTGGGCATAGCGAGGTTTTGGCCGGAACAAGCCGTGTTTGGCTGGCGCCTGCTTGGCGACTGCATCAATCAGGACACGAGTCAGGCGCGGCGTCGTCAATTTGGCCATGGCTGCCGCATAGGCCGAATCGACCGAGCGAAACAGGTTATCGAGACCAATGTTGTCGCGCGCCGAGATGAAGTGAAACTTGGCAAATTCAAGAAATTTCAGCTTGCGCTGCAGGGTTTGACGCGTCTGCTCGCGGACGTAGGAATCGAGGCCGTCCCATTTATTGACGGCAACCACCAGCGCCCTTCCACTTTGCACGACAAAGTCGGCAATATGCGCATCCTGGTCTGAAACGTCAGCCTGGGCGTCAACCATCAGGATGACCACGTTTGCATCTTCGATCGACTGCAGGGTCTTGACCACCGAGAACTTCTCGATTGCCTCGAACACCTTCCCACGTTTGCGCATGCCGGCGGTATCGACCAGCACATATTTCCGGCCACCCTTCTCGAAGTCGATCTCGATCGAATCACGGGTCGTACCCGGCGCATCGAAAGCGATAACACGCTCTTCGCCAAGCAGGGTGTTGATCAGCGTAGATTTGCCGACATTCGGACGGCCGACGATGGCAACGCGCACGGCATCGGAATGCCACTCGTCATCTTCCGGTTCGGGGAAACTTTCCAGCGCCATCTCGACCAAGCCACGGACGCCCTCGCCATGCGCTGCGGAAATTGCGTTGGGTTCTCCGAGGCCAAGCTCGTGGAAATCGGCCTCGACCATGCCGGAATTCATGCCTTCTGCTTTATTGACCGCGACAAAGACCGGGCGGTCGATGCGGCGCAGCTTGTTGGCAATCTCCTTGTCATGAGGGGTCAGGCCGGTACGGCCATCGACCACGAAAATGACAGCGTCGGCTTCGGCGATCGCCTGCTCTGTCTGGCGGGCCATTTCATGCAGGATGCCTTCCTTGACCAGCGGCTCGAAACCACCGGTATCGACAACCAGATAAGGCTTCTTGCCCAGCTTGCCATGGCCGTAATGACGGTCGCGCGTCAGGCCGGGCATGTCGGCAACGATGGCATCGCGCGACTTGGTCAGGCGGTTAAAAAGAGTGGATTTGCCGACATTTGGACGGCCAACCAGAACTAGCGTAGGTTTCATTGCGCCTCGATTGCACTCAAGCTGCCGCCGGTAGTCTGCACCAACACGGCCGAGCCGAGCATTTGAAGGGGTGCGCGAACCGGCGTACCGTCGGTTTTCTGGCGAGCAGCAAAGCTACCGTCTTCACGCGAAAGGAAGTGCACGATGCCCTCTGCATCGGCCACGGCAACCAGCCCGCGACGAACTACCGGCGCCGAAAGGCGACGATTTTTCAGTTTGTCCTGTTTCCAAAGGCTGCTGCCTGAGGAGCGATCCAATGCGTAAACGACACCCTTGTCATCGGCGACAAACAGGTAACGCCCATCCATGGCCAAGCCGGCCACCGACGAAATATCCTTGGACCAAATCATCGCCCCGCCCTGCCCCATGTCGAAGCAGGCGACACGCCCCTGAAACGCTACCGCGCAGATCTGGCGCCCATCAACAACTGGCGAAGCAACGATATCGGCTACCCGATCCAACTCGGTAGCCCCCTTGGGTAGAGCAACCGCGCCCTCCCAAATCGGCGCACCGTTCTGCAGGGATAGCGCAACCAGTTTGCCACCCGGGTATCCGACGAACAGGTATCGATCGGCAAACACCGGAGAACCAGCAGCCCGCACAGACAACGGGGGCGTCGACCGCTGATATGCCCACTTCCGGCCACCGTCACCGGCGTCGAAAAGGAATACCTGGTTATCACCGCTCTTTACTGCAACACCATCGTCACCTACAACCGGAGCGGCAAGAACTTCGCTCGAAACCCGTGCTTTCCAAAGCGCCTTGCCGTCATCCGCCGAAAATGCCAGCACTTCGCCCTTGGCCGTTCCAACGACGACCAGACGGCCATTGGCACCGACACCGGCCGACAAGGGTTGGCCGGCATCGACTTTCCAGACCACCTTGCCGTCTTCAACTCGGCTGATCATTCCATTCTGACCGGCGACAAAGACCTTCCTGTCGACGACGGCAGGCGTGAAGGTATAGTCTCCAGACTTGCCAATACTCGCTGACCACTGGGTACTAACCTCGGATGCTGCGGTCAAAGTCGGCAAAGGCGCCATTTTCGGACCCGAGCCCGAAAACGGATTGATCGAATCCAGTGTGTCAGATACCGTCGCGCAGCCTCCCAGCAACAAGCCAGCCGCGGCATACAGGGCAAGAAACCGGCGGGACATCAGACGGCCTCGCCCTGGCTGTCGAGCTTCTGCTGAAGCAGTTCGCGTCCGGCGCCAGACTTTTCGCCCATCTTTTCCAGTGCCGCCTTGTAGGCCACGCGCGCCTCAGCCTTCTTGCCTTGGGCACTCAGGACGTCGCCTTTCAACTCAAGGAACCGGACATCGAGCGCCGGTGCATGTTTGACATCGAGTTGCTTGAGTGCCTCGTCGTAGGCCTGCTCGTCGAGCTGCACCGCGGCCAGGCGCAGTCGTGCCAGATCGCGGATTTCATCCTTGCCGTTTTCAGCAACCCAGCTCAACTGGGTTTTGGCCGTTTTCAGGTCACCCGCGTCAAAAGACTGCTTGGCAGCGACCATCGCTCCGAGCGAAGCGTAAGCAGTTCCACCGAATTTTTCGGCCAGTTCGCCGGCGGCGGCCTTGACTTTCTGGGCATCACCAACACCGGCAGCCTGTTCGAGCACACCGTAAATCGAAGCCGCTTTGGCCGACTGCCCGGCCTGGTACCAGTTCCACCCCTGCCAGCCGACGACACCCAGAGAAGCCGCGACAACAACACTCGTCACGAGGTTGCCATACATCTTCCACCAGGTCTTCAGCGTATCGATCTGTTCCTGTTCTTCGAGGTCGTAATGCGCCATGCTGCTTATTCCTCTTCGTCCGAATCAATCAGTTGTCCGATGATGGCTTCGGCCAGGTCATCGATTTTCAGTTTCAGTTGGGTCGAGCCTTCTTCGCGCAATGACTTCAGTTGCGCTTCGCCAGTCGCCGCTTCGTCATCGCCGATGATGACTGCAAACGTCGCACCGCAACCGTCGGCTTTCTTCATCTGCGACTTGAAGCTACCACCACCGCAATGCTGCAATACATTGATACCTTGGTCGCGCAGACCTTCGGCAACTCGGAAAGCCAGGCGGGATGCGGACTCCCCCTGATGCACCAGGTACACGTCAGGCGCCGGTGCCGCCGGTTCACCGCCCGACTCCTTGATCAGGGCGATCAGGCGTTCGACGCCCATGGCAAAACCGCAGGCCGGCGTGGATTTGCCGCCAAGTTGCTCGACCAGGCCGTCATAACGGCCGCCTGCACAGACCGTACCCTGAGCGCCGAGCTTGTCGGTCACCCATTCGAAAACGGTCAAATTGTAATAATCAAGACCACGCACCAGACGCGGGTTGATCGTAAACGGTACGCCGGCGTCGCGCAGCACACGCTGGACGCCTTCAAAATGAGCCATCGATTCGGCACCGAGGAAATCGATCAGCTTCGGTGCCGCAGCGCATAGTTCCTGCATCGCTGGATTCTTGGTATCGAGAATACGCAGCGGATTCGTGTGCAGGCGACGCTTGGCCTCCTCGTCGAGTAGTTCGGCGTTTTCCTCGAAATAGGCAATCAGTTCTGCCCGATGCAAAGCTCGTTCCTCAGGCTGGCCAAGGCTGTTGAGTTGTAGCTCAATACCGTCAAGACCGAGATCTGCCCACAGACGAGCACCCATCAGGATCATTTCGGCATCGATATCCGGCCCGGTCATCCCGAAAGATTCGACACCGACCTGGTGGAACTGGCGATAACGCCCTTTCTGCGGCCGCTCGTGACGGAACATCTGCCCCATGTAGTAAAGGCGCTGCGTTTGACGCGCTGCCAAGTTGTGCTCGATGACTGCACGCACGCACCCGGCCGTACCCTCCGGGCGCAAGGTCAGGGCTTCACCATTCAGTCCATCGATGAAGGAATACATTTCCTTTTCAACGATATCGGTCACTTCACCAATGGCGCGCTTGAACAGCGGCGTCGGCTCGACGATAGGCATGCGTATTGGGCGATAACCGTAACCCTTTAGCCAGGCACGGATTGTGTCCTCGAACAGCTCCCAGAATTCAGCCTCCTCCGGCAGGACATCGTTCATCCCGCGGACGGCTTGCAAGGTTTGACTCATGACTTCAGTTTCTTGGTATAGGTGCGCTCGACATAGCGCTCGATGATTTGCTTGAATTCGTTGGCGATATTGTCCCCCTTCAGGGTGACCGTCTTGACGCCATCTTCGTAAACCGGTGCCGACGGTGCTTCGCCGGTCCCCGGAAGCGATATGCCGATGTTGGCATGCTTCGACTCACCCGGGCCATTGACGATGCAGCCCATGACGGCCAGTGTCATGTTCTCGGCACCGTCATACTTTAGTTTCCACTCCGGCATCTTGGCGCGCACGAAGTCCTGCACCTCGCCAGCTAGTTCCTGGAAGAAGGTGCTGGTTGTCCGGCCACAGCCCGGGCAGGCCGCAACCATCGGGGTAAAGGCGCGCAAGCCCATGGTCTGCAGAATTTCCTGGGCAACGATGACCTCCTGCGAACGCGAACCACCGGGCTCTGGCGTCAGCGAGATGCGAATGGTGTCGCCAATACCTTCCTGCAATAGCACCGAAAGCGCCGCGGTTGACGCAACAATTCCCTTGGAACCCATGCCAGCCTCGGTCAAACCGAGGTGCAATGCGTAATCGGCACGCCTGGACAACTCACGGTAGATGGCAATCAGGTCCTGGACGCTGGAAACCTTGCACGACAGGATGATCTTCTCGCCCGCCAGCCCCACCTCTTCGGCCTTGGCAGCCGATTCCAGCGCCGAGGTCACCATGGCATGGCGCATCATTTCGGTTGCATCGAGGGGCTGTGAGCGGCGGGAGTTCTCGTCCATGATCCGCGCCAGCAATTCCTGGTCGAGACTGCCCCAATTGACGCCAATACGCACGGGTTTGTCGTACTTGCAGGCGAATTCGACCATCTGGGCGAACTGCTCATCCTTCTTCTTGCCGAAACCGACGTTGCCCGGGTTGATCCGGTACTTGGCCAAGGCCTCGGCACAAGCCGGGTGCTCGGTCAGCAAGCGATGGCCGTTATAGTGAAAATCGCCGATCAGCGGCACATTGCAGTTCAAGCGATCCAGGTGCTCACGAATCTTCGGCACAGCCGCCGCCGCTTCCGGCGAGTTGACCGTGATCCGCACCAGTTCTGAACCAGCCCTGGCCAATTCGGCGGTTTGCAAGGCCGTCGCTAGATAGTCGGCGGTATCCGTGTTGGTCATCGACTGAACGACCACCGGAGCCGCACCGCCCATCCGAACATGACCAACCAGACAGGAACGGGTCGGCCGTTTTTGCACTTCGCTCACTGCTTACTCCAGAACCAGACGGGCCACATCGCCCTTGGTATGCGGCGCCAGGTCGATCGCCTGACCATGCCAGAAAACCCTGACGCCAGGCGCGTAGCCGATAGTCAGCGACAAGGGCCCCTGGCCGGACAGTATCTGCTCTGTTCCTGCTGCAAGACGCTGCGAGAAAACGACCTTGTTGTCACGATCCCTGACTTCCAGCCAGGATTCCTTGTCAAACAGGAAACGCATCTGCGGCGCTGTCGCCACGGAGGCAGCGGCGGGCGGGGCATCGGCTTGTGCTGCAACTGGAGGCGGCGGGGTAGTTTCCGCGGGCGCCAGAGCCTGGGGATTCATGATCTGCTGCGGTGTTGCACCCGGCGGGAAGACCGGGTCTGCCACCGGCGCTGCAGGTGCCGGGGCGGGCACCTCCTTGCGCGACATCGAATTGAGCAGCGCCTGCACGCCATCGCGCAGCGGACCAAGGTCGGCCGGAATCAAAAAATAGATCAGGGAGGCCAGGACGACCAGAATGGCACCGATCAGCACCACCACCCGATCCCGCCGGGAAGCGGTACCGCCGGACTGGGGCATCGATGCTGGACGAGAATTCTGAATGGCCAGATTGTCAGCTGGTTTCTCCAGGACTGCATCCAACTGGAGCATCAGGGGAGCCGAATCAACCTGAACCAGGCGCGCATAATTGCGTACGAAGCCACGGATGAAGGTTTGTCCCGGCAGGTGCTGCCAATCGCCGCTTTCCAGGGCCTCTACCTGCCTGCTGCCAAGTTTCAGGGTCTGGGCGATATCGCCAACCTGCAAACCCAGCGCCTCCCGGGCCTGGCGAAGCTGCTCACCTACTGGTTGTTCTACAGCGACAGCGCTGTCGTCTCCAACAGCATTCTCGATATTGACCTGCTCACTCATTCAAAACTGCCCTTCAGGAATTCCTGATACTCCGGCGATGACGGATAGCGACTACGCAGTTGCGAGGCATACCCACTCTCGCCACTCCGGTTACCCAATTTGCGCTCAAGTCGCAAACCGAGCCAAAGTGCATCGGCTGTGGGCGGCTCCATCATTCGTAGCGCGTCATTCAGGTAAATTTTTGATTCTTCGAGAATTCCACGCTTGTAGAACAGCTTGGCCAATTCGATGCGTGCGTTCAGAGCTCCATCGCGAGAAAGCTGCAAGGCCTTCAGCAAATAGTTTTGCGCCCCTTCCAGGTCACCGGCCTTCAGGGCACAAGTCCCGGCGTTCGTGTAGGCACGATCCGGGGTTTCATAGAGTGGGCTCTTCAGGGCATTCAGGAAATAAGCGATCGACTGGCGCTCTTTGCCGGTCTGACAGAGGAACCAGCCATAATTGTTGTTCACCTCGGGGTCGTTGGGCGCGATATTCAGGGCTTGGCGAAAGTCATCCTCGGCCTTGTCGTACTCCTTCAATCCCAGACGAACCAGTCCGCGAACGCTGTAAGCAGGGAAATAGCTGGAATCGGATTTGATCGCGATCTGCAATTCGTCCAGCGCAACCGCATTGTTGCCAACCTGAAAATACATGGCGCCCAGTTCGGTGTGAATCTTGGCTCGCTCGCGGGGATCTCCGACCCCTTGCGACTGCGCACCGGCCGCCGGGTTGTAGTTGTTTTGCGCCTGCACCGAGGTGATCAGGCAGATAGCCAAACCGATACCCGCAACAACGTTCTTCAGGGAACAGACTTTCACGAACTTGCCTCCATCAGGGGAATCACTCGTCCGGCGGTTCGCCGGGTCTTGTCCTTGACCTGACCGGCCAATTGGCCACAGGCCGCATCGATGTCGTCGCCGCGCGTCTTGCGCGTCGTGGTGACAATGCCGGCCTGAATCAGGATTTCGGCAAACCGGCGCACCCGCTCCGCCGGCGACCGCTTGAACGGCGACCCCGGGAAGGGGTTGAAGGGAATCAGGTTGAATTTGCAATGGACATTCTTGACCAATGCCAGCAGTTCGCGGGCATGGGCATCGCTGTCATTGATACCGTCGAGCATGATGTACTCGAAGGTGATGAAATCGCGCGGCGCCTTGTCCAAATAGCGCTTGCAGGCCGCCATCAGTTCATTGAGCGGGTATTTCTGGTTGATCGGCACCAGTTGGTCACGCAACTGGTCATTCGGCGCGTGCAACGAGACGGCCAGGGCGACCGGGCATTCGTCACCAAGCCTGTCCATGACCGGAACCAGTCCGGAAGTCGAGACCGTTACCCGACGGCGCGACAATCCATAGGCATTGTCGTCGAGCATCAGGCGCAGCGCAGTGACGGAATTTTCGAAATTCGCGAGCGGCTCGCCCATGCCCATCAAGACAACGTTGGAAATAACCCGTTCATCACCGTGGACAGCACCCAGTGCCTTGTTGGCCTGCCACAGCTGACCGATGATTTCGGCCACTGACAGGTTGCGATTGAAGCCCTGCTTGCCGGTCGAACAGAAGGCGCAGTCCAGCGCGCAACCAGCCTGCGTCGAGATACATAGCGTGCCGCGATCGTCTTCCGGGATAAACACCGTTTCGACCGCGTTGCCGTTCCCGACATCAATCAAAAACTTGCGCGTGCCGTCATCCGACAGCTTGTCGGAAACGACCGCCGGCGGCGCCACCACCGCCCTCGCCTTGAGCTTTTCGCGCAGGCTCTTGGCGATGTCGGTCATGGCGTCGAAGTCCGCCACGCCGGAACGATGGATCCAGCGCAACACCTGGCGGGCGCGGAAGGGCTTTTCGCCCTGTTCGGCAAACCAGGCAGTCAGGCCTTCGCCATCGAAATCCAGCAGATTGACGGTCATGCAGTTTTGATCAACGGCCGGAATAGACGTTCATGCCCGGGAAGAAGAAGCCGATTTCGACAGCGGCGGTTTCCGGGGCATCAGAGCCATGAACGGCGTTGGCATCGATCGATTCAGCGAAATCGGCGCGGATGGTGCCGGCGTCGGCCTTCTTCGGGTCGGTGGCGCCCATCAGCTCGCGGTTCTTGGCGATGGCGTTTTCGCCTTCGAGAACCTGAATCATCACCGGGCCGGAGATCATGAAGGAGACCAGATCCTTGAAGAAGGGGCGTTCCTTGTGCACAGCATAGAAGGCACCGGCTTCCTGCGGGGACAGCCAGGCCATCTTGGAGGCGACGATCTTCAGGCCGTTGGATTCGAAACGGGAGTAGATCTTGCCGATGACGTTCTTGGCAACTGCGTCGGGTTTGATGATGGAGAGGGTGCGTTCGATAGCCATGAGATTGCTCCGGGAAAGCTAGTCAGTTGAAAAACGGGCAATTTTAGCAGACTCGGAACGCAAACGCCCGTATCACTGCGTAACGGCTTTTGCGCTACCCGATGCCAGCAGAGGATCGCGCAGGAGCGCAAAGTCGCGGGGCGCAACGTACTGCAGCAACTCCTTGCCATCGGCGTCGACCACGATATCGAGCCCCTTGTCCGGATACAACAGATGGACGCGTCTTTCCGAAACGACCACGCGCTCGCCCGGCGAACCAAAGCGCTGGACGACCGTTGCCTCGTCGAGATTGACCGTCGGAATCACCGAAATCGCCCTGATCGGCAGCTTGTCGGCAGCCGCCAGATCATCCGGGTGGAGCGTGATCCGGCGCGTCGTGCTTTCCATGTGCTTGGCTTTGACGGCGCGATCCCGCATTTCGGAAATTGCCTCATTTTTGCCATCGACCGTAGCAATCACCTTGGCCAGCACAAAACCAAGCGCCACCTGCGAGTAATACCCCTCCAGCGTACCCACTTCGCCGGGTTCGGCAATGATCGCCACCTCGATCTCGCTGCCCAGTTGCTGGCGAACATCCCCTAGCGTACTGACGCCTGGCTTCAGCCCGAAAACACGGCTGCCGCCCTGGCCGTCAAGCTCGATCTGCCACGGCAGATTGCTGTTCGGATCAACCCCCTCCTGCTTCCCGGCACCCGGAATGAAAAACGGCAAAACAAGCGCCGCAACAACGAGCGCAACGATGGCAAGGGCAAACTTCATGGGAATCCAGTGCTATTTCCGGGGAGTGGATTGTGCCATAGCCCCTCACCAGAAAGCAGAAAGCCCCGGCCGGAGCCGGGGCTATGCATGGCGAAAAGCGCTTCGACTAAATCATGCCCAGTTGCTGGGGCAGCCACAAAGACAAACCGGGCCAGTATGTGACGATGACCAGGAAGCCCAGCATCGACAACAGCCACGGCCAGACAGCGACGGTCAGCTCGGTGATACCCATCTTGGTAATGCCCGAAGCCACGTACAGATTGAGGCCAACCGGCGGGTGACACATACCGACTTCCATGTTGACCACCATCAGGATGCCGAAATGCACCGGATGGATGCCCAGTTGCACGGCGACTGGGAACAGGATGGGCGCGAAGATCAGCACGATCGACGACGGTTCCATGAAGTTGCCCGCCAGCAACAGGATGACGTTGACCGCCAGCAGGAAGGTGATCATGCCAAGACCATTGCCCAGCATCCAGTCAGCCAGCGCCTGCGGGATATTCTCGTTGGTCATGATGAACGAGAAGAGGACGGCGTTGGTGATGATGTAGAGCAGCATCGCCGACATGTTGGCTGAATTCAGCAGCACCTTCGGCACATCCTTCAGGCCCATGTCCTTGTAGATGAAGACTGCCACGATGAACGCATAAACCGCAGACATCGCCGCCGCTTCGGTCGGCGTGAAGATGCCGGTATAGATACCGCCCATGACCACGACGATCAGCAGGAGCCCCCAGACCGAGGCGCGGAAGGACTTCCAGCGCTCACCCCAGCTTGCTTTGGGCTGACGCGGGTAGTTGAACTTCTTCGCGCGGTACCAAGTCACGCCACCCAGCGTCGCCGCCAGCGCCAAACCGGGAATGACACCAGCCATGAACAGGGCGCCAACCGAGGTATTGGTCGCCACCGAATACATCACCATAACGATGGACGGCGGTATCAGGATGCCGAGCGCCCCCGAGGTCGAAATCACACCGGCCCCGAACTTGTTCGGGAAGCCCGCCTTGACCATGGCCGGCAGCAGGATGGAACCAATCGCCACCACGGTTGCCGGGCTGGAACCGGACACTGCGGCAAACAGCGCACAGGCCAGCACACCTGCCAGACCGAGGCCGCCGTACCAGTGCCCGACCATCGAGGTGGCAAAGTTGATCATCCTTTTCGCCACCCCGCCATGAGTCAGGAAGTTGCCGGCCAGAATGAAGAAAGGAATGGCCATGATCTCGAATTTCTCGATACCGGTGAACAGCTTCAGCGCCACCGATTCGAGCGGCACCTGCGTCATCGTGAAGAGGAAAGTCAGAACAGTCAGGCCGAGCGAAATGGAAATCGGCATACCGGTCAGCATCAGGACTGCCAGCAGCGTAAAAATCACCAGGGCGTTCATTGCTGGTCTCCTTGCTTGTCATCTGCACTGCGGCGCTCGCCGCGGCGACGCTCCTTATCCGAAACCGCTGTGCCACCATGGCGACGCTCTTCGCCACTGCGACGTTCGCCAAGCTGCTCGTGCTTCAGATCGTGCATGTGCAGGTTGTCGCCCATGCCATAAACGTCGACGTCCACCGGCAGTTTCTCTTCTTCGTCCAGACCTTCGACATGGCCGTGGTCGTGGTGCGGCAGCTCGCCCGTTTTGACGAAGCCCCAGGCCACTTGCAGGAAGCGGAAACACATCAGCGACGAACCAAGCGGAATGGCGCTGTAGACGATCCAGGTCGGCCATTCGAGGTCAGGGGTCGTCGGACCTTCGTACAGATCTTCGCCGGCAATGCCCAGAAAATTGTAAATGGCATAGTGAGCGCCGTTTTCCCAGACGAACTGGGCGCCCAGGGAACCGACAATACCGGTGAACAACGCACCGGCCAGCAGGCCGAAAATAATGAACTTGCCGCGCATGTTGTCTTCGAGGCGGTTGATCAGCACGTCGACACCCACGTGGATGCCGGTTCGCACGCCATACGCCGCACCAAACTTGGCCATCCAGACGAACATGATGATGCAAAGCTCCTGCGCCCAGCCAAAGTTGAGACTGAGCAGCCAGTCCTGCAAACCGGGGATTTCAACCCCGGCCATGTAGCGATGCGCCACGGATACGAAGATAATCAGCGTGGCCGCCCCCATCAGGAAAGTGACCAGCAACTCTTCGAGGTGGTTGAGTAGCTTGTTGAACATAGTGAGTTCCCCCGGTGTGATTCGGGGGCCGCAGCCCCCGATCTAGTTATTGCGCTGCGGGTTACAGGCTATCCGGCTTGAAGCCGATGTCCTTGTAGACCGCCTGGATGACCTCCTTGCCAATCCGCCCTTCCATCTTCTGATGCACCGGCACCATGGCCTTCTTGAAGGCCAGGCGCTCTTCCTTGGTCGGCACGTAGACGGCCGTCTTGCCGCTCTTCTTGACCGCATCCAGCGCGCTGTCATTCTCGACCTTGGCAATCTGGTTGGCATAGCGCGTCGATTGCTCCATGGCGTCTTCAAGCTGCTTGCGGATATCGGCCGGCAGACCTTCCCAGAACTTCTTGTTGACGATGACCGCGTAGCCCAGATAACCATGGTCGGTCAGCGTCAGGTGTTTCTGCACTTCATGCATCTTCTGGGTATAGAGGTTGGAAATCGGGTTCTCGGTCCCGTCGACCACGCCGGTCTGCAAGGCCTGGTAAACCTCGGAGAAAGCCATCACCTGCGGCAAGGAGCCGACCGAGCGCATCTGCTCTTCGAGCACCTTGGAAGACTGAATACGCATCTTCTTGCCCTTCAGGTCAGCCGGAGTCTTGATCGGCGTGTTGGCCGAGAAGGACTTGAAGCCGTTGTCCCAGAACGCCAGGCCCTTGATACCCTTCGGTTCCAGCTTGGCCAGCAGATTCTTGCCGACCGGACCGTTGGTGACCTTGTGCAGATCGTCATAGCCATTGAAGATGAAGGGCAGGTCAAAGACCTCGAATTCCTTGACGCCGAGCGGACCGAACTTGGCCAGCGACGGTGCCAGCATCTGGACGGCGCCCAACTGCAGCGCTTCCATTTCTTCCTTGTCCTTGTACAGGGTCGAATTGGCGTAAACCTCGACCTTGACCTTACCGTGGGTCAACTCACTGGCTTTCTTGGCGAACATCTCGGCCGCCTTGCCCTTCGGGGTATCGGCTGCGACGACGTGGCTGAACTTGATGACGATAGGTTGCTGTGCGTACACCGCCAGCGACATGGCTCCGGCAAACAGACCAATCAGCAGCTTGGAAACTTTCATTTTCTCTCCTCCAGTAGTGGGTCGCCCGGTTATTAGATTGCGACTGAGTGAAAGTATTACGAAATACATAACTACTGCGTATTGTGGTTTTCCACATGACCGGGCGCCCATAAAAAAACCGCCGGACCAGCCGGCGGTTTTTTCACGTGAAGCCTACTTTCAATGATGCTCGACGAGCGGGCGGGGCACGTGGGGAATAATGACATCCGGCGCATCATCGAGCACCAGTTCCGGATGGTCGGCTTCGTCGCCAGTTTCGTTGTTGAGCACAGCATTCATCCGCTCGACATCGAGTGCCTTGCACCACTTGGCAACAACCAGGGTGGCCACGCTGTTGCCGATGAAATTGGTCAAGGCCCGAGCTTCGGACATGAAGCGGTCGATACCGAGAATCAGCGCCAGGCCGGCCACCGGCACGGTACCGACTGCCGACAGGGTCGCCGCCAGCACGATGAAACCGCTGCCCGTGACACCAGCAGCCCCCTTGGAGGTCAATAGCAAAATGACCAACAAGGTGATTTGATGCTGCAGATCAAGCGGCGTATTCGTCGCCTGGGCGATAAACACGGCGGCCATCGTCAGATAGATCGAGGTGCCGTCGAGATTGAAGGAATAGCCGGTCGGTACAACCAGGCCTACCACCGATTTCTGGGCGCCGGCATTTTCCATTTTCGCCATCAGGCGTGGCAGCGCGGACTCCGACGAGGAGGTGCCGAGAACCAGGAACAGTTCTTCCTTGATGTATTTGATCAGCTTGATGATGGAAAAGCCGTGAGCGGCGGCGATACTCCCCAGCACCCCGAGAATGAAGATCACGCAGGTCAGGTAAAAGGCACCCATCAGGCTGGCCAGTTGCGCCAGGCTACCGACCCCATGCTTGCCGATGGTGTAGGCCATCGCGCCGAAAGCACCGATCGGGGCGACTTTCATGATCACGCCGACGATACCGAACAGCACGTGCGACAGCTTTTCAATCAGTTCGAAGACCGGTTTGCCGCGCTCGCCAAAAGCGTGCATGGCATAGCCGAACAGGATCGAGAAGAACAGCACCTGCAGCATGTCACCCTTGGCAAAGGCATCGACGACACTGGTCGGAATGATGTTGAGCAGGAATTCGACCGTCGACTGCATCTTGCCCGGCTCGGCATACTTGGCGATGCCCTTGGTATCGAGCGTCGAGACATCGACGTTCATGCCGACGCCCGGCGCCCAGAGATTGACCACAATGAGGCCGATGATCAGGGCGATGGTGCTGACTACTTCAAAGTAAAGCACGGCTAGGCCGCCGGTCTTGCCGACCTTCTTCATGTCTTCCATACCGGCGATGCCGACGACGATGGTGCAGAAGATGATCGGGGCGATGATCATCTTGATCAGCTTGATGAATCCGTCGCCCAGCGGCTTCATCGCTGCGCCGGTCTCCGGGTAGAAGTGCCCGAGCGTCACGCCGATGGCGATGGCGACAAGCACCTGGAAATAGAGACTTTTGAAAACTGTTTTTTTAGCCATGTTTGTCCACTCCTCAGCTGGCAATTTACGGAAGGTTCCGAAATTGGGCCGCAGTATCGCCAACCTGGTAACCGCCGACCATTGTGGTTATCCGAATTGTGGATAACCACAATGCAGCGCACGGAAAAAACGTGGTGTACCATTTTCCCCATGCACCACGCTCTTCCTATTCCCTCTGGCAGTTCCCGCCGGCTGCGCTGGCTACTAGCCCTGCCCAAGCTAGGCATCGTCCTGCTGCTTGCTGCCCTGCTCTCACTCCTCTGGCTGCTACACCGCAACGAAGCGGAAGAAGAAAGAAATGCCCTGATCAAGGACGTGCTGTGGCTGGAACAGAACCTGCGTTTTCACTTGGACAGTAACGAGGAGCTGTTCCAGCAACTGGCGCTGGAAATGGCCAATCCGGCCGGTCGCCAAAAAATATTCCAGCTGCGCTCCGAACACATGCTCAAGAACTCCCCGGACATCGCACAGATACTTTGGCTATCCCCCGGACAAACGGTGATCGAGGCGCTACCGACAGCCCCCCTACCGGAAAGCCTGGGTGAACCCGTCGCCACTCAGCTAACCAGCAGCGCCTTCGAACTGGCCAGGCGGCTTGGCAAGCCGCAATACAGCGCCCCCTTCCTGCTTGACGATCGACGTGCCGTCGTCGCGCTGTTCGTCCCGATCTACAGCGAACGCCAGGTCGCCGGCATGCTGGCTGTGACCTACCTGCTCGACACGCTGCTCGCCAACCAGGTGCCTTGGTGGTTCACCGAAAAATACCAGGTCGAAATCGTCGACGACAACGATGTTCGCTACGCCGCCAAAACCCATATCGAAGGCAATAGCGATCTGCGCTACGTACTTCCCTTCGACCCGCCGGGATCCGGGCTGCTGCTGCGCGTCACCAGCTATGGATCACCGGACAACACCTTGCAACGCCTGCTGGTGGTCGCCATCTTCCTGCTGGCAGCCGGCGTCTTCTGGAGCCTGTGGCTGGTTCGCGACCTGATGAAAAAACGCTCGCATGCCGAAGAGGCCCTGCGTGCCGAGCATGCCTTCCGGGCGGCCATGGAGGATTCGTTGACTGTCGGCATGCGGGCCCGAGATCTCGTCGGCCGGGTCATCTACGTCAACCCTGCATTTTGCCGGATGACCGGGTTTTCGGCCGATGAACTGGTCGACCGAAACCCGCCGATGCCCTACTGGGCCCCGGAGCAGCTCGAAGAAACCTACGCCATGCACCAAACGGTGCTGGCCGGCGAAGCACCCAAGGATGGCTTCGAAATCACTTTCATGCGCAAGAACGGCGAACGCTTCCAGGCACTGATTTACGAAGCCAAATTAATCGACGGCAACGGAAATCACACCGGCTGGATGGCTTCGGTACTCGACATTACTGAGCGCAAGCGCGCCGAGGAACTGGCCCGCCAGCAGCAGGAGCAGCTACAGTTCACCTCCCGCTTGGTGACCATGGGCGAAATGGCCTCGACGCTGGCTCACGAACTCAACCAACCACTGGCGGCCATCGCCAGCTACAACACCGGCTGTCTGAACATGCTCGACAGTGGCCAGGCGACGCCGCAGGATCTGCACCCGGCACTGGAGAAAATAGGCCTGCAGGCCCAGCGTGCGGGCAAGATCATTCGCCGTGTGCACGACTTTGTCCGCAAGAGCGAACCCAAGCGAGCGCCCTGCGCCGTCGGCGAAGTGGTCGAGGACTGCCTGGGTTTCGTCGAAGCCGAGGCCCGCAAGCGCCATATCCGGATCGACTGCGAGCTGCCGTCGCTCCCACCCGTACCGGCCGACCGCCTGATGCTGGAGCAGGTGCTTCTCAACCTGATCCGCAACGGCATGGAAGCAATGGCCGCAACCCCCGAACCCGAGCGTACATTGCGTATCACCGTTGAAATCGGCGAAGGCGAACTGCTCGTCAGCGTCAGCGATCAGGGCAGCGGCATTGCCTCTGAAATCCGCGACAAGCTGTTTATTGCCTTCTTCACCACCAAGCCGGAAGGCATGGGCATAGGCCTCTCGATCTGCCGCTCGATCATCGAATTCCACCGCGGCCGTTTGTGGGCCGAAGACAACCTCAATTCAAGAACCGGAAGCGGTACGATATTCCGCTTCACTCTACCCTTGGAAGCGACATGAGCCTGCCTCAACAAGCCTACCTGGTCGACGACGACGAAGCGATCCGCGACGCCTTAAGCTGGTTGCTCAAGTCACGGGGCATGCCCTGCACTGCGTTCGACTCGGCAGAGAGTTTCCTTGCCGCCTGGCACAAGGATATGAGCGGTTGCGTCGTCCTCGACATGCGGATGTCGGGAATGAGCGGACTGGATTGCTTCGATCACCTGCGCGAACGCCAGTCGACGCTGCCGGTCATTTTCCTGACCGGCCACGGCGACGTGCCACTGGCCGTCGCGACGCTCAAAAACGGGGCTTTCGACTTTTTCGAAAAGCCGCTGCACGACAATGAGTTGGTCACCCGCATCGAGGAAGCGATGGCCCTCGACGCCCGCCAGCGGGCGGCAAATGCTACGGTCGATTCGGTAAAAGCACGAATTTCGAAATTAACCACCCGCGAACGCCAGATCATGGAACTGGTGGTTGCCGGCAAATTCAACAAGGTCATCGCCGACGAATTGAACATTAGCATGCGCACCGTCGAGGTGCACCGGGCCAATCTTTTCGACAAGATGCAAGTCAAGACAGCAGTTGAACTAGCCAATCTGCTCAAATCCGGGGGCTGACGCTTCCCTAAGCTGTCATTTTTCGCTAGCATCTCGGCAACTTTCTCGTCGCCATCACCGGCGAAATCCATTCGATACACCCTTCCCATGAGGCAACCATGAGCGAGCATATCCATTACGTCACCGACGACACGTTTGAAGCCGAAGTGCTGCAGTCGCAGCTGCCGGTTCTCGTCGACTACTGGGCTGAATGGTGTGGTCCCTGCAAGATGATCGCCCCGATCCTCGATGAAGTCGCCAACGAATACGCTGGCAAGCTCAAGGTCACCAAGGTCAACATCGACGACAACCAGGCCACTCCGGCCAAGTACGGTATTCGCGGCATTCCGACGCTGATGATCTTCAAGAACGGCAACATCGAAGCGACCAAGGTCGGCGCCCTGTCCAAGTCCCAACTCGCTGCCTTTATTGACAGCAACCTGTAATCTCCGTAGTCTCCATGCCTGAAAGTGCGCTCTGCGCTTTCAGGCAGACGCGACAGGCAAGCTGTCCGGCGTCATTCCCCTCCCCTTAGATCTCCGATCTGCGCCCTGGCCTCCGGGCACTCGCCCGTTCTGTAACCGGCGCCACACTCTCCCACATGCAACTCTCCGAACTCAAGACACTACACGTCAGCAAATTGCTCGACATGGCCACCGAACTGGCGATCGAAAACGCCAACCGGATGCGCAAACAGGAACTGATCTACGCCATTCTCAAGGCAAAGGCCAAGAACGGCGACACCATCTACGGCGACGGCACTCTGGAAGTGCTGCCCGACGGCTACGGTTTCCTCCGTTCCTCGGACACCTCCTACCTGGCCAACCCGGACGACATCTACGTTTCGCCATCGCAGGTCCGCCGCTTCAACCTGCGTACCGGCGACACCGTCGAGGGCGAGATCCGCACCCCGAAGGATGGCGAGCGCTACGTCGCGCTGACCAAGCTTGACCGCATCAATGGCTTCTCGCCGGAAGCCAACAAGAACAAGATCATGTTCGAGAACCTGACGCCGTTGCACCCGACGCGTCACCTGAAGCTCGAACGCGAGATCAAGTCCGAGGAAAACATCACCAGTCGAGTCATCGACATGATCGCCCCGATCGGCTGCGGCCAGCGCGGTCTGCTCGTCGCGCCTCCGAAGACCGGCAAGACCGTGATGCTGCAGAACATCGCCCACGCCATCACCGCCAACCACCCGGACGTCGTACTGATCGTGCTGCTGATCGACGAACGCCCGGAAGAAGTCACCGAAATGACCCGCACCGTCAAGGGCGAGGTCGTCGCCTCGACCTTTGACGAGCCGGCTACCCGCCACGTCGCGGTCGCCGAAATGGTCATTGAGAAGGCCAAGCGCCTGGTCGAGCACAAGAAGGATGTTGTCATCCTGCTCGACTCGATCACCCGCCTTGCCCGCGCCTACAACACCGTGCAGCCGGCTTCCGGCAAGGTGCTGACTGGCGGCGTCGATGCCAACGCCCTGCAGAAACCCAAGCGCTTCTTCGGTGCCGCCCGCAACATCGAGGAAGGCGGTTCGCTGACCATCCTCGCCACGGCACTGATCGATACCGGTTCGCGGATGGACGAAGTCATCTACGAAGAATTCAAGGGTACCGGCAACTCGGAAATCCACCTCGATCGCCGCATGGCCGAGAAACGGATGTACCCGGCGGTCAATGTCAATCGCTCCGGCACCCGTCGCGAAGAACTGCTGCTCAAACCCGACGTGTTGCAGAAGATGTGGGTTCTGCGCAAACTCTGCTACCCGATGGACGACCTCGAAGCGATGGAATTCCTGCTCGACAAGGTCAAATCGACCAAGGGCAACCAGGAGTTCTTTGACGCCATGCGCCGCGGCTAAGTCGCCGCAAAAAATGTTGCAAGCCCGTGATTTTTGAAAGATAATTACGGGCTTCCCAGATCGGCCACATCCGCCGGTCGCTTGACTAAAGGACAAAAGATGAAAGCCGATATCCACCCGAATTACCATGACATCGCCGTGACCTGCTCCTGCGGCAACACCTTCACGACCAAGTCGACGATGGTCAAGGACGCCTTCCACGTTGAAGTCTGCTCCGCCTGCCACCCGTTCTACACCGGCAAGCAAAAGATCGTCGACACCGCCGGTCGCGTCGAGCGCTTCAACCAGAAATTCGGCGCCATGCGCGGCAAGGCTGCTGCCTGATCTGCCCGAAATGCGTTATAAAAGGCAGCCGATTGGCTGCCTTTTTTATTTCCGGCCCACATGTCTAATTTTCTCGCGCTGATCCGTCGCGGCATCCGCCTGCCCCCGGCAGGTTGGATGCTCGCCGCCATGCTCGCTTTCTATGTCCTGGCAGGCCTCTTCGGACGCGACCCATGGAAGGGCGAGGACGCCATCCATATCGGTACAGCCTGGCACATGCTGCATTTCGGCGACTGGCTGTCACCCGACCTGGCCGGACGCCCCTTCCACGAGCCTCCCCTTTATTACTGGACTGCAGCACTGACCGGCATGATTTTTGGCGGGCTGCTCCCCTTGCACGAAGCCATCCGCCTGGCCAGCGGGGTCTGGATCGCGCTGGCACTGATGGGGCTGTACTACGCCGGCCGCGAACTCTACGGCGAGGAATCGGCTGCGGCCAGCCCCTTGCTGCTCGCCGGCTGCGCCGGCCTGCTCTTCCACGCCCATGATGCGCAGCCGATGCTCATTGCACTTGCCGCCTACGCCGGAGGCCTGGGTGCGCTCGCCACCATCGGCCGCAAGCCTCGACTGACAGGCATCTACTACGGCGTGGCTATTGCCGGCTGCCTGCTCGGCACTGGCATCGCACCAACCCTTCCCCTGCTGGCCATCGCTCCAGTCGCCTGGTGGCTGTCGTCGGATCGCCACAAAGCGCTGCACACTCTGCTCATCGGCCTGGCCATCGCTACCGCCCTGAGCCTGCCGTGGATGCTGGCACTATTCAATCTGGAACCTTCCCGCTTCCACGCCTGGCTGGCCACCGAACTGGCGCCGCTGCAAACCCCGTTCTCCGTGCTCGGCGGCAGCCGCTTTTTGAGCATGCTGCCCTGGTTTGCCTTTCCGGCCCTGCCATTGGCCGTCTGGACCCTGTGGATCCGCCGGCACGACTGGCGCACTCCGCAGCAAATACTGCCGCTGACCTTCCTGCTGCTCACGCTGCTGATGCTGGCCTGGGCCTTCCGTCCCCGGGAAATTCCGTCGCTACTGTTGCTGCCGCCACTGGCCCTGCTGGCCACACCGGGCGCCCTGGCCCTGCGCCGCGGCGCCGCCAATGCCTTCGACTGGTTCGCGATGTCAACTTTCAGCCTGTTCGTTGTCGTGGTCTGGGTCTGCTGGTCGGCCATGGCACTCGGCTGGCCGGAAAAACTGGCCAAACGCATCGTCGTGCTGCGCCCCGGCTTTGTCGGCGAATTTAACCTGCTGGCACTGCTGGTCGGCTTGATGGCAACTGCCTGGTGGATCTGGCTGATTTTTACCGCACCACGTTCGCCCTACCGCAGCCTAACGCACTGGACCCTGGGCTTCACGACCCTGTGGCTATTGGCGACAACGCTGATTCTGCCCTGGTTCGATTACGGCAAGACCTATCGCCCGGTCGCCCAGGCTATAGCCCGAGCCCTGCCGGATAATCACGGCTGCCTGGCCGAACGCAAACTGACCGATGCTCAGTTGGCCTCGCTGGCCTATTTCCTGGAAATCGAGCCGGTCGCCGAAAGTTCGAAGGCCGGGCAGGCCTGCAACTGGCTGCTGGTCGTCGGCGACACGCGCGGCGAACTGGCGGCACCGGGCAGCCAGTGGACCAAGGTTTGGGAGGGCAATCGCCCTGGCGACCGCAGGGAAAAATTCCGTCTTTTTCGGCGCTGACCGTAGGGCTCGCCCTTGTCTCTATGGTTATAGCTTTTAGCCTGCGCCTTCCGCCATCGATGGAACGTGCCCGGGAGCCGGCCCGGGCTAGCTGCTTCAGCCGGCCGTCTTGATCAGGAAGTGTTCGCGGTAATACTTCAGTTCGTCGATCGATTCGTAGATATCTGCCAACGCGGTGTGCTTGCTTTTCTTCTTGAACCCCTTGTAAATCTCCGGCTGCCAGCGCTTGCACAGCTCCTTCAGGGTGCTAACATCGAGATTGCGGTAATGGAAGAAGGCCTCCAGCGTCGGCATGTAGCGCGCCATGAAGCGGCGGTCCTGGCCGATTGAATTGCCGCACATTGGCGAATGGCCGGCCAGCGAATATTTCTTCAGGAATTCCAGCGCTTCGGCCTCGACAGCCGCCTCGTCGATCGTCGAGGCCTTGACCTTGTCGATCAAGCCGGAACGCCCGTGGGTTTTCTGGTTCCAATCATCCATGCCGGCAAGAATCGCGTCCGACTGGTGGACGACCCAGGCCGGCGATTCGGCGACCATTTCCAGGTTCGAGTTGGTGACGACCATCGCCATTTCGATGATGCGGTCGCCATCCGGATTCAGGCCGGTCATTTCCATGTCCAGCCAGACGAGGTTGTTTGCGTTGCCTGCCATATAATTGCCCGATTCCATCAAAAGCCCGATTTTCTCACAGCTTGGCCCCCATGCCCGACTCCCAAGAATTCACTGCACTCTTTCTCGCTTTTTTTGCGCTGACCCTAGCCGTACGCCTGTGGCTGAAAATCCGCCACATCCGCCATATCGGCGCCCACCGCGGTGCAGTGCCGGCGGATTTCGCCGCCACCATCGCCCTGGCCGACCATCAAAAGGCTGCCGATTACACGATCGACCGCGTCAAATCGGTCATTTTCGCCATCGTCAGCGAAGGTGTCGTGCTACTCGCTTTCACGCTCGGTGGTGGCCTGGCCGCACTGAACGGCTTCTGGGCGCCCCGCCTCGACGGCCTGACTTACGGCCTGGCAATGATCTTCAGCGTGATGGGCATTTCCGGCCTGATTGACCTGCCCCTCTCGCTCTACCGCCAGTTCGTCATTGAGGCCCGCCACGGCTTTAATCGGATGACACTGGGCCTGTTCTTCTCCGATCTCGTCAAGCAGACCCTGCTCGGCATCGCCGTCGGCGCCCCGGTCATCCTCGCCGTGCTCTGGCTGATGGGCGCCATGGGCAGCCTGTGGTGGCTCTACGTCTGGCTGTTCTGGAGCGCCTTCAATCTGCTCGTGATGTTCGTCTACCCGACCTGGATCGCGCCGCTGTTCAACAAATTTTCACCGCTCGAAGAAGGCGAGATGAAGCACTGCATCGAAGCCCTGCTCACCCGCTGCGGTTTCCGCTCCTCCGGCCTGTTCGTGATGGACGGCTCGAAGCGCTCCAGCCACGGCAACGCCTACTTCACCGGCTTCGGCAACAACAAGCGCATCGTCTTTTTCGACACCCTGCTCAACCGCCTGGCACCGCCCGAGATCGAGGCTGTGCTGGCCCACGAACTCGGTCACTTCCGCCGCCACCACGTGATCAAGCACATCGCACTGATGTTTGCCGGCTCGCTGGCCCTGCTCTGGCTGCTTGGTCAGTTGATCCACGCCCCCTGGTTCTATGCCGGACTCGGCGTACCGGCGCAGAATACGGCGCTGGCGCTGATTCTCTTCTTCCTGGTCGTTCCCGTCTTCACCTTCCCTTTCACACCGCTGACCAGCTACCTGTCGCGGCGCAACGAATTCGAGGCCGACGCCTACGCCGCCGAACACGCCTCGGCGACCGAGCTGATCCACGCGCTGGTCAAGCTTTACCAGGACAACGCCTCGACCCTCACGCCCGACCCCTTGCACTCGCTGTTCCATGACTCCCACCCGCCGGCCGCGCAGCGCATCGCCCGCCTGCAACAACTGGAGACCCCCGCATGAACAAGCTCGCCACGCTGATCGCCGCCAGCTTGCTGGCGCTTCCCGCCGTCGCCGCCGAGCCCTGGGGCAACGCCGACCCCAAGGCGGGCAAGGTTCTTCATGACAAGCAGTGCGTCGCCTGCCACGTCCGCCTCTATGGCGGCGATGGCAGCAAGATGTACACCCGAGATGGGCACCTGCTGTCGACCAAGCTCGACATCCTGCAACGCGTCGCCACCTGCAATGCGCAGACCAAGGCCGGCTGGTTCCCGGAGGACGAGGCAGATGTAGCAGCCTACCTGAACCAGCAGTTCTACCACTTCAAAGACTGATGCAGGGTCGCGTCATCGCCGCTCACGGCCGGCAATACGTCGTCGAACTGACCGACGGCAGCCGGCTTCCCTGCTTCCCGCGCGGCAAGAAAAGCGAGGTGGCCTGCGGCGATTATGTCGACCTCAAACGCACCTCCGACGACCAGGGCGTCATTGAGGCAATCCAGGCGCGGCGCAGCCTGCTTTATCGCTCCAACGAAATCCGCCAAAAGTTGATCGCCGCCAACGTGGACCAACTGCTCATCGTCGTCGCCACCGAGCCGGCCTTTTCCGACGAACTGATCGCCCGCGCCCTGCTCGCCGCCGACAGCGAGGATATCGAGACGCTGATCGTCCTCAACAAGGCCGACCTGACCGACAAGCTCCCTGCTGCCCGGGCACAACTGGCCACGCTGTCCGGACTCGGCTATCCCATCCTCGAACTGTCGGCGCTCGACCACGCCGAAGACCTTCGACCTTTCCTGCAGGGCAAGACCAGCGTGCTGGTCGGCCAGTCCGGGATGGGCAAATCGACCCTGGTCAACGCCCTGATCCCGGCCGCCAACGCCGCCACCCGGGAGATCTCGCAGGCCCTCGACTCCGGCAAGCACACCACGACGCACGCGACGCTCTATCACCTTGATACCGATAGCCACCTGATCGACTCGCCCGGCCTGCAGGAATTCGGCTTAGGCCATCTCGACCGCCAGGACATCGAAAACGCCTTCCGCGAATTCCGTCCCTATCTTGGCCAGTGCCGCTTTCGCGACTGCCGCCATGATCGCGAACCTGACTGCGCGCTAAATGCTGCGGTCAGCGCCGGAAAAATCGAAAAATCGCGTTTTGCCATCTATCACCGTATCGTCGGCACCCAGCGCCTGATTTGAATCCTGGTCACCGACGCCTGTCGGCATCACTCGCAAGCAAAAGACGGTAGCAATATCGCCGACACAAGGTGATAATTCTGGCAAAGTTGTAATCTTTGCGCGACCGGAGAAAATGCCATGGGCGCTAGCCAAGCGACCGTATTGATTGTGGACGATACGCCGGAGAACCTCAGCGTTCTGGGCGAGCTGCTGCAGCCGAACTATCGGGTCCGTGCCGCCAATTCCGGCCGCCGCGCGCTGCAGATCGCCCTTGGCGACCCAACCCCGGACATCATCCTGCTCGACGTCATGATGCCGGACATGGACGGCTACGACGTCCTCGCCGAATTGCAGGCCTCCCCTGCCACGCGCAACATCCCGGTCATTTTCGTCACGGCCATGGACGCGACGCAGGACGAGGAACGCGGCCTCGAACGCGGCGCCGTCGATTACATTACCAAGCCGATCCGCCCCAGCATCGTTCTCGCCCGCGTCCGCACACAACTTGAAATCAAGCGGGCCCGCGATGTGCTGTCCGGCCAGAACAGCTTCCTGGAGGCCGAAGTCGCTCGCCGCATGGGCGAAAACCAGCTGATCCAGGAAGTCAGCATCCACGCCCTGGCGCGCCTGGCCGAAACCCGCGACCCGGAAACCGGCAAGCACCTGCGACGCACCCAGGAATACGTTTTGACGCTGGCCCGGGCGCTGGGCGACCACCCCCGCTTCGCCCACTATCTCGACGAACGGACCATCAACGCCTTGGCCCAGTCGGCCCCGCTGCACGACATCGGCAAGGTCGGCATTCCCGACCACATCCTGCTCAAACCCGGCAAGCTGACCCCGGAAGAATGGGAAATCATGAAGACCCATGCCGAACTGGGCAGCAACGCCATCGCCCAGGCCGAAGCCGATGCCGAGAAACCGGTCGAGTTCCTGGCCATCGCCAAGATGATCGCCCGCTCGCACCATGAAAAATGGGACGGCAGCGGCTACCCCGACGGCCTGGCCGGCGATGCCATACCGATCGCCGCCCGCCTGATGGCGCTGGCCGACGTTTTCGATGCCCTGACCTGCAAGCGCGTCTACAAGCCAGCCTTCTCCTTCGACGATGCCTATCGCATCATCGTTGACGGTTCCGGCAAGCATTTCGATCCCGATGTCGTCCAGGCCTTCGTCCGTGAATACGACCGCTTTCAGAACATCGCCAAACTCTACGCCGAGTAACGACTCCGTGACCCGGCCTGCCACTGATCATCGACCGATCGCACTGGTAGCGAGCAGTTTTAGAAATCCAGAACCATGACCCTGCTGCCCTCATCCACCCTCGCCGACATCATGACCAGCGACGTGCGCAGCCTGCCGCCGCACGCCACGCTCAAGGAAGCCAGTCGGCTGATGGCGGAGGAACGCCTGTCCAGCCTGCTGGTCTGCGACCAGGGGAAACCACTCGGCATCGTCACCGAAACGGACGTCCTGCGCGCCCTGCATGCACAGAAGCCGCTCGACATTCGCCTCGATGCGCTGATGTCGAGCCCGCTGATCACCGCCCCCCCACACCTCGACCTGATCAGCGCCCGCCGCCTGGTCGAAAGCCGGCGCATCCACCATCTCGGCGTCGCCGATGCGGCCGGGCGCATTCTCGGCATGGTCAGCGACACCGACTTCCGCTTTCATCTCGGCACAGCGGTTTTTGGGCACCTGCGGACGCTGGGCAACGCGATGGATCAGAAGACGCCGCAAATGGCGCCCGATGCATCGCTGGGGCAGGCCATCACCTGCATGCTGGACCACGCCGCCGACTACCTGATCGTCGTCGAGGACGGACTGCCGGTGGGCATCGTCACCGAGCGCGACATTCCCCGCCTGATCAATCAGTTCCAGCAGCCGCACGATATCCCGCTGCACATGGCGATGAGCTCGCCCCTGCGCAGTGTCCAGTTCGACACCTCGGTGACCATCGCACTGGAGGCGATGAACCGTTTCCGCCTACGGCACATGGTGGTGCTCGACAGCGAGGGACGCATTGCCGGCGTGATCAGCCAGCGTCGGCTGTTCGAGCAACTGGCCCTGGAACAGCTGTCGAGTGCGCTGCTTCAAATCCATCAGGAACGCGACCGCGTGCGTCTGGAAACCCATCTGCAGCTCGCGCTCGACGTCGGCGGCGCCGGCAGCTGGGAATACCGGCACGACCTCGACCACCACATCCTCAGCGACGGACTGATCGCCCTGCTCGGCTGCACGCCGGTCAATGCCCCGCGCACCCGCCTGGACTGGACGGAGCGCGTGCACCCCGAGGACCGGCCGCTGCTCAATGCCGCGGTCGACGAGTTAAAGGCAGCAAAATCGACATCGCAGATCATCGAATACCGGATTCGCCACGAGGACGGTCACTGGCTGTGGATCGAAGACCGCAGTTGCGTCACCGAGCGCAACGCCGACGGCAGCCCGAAAATCACCGCCGGTGTGCTCAACGACATCACCGAACGCCACCAAGCCCGCCAGCAGATCACCCGCCAGAATCGTGCCCTGCGCATGATGAGTGGCGTGGCCCAGGCGCTGGTCCGTCATACCGACGAGAAGCTGATGCTCGACGAGGTATGCACCGTCGTCGTCGAAATCGGCGGCTACCGCATGGCCTGGCTGGGTGAAGCCAGCAACGATGCCAAAAAATCCATCGTCCCCCGCGCCGAGTCCGGCGACTCCTACAACTACCTGTCCTCGATCGACATCAGCTGGGCTGACTGCCCGAGCGGCCAGGGGCCGACCGGACGGGCAATCCGCACCGGCATTCCGGTGATCATCCGTGAGACCGAGAGCGATCCGACCTTCACGCCATGGCGATCAGCCGCGCATGCCGCCGGGTTCCACGCATCGATCGCCCTGCCTGTGCGCGTGGACGGCAAGGTGGTCGCTGCGCTCAATCTCTATTCCGAAAAGCCGGATGCATTCGACGACGACGAAGTCAGCCTGCTCAGCAATCTGGCCGGCGAACTCGGCCTCGGCCTGAGCATGCAACGCTCGCGGCAAACCCTGGCGCGTAGCGAGGAAATGCTGCTCCAGGCACAACGCCTGGCCCGTATCGGGCACTTCACCTTCGAGGCGAACAGCGACACGCTGACTGGCTCCCCGACGCACGATGAAATTTTCGGCATCCCGCCCGGCGAACTGCTCGATACTGCCTCCTGGCGCGCCCTGATCCACCCCGACGACCGGGAGCGCATGAGCCGATACGTACGCGACCATGTCTTCCGGGGCAAACTGCCTTTCGACAACGAATACCGGATTGTCCGCCGCAACGACGGCCAGGAGCGCTGGATCCATGGTGCCGGGCAGATCATCATCGGCAGCGACGGGCGGGTCACCCGTTTTTTCGGCACCAGCCAGGACATCACCGAGCGCAAGCATTTCGAACAGCGCCTGAGCCAGAGCGAGGCGGAACTGAAGGAGGCCCAGTCCGTTGCCCACCTCGGCAGCTGGACGCTGGATATCGTTTCCGACACGCTCAACTGGAGTGACGAGGTTTACGCGATATTCGGCCTGGCACAGGGCCACCCGCTGGCCTTGATCGATTTCATCGAGCGCATTCATCCCGAGGACCGGGAGCGCGTCATGGGCGACTGGCAGGCCGCTCTCCATGGCAAGCCCTATGACAGCGAGCATCGCATCGTCGTCGCTCAGCAGGTACGCTGGGTACGTGAACGCGCCCATGTCCGCTTCGACAGCAACGGCACCCCGATCTTCGCGGTTGGCACCGTGCAGGATGTTACCGAGCGTCGGGAATCGGAAGAACAACTGCGCAAGCTGTCGCTGGCCATCGAGCAGAATCCGCACAGCATTGTCATCACCAACACGCACGCCGAGATCGAATACGTCAACGACGCCTTCGTCCGTAACACGGGCTACAGCCGCGAAGAAGCCATCAGCGCCCACCCCGGGCTGCTGCGCTCCGGCATGACGCCGCCGGAAACCTACGCATCCCTGTGGGCAACCCTGGAACGCGGCGAAATCTGGCGTGGCGAATTCGTCAACCGGCGCAAGGACGGCACGGTGTTCGAGGATTTCGCCATCATTTCCCCGGTTCGCCAGCCCGATGGCCGGATCAGCCACTACCTCGGCATCCAGGAAGACATCACCGAAAAGAAGCGCAACCAGGCCGAACTGGAAAGCTACCGGCGCCACCTCGAGGCGCTGGTCGCCGAACGTACCGAGCAACTGATCCTGGCCAAGGAACAGGCTGAATCGGCCAGCCGGGCGAAGACGTCCTTCCTGGCCAACATGAGTCATGAAATCCGCACGCCGATGAATGCCATCCTCGGCCTGACCCACCTCGCCCAGCGCGATGCCGGCGATCCCGAGCAACAGAAGCGCCTGGGCAAGGTCACCGAAGCGGCGCAGCACCTGATGACCATCATCAACGATGTGCTCGACATCTCGAAGATCGAGGCCGACAAACTGGTCCTCGAGCACACCGATTTTTCGCTGGCCGAAGTCTGCACCAATGCGTGCAACCTGGTCGCCGTGCGCGCCGAAGCCAAGCACCTGCCGATCAGCACCCAGCTCGATGCGGCCATTCCGGCCAGGTTGCGCGGCGATCCGCTGCGCATCCAGCAAATCCTGCTCAACTTCCTGTCCAACGCGATCAAATTCACCGAGCTGGGCCGGATCTCGCTGTGCGCCAGCCTGCGACAAAACGACAGCAACGGCATCGTCGTGTACTGCGCGGTGACCGACACCGGCATCGGCATTGCCGCCGATGCCCAGGCCCGCCTTTTCCTGCCCTTCGAGCAGGCCGACAGTTCGACCACCCGGCGCTATGGCGGTACCGGCCTCGGCCTGGCGATTACCCGCCGCCTGGTCGAAGCCATGCACGGCGAAATCGGTGTCGAAAGCGCGCCCGGCCGAGGCAGCACCTTCTGGTTCACAATGCGCCTGGCACCCGCGATGACGAGTGCCCCCGCCCAGGCGGCCAGCCGGAGTCCGCAACCGACGCACCGGATCGGCGCCAACGTGCTGGTCGCCGAAGACAATGCCATCAACGCCGAAGTCGCCAGCGACCTGCTGCGCAGCGCGGGGCTGACCGTAAGCCATGCCGCCGATGGCGGCGCCGCACTCGATCTGGCCCGGCGCCAGCATTTCGACCTGATCCTGATGGACATGCAGATGCCGGTCATGGACGGCCTCGAAGCGACCCGGCAGATTCGCGCCCTGCCCGGCTACGCGCGGACGCCCATCCTGGCCATGACGGCCAACGCCTTCGACGAGGATCGCGACGTCTGCCTGGCGGCCGGCATGAACGACCACGTCGCCAAGCCGGTCGCTCCCGACGTGCTGTATGCCGCGCTTGCCCGCTGGCTGCCCAGCCAACCGCCGCCATCGGCCATACCGCGCAGCGAGGCCACGGTACCGCCGCCTGAACTGGCTGGGATCACCGGCCTGGACAGCCTGTTTGGCCTGCAAGCCGTGCGCGGCCGGGTCGACAGCTATTGCCGGCTGCTCAACAAGTTTGCCGAGAACCACGCCGACGATTTTTCGCGGATTCGCCAATGCCTGGCCGCGGGCAACGTCGACGAAGCGCGCCGCCTGGCCCATTCGCTGAAAGGCGTTTCGGCTACGCTCGGGGCCATCGACATCCACCGGGCATCGGTCGCCCTCGAAGAAGCCATCAAGGCAGGCTGGAGCATTGCCCAGCTCGAACCGCTGATTGAAGAAACCGCTACGGTATACGCCGCGCTGCGCGAACAACTCGTCCGCCTGGCCCAGCCTGCCCGGAACAACCCGGAAATCGGCAACGCCCCGGCCACCACCGCGTTGATCGAACGCATCCGGCGGGAACTGCAAGTCGGTGAAATCAGCGTCCAGGAACTGGTCAACCAGCAAGCCGCCACCCTGCGCCTGGTCCTCGGCATCCGTTATCAGGAATTCGAAGGGCTGGTTGCTTCCTTCGATTTCGAAAGCGCCCTGGCCTGCCTCAACGCCGCCATGCCGCCGAAAATTCCGGGCTAGGCGGATCTCTCCCGCTCCAGCCAGCGTCGCACGCCCAGCCCGGCGGCGCGGCCACTGGCCAGGCAGGCGGTCAGCAGGTAGCCGCCGGTCGGCGCCTCCCAGTCGAGCATCTCGCCGGCGCAGAACACGCCGGGCATGGCGGTCAGCATCAGCGCTTCGTCCAGTGCCTCGAAGGCGACGCCGCCGGCTGTGCTGATCGCCTCGTCGATGGGCCGGGTAGCGATGACCGGCACGGGCAGCGACTTGATCGCAGCAGCCAGGCTGGCGGCTGAATCCAGCGTCTGTGCCGGGCAAAATTCACGTAGCAGCGCGGCCTTGACGCCTTCGATGCCGGCCCGCCGGCGCAGGTGATTGGCCAGCGAGTCGCGCCCGCGCGGCCGTGAGAGTTCTTCGGTCAGGCGTTCCAGGCTGCGCCCCGGCGCCAGATCGAGATGCAGCGCGGCGTGGCCGTCGGTGGCCAGGGCGTCGCGCAACGGGGCCGACATCGCATAGACCAGGCCGCCTTCGATGCCGCTCGCCGTGATGTTGAATTCACCCTGCTGACGATGGGCGCCGACCGAGGCAATGACGGCCTTGAGCGGCTCGCCGGCGTAGCGCTCGCTGAAATACGGGCTCCAGGCCACGTCGAAGCCGCAATTGGCCGGCTTCAGCGGCGCCACCGGCACGCCGCGACCGGCAAGCAGCGGGACCCAGGCGCCATCGGAGCCGAGCTTGGCCCAACTTCCGCCGCCGAGGGAGAGCACCACGGCATCGGCCTCGACCGCGATCTCGCCGTCCGGCGTGGCGAAGCGCAATTGACCGTCGGCCCAGCCCAGCCAGCGATGGCGGACATGGAACTGCACGCCCTGGCCGCGCAGGCGATGCAGCCAGGCGCGGAGCAGCGGTGCGGCCTTCATTTCGGTCGGAAAAACCCGGCCGGAGGTACCGACGAAGGTCTCGATGCCCAGGCCGTGTATCCACTCGCGCAACTGGCCCGGCCCGAAGGCATCGAGCAGCGGCGCGATGCGCTCCGCCCGGGCGCCGTAGCGCCGGATGAAATCGGGCAGCGGTTCGGCATGCGTGATGTTCATGCCGCCCTTGCCGGCCATCAGGAACTTGCGGCCGGGCGAAGGCATGGCATCGAAAATTTCGATTTTTGGGCTTTTTTTCGGGCTGACCGTAGCATTTGGCGATTCGGCCAGTGCCTCGGCCGCCATCAGGCCGGCCGGGCCGCCACCGATGATGGCAACGCGCGCCACCGTCAGCCGCCGTCCGTCTTGTCGGCCGGCCCGGCGAGCAGACCGTCCGGTATCTCTTCCTCGTCGAGCGGGACGACCGTGACCGCCACTTCCGGCTCGGTGCCGCCACCGCCGAGGATGATGCCGCGCAGCGGGGAAATGTCGGAGAAATCGCGGCCGAAGGAGAGCGTGATGTGCTCGGTATTGGGCAGCAGGTTGTTGGTCGGATCGAAATCGACCCAGTCGTGCCCCTCGCCCGGCGCATAGACCGAGACCCAGGCATGCGAGGCGTCGGCGCCGATCAGCCGCGGCTTGCCCGGTGGCGGCCGGGTCAGCAGGTAGCCGCTGACGTAGCGGGCGGCCAGGCCCAGGGCGCGCAGGCAGGCGATCATCAGGTGGGCGAAGTCCTGGCAGACGCCACGCTTGTTTTCCAGCACTTCGAGCACCGGCGTCGAGACCGTCGTCGCCTCCGGATCGAACTCGAATTCGTCAAAAATCTTCGCCATCAGGCGCCGGGCACCGACCAGCACCGGCGTGCCGGGCGGGAAACAGTCGGCGGCATAAGCCGCCAGTTCGTGCTTGACCCGAACGTGCGGACTTTCGAACAGGAAGCGGAGGGCGTCGAGATCTTCAGGGCGCGGCTCGGTGGCGTCGTAGGCCAGACGGTCACGGACCGTTTCCCAGGCCGGAGAATCCTCCAGATCGCCCGGCAGGTGCGGCGCCACGGCGATGGTCATGACCGAACGGATGACCAGGGCCTCATGCGGCACATGGAAAGCCACCCAGGTGACCGGATTGCCGAAGGCATCCTGCCCGTCGCGACGCCAGGTCGGCGCCGGGTCAATATCGATGCATTGCTCCTCGACCCGCTGCCAGGCGAGGACCCGCGGCGACAGGTGAAGCTGCTGCTGCGACAGGGAAACCGGACTGCCGTAGTCGTAGCGGGTTTCGTGCAGGACGTGGTAGCGGACCGAATCCATACTCACAGCGCCATCGTCTGCCGGCTGACGTCGCCGACGTGGGTGAAGTAGCGCATGCCCAGCCAGTCGGAAAGCTGAACGGCTGCCTGATCCAGTTCGCGCAGCCGGGCAGCCAGTTCCTCGCAGGGCTCGCATTCCCGGCAGCCGCTGAATTGCAGGTGCTCCAGCTTTTCCAGGCTGAACCCACGCAGGCGCTCCAGTGCCCCGGCCAGGTCGCCTTCGAAATCGGCGCCCAGTTCGCGCGCCATGCGTTCCAGGTAGCGGGTCAATACGCTGGCCTGGAAGAGGACGCCGTGCGGATTGCTGTCGTCGAAGACGAGTAGGTCGATGACCGGCAGCAGTTCCGGCAGGCGCGAGTAGCGCGAGCGGTAGGTGATGATCGAGTCGGTCAGTTCGAGCAGCCACTCCAGCGAGCCCGGACCGCGCGTCGAGGGCATCGACAGGAAATGGGCGACGGTCTGCGCCAGGAAGGACAGACGCTCGAGCCGGCGGCCGATGATCAGGAAACGCCAGCCGTCGTCGCGCGTCATGTTGTCCATCGCGAAGCCGGTCAGCGACGAGGAAACGCCCAGCACGCGGTCGAGGAAGGCGATCGCCTCGGTCAGCGTCGGATGTTTTTTCAGCGCCGCCTGCTGGTCGCGCTGCAGCCGGTTCAGCGAATGCCAGTGGTCGAGCGACAGGCGTTCGCGAACATGGGTGGCCGACCACATCAGGCTGCGGATGCTGCCGGCCAGGCTGCCCGGCTGGGCCGGATCGTAGATCGCCTCAAGCAGGGCATGCTCACTGCCCTCCTTGATCTCGTTATCCTCGCCCGGCCCGGGCAGCACGCCGAGCCGCTCGGCCAGCTCGATGGCCGAGGCGACGGCCGGCGTCTTCTCGCCGCCGGCTTCGACAACACGGGCCAGGGCGACACGCAGCATGCGGGCGCTGTCGTCGAAGCGTTCGGAATAGCGGCCAAGCCAGAAGAGGTTCTCGACCACCCGCGACGACAGGTTGGAACCAGCCCGGACCAGGTCGCGGACGCCGATCGAGGGCTTGAGCAGCGTGAATTCGCTAACCGGGCCGTTGGTCAGCACCCAGGTATCCTTCGAGGCGCCGCCCCGCTGCATCGAGATGATGCGCGTGCTGGCGCCGGTCGCCACGCGGGCCAGGCCGCCCGGCATCACCGAGTAGCCACCGTCGGCATTGACCACGGCGTAGGCGCGCAGGCCGACCGGCCGGGCGAGCAGGCGCCGCTCGTGCTGGCGGCTCCAGGTCGGCGCCTGCGACAGGTTGATCATCTCCTGCGCGACATAGGCGTGCGGCCGGGCCTCGATGCGCCGCAGCAGTTCGGCGCGCGCCTCGCCCTTCAGCTCGTAACCGAAGACCGGCTCCATGTTCTGCGTCGGGTAGGCCGGCTTGATGACCAGGTCGTCGAAGTTTTCCTTGACGAAATCGAGGGCCGGCTTTTCGCCGCACCACCAGGTCGCCACCGAGGGCATGGCCAGCTTTTCGCCGAGCAGGCGCCGGCAGATGGCGGGCAGGAAACCCATCAGCGCACCGGAAGCAAGCAGGCCGCTGCCCAGCGCGTTGGCGATGACCACCCGGCCGGTACGCGCCACGTTGAGCAGGCCGGGGATACCGAGCGCCGACTCGCCGCGCAGTTCCAGCGGGTCGCAATAACCGTCGTCCTGGCGGCGCAGGATGACGTGGACGCGCTTCAGGCCGCGCAGGGTTTTCAGATACACCGTATCGCCGCGTACCGTCAGGTCCTGGCCCTCGACCAGCGGGAAGCCGAGGTAGCGGGCCAGGTAGGCGTGCTCGAAATAGGTTTCGTTGTACGGCCCGGGCGTCAGCAGGACGATGTGCGGCGCTTCATCGCCCTCGACCGGGGCCAGTGCCGTCAGACCGTCAAGCTGGTCGCGGAAGAAGTCGGCCAGGTGCTGGACATGCAGATCGCGGAACATTTCCGGAAAGACGCGCGAGACGACCAGCCGGTTTTCCAGCGCGTAACCGGCCCCGGAAGGCGCCTGAGTGCGGTCGGCGATGACCCACCAGCGGCCGTTCGGCGAGCGCGCCAGATCGACGGCATAGTGGTGCAGCCAGACGCCGCCGACCGGCTTGACGCCCTGGCAGGGCCACAGGTAGCCGTGCTGGCCGTAGACCAGCGACGGCGGCAAGAGCCCTTCGGCGAGCAGTTTCTGTTCGCCGTACAGGTCGGCCAGCATGGCGTTGAGCAGCGCCGCGCGCTGGGCGACGGCGGCCGACACCTCGGCCCACTCTTCGGGCGGGATGATCAGCGGCAGCGGGTCGAGCGCCCACGGCCGGTCGGCGCCGTTGGGGTCGGCATAGACGTTGTAGGTGACGCCGTTTTCCTGAATGCGCCGGTCGACGAAATCCAGCCGCTGGTGCATTTCCTCCGGTGCCACCGAATCGAGGTGGGTGAAGAACTGCCGCCAGTGCGGACGCACGGCGCCGTCGGCCGACAACATTTCGTCGTAGCGGCGGGCGCTCTGGGGATAGATTGCGAGGAGTGTGCGGGCCATTCAGCGGGGGAAAAAGACCAAAAGGCCGGAAATGGAGCGTCTCCGGCCGAATGCTACGGTCAAGGCGATTTTTCGGTCAAAAACGCCGCAAGTCTAGCGTAAACGGGTGCTCGGCGCTTCGCTCCGGGGCCTTGGCCAGCATCTTGCACGGCGTGTGGCCGAAGCGGAAGAAGCGGGCCAGACGACGGCTTTCGGCCTCGAAGGCATTGACCGGGAGAACGTCGAAATTGCGGCCGCCGGGATGCGCGACATGGTACTGGCAACCGCCCAGCGAGCGTTGCATCCAGGTATCGACGATGTCGAAAACCAGCGGCGCCTGGACGCCGATGGTCGGATGCAGGCAGGACGCCGGCTGCCAGGCGCGGTAGCGGACGCCAGCGACGAACTCGCCGTTGGTGCCAGTGTTTTGCAACGGCACCGGGACGCCGTTGCAGGTCAGCACGTAACGGTCTGGCGCCATGCCCTTGACCCGGACCTGGACGCGTTCGACCGAGGAATCGACGTAGCGCACCGTGCCGCCACCTCCGCCCTCCTCGCCCATGACGTGCCAGGGTTCGAGTGCATGACGCAGCTCGAACTCGATGCCCTTGACGGCAAAATCGCCGTATTTCGGGAAGCGGAATTCGAAATGCGGCGCGAACCACTCGGCCCGGAACGGGTAGCCGGCCTGCTGCATTTCTTCCATGACGTCACGGAAATCCTGCTCGACGTAGTGCGGCAGCATGAAGCGGTCGTGCAACTCGGTGCCCCAGCGGGCCAGCCGGGGCACGTCGTAGGGCTCTGCCCAGAAGCGGGCGATCAGGGCACGCAGCAGCAGTTGCTGGGTCAGCGACATGCGGGCGTGCGGCGGCATTTCGAAGGCACGCAGTTCGAGCAGGCCCAGCCGCCCGGTCGGGCCGTCCGGCGAGTACAGCTTGTCGATGCAGAACTCTGACCGGTGCGTGTTGCCGGTGACGTCGGTGAGCAGGTTGCGCAGGATACGGTCGACCAGCCAGGGCGGAACGTAGCCGCCGGGCTGCGGAATCTGCTTGAAGGCGATTTCCAGCTCGTAGAGGCTGTCGTTGCGAGCCTCGTCGATGCGCGGCGCCTGGCTGGTCGGCCCGATGAACAACCCGGAGAACAGGTAGGACAGGCTCGGGTGGTTGTGCCAGTAGGCGATCAGGCTCTTCAAGAGGTCCGGCCGGCGCAGGAAGGGCGAATCGTTGGGCGTCGCGCCGCCGAGCACGAAATGGTTGCCGCCGCCGGTGCCGGTGTGGCGGCCGTCGAGCATGAATTTCTCGGTGGTCAGCCGGGTGTAGTAGGCCGACTCGTAGAGGTGGGTGGTCTGGTCGACCAACTGATCCCAGCTCCTAGCCGGGTGGATGTTGACTTCGATGACGCCGGGGTCGGGCGTGACGCGGAAATGGGTCAGGCGCGGATCGGATGGCGGCTCGTAGCCTTCGAGGATGACCGGTAGCGACATTTCCTCGGCGGTCGCCTCGACGGCAGCGACGATTTCCAGGTAGTCGTCCAGCGTGTTGGCCGGCGGCATGAAGATGTAGAGCTTGCCTTCGCGCGGCTCGGCGCACATGGCCAGGCGGGTGATCCAGCCGGCCGATTCCTTGAAGCCGGGCGCGGTGTCGGTCGGCTTTTCCCAGGCCCTGCCCTGGCCTGCGGCGGTCGCCCCTTGATCAGCGCCGCTCGGCCGCGACTGCATCCGCACCGCCGCCTGGCCGGCCACCCGGCCACGCAGGGCGGCGTAGCTGGCCAGCGGATCAGTCGCCGTTTCGGCATCGGGGACATTGACGTAGGGATAGTCGCTGGCCGCCGTCCACGGCTGCGAGTCGATCGGCAGCCGGTAGCCCATGGCCGAATCCCCGGGGAACAGATAGCAGCGCTCGGCGCGCAGGAACCACGGGCCGGTCTGCCATTCGTTGCGGGGGTTCTTCATGATCGGCAGCACGTGGCCGACGGTGTGGCTCAGGCCCTGGGTGAACACCTTTATCAGGCGCTCGCGTTCAAGCGGGTCATCGACGCGCGAGTCAAAGGGATCGACATTGCCCGGCAGGCGGCGCTCGCGCCACAGGTAGTAATAAACGTCCTCGAAAGCCGGGAAGACGTAGTCGCCGGTCATCCCGAGGCGTTCGGCGACGCGCTTCAGGAAGCGTTCGGCCTGCTCGCTGGTCGCCCCATAATTGATCTTCTCGTCGGCGTAGAGCGCCGGCGAATTCCAGATCGGCTCGCCGTCCTTGCGCCAGAAGCAGTTCAGGCTCCAGCGCGGCAACTGCTCGCCGGGATACCACTTGCCCTGGCCAAAGTGCATCAGGCCATTGGTGGCGTATTTCTCGCGCAGGCGGTGAAACAATTCGGCGGCATACAGGCGCTTGGTCGGGCCGAGGGCGGCGGTGTTCCATTCGGCGCCGTCCGGATCGTCGGCGGCGACGAAAGTCGGCTCACCGCCCTGGGTCAGGCGGACATCCATTTCCAGCAGCTTTTCATCGATCCGGTGGCCAAGCCCCTCGATCTCCGCCCATTGCTCATCGGTATAGGGCTTGGTGACGCGGGGCGCCTCCCAGATCCGGGTCACCTGCATGTGGTGCCCGAACTCGGTTTCACATTCGTCCAGGCCGCCGCTGACCGGCGCCGCCGACCCGGGTTCCGGCGTGCAGGCCAGCGGAATGTGGCCTTCGCCCGCAAACAGGCCGGAAGTCGGGTCGAGGCCGACCCAGCCTGCACCGGGCAAATAGACCTCGGTCCAGGCGTGGAGATCGGTGAAATCGGCCTCCGGGCCGGAGGGACCGTCGAGCGATTTGACGTCGGCGGTCAGTTGGATCAGGTAGCCAGACACGAAGCGGGCGGCCAGGCCGAGGTGGCGCAGGATCTGCACCAGCAGCCAGGCCGAGTCGCGGCAGGAGCCGGTCTGCTTGGTCAGTGTTTCTTCCGGCGTCTGCACCCCCGGCTCCATCCGGATCGTGTAGCCGACGTCCTTCTGCACCCGGGCGTTCAGCGCGACCAGGAAATCGACGCTGCGCATTTTTTCACGCGAGATGCCATCGAGATACTTCTGGAACAGCGGCGTCGCCGGCAGCTTGTACAGGTAGGGCGTTAGCTCGTGGCGCTGCCAAGCTTCGTAATCGAAGGGAATTTCTTCAGCGTGCGGCTCAAGAAAGAAATCGAAAGGATTGATGACCGACATTTCGGCCACCATGTCGACCTCTATCTTGAACTCGCGGGTCTTTTCCGGGAAGACCAGGCGGGCCAGGTAGTTGCCCTGCGGGTCCTGCTGCCAGTTGATGAAATGCTTGTCCGGGCCGATCTTCAGTGAATAAGAGAGGATGCGCGTTCGCGAATGCGGACAGGGGCGCAGGCGGATGATCTGCGGACCGAGGTTGATCAGCCGGTCGTAGCTGTAGGTGGTGACGTGATTCAGTGCGACATGGATGGACACGGGCAAGCTCCGGGCAAAGTGACTGGACACCTAAAAGCAAGACACGAACCAGCGTGCAAGTCTTTGTTTTTTATTGTCCTGAATCTTCGCATGCACCGCGTAAAAGCCCGATGACACGGCGCTTGCACCAAGCCGGTGCCGTTCAGGGAAGCTTGATGAAACCGTCCGCGTCGAGCGGGATGAAGGGATTGAAGCAAACTTCCCAGAGGAAGCCGTCCGGGTCGGCAAAGTAGCCGCGAAAGCCGCCCCAGAACACCTTGTCGGCCGGGCGAATCAGGGTTGCACCGGCCGCGACGGCTTCCTCTAGCGTCGCGACGACCAATGCCTCCGACGGTACGTTGTGGGCCAGCGAGAATCCGGCAAAGCCGCTGCCCGCGGCCGCTACCGACGCATCCTCGGCCAGCGCCTCGCGCTGGAACAACGCAAAGGCCACCGACCCGGCCTGGAAGAAGGCGACAGCCTCCTGGCTGGCCGACGATTCCCGCCAGCCGAGCCGCTTGTAGAACGCCCGGCTGCGGGCCAGGTCGGCGACGCCGAGGGTGATGAAGCTGATGGTTTGCTGCATGTTCGTCGAGCGGCCGGGGGCAGGAGGCGCCCTTTTATTGCAGCGCCAGTTGGTGCTTTTGCAGTTTCGACATGCTGGGAATGAGAATCCGCTTGCCGTCAACGACGATCAGGCCAAGCCCGATCAGGTCGTGCAGGATGCGCGAGAAATGCTCCTGGGTCAGATTCAGGCGCGAGGCGATCACCCCCTTGTTTGTGGCCAGTTCGAGCACCACATTGTCCTTTTCTTGTTCGTGCTCCGGTAGTTCGTGCATCAGGTAGCCGATGACCCGTTGGGTGCCGGAATGCAGGGAATACGATTCGACGTCGATCATCAGCTGATGCAGGCGCATGGCCATGCCGGCCAGCATTTTGCGGACGAAAGCGTGGTCGGCCGCCAGCTCTTCGTAAATCGCCGCCTTCGAGATATGGAGCAACAGCGAATCGCTCAGCGCCTGGGCGAACACGAAATAGGCCTTGTCCATGAACATGATGGCTTCGCCGAAGCTCTGGCCGGCCTGGATGATCTCGACGACCTTCTCGGTGCCTTGCGGCGACGAGAGCCCTAGTTTGATCTGGCCGTAGACCAGGACATGGAAGCCGGTGCAGGCATCGCCTTGGCGGAACAGCGTATCGCCTTTGGCGACCCGTATCTGATGCACGCCTTTGGCCATTTTGGCCAGCTCTTCCGGTGCCAGGCCTTCAAACAGGGGGATACGACTCAAAAGGGTATCGATTTGTATCGGCTGAAAATCCCGCATGCTCTCTCCTCTACTGGAACCATGTTCGCTGCCAATTCATTTGGCATTTATCGGCCACATTGTGGCTTTTGATCTGAATCAAATCAAGTCATGGTAACCGTAGTGGACACACTTGCATACCCTCCCGCCGGCAAAGCTCGCTGCCCGCGCGGCATTCAGCGCGGGCCGCCGTACTCGTCGGCCAGGCGGTCGTAATGTTCGTGCGCCTCGGTTTCGGCCAGGGCAGCGGCATACCACTCCTGCAGCGCCGGATGGGCAAGCATCGCATCGCGGTAGGCGGCGGCCTGCGGCGGCAAGGGCACGTTGTAGACGTTGAAGCGGCAGACGATGGGAGCAAACATCGCATCGGCCACCGAGAAATCGCCGAACAGCCAAGGGCCGTCGCCGGTCGCGAAGCGGTTTCGGGCTTCCTGCCAGATCTCGATGACGCGGTCGATATCGCGCTGGACCTCCGGCGTCGCCGGCTTGCCCTTGAGCCGCAGCTTCAGATTCATCGGCATGGCCGTGCGCAACTTGGCGAAACCGGCGTGCATTTCCGCCGAGATGCTGCGCGCCCGGGCTCTGGCCTGCGGGTCGGCCGGCCACATCTGCGGATGACGTTCGGCCAGGGTTTCGGCAATGGCGATGCTCTCCCAGATCTGGAAGCCTTCCTCGTGCAGACAGGGCACCCGGGCATTGCCGGCCAGTGGCTTGAGCGTTGCGTTGTAGTCGCGCCCGGCCACCGAAACCATGTGTTCGGTAAAAGGAATACCAAAATGCTTCATCAGCAGCCAGGGACGCAAGGACCAGGACGAGTAGTTTTTGTTGCCAATGTAGAGATCGAACATGGAGGGCTCCTTGACGGGTTTGACTGGACTCACTTTACCGCAAGCCGGCGCCCGGGCAGCGAGCGGAAATGACGCCGGGGAACATTGCGCGCCGCCGCCTTGTCCGAATCAGTATGCTCGCCAAGCGGGCGAGGCCAGCAGCAAGAGCGCCGGTCGTGGCCGGGCATTAAGAAACCTTGGATCGACTGAGGAAATGCCATGAAAAAGATTGCCGTGTTACTGATTGCCATGGTCAGCCTGTTGTCCGGCTGCGTGGTATACGACGACCATTACCGTGATGACAGACATCACCGCGACCACGACGGTTCCTGGAATCGCGATCGCGACCGGGATGGGGTACCGGATCGTCAGGATCGGCGCCCTGACAACCCCTATCGCTACTGAAATCAGTGAGCTTCCGCCGGGGTGCTGCCGTGGCCGCGCAAGCGGCGGCCTGGCGTTCACCCCGAAACAAGCCGCTTTTCACTGCCGGCCGGGTAGCGGCAGGCCATCACCTTCGTCTTTCCCGGCGGTGCACTCGGCAGCGCCCGCGCGCAACCCGTATAATTCGCGCTCCCCGGTTAGCCCGGACGACGAATGCCTGCCATGTTCAAGTCTTTCAAATTTCGCCTTTTTTTGCTCTCGACCGTAGCATTGCTGGCCGCCTGCGGCGAAGTCGAAGACACACGCCCCGGCCAGCCGGTCAAGACACGGCAGACAGCGTTCAAGGAGATCGTCAAGGCCTTCGAGCCGATGGGCGTGATGCTGCGCGAGAACCGCTACGACGCCGACAAGTTCGCCGCCCACGCCGAACGGCTGCTGGCCAGGCGCGATGGCCCGTGGTCGCATTTCGGCCCGGATACCAACTACCCGCCGACCAAGGCGACGCCCGAGGTGTGGAAGCAGCCCGAGCAGTTCGAAAAGGATAAACAGGCCTTCCTGGCTGCCACCGACGCCCTGCTCACCGCCGCCCAGAGCAAGGACAAGGCGCAGTCCGAAGCCGCCTACGACAAGGTGCATGAAGCCTGCAAGACCTGCCACAAGCAGTTCAAGGAACGCTGAGCGCACTGGAAAACCCGCATGTTGAGACTGACCGAACTGAAGCTGCCGCTCGACCACGCCGCTGACGCACTGCGTCCGGCCATCTGCCAGCGCCTGGGCATCGCCGACGGCGAACTGCTCGATTTTTCGATCTTCAAGCGCAGCTACGACGCGCGCAAGAAATCGGCCATTGTGCTGATCTACACGCTGGATATCTCGGTCGCCAACGAGGCGGCTCTGCTCGCCAGGTTTGCCGACGATCGCCATGTCGGCCCGACACCCGATACCCGTTACAAGTTCGTCGCCCAGGCCCCTGCCGATCTGCCGACCCGCCCGGTCGTCATCGGCACCGGCCCCTGCGGCCTGCTCGCCGGGCTGATCCTCGCCCAGATGGGCTTCAAGCCGATCATCCTCGAACGCGGCAAGGCCGTGCGCGAACGCACCAAAGACACCTGGGGCCTGTGGCGCAACAACAAGCTGAACCCCGAGTCGAACGTCCAGTTTGGCGAAGGCGGTGCCGGCACTTTCTCTGACGGCAAGCTGTACAGCCAGATCAAGGACCCGCAGCACCACGGCCGCAAGGTACTCGAAGAGTTCGTCAAGGCTGGCGCGCCGGAAGAGATCATGTACGTCAGCAAGCCGCACATCGGCACCTTCCGGCTGGTCAAGATGGTCGAGAACATCCGCGCCACGATCACCGAACTGGGCGGCGAAATCCGCTTTGGCAGCAAGGTCGAGCGCCTCGTTATCGAGGACCATCAGGTGCGCGGCGTCGTGCTGGCCGATGGCTCGACCATCGCCACCGACCACGTCGTTCTGGCCATCGGCCACAGCGCCCGCGACACCTTCCAGACCTTGCACGAACAAGGCGTCTATATCGAAGCCAAGCCTTTCTCGATCGGCTTCCGCGTCGAACACCCGCAGACCCTGATCGACCAGGCTCGCTTCGGCCCCAACGCTGGCAACGAGATCCTCGGCGCCGCCGATTACAAGCTGGTCCATCACTGCAAGAACGGCCGCGCCGCCTACAGCTTCTGCATGTGTCCGGGCGGCCAGGTGGTCGCCGCTACCTCGGAAGAAGGCCGTGTGGTCACCAACGGCATGAGCCAGTATTCGCGCGCCGAACGCAACGCCAACGCGGCGCTGGTCGTCGAAGTCAAACCCGAGGACTTCCCCGGCGACTACAAGACTAACCCGCTGGCCGGCATCGATTTTCAGCGCCATTGGGAATCGGCCGCCTTCGTCGCCGGCGGCGGCACCTACGAGGCACCGGCCCAACGCATCGGCGACTTCCTTGCCGGCCGGCCATCGACGGCACTGGGCGCGGTCGATCCCTCCTACCAGCCAGGCGTCCATATGACCGACCTGGCCAGTTGCGTCCCGCCCTACGTGATTGAGGCCCTGCGCGAGGCGATCCCCGCCTTCGACAAGCAGATCCGCGGTTTCGCCATGGCCGACGCCGTGCTAACCGGCGTTGAGACGCGCACCTCCTCGCCCATTCGTATCAAGCGTGGCGACGACTTCCAGAGCATCAATACCCGCGGCCTCTACCCGGCCGGCGAAGGTGCCGGCTACGCGGGGGGCATCCTGTCGGCCGGCGTCGACGGGATCAAGGTGGCCGAGGCGGTCGCCTTGTCGATGGTGCAACCTGCCTAAACGAACTGCCCGGCTACCCAGCCTGACGACCAGGCCCACTGGAAGTTGTAGCCGCCCAGCCAACCGGTGACATCGACCACCTCGCCGATGAAGTAAAGGCCGGCGGATGCCTTGGCTTCCATGGTTTTCGATGACAGCGCGTCGGTCGACACGCCACCCAGCGTAACCTCGGCCTTGGCGAAGCCGAGCGTGCCGGCCGGCATCAGTTGCCAGGCATTGAGCCGGGCAGCGAGGGCATCGAGGTCGCGCCGGCCGAGTTCGCCGATCGGTCGCGTCAGCAGCTTTTCGCCGCCGTAGAGCGCACACCATTCGTGCGCGAAGCGGCGCGGCAGGTGCTCGGCCAGCAGGTTGGGGACGTGCACGCGGCCCTGCCGATGTTCCTCCAGCCAGGCACCAGCATCCAGGCCGGGCAGCAGGTCGATTTCGACCGGCAACTTCCGCCCCGTCCGATACTCCTGCATCTGCCAGTAGCTGGAGATCTGCAGGATGGCCGGCCCCGAGAGCCCGCGATGGGTGATCAGCACGTTTTCACGGAAACTGGCCGGACCGAACTGCGCCACGGCATCGAGCGTGGCGCCGGCCAGCGGCTTGATCGGTTCGAGCACGTCCGGCGCCAGGGCGAGCGGTACCAAAGCCGGCTTGGGGGCAATGACGGGAATGCCGAATTGCTCGGCGAGGCGGTAGCCGAAGGGGCTGGCACCGATTTTCGGAATGGCCAGACCGCCGGTGGCGACGACCAGCGACTGACAGGTGAAGCAGCCCTGATCGGTGGCCAGCGTATAGCGCCCGTTGCCCGTGGCGCGCTCGACCTGTTGCACCGCACAGGGCATGGCCCATTGCACACCGGCATCGTCGCAGGCATCGCGCAGCATATCGATGATGTCGACCGCTGATTCATCGCAAAAAAGCTGGCCATGTTCGCGCTCGTGGTAGGGGATACGCCGTTTGTCGAGCATCGCGATGAAATCGAACTGCGAGAACCGAGCCAGCGCCGAGCGGCAGAAATGCGGGTTCTGGGAAAGGTAGTTCTCGGCGCTGACCGTGCGGTTGGTGAAATTGCAGCGTCCGCCCCCGGAGATACGAATGCGCTCGCCCAGCGTGGCCGAGTGGTCGACCAGCAGTACCCGCCGCCCCCGGGAACCGGCCTGGGCAGCGCACATCATGCCGGCAGCGCCGGCACCGACGATGATCACATCAAAATGCATGGGGATTGTTCAAGGCAGAAGGCGGCGAATTTTATCACCCGCTTCAGACAGGGATCGGCAGCCCCGCCGACCTCTGCTGAAAAACTGTTTCAAGAATCAAACCCTGGCACCACAAGAACGTGACAGTTTCCCAGCTGGCAAAAAATTCGCCGCGACACACCATGTTGTCACGCGGAAATTTCAAACAATCGTTTTGCATATCTTTCATCAACCCATTGATCCAGATCAGCAATTTTCATTGCTGCGGCGCAACAAATATCCCAAATATACTGTTACAATGAGAGCGTTGTAATTCCATTCCCTCACATAAGGAGCGTATCGATGTCGATCAATACCGAGCAATTCGCCGCCGCCAACAAGGCCGCCGTTGATTCCCTGCTGTCCGTCGCCAATACCGCCCTGGCTTCCGCCGAGCGTATCGCCACCCTGAACCTGGAAACCGCCCGTTCGGTGCTGGAAGACTCCGTTTCCAACGCCAAGGCCATCATGGGCGCCAAGGATCCGCAGGAAGCCCTGAGCATCCAGGCTTCCCTGGCCAAGCCGAACGTCGAAAAGGCTGTCGCCTACGGCAAGTCGGTCTATGAAATCTCTGCCGAAACGCAAGAACAGCTGGCCAAGATGGTCGAAGCCCAGTTCGGCGATTTCCAGAAGAACGTTGCCGCCATGCTGGAAAAGGCTGCCAAGTCCGCCCCGGCCGGTTCCGACGTTGCCGTCGCCGCCGTGCAGAGCGCCATCGCTGCTGCCAACTCCGCTTTCGACAACATGCGCAAGGCTGCCCAGCAAGTGACCGAAATGGCCCAGAGCAACATCGCTGCTGCCACCACCGCGACCGCCAAGGCTGTCAAGAAGTCCAAGTAATCCCGGCACCCGCTGTCGCAAAAATGCCCGCTTTGATGCGGGCATTTTTTTGCTTGCAGCACCGGCCGGCCATGCAGGGCGCCGTCGTCAGAATGCTACGGTCAGACCGAAAAAATGGCCGAAAATCGAAATTTTCGGCCGCAATGAATCAAGCCGCTTCCGCCATCGGAACCAGGAAATCCTTGCTGATGCCGTCGCCGAGCAGGTAGATGCGATCCATGAAATCGGTCAGCCACTCATGCAGGCCGTGCGCCAGAATGTCCTCGATCCGCCCGTAATGCAGTTGGGCGTGCAACAGGCCGGCCTGGCGGGCCGTTTCGCCGGACTGGCGATTGGCGACCAGCTCCAGATTCTTGATCACGCTGTTCAGACAGAAGTGCAACGAGCGCGGCATGTCCTTGTTGAGAATCAGCAGTTCGGCCACCCGATCCGGGGTGATCACGTCGCGGTAGACCTTGCGGTAGACCTCGAAGGCAGACACCGAACGGAGCAGCGCCCCCCATTCGTAGAAATCGGTCGCTCCCTCGTCGTCGTGCGGACGCAGCACGTGGTATTTGACGTCGAGGATGCGCGCCGTGTTGTCGGCGCGTTCAAGCAAGGTGCCGAGGCGGATGAAGTGATACGCCTCGTCCTGCAGCAGTGTGCCGAGCGTCGTGCCGCGCGACAGCGATGAACGCATCTTGACCCACTCGAAGTAGTCGCCGATGCCGGCGCCGAGCAGTTGCTCGAAACTCTTCTCCTTGGCCTCCAGCCAGGTGGCATTCAGCGTTTCCCACATCTCGGTGGTCAGCGTGCCGCGCACAGCGTGTGCATTCTCGCGAGCCAGGCGCAGGCAGCTGTGGATGGATGACAAGTTGTCCGGGTCGCTGACCATGAATTTCAGGACATTCTCGCCGTTGACCGTCGCATGCTTCTTGGCGAAGGCCTCGTCCAGGCTATTCAGTGCAATGATGGCGTTCCAGCTCTGGTTGGCAGCCTCCTCGGATTGCGGCACAAGGGACATCTGCCAAGTAACGTCGAGCAGGCGGGCCAGGTTCTCGGCGCGCTCGATGTAGCGCGACATCCAGAACAGGTGATCGGCAGTACGACTCAGCATGGCTTAATCCTCCAGAACCCAGGTATCTTTGGTACCGCCGCCCTGCGACGAATTGACGACCAGTGAGCCCTTGGTCAAAGCGACGCGGGTCAGGCCGCCCGGCACCATGTTCACGCACTCACCAGAGGACAGCACGAAGGGTCGCAGGTCAAGGTGACGAGGCGCGATGCCTTCCTCGACGAAAGTCGGGCAGTTGGACAACGCCAGCGTCGGCTGGGCGATGTAACCGTCCGGCTTGGCGATCAGCAACTGGCGGAAGTGCTCGATCTGCTCCTTCGTGGAGGCCGGCCCGACCAGCATGCCGTAGCCGCCGGCGCCATGCACCTCCTTGACGACCAGCTCTGGCAGATGATCGAGCACGTAGGCCAGATCATCCTTCTTGCGGCACATGTAGGTCGGCACGTTGTTCAGCTTCGGCTCCTCGCCGAGATAGAAGCGGATCATGTCCGGCACGTAGGGATAGATCGACTTGTCGTCGGCGACGCCGGTGCCAACCGCATTGGCCAGTGTGACATTTCCCGCCTGATAGGCGCGGATGATGCCCGGAATGCCCAGCGACGAATCCTCGCGGAACACCGTCGGGTCCATGAAATCGTCGTCGAGGCGGCGGTAGATCACATCGACGCGCTGCGGCCCCTGCGTCGTGCGCATGTAGACGACCTCGTCCTTGACGAAAAGATCGCGCCCCTCGACCAGTTCGACCCCCATCTGCTGGGCCAGGAAGGTATGTTCGAAATAGGCGCTGTTATAGGCGCCCGGCGTCAGCACGACGACCGTAGGATCGGTGACGCCCTTCGGCGCCACGGCCCTCAGTTTCTCCAGCAGCATGTCCGGATAGTGCTGGACCGGCGCCACCTTGTGTTTGGCGAACAGTTCCGGGAAGAGCCGCATCATCATCTTGCGGTCTTCGAGCATGTAGGAAACGCCGGACGGCACGCGCAGGTTGTCTTCCAGCACGTAGAACTCGCCCTCGCCGGCGCGCACGATATCGACGCCGGTAATGTGGGCGTAAATCTGCCCCGGCACATCGACGCCCTGCATGACCGGGCGGTACTGCGCGTTGTTCAGCACCTGCTCGGCCGGAATGACCCCGGCCTTGAGAATCTCCTGGTCGTGATAGACATCCCAGAGGAACATGTTCAAGGCCTTGACGCGCTGGCGCAAGCCGGACTGCAGGGCCTTCCACTCGGCCGACGGGATGACCCGCGGAATGATGTCGAAGGGAATCAGGCGCTCCTTGCCCGCCTCCTCGCCATAAACGGCAAAGGTGATGCCGACCCGATGAAAGGCCAGGTCAGCTTCCGCCCGCTTGCGCTCGATGCGCTCCGGCGGCGTCGCCTTCAGCCAGTCCTCGTATCCCTTGTAATGAGCCCGGACGCCGCCTTTGGCGTCATACATTTCGTTATAGAAGTTCATCTTGTACTCGTCGCTGAGGATGCTCTCAACTGAGTTTTAGCAGGTTCCGTACCAAAACGAATATTCATTTCAAATCATAACGATAGCCATAAAGCAACAAAGCAGCTGGAAAGCGCACGCACCATCCGGGTGCAGACAATCCGGGCTGGTGCATGCCTCGCACCTGAACGAATCCTTGCCGACGCCACCAAAGTACTAGCACGCCACGATCAACGTCAGGGCAAATCTATGTCTTTCGTCGTATCCACTTGACAAACGAACAGCATCTGACAGAATGAAATTATAAAAATACATATAATTAACAAATGCAATAATTAGCATTTCCTGACATGAGATCAATTCGCGTCGCATCTTCATCGGCAAACAGCATCAGCCAGGCCGTATCAGAGCTGACGACCCAGCTTGCCGGGCAGGACTACGCGGTCGTTCTCTTTTTCTGTGCCGACAGTTTCGACCAGGCCAGTCTGGCTGGCGCCATGCGCAACAGCTTCCCGGGCAGCACATCGCTGATCGGTTGCACGACCGCCGGCGAAATAGGCCCGGCGGGCTATCAGCACAACTCCATCGTCGCCATCGGCCTGCCTGCCGGCGATTTCTCCGTGACGACGGCCTTGTTGCCGCAGCTCGACGAATTCAACATCGCCGATTGCGAACAGCAGGTTCGCAATGCCCTGCAACGCACCACAGCCAATGGGCCGGATAACGAAATGCAGGGGCAATTCGCCTTTTTGCTGATCGACGGCCTGTCCCGCCGCGAGGAAGCGCTGGGTAAAGCAGTTCAGCTGACCCTGGGCAGCATCCCGGTCATTGGCGGATCGGCCGGCGATTCCCTGCAATTTCGTCAGACCTGTGTTTTTCACGACAACAGCGCCCACACCAATGCGGCAGTACTGGCCATCATTTCCACCCGCTTGCGCTACTGCTTCGTCAAGGCCCAGCATTTCGAGCCGACGGCAAATCGCATGGTCATCACCGGCGCCCGACCGGAAGCCCGGGTCGTCACGGAAATCAACGGCTACCCGGCCGCCACCGAATATGCACGCATCGTCGGCATCCCCACCGAACGACTCAATCCTGATGCCTTCGCAGCCTTTCCGGTGGTCGTCAGGGTCGGCGGCCAGGAATATGTCCGTTCGATCCAGAAGGTCAACCCGGACAACAGCCTGAGTTTCTATTGTGCCATCGACAAGGGGGTCGTCCTGTCGCGGGCGGTTGGCGTCGACCCCTTGCGTAACCTGATCACGGCGCTGGATGCCGCCGATGCCGAAATCGGTCCGCTGCAGGCCGTTCTAGCCTGCGACTGCATCCTGCGCAACCTGGAATTCAGGCAAAGCGGGCAACTTGAAGAAATCTCGGCACTGCTACGCAAACGCAAGGTCACCGGCTTTCTCTCCTTTGGCGAACTGCATCGCGGCATCCACATCAACCAGACCTTCAACGGCATCGCCTTCGGCCAGGCAGCAACACGCGAGGGGCAAGAAACATGATTCCCCGCCCCCAAGCCCCGATCAACACCCATACCACCTCCGAGCCGGGCGAGGCGGCGGACGAAATCGCCCGCCGAGACAAGATCATCGACGTCCTGATGGACCGTATCGAACAGGATATCGGGCAGCAGGCGTCGGACTACAGCTTCTTCCAGACGGCCATACTGCTCGACACCAAGGTTCGCGAGCGCACCACCCGACTGGACGAAGCGATGGCCGCGCTCAAGCACACCAACGCCGCGCTAGAACTGGAAAAACAGGCTGTCGAAGCCGCCCAGGCCCGGTTATTTGCCGCGTTCAGCAACAGTTCCGATGGCTTCGCGCTATTCGATGCCGATGACCGACTGAGCATGGCCAACCAGCAGTTTGCCGAAATCTGGCAGGCCGCCGGCAGCCCGGCAGCGCCGCTGGAGGGCAAAACCTTCGCAGACCTGATCCAGCACCTCCAGCAGACGGCTCCGGGCAGCGACTGGCCGGCCCGCTGGCAGGCCCTGCATCGCGGCGTGCGTACCGGCGAGGCCGCCACCATCGAACTCCATGTTCGCGACGACCTGTGGATTCGCCTCTCCGAACGGCCGGCCGGCGACGGAAGCATTGTCGGCACCTACGCCGACATCAGCGAGATCAAGCAGCGCGAAACCCAGCGCCGCGAGCGCGAGTTGGCCGAACAGGCAGCCCTGCTCCAGACCACGCTGGACAACCTGCCGCAGGGCGTTGTCGTTTTCGACGCCGACGACCGCCTCCTGGTCTGGAACAATCGCCTGCTCGCCATGCTCGACCTGTCCGACGGCGATCTGGCCCAGCGCATGCCACGCCACAGCCTACCCAAGGTCCTGGCACCGCTGCCGCCGACGCAGGAAACACAGGACCAGTCCGAATGGATCATGGTCGACGGGCGCACCCTGAGCATCCGCTACGCGACGATGCCCGGCGGTGGTTCGCTGATGACGCTGACCGACATTACCCTGCGCCGCTTGCAGGAGATCCATATCCAGCAACTGCTCGATGAACTGCGCGCCACCTTCGAGAATGCCCACGTCGGCATCGTTCATCTGCGCAACCGGATCTTCGTCAATTGCAACGCCCGGATGGCCGAGCTTTTCGGCTGGGATTCGCCGGAATCCCTGATCGGCAAGACGACGGAAACCATCTACGCCAGCCATCAGGACTGGCAGGAAGACGGTGAGTTGGCCTACGACGAACTGGCCAGGACCGGCGTCAGCGACCGCGAATATCAGTTTTCCAAACGCGACGGAACAGGGGTTTGGTGCCACCGTACAGGCCGGGCAATCAACCCCAAGGACCCGCAGGGCGGCTCGATCTGGGTCTTTGCCGACATTACCCAGCGCCGCCAGCAGGAGGCCCAGCTGCGCTTGGCCCACACGGTTTTCGAGCACAGTTCGGAAGCCCTGATGCTCACCGATCGTGCCGGCATCATTGCCGATGTCAATCGCGCTTTTACGGTCGTCACCGGCTATTCCGCCGAAGAGGCCATCGGCAAGCCGGCCAGCATGCTCAATTCCGGCCATCAGCCGAAGGAGTTCTACGCAGAAATGTGGCAGACCCTGCTCGCCACCGGCCGCTGGAGCGGAGAGCTGATCGATCGCCGCAAGAACGGCGAGTGCTATCCGAAATGGCTGTCGATTTCGACCGCCTACGGTCAGCACGGAGAAATCGTCAATTTCATCGGTTCTTTCCAGGATATTTCGGAACGCAAGGCCGCCGAAGAAAAAATCCGTTTCCTGGCCCACCACGACGCCCTGACTACCCTGCCCAACCGCCTGCTGCTGCGCGACCGCTTTGGGCAAGCGATCGAACAATGCAAACGCACCGGCAAGCTGATGGCTTTCATGTTCCTCGATCTGGACGAGTTCAAAGGCATCAACGACTCGCTGGGCCACCGTGTTGGCGACGAGTTGCTGATCGCCGTCGTCCAGCGCTTCCGGGACTGCCTGCGCGAAACCGACACGATCAGCCGCCAGGGCGGCGACGAATTCATCATCCTGCTGAACGACATCGACAGCCCGGTCGCCGCCGCCGCCGTCGCCAACAAGATCCTGAACAGCATGACCATGCCCTTCGACATCCAGGGCCACCAGATCAATTCGTCGGTTTCCATCGGGATCGCCATGGCGCCGATCGATGGCGGCGACTTCGACATGCTGTTGCAAAAAGCCGATATCGCGATGTACAACGCCAAGGAGCGCGGGCGCGGGCGTTTCAGCTTCTTCCGACAGGACATGAACGATGCGGCGCTGAATCGTCATCGTCTGGTCAACGCCATGCACAAGGCCCTGGACGATGGCCAGTTCCAACTGCATTACCAGCCCCAGACCTCGATTCAGGACAACAGCCTGATCGGCAGCGAAGCGCTGCTGCGCTGGATCATGCCAAATGGCAAATCGATCAGCCCGGTGGAATTCATCCCGATCGCCGAAGAAACCGGGCTGATCCTGCCCATCGGCGAATGGGTGATCGGCGAAGCCTGTCGCCAGTTGCGCCAGTGGCACGATGCCGGCCTGGCCATAAAAACCGCAGTCAACGTCTCGGGCGTCCAGATCTATCACGCAGACATCCCGTCCCTGCTCGCCAGACACACACGGGAAGCCGGTATTGCGCCCTCAGCCATCGAGGTGGAACTGACCGAATCGACATTGATGAAGGACAGCCAGATCGTCCGCGAGGTGATCCGTGAATTCAAATCGCTCGGTTGCTCGGTCGCCATCGACGATTTTGGCACAGGCTACTCCAGCCTTGCCTATCTGAGCCGCTTCCAGGTCGACAAGCTGAAAATCGACCGCTCCTTCATCGCCGGCTCGGCGGCCAGCGAAGAAGACCGGGCGATTGTCCGGGCCATCACCCAGATGGCACATGCCCTGAAGCTGAATGCCGTCGCTGAAGGGGTCGAAACCCCGGCCCAGCTCTCCTTCCTGAACGCTTGCGGCTGCAACGTCGCCCAAGGCTACCTGATCAGCCACGCCCTGCCCGCCGACGAATTCAAGCGTTTCGCCAACCAGCCACGCCCCTCCCCGGAACTCGACTGGTGTCTTTGACGCTCAGCCCATCAAAATTGCGGACGTAAAAAAACCGCCGGCAGACCGGCGGTTTTTTATTTGAACGCCTAGCTTGCTTAAGCGCGTTCGAAGATCACGGCGATACCCTGGCCGCCACCGATACACATGGTGACCAGCGCGTACTTGCCGCCGATGCGTTCCAGTTCGTACAGCGCCTTGGTGGCGATGAAGGCACCGGAGCAGCCGACCGGGTGGCCGAGAGCGATGGCGCCGCCGTTCGGGTTGGTCTTGGCCGGATCGAGACCGAGCACCTTGGACACGGTCAGCGCCTGGGCCGCGAAGGCTTCGTTGGACTCGATGACATCCATCTGGTCCAGGGTCAGGCCGGCCTTCTTCAGGGCCAACTTGGTAGCCGGGATCGGGCCTTCGCCCATGACATCGTTCGGCACTCCAGCAACGGCATAGCCAGCGATACGGGCCATCGCCTTCTGGCCGGCCTTGGCAGCAACATCGGCAGCCGCCAGTACGAAGAAGGCAGCGCCGTCGTTGATACCGGAAGCGTTACCGGCGGTCACGGTACCGTCCTTCTTGAAAGCCGGCTTCATCTTGGCCAGCGACTCCATGGTCGTGCCACGCTTGACGTGCTCGTCGGTATCGAACACCACGTCGCCCTTGCGGGTCTGCTTGACGATCGGCACGATCTGCGACTTGAAATAGCCGGCGTCGATAGCGGCGGCAGCGCGACGCTGGGATTCGACAGCGAAGGCATCCTGGTCTTCACGAGTGAAGCCATGCTTGGCGGCCAGGTTTTCTGCGGTAATACCCATGTGGCCGACGCCGAACGGGTCGGTCAGCACCGAGACCATCGAGTCGATGGCCTTGGTGTCGCCCATGCGAGCGCCGGAACGCAGCGCCGGCAGCAGATAGGCGGCCTTGGACATGACTTCGACACCGCCGCCGATACCGTAGTCGGCGTCGTTCAGCATGATGTTCTGGGCGGTAGTGACGATGCCCTGAAGGCCAGAGGCGCACAGGCGGGAGACCTGCATGGCGACGGAATCCATCGACAGGCCGGCCTGGATGGAAGCAACGCGGGAAACGTAGGCGTAACGGGAATCGGTCGGCATCGTGGTGCCGACGGTGACGTAGTTGATGGCCTGGGGATCGACGCCGGAGCGGGCCACGGCCTCCTTCATGACGATACCAGCCAGTTCGGTAGATTCGAAATCAGCCAGGGCGCCACCAAAGGCACCGATAGCGGAACGAACTGCGCTCAGAACGACAACTTCTCTGCTCATGTAACCACCTCCACTTGAAAATTCATTCAGCCCACCAGGCTGGCGAGCCCCAACAAAAAGAGCAACAACATCCACAGCACCGTGGCTCGCCAGACGAGGCCAACGGCACTTTGCATGAATTCGACATCGGCCGGATCACCCAGCCCCAGTTCTGCCCGATCGGATACTTCGACCCCTTCCGCGACCGGACGTCCCAATTGAACACCCAGCGCTCCGGCGCCGGCTGCGAGAACGACGCCCAGATCGCGGTCCGGCCACTGGGCTGGTTGAGTCCGCCAGCAGTAGGCCGCATCCTCGAAGTCGCCGACGATGGCAAATGCCGAAGCGGTAGCTCGCAGGGGCAGCCAGTCGATAATACCGAAAACCTGGCGGGAGAATATGGAAAAATCATTGTGCTGCGCAGCATCGGCGGCCTGCCAGCGATCACGGACGATCAGCGACAAGCGATACAGCAGGGCACCGCACGGCCCGGGCAGCAGGATGAACCAGAGCAGCACGGCGAAGACGTGGCGATGCGATGCAGCCAGCGCGCCTTCGATGGAAAGGCGGGCAATATCTTCGGAGTTCATACCGGAAGTTGAACGCGCCTGCCATTCGCCAAGCAGTTGCCGGGCGCGTTCCAGATCACCAAGATTCAGTGCCAGCTGGATATCGGTGTAGTGATGGCTGAACTGACGGAAACCCATGGTCAGGTAGAGCACGCCGATATTGAGCAGCAGGGCAAAAATCGGGCTCAGCGAATAGAGAAGTCCGTAGACCAACCCGACCAGCAGAACCGGCAGCAAGGCAGCCAGGCACCAGGCGAGCACGCCATGGCGGTAGGCGCCGGCATTGAAACGGGATTCAATGAAATCCGCCCACGCGCCCAGTGGCTCGGCGATCACGCGCCGGTAGTCAAGGGGTTGCAGTTGTTCGATGAGAAAGACTGCAATCAGCGAGAGAAGACTCATTTGGGGCTGAGAGTTGCCGTATTCGGCTTATTGTCATGTATCAAGACGTCACGATACCACAAGCTTCCGTACCGTGGAGCAGGCCGAGGCGCTCAGTCAATGAGCGGATCATGCCGGCCGTGGCACCCCAGATGAAATATTCACCGTAGGGCATGGCGAAGTAATTGCGCAGCGCGCCGCGATAGTGCAGCGAATGGCGTTGATGGTTGGCCGGGTCGAGCAGGAAGGCGAGCGGCACTTCGAAGATTTCGGCCACTTCGAAAGGATCCGGCTGCAGGTCAAAAGGCGGCCGCACCAAAGCGACCACCGGCGTGATGCGAAAACCGGTACCTGTTCGGTATTCCGGCAGGAAGCCAAGAATCTCGACCCGCCCCCGGGCCAGGCCGATTTCCTCTTCGGTTTCGCGCAGCGCGGTATGTATAGGCGAAAGGTCGGTGTCCTCGACCCGTCCACCGGGGAAACTGATCTGCCCGGCATGGTCTTTCAGGTGCGCGGTACGTTGGGTCAGCAACACCGTGTGCCCCTCGTCGCGCAGGACAATGGGGAAAAGCACGGCTGCCGGCGTCAACGGCAGATCGCCGGCACCGTCCTCGTGGACGAACTGGCCAGCCAGCGGCTCAGGCAGCAAACTGGCCCGCAGGCGCTCCAGATCGAGCGTCATGCCGCCTTGGTGTCTTCCTCGATCTCGGCATTAACCGCAGATAGGGCATCCTGCAGCGTTTCCTCGGCCAGATCGTTGATCGTCGTGGCGACCAGATCGGCCGATTCGATGGCCCCGACCGGCAAGCGCTTGCTGTCCAGACTGGCGATCATCACCGCCGCAGCGCCTGCCACGCGCAACAGCGCCTGGCGTTCGCCCATCAGCATTTCGAGTTCTTCGCGCAGCAGCGCGATTTCCTGGTCTTTTTGGGGCATTTCTCTCTCCTAGAATCGTTTTTTTAAGGTCATCGTACTGCCGTCGCGCTGCATTTCCATCCGGTTCAAAAAGCTCATGCCGAGCAGGGCAATCGGCATCTCGGCGGGCAGCACGACCGCTTCGACGTTGTGCAAGGTGATGCCGCCGATCGTCACGGTATCCAGGGGAATCCTGGTGACGACCACCTGTCCGTTGGCGGTGCTGGTCATGCCGCGCTGGCCGCGCCGGAGATCGAGGCCGATCCGCCGGGCATCATTTGGCCCGAGCGCGATGGAAGTCGCGCCGGTATCCACGACGAAGCGAACTGACGTACCGTTAACGGTACCTGTCGTATAAAAATGCCCCTGAATATCAGCCGTCATGATGACCTTGTCTGAGCCATCGCCATTCGAGACACCGACGGCATGCTGACCAACGCGCAAGGGCCGTTTCTTGCCGCCGATCTCGACCATGATCTGGTCGCCATTGATAGCCAGGACCTTGACGCCGTCCAGCGTCTGGCCGACTGGCACCGCCTGCGGCTCACCGCCGTTGATCATCAGCATGGCCTTGCTGCCCATGATGCCGGCCAGGCCAACCTCTTGGGCCATCGCCGGCAACGGCATCAGGACCGCCATCGCCATCAGTCCAAGCAGCGTAGAATGAGTCCTCGCTTTTCCGGAGTTTGCCATCGCCATGAAACCAGTCGCCATCTTTCGCCACTCTCCTACTGAAGGTCCGGGCTATTTTGCCATATTCCTGGAACGGCACGGGATTCCCTGGCGGCTGATTGCCATCGACGAAGGGGCGGCGGTCCCGGCGACAGCCGACGACTACTCCGGGCTCTGTTTCATGGGCGGTCCGATGAGCGTCAACGATCCGCTGCCATGGATTGAACCCGTCTGTTCGCTGATTCGCGACGCTGCTGAGAAAAACCTGCCGGTCATCGGCCATTGCCTGGGCGGCCAACTGATGAGCAAGGCCCTGGGTGGGCGCATCACGCGCAATTCGGTCAAGGAAATCGGCTGGGGCGAAGCGCTGGGCGAGGATAACCCGATCGCCCGCAACTGGCTCGGTAACTTTGCCGGACAGCGCGGCACCGTTTTCCAGTGGCACGGCGAAACTTTCAGCATTCCCGCCGGCGCCACCCGCCTGCTCGCCAACAGCTATTGCGCCAACCAGATGTTCGCGCTCGGCCCCCACCTGGCCATGCAGTGCCACGTCGAGATGACGCCCGAAATGATCGCCAAATGGTGCGAGCAATGGGCCGACGAAGCGGCCGCGGTGGCCGAACAGGCCAGCGTGCAAACCCCGGCTGCGATGGAACAGCAGATCACCGAACGCCTGCCGGTCATGCGCCAGCTTTCCGAGCAACTCTATTCGGTGTGGATCAAAGGTCTGGCCCGCTGAACGAAAAAGGCAGCCGAAGCTGCCTTTTCAATTTTGGCCCTTTTTTGGAGCCGACCGTAGCATTTGCCTCAGTCGCGGAAATTGCCGGCCTTGATCGGGAAATCGGTGACTTCCTTGCGGATCAGTGCGATGCAATCCTGCAGATCGTCGCGCTTGGCGCCCTGGACGCGCACTGCATCGCCCTGGATCGAGGCCTGGACCTTCAGCTTGGCATCCTTGATGATCTTGACCAACTTCTTGGCCAGTTCGGTCTCGATCCCCATCTTGATCTTCAGTTCCTGCTTGACCTTGTTGCCGGAGACTTTCTGGACTGGCTGGTGGTCAAGACGCTTGGTGCTCTCGACTTCCTTCTTCTCCATGGCCGGGAAAAGGATGTCCTTGATCTGGTCGAGCTGGAAGTCGGAGTCGCCGTGCAGCGTGATGACCTTGTCCTTCTCGTTCAGTTCGAGCTTGGCGCTGGTGCCCTTGAAGTCGTAGCGATTGTCGATCTGGCGAATGGCGACGTCGACGGCATTCTTCAACGCCACCATGTCCGCTTCGGAGGTGAAGTCAAAGCTCGGCATGGCGATTACCCGAAGTGGCAGACGTAGTGATAAGCCTCGCCTTCGGCGACCGAAATCTCGAAGCTGGAATTGCCCGGCACATTGAAGGACTGGCCTTCGCCCCAGGTCGTCCACTCGGACTCGCCCTTGAGCTTGACGCGGCAGGAGCCACCGACGCCTTCCATGATTTCCGGCGCGCCGGTGTTGAAGGTCAGGGTGGACGGCAGGATCACGCCGACCGTCTTCTTGGTGCCGTCTGCCAGCACCACGGTGTGGCTGACGCACTTGCCGTCGAAGTAAACATTGGCCTTCTTGACCACGGAAACGTTGTCGTATTGCGACATTTAAATACCCCAGAGTTTCTGAATGACTGATTTGGCAACAAAGCCGACCATGCCGAAGGCAAGCACGAAGAAGAGCACGAAGGTACCCGTCTTGCCGGCCTTGGATTTCCAGGCGATCTCGCCGATGATGAACAGCATGAACAGGATGAAGGCGCCAACGCCCCAGGTCGAGAAGAAATCCGCGATCTGTTCTTCGCTGAACCCAAATACGGTGCCGCCCTCCATCGCTTAGCCCTTCTTTTTGCCTGCCGGCTTCTTGGCGGCAGGCTTGGCCGCTGCCTTGGCGACAACGGCCTTGGCAGCAACCTTCTTGACCACCGGTTTCACAGCAGCTTTGGCCGGCGCTTTCTTGGCTGCTACCGGCTTGGCCTCTGCCTTGGCCGGCGCAGCCTTCTTCGCAGCCGGCTTCTTGGCAACCGCATCCTGGCCTTCCTTGCGAGCGCGCAGGTTGGCGGCGATACGCATGCGCAGGGCATTCAGCTTGATGAAGCCACCGGCGTCGCGCTGGTCGTAGGCACCAGCATCGTCCTCGAAGGTGGCGATGGTCGAGTCGAACAGCGAATCGGTCTTCGAGTCGCGGCCGACGACGATCACGTTGCCCTTGTACAGTTTCAGGCGGACGGTGCCGTTGACCGTCTGTTGCGTATGGTCGATCAGCACCTGCAGCGCCTTGCGCTCTGGGCTCCACCAGTAGCCGTTGTACACCAGGCTGGCGTAGCGCGGCATCAGGTCGTCCTTGAGGTGGGCGACTTCGCGGTCCAGCGTGACGGACTCGATGGCGCGGTGGGCGCGCAGCAGGATGGTGCCGCCCGGGGTTTCGTAGCAGCCACGCGACTTCATGCCGACGTAGCGGTTCTCGACCAGGTCGAGACGGCCGATGCCATGCTTGCCGCCGATGTCATTCAGCGTGCCGAGCACTTCGTGGGCCTTCATCTTCTTGCCGTTGATCGCAACGACGTCGCCTTGGGCGAATTCGAGGTCGAGGTACTCAGCCTTGTTCGGCGCCTTTTCCGGCGACACGGTCCACCGCCACATCGATTCTTCGGCTTCCGCCGCCGGATCCTCCAGGTGACGACCTTCGTAGGAGATGTGCAGCAGGTTGGCGTCCATCGAGTAGGGCGAGCCGCCCTTCTTGTGCTTCATGTCGATTTCGATGCCGTGCTTCTCGGCATAGGCCATCAGCTTCTCGCGGGACATCAGGTCCCACTCGCGCCACGGGGCGATGACCTTGATGCCCGGCTTCAGCGCGTAGGCGCCGAGTTCGAAGCGAACCTGGTCGTTGCCCTTGCCGGTAGCGCCATGGCAGATCGCGTCGGCGCCGGTTTCATTGACGATATCGATCAGGCGCTTGGCGATCAGCGGCCGGGCGATCGAAGTGCCGAGCAGGTACTCGCCTTCGTAGACGGTGTTGGCGCGGAACATCGGGAAGACGAAGTCGCGGACGAACTCTTCGCGCAGGTCGTCGATGTAGATGTTCTTCGGCTTGATGCCGGCCTTCAAGGCCTTGGCACGCGCCGGCTCGAGTTCTTCACCCTGGCCAAGGTCAGCCGTGAAGGTAACGACTTCGCACTTGTACACATCCTGCAGCCACTTGAGGATGACCGAGGTATCCAGACCGCCCGAATAGGCCAGCACAACCTTCTTGATGTCGCTCATTTCCGTTTCCTAGTTTCAATTAACCCTGCCGCTCAGCCCTGAATACGGCCCAGCAGCAAATATTCCATCAACGCCTTCTGGACGTGCAGCCGATTCTCAGCCTCGTCCCAGACCACCGATTGCGGCCCGTCAATCACCTCGGCCGTCACTTCCTCGCCACGATGCGCCGGCAGGCAGTGCATGAACACGGCCTGTGGACCAGCGACGCGCATCATGTCGCCATCGACGCACCAGTCGGCGAAAGCCTTGATCCGTTCTTCGTTCTCAGCCTCGAAGCCCATCGAGGTCCACACGTCGGTGGTCACCAGATCGGCGCCTCGGCAGGCATCCATCGGATCGGCGAACACCTTGAAGCGAGCCGGATCGATCTTGCCAACCAATTCCGGCTGAATCTCGTAGCCCGGCGGCGTCGACACGTGAACTTTGAAGTCGAGTACTTCGGCCGCCTGCAGCCAGGTGTTGCACATGTTGTTGGCGTCGCCAACCCAGGCCACGGTCTTGCCCTGGATGCAGCCGCGATGCTCGATGTAGGTGTAGATGTCAGCCAGGATCTGGCACGGGTGGTATTCGTTGGTCAGGCCGTTGATCACCGGCACGCGCGAATTGGCGGCAAAGCGCTCGATGATTTCCTGCTCGAACGTGCGAATCATCACCAGGTCGCTCATCCGCGAAATCACCTGCGCCGCATCCTCGACCGGCTCACCGCGCCCGAGTTGGGAGTCGCGGGTATTCAGGTAGATCGCCGAACCGCCGAGCTGCTGCATGCCGGCCTCGAAGGACAGGCGGGTGCGCGTGCTGGCCTTCTCGAAAATCATCACCAGTGTGCGGTCCGAGAGCGGCCAGTACTTCTGGTAGGACTTGAACTGGTTCTTGATCCAGCCGGTGCGCGCGAAAACGTATTCGAATTCGTCGCGGCTGAAATCCTTGAACTGCAGGAAATGCTTGATGGCCATGATTTAACCCGCCAAAAACGCCTTGATCAGCGGAACGCTGCGGTCGACCAGTTCTTTTGCCTCATTTTCGCTGAAGGTCAGCGGGGGTAGCAGGCGGATGACCTTGTCGGCGGTCACGTTGATCAACAGGCCGGCAGCCAGCGCCTGGCCGACCAGTTCGCCGCACGGCCGGTCGAGTTCGATGCCGATCATCAGGCCATGGCCGCGAATCTCGACAACCCCCTTGAGCCCGGCCAGCGCCTCGGCATACAGCTTGCGAATCAGCGCGCCGACCTTCTCGGCATTGGCCATCAGGCCTTCCTGCTCGATGCAATCGATGGTGGTCAGCGCCGCCGTACAGGCCAGCGGGTTACCGCCAAAGGTCGAACCGTGATTGCCCGGGCCGAACAGGCCGGCCGCCTTGCCACTCACCATACAGGCACCGATCGGCACGCCGGAACCCAGTCCCTTGGCCAGCGTTGCGACATCCGGCTGGATGCCGGCATGCTGGTAGCCGAACCACTTGCCGGTGCGCGCCATACCACACTGTACTTCGTCGCAGATCAGCAACCAGCCCTTGTCGTCGCACAGCTGGCGCAAGCCCTTCTGGAACTCGATAGATGCCAGATGGATGCCGCCCTCGCCCTGGATGATTTCCAGCATCACGGCGACGATGCTGTTGTTGTGCTCGGCAATTTCCTTGATGGCGTCGAGATCGTCGTAAGGCACGCGCAGAAAACCGTGCACCAGCGGCTCGAAGCCTGCCTGTGTCTTGCGGTTGCCGGTCGCCGACAGGGTCGCCATCGTGCGGCCGTGGAAGGCCTTTTCCATGACGATGATGGTCGGCGATTCGATACCCTGCTTGTGGCCGTAGAAACGCGCCAGCTTGATCGCCGCCTCGTTGGCCTCGCAACCGGAATTGCAGAAGAACACTTCCTGCATGCCGGAACGCTCGCACAGCTTGTCAGCCAGTTGCTCCTGGCCACTGATGCCGTAGAGGTTGGAGGTATGCAACACGCGCCCGGCTTGCGCCGCAATGGCGGAAACCAGCTTGGGATGGGCGTGACCGAGCGTGGAAACGGCAATGCCGGACAAGGCGTCCAGATATTCCTTGCCCTCGGTATCGGTAATCCGGCTACCCTGACCGTGGCTGAACGCCACCGGCAACCGGGCGTAGGTATTCATGACATGCGACATGAGGCAACCCCAAAAAACGAAAACGGCGGCCATCGCCGCCGAAACGACCGCAACACTCGCCGGGAAGCGGAATTAGTTGCAGAAACCTGAATGTTAAGTGAAAAATAGCGCCTTGTATAGAAGACAGAACCATGCGCATCGCCATATTCAACCAGAAGGGCGGCGTCGGCAAAACGACGACAGCCCTCAATCTCGGGGCCGCCCTGAGTCGTGCCGAAAGGCCGCCACTGCTGATCGACCTCGACCCTCAGGGTCACCTGTCCAGCATACACGGAGCGACGCCCGCCGAGGCCAACCGCAGCTTGTTCGCCTTCTTTCAAGACACCTGCCCGCTGAATGAACTCGAAGTACCGTGGGAACACATCGGCCAACTAATTCCAGCCCACCAGCAATTGATCAAGGTCGACTCGATCTTCGGCAAAGGCCCCGCCGTCCTCAACAAACTGCGTATCGGCCTAGAGCAACTGGAAGCCAGGCAGCCGCGCCGCCCCTGTATCATCGACTGCTGCCCCTACATCGGCGTACTGGCACTAAACGCCATCTTCGCCTGCGACTGCCTGGTCATCCCGGTATCGACCGACTACCTGTCGCTACAAGCCGCCGACCACATCACCCGCACGCTGAAAGTCCTCGAACCCGTGCTCAAACGCCGCATCGAGCGCCGCTACCTGCTCACCCGCTTCGACCGCAGGCGCCGGATGAGCGACGACATCCGCAGCAAACTGCGCGAACGCTATGGCGATGACGTCCTTGATGCCGTCATTTCTGAAAACGTCGCCGTCGCTGAAAGCCCGTCGCTGAACCGCGACGTCTTCCGTCACAACATCTCAAGCCCCGGAGCCCACGACTACAAGCAATTACTCTACGAACTGACCGAACGCGGCGATCTTTGAATTTAGGCATTTTTTGGCGGTGACCGTAGCATTCGGAAAAATGCATGTCCCGCCGTAAGCCATAATTATGGATACCGCGCACGCTTCTGCTAGAATGCCGGCACACAAGGTCGCATCGCCCGCAAACGCAGAGTAGAACAATGACAACCCCAGAATCGACCACATTCATCATTGTTGGCCTGACCCGAGAGGGAAGAAAATTCCGCCCCAGCGATTGGGCAGAACGCCTGTGCGGCGTCATGTCCGCCTTCGGCGCCGAACGCAAGATGAAATACTCCCCCTACGTTGGTCCCGGCGACTACAACGGCGAAAAAGCCGTCTTCGTCGATGGCCGCCTCGGCGAAATCGAGCCGATGGCCTACCGCTTCATGCTCAATTTCGCCCAGGACAACGACCTGCAAATCGTGGACGGCGTCTGCTCGATCGACGGCAAAAATTAACCGCTAACCCAAACACCGGAAATAAAAAAGGCGCCCGCAGGCGCCATTTTTATTTCCATCGATTTGCGGATCAGGCAGCAGCAAGTGCCTTGATCTGAGCAGACAGACGGCTCTTGGTACGGGAAGCCTTGTTCTTGTGAACAATCTTCTTGTCGGCAATGCGGTCAAGCACTGCGACGGATTGCTGGAAGACACCCTGAGCGGCGGCTTTATCACCAGCTTCGATCGCCTGACGCACACGCTTGATCGCGGTACGCAGGGTCGAACGCAGGCTGGCGTTATGGGAGCGCTGCTTGTCAGCTTGACGGGCGCGCTTGCGGGCTTGTGCGCTATTGGCCATAAAAATCTCTACGAATCTGTAAAACGTAGGATTATCTTACAAAAAAAACGCCCCCGCAAGCAAAATGTTAGTCCATCTATTGGAGCAGCCGCTGAATTCACTATTTTAATTCTGTATGACTAACAATCCCTGATGGCTCTGCCGCTTGAGGCAACGGCATATATTCAAAAAAAACTTCAATTCTTTGAATCGACTTCACTGGGCGCCCATCAACCAAGGCTGGGCGAAACGCCGTTGACATAAAAGCTTTCCGCGAAACATCCTCCATCACCGGCGGCAGCGTGTGACCATCGGGCACCATTTCACGAACCTTACCGAATTCGTCAATAAACAACGTGAATACAGCACTCTGCATCCCAATGGTCGGAAGAAAGGAAGGCCATGGAATCCTTACGTCACTCAACGGGCGCGCAGAAGTAGTCAATTTTCCACGAGGCAGATAGTCATCCGCCCCACCGTCTATTGGTTTGACGGCCTGCATTTCTCCAGCAGCAACCTGCTGCTTCTTTAACTCATCGGCACCAACGCCAAACTCTTTGCTAGGTGCCTCTATGGATAAGCTTGGTTTAACAGGAATATCGAGCACAGCTTCAGGCTCGCGGGGCTCAGATAAAAATATCGTTTCTCGTCGGAACGTGACACTCAACACACCAAGCGATGCCCCATTCGCAAGCACTTTCGAGTCTGCCGCGATCCAATGCTCTGACCATAAGAAGAAAAGCGCTATGCCATGAGAAATGACTGATAGCGCCAAAGAAGCGACCAACCTCCGCGGCCCACCGCCAGAGGCAGGTCTGCTTAAACACATGATTAGTCGACTAGTTCTCGCCAAGAAGTACGATGCGATGTTGCCGCACCACCGCCTCCCCCGCCCCCTGAGTCTTTTGTAACCGTCTTGCCGGTACTATCCTTGACCAGAACTTTAGTTTCTCCAGTCGAAGTAATCACTACCGTCATGCCTACGATCAAAGCCTCGGTATCATAAGCCATACCGATAGACTCTTCGCCAAGGGGGCCACCAGTCAGTACGTTAATACCGTACAACCAAGAAGACCCACCAGACTTGCAGGCCGCTCCACTGGGTACAGCAGATCCTGCATAAAGTGCATTTCCAGACAGCGCCATACCAGTGACGATACGTTCTCCTCTTGTTGGCAAGTCGAACCACCAACCATTCTTGATCGACCAATCGACCTCTCTCGACGTGCCAGTCACAGTCGCCCCCGATACTGTCAACGTCTGCTCAACCATGGTTGAGTTCGTTCGAACCAGCCCCCAACCAGTAGCGGTCAGCGGATCCTTGACTGCCGCAATAGTTTGCGTTGTTGTGTCAGTAATATCACTAGTCCCAAGATACCGCCCAGTACCGATCACCACCACAGGATAGGATGAAATTTGCTTCAACCGCGGCTGGATGGTGATTGGCTGAACATCTCCGGTCCCAGTCCGAAACTCTGCCAAGCGTAGCGCCGCCTGGTGAGGCATTACCAGATTATCTACATCAAATCGCCATAAATTACCAAGCAGGTCGCCACCGTAATAGCGCATGACAGTGTTGTCGCTACTATCGGCAATCCAAGCGTTAATCTTGGCCAAACCACTTGGGCTAGAGGAAGTCCCTTGCCCCGTCGAAATATCAAGCAAAAGACCACCGGTTATGGCATCGACCAAGAATAGATGCCCTTCACCATCGCCAGAAGTATTGTTGTATCCAGAAGTGAGCGCAACAGTCCAAGTCCCGTCGGCGCGCTTGGCAATAATTGGATTCCCGTAACTCAAGCCGAGGTTTGCATTGGAGAACTCCCAGAGCAATATCGGATTTTCTGGAACAGTGACATCAAGTGCGTAATAGCCCATTCCTCCATCATTAAGCCCACCGACTAATATTGTCCGCCAATTCGCCCCATCAAAAACATCCCCAATAACCGGCGTTCCATCAACAAAATAGACATGTCTAGACGAATATGATGAATCGGCCAGCTTGTAGAGATTGGGCAACACCGCAGTAGGTATAAATGCCCACATTTCCGCCCCCGTAGCCGCATTGAATGCATGTAGCATGCCATCATTGGCACCAGAATAAAGAACCGGGGTACGCGAAGCCGATGCTGACTTGAACGCAGAATAGCCAGCATCACTATATCCAAACAATGGTGGCCCAACGTAGACAGGAGTGCTGTTGATTATGTCCCCTAGCACACTGGAGCGAGCACGATACAAGCGTGATTCGTTGCCCCTGTCACCGCGCAGGTAGTTGATTAAATTACTACCAGTATTGGCCTGTGCCAAATTTGCAACCGATAAGCCACCACATTGGGCAGCAACAACACTCTTGCTGCAAAGCCCGTCAAAATATGCTTTCTGCGCAGAAAGCATATTGTCATACAGAAAACTGGTCAGATTTCCGCTTTTATTGAAATAAATAACCCTGCTCGCTGGATTGGTGGCATCAAGAATAGATTGAGCGGACCAAACTGGAGAAGTATCAATAACTGCCGTTTCGGCGTTAATAGAATAGGCATTGATATCCCCCTTCCAACTCGAAGTGGTATAGCTAGCTTGGTATACCCGGTTATTACCCCCGGGCACCAATTCGAGTGTATTAGTACTGGCCGATGACGCAGAACCCGTAATCTCCTGAATGGTAGTCACCACACCATTGATGGCCTCGCTCAATTCTTCGGAATTTAGCGCTGAATAGTACTGACCACGACCATTGACTGCGGCATGCCAGAGATCATCAATATTGACAGCTCCAGCCCCGTCATAGGGCACAGGCCAGTCGGCCCGCCCCTCAGACAAGTCTTTGTAGGAGCCGGATGTCTGAGTCAGGTAGTTCTTGTCATACGCCAAGGTACCACTGACCCCCAGACCGATCGTAAAGGTTGTCATATGTTGCCAAGTTGCGGTATCTCTACCCGAGCCTTCAAGGCTATTTGAACAAACATCCTGACTCCCCCCTGAGGTCGTTGAGGTGCAGTTCCCCAAGGCTGCCGTACGCAAATCAGTCTTGTAGTAATACTCAGCCACATCGGCCAAGGAGTTGCTACTACCCCCGATAGTTGTTGGCGTCACTGTTTCAGGGCTGTTTGTAGTTGTATTGACCAGTGCTGCCGCAGTCGAACCATTCACTACTACCGTGGAACCCGATACGCAACTACTGCTCGAAGAGCTGCTAGTCCACGTACTGGTATTGTTGTTATATGTCTGTGGCGTGGAAGTGACAAGATAGTTACTAGTGGAGCAACCGTTTCCTCCTCGACCAGTGCCAGTCCCCTTTACCACCGCGTATCTCGTCCGCGTCCGGATAGTGCTAGCGGTCGTATTATCCTTCATCGGGCGATCCTCGGTAGCGTCCTGGTTATCTACAGACGCCCCGTCAAGTTTGAATGGGCCAAAACTTGAACTTTCGATATCGGTATTCCAATAGCCATCCGTTGATAAAATGGCGTAGTTGCGCTGGCAAGAATACTCCATAGGGTCATAGCTCTGGCCGGACGCCTTATTGGCAAAATACTTACCCACCTTCGACAAGGCCCCGCGCAACGGGGTGTAATCACCGGCCGGCGCATCATAAAGACTACTGTAGAAATTCGTTTTCTGAGTAATATCGAAGGTTTTGACGTCTCGGAAGTAATTTGTGCCGTCTGTTACTCCGGTGTCTTTGATAGTCGTGAACCCCACGCGATATCCACTACCCAGACCGGAAAACGCCTTACCAACAGCAGTGCGCATAAGCAAGATACGCTTACGATAATACGAATACCAGTTGGCATAATTCGTCGCATCGGGAGATGTCGCAGTGACCCGAACCATGGTGAAATTTGGGTTATGCGCCGAGCTAACTGGGGTCATGCACTCCGTATAAAACGTCGTCGTCGTAACCACGTCGCCATTGGTTCCTGCGTACGTCCAACCCATCGCCGGTTGACTACCAGAATAGCGATAATAGTGCGCTTCTAGGGTGTAACTCCATGAAGAATAAGAAGTTGACCCCGTATAACTCGTAACATTAATCGTCAGGGTACCCGATGATTGAGTACTTCGACTCCACGCAGAGACGGTACCCGTGATCGTCGAGCGTGAGCTTCCAGAGCCCGCACTAAACGTGATCGTCTTGCCCACAGTAAATGAATCAGCCAGCAGTTCGATGGAAGACGAATTGATGTTAAAAGTCTTGCTTCCGGCCCCCGGTGCGACCGCAGTTGACGTACCAATCCTTGCTGTACCACCAGAAGTTGCGAGATTTACGGTACCGCCACCGGTAAAGCCATTGCTCCAGGCGGCGCTAAAACTAGAGTTGGCGTAGGCAGCCCCCGTAGCATCCAGAGGTGGGTCGTACTGCACATTTGGGTTGTAAGCCAAACCATTGCACTGTGACGAGCGATATCCAACGACGAGCGAACTACTGATGTTATCCGGCATGTACTCAGAGTCCATACTACCTGAGCTATCCAGGATAAACATGATGTTAGGTTTAGTCGTGATATCCGACATCGTAATCAATGGCTCGTTAGCAATGTCGGTACTTGCTGCACCAACATTCAGGGGAGCCACCAATCCCCATAGACCAGCAATGACTGGTAGCAGATATAGAGGACGGCATAATTTAAACGATGTCATGACAACTCCAGTCCGGGGGCGCCCCCCTTAGAAATGCACGATTGTTTCGGTATAGCTGGTTGTATTGCGCGCGCCAGAAACACGCACCACGATTCGGTAATAGGGTGATACAACGCTACTGCTGGCACCACGGCCACCAGCGTAATCACGTGCTTCATTGGTCGCCGATACCACCGAGGCGCTAAGCGGACGAGCACAATTGATAGCAACCGCTGTGGAATCCCCCGTGGCATTGCAAAGGCGGAATATGACGAAGCTTGCCCTGTTCCCATTTATCTCGGCAGGAATGCTATAGGGAACCAAATCACAACTCGCATAGGAGCCAGATATCTGTTCACCACAGTAACTCCCACTCCAGCGAACCAATTTGCGTGTAGCAATGCTCAGCTGGGACCCCGTAACATCAACTAGTTCGTCCGTACTGGCATAGTATCCAATTGCCGCAAGGTCGTTATCCAATCCTGATTGGTTCACACTGATCTTGGCGTACAGCATTCCAATCGCTTGGCGCACTGCCTGGTCTGAAGCCACAGTAGCATCCTGTTGGAAACTCAGATTACCTGACACCATAGAACTGGTACTGACAGCGCGCATTAGCGCAATACTAGCCAACCCTAAGGCGGCGAGAGCAAGCATTGCATAGAGGAGCGACAAGCCGCGCTGGCGGCACCCAAAATCGCGTATCAAGAATTCCACAATGCGTTCCTCAAAGGAATCAAGGTGTCATATAATTTGTATCGATAGTGCTTCCAGTCAGACAAATGGCTGACCTTGATCTGCAAGCACTGACCACCACTGCCACTAAGGCAATCAACAGTCCCGGCTAAGGCAATATGCGTGCCGACATCCCACTCCGGCTCGGTAGTTGTTACTTCGTCCTTCTCGTACTCCATACTGCGAGCAACGAGCGCCACACGAATAGCAAGTACTTGCCTCCAACCGGCAGCAGTGGTCGGCTTCACGGTATCGTAGACATCAACAATTTTGTCATTGTTGGTATCTTTTCCATAATAGGCTTGAAGATTCACGATTTCCGGTGCGATATCCCGAGCAGCACTCGATAGCTCGGTCATTTGCAAAACATTCTGGTCATTTATCGCAAATGTGCGATGACGCAGCGAGCTACCCATATTGATTAAATAACTATCCGCGTCATAACCCCCAGGCGGCATATAGGCACTTACATTTTCGTGAACGACAGTGGTATTCGTCGTCGAAGCCGCCTTGACCAGGGTACACCAGTGGGTTGCATCCCAATTCTCAGGTACAGCAACGATATAGTCATTAGTTGCAACTGCAAACGATCCCTTTACATCAAAATACGTATATGTAGTGGGGTGAGCTCCAGTAACATCGAGCGGTACCGACGCACCACTGCGGCTACTGGAAAAAACGCTGAGCGTATCAGGCGCACCACCAGTGCCATCAGTGATCACGACAGGTGCCAGCAGCAAATCCAAAGATATACTGTTGTAAAGGCCTTTGAGAGTACACCCGAGTGCTGCAGGATTATCTTGCAATCCATACCCAGCCTGACGAAGTTCACGTTGCAATATATGCAACGTCACTGAACCACTTATCTGAGCATCACCACCCATCGTCGTCGACCGCCTCTGGCTCTCGGCAACTGAAAGCACCTGCACTATTGCAAGCGTGGTCAATAAGCCTATGAACATACCGATCATCAATTCGATCAGCATCATGCCGTGCTGGTTTGGCCTGATCATGTTTAGCTCGCATCCGAAGCCACGATAGTCGTAGCTGTTATGTATTGATGCTCCTCTCCTCCCGGCATTGTCCAAAAGACGGAAATCGTGACATCTCCGTTTGCCGTATTCACATCCACGTTATATGCACCTGACGGCAACGAAACCGAGACTTTGTTGCGCCAATCCGCGCAACGCGGGTAGCCAGCACAGCTTGCAGTTGCGTACTGAGCAAGATTCGGGATGTCTGTCCACATAGTGCCGACAAGTTCGCTAGCCATATAAGCAGCATCTGCCCTCACCTTCGAGGCAGTTTGCTCACGTGTCATGGTCCCCTGCAACCCGATCAAACCAAGAATTCCCAGTGCAAAAACAAGCATTGATACCAATGCTTCAAGTATTGCAAATCCACCTTCCGAAATAGAAGGCCGTCTTGCTGAAAAATCCTTAGTGCCAGGGCGAAAAAAACAAGTGGTCATTGATAGCCCCCAATCTAATCTTTGCACGCTCGTGCATCAGTCCTGACTACGGCAGGATCACACATGCGCAATGCACCACCTCCCGTAATTTCGACACGCAAACTACGGCGACTGGATGCATTCGTGGATGCGGAGACATCAATCCTCGCTATCGGGGAGGCATTAGTAACACTACCCAATCCATTAAATTCAACGGTAGTTGCACCTGCACCATCAGACGCCATCGCATTAATGGTAACCCCGCTGGCCCCATCACCAATGGCATGCGACGAGACCAGCATTGGTGCTGCTGTAGCGGACGGCAATTCTCCGCAAGCACCGGCCGGCGACCTGACGCTTACCACCCACGAACCACTGGTACTCGACAGAGCACAACTACTATCAAGCAAGGACGGATCAGCCGCCGGGGTAACCAACCAGAAGCTGACTTTCTGATTCCTTCTGATCGCCTCTTGTCTAGCCTGCTGAAGTCCGCTAAGCAGTGCATCCGTGGCGTTGCGAATCCGTAAATTAGCCATCCAGTCACTCAAGCTAGGCGAGACAGCTAATATCAACACCCCCATCACGGCCAAAGCAATAATGAGTTCGATCAGAGAAAACCCACGGGTTCGCATGAGAATAACCTCAACAGCTTGCAGAGCGACTCAACCAGCAAGCGGCACCTGAGGCAGCCCCCTTATACGTCGTAGTCACCTTGCTACCGTTGTGATCGATCGTATATTCATAGCCCGAGGTATTTGAGGCACTGCCCGTCGCCGTGACCGTATAGCCTTGGTCAGAATTTGAGGTCGCGCAGGCAAACGTAAAATATTGAGCCCCCGTTGGAGTAAACGAATTCCAACCGCCTGCGGAAGCGGCGGTAGCGCACGTCCCGCCACTCCCATAGTTTTTGTTATCCTGAAAATATTGCTCCATCTTTACCCGGTAGTCAGCCAGTAAAGTGAATGCCTCCTGCAATTGCCCACGCCGGACGTAATCGGTATAGGCAGGCAAGGCAATCGACCCCAGGATAGCGATGATGACAACGACAATCATCAACTCAACCAAAGTGAAACCACGCGCCATTAACGGCCGCGCAACCTTAATATTTCCAAAGGAATCCCGCACCTTGCACCTCCGTCCCAATAATCAATCAGATACTACTCTTCTGATCTTACTGTAGGACAAAAGCCTAATCTGCATCTAGTGTATTGCGACCAACGGTAGAAACCACATGGTCAGTGGTAACAAAGTGTTTTCTTTAATTCGAGAGCAACAAATCCTTGGGCAACGAAAACGACACTCCCTCTTGGGTGCCGCTTAGCTCAGTTATCTTGGCCCCGGTGAACTTTTGAACACTTTCAACCACTCTTTGTACCAATATCTCTGGCGCTGACGCACCTGCCGTGATCCCCACGGCATTTTTTCCAATGAACCATCGAGAATCAATTTCGCCCGGCCCATCAATTAGAAAAGCCTCCCGCCCCCGAGCCACTGCAACTTCCCGCAGTCGCCGCGAGTTGGAGCTATTTGGGCTGCCCACGACGATTACCAGATCGCAGCTCTCGGCCAGCGCCTTGACTGCGTCCTGGCGGTTCTGGGTGGCGTAGCAGATGTCGTCCTTTTTCGGCCCCTGGATATCCGGGAAACGTTGCCTCAGCGCATCGATGACGATGGTCGCATCGTCTACGGATAGCGTGGTCTGGGTGACGAAGGACAGGTTATCGGGGTCGTTGACCTGCAGATCTGCAACGTCCTCGGCGGTTTCGACCAGGTACATGCCGCCCTCGCTCTGCCCCATCGTCCCTTCGACCTCGGGATGACCCTTGTGGCCGATCATGACGACTTCGCGGGTCTGGTTGCGCATCTTGCCGACTTCGACGTGCACCTTGGTGACCAGCGGGCAGGTGGCGTCGAAGACCTTCAGGCCACGCGCCTCGGCATCGGCGCGGACGGCTTTGGAGACGCCATGGGCACTGAAGATGACGGTGCTGCCGGCCGGCACTTCGTCGAGTTCCTCGATAAACACCGCCCCCTTGGCGCGCAGGTCGTCGCAGACAAACTTGTTGTGCACGACTTCGTGGCGGACGTAGATCGGCGCGCCGAATTTCTCCAGGGCCCGCTCGACGATGGCGATGGCACGCTCGACGCCGGCACAGAAGCCGCGGGGGTTGGCGAGGATGATTTCCATTACATGATTCCGATGATTTCCACCTCGAAGCGGATCGTTTTTCCGGCCATCGGGTGGTTGAAGTCGAACAGGGCGTGCGTCGCGTCGAGCTCGCGCAGGAAGCCGGCGAAGGTGCCGCCGTTGGGCGCGGTGAATTCGACGACGGAATTCTCCTTGAGTTCCATCTCGGCCGGCAGGCCATTGCGGGCGATGCGCTCGACCAGGCGCTCGTTGTGCTGGCCGAAGGCCTGTGCCGGTTCAAGTTCGAAGACGAAGCGCTCGTGCGCAGGAAGGCCGATCAGCACCGATTCGAGATTTTCGGCCAGTTGGCCGCTGCCCATCTGCAGGGTCGCCGGACTCATGTCGAAAGTGGACAGGAATTCCTCGCCATCGACCGTGGTGATCCGGTAGTGCAGGGTCAGGAAGCTGTCGGAACGGACGGTGGCGCTCATTGGGGGTTCTCTTTCTTGTTTGTTGCAGTCAACTGCTCGACGACGAGCAAAATGGCGCCGACCGTGATCGCGGAATCGGCGACGTTGAAGGCTGGCCAGTAGAAACCGGCCGCGTGCCACTGGATGAAATCGACGACTGCGCCGAAGCGCACGCGGTCGATCACGTTACCCAGGGCGCCGCCCATGACCAGCGTCAGGGCTAGCGAAAGCAGCTTCTGCTGCGGCTGTTGGCGAAGCATGACAGCGATCCAGCCGGAGATGCCGAGCGCCAGCGCTGTGAACAGCCAGCGCTGCCAGCCCGGCTGGTCGGCCAGGAAGCTGAAGGCGGCGCCGGGGTTGAAGGTCAGCACCCAGTTCCAGAACGGCGCGACGTAGACCGTCTCGCCGAAGCGGAGATTTTCCAGCACCAGCCACTTACTTAGCTGGTCGAGGACAACGATGACCCCGGCCAGCCCATACCAGTGGGCCGCCTTAGGCACAGGTGCGGGCCTCGCCTTCGCCGTGCAGGTTGCTGACGCAGCGGCCGCACAGTCCCGGATGCGCAGCATCGGCGCCGACATCGTCGCGGACGTGCCAGCAACGCTCGCACTTGGCGTGTTCGAGCGGCGTGGCGATCACTTGCTCGTTGTCGTCGCGCAATGCTACGGTCGATGAGCAAATCAGGACAAATTTCAAATCGTCGCCGAGCGAGGCCAGGGCGTCGTACTTCTCGCCTGCGCAGCGGATTTCGACCGCGGCCTGAAGTGCCGAGCCAATCTTGCCGGCTTCACGCTGCTCTTCCAGCGCCTTGGTCACATCGGCGCGGACGCCGCGGATCAGCGCCCATTTGGCCAGCAGTTCGCCCTCGCCTTCCGGCTGCGGCAATTCGTGCCAGAGCTGGAACATCACCGACTCATCGTCCTTGCCGGTCAGCACTTGCCAAACTTCCTCGGCGGTGAAGGCGGTGATCGGCGCCAGCAGGCGGACGAAAGCCTGGGTGATGTGCCACAGCGCCGATTGCGCCGAACGGCGGGCAATCGATTTCGGCGCTGTCGTGTACAGACGGTCCTTCAGGATGTCGAGGTAGAAGCCGCCGAGGTCTTCCGAGCAGAAGGTTTGCAGGGCCTGGACGACGCGATGGAACTCGTATTTGTCGTAATCGGCACGGCAGTTGTCCTGCAATTCGCGGGTCAGGGCCAGCGCGTAGCGGTCGATTTCCAGCCAATGCCCAACCGGCAGCATGTCGGCTTGGGCGTCGAAATCGGAAACGTTGGCCAGCAGGAAGCGCAGCGTATTGCGAATGCGGCGATAGCCTTCGACGACGCGCTTGAGGATTTCGTCGGAAATGGTCAGCTCACCGGAATAGTCGGTCGAGGCCGTCCACAGGCGCAGGATATCGGCCCCCATTTTGTCCGAGACCTGCTGTGGCGCGATCACGTTACCCTTGGACTTGGACATCTTATGGCCCTTGCCGTCGACGACGAAGCCGTGCGTCAGCAGCGCCTTGTACGGAGCGCGGCCATCGATGGCGCAACCGGAAAGCAGCGAGGACTGGAACCAGCCGCGATGCTGGTCGGAGCCTTCGAGGTAGAGGTCGGCCGGATAGGAATGCTCGGCGGCATGCGAGCCGCGCATGACGTGCCAGTGCGTCGTGCCGGAGTCGAACCAGACGTCCAGCGTATCCTTCATCTTGACGTACTGGTCGGCCTCGGCGCCGAGCAGTTCAGCCGCGTCGAGGCTGAACCAGGCTTCGATGCCGGCCTTCTCGACGCGCTGGGCGACCTGCTCGATCAGCTCGGCCGTGCGCGGATGCGGCAGGCCGGTTTCCTTGTGCAGGAAGAAGGGGATAGGCACGCCCCAGTTGCGCTGGCGCGAGACGCACCAGTCCGGCCTGGTCTTCATCATCGCTTCCAGACGGGCGCGGCCCCAGGCCGGGAAGAACTGGGTTTCATCGACAGCACGTTCGGCGATCCAGCGCAGCGTCGAAGCATCCTCGCTGGTCTTGTTGTCCATGCCGATGAACCACTGCGTCGTGGCGCGGAAAATGATTGGCGTCTTGTGGCGCCAGCAGTGCGGATAGCTGTGTTTGATTTTTTCGTTTTTAAGCAGCCGACCGTAGCATTCGAGTTCCTGCAGCACCAGCGGGTTAGCTTCCCAGACCGTCTTGCCGGCCAGCTCGCCGACCGACAGCGCCGGCGTCGTGCTGATGAACTTGCCGTCGTTACCGACCGGGTTGTTGACTGGCAAACCGTACTTCTTGCCGATGTTGTAGTCGTCCACACCGTGCGCCGGCGCCGTGTGCACCAGGCCGGTACCGGCCTCGGTGGTGACGTGCGTGCCGCAGATGATCGCCACGTCGCGCTGCTGGAACGGGTGCTTCAACAGGATCTGGTCGAGCTTGTCGCCCTTGCAGGAAGCGACGATCTCGGCTTCCAGGCCGTAGCGCTGAAGACAGGCCTCGGCCAGTTCATGGACCAGGATCAGGGAACCCTTGGCCGTCTCGTACAAATCGTATTGCAACTCCGGATGCACGCTGACCGCCTCGTTGGCCGGCAGCGTCCATGGCGTCGTCGTCCAGATCACCGCGTAGGCCGGGCCGCGCAGGTGGGTCAGGCCGAAGGCATGAGCCAGCTTCTCGGCGTGGTTCTCATGCACCTCGAAAGCGACGTCGATGGCCGGCGAGTTCTTGTCCTCGTACTCGACTTCCGCCTCGGCCAGCGCCGAACCACAGTCCAGACACCAATTGACCGGCTTCAGGCCCTGGTAGAGGTAGCCCTGCTCCAGAATCTTGCCCAAGGCACGGATTTCACCTGCCTCTGCCGAGAAGTTCATGGTCAGGTAGGGATTGCCCCAGTCGCCCAGCACGCCAAGGCGAATGAAATCCTTCTTCTGGCGCTCGACCTGTTCGGCGGCATAGGTACGGCACAGTTCGCGCACCTTGTCGGCCGGAATATTCTTCCCATGCTGCTTCTCGATCTGGTGCTCGATCGGCAGCCCATGGCAGTCCCAGCCCGGTACGTAGGGCGCGTCAAAGCCGCTCAGCGTCTTGGAACGGACGATAATGTCCTTCAGAATCTTGTTGACCGCATGGCCAATGTGGATATCGCCATTGGCGTACGGCGGGCCGTCGTGCAGCGTGAAGCGCGGGCGGCCGGCGCAAATCTCGCGGATACGCTGGTAGAGCTTTTTCTCCTGCCACTGGGCCACCCATTGCGGCTCGCGCTTGGGCAGGTCGCCGCGCATCGGGAAAGCGGTATCCGGAAGATTCAGGGAGTCTTTGTAATCAGCCATTTTGCGTGCTCACAGCTTGAAGAAGGCCCGGGCGGCCGCGGCATCCGCCGCGATCTGCGCCTTGAGGGCATCGAAATTGGGAAAACGTTGCTCGTCACGCAACTTGTGCACGAAACGCACGGAAATATGCGCGCCGTAGATGTCGCGGTCAAAATCGAAAAGATGCACTTCCAGCAGCGGCCGGGTACCACCGACCGTCGGCCGGATGCCGAGATTGGCCACGCCGGGCAGAGGCCGCTCGCCCAGCCCGCCGACTTCGACCGCAAAGACGCCGGTCATCGGCAGCGGATTATGGCGGATGCGGATATTGGCCGTGGCGAAACCAAGTTGCCGACCGATCTTGTCGCCGTGCGACACCTGGCCGTCGATGATGTACGGACGGCCAAGCAGCCGGGCGGCGCGCTCCATGTTGCCAGCCGCCAGCGACTCGCGCACGGCCGAACTGGAGACCCGCTCGCCATCGACCGTCACACTGCCCATCGCCTCGACCGTAAAGCCGTGGCGCTGCCCGGCCGCCTGCAGCAGCGCGAAGTCGCCGCTACGGCCGCAGCCGAAGCGAAAATCGTCGCCAATGATCAAATGCCGGACCTGGCAACCGCGGACCAGCACCTGCTCGATGAACTCGTCGGCCGACAGCGCCGCAAAGCCAGCATTGAACGGGCAGATCATCGCCTGCGTTACGCCGCACTCGGCCAGCAACTCCAGCTTCTCGCGCAAGGTGGTCAGGCGGGCCGGGGCTGAAGCTGGTGCGAAAAATTCGCGCGGATGCGGCTCGAAGCTCAGCACTGTTGGCGCCAAGCCGCTCTGGCTGGCGATTTCGGCCAGTCGACGCAGCAAGGCCGCGTGCCCGAGATGGACGCCATCGAAATTGCCGATGGCGAGCACAACGGGAGCAGGGACGGGACGCGAATGACCGCGAAAGACGCGCATGGGCAGACTGGCGAAAAAAACGTTGAATTATAACGATCTATGGCTGCCAGCGGATACCGAAACATCGGCTGGCACCGGCCACTGCCAGGAAAATCTGACAAACATGGCAAATGGCTTTTCGCTATAATTATCGAGACCAACAAGAATAATCCCATTGACATTAAATGCTTGAACTGATCAGCCATGTTGTCCAGATTTCAGCGCGGCGCGACCGCACCGAAATCAATTCCGCCATGGTCGACGCGCTGCTTGATCTGTTCCACCCACAGCGGCTGACCATTTTTCGCTGCTACACCGGCGGCAAGAAGACGGTGGTCTTCGCCTGCGCCGGCGCTGGACCCAACGGCCAGTTCCTGCGCAACGCCTACCTGCCGGATCGCGATTATTGCCAGGCCATTGAGCGTGACCCACTGCTCAATCGCTGCCGCAAGGAAATGTCCGTCGTCCTCGATATTCTCGACGACGGCTCGCACCGCATCGTTTTTCCCGTCATCCGCCTCGACGAGCCGGTCTACCTGATCGACCTGTCGCTATCGGAAGAGTTTTCGGCCGACCAGCGGGTTTCGCTGATGGGGCTGATCGAGTATTTCGGTAACCATATCGCGCTGCTCGATTATGGCGAGGCCGACACCCTGACCGGACTGGCCAGCCGCAAGACCTTCGACAAGCACCTGTTTGAACTGCTCGGGCGCGCCGCAACCGACGAACAGCAAGGTTATTCGGGCAACACCCCCAGGCGGCGCCACGGCAAGCCGGAAGGTACCCACTGGCTGGCGGTTTGCGATGTCGATCACTTCAAGCGTGTTAATGACGACTTCGGGCACCTGATCGGCGACGAAGTACTGATCATGCTCGCCCAGGCGATGCGCCAGTCTTTCCGCTTCGACGATCAGCTTTTCCGTTTTGGTGGCGAGGAATTCGTCGCCTTGCTGCAGCCGACCGAGCTGGAATTTGCCGTTGCCACGCTGGAACGTTTTCGCAAGGCGGTCGAAACACAGATCTTCAGCCGCGTCGGCCACGTCACCGTCAGCATCGGTTTCAGCGCGCTGCTACCCAACGATACGCCGACCGACGCCATCGACCGGGCCGACGAAGCGCTTTATTACGCCAAGCGCAGCGGCCGCAACCGGGTCGAGTGCTACGAAAAGCTGGTTGCCGAAGGCAAACTGGCCGCCAAGGAAGTGGCCAAGGGCGAAGTCGAGCTGTTCTAGCCGAGCAGGGCCAGCTTGGACTTCGGTCCCGGCGGATGCTTGATGAAATACTGGCGAATGCCACGGACGATCGCTCCGGCCAGCTTTTCCTGGTAAGCGTCGTCGTTCAGCCGCTGCTCTTCTTCCGGATTGGAAATGAAGGCGGTTTCGATCAGCGCCGAGGGAATATCCGGCGCCTTGAGCACGGCGAAGCCAGCTTGTTCGACACTGGCCTTGTGCAGGGTATTGATGTTGCCCAGTTCGCCAAGCAGGTATTTGCCCAGCTTCAGGCTGTCGTTGATGGTCGCCGTTTGTGACAGGTCGAGCAGCGTGCGGGCCAGGAACAGATCCTTGTTGCCGATATTGACGCCGCCGATCAGGTCGGCCTGGTTTTCCTTCTGGGCCAGCAGACGGGCCTGGGTGCTCGAAGCGCCCTTCTCGGACAGCACGAACACCGACGACCCCCTGGCATCCGGCTTGATCCAGGCATCGGCATGGATCGACAGGAAGAGGTCGGACTGCACGCGGCGCGCCTTCTGGACGCGCATCTGCAGCGGCACGAAGAAATCGGAATCGCGGGTCAGCACGGCGCGCATGTTCGGCTCGGCGTCGATCCGCGCCTTCAGGCGGCGGGCGACTTCGAGTGTGACGTTCTTTTCGTAGGTGCCAGCCTTGCCGACGGCGCCCGGATCTTCACCGCCGTGTCCAGGATCGAGCGTGATGGTAACCAGACGATCGACGATCGGCTTGCCGGATTTCTTGCTGGTATGCACCTCGGGGGCTTCGAGCGGCTTCTCGGCCTTGGCCTGGGCAGGCTCGCTCGGGCGCGCTTCGCCAACCTGGAAGTCCGGCTCGGTCTTCAGCGGCTCGACGGCTTCCTTGCGGCCTTCAAGCAGGGCCATCATCGGGTCCGGCGGATTGACCGGATAAACGTCGAGCACCAGCCGGCGGCCGTATTCACCGGCCGGCTCCAGCGTAAATACCTGCGGATTGACCTTGCCCTTCAACTCCATGACCAGACGGACGACACCCGGCTTGAAACGGCCGGCGCGCAACAGCTTGATGTTCGGATCGTCGGTGGCCACCTTGCGGGCCAGACTGTCGAGCACGCTGTTGAACTCGACACCTTCAATGTCAACAACCAGGCGATCCGGGTTCTCGACGGTGAAATGGGTGAATTTGAGCGGCGCGTCGTGTTCAAGCGTGACCCGGGTGTAATCGGCGGCGGGCCAGACGCGGACGGCAAGTACCGATGGCAGCTTGGCCGCGGCGCCGGCCAGCGGCGTCACGGAAAGGATCAGCGAGGCGCCGGCGAAACGCAGGAGCTGTCGGCGCCCATGGCTGGGATGAGCGCGTTTAGACATGCTTGCCCTTTCGGTGTATCTGCCAGTGCTTCGAGGACACGCCCGAGACCTGCATGATGAAGGCGCAGCCGCAGGTCTGGCGCCGGAAGGCAGCCTTGAGCGCGGTCCGGCCATTCGACCAGGCAGACCGCAGTATCGTTAAAGTATTCATCAAAGCCCGCATCGAGAAACTCCTCTGGGGACTCGAAACGATAAAAATCAAAGTGATATAAGTATAAGCTCGAAATTACGTAAACTTCAACCAGTGAATAGGTAGGACTTTTGACCGGTCCGGTGTGGCCGAGTGCCCGGATCAGCGCCCGCGAAAGCGTGGTTTTGCCCGCCCCGAGGTCGCCTTCGAGAAAGATGACGAGGCCCGGTTGCAGCAATGGCGCCAGCATTTCGCCCAGGTGCTGGGTCGCCGCCTCGTCGGGCAACTGGAAAACGGCGGTAAACTCGGGGCTATGCACGATCAGAACTCCACGGTGGATTACGCGGCACTCAAGGAAAAAATCCGCGAGGCAGGCTGGGAACTCGGCTTCGCGGCCGTTGGCGTGGCGCGGGCCGAGCCCGGACCGGCCGTCGAACGAATGCGCGAATGGCTGGCGGCGGGCCGCCACGGCGAGATGGATTATATGGCCCGCCATGCCGAATTGCGCGCCCACCCCGAGCAGCTGCACCCGGGCACGATCACGGTAATCAGCGCCGCGCTCGACTATCTGCCGCACGCCAAGACAGCCGACCAGCCCGAGCAGGCGGCGATTTCCCGCTACGCCCAGGGGCGCGACTACCACAAGGTCATCCGCAGCCGTCTGCAGAAGCTGGCCGACGCCATCGCCGCGATCAGCGGACCGTTCGGCTACCGGGTCTTTTCCGATTCGGCGCCGGTCATGGAGGTCGAATTCGCCCGCCAGGCTGGCCTTGGCTGGCGCGGCAAACACACACTGCTGCTCTCCAAGCAGGGATCGTGGCGTTTTCTCGGCGACATCTACACCGACCTGCCGCTGCCGCCGGACGCCCCGATCGAGGAACACTGCGGCACCTGCTCGGCCTGCCTCGCCGCCTGCCCGACCGGCGCCATCGTCGCGCCGTACGAGGTCGATGCCCGGCGCTGCATCTCCTACCTGACCATCGAACTGGCTGGCCCGATTCCCGAGGAATTCCGGCCGCTGATCGGCAATCGCATCTATGGCTGCGACGACTGCCAGCTATGCTGCCCGTGGAACCGCTTTGCCCAAGTCGGCGACCGGGAGTTCGCACCACGCCACGGTCTGGACAATGCCACGCTGGTCGACCTGTTCGCCTGGACGGAGGCGGAGTTCGACCAGCGCCTGGCGGGCAATCCGATCCGCCGCATTGGCCACGAGCGCTGGCTACGCAACATCGCGGTGGCGCTTGGCAACGGGAATGCTACGGTCGAGGCAAAAAATGCCCTGAAATCAAAATTCGACCATCCGTCGCCGCTGGTCCGGGAACATGTCGCCTGGGCGCTGCAACAGCTGGATTTAGCGCAGGACTAAAAGAGTGGCCGCCCGTTTCAAGGCGAGCGGTGCGACGGAGTGAGCACAGCCAATCTCAGTGCCGCGTCGCCCCACCTGGAAAAACCTGCTGGGCCGCTTGCCCGCTACGCGGCGACTCGTTGATATCCAGCCAGAAAGCCCCCAGGCGCTTGACGGCTTCAACCAGATCGACCAGTTCGAGGGGCTTCCTGACAAAGCCGTTGGCTCCGTGGGCATAACTTTTCAGGCAATCCCTTTCGGCAACCGACGAGGTCAGGATGACGACCGGCAGGCATCGGGTGCGCTCATCGATACGCAGACGGGCCAAAACCTCGTGCCCGCCAATCTCCGGCAAATCGATATCGAGCAGCACTGCGACCGGCAACGGTTCGCCCTGCATGCGGACAAACTCTCCTTCGCGAAACAGGTAATCCAGTGCCTGCTGCCCGTCACGCACGACATCCACCCGATTGCCCGGATGCAGGGTGTTCAGCGAGCGCCTGATCAGAAACTCATCCTGGGCATTGTCTTCGACGAGCAGGATTACTCTGGCATTCATTTTTCTTTTTCCAAGGGCAAAATCTGAATTGCTGCGAGCCGCCTGGATAAGACCCGGCGCCCGCAATACCGTTCCGGATTATCGTCTGCGCCGAGGACCGTGTCTGCTAGGGGAATTGCCGGTCACTGCCGGCACCAGGCTTCGCCAAGGCCGGTTGATTGTGGCTCAGCGCTCGACCGGCCGCCCCAGGTCGGCGCACCACTCGCTCCACGAACCGGCGTAGAGACGGGAGCCGGGCAGCCCGGCGATTTCCATGGCGAGCATGTTGAGGCACGCTGAAACACCGGAACCGCATTGATGGACGACCTGGTCGGGCAGCGCACCGGCCAGGACGGCCAGCCATTCGGCGCGCAATTCGGCGGCCGGCTTGAAGCGGCCGTCGGGATGCAGATTGTCCTTGAAGAAGCGATTGACCGCACCGGGAATATGGCCGCCGACCGGGTCCATCGTCTCGTTCTCGCCACGAAAACGGTCGGCGCTGCGCGCATCGACCAGATGCATGTGCGGCGTTTCCAGGCATTCGAGCACGTAGTCGGCCTTGACCAGCATCTCCTGCGGACTGGCGACAAAGGTTTCCGGGAGCAGTGTCGGCAGCACGTCAGTCAGGGTTCCGTCCGCGGCCTGCCAGGCCTGCAGCCCGCCGTCGAGCAGTGCCACGGCATCGTGGCCGAGCCAGCGGAGCAACCACCACAGGCGCCCGGCGATCATGCCCTGGGCGTCGTCGTAGACCACCACCTGCGTGGCCGCGCCGACGCCAATTTCACCCAGGCGCCGGGCCAGTGTTTCCGGATCGGGCAGCGGATGGCGGCCGTTACAGCCGGTCATCGACCCCGACAGGTCGCGGTCGCAATGCAGGAAGATCGCACCGGGAATATGGCCGGCCGCGTAGGCACGCTCGCCGTAGCCGGTATCGGCCAGTTGGTGACGGACATCAATGACCAGCCAGGCAGGATCGTCGAGATGCGCCTTGAGCGTCGCGACATCGACCAGCGTGGTGTAGCTCAAGGCTTATTCGTCCAGCCAGGCCTTGGCGTCGTCGGCATTGTCGAAAACCTCGACGTCGGCATTGACGAAGGTCTGCGACAGCCAAGCGCTCCAGGTCACCCACTGGCTGTCGGTGACCACGGCGACGCGCTTGAAATCATTGGCATGAGCCCGCGAGAACCTGACCTCCTCCCAGGCCACGTCGAGCGTCAATCCGGCCATCTGGCTGAGGTCGAAATAAAGATCGACCGGCCCTTCGAACTTGACCTTGAAATTGACGACTTCCTCGAACTCCTTGTAGTCGGCCAGCGTGAATTCACCGAAAACGGAAACGCCTACACGGTTCGGTTGATGGTCGATGACGATCATGATTGCTCTCCGCTGTTGTTGTGATTCCAGTGTAACCCGGATTCCGCCACAGTGGCCCATCCCGGGCATATCGCAGGGCAAGTGGGGAACTCTTGGCCGCCGCCGCCTTCCAATACGACGTATGGGTTGGCCTGACGGCTTCCCGTGCTTTCCTGGGGGAGTAGCTCTCCGCCATGGTGTCGTCAATACGAACAGATGCGCAAACTGTTCCGGCGCCATGGGCAATCCGCAGCCCGGATTGCGAGCCAGACCCTTGCCGCGCGGCAGGGTCTTGTCTAGCCCGAGTTTCCCGGCCATCCGGGGCCTCGGCAGGCAGGCGGAACAGGAAGGAATCGCATCATGGAAACAATCGGCACCTGGTGGATGTGGGCCGGATTTTTCACAATCGTGCTCGTCATGCTGGCCATCGACCTGCTGGTCGTCGGCGGCGGCAAACAACATCGGGTCAGCCTTCGCGAAGCTGCGGGCTGGTCGGTCGTCTGGGTCGCCGTTTCGCTCGCCTTTGCCGGTGCGCTCTGGTTCTACCTCGACGCTTCGCTCGGACGCGAGATCGCCAACCAGAAAACCCTGGAATACATCACCGGCTACCTGATCGAAAAATCACTGGCGGTCGATAACGTCTTCGTCTGGCTGATGCTGTTCAGCTTCTTCGCCATCCCCCTGGAGTTGCAGAAGCGCGTGCTGGTGCTCGGCGTACTCGGTGCCATCGTGCTGCGCACGGTGATGATCTTTGCCGGCGTCTGGCTGATCGCCCAGTTTCACTGGCTGCTCTACGTCTTCGGCGCCTTCCTGCTGATCACCGGGATCAAGATGTGGTGGTTCGCCGACGAAAAGCCGGACCTGGCCAACAATCCGCTGATCCGCTGGATACGCCGCCACATGAAGGTGACCGACACCTTGCACGGCGAACGCTTTTTCATCTCCCGGGATGAAGGCGGCCGGCTGGTTCGCTACGCCACGCCGCTGTTTCTCGTCCTCGTCCTGGTCGAAATCTCCGACCTGATCTTCGCCGTCGACTCGATTCCCGCCATCTTCGCGATCACCACCGACCCGTTCATTGTGCTGACCTCCAACGTTTTCGCCATCCTCGGCCTGCGCGCGATGTATTTCCTGCTCGCCGACATGGCCGACCGCTTCGCGCTGCTCAAGTATGGCCTGGCCATCGTGCTGATGTTCATTGGCGTAAAGATGCTGCTGATCGACATTTACCCGATTCCGGTGCTCTTCTCGCTCGGCGTGGTCGCCGCCATCATCGGCACCTCGATCGTTCTCTCGCTGCGCCAGGCTCGTCCGATCGAGCCGGACCAAGGCTGATCGCCATGTTGCCCATCCCGCTCACCCCTCCGGGCAATGCCAGCAGCCGCGCCAGTGCCCTGACCCGCGACATCGCACCCCGGCAGGACCGAATTCCGGCTGACGACCGGGTCGACCTGCCGGAGATCCAGGAATCGTTCCGGATCAGTTTCAGCGACCAGGCGCGCGTGCAGCATGCGGCCAACCAGCCGGAACATCAGCCTTACCGGCGTGAAGGTTTGGGTCCGACCGGCATCGAGGCCTATCGTCGCGTCGCCACCTTCTGAGCCGGTTCAGTCGCCCTCGACCGGGCTGGCCCGCGAGAAATGGGTGGCAGCAATGCCGGACAGGATGATCAGGCCGATGGCGAACCACGACGAGGCGCCGATCACCTCGCCCCAGATCAGCATGCCGAACAGACTGGAGAAGATCACCGTGCTGTAGGCCAGCGCTGCCGACATCATGGTCTTGCCGCGGCTGTAGGCGCGGGTCATGGCCAGTTGGGCGCAGGTGGCGAAGCTGGCGACACCGAGCAGGATCAGCCCGCTGTGCAGGTCGACGGCGTGGATGTCGCTGAAGATCAGCCACAGGCCGGCGCCAACCGAGGAAACCAGCGAGAAGTAAAACACCGTGCGCGTCTCCGGCTCGCCGCGCGCGCCGAGTTCGCGCACGCTGAAATAAGCCATGCCGGCCAGCACGCCGGAACCGAGACCGACCAGGCCGCCGAACAGCTGGTCGGCGTGGAAGGTCGGCTTCAACAACAGTACGACGCCGAGCAGCCCGACGCCCAGCGCACCGAGCATGCCGTGCCGGGTCTGCCAGCCGGCCAGCGCCAGGTAGATGGCGAGGAAGATCGCCGAGGTGTAGTTCAACGTCACCGCCGTCGCCAGCGGCAACAAGGTGATCGCGTAGAAATAGGAAAACAGCGCCGAGAAGCCGACCACGCCCCGGGTGATCTGCCAGCGCCAGTGTTCGGTCCGCAGCGACACGCCCCGCAGGCGAACCAGCCCGTACATGATCAGCAGCGAAATGAAGCTGCGGTAGAAGGTGATCTCGACCGCCGAATGCGTCTCGGCGGCCAGCTTGACGCAGACGCCCATGCAGGCGAACAGGAAGCTGGCGGCGATCATCCACAGGGATTGCATGCGGGAAACTCGGAAGGGGGAAACAAAAGGCGCCGGATATTACCCGGCGCCCCGAATGCTACGGTCGGCTGCAAAAAACAGCCAAAATCAAAAAATCTCAGCGCGCCTCGATGGCCGACTGCATGATCCGCCGATAGAACTCGTGGAAGTGCTGCATGCCGTCCTCCATCGGGCTCTGGTACGGGCCGACCTCGTTGCGCCCTTGTGCCAGCAGCGCCTTGCGGCCGCGGTCCATGCGCTCGCCGATGTCGTCGTCCTCGATCGCCGTCTCCATGTAGGCGGCGCGCTCGGCCTCGATGAACTCGCGCTCGAAATCGACGATCTCCTCGGGGTAGTAGAACTCGACGACATTCATCGTCTTGTCCGGCCCCATCGGCAGCAGGGTCGACACGACCAGCACGTGCGGGTACCACTCGACCATGATATTCGGGTAGTAGGTCAGCCAGATCGCGCCTTGCGGCGGGGTTTCTCCGCGGTCGCCGTAATATTCACGGACCACCTTCTGCCAGCGGTTGTAGGCCGCCGACGAAGAATCCTTCATCAGCGAGGTGATGCCCACCTTCTGCACCGAGTACCAGTCGCCAAACTGCCAGGTCAGGTCGTCGCAGGTAACAAAATTGCCCAGGCCCGGGTGGTAGGGCACGACGTGGTAGTCCTCCAGATAGACCTCGATGAAGGTCTTCCAGTTGTAATTGCACTCGTGCATCTCGACGTGGTCGAGCTTGTAGCCGGTGAAATCCAGGTCGCGCGCGACCTTCATGCCGCCCAGGTCGACGTTGGCCGAGCGCGGCCCCTTGAACAGAAGCCCGTTCCAGTTCTCCAGCCGGGCTTTGTCCAGGTTCAGGCAGGGGTTCTGCGGAAAATGCGGGGCGCCGATCAGCTCGCCGCCCTGCTCGTAGGTCCAGCGATGGATCGGGCAGACGATCGGCCCGTTCAGCTTGCCGGCGCCCTGCAGCATGATCGCCTGGCGATGGCGGCAGACGTTGGACATCTGCCAGATGCCGGCATTTTTGCCCGCGGCGCCGCCGTTGAGCAGCATCTGGCCGTGGTCCTTCCATTCCAGCGAACGGTAATCACCCGCTTCCGGTACCATCAACTGGTGGCCGACATAACCGGGACCGGCATCGAAGATGAGCTTTTTCTCCAGCTCATGAATCGATTGATCGAAGTACCAGTCCACCGGCAGTTGGGAAACTGCTGGGGCCAAACGGGACAGATTCGCCACGTCGGACATTCCACGTCTCCAGCGGGTTAAAAAACAAGATTTTACCCCGCCCCGCATTTGACCTGAAGCCCCTTGATAGAGTATTTTCGCGTGTTTCCTCGAACGCCCCAGACATGGACCCAACGCCCATCGCCGACCTGAAATTCGAGACGGCGCTCGCCGAACTCGAGGACATCGTCGCCAGCATGGAAGGCGGCAAGCTCGAACTCGAAGCATCCATCGCCGCCTACAAGCGTGGCATGGAGCTGATGCAGCACTGCCAGAGCCAACTGACCGACGCCGAAGCGCAGATTCGCGTCCTCGAAAACGGCCAGTTCAAGGACGTCGACCGCAACACCCTGGAGGCCCAGTGAGCGCCCTGCCCTTCGCCGAATGGATGGCGGTCACCCAGGACCGCGCCGAATCCGCGCTCGGCCGCTTCCTGCCCGGTCCCGACTGCATTCCCGCCCGCCTGCACGAAGCCATGCGCTACGCCACGCTCGGCGGCGGCAAGCGCGTCCGCCCGCTGCTCGCCCACGCCGCCGGCGAACTGACCGGCGCGACGCCGGAAGCCCTCGACATCGTCGGCTGCGCGGTCGAGATGATCCACGCCTATTCGCTGGTCCATGACGACCTGCCGTGCATGGACGACGACGTGCTGCGCCGCGGCCGCCCGACCTGCCATGTCGAATTCGACGAACCGACCGCCCTGCTGGTCGGCGACAGCCTGCAGACCATGGCCTTCGAACTGCTCGCCAGCCAGCCGCTCGGCGATGCGAAGCAGCAGCTCGAAATGATCGCCCTGCTCGCCCACGCCAGCGGTTCGCGCGGCATGGCCGGCGGCCAGGCCATCGACCTCGCCTCGGTCGGCCAGCCGCTCTCCCAGCCCGAACTCGAACTGATGCACGCGCTGAAGACCGGCGCCCTGATCCGCGCCGCCGTGCTGCTCGGCGCCCTCGCCGGTTCGCCATTGAGCGCTGACGAGCGCAGCAACCTCGACCGCTTCGCCAAGCGCGCCGGCCTGCTCTTCCAGGTCGTCGACGACATTCTCGACTGCACGGCCAGCACCGCCACGCTCGGCAAGACCGCCGGCAAGGACGAAGCCGCCGCCAAGCCGACCTACGTCGCCCTGCTCGGCCTCGACGATGCCCGCGCCTACGCCGACGAGCTGCGCGCCGACGCCCGTGACGCCCTGAGCATCTTCGGCGAGCGCGCGACGCGCCTGAACCAGCTGGCCGACTTCATCTGCCACCGGCAATTCTGAAATGACCGAAGTTTCCAGACCCGCCCTGCTTGAAACCATCAACAGCCCGGCCGACTTGCGCCGACTGGACCGCAAGCAGTTGCCGCAGCTGGCGACCGAGTTGCGCGCCTTCCTGATCGATTCCGTCTCGAAGACCGGCGGCCACCTGTCGTCCAATCTCGGCACCGTCGAACTGACCATCGCCCTGCACGCCGTGTTCAACACGCCGGACGATCGCCTGGTCTGGGACGTCGGCCACCAGTGCTATCCGCACAAGGTGCTGACCGGCCGCCGCGAAGGCATGAGCACGCTGCGCATGCACGGCGGCGTCTCCGGTTTCCCGAAGCGCAGTGAGAGCCCCTACGACACCTTCGGCGTCGGCCATTCGTCGACCTCGATCTCCGCCGCGCTGGGCATGGCGCTGGCTGCCAAGCACAAGGGCGAGGACCGCAAGGCCATCGCGATCATCGGCGACGGCGCGATGTCGGCCGGCATGGCCTTCGAGGCGCTGAACAACGCCGGCGTTGCCGATGCCGACATGCTGGTCATCCTCAACGACAACGAGATGTCGATCTCGCCGCCGGTTGGCGCACTGAACAACATCCTGACCCGCCTGACGTCCAGCAAGACCTACAACGTCGCCCGCGAAGCCGGCCGCCACATGCTCGGCTTCGCGCCGCCGCTGCTCGAACTCGCCCGGCGCGCCGAAGAGCACGTCAAGGGCATGATCGCCCCCGGCACGCTGTTCGAGGAATTCGGCTTCCACTACTACGGGCCGATCGACGGCCACGACCTCGACGCCCTGATCCCGACGCTGGAAAACCTGAAGAAGCTGAAGGGCCCGAAGTTCCTCCACGTGATCACCAAGAAAGGCCAGGGCTACAAGCTGGCCGAGAACGACCCGATCCTCTACCACGGCGTCGGCAAGTTCGCCGCCTGCGACGGCATCCAGTCCGCCAAGGGCCCTGGCAAGCTGACCTACACCCAGGTCTTCGGCGACTGGCTGTGCGACATGGCCAAGGCCGATTCGCGCCTGGTCGGCATCACTCCGGCCATGCGCGAAGGCTCCGGCATGGTCCGCTTCGCCAACGAACACGCCGACCGCTACTACGATGTCGGCATCGCCGAGCAGCACGCCGTGACCTTCGCCGCCGGCCTCGCTTGCGAAGGTCTGAAGCCGGTCGTCGCCATCTACTCGACCTTCCTGCAGCGCGGCTACGACCAGCTGGTCCATGACGTGGCGCTACAGAACCTGCCGGTCGTCTTCGCCGTCGACCGTGGCGGCCTGGTCGGCGCCGACGGCCCGACGCACCACGGCACCTTCGACCTGTCCTTCGTCACCTGCATCCCGAACATGGTGGTCATGACGCCGGCCGACGAGGCCGAATGCCGCAAGATGCTGTCCACTGCCATGGCCATCGACGGCCCGAGCCTGGTCCGCTACCCGCGCGGCGGTGGCACGGGCGTCATCCCGGAAACGAATCTCGACACCCTGCCAGTCGGCAAGGGCGAAATCCGCCGGCGGGGCAAGGATGTCGCCCTGCTCGCCTTCGGCAGCCTGGTTCCGGCCGCCCTGGCCGCCGGCGAGGAACTCGACGCCACCGTTGCCAACATGCGCTTCGTCAAACCGCTCGATGTCGACCTGATTGTCGAACTGGCCGGGAACCATTCCCTGCTGGTCAGTATCGAAGAGAATGCTGTGATCGGCGGCGCCGGCTCGGAAATCGAGCGCGTGCTGGCGGAACGCGGGCTGAACGTGCCGGTGCTTCGCCTCGGCCTGCCCGACCGTTTCATCGATCATGGCGAACAGGGCCAGCTCCTCGCCGAGCTTGGTCTCGACAAGGATGGCATCGTGCGCGCCGTGCGGGCACGAACCAGCAAACAATAACCCCGCAAAGAACCGCCCATGAACGCCCCCACCCTCAACATCCCCGACGTCCAGAACTCCGCAGACACGCGCCACATCGCGATCAACAAGGTTGGCATCAAGTCGATCCGCCACCCGATCAAGGTGCAGGACAAATCGACCGGCGTCCAGCACACCATCGCCATGTTCAACATGTACGTCGGGCTGCCGCACAACTTCAAGGGCACGCACATGTCGCGCTTCGTGGAGATCCTGAACAGCCACGAACGCGAGATTTCGGTCGAGAATTTCCCGACCATGCTGCGCGACATGGTCGTCAAGCTGGAGGCCGTGACCGGCCACATCGAGATGAATTTCCCCTACTTCATCAACAAAACTGCGCCGATTTCGGGCGTCCAGAGCCTGATGGACTACGACGTCACCTTCATTGGCGACATCTGCCACGGCGAGATCGCCACCTCGGTCAAGGTCGTCGTCCCGGTGACCAGCCTGTGCCCCTGCTCGAAGAAGATTTCCGAACGCGGCGCCCACAATCAGCGCTCGCATGTCACCGTGACGGCCCGCACCAATGACTTCATGTGGATCGAGGAAATCGTCCAGCTCGTCGAACAGGAAGCCTCCTGCGAACTGTTCGGCCTGCTGAAGCGTCCGGATGAGAAATACGTCACCGAACGCGCCTACGACAACCCGAAATTCGTCGAGGACATGGTCCGCGACGTCGCCGCCCGCCTCAACGCCGAACCGCGCGTCGATGCCTACGTCGTCGAATCGGAGAATTTCGAGTCGATCCACAACCACTCGGCCTATGCGCTGATCGAAAACGACAAGACGCGCCCGAGCACACACTGCACGGAAGCCTGATCGACGCCGCTGACCGTAGTCGAAATGCTACGGTCAGCGGCAAAAAAAGGCCAAAAACAAAACGGGGTGCCGAAGCACCCCGTTTCTTTTTGAACCTCAGGAAAACTGCTTAGGCAGCAGTCGTCACCTTGCGGGTCAGCTTTTCCTTGATCCGAGCCGACTTGCCCGAACGCTCGCGCAGGTAGTACAGCTTGGCGCGACGGACATCACCGCGACGCTTGACTTCGATCGAAGCAACCAGCGGGGAGTAGGTCTGGAAAGTACGCTCGACGCCTTCGCCGGAAGAAATCTTGCGGACGGTGAAGCCGGAGTTCAGGCCGCGGTTACGCTTGGCGATGACAACGCCTTCGTAAGCCTGCAGACGCTCGCGGTTACCTTCCTTGACCTTCACTTGCACGACGACGGTGTCGCCCGGTGCGAAGTCGGGAATGGTCTTGCCCAGGCGGGCAATTTCTTCTTGCTCAAGTTGTTGAATCAGGTTCATGTGAGATCCTTAAATTTTATAAACACTTACTCACCGCATTGCTCCTCTCCGGAAATTTCCGTGAGGAGTTGCGTTTCCTCCGCGCTCAACACGCGGTGCGCCAGCAAATCCGGCCGGCGCTTCCGGGTTCGCGCCAGCGACTGTTTCAGCCGCCAGCGACGAATTCTTTTGTGGTCGCCGGACATCAACACCTCCGGCACCGCCTCGCCCTCATAAACTTCCGGGCGGGTGTAGTGCGGACAATCCAGCAAACCACCGACAAACGAATCTTCCACCGCCGAAGCGGCATCTCCGAGCACCCCCGGCAACTGGCGGACGACGGCATCAATCAACACCATCGCCGGCAACTCGCCGCCGGAGAGCACAAAATCCCCGATCGAAATTTCTTCATCGACACAGCGCTCGATCAAACGCTCGTCAATTCCTTCATAACGACCGCACAGAAGGATCAACCCTTCATCGCCAGTCGCCAGCTGCATCACCCGCTCATGCGTCAGCGGCGCGCCCTGCGGCGAGAGGTAGATGACCCGGCTCTTCGCCAGCCCCGCCTCGCGCTGTTGCGCCTTGGCTGCCGCAACCGCCTTCTCCAGCGGCCCCGGCTGCATCAGCATGCCCGGCCCGCCACCGAAAGGGCGATCATCGACTCTACGCCAGGCATTCTCGGCGAAATCTCGCGGATTCCAGCCCTGCCACACCCAGCGCTGCTCTTCCAGCGCCCGGCGGGTAATGCCACTCTGCGTCACGGCGGCGAACATCTCCGGGAAGATGGTCACGCAGTCGAACCGGATCACCAGTCGCTGCCCCACTCCACGCGGATCAGTCCCGCTTCCTTCTCCACCGCCAGCACCACCGCCGAAACAAACGGCAGCAGGCGTTCGGTGCCATCCTCGCCAACGACGCGCAAGACGGCGTTGGCGCCGGTTTCGATCAGCCCGGCCACCTTGCCGAGCCGCTCGTCCGCGGCATTGACGACTTCCAGGCCGATCAGATCGGCCCAGTAGAACTCGTCTTCATCGGTCGTCGGCAACGCTTCACGCGGCGCCCCGACCAACAACCCCTTGGCGGCCTCGGCGGCCGTGCGGTCCTCGATACCTTCCAGGAGCACGACAACCCCATCGCCATGAGCCTTCAGGCCTTTCAGCCTGCACTCACGCCACGGCTCGCCTTCCCGGGAAATCCACCAGACCGGCATTTCGGCCCAGGCCAGCGGATCGTCGCCAAAGGGGTACAACCTGAGCCAACCGCGAATCCCGTAGGGGTCGGCGAGCCGCCCCAGAACGACGATTTCGTTGCCGGCCAAAGCGAAACTGCTTAGGCGGCTTGCTTGGCAGCGTGCTGCTTGACCAGACGGGCAACCGTCGGCGACAGCTGGGCGCCATTTTCCTGCCAGTAGGTCAGGCGATCGACGGAAACGCGCAGGGCTTCGGCATTGCCGGAAGCGACCGGATTGTAGAAACCGATACGCTCGACGAAACGGCCGTCACGACGGTTACGGGAATCGGTAACAACCATGTTGTAGAAGGGACGCTTCTTGGCGCCGCCACGGGCAAGACGGATAACAACCATGGGAATACTTTCGTTAGCTGGAAAAAAGACCAAAGATTATAACGCTTTATCAAGGAAAAACAAGCCACTTAGAAGACTGAAAACACGACTACGTCCAGACCTTCATTTCGTCTGCGACGTGCGTCAATGGCGAAAAGGCAAATATTTGCTATCCTCCGCCAACCATGACCAGCGCACCAGAGCCTCTCGCCTCAATCAACCCCGAAGCCAACGTCAAGAGCATTCTCGAATGGCTTGCCCTGGCCCACGGCCGGACCGGCGCCGAGGACTCAGATCAGCTTCACCGGCAGCTCCTTTTGCTGCGCGAGGCACCGATTCCCAACATACAGCGCCTTAAACTGCTAGATCTACTGTACGTTCAGGCGGAACGGATCGCCAGCGCCGAACTGCCGCGCCTGAAGAACATCTCACTGCCGATATCGCGCAAGCTGCGGCAGCGAGTACGCATCCTGCTCGACCTGCTGGAAATCATGGCCCAGGATTATTTCAACACCCTGGCCGACCTGTTCGACCCACAAGGCAGCAGTACACTGCACTTCCCGCACAGCTCGCTGCGGCGCGCCATGGGCGCGATCGCCTGGCAAGTCCGGATCACCCACCTGATTGCCTCACCTTGCGCCCACGGCCTCTGGCAGCAATTGCATGCTGCCTTCAAGACTGCCCGCCGTCTCGGCCTGGAGGATTTCCCCGGCCCCAACGGCGGACCGAGCATCCGGCACACCTATTCGGCCATCCTACTCAGCGCCATCGCCCAACCGGCCTCGTTTGCCGCCCGCGAACTGGAATTCATCAGCGAATATATCGCCAGCAGCACCCAGCCGCTTGAGTTTTTCGAAACGCCTCCGCTCAACCGCCAAGGCATCTTCTGGATAGACCCTGACAAGGATTTCCCGGCACAAGCGCTGATTCGCCGCATTCCCAGCCCGGAAACCCAGGTCCTTTACTTTTGCTGCGACCAGATTGCCGACAATGCCGTCAAACACAGCAAGGCACTGCAGCAGGGCAGTTCCGCCGCCTCGCTAGGACTGCCCGCCTTCGCCGACACACACACCGGCCCCGGCATCCTGCTGCGTCTGAACAAACTCTGGGGCCACCCGGTAAAACGTCGCTTCTCGCGACGCCGGCAATCCTACCGGGCGACCATCTGCTCCGGCCTGAACAATCTCTGGCAACTCATTCGCACGCCCGAAAAATTCAACGGCTTCAGCGAATGGATGGTGACCAACGAAAGCCCTGACGGCTACGCACTGATGCACGTTTCCGGACACACGGAGAATATTCGCGTCGGCGACATTGTCGCCATGCAGCCGATCGGCGAACACAGCGAATTCATTCCGGTCTGGCACATCTGCCTGATTCGCTGGGCCATTTCCGAAAACCCCGAACATGTCGAACTGGGCTTGCAGATCTTCGCACCCAAGGCCATCCCGGTTGAAGTCGCGCACCCGTACGAACTGTCGAGCAAGGTATCCGCCCTGCTGCTTCCCTCGACGCCGCCACTCCGCCCGGCCCAGTCGCTGATCGTGCCGACCGGCCTGTTCAAGGAAAACACTCGCCGCATTATCGTCATCCTTGAAGAAGAGAATCTGGAAATTCGCGAGGTGCAGGCCACCCGCCTCGACGAGCAGACCAACAGCATCGAGATCTTCAGCGTTTCGCCGGACGAGACACACTAGCGGCAACCAGGCCGCCGAACAGGACGACGGCCCAGGAAAAGTGCAGCCAGACCAGGAAAACCGGGAAGACGGCAAAGGCGCCGTAGATGCTCTTGAGCATCGCCGAACTGACCAGGAAGGCCTCGAAGATTTTCTGCATGACGGCGAATGCCACTGTCGCGAATATACCGCCGGTCAGCGCCGCCCGCCGCGACACCTCGGCATTGGGCACTGCGTAATACAGGAACGAAAAGAACAACCCGAGGAGCAGCACGGCGACACCCTTGAGCGCCACGCGGCGAAACCAGACTGGTTCGTCGAACAAGCCCAGCGATGTGGTTACGGCAAACGACATGGCACCGGCCACCGCTCCGAGGACGAATGGCCAGACGGCCATCACGAAAGCATAGAGACGCAAACGGGCCAGCACTGGCCGCGGCTTGACCTGCCAGAGGTGATTGAAAGCCCGCTCGATGGTGTTCATCAGCAGGAACGCCGTGACGCCAAGCACGGCGATGCCGGCCAAGGTCAGTTGCTGGGCCTTTTGCGAAAACTTGCCGATATTGCCAGCAATGGCCCCGGCTGCTCCCGGGGGCAGCAAGGCTTCACGGATCAGCAGGTCCAGCCTGGCCACGAGCAAATCGAGGAAAGGCACGGCGTGGGCCACCGAGAGGACGACCGCGACCAAGGGCACCAGGGCCATCAGCGTTGTAAAGGCCAAGGCCGAACTGGTCTGCATCATGTTCTCGCTGTGAAAGCGGCGGAAGATGCTCGGGGAGCCGGTTTGCTTCGTTTGACGGCGACGGTTTCGGGGGAGCGCTTGCATGGGGCCGTATAATAGCCGACCGAGCCATTTGCTCCCCCATTCCGGCCACTTCGAACCAACCCCATGCCTTCCCGGCGTATTTCGATTTTGGCCAAAAAAACGAGCCGACCGTGATATTTACCCGCTACCAGATCGCTGCCAGCGCCAGCCTCATCTCGCTGATCTTTCTTTGCCTGGCCTGGGAGGGCTGGCTGGCGCCGCTCAAGCCGGGCGGCTCATGGATGACACTGAAGGCAGCCTTCCTGCTGCCCGCCCTGTTCGGCGTCCTGCGCGGCAAGCGCTACACCTACAAATGGCTGTCGCTGTTCATCCAGTTCTATTTGATGGAAGGGTTGCTGCGCGCGACCAGCGACACCGGCCTGTCACGCTGGTTGGCAGCCGGAGAAACGGCGCTTGCGCTGATCGTGTTCGTCTCGGCCATCCTTTACGTACGCGCCACCCGCCTCCCCAAAGAAGAAAAAGCCGCCCAGTCGAACTGAAGCGGCTTTTCCCGGGAGCGCCGGAGAATCAGACGTCGCCCTGCGCCTTGACCTTGTCCAGCGATGAATGCAGGCGGTTCAGGGCATTCAGGTAGGAACGCGCCGAAGCGATCACGATGTCGGTATCGGCGCCGTTGCCATTGACGATGCGGCCAGCCTTGGACAAGCGCGTGGTGACCTCGCCCTGGGCATCGGTGCCGGTGGTGATGGCATTGACCGAGTAAAGCAGCAGTTCGGCGCCGCTAGCGACGATGCTTTCGATGGCCTTGAAGGTCGCATCGACCGGACCACCGCCGTCCGCCTCGCCTTTGTGCTCGACGCCGCCAACGCTCAGGATCACCTTGGCGTGCGGCATTTCGCCGGTTTCGGAACAGACATGCGAGTACAGCAGCTTGTAATGCTCCTGATCCGGCGTCACAACCTCATCCGAGACCAAGGCGTGCAGGTCCTCGTCAAAGATTTCATGCTTGCGGTCGGCCAATTCCTTGAAGCGGGCGAAGGCAGCATTCAGGGCCTCGTCGCTATCCAGTTCGATCCCCAGTTCCTGCAGGCGCGTCTTGAACGCATTGCGGCCGGAATGCTTGCCGAGAACCAGCTTGTTCTGCGTCCAGCCGACATCCTGGGCGCGCATGATCTCGTAGGTCTCGCGGTGCTTCAACACGCCATCCTGATGGATGCCGGACTCGTGCGCGAAAGCATTGGCACCGACCACCGCCTTGTTCGGCTGCACCGGGTAGCCGGTAATCTGCGACACCAGCTTGGAGGCCGGCACGATCTGCGTCGTATCGATCCGCGTTTCGACCGGGAACACATCGGCACGGGTGCGCACCGCCATGACGATTTCTTCCAGCGAGGCGTTACCGGCCCGCTCACCCAGACCATTGATCGTGCATTCGACCTGCCGAGCACCGGCCAGCACCGCGGCCAGGGAATTCGAAACAGCCAGCCCGAGGTCATTGTGGCAATGCACCGACCAGACGACCTTGTCCGAATTCGGCACGCGCTCGATCAACTGGCGCATGGTTTCGGCGTACTGGAAGGGAATGTTGTAGCCGACGGTGTCCGGGACGTTGATCGTCGTCGCGCCGGCCTTGATCACTGCCTCGAAAATGCGGCAGAGGAAATCCAGTTCCGAACGCCCGGCATCCTCGGCCGAGAACTCGATATCGTCGGTATATTCGCGCGCCCAGCCGATCGCCTTGATCGCCTGCTCGACAACCTGATCGGGCGACATGCGCAGCTTCTTTTCCATATGGATCGGCGAAGTGGCGATGAAAGTGTGAATTCGCCCCGATTTGGCCGGCCTGATCGCTTCGCCGGAACGCCGGATATCGTTCTCGCTGGCCCGCGCCAGCGAGCACACCGTCGAATCCTTGATCGTCTGCGCAATCGCCTGAATGGCGTCGAAATCACCGGGTGAAGCGGCCGCAAAGCCGGCCTCGACCACATCAACCCGCATTTTTTCCAGCTGGCGGGCAACGCGGATTTTTTCTTCCTTGGTCATCGATGCGCCGGGGCTCTGCTCGCCGTCACGCAGGGTGGTATCGAAAATAACCAGATGCTGCTTCATGTTCTGCTCCAAAAACTCACTGTGCCTTGCGCTTGATCAGGCCAACCGCGGCCAGCACATAGCCGGACAATCCGTAAACGACAAAGAATCCGAACAGGGCAATCTCGGGACTGTAGGCGACCAGCGCAAAGCCCAGCGCAATCGCGGCAATCACGAAAAATGGCACGCTCTTCTTCAGGTTGATGTCCTTGAAACTGTAGAAGCGGATGTTGGAGACCATCGTCACACCAGCAAAAATGGTCAGCACGCAAGCCAGCCAGCGAATATCGCTGCCCGCCACGCCGCTGGTAATCATCACCCAGACCAGTCCGGCGACCAGCGCCGCAGCCGCTGGCGAAGGCAGGCCCTGGAAGTAGCGCTTGTCCATCACTTCCAGCGTCGTATTGAAACGGGCCAGCCGCAATGCAGCCCCCGCACAGTAGATGAACGCGGCGATCCAGCCCAGGCGGCCGAGATCGCGCAAGGCCCATTCGTACATGACCAGTGCCGGCGCCGCTCCAAAGCTGACCATGTCGGACAGTGAATCGTACTCCGCGCCGAAGGCCGACTGCGTATGGGTCAGACGAGCCACCCGGCCATCCAGCCCATCGAGCACCATGGCAATGAAGATCGCCATCGCGGCCCGTTCGAAATCGCCCTGCATCGCCTGCACGATGGCAAAAAATCCGGCGAACAAGGCGGCCGTCGTAAACAGGTTGGGCAACACGTAAATACCGCGCCGTTTAACTTCCGGGTTGAACAGCGCTTTACGGGGCTTGAGTTCGGTCATGGGCAAACAATCAGTGGGCAACCGGAAAAGGATACACCGGGAGCGGCCAAAATCCACAAACAACAAGGGCGGTGCAGTCTCCCACACCGCCCAGAGCGAAGGTAGCGCTAGACGCGCTACCGAGCCAGCGACCCAGCAATCAGTTCTTGGACTGGTCGACCAGCTTGTTCTTCTTGATCCACGGCATCATGTCGCGCAACTGGCCGCCGACCGTTTCGATCGGATGCACGGCATTCAGACGACGACGAGCCGTCATGCTCGGGTAGTTGGTACGACCTTCGAGGATGAACATCTTGGCGTATTCGCCGGTCTGGATGCGCTTCAGTGCATTGCGCATGGCTTCGCGGGACTGGGCGTTGATGACTTCCGGACCGGTCACGTACTCGCCGTACTCGGCATTATTCGAGATCGAGTAGTTCATGTTGGCGATGCCGCCTTCGTACATCAGGTCGACGATCAGCTTAAGTTCATGCAGGCACTCGAAATAGGCCATTTCCGGGGCGTAACCGGCTTCAGTCAGGGTCTCGAAGCCCATCTTGACCAACTCGACAGCACCGCCGCAGAGCACGGCCTGCTCACCGAACAGGTCGGTTTCGGTTTCTTCGCGGAAATTGGTTTCGATGACACCACCCTTGGTGCCGCCGTTAGCAGCGGCGTAGGACAGGGCGATGTCCTTGGCCTTGCCGGAAACGTCCTGGTAAATTGCGATCAAGGACGGCACGCCACCACCCTTCAGGTACTCGGAACGAACAGTGTGGCCGGGACCCTTCGGAGCGACCATGATCACGTCGAGGTCGGCGCGCGGCACGACCTGGTTGTAATGCACATTGAAGCCGTGGGCGAAAGCCAGTGTGGCGCCCTTCTTGATGTTCGGCTCGACATCGTTTTTGTAGACTTCGGGAATGTTTTCGTCCGGCAGAAGGATCATGACGAGGTCAGCGGCAGCGACGGCATCCTTGACTTCGGCAACATTCAGGCCGGCACCTTCGGCTTTGGCCCAGGAAGCACCGCTCTTGCGCAGGCCAACCGTGACGTTGACGCCGGAATCGCGCAGGTTCTGCGCGTGGGCATGACCTTGGGAACCGTAACCAACGATGGTGACTTTCTTGCCCTTGATCAGGGAGAGGTCGGCGTCCTTGTCGTAATAAACTTTCATGAAATCCTCTTTATATACAAATAATTAGACTTTAAGAACACGATCACCGCGACCGATGCCACAGACACCGGTACGGACGGTTTCGAGAATCAGGCCGGCATCGAGCGCAGCAATGAAGGAGTCGAGCTTCGAACTCGCGCCAGTCAACTCGATGACATAGGTCGATTCCGTAACGTCGATGATGCGGCCACGGAAAATATCGGCCATACGCTTCATCTCTTCGCGATCCTTGCCGGTAGCGCGAACCTTGATCAACATCAGTTCGCGCTCGACATGCGCAGCTTCGGAGAGATCGACCACCTTGACCACATCAACCAGCTTGTTGAGCTGCTTGGTGATCTGCTCAAGTACTTCGTCGGAACCCGAGGTCAGGATAGTCATCCGCGACAGCGACGGATCTTCCGTCGGCGCCACGGTCAGCGATTCGATGTTGTAGCCACGGGCGGAAAACAGCCCGGCCACGCGGGACAGTGCCCCAGCTTCGTTTTCGATCAGGATGGAAATGATATGTCGCATATTCTTGTTCCTTCCCCGCTTATAGGTCTTCGGCGAGGATCATTTCGGTCAGCCCCTTGCCTGCGGCAACCATCGGGAAAACGTTGGCACCCGGATCGATGATGAAATCCATGAATACCAGATCGTCCTTGTGCTCGGTGAAGGCCTTGCGCAAGGCCGGCTCGACGTCTTCCGGCTTTTCTATACGCATACCGACGTGGCCGTAGGCTTCGGCCAGTTTGACGAAATCGGGCAGCGACGTCACATACGACTGGGAGTAGCGCTTCGAGTAGAACATTTCCTGCCACTGGCGAACCATGCCCAACATGCCGTTGTTCAGGTTGATGATCTTCACCGGCAGGCCATACTGCTTGCAGGTCGACAGTTCCTGAATACACATCTGGATGGAGCCTTCACCGGTCACGCAAGCGACCGGCACATCCGGGTTGGCCATCAGGACGCCCATGCCGTACGGCAGGCCAACGCCCATGGTGCCCAGACCACCAGAGTTGATCCAGCGACGCGGTTTGTCAAACTTGTAGTACTGAGCGGCAAACATCTGGTGCTGGCCGACGTCGGAGGTCACAAAAGCATTCCCGCCCGTGACTTCGTACAGTTTTTCCACGACGTACTGCGGCATGATGTGCTTGGACTGCCGGTAGGCCAGGGATTTGCGGCCACGCCATTCGTCGATCTGCTTCCACCAGTCAGCCACTTCAGGATCAGCCTTGAAGCTGCCGTCCATCAGTTTGAGTATTTCATCGAGCACATCGGAGACGTTGCCAACGATGGGCACATCGACCTTTACCCGCTTGGAGATCGAAGAAGGATCGATGTCGATATGGATGACACGGCGCTTTTCTTCGCCGAAATGTTCCGGGTTGCCAATGACGCGATCGTCGAAACGAGCGCCGACTGCCAAAATAACGTCGGCGAAATGCATCGCGTTGTTCGCTTCGAAGGTACCGTGCATGCCCAGCATGCCAACGAACTGCGGATCGGTTGCCGGATAGCCGCCAAGCCCCATCAGTGTATTAGTCACCGGGAAATTCAGCTTGCGCGCCAGTTGAGTCAGCTTCTCTGCAGCATCGGAAAGAATCACACCACCGCCGGTATAAATGATCGGGCGCTTGGCTTCCTGCAGAATCTGGACTGCCTTCTTGATCTGCCCCAGATGCCCCTTGACCACCGGGTTGTAGGAGCGCATCTGGATCGTTTTCGGATAATCGAATTCACACATCTGGGCGGTAATATCCTTGGGGATATCTACCACCACTGGTCCCGGACGACCGGTCGCCGCGATGTGGAAGGCCTTCTTGATCGTCACCGCCAGATCCTTGACGTCCTTGACCAAGAAATTATGCTTGACGCAGGGGCGCGTAATACCGACCGTATCGCACTCTTGAAAGGCGTCCTGGCCGATGTACTGGGTCGGTACCTGGCCGCACAGCACGACCATCGGGATGGAGTCCATGTAGGCGGTTGCAATGCCGGTCACCGTATTAGTCACGCCCGGACCGGAAGTCACCAAGGCAACCCCAACCTTCTGCGACGAACGGGAATAGGCATCCGCGGCGTGAACAGCTGCCTGCTCGTGCCGAACCAGAATATGCTTCACCTGATCCTGCTTGAAAAGTGCGTCGTAAATGTGCAAAACGGACCCACCCGGGTAACCGAATACACAATCGACCTTTTCTTCTTGCAGGCACCTGATTACAATTTCTGCACCGCTGATCATCATTCTTGAGCCCAAAAAAGCTGTTGCCTAAAAGGGCGTAACCTTAATCGACCGCCCCTTTTCGGTCAAGGTTTCCCGGCATATCCCCATATTGCTCAAGGCTTTTTGAAAGAAACCACCCTGGCATCACCCCAACAACTTTCCAGCTTCCTAGAATCCGTCGAGCGCCGAGCATTCAAACAGGCAATGTTTGCCGTTCACGACGAAGAAGCTGCACTGGACATTGTCCAGGATGCCATGATGAAACTGGCAGAAAAATACGGCGATCGCCCCGACGAAGAGTTCCCCATGCTCTTCCAGCGCATCCTGCAGAATACGATTCGAGACTATTATCGACGCAGCAAGGTTCGCTCGATGTGGACTACCCTGCTCTCGGCTTTTTCCCCGGACGACGACGAAGACTACGACCCGCTGGAGACCCTGGCCGCCGACGAAGACGATGCTGGCCCAAAAACACCGGAAAGCAAGCTCCTGCAGGCCCAGACACTGAATCTCATCGAAGATGAAATAAAAAAGCTGCCTCCACGTCAACGCGAAGCCTTTCTCATGCGTTACTGGGAAGACATGGATGTAGCCGAGACTGCAGCGGTGATGGGCTGCTCGGAAGGCAGCGTCAAGACCCATTGCTCACGAGCCACCCATACGCTTGCAGTCGCGTTGTCGGCGAAAGGGATAAAGCTATGAACGAAGAACGTTATGCATATCGCGTTCGGCAAACGCTGAACCACGGACTGAATGACATTCCCGCGGCCGCCTCGCGGCGGCTTGAGGCCGCACGCCACCTGGCTCTTTCCAGGCAAAAGCAGAGCGTCCGTGAAATCGTGTTCGCCGGGGCTGGCACACTTGCCTCATCGGCGTCCAAAGTACACATCCCCTTCCTCAAACAGGCCTTGGCCATCGTGGCCTTGCTGCTGGGAATGTGGATTTCCTTTTACTGGCACAGCGTTCAGTATGTAACCGAACTGGAGGAAGTTGATAGCGCCCTCCTCGCCGACGATCTCCCGCCCGAGGCTTTTCTGGACAACGACTTCTTCGAATGGCTAAAAGACGACTCATCGGAGGAGTAATCCTCAGTTTCGCACTGTCCACAACGGCTTTCTCCACGCCACCGACTTCGGCGATCATTGGTACGCCGCCTCAACCGGCGTGGGTCCAATTATCTCCGCAGCAGAAAAACGTTCTCGCCCCCCTCGCCAAGGATTGGGACGATCTTGAGAGTATTCGCAAGAGAAAATGGCTGGGAATCGCCGAACGCTACCCAAGCATGAAACCGGACGAACAACAGCGCATGCAGGACAGAATGCGCGAATGGGCCAGGCTAAGCCCTAGCGAACGGACCAAGGTCAGAGACACCTACAAGGACTTCAAGCAACTCCCGCCAGAGCAAAAGCAGGTAGTCAAACAAAAATGGGACGCCTATAGCAGCCTGCCAGCTGACGAAAGAGATCGCATTCGCAGCAGCGGCAAGTCTTCAAAACTGCTGGCCCCCGCGGCTTCAACTCCACCTGAATCGGCGACCACTTCCGGCACCGCCGGCACCACATCCCCGGCCAACACTCTGCGCTAACATGTCTTCACCCCCAGGTATCAAGCGGCAGCTGGTCTGCCTGCTTTACGAGGCGCTGGTCGTCTTCTCGATTCTGATTATCGGCTTTCTACTGCCCGAGATCGTTCTGTCAGGTTTCGGCTGGGGAGTAAGCCCGAGAGCACTTTGGTTTCACGTCTTCGCGCTGTTGATGCTCTATTTCGTCTGGTGCTGGCTCAACGGCGGGCAAACTCTGCCGATGAAGACTTGGAAATTGCGCCTGGTCGATGCCGATGGTTCGCCCTTGCGCCCGCTGCAGGCAGTGTTACGCTACCTGATCGCATGGCCGAGTATCATGTGCTTCGGAATCGGCCTCCTGTGGGCCTTGATCGATAAGGATCACCGTTTCCTGCACGACAGGCTGGCAGGTACAAAAATCCTCAGCACCGCGCTTGATTAGCGGCGCTCAACCCACCATAGCATTCCTATCGCCATCAACAGGAACATCGCCGACGGCGCCACGGCGCTCGCAAAGGGCGGCCATGCGTTGATCACGCCAAGGTTGGAGAACAAGCCGTTGAGTGCGTAAAACAGGATACCGAGCATGACACCGGCAAAAATCTTCAAGCTGACACCACCAACCCTGCTATGGGAGTATCCGAAGGGCAAGGCCAGCGCAACCATCACCAGTGCCGCCAGCGGATAAATCAGCTTCTTCCAGAGAGCAATCTGATAACGCTCTGATTTCTGACGATTTTCCGACAAGTGTTCAGTATAGTTGAGCAAACTCAATAACGACATGCGCTCCGGCGAAACCATCAAGACGGCCAGCAGATCGGGGGTCACCGCGGAATGCCAAACGTCTTCGTCGCTATGCTCAACCCGGGATGAATTTCCCTCGAGGACGGTGCGTACCACGCCCTTGAGGGCCCAGTTGCCTGGAGGCACGAACGTCGCCTCCGCCGCATCCGTCACTGACTCCAGGGAATTGTCCGCGTTGAAGTGATAGATGCGAATTTTCTCAAGACGAGCGTCGGCACCAACCTGCCTGATATTGACAAAACTTCGCCCATCCTTGACCCACAGCCCCGACTCGAAGCCCTGTTGCGCAATAACCTTGCTCATCGCATTGGCCCGCATTTCCTGAGCCATTCGCTCGGAATACGGAACAACACCTTCGCCAACCACGAAAGTCAGCAAGGCCAGAAGGCCAGCGACCCTGAACAAAGACATCAGCAAGTCAACTGTTGCCAATCCGGAAGCCCTGAGGACCGTTATCTCGGAATGACGAGCGAGGGTGGAAAGCGCGTACAAGGCACCGATCAGGGTTGCAATCGGTATCAACTCATAGACTAGTGCCGGGAGACTTAGCGCGACAAAAGAAACGGCATGGCCAAGTTGATAGCCACCTCTGCCGACGCTACGCAGTTCGTTAACCAGATCGAAAAAACTGAACAGCGCAAGGAATGCGGCCAACACCAGGAAAACTGCGGCCAGCGTCTCGCGCATTAAATAGCGTTGGTAAAGATTCAAGCGAAACATCAGGCGCTCCCGCCACGCCACACGGCGCGAACGGCCATTCGATGATGAAAGAGAATCACTAGGGGCAGAAGCATCAACAGGTGGGCGGCAGTGGCGCCAACCCAGAAGGAGAGCTTACCCTGCGCCACCCAGGCTTGGCTGGCCGACATCAGGTTGGTGTAGATGGCATAGATCAGGATGGCAATCAACATGTTGGCTGACCGTCCTGCCCGAGGATTGACGTAGGACAAGGGAATGGCCAGCAAGGAAAGAATCAGGGCCGAGACCGGCATCCCGATGCGCCACAACAATTCGGCGCGAGCCGGGTTGCTGTCGTCACTTAGCAGTTCGGTGATCGGCATCCGACTCGGTGTCTGATCGGCCGGCGAGGCCTCCCTATCCTCGACACGAACCCGGTAGCGCTCAAACTCCAAAATCTTGAATTGCGGCGTTCCGGGTTCAACCTCGTAGCGCCGACCACTGTCGAGGACAACAAAGCGGTCTCCGTTAGCAGTGACTTCCTGATGGCCGGAGTTTGACATCACCACACCCAGTTTGCCTTCCTGAACCGAAGCCACAAACACGTTACCGACCTGACTGGCATCACTGGACAACGCCTCGACAAAGAACACTCGCCCGCCTTTTTTGACCTCGCGAAACACCCCCGGTGAGACTTGAGACAACTCGCTCTTGGCTGCAAGGCGCTGGCGATAGTCAGCAGTCTGGTAATTCGCCCATGGCGAAAGAAATCCCGCCAGTAGTGCAATAGCCAGAACAATGGGCAAAGCAAACTTGATCACCGGGCGAACCCAGGCAGTCAGTGGCAATCCAGACGAAAACCAGACGACCATCTCCGAATCGCGGTAACTTCTGGTCAAACTCAGCAAAATCGAGACAAACAGCGTCAACGACAGCAGAATCGGCATGAAATTCAGGGCCGCGAAACCAAGCAGCGAAGCAACGGCTTCCGGAACAATGCTACCGCCCGCCGCATCTTTCAACAGGCGGATCAATTGAGTGGAGGTCAGGATGGCCAGCAGCGCTACACTGATGCCGGCAGCTGCCTGGGCGAACTCGCGCCGTACGGCGCGCTCGAATATCATGCTTTGACGAAACCGAAAAAATGCGAGGATAATCCCTCGAATACTGATATTTCCCTGATCAGGAGCAGCTTGTGGAATTTAGCATAAAAAGCGGTAGCCCGGAAAAACAGCGTAGCGCCTGCGTCGTGGTCGGAGTATTTGAATCGAGAAAACTTACGCTTCCGGCCGAACTGCTCGACAAGGCGTCCGGCGGTTACATTTCCGATATCGTCCGCCGTGGTGACATGGAAGGCAAGGCCGGCAGCACGCTGCTCTTGCACAATGTTCCGGCCACCCTCTGCGACCGCATCCTGCTCGTCGGCTTGGGCAAGGAAAAGGATTTCAAGGAAAAGGAATTCGCCGCCGCGGTTCGCACCACGGTCAAGGTGCTAAACGAAACAGGTGCCTTCGACGCCTCCATTTTCCTGACCGAACTGGCCGTCCGTAAACGCAGCATTGCCTGGCGCGTTCGCCAGACGACGATCATCGCACTGGATGCCACCTACAAGTTCGACCAATTCAAGAGCAAGAAGGAAGAAATTCGCCGGCCGTTGCGCAAATTGACGCTCAGCGTCGAGCGCCGCAACGAACTGGCACCGGCCGAGGAAGCACTGGCCCAGGGCATCGCCATTGCTGAAGGCATGGCCATGACCAAGACGCTGGGCAATCTGCCGCCAAACGTCTGCCATCCCACCTTTCTTGCCGAGCAGGCGCAGGAGATGGCCAAGGAATTCAAGCTGGCCTGCGAGATCCTCGACCGTGCCGACATGGAAAAGCTCGGCATGGGGTCGCTGCTCTCCGTGGCGCGCGGCTCGCACCAACCGCCAAAGCTTATCGTTCTCAGCCACCAGGGCGGCAAAGCCGGCGACAAGCCGATCGTACTGGTCGGCAAGGGCGTCACTTTCGACACCGGCGGCATTTCGCTGAAGCCCGGCGCCGACATGGACGAAATGAAGTACGACATGTGTGGCGCCGCCAGCGTGCTCGGCACCATGCGCGCTGTGGCCCGCATGGCCCTGCCGATCAACCTGACCGTCGTGGTACCAGCCTCCGAGAACATGCCGGGCGGCAACGCCAGCCGCCCCGGTGACATCGTCACGTCGATGTCGGGCCAGACCATCGAAATTCTCAACACCGACGCCGAGGGACGCTTGATCCTGTGCGATGCCCTGACCTATGCCGAACGCTTCGAGCCGGACACGGTAATTGATGTCGCCACCTTGACCGGCGCCTGCGTGGTTGCCCTGGGCTCGGTAGCCACCGGCCTGTTTGCCAACAAGGATGGCCTCGCCCGCGACCTGCTTGACGCCGGCGAGGAAGCCAATGACCGCGCCTGGCACATGCCGCTATGGGACGACTACCAGGAACTGCTGAGAAGTCCGTTCGCCGACATGGCAAATATCGGGGGACGCTACGGCGGCGCCATTTCGGCCGCCTGCTTCCTGTCGCGCTTCACCAAGAAGTTTGAGTGGGCCCACCTCGACATTGCCGGTACCGCCTGGAAATCCGGTGCCGACAAGGGCGCCACCGGACGGCCGGTGCCGATGCTGACGCATTACCTGCTGCAACGCGCGGGCAAGCTCAATTGACCCAGGTTTTTTTCTACCACGGCGCTTCCGACAGGATCGCCGCGGCCTGCGCGCTGTTGAGTGGCGCCTATGCCAAGAAAAAGCCAATGCTGGTCTTCGCCCGCGAAAAAGAGGTCGCCAGCAGCCTCGACCGCATGCTGTGGACCCATGCCGCCCTTAGCTTCGTGCCGCATTGCCGGGCCGATTCGCCGCTGGCTGCGGAAACGCCCATCCTGATCACCGACACGCTGGAAGGCATCGCGCAGGACGAGCGCCTGATGAATCTGAGCCGCGACATCCCGCCGGGGTTTTCGCGCTTCCAGAACCTGATCGAGGTCGTCGGCCAGGACGAGGACGACCGCACGGCCGCCCGCGACCGCGTCAAGGCCTACAAGGACCGCGGCTGCGACGTTCGCTACTTCGATCTCAGCGACCGCTAAGGAACACCCTTGCCCAGCCCCATTCTCGCCCGCGCCGACGCCCTGATGCACCGCAGGCGCCAGAACGACAGCGAACTCGACGACGTTCCGGTGCTGACCGATGCCATCGACGACGATGACATCCCGCTTCTTCTCGATGCCGAGGCCGAAACCTCTCCAGCCATCGACGTCGCAGCAACCGGGGAATGGGCGGAAGACGCCGCCACAACGGTCTTCGAGACACCTGCGGAACCACCCACAGTTGCGCCCCCACCGGCGGAGGCCGCGCTCCCCTCGCCGGCCCTCGACCCCGGCCTGCGAGACCTGCTCGTCCATGAACTGGCCCGCCGTGTCGAGCAGCGCCTGAGCGCCGAACTGCCGCGCATCATCGAATCGACGGTCCGCGACTTCCTGGCCGAACAGGAAATGATCGCCAGCCACACCGCACAGGACTGAGATCGCGCCGATACCGGCGTCCTGCTCCGGTATAATTTGGGGTTTTCCCCTTTTCCGACAAGTCCATGGAACTCGCCAAAGCATTTGAGCCGGCCGATATCGAACGTCGCTGGTACCCCGAGTGGGAAGGCCAGAATTACTTCGCCGCCGGCGTCGACCGCAACAAACAGGATAATTTCTGCATCCTGCTGCCGCCGCCCAACGTTACCGGCACGCTGCACATGGGTCACGGCTTCAACCAGACGATCATGGACGCGCTGACCCGCTACTACCGGATGCGCGGCCACAACACGCTGTGGCAGCCGGGCACCGACCACGCCGGCATCGCGACGCAGATCGTCGTCGAACGCCAGTTGGACGCCCAGGGTGTTTCCCGCCACGATCTCGGCCGCGAGAAGTTCCTGGAAAAGGTCTGGGAATGGAAGGAATATTCCGGCAACACCATCACCAAGCAGATGCGCCGGATGGGCACCAGCCCGGACTGGAAGCGCGAGCGCTTCACGATGGACGCCGGCCTCAACAAGGTCGTCACCGAAACCTTCGTCCGCCTCTACAACGAGGGCCTGATCTACCGCGGCAAGCGTCTGGTCAACTGGGACCCGAAGCTGCACACCGCCGTTTCCGACCTCGAAGTTGTCCAGGAAGAAGAAGACGGCTTCATGTGGCAGATCCGCTACCCGCTGGCCGATGGCTCGGATAGCCTGGTCGTCGCCACGACGCGTCCGGAAACCATGCTCGGCGACACCGCGGTGATGGTGCACCCGGAAGACGAGCGCTACAAGCACATGATCGGCAAGATGGTGAAGCTGCCGTTGACCGGCCGCGAAATCCCGATCATTGCCGACTCCTACGTCGATCTCGAATTCGGCACCGGCTGCGTCAAGGTCACGCCGGCGCATGATTTCAACGACTACGCGGTCGGCCAGCGCCACAACCTGCCGATGATTTCGATCCTGACGCTGGACGGCAAGATCAACGACCACGCGCCGGAAAAATACCGCGGCCTGGATCGCTTCGATGCCCGCAAGGCCGTCGTCGCCGACCTCGAAGCTGAAGGCATCCTGGTCAAGGTCGACAAGCACAAACTGAAGGTGCCGCGCGGTGACCGGACCGGCGTCGTCATCGAACCGATGTTGACCGACCAGTGGTTCGTCGCCATGTCCAAGCCGGGCGCCGACGGCAAGTCGATCACCGAGAAGGCACTGGACGTCGTCCATTCCGGCGAGATCAAGTTCTATCCGGAAAACTGGGTCAATACCTACAACCAGTGGCTGAACAACATCCAGGACTGGTGTATTTCCCGCCAACTGTGGTGGGGCCACCAGATTCCGGCCTGGTACGGCGTCAATGGCGAGGTCTTCGTCGCGCATAGCGAGGAAGAAGCCCGTCACCTAGCCGACCAGGCGGGTTACGCCGGCCAGCTCCAGCGCGACGAGGACGTCCTCGACACCTGGTACTCCTCCGCCCTGTGGCCGTTCTCGACGCTGGACTGGAGCGGCGACGAGGCGACCGATGCGGCCAATCAGGTCCTGCAGCAATACCTGCCGTCGTCGGTGCTGGTCACCGGCTTCGACATCATCTTCTTCTGGGTCGCCCGCATGGTCATGATGACCAAGCACATCACCGGCAAGATCCCGTTCAAGCACGTTTACGTGCACGGCCTGATCCGCGACGGCGAAGGCCAGAAGATGTCCAAGTCCAAGGGCAACGTGCTCGACCCGATCGACCTGATCGACGGCATCGGCATCGATGCGCTGGTCGAAAAACGCACTTTCGGCCTGATGAATCCGAAGCAGGCCGAGAGCATCGCCAAGAAGACCAAGAAGGAATTCCCGGATGGCATCCCGGCCTTCGGCACCGATGCGCTGCGCTTCACCTTCGCCTCGCTCGCCTCGCCGGGCCGCGACATCAAGTTCGACCTCAACCGCTGCGACGGCTACCGCAATTTCTGCAACAAGCTGTGGAACGCCACCCGCTTCGTGCTGATGAACGTCGAAGGCCACGACCTGGCGCTCGACCATCAGCAGCAGGCCGGCTCCAATGCCTGCATCGTGCCGACCGGCGAACCGCGCCTGAAGTTCAGCTTCGCCGACCGCTGGATCGTCAGCCAGCTGCAACGCGTCGAAGCCGAAGTCGAGCAGCACTTCATCGACTACCGCTTCGACCTGCTCGCCCAGGCCATCTACAAATTCGTCTGGGACGAGTTCTGCGACTGGTACCTGGAAATCGCCAAGGTCGAGATGCAGACCGGCGACGACGCCCAGCAGCGCGGCGCCCGCCGGACCCTGGTGCGCACGCTGGAAGCCGTGCTGCGCCTGGCCCACCCGCTGATCCCGTTCATCACCGAAGAGCTCTGGCAAACGGTCGCCCCGATCGCCGGACGCAAGGCGCACGATTCGATCATGCTCGCCGCCTACCCGCAAGCCGACCTGTCACGCGTCGACGAGGCCTCCGAAGCCAAGGTCGAGCGCCTGAAGGCGCTGGCCTACGCTTGCCGCAACCTGCGCGGCGAGATGGGCATCTCCCCGGCCCAGCGCACGCCGCTGCTGGTCGCCGGCGGCGGCGACGAAATTTCCGAGTTCGCCCCCATCCTGCAAGCTCTGGGTAAGCTGTCCGAGGTACAAATCGTGGACGACATGCCGGCCGACGCCATGGCACCGGTCGCCGTGGTCGGCGAGACGCGCCTGATGCTCAAGGTCGAGATCGACGTCGCCGCCGAACGCGAGCGCCTGAAGAAGGAAATCGAAAAGCTGGAGAAGCAGATTTCCATCGCCCAGGGCAAGCTCGCCAACGAAGGCTTCGTCGCCCGCGCCCCGGCCGCCGTTGTCGAACAGGAAAAACAGCGGGTCGCTGAATTCAGCGCCACGCTGGAACAACTCAAACCGCAACTGGCCAAGCTGGGCTAAGCAAAGGAAACCCGATGTCCGCTGACAAGCGCTCGTTCTTCTCGAAAATTTTCGTGGCCCTGATGATCTTCACCGGCCTCGTCTGGGCGTGGACGGTGGCCTTCATCATTTCCTGGCCGTGGGACAAGAGCAGCGACTGGAAGCCGGAATTCCGGCTGATCGCCACCTGTGTCAAGAACCAGCAAAAGGAAGCCTGCGGCGTTACCTATGGCGAACTGGCCGCCGCCCGTGCGGCCGGCCAGTTCGAGTCGCTGACCCCGCCAGAAGTAGCGGGCGATGTCGAGGAACCCAAGAACTGGCTGAAGTGGAAGGTCGAAAACGGCCTGTTCGAAGTCAAGGCCTCGTCCTGGCACTTCCAGACCACCGTCCGTTACCGCCTGGAAAACGACGTGCCGGTTCTGGTCGAGTATCAGGACATCGAAGCCAAGGCGTTCTACTACGGTGTCGCCGCGGCGCTGTTCTCGCTGCTCGGCATCTACCTGCGCAAGCTGCGCGGGTAATATTCGCGCATCAACGGGGCCAAGGCCCCGTTGAAATACGGAATGCTACGGTCGGCGGCAAAAAACGGCCAAATTTCAAATTTTGTCCCGTAGCGTCACCCGAACCATGCCGCGCAGGGCGTTGCCCAGCCAGAACCCGGCGGCCAGATCAGCGGGTCGCAACACCGCCTCGCAGGCCTGGCCGGCAGCCAGCAGTTCCGTCCGCAACACACCCGGCAAGGCGCCGCTGCTGAGCGGCGGCGTCAGCAGGATACCGTTGCGTTCGACGAAGACGTTGCTGCGCGCCCCTTCCGCCACCTCGCCACGCTCGTTCAGGAAGACCACGTCGAAGAGCTGCGGATCATCGGCCAGCACCGCCAAGGCCGCATCGTAAATCACCCGGTCGTTCGTCTTGTGGCGACGCAGCGGATAGGTCGACGCGATAACCTCGCCAGCGAGCAGCGCATGGCGCGGACCGGCCGGCTCATCGCCGAGGGGGAATGACGCCACTTCGACCCGGCCATCCTTGGCCAGCGTCAGCCGAACCCGCCAGCTTCCCGACGCCGGCTGCTTATCCAGCGCCGCACGCACAGCCAGCTCGTCGCAAGCAAAGCCCAGCCACTCTGCAGAGCAGCGCAATCGTTCCAGATGCCCAGCCAGGCGCGGATAGACCCCCTCTTCGCGGCGCAGCGTCTCGATCAGCCGGATACCTGGATCGCACTCGCGCAGGAAGCCTGCCTTTAACTGGCACTCGGCCCACTCCGCCGCAGCATCCGAATCGGCGACGATGCCACTGCCGATGCCCAACTTGCCGCGCCCGTCCGCCCCCAGTTCCAGCGTCCGGATCGCCACGTTCAGCCGGCAATCGCCATTCGGTGCCAGCCAGCCCAAAGCGCCGGTGTACGCGCCGCGCGGCGAACCCTCCAGTTCGCCGACGATCTGCATAGCCCTGATTTTCGGCGCCCCAGTGATAGAGCCGCAAGGAAACAACGCGCGCAGCAGCTCGCCGAAACTGCGGCCGGCAACATCGGCCGACACTTCCGAGACCATCTGCCAGACGGTCGGGTAATCCTCGATCTCGAACAGCCGGTCGGCGACGACGCTGCCGTTGGCGGCCACCCGGCCGAGGTCGTTGCGCAGCAGGTCGACAATCATCAGGTTCTCGGCCCGGTCCTTGGCCGAGTGGCGCAGTTGCTCGGCCGGCGCGTGGCGCGGCGCCGTCCCCTTCATCGGCCGGGTGATCAGTCGGTCGCCCCGGCGTTCGATGAACAGTTCCGGCGACAGCGACACCAGCCCCTGCCGGGCATCGCCGACAAAGCCGCCATAACGCACCGGCTGGCGTTCGCGCAGCAACGCATAGAGCGCCAGCGGCGAGCCGAACCAGTCGAAATCGAGCGGGAAGGTGAAATTCACCTGATAGCAGTCGCCGGCGAAAATCAGGTTTTTTATCCGGCCGACCGTAGCATGGTAGGTTTGCGCATCGATCGCCGGCCGCAGGCCGCCCACCCCGGCCGCGCCGGCATGCTGCGCCAGCCAGGCATCGGCCGCCTCGCGCGACAACTCCCGGCGGTCGGCAAAGCGCCAGAAGCGCCCCAGCACCTGCGAACCCGCCTGCCAGCCGGGCGGCGCCGATTTCGGCTCAAGCAGGTAACCGAGTTCGTAATCCAGCCCGACGACAGTCCACAAGGCCTCGTCCTGAAGCCTGCTCTGCGCCGCATCGAACGACGCGCCGTCACGCACTTCCAGGCAATCGACCAGGCCTGTAAACAGCCAAGCGGCGGGTTCGCCTGCCGGCGCCCGCCTGTCTTCAAAAAATGCGGTGAATTCGGCGCTTATTTGCGTTTCAGGAAAAACTCGAAGACGCGATTTTCTTCACGATGCTCAAGCAGCTCGTTACCGGTCTGCTTGGCAAAGGCCGGAAAGTCCTTCAACGATCCCGGATCGGTCGCCAGGACACGCAGGATCTTGCCGGATTCCATCTCGGCGAGCGCCTTCTTGGTACGCAGGATGGGCAGCGGGCAGTTCAGCCCCTTGACGTCGAGATCGCGATCAAATTCCATGGTCGTTCGGCAAATGGTTTGGACGCGCGATTTTACTCCGAATTAACGGCGCTTTTCCTTGAGTTCCTCGATCTGGCGCTGCTTCATCTCGCGCAAACGGGCATCGATCGACGACTGCTCGTAGAAATTGGCGTCGCCGGCCTTCTGCGCAAACTCCAGTTGCTGCACCGCCTCAGCCGTCTGGCCCTGAAGGGCGTAGACCTCGGCCAGCGAGCGATGCTGCATGGCCCGACGGCCCAGCCCGGCATAGCTCTCGGTACGCAGCTTATGCAGGCGGACATCATCCGGATAGTTCGCCAACTGGCTCTCCGCAAAACGCAGCGCCTCGTCGAAGCGCCGCGCCCCGGTCAGCGCCGCGCCGTAGCCGTAGAGCAGGCCGAAATTCAGCGGAAAACGCACCATCGCATCGCGATAGATGGCCAAGCCACCGGCCACGTCCGACTGGGCGATCCGCAGATCGGCCCGCAGGTGTTCGAGCATCGGTGCCGAAACTTTCAGGCGGCGTGTCGCATCGATCTCCTTCTCGGCGCCAGCCCAGTCCCTCGCCCGGTAACGGGCAAAAGCCAGCCCGTAGCGAATCGCCGCCTCCGACGCAAACTTCTTCTCGCGCAACAGGCCCTCCAGATCCTTGACGGCTTCGGCCGGAATGCCCTGCATCGCCCGCACCTTGGCACGGACCATCTGGAAATCGACGCTATCCGTCACCTGCCGATACGCCACTGCCTGCTCGCGATTCTGCATGTCAGTCAGGCGCTCGCCGGTCAGCGGGTGGGTCCGCAGGTAGACCGTCGCGTTGTTCTCGTAAAGGCGCACCGATTTTTGCAGGCGCTCGAAGAAATCGGCCATGCCGCGTACGTCAAACCCGGCTTTGCGCAGGATATCGAAGCCCTGGCGATCCGCCTCGCGCTCGAAATCGCGAGAGAAAGCCAGCTGGGCCGAAATCGCGCCGGCCTGCGTGGACACGACCGCCGCTCCCGCCGCCTGGCCACTCGAGCGCGCCGCCAGCAAGGCGAGCGCCATGGCCATCATCGACGCCATGCCGATCTGCTTCGACTGGAATACCTGCCGCGCGATGTGGCGCTGCGTCACGTGAGAAATTTCATGGGCCAGCACGCCAGCCAGCTCCGACTCCGTCTGGGCAGAGAGGATCAACCCAGTATGCACGCCGATATAGCCGCCCGGCATGGCAAAGGCATTGATGCTCGGCGCGTTGATCGTGAAGAAATAGAAACCGAACCCCGGATCGTTGCTGACCGCCCCCAGACGCCCGCCCAACTGGTTCAGATAGGCTTCGATATCGCCGTCGTCGAGGTAAGTCGGTTCGCGCCAACGGATCTCGTGCATGATCTGCACGCCGATTTTCTTCTCCATGCTCAGCGACAACTCGTTGCTCGCCACATCGCCCAGTTCCGGCAAATCGTCAGCCCACCCGGGTTGGGCAGCCAAGGCGCAGGCCATCAGGGCGGCGACGAATCGTTGCTTGAAGTGCATGGTGCTATGATAGCGCAGCCCGAAAAGCCGCTCCCAGCGGTTCGTAACCAATCGTAAACTCCCGTGACCAATCAGACTCTCACCCATTTCGATGCCACCGGCCAGGCCCATATGGTCGATGTCGGCAGCAAGACCGAAACCGCCCGTGTCGCCCGCGCTGCCGGCAGCATTTTCATGCAACCGGCAACCCTCGCCCTGATCCGCTCCGGCTCGGCCAAGAAAGGTGACGTGCTGGGCATCGCCCGCATCGCCGCCATCCAGGCCTCGAAGCGCACCGGCGACCTGATCCCGCTCTGCCATCCGATCGCGCTGACCCGCGTCGCCGCCGATTTCACCGTCGACGAAGCACAAAGTGCCGTCCATTGCGAAGTCACTGCCGAATGCTTCGGCCGTACCGGCGTCGAGATGGAAGCGCTGACCGCCGCCTCAGTCGGCCTGCTGACCATCTACGACATGTGCAAGGCCGTCGATCGCGGCATGCGCATCGACAGCATTCGCCTGCTCGAAAAGAAGGGTGGCAAGTCCGGCCACTGGACTGCCGATTAAGCGTTCGCCCCATGCTCGAACTACGCAGAAGATTCCTCAAGGGCGGCGCCTCGGCCGCCCTGCTCTCGCCGCTACTCGGCACCGGCCTACTGACCCCGTCAGCCGTGCTCGCCGCAGATTGGAACAAGAGCGCCTTCACCGCCCGCAACATCAATGATGCACTGAAGGCCTACGGCGCCACTGGCGCAGGCGAGACGCGCGACATCGTCATCACCGCCCCGGAGATCGCCGAAAACGGCGCCAAGGTCGAGGTCGAAATCACCAGCAATATTGCCAACACCCGCAGCCTGGCCATCTTCGCCGACAAGAATCCGATGCCGCTGTCGTCAGTGATCGAGTTTTCCGGCCCGGTGCTGCCCTATGTCAGGGCCCAGCTGAAATTGTCGGAAACCCAACGTATCCGCGTCGTGGCTAAGACCAGCGACGGCAAGACCCATGTCGCCTTCCGCGAAATCAAGGTCACGCTCGGCGGTTGCGGAGGCTGAGCATGAGTGCACCAATCAAGATACGCGCACAAATTCAGGGCGAAATCGCCGACGTCCGCATCCTTATGCAGCATCCGATGGAAACCGGGCAGCGCAAGGACGAAAATGGCCAGACCGTCCCGATGAACTTCATTCAGACCTTCACCGTTTCCCTGAACGGCAAGGCAGTCATCGACGGCCAGCTGAATACGTCGATCTCCCGGAACCCGCTATTCACCTTCAAGGCCCGGGGCATCAAGGCTGGCGACAAGCTGTCCGTCGCGTGGACGGACAACCTCGGCGAACGACGACAGGACGAGACCGTCGTCGCCTGAACCCGCTTCGGAGCAATAAAAAAAGCCCGCCTGAAACCAGGCGGGCTTTTACATTTTAATCCGGAGCTCAGGCGCGCTGGATATTGGAAGCCTGCTTGCCCTTGGGGCCTTGCACGACTTCGAAGGAAACTTTTTCGCCTTCCTTCAGGGTCTTGAAACCATTCATGTTGATGGCGGAGAAATGCGCGAAGAGGTCTTCGCTGCCATCGTCAGGAGTGATAAAACCAAAGCCCTTGGAATCATTGAACCACTTGACAGTACCGATTGCCATGTTTGCAACTTTCATACAAAAAACGAACAAATTTCCGGGTCTCCCCGACTCCCTGTTTGAGCTCAACGACCCGGTGCTCATGGCAACCTCGATGCAGCTTGAATCCAAACACACTGGCTTTCTACCCCGCTTGAATATCGTCGTCAACAAGTTTCGATGGCGCAGCGCAGCATAAAATCAGGCAAGGGAATTGCTTGAAGCAAACCGGAAATAGGGCGTTTCAAGCACAAATTATTTTATATTGCGGATTGAGACGGACTGTATAGAATCGAGCGCATGGCTACGAAGTATCAGGAAGGCGGACAACTTGAGGCACAACGCAGCAAGCTGGGGCCGCCGAAGATGTACAAGGTGGTGTTGCTGAACGACGATTACACACCGATGGATTTCGTCATCACCGTTCTGCAGCGGTTTTTTTCTCTGGACACTGAACAAGCGACGCGAATCATGCTCAAAGTTCACAACGAAGGTCGAGGCGTGTGCGGCATCTTCCCGCGCGACATCGCCGCTACCAAGGTGGAACAGGTCATTGCATTTGCGCGCCAGCATCAACACCCGCTTGCTTGCATCATGGAGGAAAACTGATGATTGCCCAGGAACTCGAAGTCAGCCTGCACATGGCCTTCGTCGAGGCGCGTCAAAAACGCCACGAGTTCATTACCGTCGAACACCTCCTGCTGGCGCTGATCGACAACCCGTCAGCCGCCGAAGCCCTGCGCGCCTGTGGGGCCAAGACCGATACGCTGCGCAAGGATCTGACCAATTTCATCGATGAGCACACGCCGACCGTTTCCGGCGAGGACGACATCGACACGCAGCCCACCCTGGGCTTCCAGCGCGTGATCCAGCGCGCCATCCTGCACGTGCAGTCCTCCGGCAAGAAGGAGGTCAACGGCGCCAATGTGCTGGTCGCCATCTACGGCGAAAAGGACTCGCACGCCGTTTATTTCCTGCAAAAGCAGGGCATCACCCGGCTCGACGTAGTCAATTTCATTTCGCATGGCATCAGCAAGGTGCCGCAGCCGCAGAAGGCCGCCTCCGAAGGCGAAGTCGAGACCGAAGGAGAAAAGGCCGAAGCCGGTCCGCTGGAGCAATACACGATCAATCTCAACGCCCTGGCGCTACAGGGCAAGATTGATCCGCTGATCGGCCGCGACAAGGAACTGGAACGCGTTGTCCAGACGCTGTGTCGCCGGCGCAAGAACAATCCGCTGCTGGTCGGCGAAGCCGGCGTCGGCAAGACGGCAATCGCCGAAGGCCTGGCGCGCAAGGTGGTCGAGGGCGAAGTGCCCGAAATCCTGGCCAAGGCCAATGTCTATTCGCTGGACATGGGTTCGCTGCTGGCTGGCACCAAGTACCGCGGCGATTTCGAGCAACGCCTGAAGGCCGTGCTCAAGGCGCTGCAGGACAACCCGAACGCCATCCTGTTCATCGACGAAATCCACACGCTGATCGGCGCCGGTTCGGCTTCCGGCGGCACGCTGGACGCCTCCAACCTGCTGAAGCCGGCGCTGTCGTCCGGGCAGCTGAAGTGCATCGGGGCGACGACCTATACCGAGTTCCGCAGCATTTTCGAAAAGGACAGCGCGCTGTCCCGTCGTTTCCAGAAGATCGATGTCAATGAGCCGTCGGTGGCCGAAACCGTGGAAATCCTTAAGGGCCTGAAGGCCCGCTTCGAGGCGCACCACGGCATCAAATATTCGGCGACGGCAATTTCCTCGGCGGTCGAACTGTCGGCCCGCTACATCACCGACCGCCACCTGCCGGACAAGGCGATCGACGTGATCGACGAGGCCGGTGCCGCCCAGCGCATCCTGCCCAAGTCGAAGCAGAAAAAAACCATCGGCAAGACGGATATCGAGGAGATCGTCGCCAAGATCGCCCGTATCCCGTCACAGCACGTGTCGCTGGATGATCGCGGCGCGCTGAAGAACCTCGACCGCGACTTGAAGGCAACCGTCTTCGGCCAGGACAAGGCGATCGACGCGCTGGCCAAGGCGATCAAAATGGCCCGGTCCGGCCTCGGCAATCCGGGCAAGCCGATCGGCTCCTTCCTGTTCTCCGGCCCGACCGGCGTCGGCAAGACGGAAGTGGCGAAGCAACTGGCCTATTGCCTGGGTGTTGAACTGCAGCGTTTCGACATGTCGGAATACATGGAACGCCATGCCGTGTCGCGGCTGATCGGCGCCCCGCCGGGTTACGTCGGTTTCGACCAGGGCGGCCTGCTGACCGAGGCGATCACCAAGAAGCCCTACTGCGTGCTGCTGCTCGACGAAATCGAGAAGGCCCATCCGGACATCTACAACATCCTGCTGCAGGTCATGGACCATGGCACGCTGACCGACAACAACGGGCGCAAGGCCGACTTCCGCAACGTGGTGATCATCATGACCACCAACGCTGGCGCCGCCGACCTGCAGAAGTCCAGCATGGGCTTCACCAGCAGCAAGCAGACCGGCGACGAGATGGCCGAGATCAAGCGTCTGTTCACGCCGGAATTCCGCAACCGGCTGGATGCCACGATTTCCTTCGCGCCGCTCGACCACGAGATCATCCTGCGCGTCGTCGACAAGTTCCTGATGCAGTTGGAAGAGCAGCTGCATGAGAAGAAGGTCGAAGCGCACTTCAGCGAGGCGGTCAAGGAAATGCTGGCTACCAAGGGCTTCGATCCGCTGATGGGCGCCCGTCCGATGGCCCGGCTGATCCAGGACACGATCCGCTCGGCACTGGCCGACGAATTGCTGTTCGGCAAGCTGGCCAGCGGCGGCCGGGTGACGGTCGATCTCGACAAGGATGGCAAGATCAGGCTCGATTTCGAAGAGGAAAAGGCCGAAGCCGTCGTCTGAACGATTGCCATCCACCCCGAAAGCCGTGCAACATTGCACGGCTTTTTTATTTCGAGGATTTTTCCATGAGCTTCAAGACCCCTGATCTGTGCGATGAATTCGAATCCGAACTGGGCAAGACCGTCCGCGTCGTCGCCCCGATGTTTCAGCGCTACGGTGGCCGGACCAGTTTTTCCGGTCAGATCGTCACGCTGAAAATCTTCGAGGACAACTCACTGGTCCGCGAAGTCTTCGGTGAAGACGGCAAAGGCAAGGTACTGGTCATCGACGGTGGCGGATCGCTGCGCTGCGCGCTGGTTGGCGACCAGTTGGCCATCCTGGCCGCCAAGAACGGCTGGAACGGTGTGGTCGTCTACGGCTGCATCCGCGATTCGGGCGACATCAACGGCATCGACATCGGCGTCCGGGCACTCAACACGCATCCGCAGAAGACGCTGAAGAAGGGTGTCGGCGACAAGAACGTGGCGGTCACCTTCGGCGGCGTGACGTTCAATCCGGGCGAATACCTGTATGCGGATGAAGACGGCGTGCTGGTCTCAAGTAAGCCGCTGGTCCAGGGGTAAAGAAAACTTGGTGTGACCCGGGATGCCGCTCACCGAAGTGAGCGGCATTTTTCATGGGTATCCGGAATCCGCTCGCTGTGCCATTCGTCACTGCAAGCAGCCCTTGCTGAACTGCATTGCGGCAATCCCGCGGCTATCTCCCGATGATCAACCGTGTCAGGAGACGGGAACCACGGCGACCAGCAACAGCGCCCAGGCGATCATGCCGCAGGCCATGATGCCGTAAGCGATGGAGCCGGCAACGACGTCCTCGGAAACCGGCAACAGGGTCGCCACGCCGTGGTAGATGATGAAGCACGCCATGAGCAGTGCGGCAACGGCAAGCGCCGCGGCGAAGAAAAAATTGGGAACAAACAGCGCCAGAGAGGAAAGCCACAGCGGTAACGGGGCGACAAATGCCAGAAGGTAGGCATTTTGTAGGTTGGCCTTGGCACCGTTGAGCCAGGTGATCCACCGGATCAACGGCCCCATGGCGGCAATCGTAGCCATTTCGGCGACCAGAAATAGCAGGCTGAAGGGCGCCCAGTTCCGGTCAGAAAAGCCGGACGCGAATGCATCACCGTGATAAGTGCCGGCGTAATAGAGCATGATCGGAGGCAGTAGCGACAGCGGGAGAACCAGGAAGAAGAAAATGCGATACAGGCTGGGGTGGGTTTTGTCGAAGACAAACCAGGCGCTACGGGTTGCTGCAGTGAGACTGACATGGTGACGCGATGACATGGCAAACTCCTCCAAAAAATAGCCGCCTACTCCCGGGCAGCCCGACGGTTTTATATCATGTTGTGATGTATTGTTTTTAGATGACGCCCGCCATGAAGTCAAAGAAAATCGAACCGGATACCACGCTCAGCAAAGAAACCCTGGAGCGTCTTTCGCATTTCCGCTATCAATTGCGTAGCTTCCTTCGCGTCAGCGAGGATATTTGCCGCGACGCCCAAATCACGCCACTCCAGTACCTGCTGCTACTGCATGTACGTGGAATACCAGGAAAGGACTGGGCGAATATTGGAGAACTGGCCGAACGCCTTCAGGCCAAACACCATGGCGTGGTGGCTCTGGTCAATCGTTGCGAAGAGGCGGAGTTGGTCGAGCGACGCCCGGCCGAGACCGACAAGCGCCAGGTGGCGGTGCACCTGACCGCCAAAGGTGAGGCAATTCTTCAACAACTGGCCGCTCTACATCTGCCTGAACTTCAACGGCTCCGCGAAGAGTTTTCGCTACCGGGCTGGACCGCGAACTGAACGCATTGACGCTTCCATCGAGGAGCGTCGATGGGTATGGCCCAAGCGAAATCTTCGCTGACCTGGGCACCCACCACGACGAGGATGGCGTGCTGGTCTGGAGCAAGCCGCTGGTTAAGGCATAAAAAAACCGGGATAAAAATCCCGGTTTTGGGCATTTTTTCCGGCCAACCGTAGCATTTTCGCTCGGCCGCGCGGCCTCAGCCTTCGAGCAGAACCGCGCTGTCGCAGCCGACCCGGATGGCGCCCCAGTGGCGCCCACCGACGATCAGCGGCATGTTGATTTCGGAGAGAATTTCGCCGGTATCGCGGGCATAGGTCTGGACCAGCAAGGGCAGCGTGTTCTTGGCGCCACGCTGGCCGGTCACGTCGTCCCAGATGCGCCGGGTGCGGTTGCCGACCAGGTCCTTCTCGTAATTGCCGGTCAGCGGGTTCGAATATTTGCGGTTGTGTATGGCACCGTAGCCGCGCGTATCGATGATCAGCGTATAGACCCCGCCCTTGAGTGTCTGCAAGGCGTTCTCCAGAATCGGCTGGATACTCTGCTCGAAGGCGCTGCAATAACTGACCTCGTATTTCTGCGGGCTGGTACCGGACATTGGACGGTAGTTCTGGTCCCAGATATCGACACCGGACTTGGCCAAATCCGCCAGGCATTGCTGGATCGCATCGCGGAATTGGCGGGCTTTATCCACGTTGAAATCGAAGGAACCACGGCCGATCTTGAAGCGCGAAACGAGTTCCTGGACGCTTTCGGTCGCCTGGGTCAGGGTCTGCGTGGACTGCTCCGAGGATTTCATGCTGCCGGTGACCTCTTGGGACAGGCCGTGCACCTGCGCCACCGCCTCATGAACCTGACCATTGGTCGCCGTCAGTTGCTCCATGGCCGCAGCGATCTGCGTCAATTGGTCGCCGGTCCGCTCAAAATCACCAACCATGCGCTGGAATTCACCTGACGAGCGCTCGACGACCTGGCGCGTCTGCTGGATGTCATGGTTGATGACCTCGTTTTCGTTCTGCGTTTCGCGGACCAGGGAAATCATGCTGCCAATGTTGTCGTTGATCTCCTGCGTCGCGACATTGACCCGCTCGGCCAGCTTGCGCACCTCGTCGGCGACCACGGCGAATCCGCGGCCCATCTCGCCAGCCCGCGCTGCCTCGATGGCCGCGTTAAGGGCGAGCAGGTTGGTCTGGTCGGCGATGTCCTTGATCAGGCCGGCGATCTTCCGGATGCTGTCGGAGCGTTGGGCGAGATGATCGACGGTTTCGTTGAAGGTCGTCAGCTTGTCGCTAACCAGGTGGACCTTGCTGACAATTTCATGCATCTCGTTCAACGATGCTCGCGCCGTCGCCAGATTGGCGTCGGTCGAATGCGAAATCAGTTCGGTCGAATTCGACACTTCCTGAATTGCCTGGATCGCCTCGCCACTCGAGCCGAACACCACATTGGCGATTTCGCCCTGCCGGCTGGCCCGCAGCGCCGTTGAGGAAACCGTCCTCTTGACGACCACCGCCTCGCGGGCGATGTTGACGCTCATCTTGCGCACCTCGCTGATGATCTCGCGCATCTTGTCTGCGAAGCGGTTGTAGGCCTCGGCCAGGGTGCGCAGTTCATCGTGGGTGATGGTCGGCAGGTTGCGCGAGAAATCGCCCTCCCCACGCCCGATCTCGTCGAAGATCGTGGCAATCATCCGGATCGGACGCAGAATCAGATAGCGGATGTAGAGAATTTGCAGCAAATTCCAGCAAAGCGCCACGGCGGTCAGGCCGATCATCAGCATCAAACCGTGATCCATGCTCTCCGAGATGCGCTGCAGGGCTTCGGCACTGATGCCCGCCTTGCCCATTTCCTCGGCCACCATCCGCTTCTGCTGGAAATAGACCCCGAGATAAGCCAGATCGACAAAAAACAGCAGCAGGAAACTCATCAGTTTCTTGGTCAACGAGTTCCAGAACGTCCGCTCGTTCCAATCGTATAGCCGTTTCAATATTTCCATTTTTACCGCCAAAAAATACAAAATTCGCTGAATTCAATACTCGTTCTTCCCCGTCGTCAAGTCGGAAAACTCCGGTCGGCACTACCCACCCGGATGCCATCCGAACCTGCATAATGCTGCATTGCATTTCATCAACGCGAATAAAATTTCATATCGTGAAAAAATGCGTTTAATGCATTGTTTTATATATACAAAATATCGTCTTATGTCTTATATAAGACTATTGCTGCCCCGCAAAAAAATCTCTATACTTTCCCCCATCGACGCTGCACCCGGAGCATCCGGCGCAACGCCGTTATTTCCCCAAACCACATCTCCTGAGGAATTCACATGAGCACTCGCGAACAGCAAATCGCCGCCCTCGAAAAAGACTGGGCTGAAAACCCCCGCTGGAAGCTCGTCAAGCGCGGCTACTCCGCTGCTGACGTCGTCCGCCTGCGCGGCTCCCTGCAGCCGGAATACACCCTGGCCCAACGCGGTGCCAAGACTCTCTGGGAAAAGGTTAACGGCGGCGCCAAGAAGGGCTACGTGAATGCTTTCGGCGCCATCACCGCCGGTCAAGCCATGCAACAGGCCAAGGCTGGCCTGGAAGCTGTTTATCTGTCCGGCTGGCAAGTCGCTGCCGACGGCAACACCTCCGAAACCATGTACCCGGACCAGTCGCTGTACGCCTACGACTCCGTGCCGACCATGGTTCGCCGCATCAACAACACCTTCAAGCGCGCTGACGAAATTCAATGGTCGCGTGGCGTCAATCCGGGCGACGAAGGCTTCATCGACTACTTCCTGCCGATCGTTGCTGACGCTGAAGCCGGTTTCGGCGGCGTTCTGAACGCCTTCGAACTGATGAAGAACATGATCGCCTCCGGTGCTGCTGGCGTTCACTTCGAAGACCAGCTGGCTGCTGCCAAGAAGTGCGGCCACATGGGCGGCAAGGTTCTGGTTCCGACCCGCGAAGCCATCGAAAAGTTGATCTCCGCTCGTTTCGCCGCTGACGTCATGGGCGTTCCGACCCTGATCCTGGCCCGTACCGATGCCGAAGCTGCCAACCTGATCACCTCCGACTACGACGAGAACGACAAGCCTTTCCTCACCGGCGAGCGCACCCAGGAAGGTTTCTACCGCGTCAAGAACGGTCTGGAACAGTCCATCTCCCGCGGCGTTGCCTACGCTCCGTACGCCGACCTCGTCTGGTGCGAAACCGGCGTGCCTGATATCGGCTTCGCCCGTGAATTCGCTCAGGCCATCCAGGCTGCCTGCCCGGGCAAGCTGCTGTCCTACAACTGCTCGCCGTCCTTCAACTGGAAGAAGAACCTGAACAACTCGCAAATCGCTGCCTTCCAGGAAGAGCTGTCTGCACTGGGCTACAAGTACCAGTTCATTACCCTGGCCGGCATCCACGTCAACTGGTACAACACCTTCAAGTTCGCCAAGGCCTACGCTGGCGGCGAAGGCATGAAGCACTACGTTGAAATGGTTCAGGAACCGGAATTCGCCGCTCGCGAAGAAGGCTACACCTTCGTTTCGCACCAGCAGGAAGTCGGTACCGGTTACTTCGACGAAGTCACCACCGTCATCCAGGGCGGTTCCTCCTCCGTCAAGGCCCTCACCGGCTCGACCGAAGAAGAACAGTTCCACTAAGAAGCAACCGCTTAAGCGCTGCCTTACCCGGCAGCAAGGGGCCAGCACTCACAAGGTGCTGGCCTTTTTCATTTTTGGCCGAAATTTCCGCTTGACCGTAGCATTTATCGGGTCAATAACCAACGAAGAGACCACGACTAAGCACCGGGCAAGAATTAGTAAATAATCGTTTCCAGGAGCAAAAACCAGCTTGATGAGCCCACTTTCGGAAAAGTAAATCATCAGTTTTTTCTTCTGCAGCCTGCGCGACTTACAAACTCTCAAGCAAGCTGCGAAATCAATAATGCGCGCGTGGCCGACTGGCATCGAAAGGTCGGCGGCGCGCCTAAAGTGTCGTGTAGTTAAAGAATGAAATCGGTCGCTGAAATACTCGTTATGCCAACAATAGCAATTTCAAAGTCTGCTGCGGTGTTTCCGTTGACATCTCCGCTGACCAGCAGATCATCTATCAAGCCATCAGCGTCAACATCAGCTTTGACGTACCACACACTATAGGCTCGAGCAGTTGTACCACTGAAAGCAAAGACGTTGTTGTAACCAGCATCGGTTGTCAGCACCTTGGCATCGAGAGTACTCAGGTCGATATCGTCCACCCCACGAACAAAGTTGTAAACCCGGTCCCGTGCGGAATTCACCGAATCGGAAAGAGCATTGAAGTCGAAGAGATCACGCACGCTGTCATTACCGCCATAAAGCCAGTCGCCCCCAGCTCCGCCAGTCAGCACATCGCTTCCGGCTCCGCCGTAGAGTCTATCGGCTCCCGCAGCCCCTATGAGCCAGTTGGCCGCTACGTTGCCGGTAAGCGTATTGGCTAGTTCATTGCCGGTGCCGTTAATAGCCGCACTTCCACTCAGGGTCAAGTTCTCGACATGACGCCCAAGCGTAAAGCTAATGCTGGCGCTGACCAGATCCCGGCCACCAGAATCTATCGTGGACGTTGTAGTTGACGTCTCGAAAACACGGTCACCAACATTATCCACCAAGTACGTATCGTTGCCGCTACCGCCAAACAAGCTGTCATTGCCGCTACCGCCATTAAGGCTATCGCTGCCTCCATTACCCTTCAACGTATCACTGCCACCATAGCCCATTAGGTAGTCTCCGAAAGCGCCTCCAGTGATTACATCGTTGCCGGCTAGACAGGATCTCATCGCTGAAGTCGAATCAAGGCTACCGTATGCGTTATCGTCAATGGATTCGTTGAGGCCACTTGCTGTCATGTAACTCAGACCATTCAAGGTGTTCTTGATGGTTAGTCCAGAAATCGTACCTGATACCCAGCCTTCATCAGTAATTGTCAGACTGCCTGACATCGATGCATAGAAGCCAGTCGCATCGATTTCCAGAGCAATTTTCGAAAGCGTAACGCTGGTGTACGAACTGCCTGAAATCCACAGTGAAACGGTTGTGTATTGATAACTGGCATCGTAGGCACTTATTTCAACGTAGGTCGGCGAATAATCGACCGGTTCAGCGTAGACCGGTTCGTAGCTTTCCAGGAAGGATTGTGCATTCTGTAGAGGAGCGATGCCAAAATTGTCATTCTCCAAACGCATATCGACAGCAGTGTTGCTAAAGGTAATGCCTGCCATGATTTCTCCCTAATTATCTGCGGTGCGGACTTAATAGCCATCAGGTGCCGCATAACAAGCAGGGGACGAGATATCCCCTCCCCTGCCAGCCTTCAGATTACTGCAATATCAGTAGCTGCCAACGCCGGATGCGAGGAAGTGCCGATCACGGCTATCTGGACCGCTGCTGTCGCACCGGTACCATCGGCGTCGTAGTACAGCGCACCAGTGGTAGTGTTATAGATCAGGCGATCAGTAGCATCGTGTGCGGCGACAACCCCCGCCCCTGAGTAAAAACGTGCATCGGCCGCAACAAAGTTACCGGTCGTCGTTCCCAAGCCGGTAAAAATACCGTTCTCAAGTACGATCTTGTCGGCTCCAGTGGCAAAGGTAAGCAGCGTATCGATGTTGCTTGCCGTTGCACTATTGAACACGTACTGATCATTGCCAACGCCGCCATCCAGCGTATCGTTGCCCAGGCCACCGTTAAGAATATCGTTTCCACCCCGGCCAAAAAGTTTCTGCCCCCCCGAAGAGCCAGTCAGGCGATCACCATAGTCTTCCGAACCACGAACACCTTCGATGTTGGTCAGCGTGTCGGCGCCGTCGGCACCACTCGATGTTGCGGCAGTAGCAGCGCTAAAGGTCACAGTAACTGATCCGGCTGCATTTTTGTAATCAGCGAAGTCGAAGCCGGCGCCGCCGTTGATCGTGTCGTTCCCTTCACGACCGCGCAGACTGTTGTCGAGTTCGTTACCGGTCAGGATATCGGCGCCAAGGCCTCCGGAGACGTTTTCAACGCCGGAGATGGTATCAGTCCCGTGCAGGCCGGCCGAGATGGTCTGGCTAGCGCCACCGGCAGCCAGTGTCACATTGAGAGCCGTTCCCAGGCCACGATAGTCGATCCAGTCGCTGCCAGCACCGCCTGTGAAGGAGTCGTTACCGCCGTTGCCGCGGAACCAGTCGTCAGCCGCGCTGCCAATCACGGTATCGTTACCACCAGCACCGATGACGCCATGGATCTTGCGCAGAGAATCCGTCTCGCCAACGGACGAACTGTTGAAATAGGTATAGCCGCTAGCGAATGTCGAAGTGCTGTCGGTATTGGTCAGGTCGACCTTAACGCGCAACGAGGGGGCGGGGCCAAGGTAGCGGTAGTCAACGAAGTCGCCATCGTTTGCGGTTCCGGTCAAGACGTCGCCACCGATGATAGTGTCGTTGCCATAGAGCCCCTGGAAGCCGTCCTGGTTGCCATTTGAAGAGGCAAAATTGATGTAATCCTTGCTCTTCGAACCCCGCAGGATTTCGATCGAATTTAGGGTATCGGTCTGCGCTGCCGCCGTTAGCCCCGAAATGGCCACGGTACCGCTATTCAGGCTACCGGCACCAGTGAACGTATAGGTGCCGGCAATGATCGGCAGGTCGCTGTAGTTCGCAATGTCGGTACCGCTGCCGCCGTTAAGCGTGTCGTTACCTGCGCCACCAGTCAGCAGGTCGTTTCCGGCATTACCGTTGATGACGTCGGCGCCTTGGTAGCCGTTAAGCCCATCATCATATGAGGTGCCATTGATCGAATCGTTGCCGCGCAGCCAATAGGCCTGTTCGGCCAGCATGCCGAAGACCTGTCCGTAGGTGGTGCCATAGGTGTAGTAGCCTGCATCCCAATAATTACTGGCCATATTGACGCTGGCACCAGTCACCGAGTAGATCGGATTCCCCCAGATTGCATCAGCCAGATATAGCGACGTAGCGGTGCCACCCGTGAAACCATTGGTATCGCTCCAGGCCAGGCCAGAGCCTTGGACCAGCAGATCGAAGATGCCATCGCCTGCGGCAATTTCGGTCGAACTCGTATAGGCTGCAGCCATATCATCTCCAAGTTCGAACGGAGAATTCATGTTGTACTGCACGTAAAAGGTCATTGTGGCCATATTCGCTCCTCAGGAATGGTGGCGCGCAGGGTTGCCGCGTCGCCAGAAAATAACTTTGGAATACTAGATTAGCCGATCCGGATAAACAATAAGCGTGAAGTATTTCTCGGCATGGTCGACCATCTCCCCTGCACGATGGAAGAAGACCCATGCTCGACCAGAAAATCGACAAAAATCGTGATTTTCACGGCCGTCTGTGTTTTGCCCTGCCGATAGCGCTCAGAGAATCAGGCTACTACCAGCCACCAGACTGCCGGGAGGGGTACCGGTAATAAGCAGTTCGAATTCCACCGCGCTGTCGCCGTCGGTATTGAGCTGAAGGAAACCTGCCGCATAGCGAACCTGTCCTGCGATCGAGGTGAATGCTGCGCTACCAACGAAGGTAAAGGACTGGTCGCCTGCGACGCTACCATTCCAGTCAATCCCACTCAGGTCAATGCGATCGCCGCTATTCCAGCCTGCGATGATGTCGCGCGTCGTTCCCAGCCCAAGGTCGGCCAAGGCGTTGAAATCGAAGACGTCGTTACCGAGACCGCCGACCAGACTATCCGCCCCCACCCCGCCAGCCATGGTATCGTTGCCCGCACCGCCACTTAACGTGTCGTTGCCGGCACCACCCTCAAGGTTATTGTTGCCGTCGCCCCCGGTCAAACGGTCGGCAAAGCCAGAGCCGACAAGGTTCTCAATTCGCAACAGGGTATCCGATCCCGAGCCCCCTGTCGCCTGAGCAGTTGTCACCGCAAGGCTGACCGTGATGCCGCCTGTTGCGCCACTGGCATAGGAGACGGTATCAACCCCACTACCATTACCCCCATCCAGCGTATTGTTGCCGCTACCGGCAAACAAGGTGTTGTTCAAGGCATTGCCAGTCAGGGCAGCGGTCGAGGACAGCATGACCCGGGCGTTCTCGACGTTAGCCGCCAAGTTGTAGCCGGCGAGATAGCTAAAAACGGTATCCACCCCTTCAGCCGCCGCTTCGCTTACGATATCGGCGGCATCCCGCAGGTGGTAGAGGTCGTTGCCGATGCCTCCGATCAGGGTATCAGGCCCCGCCCCGCCATCGAGCGTGTCGCTCCCTGCACCGCCAGCAAGGCGGTTGGCAGCACTGTCTCCGCTCAGGGTGTCGTTGAAATCAGAGCCGGTCAGTGCATCGACGTTTTGAAGGGTATCGGTCCCCGAGCCACCAGTTGCCTGTGCGCTTGTCAACACTAGGCTGACGCGAACTGCTGCAGTTGCGTACTGGTAAGAGACGGTGTCCGTTCCGCTCACGCCGTTCAACACATTGTTGCCAGCCCCGGCGTAAAGGACATTGTTTAGCGAATTACCAGTAGCGTTGATGTTGCCGCTGCCGAGCAGTTGCAGGTTCTCGACATTACCGCCATCACTTCCGGCGGCATCGGTATCCAGCAGGCTGTAGGTCGCCGACGACTGAATCAGATCCACACCCTCACCGGCCTTCTCGATCACGAGATCGGATTGGGCGTTCACGACATACGTGTCGTTACCCAGATAGCCAGTCAGCGTGTCGCTGCCGACCCGGCCGTCGAGGAGATTGTCGCCGGCATCGCCGCTCAGCTTGTCTGCGTATGCCGAGCCGCTCAGCCCTTCGATCGCATAGAGCCAGTCTGAGAGCGGCAGCAGCGAACTCTGCGCATCGAGCGAGAGGTTCGCAGCCATCAGCGGCGCCAAGAAGGCCGAACCGAGGAAAGTGATGTCGACATCGGTGCTACCAATCAGTTGCGAAAGCAATTCTTGCAACAGGTCACCGGCCGCGTCACCTCCGGTCGACGACCACGGCTTGCTCAGATCCACCTGGACCCCAGCCTTTGATCCGGCGTAGCTGGCGATATCGTAGCCCTCGCCGCCGAACAGCATGTCGAAACTCGCCCCTCCCTCCAATGTATCGTTGCCGGTATCACCCATCAGCACATCGATCTGGTTGCCACCATAGAGATAATCGTTATCGCAATCACCGTGCAGCAGGTCAGAGCCACCCTGGCCGAAGAGAGTGTCATTCCCATCACCGCCATTGATCACATCGACATAATTGGCGAGATCGGCGGGACTGCCCAGCAATTCGCTGAACCCGTCGATAATTTCTTGCGTCGTCAGATCGGCGCAATCACAGCGCGGATCGGCAGCGGCAGACCCTGCGCTGAAGTCGAAGGCCGAAGCTGCAAGTGCTGTGCTGGTCAACGGACTAAGATCGCCATAAATCCTGTCGTTGCCATCGCAGCCCTGCAGCTCATCGCTTCCCGCATCACCAACCAGGATGTTGTTGCCGGCATTACCCTGGATAGTGTCGTCATACTCCGATCCGGTTACATGTTCGATGTTAAGTAGCCGGTCACCTCCGGAATCACCACTGCCGACGAGGTAACCCTGGCCTTTGAGCAGATCGATATTTACCGAATCCTGGCTTGTCAGGTAGCTCACCGTATCGCTGCCGGCCCCGCCATCGAGAAGATCAGCACCGGCTCCTCCCTCGAGCAAGTCGGTGCCATTGCCCCCCTGAAGGATGTCATTACCGGTGCCACCCAGCAGATGATCGTTGCCATCGCGACCAGCCAACAGATCGATACCGTCGCCCCCCTCCAAGCGATTGGCAAGGGAGTTGCCAAGAATGCGTTCGTTGCCCCCCACCCCCATTACCGCTTCGAAATTGGCAATTACCGCTGTTGCACCGGAGATATTGGTAACGCTGCCGAGCGCTAGATCCACCAGATCGTTGGCCTGGGTTCGCAAATAATCAAAGCCTCCACCGCCGTCCAGCGTATCGCTCCCGGCCGACACCTGAACCAAGTTGTCATCATCGTTGCCGCGTATCGTGTCGTTACCGGCGCCGCCCTGGAAACCCTCCATGTTAATCAGGATGTCGTACTGCACGGTCGGCGCCCAGACCGAAGCACTGGTCGCCATCTTCACCGCGATGCCATAGGCCGGGTCGGCCAGGGTGATGCTGAGCGATGAGGCCAGAGCCGTAGCCCTGGCGCCGTAGGCAATCTCGACCTTGCCGTTCTCTGAAAAACCGTATAAATCTGCTCCCGCCCGGCCATCATAGACATCGCGCCCCCAAGTGGCGTAGAGACGGTTGAATTCGGCGTCGCCGTAGATCCTGTCATTACCGTAAGAACCGACCACTGCCTCGATCGACAAATAGCGGTCGCCCTGCGCGAATCCGCCCGTGCCGCCGGCAACCAGGTCCACCGTCACACCGCTCGTCGAATCGCTATAGGAAACCCGGTCAACGCCAATACCGCCGTTCAGGGTATCGCTCCCTGCGCCGCCGATCAGGCGGTCGTCTCCTGATTCGCCATACAGTTCATCGTTGCCCGCACCCGCCACCAGCGTATCAGCACCACTGCCGCCGTACAGCGTGTCATTGCCGAGGCCGCCAACAAGGCTATCGGGGCCGTCACCACCGTCGAGCACGTCGTTGCCGGTAGCGCCGCTCAGAGTCTCCCCGAAGAAACTGCCGATCGCGTAGATGTCGTCGGCAGGCACCGCGGCAATATTTACCTTTGTCGAGCCACTGGCCAACAGCGCACCACCTGTTCCTTGGGCACCGGTATTGCCATCCGAGAACTTCCAGTCGATGGTGACCGAACCCGGCGGTAGATTGCTCCGGTTCTCGTAGTAAATCGATTGCAACGTCGTGTCGACCAGTGCCTGCGTTGCATTAGCATTGAATACCAGCTTGAAGACTCCGCCGGAATGTGTGGCGACGCTACCGATCTGCTGCCCGTTATAGACCAGAGCCCCACCCTCGACTGCAAACTGGAAGCCGGTGCCCAGCGAGAAGGCATCGCTGACATTGGCGCCGCCGCTCCGGCTCAAGGTAATTGACGCCCCGGCGTACTTACCGGTGGCTGCCAACTCCTTGTCATAGGCCGACGCATCGGCATCCAGCCGGACACGGGACGCGCCTTCTGTGTAGCTGACGACGGCACCAAGCGAATTGATCGGATTGAATGTTTTGTCTGGGGTACCGTCGGTATTCAGGCGAGAGACAGAGAAATTGCCGTCAAGTGACACCGAGCTATAGCTCCCTCCGGAAAATACAATCTTCCCATCGCTCTGTAGCGCCAGTCCGCGGCCCGCTGAATCACTGCTCCCACTATCGATGGCAGCTATGCCATCACCACTGAAAGCGGCATCCAGTGATCCGTCAGATTTGTAGCGGACCACCGCAAAATCGCTATCGCTGCTCCCGCTGGCCACGATTTTGCCGTCACTTTGGATCGCAACGGTATATCCAAAATCAAATATGCCAATATCGGTCTGCACCTTTCCATCGACGTCGAACGTGGCATCAAGCGTACCGTCGGTGTTGTAGCGCGCCAAGGCAAAATTTTCTTCTATACCGTTGTAGCTGCTACCGACAACGACGATTTTTCCGTTGCTTTGGATAGCAAGGCCACGCCCGGACTCATTGCCACCCATGTCTGTCGTTAATTTGCCATCGCCATCGAATGAGCTATCAGGGCTACCATCGACGTTATAGCGAGCCAAGGCGAGATTGTTATCGCTGGTGCCGACGACGAGGATCTTGCCATCTGCTTGCTGCACAACTTGTGAAACGAAATCTAGGCCCAGCGAAAAATCGGTCAACAGCTTACCGTCCCCGTCGAAGCTCAAATCGATGGAGCCATCGGAGTTATAACGGGCCAGTGCAAAATCGCTACCACTGGTTCCAGCCACAACTATCTTGCCGTCCGATTGGACCACTACCGACTGACCATAGTCGCTCAGGCCGAAATCGGTGCTCACTTTGCCATCGACATCAAAGCTGGTATCCAGGCTGCCATCAAGGTTGTAGCGGATCACAGCAAAGTCACCATCGCTATCACCTGCGACGATAATCTTGCCGTCGCTCTGGACTGCTACACCTCGACCTGCATCCAGCCCCCCCAGATCGGTGACCACCTTGCCATCGGCACTGAACGAGGTATCAAGCGTCCCGTTTGCGTTATAACGAGCAACTTCGATGTCCCCGCCGAGGCCATAGCCCACAGCGACCGTCTTGCCGCCAGAAACAAGGGCCAGATCCCAGACCATTTCCTCGTCACCAAGGTCTGTACTGACACTCCCATTCCCAACGACGAAGGTCGGTGCCGTATTGGCGGCCAAAGTTTCCGGCAGAAGCGCGAGCGTATCGGCAGACAAGCCTAGGATATCAATACTTCCGCTGCTAATTTCCAGATCTGCATCGCCGCCCAGCGAGCCCGTTGCATCATCCGAGGCGGCAACATCGGCGCTGGTCAGGCTAGCCAGGAGATCGATAAAGGAACGTCCGGTATCGCCCTGCGCCACGTTGCAGCCATACAGCATGATATCGCCGGTTTCCAACAACGCACCTCCGATAGACTGCAGCAAACCAGCGTAAGCGCTCGCGTTGCGTGCATCGAGCGTCGTCGCCCCGAGCAGGAGAGCCCCGGCGCTACCGTGGGACAGTATCTGGATCGAGTCGAGCCCATCAAAACCAGCGACGGCTCGCTTGACCTGGACGATGCCATCCTCGTCGGCATTCAGCAGAATCCATGGTGTGTTGCCGTCGAGACTGGCAATAATCTGTTCATAGCCGGCAACGCGGCTGTCGATGACAACAAGAGTGGTGGCCATTTCGATTCTCCGGGGGGAAGGAACTACGTATCGTGATGGTGTGCCAGGCCATTATTCGCCCATGGCATATGCCTTTGCAATAGATTTTCAGATACCCAGGAAACCGGCAGTTCGCCCTATCTGCAGGATGCGAACGTGCAAAAGACAGGCTGCACCGATCAAGAAGATACCGATACACCAGCGATTGCGTTGGCAAGGCGTCCTTTTTTATTTTTGGCCAAATTTTCCGCCCAACCCTAGCATTAGTCGGGGCGACGGACACACGTGCTCAAACCGACGGCCGGGACCACATCCAGCCGAGCACCAACAGCGTAACGAGCAAGGGCAGATAGCGCCAGGGATCGGGGAGACTGAACCAACCGCCAACCACGCTGATCGCCATCAACACCGTCGCCATTTGCTTGGCGCCCCGGGGAATGGCCCCATGGTCGCGCCATGCCCGGATGGCCGGGCCGACGGTGGGATGCCCGAGCAATCTCGCCTCCCATTCCGGATGCGAACGGGCGAAGAAATAGGCGGCAAGGATCAGGAAGGGGGTGGTCGGCAACAGCGGCAATACCGCGCCGACAATGCCGAGGGCCACCGAAACGAGACCAAGCGCCCGATAGACAGGGGTTTTCATGGCACTCAGCGCAACTCCCAATAGCTTGGCCGACTGTAGGTTTCCTTGAGTAGGTCGATGAACAGCCGGACCCGCAACGGCAGATGGCGGCGCTGAGGAAAAACCGCGTAGATGCCCATCGGAGGCGCCTGCCAGGCGTCGAGCACGGAAGTCAGCGTGCCCTCCTTCAGATCCTGGCCAACTTCCCACAACGATCGCCAGGCCAGGCCGCGGCCGGCCCGTGCCCATTCGTGCAACACCGCCCCGTCATTGCATTCGAATCTTCCGCCAACCTTGATCGTATCGATGTTGCCAGACTGTGGATCACGAAACACCCAGCCGCGCTGCTGACCAAGCGACAAACAATTGTGTTGCGCCAGATCGGCCGGTTCGCGCGGTACGCCAAAAGCCACAAGATAGGCCGGGCTGGCCACCACCATGCGCCGCATTTCGCCGAGACGTACGCTGACCAGGCTGGAGTCGGTCAATTCACCGATGCGGATGGCACAGTCGATGTTCTCGTTGAGCAGATCGACCAGACGGTCGCTGAGATCGAGATTGACCGTCACCTCCGGATTGGCCTGCATGAACTCGCCAACCAGCGGCGCGACATGCCGCCGTCCAAAGCCGGACGGGGCCGAGACGCGCAACTGGCCGCTGGCCCTGACACCGCCCAACGAAACGGCAGCCTCTGCATTGGCCAGATCGTTAAGTACCTTCTGGCAATCTTCCAGGAAAGCCTGGCCTTCGAAGGTCAACGTCAGCTTGCGCGTGGTCCTCAGCATCAAACGGACGCCGAGCCGGGCCTCCAAGGCATCCAGCCGGCGGCCGATGATCGCCGGCGTCACCCCCTCCTGTCGGGCGGCGGCCGACAAACTGCCACGCGTCGCGACATTCACAAAAGCGGTGATCTGCTTGAAGGAAGACATGATCTTATACCTGGAGTAAAAGAATATTCGCCAAAATACCGCCTTATTTTATCCCCGAAGTAATAATAGAATTCAGTTCATCCAATCTTTACCTCATTTTTACCGTCAATAATGCAAATCACCGAAATGCTCCTCGTCGGTGCCGGCGCCTTCCTCGCCGGCGGCATGAACGCCATTGCCGGCGGCGGTACCTTTTTCTCCTTCCCTGCCCTGCTTGCTGCCGGTGTGCCGCCGGTCATGGCCAACGCCAGCAATACCGTCGGCCTTTGTCCGGCCAGCCTGGTCAGCGCCTGGGCCTATCGCCGCGAAGCCCTGCGCCATGGCAAGTGGGCGCTGTTGCTGATCATCGTTTCGCTGCTCGGCGGCATCGCCGGCGGATTGCTGCTGCTGGCCACCAGCAACGAATCCTTCTCGCGCCTGATTCCCTGGCTGCTGCTCGTGGCCACCGCGCTGTTCGCCTTCAGCAGCCAGTTCTCGCGCCTGATCAAATGGGCCAAGGGGCGGCTGGGCGGCAACGTTGACGTGCGCAACCCGGGCGGCCCGGGCGGCGCCCTCTTCCAGCTCATCGTCGCCATCTACGGCGGCTTCTTCGGCGCCGGCATGGGCATCCTGACGCTCGCCGCGCTGTCCATCCAGGGCTTCGAGGATATCCAGGAAATCAACGCCCTGAAGAACCTCACTTCCGGCATCAACTATTTTGTTTCATCGACCACCTTCATCATCGCTGGCGCCGTCAGTTGGCCACACACCACCGTCATGCTGATCACCGCCATGGCCGGCGGCTACGCCGGCACCTCGGTCGCCCGCCGCCTGCCCGCCATCTGGCTGAAGCGGCTGGTCATCGCCGTCGGTGCCAGCCTGACCATCATCTATTTCTTCAAAACCTACGCTTAACCCTTAATCCAAGGAGCCTTCCATGAGCCTCAACCTGCCCCAGGGCGTGCAAATCACCGGCGACATCAAGCCGGGTTACGAATCCATCCTGACCTTCGAAGCCCTCGAACTGGTCGCCAAGCTGCACCGCGCCTTCGAAGGCCGTCGCCAGGAACTGCTCAAGGCCCGCGTCGAGCGCCAGGCCCGTATCGACGCCGGCGAAATGCCCGACTTCCTGCCGGAAACCAAGCACATCCGCGAAGGCGACTGGAAGATCGCCCCGCTGCCGAAGGCCCTGGAGCGTCGCCGCACCGAAATCACCGGCCCGGTCGAAGCCAAGATGATCATCAACGCCTTCAACTCCGGCGCTGATTCCTACATGACCGACTTCGAGGATTCGAACTCGCCGAACTGGGACAACCAGATTCAGGGTCAGGTCAACCTGTACAAGGCCATCCGCCGCGAACTGTCGTTCAAGAACGAAGCCGGCAAGGAATACAAGCTCAACGACACCATCGCCACCCTGCAGATCCGTCCGCGCGGCTGGCACCTCGACGAAAAGCACGTGCTGGTCGACGGTCAGCGCGTCGGCGGCGGCATCTTCGACTTCGCCGTGGTCTTCTTCCACAACGCCAAGGAGCAGATCGCCCGCGGCGCCGGCCCGTTCTATTACCTGCCGAAGATGGAAAGCCACCTCGAAGCCCGTCTGTGGAACGACATCTTCGTCATGGCCCAGGACCACATCGGCCTGCCGCAAGGCACCATCAAGGCCACCGTGCTGATCGAAACCATCCTCGCCACCTTCGAGATGGAAGAAATCCTCTACGAACTGCGCAACCACTCCTCCGGCCTCAACGCCGGCCGCTGGGACTACATCTTCTCCTGCATCAAGAAGTTCAAGAAGAACAAGGACTTCTGCCTGGCCCAGCGCGGCGCCATCACCATGGAAGTGCCGTTCATGCGCTCCTACGCGCTGGCCCTGGTGCAGGCTTGCCACAAGCGCGGCGCCCCGGCGATGGGCGGCATGTCAGCCCTGATCCCGATCAAGAACGACCCGGTCGCCAACGAAAAGGCCCTGGCCGGCATCCGTCACGACAAGACCCGCGACGCCAACGACGGCTTCGACGGCGGCTGGGTGGCTCACCCGGGCCTGGTGCCGATCGCCATGGAAGAATTCGTCAAGGCCCTCGGCGACAAGCCGAACCAGTGGGAAAAGCAGGTTGAAGGCAACTTCGGCCCGGCCCAGTGGCTCGACTTCCGTCCGGAAACCCCGATCACCGAAGCCGGCCTGCGCAACAACATCAACGTTGGCATCCACTACCTCGGCTCCTGGCTGGCCGGCAACGGCTGCGTGCCCATCCACAACCTGATGGAAGACGCCGCCACCGCCGAAATCTCCCGCTCGCAAGTGTGGCAGTGGGTGGTTTCGCCGAAGGGCATTCTCGACGACGGCCGCAAGGTCACCGAAGAGATGGTCCGCCCGATGATTGCAGAGGAACTGGCCAAGGTTAAGGCTACCGTCACCGCCCAGGGCGAGGACACCGCCTCCTACGATCAGGCCGCTGTGATCTTCGACAAGATGTCGCTGACCCCGGACTACCCGGAATTCCTGACGCTGCCGTTGTACGAAGCAATGGCCTAAAGCATAAAAGGCTGGAGTGAGACAGGAACGCCGGGGAAACCCGGCGTTCTTATTTCTACACCGATTAGCCTTAAAATAGCGGGTTAGCGTTGGATCTCCGCAGCAAATTTGGCTGTTTTGCAAAGGGCTCTCGACACCGAATAATTGTACGAGCCTGGGTTCTCCATGTCTCTCGCGCCAGCCGCACCTAACGATATCGTGCCCCCGAGTTTTTTGAATGGCCCACAGCAGCCCGAATTGCTCCGGGACGAATTGCTGGCCGACGTTTTCGAGGCGACCGCCCGGCGCGCCCCCGAGAAGATCGCGCTCATCCACGGCACGCGCCAACTGACCTACGGCGAACTAGACGCACTCGCCGACCGCGCCGCGTCGCACCTGATCAATGCCGGCGTGCTACCCGGTCACATCGTCGGGCTTTGGCTGCCGCGCGGCATCGACCTTTTGATCATGCAACTGGCCGTCGCCAAGAGCGGGGCTGCGTGGTTGCCTTTTGACGCCGAAACACCGCCTGACCGCATCATGGTTTGCCTCGACGATGCCGAGGCGGTTGGCCTGATCAGCTGCACAGCCTGCGCCGACCTGCTGAGCGGACTGAACCGGCCGCTGTGGCTGGCGGAAACGCTGCTCACGGCGCTTGCCGAACCGGTACGGAAACGCCAGGGAGCACTGGCGGAGCATCCGGCCTACGTCATCTACACTTCCGGCTCGACCGGCAAGCCCAAGGGTATCCAGATCCACCAGGGTGCCATCTGTCACTTCCTGCGCAGCGAAAACGCCATCCTCGGTATCCACGAAAACGACCGGGTCTACCAGGGTTTCTCGGTGGCTTTCGACATGTCCTTCGAGGAAATCTGGATCAGCTACCTGGTCGGCGCCTCGCTGTGGATTGCGCCGCGAGAAGTCAGTGCCGACCCCGAAGCATTACCCCTCGCCCTGGCCGAGCAAGGCATCACCGTGCTGCACGCGGTGCCCACGCTGCTCGCCTTGTTCGCCCGTGATGTCCCCAGCCTGCGGCTGATCAACCTCGGCGGCGAAGCCTGCCCACCGGCCCTGGTCGAACGCTGGGCGCAACCGGGTCGGCAGATATTCAACACCTACGGCCCGACCGAAGCGACCGTGTCGGCCAGTCTGGCCGAATTGCAGCCGGGGCAGCCAGTCACCATCGGCCGGCCACTGCCCAACTACGGCCTGCTGGTCATCGACCCGGCGGTCGAAAACGGTTTGCGCCTGCTGCCCCGCGGCGAAACCGGCGAACTCTGCATCACCGGCCCGGGCGTTGCGGCAGGCTATCTCGGCCGGCCGGACCTGACTGCCGAGAAGTTTCTCGCCAACCCCTGGGCAAATGACGCGCAGCAAGCGCGTCTGTACCGAACCGGCGATCTTGCACGCATTGACCTGGCCGGCAACATTCATTGCCTGGGCCGCACCGACGATCAGGTAAAAATCCGCGGCTTTCGCGTCGAGTTGGGTGAAATCGAGGCCGCACTTTGCCGCCAGACCGGCGTCGGCACAGCGGCCGTCCTGTTGCGCCAGGACAACGATGTCGAGCGACTGGTCGCCTATCTCGTCGGCGATGGCGACGCCCCGCCGGCCCCCGGCGATCTGCGCAGCGCGCTGGCCGAATCGCTGCCGCCCTACATGGTGCCGGTCCACTACGAAGCCCTGCCCGAGATGCCCCGCCTGACCTCCGGCAAGATCGACCGCAAGACCTTGCGCGCCCGCCCGCTCGAATTCGCCGCAGGTCTCCCGGGCGACTCCGACCGACCGACCACGCCGGCCGAGCAAGTGCTTTTTGACGAGCTGGGCAAGCTCTTCCCGGGCCAGGCCATACGGCGCGCCGCCGACTTTTTCGCCGACCTCGGCGGCCACTCCCTGTTCGCCGCCCGCCTGGCCTCGGGCTTGCGCCGCCACCCCGATTTTTCCCGCTTTACGGTCCGCGACATCTACCAGCACCGCACAATCGAGCGCATTGCCATCGCGATGACCGGAGCCGGTCGCACCCACGAGCTCATCGAGGCGGCGTGGACGCCCCCTTCGCTGTTCCGCTACTGGCGATGCGGCGTGGCCCAGGCCATGGCCATTCCAGGCCTGGTGGCACTACGCATGATGCAGTGGCTGGCCCCTTTCTTTGCCTACCATTTTTATACCGGCGACCCTGGGGATTCCATTCCCTTTGCCGTCTTCGTAGCCATCATCGCCTTTCTGCTGGCGACCGCATTCGAGTTTGCCATCGCCGCGCTGGCCAAATGGCTGCTGCTCGGTCGCCTGAAAGCGGGACGCTATCCGTTGTGGGGGCTGACCTATTTCCGCTGGTGGCTGGCTGATCGATTGATCGAAGGGGCGCCGACCTACATGTTCAGTGGCTCGCCGCTGCTGGTCTGGTGGCTGCGCCTGCTAGGCGCGCACATCGGCCGCGACGTGATCATCGGCTCGGTAACCGCCAGAGCCCACGACCTGATCCGCATCGGCGACGGCGCCAGTCTCGGCAATGCGGTCAATCTGGAGAACGTCCGCGTCGAACGGGGCGAATTCGTCGTCGGTGCAATCACACTGGACGACAACGCCTATGTCGGCTCCTATGCGGTGCTCGAAGGCAATACCCGGATTGGCGCAGCGGGCCATCTGGACGGCCAGTCGGCACTCAGCGACGGCATGGTGATTCCCGCCGGGCGTTGCTGGACCGGCTCGCCGGCCCGAGACCAAGGGGCATTCGAGCCATCCTCGCTGCCGCCTCGGCCGGCCGCCCCCCAATCCCGTCTGGCCCTTGAAAACCTCTATTTCCTGCTGGGCGCGCTGGCCACGGCGGTGGTTTTTTTCATCCCGGTGTTTCCGACATTCATGCTGATCGACTGGCTGGATGAAAGCTACCCGTGGATGCAGAGCGACAACGTTCCCGTCCAGCTGATCAAGTACTTCCTCCTCGCCTGCCCGGCGACCGCCGTCCTGATCCTGTGCACAGTGCTGCTCTCGGCTGCCTTGCGCTGGAGCCTGCTGCCCCGCACCCGGCCCGGTCGCTGGCCGGTGCATAGCAATGCGTATTGCAGTCGATGGCTTGTCAATCAGATCCAGGAGTCGAGCCTGCAAGTCCTGCACGGCGTCTACGCGACCATCTTCGCGCCTTTCTGGTACCGCCTGCTCGGTGCCAAGGTCGGGCGCGATGCGGAAATCTCCACGGCCCAGGGATTGATTCCAGACCTGCTGACCCTCGGCGACGAAACCTTCATTGCCGATGCGGTCATGCTCGGCGATGAGGAAATCGACGGCGGCTGGATGAGCTTGCAGCCGACCGTCGTCTCGCGGCGCAGCTTCGTCGGCAACGGCGCCTACGTGCCGGATGGCACCGTGCTGCCGGAAAACGTGCTGATCGGCGTCCATTCCCGCACCCCGGACAACGCCCGAATCCGCTCCGGCGACACCTGGCTCGGTTCGCCACCGATCAATCTGCCGGCCCGCGAACAGAGCGCCGGATTCCCCGAAGAGCTGACCTTCCGGCCATCGACCTCAAGACGGATCAGCCGCGGGCTGATCGAAGCCTGCCGCATCATCACCCCGCACGCCGTGGTCATTGCCGTCGGCTACACCATCGTGCTGGACGTGATGCCCATGGCCGCGCAGGGGCGCTGGGCATCTGCCTTGTGGCTGATCAATATTGCCGGCCTGTTCTACGGCCTCGCCACCTTCCTGATCATCGCCCTCCTCAAGTGGCTGCTGATCGGACGCTACGACCAGCGCGCCCAACCAATGTGGACGCTCTTCGTCTGGCTCTCTGAGGGGGTGACCAACCTCTACGAGGGCATCACCGTTCCCAACTTCATGCGCTACCTGCGCGGCACACCCTGGTTGCCGCTCGCTTTCAATCTGCTCGGCTGCAAAATCGGGCGCGGCGTCTACCTCGATACCACCGATTTCACCGAATTCGATTGCGTACACATTGGCGACTACAGCGAATTGAACGCGCTGACCTGCCCGCAGACCCATCTGTTCGAGGACCGGATCATGAAGATCGGCCATGTGCGCATCGGCCGCCAGGTTAGCCTGAGCCCGCGCAGCGCCGTTCTCTATGGTGCCGAAGTCGGCGACAACGTTCGCCTCGGGCCGCTGACCCTGGTCATGAAGGGTGAAACCCTGCCGGCCGATTCCCGCTGGCAAGGCTGCCCCGCAAGCCCTGCCGCAACATGATGGAGCGGCTGCTGGACACCGACAGGGTCGTCGTGGCGACGATAGTGACACCGGCAACCCGATTGCGCGACCGTGCGCGCTCGCTGGTCCGCGCCACCTTGCACACCATGCTGACCGAAAAACTGGGTGCAGACGAAGAAGCGATCCAGCTGATTTCCCAACCCGGCCACCCCATACGCCTCGCGCCCCCCTGGTCCCATGTCGGTATTTCGGTCAGTCACGAGGCCGGTCTGTCGATAATGGCGATCCACCTCGGCGGGGCGATCGGGATCGACCTGCTGCACCTTGATACCCCTTTGCCCGACATAACCACCCTGTCCCGCGACTATCTGGGGCCGGAGGTCAGCACGGAGCTGGCGGTGCTGGCAACTGAGCGGCAGCAGGCTGCATTCGCCCCGGCCTGGTGTCGTTTCGAGGCAAAATTGAAGTGCCTGGGCCTGCCGCTGACTGAATGGACTCCGGCACTGGAAAGCCGCCTAGCGACTTGTTCGGTCACTGACCTGCCGATGCCGACCGGCTGGGCCGCCGCTGTAGCCACAACAAATGAACGGCACTGATCAGGCGCCAACAAATTGATCAATTGCCCACTATTGCCGCTCCCGAAGAAGCAATAGACTGCACCAACCCACCTTGGAGGACAACATCATGCTCGGTGCCCTGACCCAATTACTGATCTTCCAGCTGGCCGGCGAAGTCGTCGCCCGCGGCCTGGCCCTGCCGGTACCCGGACCGGTACTCGGCATGGTCTTCCTGTTTGTCGCACTGCTGCTGCGCGGCGGCCCGCCGGCGCCACTGCAGACAACCGGCCAGAACCTGCTGCAACACCTGTCGCTGCTGTTCGTGCCAGCCGGTACCGGCATCATGGTGCATCTGCACCGGGTGGCCAGCGAATGGCTGCCGCTTGCCCTGTCGCTAGTGATCAGCACTGCAGCGACGCTGATCGTCACGGCGTTGGTGATGAAACTGTGCATGCGCGCTCCCACCGGAGACGCATCATGAGCCAGGATATCGGCCAAATCTGGGTCTATCTCTCGGCCTCGCCGCTTCTCGGCTTGACCATCACCTTGATCGCCTACCAGGGTGCCTTCTGGATCTATCAACGCTCCGGTGCCAATCCGCTGGCCAACCCGGTCTTGATCGCAGTGGCCGTCCTGGTACTCTTCCTGAGCCTGACCGGCACCTCCTATGAAACCTATTTTGCTGGCGCCCAGTTCGTCCACTTCCTGCTCGGTCCGGCCACCGTCGCGCTGGCCATCCCGCTCTACACTCAGTTCAAACGGGTACGCTCGATGCTGCTGCCGGTGCTCGCCGGCCTGCTGGCTGGCAGCCTGACCGCCATCGTCTCTGCCGTGTGGATCGCCCGCCTGTTTGGTGCCAGCAGCGCCACGCAACTTTCGCTCGCTCCCAAGTCAGTGACAACGCCGATCGCCATGGGCATCGCCGAGCGAATCGGCGGCATCCCGTCGCTGACCGCCGTGCTGGTCATCGTCACCGGCATCCTCGGCGCCGTCGGTGCACGTTTCGTGTTCGACGCGATCAAGGTACGCGATCCGGCCATCCGTGGTTTTGCCATCGGCATCGCCTCACACGGCATCGGCACTGCCCGCGCCTTCCAGGTCAACGAGCAGAGCGGCGCCTTCGCGGCGCTGGCCATGGGCATGAACGGCGCGCTGACCGCGCTGCTGGTGCCCTGGCTGGTGGCCAGTCTTTAGTAGCCGAGGGTAGTTGGCGTTTTACTACCGACGACCAGGCAATGACCAATAACTAATACCAACCGACTACTAGGGTAAGCACCAATGGCCGAACCGGCACCAACGGCGAAAAATCTCACCGTGCTCATGCGATCCCTTTCCGCACAGCCCCGGCAGACCTGGCTGTGGCTCGCTCCCTATGTCGCCATCGGCGTCTTCGCGCTGGCCATGCTGATTGTCACGGGCCTGCTGCAGTGGCGCGAGCTCGATACCGCGAAGTCGGCGCTGGAAGGCGACATGCACTGGGCCGAGCGGACCATCGAGAACCGACTTCAGGCGCACCAGGACTTCCTCGGCGAACTCGGCCGCGACCAGGAGTTCAAGCAGCTTACCTACGAAGCCTTCCAGGTCCGCGCCGGACGCTACGTCCGCGAAGCGCCTGAAATCATCGCCATCGTCTGGGTCGATATCGACGGCAAGGTCGAATGGGTCGCTCCCAACGAATCGACCGCCACCTTCGTCGGCGACCAGTTCGCCGGTAACCGGCTGACCGCCCTGCAGGAGGCGCTGCGCATCCGGCACACCGTCGTTTCGCCGGACTATCGCGACGCGACGCTGGGCCCGATGCACGACATCATCTTTCCCGTCCAGCGTGGCCGGGCTGACCTTGGCGCCTTCATCGCCGTGCAGTCGCTGGAAACCATGCTGCGCGCGACGCTGCCTACCGCCTTTACGGCCCGCTACAGCCTGACCGTGGTTGATGCCGAAAACCGCGAAGTGTTCACCAACTCGTCGGTCAAGCCGACTGATCGCCAGCTCTCCGGCGCCATCAGCCTCGACCTGCCGAACAACCGCCTCGGCCTGAACATCGTCGCCTATCGCGGCGGCGGTGTCTGGCTGACCTTCCTGCCGGCAGCACTGATCATCATCCTGACCGTGGTCGCCACCATCACGCTGATCCAGTTACGCCGGCACGCCCTGCATCGCGCCGACACCGAAGAAAAACTGCGCGCCGCCTACGCCTTCCGCCAGGCGATGTCGAACTCGATGATCACCGGCCTGCGGGCCATCGATCTCGAAGGGCGGATCACTTTTGTCAATGCCGCCTTCTGCCGGATGACCGGTTTCAGCGAGAGCGAACTGGTCGGCCTGAAACCGCCCTACCCGTACTGGCCAGCCGAAGAATTCGATCGCCTGCAACACAACATCGACACCGCGCTGGCCGGCAAGGCACCAGCATCCGGTTTCGAGATGCGCATCATGCGCAAGAACGGCGAACGCTTCGACGTCCGCCTCTACTTCTCGCCGCTGATCGACACCAACGGCCAGCAAATCGGCTGGATGGCCTCGATGAACGACATCACCGAGCCCAAGCGGGTGCGCGTCGAACTCAAGCGCGCTCACGAGCGTTTCGAGACGGTCATCGACGGCCTTGATTCGGCGGTCCATGTCGCCGACGTGCATAGCGGCGAAATCCTGTTTGCCAACCGCGCCTTCCAGAACATTTTCGGCTTCGACTGCGTCGGCCGCGATTCCGCCCAGGTGACCGCCGCCTGCCGGCCGAACACCGAATGGCTGCACCACGATCCGGCCACGCTGGGCGCTGACCAACTACCCTGCGAGCTGTTCGACGGTGAATTGCAGCACACCCTGTCCGGCCACTGGTACCACCTGCACGAGCGCGCCATCCGCTGGGTGGATGGGCGCACCGTGCGCGTCCAGATCGCCGCCGACATCACCGACAAGAAGCACATCGACGAGGTCAACCTGCAGCAACAAAAGCGCCTGGAGCAGACCTCGCGCCTGATCACCATGGGCGAGATGGCCTCCTCGCTGGCCCATGAGCTGAACCAGCCGCTGTCGGCCATCGCCAATTACTGCGCCGGCTGCGTCAAGCGCATGCAGGCCGGCAACTACAAGATCGACGACCTGCTGGCCGCGATGCAGAAGGCCTCCGACCAGGCTGAGCGGGCCGGCAAGATCATTCGCCGGATGCGCGACATGGTCAAGAAGGGCGACCCCAACCGGCAGCCGATCGCGCTCGAGGCATTGGTCGATGAAGCCCGCGCCTTCGCCGATATCGAGGCCCAGCACACCGGCACGCAGATCATCGTCGACCTGCCGAAGAACTTGCCCAATATCGTCGTCGACCGCATCATGATAGAGCAGGTGCTGCTCAATCTGGTCAAGAACGGCATCGAGGCGATGAGCGACGTACCCTTCGAACGTCGCCAGCTGACCCTGCAGGCCCGCCAGGTGGACGAACGCCAGCTGGAAGTGACCGTCACCGACCAGGGACACGGCCTGGCCGAGGAAGACATGGAAAAGATCTTCGCCCCCTTCTACACCACCAAGGCCGAAGGCATGGGCATCGGGCTGGCCATCTGCCGCTCGATCATCGAATTCCACCAGGGGCGCCTATGGGTCACCCCGCGGCGCGAAGGCGGCACCGTCTTCCATTTCACCGTACCGATCGAGGAAAGTACCGAGGATAGCGATGAGTGAATCTAGCCAAACCATTTTCGTCGTCGACGACGACGAAGCGATGCGCGATTCGATGACCTGGCTGCTTGAAGGCGAAGGTTTCCGTGTCGTCTGTTTCGACTCCGCCGAGAGCTTTCTGAATGCCCGGCGCGACGACATGCGCGGCTGCCTGGTACTCGATGTCCGGATGCCGGAAATGAGCGGCCTGGAGCTGCACGAAAAACTGGAGGCGCTCGGCTCACAGCTGCCGATCATCTTCGTCACCGGCCACGGCGACGTGCCGATGGCCGTTTCAGCGTTGCAGCGCGGCGCCTGCGACTTCATCGAAAAGCCGTTCAACGACGAAGACATCCTCTCCCGCATCCGCCGCGCCCTTGAGCTCGATGCCGAATTGTCGGCCCGCCGCCAGCGCGACGGTGCCATCGCCCACCGCCTTGATCAACTGACCCAGCGCGAGCGCGAAGTCATGCAGTTGGTCGTCGCCGGCAAGCTCAACAAGCAGGTCGCCGACGAGCTGAACATCAGCATGAAGACCGTCGAGGCCCACCGGGCGCGAGTGATGGAAAAAATGGGCGTGCGCACCCTGGCCGAACTGGTCAAGGCAGTAATGACGGTCAATTGATGCCGGCTAGCGCCTACAGCGGGATGATGTCGTCGCCACCGGAGCCGAAGTTGCCGTCGTAGTGGCGCAACTGGCGAACTTCCTTGCGGCGCAGCAGCTTTTCCTGAACCTTGGCCGGCAGGTCGGTAAAGAGAATCAGGTCCTTGGCGATCAGCAGTTCGATCGTATCCTCGATGACTCGGACGAAATCGCGGTCCAGCGCATCCAGTTCGTTCTGTCGCCAGCGTTCGTGGATGAACTGGAGAACCTCGGGGTTATCCGCCGGCAGTGCCTCATGCGCGTTGCCAAGCGGCATCGGGTGCAATTCCGAAATTCGCCCCTCGCCATCTCTCGCCACGTAAAGCATGCCTCGTCCCCTTTTCTTATGACCGCCGAAGTCTGCATCAGCCGGCCATCGTTGGCAATGCTGGTGGCTAACAAGCAGCGGCTACAACGACCAACTAATAATTCTTAACCTTGCCCTTGGGCGGCATTTTCGGCGTGCCGGTAAAAGTGGCGGGCGGTACTTTGAAACCTACCGCTTTGCCGGCATCGTCATACACGATATTGGCCGACTGATCCTGCGGCTTGTTTCGGCTGGCGGTGATCTCCATGGCCGCAGCGCGGGCCGGGGCCGTACGGTCAAGCTCGCTGCGTACGATGCGCACCCGCTCGGCGGCGATACGCTTGTCGATGACCTCGGTCGCCATGCCGCGCTCGATCAGTTTTTCCCGCATGCTGAGCAGCGTTTCGAGTTCCTTCGAGGTGCGCAGCGAACGCATCGGCTCGCCCCATTTTTCCTTGGGCTGGCTGACGGCGATGTTGAACTCCTCAGGATTGGTCACCAGTTTTGCGATCTCCAGGCGATTCTGGCGCATCGCCCACTCCAGCGCGCCATCGCCCCAGTCGTTCTTGGCCGTGCGCTCGGCGCCTTTCTCGATCAGCTTGCGGGCCAGATCCTGATGACCTTCGTAAACCGCCATCATCAGCACGCTGGAACCGTTGGTACTCTTGGCGTTGATATCGGCGCCCTGTTCAATAAGGTAATCGGCCACCGCCGTATGCCCGGCGAACACCGCATAATGCAGCGCCGACCACTGGCGCGCTGGCGCATTGATCCGCGCGCCGCGTTCAAGCAGCCATTTGACCGCCTCCAGATGGCCGCGCCAGGCGGCCAGCGCAATCGCCGACTCGCCGTTGGCATTCAGTTTATTGATGTCGGCGCCCCGCGCAACAAACAGGCGCATCAGATCGATCTTGCCCTCCCAGGCGCCGATCATCAGCCCGCTACCAGTGCGGCTGCCCATGTAATCGGGCGGCATGCCGGCATCCAGCCATTTCTCGGCCTGGCGCAGATCACCCAGCTCCATGCTGTTGGCGAACAGCAGCGGATCGGGCGCCGCCGGGTCGGCCGAAAAAACCGGTCCCGCCGCCGCCAGCGACAGCCCCATCCCGATTATCATGACGAGCATTCTTGCAGTTCGATTCATCGCAATTCCATTGCCTCAGGCCAGCCCCCATTTTCTCATGACGCGGACCGAATACCGGCTTTTTGCGGCGCTGGCGCTGTCGCTCACCCTGCACCTGTTGCCCTTTGTTCCGAATTTCAATTTTGAGCAAATAAAGCCGCCGACCGTAGCATTCACAGTCGCCGAACTGCGCCCGCCTCCTGCCGCCCCGGCAACACCGCCGCTGAGCCTGCCCGAACCACCGAAGCCCACAGCCGAAGCCCCCAAAGCCAGCCCTCCCGAGAAGCCGGCCGCCCCCCGCCCCGAACCGAAACCCTTGGCAAAGGCACCGACCACCTGGACGCAGGCCGTCCGCGAGCACCTGAAAAAACTCGACGCCGCCGGCCAGTTCTACCCAGCCGAAGCCATCGCCCAAGGGCTGCAAGGCGAAGTCGACGTCCTGCTCGTCATCGACGAAACCGGCAAGGTCGCCGCCGCCCGCGTCGAACAGGGCAGCGGCCACCCCATCCTCGACGAAGCAGCGCTACGCGCCGTCCGCTCACTGCAATCGCTGCCGGCCGACGCACCGCGGCAGATCGTGCTGCCGGTCAGGTTCCGGCTGCGGTGATCGATCGAGGCAGGCTGGCCGCCTGTAACTGGTAGCGGCCAAAGCCCCCATTCGATTACGCACCTGAAAAATTCATAACCCGGTTGAGCAGGGTGCTCTCGACCCCGAATACACACCTGAATGGCAGAGTGAGAAAAGCCAAGTGGCGGATCAACCCGAAGCTGCCTGTCGAAAATTCCGATTTCGGCCAAAGCTTCCGGCCGACCGTAGCTTTCACACCGGCACCAGCCGTTCCTATCAAATCGCCCCGTCAGCCCTTAGCGCCGCAATCCGCTCCACTGCATAGCCCAGCCCGGCCAGCACCTCGTCGGTGTGGGCGCCGAGTTCCGGGCCGATCCATTCTGTGCCACCGGGGGTGTCGGAGAGTTTGGGGACGATGCCCGGCATTTTGAATTCCTTGCCGTCCGGCAACCGTGCCGACTCGAACATCTGGCGGGCGATGAATTGCGGGTCGGCGAACATGTCGGTGGCCGAATAGACGCGCGACGATGGCACCTCGGCGGCAGCCAGCAAGGCCAGCACCTCGGCTTCGTCGTGCTCGGCGCACCAGCGGTCGATCAGGGCGTAGATTTCTTCGCGCCGGGCGTCGCGGCCGGTGTTGTCGGCCAGGGTCGGATCGTCGGCCAGGTCGGCGCGGCCGATGGCGTTCATGAAGCGCTTGAAGATGGCGTCGCCGTTGGCGCCGATGGTCACGTGCTTGCCGTCCTTCGTGGTGTGGGTGTTGGACGGCGTGATGCCGGGCATGATGTTGCCGGTGCGTTCGCGGACGAAGCCGAAGACGTCGAATTCCGGGACCAGCGATTCCATCATCGCAAACACCGCCTCGTAGAGCGCGACATCGACGACCTGCCCGGCCCCGCCATTGACTTCCTTGTGGCGCAACGCCATCAGCGCGCCGATGGCGCCCCACAGCGCGGCGATCGAGTCGCCGATGGAAATGCCGGTGCGCACCGGCGGCCGGTCGGGGAAGCCGGTGATGTAGCGCAGGCCGCCCATCGACTCGCCAACCGCGCCGAAGCCCGGCTGGTCCTTGTACGGCCCGGTCTGGCCGAAGCCGGAGAGGCGGACCATGACCAGCCCCGGATTGTCGGCCTTGAGTTGTTCCCATGAGAGGCCGAGCTTCTCCAGCACGCCGGGGCGGAAGTTCTCGACCAGGATGTCGGCCTCGGCGATCAGTTTGCGGACGAATTCGCGGCCTTCCGGGTGCTTGAGGTTGGCGGTCACCGACTTCTTGTTGCGCGCCTGGACGTACCACCACAGCGACATGCCTTCGTAGAGCTTGCGCCACTTGCGCAGCGGGTCGCCGCCGTCGGGCGATTCGACCTTGATCACCTCGGCGCCGAATTCGCCCATGATCCGCGTGCAGAACGGCCCGGCGATCAGCGTGCCGAGTTCGACGACCTTGAGGCCGGCCAGCGGTTTCGGCGCCACGTCTTTTTGCCCCTCGCTCATCGCGGCTCCCAATGTTCGATTTTCATTTTTGCCCCAAATAGGCGGCCGACCGTAGCATTGACCGCCAGCGGATCGCCGCTGGTCGCCATGCTCAGCCGGCCCTCCCCGCCGCCGAGCAGTTGGCCGGCGGCGAGCAGGCGTTCGAGTTGCCGGGCGACCGGCTCGCCGGTATCGAGCAACGTCGTGCCGGGCGGCATGCGCCGGGCGATGGATTCGGCCACCCACGGGTAATGCGTGCAGCCGAGCACCACGACATCGGCGCCGGCGGCGGCCAGAGGCGCGACGAAGGCATCGAGCAGGCGCTCGACCTCGGCGCTGTCCGACCCCATGGTTTCAATAGCTTCGGCCAGACCGGGGCAAGGCTGGGCAACGATGCGGTGGCCGTTGGCATGGTTGCCGACCAGGCGCTGGAAGCGCTCGCTGTGCAGCGTGCGCGTCGTGGCCAGCACGCCGATTACGCCGCTTCGGGTCAGCGCCACGGCCGGCTTGACGCCCGGCTCCAGCGCCACGATGGGCAGTTCAACGGCGGCGCGGATCGCTTCGGCAGCGGCGGCCGTCGCCGTGTTGCAGGCAATGACCAGCGCCTTGGCGCCGCGATGGACCAGCGCCTGCGCGATCAGCACGCCGCGTTCCCTGAGAAAGGCTTCCGGCCGATCGCCGTAAGGCAGGAAGCGGGTGTCGGCGAAATAGAAGAAATCTTCCTGCGGCAGGCGTTCGCGCAGGGCGCGCAGCACCGTCAGGCCGCCGAGGCCGGAATCGAAAACTGCGATGGGCTGGTGGTTCAGAAAAGCTCCCCGGACCGCCGGCAGGTTTGCCGGTCGATCAATCCCTGGCCGACGACTGGAAGACGGCGCGCAACTGATACAGGTAGCCGCCCGTCGCCACCAGGCCGACGACAACACCCAGCACGTATTTCATGGTCGAGGTGACGACCGATTCCGGCACGAACATGATCCACCAGGCGGCGACCAGCAGGCCAAGCAGGACGCCGCGCAAAACAATCGACTTGCGGACTTCCTTTTTTCGCTTCAGCAACTCGTCGGCGCTCACGGCGGCCGGGGCTTGGTCTGTATTCATCGCAAAACACCAGAAAATGGGGAAACGGCGCAAATTTTACTGCAAAAATAAAGCCAGCCCGCGGGCTTGCGCCGCCTTCAATCGGGCTCCCCCAGGCGCGGCCCGGCGAGCAATTTTTTCGTCATATTTTCGGCAGGCACTATAAACTAGCCGCTATCCATTGCCGGGCGGCCAAAACGCCCGACTGGCCAAGGATTGGATCGTATTTTCACTCCCAAGGACGTCAAATGAAAATCGTGATCGTTGACGACGACGAAGCGATGCGCAACCTGTTGCGCGCCATCTGCGAGGGCGAAGAGCACAAGGTCGTGGCGCAGTTCCCCGATGGGCGCGGCCTGCTCGATTTCGTCAGGAACGAGCGCCCCGACGTGGTCTGCCTGGATTACGAACTCCCCGGAAAAAACGGCTTTGAATTGCTGGCCGAGATGGACGTCACGGCCAATCAGGTCGCCGTCGTGATGATCACCGGCTCCAGCGAACCCGAACTGCAGGGCCACGCCGCCGACCTGGGCGCCGCCGGCTTCATTCAAAAGCCCTTCCAGCAAGCCCAGATCATCAACGAACTGGCGCAGATCGAGAAGGCGCGAGCGATTGCCGCTCGGGCCGCCTCGGCCCCGGCTGAGCCGACAGCCCCGAGCCCCGGCACGCCAGCCGCCGGGGACAAGCCGCCAGCCGCCGAAGCCACCTTCGCCGAGAGCAGCGCGGTCATCCCCCGCTCGGCCGTCATCGTCGACGACAGCGGTTCGATCCGACTGCTGCTCAAAGGGGTGTTGCAGGAAATCGGCATCAAGGTGATCGGCCTGGCCACCAGTGCCGAGGAAGGCATCGAAGTGGTCCGCAAAACCCGCCCGGCGCTGGTCTGTCTCGACGTCAACATGCCAGGAATGAGCGGCCTCGACGCCCTGCCGCACATCCAGGCCGCCTGCCCGCCTACTAAGATCGTCATGGTCACCGGCAACGCCAGCCGCCCGGTCGTCCAGGCGGCCATCGCCGGCGGCGCCATCGGCTATTTCCTGAAGCCGATCCGTCCCGCCCTGGTCGAGGAATTCATGCGCAAGCTGCTCAAACGCTGAAGAATCAGGGCAAGCGTCCTTGCTTCAACATCCGGTCGTAGAGCACGACATTGACCGTCGCCGCCAGGTTCATGCAGCCATGGGTCGGGATATAGACGATGTCCCGGCACCATGAGGTGACGTTCTTCTTCAGGCCGCCATCTTCCGGGCCGAAAATGTAGAAGGCCCGCTCCGGGTGCTGGTATTCGGTCAGTGGCCGTGCATCGGGATGCACCTCGATGGCGACCGGCACACAGCCGAAGGGTATGACCTGTTGCAGGTCATCGACGCCGATCAGCGGCAGTTGCAGATGGACCTGCTTGGTATCGGTGCGGAAAGCCGAGGCCCGCTCGTAGCGGGTGCCGGTATAGAAGACGGTATTGACCCCATAGCAACCGGCGGCACGCATGATGGCGCCGACGTTCTCCGGCCCCTTGGGGTTGTAGAGCCCGATGCACGAATAGCCGGTATAGCCCTGTACGGCCTGCTTGCGGGTGATGGTTTCCATGCCTGACCTTTCTGCCGACGCCGCCCCAAAAACAGAAGCCCCCTTGCGGGGGCCTCCGTGGCTGGTGGCGATTGGCCCAGCTTACATGCGTTCGATCATCGCATCGCCGAAGGCGGAACACGACAGTTCGTCGGCGCCGTCCATCAGGCGGGCGAAGTCGTAGGTCACCTTCTTGTCGCCGATGGCGGCTTCCATGGCCTTGATGACCAGGTCGGCAGCTTCCTTCCAGCCCAGATGGCGGAGCATCATTTCGGCCGACAGGATCAGCGAACCCGGGTTCACCTTGTCCAGGCCGGCGTACTTCGGTGCCGTGCCGTGGGTGGCCTCGAAGCAGGCGTACTGGTCGGAGATGTTGGCGCCCGGCGCGATGCCGATACCGCCGACCTGGGCGGCCAGCGCGTCGGAGATGTAGTCGCCGTTCAGGTTGGTGGTGACGATGGTGTCGTACTCGGCCGGGCGGAGCAGGATCTGCTGCAGGAAGGCGTCGGCGATGGAGTCCTTGACGATGACTTCACGACCCGAGTTCGGGTTCTTGAACTTGCACCACGGGCCGCCGTCGATCAGCTCGGCGCCAAATTCTTCCTGGGCCACCTTGTAGGCGGTGTCGCGGAAGAGGCCTTCGGTGAACTTCATGATGTTGCCCTTGTGCACGATGGTCAGCGACTTGCGGTCGTTGGCGATGACGTACTTGAGCGCGGCGCGGACCAGGCGGGTGGTGCCTTCGATCGAGATCGGCTTGATACCGATGCCGGAAGTGGCCGGGAAGCGGATTTTCTTGACGCCCATTTCCTCCTGCAGGAACTTGACAACCTTCTTGGCGCCTTCGGACTCGGCGGCCCATTCGATGCCGGCGTAGATGTCCTCGGTGTTCTCGCGGAAGATGACCATGTTGGTCAGTTCCGGGTTCTTCAGCGGCGACGGGACGCCCTTGAAGTACTGCACCGGACGGACGCACTGGTAGAGGTCGAGCTCCTGGCGCAGGGCGACGTTCAGCGAGCGGATGCCGCCGCCGACCGGGGTGGTCATCGGGCCCTTGATGGACACGGAGTATTCCTTCAGCGCGTCGAAGGTTTCCTTGGGGAACCATTCGTCCGGACCGTAGAGGCGAGTGGACTTTTCACCGGCATAGACTTCCATCCAGTGAATTTTCTTGGCGCCGCCGTAGGCCTTGGCCACGGCTGCGTCGATAACCTTGATCATGACCGGCGTGATGTCGATGCCGATGCCGTCGCCTTCGATGAAGGGAATAATCGGATTGTTCGGGATCGCTTGTCCCGGAACGATTTTCTGACCACCTTGCGGAACCGTGATGTGAGATGCCATATCCACTCCATGAGTTGTTTTATTGGACGACTTGGGTTTTGCGTCTAATGTCCCCGTGGCGGGGAGACCGGCCTCGGGGTTTCCGGCGGCCGGCTGCATCCATAATTATGAGGCAAAACGGGCAACGGTGTCAGCCCTTGGCCGGATCGGCAAAAGGCTACGGTCGAAGGCAAAAAAGGCCCAAAAACGAAAAAAGCGAAGACCGGAACGGCCTTCGCTTTTTAATTTCCGCCCTCGTCGGACGAGATTAAGGCTTAAACGCGGGCTGCCTTCAGCGCCGCATTCAGCGTCGGGCTCGGACGCATGATCGCCTTGGTCTTCTCCGGATCGGCCTTGTAGTAGCCGCCGATATCGACCGGCTGGCCCTGGACCATCTTCAGTTCGGCAACGATCTGTGCCTCGTTGGCGGTCAGGGTCTGGGCCAGCTTGGCAAAGCGGGTGGCCAGCTCCTGGTCCTCGGTCTGCGCGGCCAGTTCCTGCGCCCAGTACATGGCGAGGTAGAACTGCGAACCGCGGTTGTCGAGCTCACCGGTCTTCGGCGACGGCGACTTGTTGTTGTCGAGCAGCTTGCCGGTGGCGGCATCCAGCGTCTTGGCGAGCAGCACGGCGCGCGGATTGCCTTCCTTGATGCCCAACTCTTCCAGCGACACGGCCAGGGCCAGGAACTCGCCGAGCGAATCCCAGCGTAGGTGGTTTTCCTGGACCAGTTGCTGGACGTGCTTGGGGGCCGAGCCGCCGGCGCCGGTTTCGTACATGCCGCCACCGTTCATCAGCGGGACGATGGACAGCATCTTGGCCGAGGTGCCCAGTTCCATGATCGGGAACAGGTCGGTCAGGTAGTCGCGCAGGATGTTGCCGGTCACCGAAATGGTGTCGAGGCCGCGGGCGACGCGTTCCAGCGTGAAGCGCATGGCACGGACCTGCGACATGATCAGGATTTCCAGGCCGCTGGTGTCGTGGTCCTTGAGGTACTTGTTGACCTTCTTGATCAGCTCGGCCTCGTGGGGACGGTAGCTGTCCAGCCAGAAGACGGCCGGCATGCCGGACTGGCGGGCGCGAGTGACGGCCAGCTTGACCCAGTCGCGGATCGGCGCGTCCTTGACCTGGCACATGCGCCAGATGTCGCCGGCTTCGACGTTCTGCGTCAGCAGCACTTCGCCGCTGTTGTTATCTACGATGTTGGCGATGCCGTCCTCGGCGATCTCGAAGGTCTTGTCGTGCGAGCCGTATTCCTCGGCCTGCTGGGCCATCAGGCCGACGTTGGGCACGGTACCCATGGTCCGCGGATCGAAATTGCCGTGCCATTTGCAGAAGTTGATCATCTCCTGGTAGATGCGGGCGAAGGTCGATTCCGGCATGACGCACTTGGAGTCGTACTGCTTGCCGTCGGCGCCCCACATCTTGCCGCCCTGGCGGATCATCGCCGGCATCGAGGCGTCGACGATGATGTCGTTGGGCGAGTGGAAGTTGGTGATGCCCTTGGCCGAATCGACCATGGCCAGACGGGGACGGTGTTCCTGGCAGGCGTGCAGGTCGCGGATGATCTCGTCGCGCTTGGATTCCGGCAACTGCTTGATCTTCTCGTAGAGATCGACCATGCCGTTATTGACGTTGATGCCCAGTTCATCAAACGTCTTGCCGTGTTTCTCGAAGGCGTCCTTGTAGTAGATCTTGACGCAGTGGCCGAAGACGATCGGGTGCGAAACCTTCATCATCGTCGCCTTGACGTGCAGCGAGTAGAGAATGCCGGACTCGCGGCAATCTTCCAGCGTCTGCTCGTAGAACTCGCAGAGCGCCTTCTTGCTCATGAACATCGAATCGATGATCTCACCTTCGAGCAGCGAGAGCTTGGGCTTGAGCACCGTGGTCTTGCCGCCCTTGGCGATCAGTTCCATGCGCACTTCGCGCGGCTTGTCGAGGGTCATCGACTTTTCGCCGTGGTAGAAGTCGCCATGTTCCATGTGCGAAACGTGGGTCTGCGACCACTGCTTCCATTCGCCCATCGAGTGCGGACGCTTCTTGGCGTAATTCTTGACAGCCTGCGGTGCGCGGCGGTCGGAGTTGCCTTCGCGCAGCACCGGATTGACGGCGGAACCCAGGCACTTGCCATAGCGGGCCTTGAGCGCCTTTTCCTCGTCGGTGTTGGCCGATTCCGGATAATCGGGAATGGCGTAGCCCTTTTCCTGCAATTCCTTGATGCAGGCCTTCAACTGGGCGACCGAAGCGGAAATGTTCGGCAGCTTGATGATGTTGGTCTCGGGCAGCAGACACTTCTTGCCGAGTTCGCCCAGCGTGTTGGGCTCCTTCTGGTCATCGGGCAGGTAGTCGGAGAATTCGGCGAGAACGCGGGCCGACACTGAAATATCGGCCTTTTCGATTTCGATGCCAACCGGATCGGTAAAGGTCCGGATGATCGGCAAGAAGGCACAGGTTGCCAGCAACGGGGCCTCGTCCGTGAGGGTGTAAATGATCTTCGACTTACCTGCGGCCATGGGATTTCCTCGACTTGGGTTGATTTACGCGGGGCGAATATACGCCTTTCGCCTTTCACGGTGCTTACAAAACATCAAAATTACGGCGCCAAACACCGCCATCGACCGGCCATGCATTTGGAAAACCCGATGCTAGAATCATCGGCTCATCGAGGAGATTTCGGGGAATGAAGATTTCAGTCGGCCTCTATGGCACCAACGCGCACCAGATCGCGCTGGCCATGATCCAGGGGTTCAACAAACACTACACGCTGTTCCGCCAGACCTGCCGCGAAGCCAAGACACGCTTCGAGCACGGCGACTGGCTGGGCGTGCACAAGGCGGTCAAGGAGCGCATCCGCTTCTACGACGACCGGGTCGACGAATGCGTCGAGCGCCTGCGCAACGAATTCGACGCGGCGACCATCGATTACGCCACCTGGCAGCAGATCAAGCTGCTCTACATCGGCCTGCTGCTCAACCACAAGCAGCCGGAGCTGGCCGAGACCTTCTTCAATTCGGTGACGACCAAGATCCTGCACCGCAATTACTTCCACAACGATTTCATTTTCGTCCGCCCGACCATTTCGACCGAAAACCTCGAAGGCGACGACAGCCAGACCTACCGCAGCTACTACGCCAAGGAAGACGGCCTGCGCGGCGCCGTGCGCAAGATCGTCGGCGATTTCGACTGGCAGCGCCCGTTCGCCAATCTCGACCGCGACGTCGACTATGTCTATGCCGCGGTACATCGCTTCCTGAACGGCATGCCGCGCCGCGAGGTCAATTTCCAGATCCAGGTGCTCGGCTCGGCCTTCTACCGCAACAAGGCCGCCTACATCATCGGCAAGGCGATCAACGGCTCGGCCGAATATCCCTTCGCCATCCCGGTGCTGCACGACGAGGACGGCAAGCTCTACCTCGACACCATCCTGCTTGACGCCTGGCGGATCGGCCTGCTTTTCTCGCTGTCGCGCGCCTACTTCATGGTGGACATGGAAGTACCGTCCGGCTACGTCCAGTTCCTGCGCTCGATCATGCCGGCCAAGCCGCGCTCCGAGCTGTACATCATGCTCGGCCTCGGCAAGCAGGGGAAGACGATGTTCTTCCGCGATTTCATCTACCACGTGCATCATTCGGAAGACAAATTCATCATGGCCCCCGGCATCCGCGGCCTGGTCATGCTGGTCTTCACGCTGCCGTCCTTTCCCTACGTATTCAAGATCATCAAGGATGTCTTCGGCGCCTCGAAGAACATGGATCACGCCACCGTCAAGCGCAAGTTCATGATGGTCAAGCAGGTCGACCGCGTCGGCCGGATGGCCGATACGCTGGAGTTTTCCAATGTGATGTTCCCGCTCAAGCGCTTCGACGACGAAGTGCTGGAAGAGCTGCGCACCCTCGCCCCGTCATGCTTCGAGATCGACGGCGACCAGCTGATCATCAAGCACCTCTACATCGAACGCCGGATGGAGCCGCTGAACATCCACCTCGACCGCATGGAGCGCAGCAACAACATCGAGGGACTGGAACACGCCATCCGCGAATACGGCAGCGCCATCCGCGAAATGGCCCAGGCCAACATCTTCCCCGGCGACATGCTGTGGAAGAACTTCGGCGTCACCCGTTACGGCCGCGTCGTCTTTTACGACTACGACGAAATCGAGTACATGACCGACTGCAATTTCCGCCGCATTCCGCCGGCCCCGGATTTCGAAACCGAAATGTCCGGCGAGGTCTGGTATTCGGTCGCCAAGAACGACGTCTTCCCGGAGGAATTCAGCACCTTCCTGCTCGCTTCGCCGGTGCTGCGCAAGACCTTCCACAAGTATCATTCCGACCTGTTGTCGCCGAAATTCTGGCAGGACTCGCAGCAGAAGATCCGCGAAGGACACGTCGAGGATTTCTTCCCCTACCCGGTGGAACTCCGCTTTTGCAATACCCAGCCGACGACCAGCGGCTGATCCGACAAATCAAAAAAACACGCAGAAAAAAGTCATCAACCTCAATGGAGAGACAGCATGTCACTAAGCATTGCCGTAGTCAGGGAGCGCTTGCCCGGTGAAAGCCGGGTTGCCCTCGTTCCCGAAACTGCCAAGAAATTCGCCGCCCTCGGCGCCAGCCTGCGCATGGAGCAGAGCGCCGGCATCGAGAGCCACTTCCTCGATTCCGACTACACCGGCGTCTCGCTGGTCGGCGGCATCGCCGAAGCCTACGGTGCCGCCCAGCTGATCCTGCGCGTCACGCCGCCGTCGCCCGAGGAAATCGCCGCGATGCCCGAAGGCGCCGTGCTGATCGGCCTCCTGAAGCCCTTCGAAGACAAGGCCCGCCTCGCCGCGCTGAATGCGAAGAAGATCACCACCTTCTCGCTCGAACTGCTGCCGCGCATTTCCCGGGCGCAAAGCATGGACGCCCTGTCGTCGCAGGCCTCCTGCGCCGGCTACCAGTGCGGCCTGATCGCCGCTGCCCGGTGCACCAAGTTCTTCCCGATGCTGACCACCGCCGCCGGGACGATCAGGCCGGCCCGCGTCCTCGTCATCGGCGCCGGCGTCGCCGGCCTGCAGGCCATCGCTACCTGCAAGCGCCTCGGCGCCATGGTCGACGCCTACGACGTCCGTGCCGCCGCCCGCGAGCAGATCGAATCGCTCGGCGCCAAGTTCGTCGACACCGGCGTCGCCGCCGATGGCTCGGGCGGCTACGCCCGCGAACTGACGGCCGAGGAGAAAGCCGCCCAGGCCGAGAAACTGACCAAGGCCGTCGCCATGGCCGACGTCGTGATCACTACCGCCGCCATCCCCGGCAAGAAAGCCCCGATCATCATCACCACCGAAATGATCGGCCGCATGAAATACGGCGCCATCATCGTCGACATGGCCGCCGAATCCGGCGGCAACTGCGCGCTGACCCAGCCCGGCGAACACGTCATCGCCAACGACGTGAACATCCACGGGCCGCTCAACCTGCCGTCGCGCATGCCGACCCACGCCTCCGAGCTCTACGCCAAGAACCTCTACAACTTCCTGTCGCCATGGATCAAGGACGGCAAGCTCGAATTCGACTGGAGCGACGACGTCGTCGCCGGCACCCTGCTGTGCAAAGACGGGGTGACAGTTCACGCCACGGTCAAACAAGTGATGGGAGAAGCGTAATGGACGGCCTGCTCGCGCTATATATCTTCATGCTCGCCGCCTTCACCGGCTACGAGATCATCGCCAAGGTCCCGGTCATCCTGCACACCCCGCTGATGTCCGGTTCCAACTTCGTCCATGGCGTCGTCGTCGTCGGCGCCATGCTGATGCTCGGCACGGCTGACACCCCCATCCAGCAGGCCATCGGCTTCTTCGCCGTGGCGCTGGGCGCAGCCAATGCCGCCGGCGGCTACGTGGTGACCGAGCGCATGCTCGCCATGTTCAAGAAGAAGGAGGGTGCATGATGACGCTGCCTCTCTACGTTCAAGGCGCCTGGTTCCTCGGCGCACTCCTCTTCATCTTCGGCCTGAAGGGCATGAGCTCGCCGGCCAGTGCCCGTAAAGGCATCGTCATCGCTGGTTACGGCATGCTGATCGCCATTGCCGGCACCTTCCTCGTTCCCGGCCTGAAGAACCTCGCCCTGATGGCCGCTGCGCTGGGTCTCGGCGGCGCCGCTGCCTGGATCTCCGGCAAGAAGGTCAAGATGACCGACATGCCGCAGATGGTCGCCATCTACAACGGCATGGGCGGCGGTGCCGCCGCCGCCATTGCCGCCATCGAGTTCGCCAAGGGCGATGCGCACAGCACCGTGACCACCATCCTCGCCGTGCTCGGTGCGTTGATCGGTGCGGTGTCCTTCACCGGCTCCTGCGTCGCCTGGGCCAAGCTGCAGGGCGTGTTGAAGAAAGCCATCCGGCTGCCGGGCCAGAACGCGGTCAACGTGATCCTGGCGCTGAACGCCATCGGCCTGGGCATCGCGATGGTCGTCATGGCCCCGGCCAATCCGCAACTGATCGTCTTCTTCTTCGCCATTTCGCTGATCCTCGGCCTGATCGTCACGCTGCCCA